>Ga0307479_10000004_pt1 | contig 377937 bp, 268 predicted proteins | sample atmos_gasesECM4C_FD_203743 | JGI IMG/M metagenome (GOLD analysis project Ga0307479, IMG submission 203743) | Hardwood forest soil microbial communities from Morgan-Monroe State Forest, Indiana, United States - atmos_gasesECM4C_515 | ecosystem: Environmental > Terrestrial > Soil > Temperate...
GCCAGAATTGCTGCCAATGTCTACCCCGGACGCGAATCAGAATCTGCTCGCAACAGCTTATCGCGATCAAACGTCGTCGAATCAAGACCTTGTGTCTAGGGCTCAGGGGCTCCTGCGGAATCGCTGCAGGCGCTTCAGGCGCTCCGGGCTCCCCCACGGTCTCGGCGACGCGGAGATCACCCCCAGCATCCAATCGCCTGAGCCCGCCTGCAACCCCGCAAGGTCAGGCTCGGCTGTCAACCTGCCGGCAAGCCGCGCATCTGCCCGGTGCTTCAAGGCGCGGCTGGGACCGGCAGGCCTGGTGAAAGACAGCCCGTCTCGATCGGCGGCGTCATGGGATCGATGGCGTCACGATCAGGTCCTGGGTGGAGGTGAGCACGGTCCCGCCGCTGCCCACCCCACCCGCCACGAAGGCGATGCCGTAAGTCACGGTGGCGCTTGCCCCCGAGCGAGCCGTGGGCATGGGAATCGCCGTCCAGGTGTTCTTGTGCGGATCGTAGATCTGGACCTGGTTGGAGACGCGGTGCGATTGGAGCTGCCCGCCAAAAACGTAGAGCCGGCCGCTCAGGACCGCACTGGCCGAGTTGGTCACTCCATGCGGCATCGGGGCACGCGTCGTCCAGTGATCTCCTGCCGGGTCGTAGACCTCGAGCCCGTTGCCCACGCTGCCGTCCGCCTGCAGCCCTCCCGCCACGTAGAGCTTGCCGTTGATGACTCCCGCCGCCGGCTGCGAGTGCGGGGTCGCGGAGCCAGACAGGCTGGTCCAGGCGTCCGCGGAGGGGTCGTAGACATCGAGGAAGTTGGTATAGCCGGAGTAGCCGTTGCACGCGGTCGTCACGTAGAGCTTGCCGTCGATCACGCCGCTGGCGCCGCAGGCGCTGAGATGAGGCATGCTCGCGAGGTTCGACCAGGTGTCGGTCGGGGGATCGTAGAGGAACAGCGTGTCGTTCGGCAGTGGCGGATTCTGCGTCCAGCCGCCCGCCACGTAGAGCTGGCTGTTGATCACGCCGGCGCCGTTGCCGGAATACCGCGGACCGGGCATGTCCGACAACGTGGTCCACTGGTTCTGGGTGGGGTCGTAAGCTTGCAAGGTCGCCAGGTTGGAACCCTGGAAGCCGCCGACGACATAGACGATGCCGTCGATGGTCTCCACCGCCGCATCTTGCTGCGGCTGCGGCATGGCTGCCAGGTTGTTCCAGGCGGAGTGGGCGGGAAGGCCGGATACGGCCATGGGCAGGGCACACAGCAGAGCTCGTAGCGCGATCTTGTTCATTGGTCATTCCTCCCGGGACGCCAGGCATCCCTGTCGAAAATCTTTATACGAGGCCGTCCAGCCTCGACATGTGGCAGCGGTAGACGGCTTGCGAGTGGCAGCCGCTCCAAATGCGCAGCCGACAAGAATATACTGCTAATTAGTAGATGTCAAGTAACTACCTTATGTGGTAATGGCTCATTTAACAACTGCATGGCGAACAGCACCTGCGCGGCGCGGCTGGCGGATGGGTTGGAGTCCTTGCGGGGCGGAAGGAGGATGACCGCAGGTTTTTTTACCTGCGGTGCGATCAAGAGATCCGACAAGGTCGGGAAGATGAGCCCGCTCGCGGGTTCGTTGCCGGGCTGTGGGGTGATGGGGACATGGGGCGCCGGGGATGGATGGCAGGCTCCCCGGCGCATTTGGCGCGCCTGCTCGCGCGGTGGGGTGGGGAATGACCGCGATCGTCGGCGGGCCTACCTCACTTCATGGGCGATGCCGCCGGCGATGCTGCGGACGATGAGGGCTTGCAGCTTGGCCTCCGCCTCGCGGCCGACCCGCTCCTGCTCGCGGCCGAGCTCGCGCTGCTGGTCGCCCAGCCGGCGCTGCGACTCCCCCAGCTCGCGCTGCTGCCGGCCGAGCTCGCGCTGCTGTTCGCCGAGCCTGCGCATGTCGCCTGCGAGCCGCACCTGCTGATCGATCAGCTCGTCGCGCCGCTTGGCGCGGGCGGCGGAGGCGCTGTCGTCGCCGGCAATGCCTTCGGCGGTGAGCTTGGCCTGCTCCTCGGCGAGGCGGCCCTGCTTGGCGCCGAGCTCGCCCTGCTGCGCGCCGAGGGCTCCCTGGCGGCTGCCGAGCTCGCTCTGCCTGGCGCCGAGGGCGCCCTGCTCGCCGCCCAGCTTGCCTTGCCGTGCGCCCAGCTCCTCCTGCGGACGGAACATCTCGCGCACCTCGGCCAGGGTCGCGGCGTCGCGGATCAGGTATTCCTTGCCGCCGTGCCGCACCCACAGCAGGTCGCCGCCGCCGGCCTCCCGCTGCAGCTTGGTGGCGCGCTCGACGCTGCCGACGTCGCCGTTCATCATGACGTCGGAGCCGCCGCGCAGCAGGACGAAGGAATCCTCGCGGTGCCGGTCGGAGCGGTCGGAGTGACGGGAGGACGGGCCGCTCGGTAGGCCGGGCGGGGGCGGCGGCTCCGCCGGATCGTCCGCGTTTTCAGCACCCGACGCCCCGCCGGCGGCAGCGCCGCCCTGGGGTTGCCTGCCGAGCGAGGCGAGCTGCACTCCGGCGCTGGTGGCCAGGGCCCTGGTGGCGACGGGCGATGCCGCGACGGCGAAGCGGGCGGCGCTGGCGGGCGCGCCGGCCGTGACCGGGCGGGCGCCGGCGACCCGGGTGGCGGGTGTGGCGCTTGCCGCGGCCGTGGCGGCGACCAGGGCCACGGCAGCGACCGGCTTGGCGGTGGTCGTAGGCATGGGTGATTGGGCCGGAGCGACGGCGGTCATCGATGAGGCTGGCACCCGGTTGGCGGCAGGAGCCGAGGTGCATGCGGCCGGCGCGGCGGTCGCCGCCCGAGCCGCGGTGACGATGCGCAGCGGCACCAGGGCCGCGACTGCTAGCAGGGCCAGCATGGACAGGCCCAGACGGCGCAGGCGGATGGGACGGGGTTGAACGTCTTGGGGTTCCTGCCGGTGGTGCTGGAGCATCTCGAGTCTCCTCTTGAGGTGTTGTACCGAAGCGGCGGCGCCTCCTGCCGTCGCGGCGGCCGGTGCGCGATCTGCCAGGCGGTAGCGCTCCCGGCGGGAATGGGGGCGAATGCCGAGGCGCAGGAGCAAGCGTCCATAGCTCGCTGGCGTCGCGCCGAGCAGACGCAGGACGGCGGCGTCGCAGGCCACCTCGCGGGCCAGGGCATACTCACGCGCCGCCAGCGCGGCGGGCGGCAGGAAGAAGAACAGGCGCGCGGCGGCGACGGGGATCCATCCCCATACGAGATCGCGGCGGCGCACGTGCATCAGCTCATGTCCCAGGGTCATCGCCAGCTCCTGGCGAGACAGGCGGTCGATGCCGGCGGCGGGCAGCACCACGACCGGGCGCAGCGCACCGGCGGTGAGCGGCGCTTCGAGGACGCCCCCGGGTGGAGCGGCGCGCAGCTCGACCGGCCACAGCCCCATCTGGCGGCGGAGGTCGGCGGCGAGAGCCAGGAGAGCCTGGTCCGTCACGGATTCGGAGCCGGCGAGAAAGTGGCGGACGAGCCGCAGCTCGCGCGCGGTCAGCGCCGCCTGGCGCAGCACGCCGGCGAGCCACAGGCCGGCAAGCGTCAGCGCCCACCAGGGCGCCGCGGATGCCGGGCCGGCTGCCGTGCGGTCCGGGCTGGTCGGCGCCGCCGATACCGGGCCTGCTGCCGCAACGGACGCCTGCCTGGCTACCGGCGGCAATGCCGGGCCGGCCGCCGCCGCGCCTCCCGAACCGGTTGCCGCCGCCCGGCCCGAGCTTGTAGTTGGCACGCCGCCCCGGCTGGTAGCCGCTGCGCCGGCCGAGCGGGTGGTTGCTGCGCCGGCCGGGCTGGTGGTTGCTCCGCTGGCTGAGCTGGTGGTTGCTCCGCTGGCTGAGCTGGTGGTTGCTCCGCCGGCTGAGCTGGTGGTTGCTCCGCCGGCTGAGCTGGTGGTTGCTGCGCCAGCGGAGCGGGTGGTCGCTGCGCCGGCGGAGTGGGTGGTTGCTGCGCCGGCGGAGCGGGTGGTTGCTGCGCCGGCGGAGCGGGTGGTTGCTGCGCCGGCGGAGCGGGTGGTTGCTGCGCCGGCGGAGTGGGTGGTTGCTGCGCCGGCGGAGCGGGTGGTTGCTGCGCCGGCGGAGTGGGTGGTTGCTGCGCCGGCGGAGCGGGTGATTGCTGCGCCGGCGGAGCTGGCAGCCGCAGCGCCGGATGAGCCCGCGGCGCCAGTGGGCTCTGTCGCCGGCTGGGGGTTGGGCACGGAACGCGCCTGAGCAGCGGCCAGCGACGCAGCGGTGGTGGTTGCCGGCGGCGCGAGCCAGCCGGCAACCGGGGCCGCCGCCGGCGGCAGCAGCGGCAGGATCAGCGGCGCGGGCCAGGCCAGGCCCAGCAGCAGCTTCAGGCTGGCCAGCCACCAGAGGGCGCAGCGCAGGCCGGCCGGCAGGCGCGGCGCCAGGCGGCAGAGGAGCCATACCGCGAGCACGAAGAGCGTTCCCATCAGCGCGGCCTGGGCGAGCTGGCGCACCAGCGCCAGGGCGGCGGGGAACAGAGGGGCGGCGAGGTGAAGCGCAGCCGGCAGGAGGAGGCGCATGGCTCAGGGCTCCTGGCGCTGCGATTGCAGCTTGGCGACCAGCCGCTCGAGCTCGGCCAGCTCCTCGTTGCTCACCTCGGCCGACTCCACGAGGTAGCTCACGAAAGGCGACACCGAACCGTCCAGGGTCTTCTCGACGAAGCTCCGCACGACGCCGCGTAGCAGCTCGCCGGAGGAGGCCGGCGAGGAGTAGTGGAAGACTCCGCCCGCCCGCCGCCGCTCGAGGTGGCCCTTGGCGCGCAGGCGGTCCATCATCGTCAACACCGTCGAGCGCGCCAGGCCGCGCGCCGCGCCGAAGCCCTCGACCGCCTGCGCCACCGTGACCGGACCCCGTTCCGCGACGTAGCGCAGCAGGGCAAGCTCCTGATCGCCGATCGATTTCGCAGTCACCCTCGACCTCCTTGGCACGGTCGCCCCGAGGCGACAGCTGTAGTCATGATACCCATGACTACACTTGTCGTCAAGATGCGGGCGCGGCGTTACATCCTGGCTGTGCGATGGCGCGCCCTCCATGGACTACGTGGAGGAGCGGCAGGGGTTCTGCCGTGTGCCCTGGCGCCGGCCGCGGGGCTCGCGTGCTACGGAACCGGCTCGGGCCACCTGCACGCTGATGCCTGGCAATCAGCCCGCCTGCGGCGAATGCCGCTCCTGATGCCCGGCAAGCAGCCGCCTGCGACGAATGCCGGTGGTACCATTCGCGCTGACTGCCTGGGCCGGGGCCGCTGCCGCGCGGGTCACCGCTGCGCGGGCCGGCCGGAATTGCCACCTCCCCCCATGGATCCCCGCTCACCGCACTCCCCGCCGCTGCGCCGGGCCGCGCGCACAGGTGGCGGCGGCAGGGTGCGAGTCGGCCCCTGGCGGACGCCGCGGCGGCTGCTGCCGGTGGCACTTGTCCCCATCCTGGTGTACCTGACGCTCTGGACGCTGGTCGTCTACAGCCTGGCCGCCGCCGGCTGCCGCGGCGAGCGGCCGGTTGCCCTGCTGCTCGGCGCCGGCGCCCGCTCCGCGGCCGGCGTGAGCTCTTCGGCCAGCGCGGGTTCCTCGGTTGGCGCGGGTTCCTCGGTTGGCGCGGGTTCTTCGGTTAGCGCGGGTTCTTCGGTTGGCGTGGGTTCTTCGGTTGGCGCGGGTTCCTCGGCTGGAGTGGGCTCTTCGGCTGGAGTGGGCTCCTCGGTTGGAGTGGGCTCCTCGGCTGGAGCGGGCTCCTCGGTTGGAGCGGGTTCTTCGGCCCGCGCGGGTTCTTCGGCCAGAGCGGGTTCCCGGGCTGGCGCCAATTCCCAGGCCGCGGCAGGTTCGTCCGAGGCCGAGGTGCTGGTCGAGAGCAGCCGCTTCGCGCTGCCGCCTTCGGCGGACGGCAACCGCTTCGACGCCGGGTGGGTGCCGCGCGAAATCCAAGGCCGCGAGCTGCTGGTGCCGGAGTCGGGCTCCGGCCGCCTGCTGGCCGTGAACCTCGGCGAGGAGGTGCCGCGCACGCTGACCCTCGACTTGTCGCGCGAGGGACTGCCGGAGGGCGAGCGCCTGAGTATTCGCATCGGCGACCGGGAGGTGGCGCAGGCGACGATCCGTGCGGCGGCGCTGCCGCTCACGGTGCGGCTGCCGGACGACCTGCCAGTGGGACAGGTGCCGCTCGACCTGATGTTCCGACCGCCGAGCGAGGCGAGTCAGGGAGGAGTCGGACCGGCCACCGGGCTGGCGGTTCAGACAGGTGCCGGAGTGCTACAGGGTCAGGCCGTGGGCGGCGGGCCGCCGGAGCGACGCACCTTGCCTGCTGCTGTACCGGCTGTGTTTGGTGCCAGCCTGGCTCCGGCCCTGCCGGCTGGCGGCGCACGGGTGGACGGGGCCGACGTCGTGATCGGCGGCAACTGCCTCGTCTACCTGCACTCCCGGCTGGTGGGGAATGAGGCGCTCGAGGGCACTTTCGTGCCTCCGGCCGATGCCCGTCCGGGCCAGCGCTTCGAGCTGAGCGTCGAGCGACTGGACGGCACCCCCATCCGGCGCTTCGGCTGGCGGCCCAGCTTCTGGAACCGGCTGCGGGGCGCCCGGCGCTTCCAACTGCCGCTGCGGGGAACCAGGGGACCGGTGCGGGTGCGGCTGATCGCTCGCGCGGGGGACGCCGGCGGGCCGCCCGGACGCTGGAAGGCCCTGGGCCTGGTGGACGTGACCGGCGAGATCCTGACTCCGGGCCAGGGCCAGTAGATGCGGCAGCCGTGGATGGCAGCGCTGGCGGCGGCGTTCGTGGCCGCCTGCGGCTTGACCTTGGCGATCCGCGGCGGACGCTGGGCAGCCTCGCACCTGGGCGGCACGATCGGCGGGGCACAATGGATCTGGGTGGCGCACGACCGGCGCCAGGCGCAACCGCTCGCCTTCTACGCGGCCCGGGACTTCCGCCTCGCCGCGCCGCCGGCGCGGGCGCGCCTGCTGGCCATAGGCGATCAGGAGTACGTCCTCTATCTCAACGGCAAGCGGGTGGGCGCGGGCGGCTGGCGGCCGGGCGCGCGCCTCGACGCCTATGAGGTGGGGGAGCTGCTGCGGCCGGGCGCCAACCGCGTGCTCGCCGAGCTGCGCAGCGACGACGGCGGAGGCGGCTTCCTGGCCAGCCTGGTGGACGAGGCGAGCGGCCGGGCTCTGGTGGGCACCGACGGCGCGTGGCGCACCTTCCGGCGCCACCGCCTGGGCCTGGTGCGCGGCTGGCTGCCGGTCGATCCGGCGAACGGCCTGGCGGCGGTGAGCGCCGCCGGACCCGGCGAGACGGTGGTCTCCTGGGGGCGCCCACCGACCGGGCGGTGGGGACGCATGGTCCCGGCCTGGCCGCGGCCGCTGTTCGCCGAGCTGACCGGCGGCGGCCGGCCGGTGGCGGCGGCCGCGGCGACGCCCTACTCGCCGCCGCCGGACGCCGGCTTGCGAGGCGACCGCTCGATGGTGCTCTTCGACTGGGGGCGCGAGGTCACCGGCTACCTGGCGCTCGAGACCGGGTTCGAGCCGGGCACGGACACCGACGTGGCGCCGCCCGACCACCAGCGCACGGCGCTGCTGTGGACCGGCGACGCGCCGCCGCAGCCCGCCGGCGCCAACCTGGAGCCGAGCGGCGAGGTGGTGCTGATGGCCAGCGCCCACCAGTGGCTGGACGCGCGGCTGCGCCGGTTCCGCTATGCCCTGGTGATCGGGCTCGAGCGGCCGCTGGCGGCGAAGGTCTACGCGGTCGATCCGCGGGTCGTGGCGCGCGCGGGGATGGAGATCGCGGCGGGGCCGGAGTCAAGGGTGGCGGCTCCGCTCTACGACGAGGGCGGGGCGCCTCCGTTCGGTGGCCCTGGCAGGGCTACGCCGCCGCGCGGCAGTGCTCGGTTGACTCGGGATCGCGGCTATGTCTTGACGAGCCCGCGGGGGGGAATCCGCGGTGTGACTGATCGGGCGACCCCGCTTGGCGGTGCGACCAATCCGGCGACCCCGCTCCGCGGGGTCTTTGGGCTCGCGCCGCCGCGGTTACGCTCGCCGGTGGAGAACGAAATCCGGCGCAAACTCGAGAGCCTCGAGGGCGTCGCCGGGCGGAAAGATCTCTAGCTCCCGCTGGGCTCGCGCCGCGTAGGCTTCGGCCATCTCGAGGGTCTCGGCGAGGGTGCCTTCGCGCGCCACCAGGTCGAGGATCTGCTGCGGCGCCACGCGGTCGAAGCAGCGCTCTTCGAGCACGGTCTGGATCAGGCGCCGCTCGGCCGGCGCGATCCGCGACAGCAGCAGGATCAGCGGCAGCGTCAGCTTGCCTTCCTTGAGATCGGAGAGCACCGGCTTGCCGAGCTCGCTCTCGCGGGCGGTGAAGTCGAGCCGGTCGTCGACGATCTGGAAGCAGGTGCCCAGCGCGCGGCCGTAGTGGGCGAGGACCTGGCCGGCCTCGGGACGCTGCGGCGGGATGAGGCTGGGGATCGAGCAGGCGGCGGCGAACAGGTGCGCCGTCTTGCGGTCGACGATCTCGAAGTACTCCTCGACCGTGACGTCGATGGCGCCGAGGCGCTCGAGCGCCATGAGCTCGCCCTCGGTCATCTTGAGGGTGGCGGCGCAGAGGCGCTGCACCACCTCGAGCTGGCCATGCGAGAGGGCCATCTGCATCGCCTTGGTGTAGATCCAATCGCCCAGCAGCACCGTGAGGTTGTTGCCCCACAGGTGGTTGAGGGTGGGCTGGCCGCGGCGCAGGTGGGCGTGGTCGATGATGTCGTCGTGGATCAGCGTCGCGTTGTGGATGAACTCGACGACCGCGGCGTAGGTGACCTCCTCCTCCGAATCGTGGCCCAGCAGCCGGGCGGCCAGCAGCAGCAGCGCGGGGCGGATGCGCTTGCCGCCGCCCTGGCGGATGTAGATGCCGGCCTGATGGATGAACGGCACGTCGGAGTCGAGGTGGCGGCGAAACACCTCCTCGGTCGCCACCAGCTTGGCGGCGACGAGATCGAGGAAGCGACCGGCCTGGACCGAGCTGTCGCCGGCCTGGGAATCGACGAGGGGTGGGTTGGTCACCCGGGATGGTCCTCTGGCCCGCATTTCTCGCACCGGTTCGTCGCGAGGCGCCGGCCGCGGCCCACGCCTGTCGCGGCACTCCCGGCAGGTCGCAAGCGGGCCTGGATCCAAGGCGCGCGAAGGTCGGGCGCCCGAGGCGTACTTGAAGTACGTCGAGGAAGTCCAACCGAGCGCAACGCCGGAGACAGGCGCGTTTCCGACAAACCAGGAGTGCCGCGACAGGCGACAGGCGGAGCCGCGGCCGGAGCCGTAGCAGAAGCGGTGCGAGAAATGCGGGCTAAGGTTGGCATGCCAGGCCTCTCGCTCAGAAGCGCTGCACGGGGTCGAAGCGTTCCACCTGGTCGAGGCGGCCGGCGTGGAAACGGTAGACCTTGCCGGCGGTGAAGTACCACCAGGAGACCTCGGCTTCTTCGCGGCGGCCGGCGTAGGTCACGCGCTTGACGTCGTCCGGGGTGCCCATCTCCTCGTAGACCTGGCGCTGGTCGGCGCTCTGGACCGAGGCCATGACCTCGCGCCAGCGGTCGACGAAAGCGCGGTTGTGGATCACGATCGCCGAGACAATCGGGCTCCCGGCGGGCACGCGACCGGTGACGTCCTCGCGCTCGAGGACTTCCAGGCGATCCTCCCTGCCGTGCCGCACGACGACGCCGGCAAGCACCTGGAACCGGTTGAAATAATCATCCCACGGCCACTCGATGGAGTATGCGCCCTGCGCATTGGTGGTGGCGGCGATGCGGCGCGCATCGCGCTCGGTGCGGCGCAGCTCGCGCAGGCTGAAGGCGTGGCGCGACAGCTCGAGCACCACCTGGATGCCCGGGACCGGCTTGCCGCCGACGTCGGTGACGACGCCGGTGAACTGCAGGCGCTCGCCGTCGTCGTAGGGCGTGGCCGCGGCCGGTGCGGCGGCGGCCGCCGCCGCCGCCAGGGTGGCGAGGCAGGCGAGGGTGGCGAGGCGGGTGAGCGTGGCGAGGCGGGCGCAGGTGGCGAGGCGGGCGCAGGTGGCGAGGCGGGCGCAGGTGGCGAGGCGGGTGAGAGAGGCGATGCGGGTGAGAGAGGCGATGCGGGTGAGGGTGGCGAGGCGGGCGAGCGTGGCGATGCGGGCGCAGGTGGCGATGCGGGAGGTCAGGGTGGTGGCAAGACGAGCGTCATGAGGGGCTGCGGCGAGCCGGACGGCACGATGGGTGGCGAGCCGGACGGCACGATGGGTGGCGAGCCGGACGGCACGATGGGTGGCGAGCCGGGCGGCATGGCGGGTGGCGAGCCGGGCGGCAGGAGGGGCGACGAGAGGAGCGGCGAGCGGGCCGGCAGGCAACGCGGGCCGGGTTGGAGTACGGGGTTTCATGGGCGGCGGGAGCGGAGGCGGGGAAGCGGGCGGTATCAGAGCGAACGGTAGTTGGTGAAGCTCAACGGCACGTCGAGGTCGAGCGCCTTGAGCGTCGCAATCACCGTCTGCAGGTCGTCGCGGTTCTTGCCCGAGACCCGTACCGTGTCACCCTGGATCGCCGCCTGGACCTTGAGCTTCTTGGCCTTGATCTCGGCCACCAGGCGCTTGGCGGTCTCTTGCGGGATGCCTTGCTGCAAGGTGATGCGCTGGCGCACGCGGCTGCCGCTCGCCGGCTCGATCTTGCCATAACGCAGCGACTTGAGATTGACGCCGCGGCGCACCATCTTCGTCTTCACCACCTCGAGCGCCTGGTTGAGCGAGAACTCGTCGGCGGCGCCGAGCACCACCTCCTCGCCCTCCAGCCGGAGCTCGGCCGCCGCCTTCTTCAGGTCATAGCGCGTCGCGATCTCCTTGTCGGCCTGCTGGACCGCGTTGCGGACCTCCTGCAGGTTGACGGTGGATTCGATGTCGAAGGAGTTCTCGGCTGCCATAAAGGTAGGCGCGATGGGTCGAGCGCGGCGGCCGAGCATGCATACCCCCCGCCCGCGGCGCCCATTATACGGAAAACGCAGCAGCGCTCGCGGCTGGCTGGGGTGCCGCGGCTGGCTGCGGCTCCGCGCGGCGGCCGCGCACCGGCTGCGGCGGCTGCGGTGGGTACCTTGCGGGCAGGCTGGCAGCGGCGGCCGGCTGCGGTGGCTGGCTGCGGCGGCTGGCGGTCAGGGCTGCTCTTCCCACTGGATGCCGGACGGTGGCGCGAACTGGCCGGGCTGGGAGAGCGGGCGGTAGTCGCCGATCTGGAAGCGAGTGAGGTTGCCTTCGCGGTCGTGGTAGGAGACCTGGACGACGCGCAAGGTGGCGGGATCGATGCCGAGCGCGGCGTCGCTCAGCGCGCCGGCCTTGGCCTTGGGCGTGAGCGCGATCTCGACCTGGCCGTTGGGGGACGAGCGGGTGACAGCATTGTAGCGCGCCTTGAGGTCGTCGACCCCCAGCAGCAGCAGGTCCAGGCCGGGCTCGTTCTTGCGGTCGATACGGTACCGGCGGCCGGTATGGTCCTCGGGGTTCCAGGCGTGCACCATTTCGCCGCAGAGCAGGAAGCCCTTGGGGTAAGGGTCCTTGTAGTCCCAGCGCAAGCAGTCGGGAAGGTGGAGCGACAGGCTGCCGGTCTCCTTTTCGCCGGAGGAGAAGCCGGCCGGGACGTAGGTCTGGGTGAAGGTGGCGGTGGTGGGACCCGCCTCGACCAGGCTGCGACGGACCCGGGTGAGCCAGGGCCATGGGTCGCTGGCCGAGGGGGAGGCCGCGCCGACGGCCGAGGCGGCGGCGGCCGAGGAGGAGGCGGCGGCCGAGGCTGAGGGAGGAGGAGCGTGCAAGCCAGCCGCCATCGGTTGCGTGGAGGCAGCCGTGATGCCCGCGGCGCCAGCCGCTCCTGCGCCGGCCGTCGCGGTCAGAATGCCAAGGGCAGAGAGGGCGACGGCGCGGATGGCCGTGGCAGCCGTGCCGGCGAGAGCCTGACGAGCGAGAGCGGCCTGACGGGCGAGAGCGGCTGGAAATGGGTGGCGGAAAGCGGCTGCCACTTGGGGATGCGTCTGGTCGAATCGGGTCACCGGGCCTCCTGTCGCCGCGCCAAGGATACTGCGGGACCGTGGGGCGGCCGCAATCCGGGGGCGCCGCGGTCAGGGCACGAAGTGATTTGCGCTGCAGGCGCTGTCGAGCCGGTAGGCGTCGAGCGCCACCGCGAAGTGGCTCCTCGAGGATTGCGTGGCGATCACCCATGCCTGCGCGGCGGCCGGGTCGGCCGGTGGATTGGGCCCGACGGTCGGATAGTCCGACCAGTTGAAATCGAGAAAGACCCAGCCGAAGGTGAAAGGAACCGGGAAGTACGCTCCCCCCACCCGGGTCCTCTGCGCCGCTGCGGGTGCAATCATCAAGGATTGCATCGGCGGGCACTGGTAAGGTGTGACGGAGGGCTGGGACCCAGAACCGAACGGGCAGACGGGAGGCACCTGCGGGTGCTCCTGCTCGTCGAAGACGACGAGCGCCTCTTGGCCCAGGGGATACCACGCCGGGTTTTGGGATCCCGGCGGACAGGAGAACGGGCCTTGAGCAAACTTCGTATCGCGCCAGATCAGGAGATCCGTCCCGGCGTCGAATGGGCCGCCGGAGGCGAACTGCGCCGCGAAAGCGGTCGCCAAGGGCGCGCGATGATCCGCTGCCGACCAGCCGACATAGCGGCCATAGAAAGTGTAGCTGCCAGGCGTCGTGGTCTCCGGGCTGGTTGCATCCGCCACGACGGCCACCATGTCGGACCCCTGCGCGTATCCCTGAGCCGCGTTGATGATGTACCAGGAACCCCACAGCACGTTCTGGTCCGTGGCATCGGCGGACTTGGTGGGTCCGAAGTAGCCGGCGTCGCCCGGGAAGCGCACCGTGCAGTTGCTGACGGTGTCCACGGTGATGTAGCCGCGGGCGATCAGGTCGCCGATTGCCTGACCCGCGCAGAGGTCCTTGAGCATTGGCGATGACAGCCCGGTCAGCGCGCGCTGGACGCTGCTCAGGGCCGAGGCGGATAGAGGCGGCGGCGGCAGCTGACCCTGGCAGCTGGCGAAAGCGATGTCCTGGCTGAACGAGCCCTTCGGGCTGATGACGTCGTCGGGGTCTTGTCCAGCTGAGGCGGTCTGCGGCAGCTGGCCGTAGATGATGACGTCGCGCAGGTTGATGGTCTGCACGTCATAACCGGTGAGGTAGACGTTGAAGTTGAGGATCGGGACGCCGAGGTCCGACCAGATGGCGACGTGAGCCAGGACCGCGACGGCGGATGCGTTGTTAATCGAGAAGAGAGTCGTCAGGCCGTTCGGGTCGTAGGTGTCCAGCTCGAAGTAGGGCAGGAGCAGGGTGGCGGCAGGGACGGTCTCCTGGTGGCAGGTGCCGGCGGCAGCAGCGCCGGCATGGACCGGCAGGAGCAGCGCCGCCAGGAGCGCCGCCAGAAGGAAAGGTGTGCACGTCGTTCCAGTACGGCGGTCCCGGGTGGTTCGCATGGGTCCCCCCCTCAGGCGACAAGTCAGGTTATCTTGCGACCTGAAATGCTATTACAGCATGGAGGGGCTGTCAAGCTCGCCCTGGCGACGGTGGCGACGTTGGCAGCGGCGGCACGGCGTTGCCGGGGTGCAACCCGTCGCCGAGGGGAGCGACCCTGCTGGCAGCGGGCTAGTGGCGGAAATGCCGCGTTGCCGTCAGCAACATCGCCATGCCGTGTTCGTCGGCCGCAGCGATCACCTCGCCGTCGCGCTTGCTGCCTCCGGGCTGGACGACGGCGGTGACGCCGGCGGCGGCCAGCACGTCGAGGCCGTCGCGGAACGGAAAGAAGGCGTCGGAGGCGGCGACCGTGCCGGCGACCTGCAGCTGGGCCTTCTGAATGGCGATACGGCATGAATCGACGCGGCTCATCTGACCGGCGCCGACGCCCACGGTCTGATCGGCGTTGGTCAGGACGATGGCATTCGACTTGGTGTAGCGCGCTACCCGCCAGGCGAAATCCAGGGCACGGCGCTCCTCGGCGGTCGGTTCGCGGCGGGTCGGCGAGGTCCAGCCGGACGGGTCGTCCGGGAAGGCGTCCGGAGGCTGCGCCAGAAAGCCGCCTGAGATGGCGCGCAGCTCGATCTCGCCGGCGGCGGGGCGGTAGGGCGGGCACTCGACGAGACGAAGGCTCTTCTTCTGGGCGAAGCGCTGGCGCGCTTCCTCGTCGAAGCCGGGAGCCAGCAGCACCTCGACGAACAGGTCTGCCATGGCGGCGGCGAGGCGGCCGTCCACCGTGCCGTTGACGGCGATCACCGAGCCGAAGGCGGACACCGGGTCGGTCGCGAGGGCCCGATGGTAGGCGGCGGTGAGATCGGCGCCGCGGCCGATGCCGCAGGGGTTGTTGTGCTTGACGATGACCACCACCGGCTCGGCCCAGAGCGACGCCATCTTGCGCGCCGCGTCGGCGTCGAGGAGGTTGTTCCAGGACAGCTCCTTGCCGGCGAGCTGGCGATAGCCGCCGAGGGGACCGCCCGCGGCGGTGAAGGCGGCGAGGGCCGCGGCGGCACGCGGGGCCGGGGCGGCCGGTGGGGACGGGGGGGGTGGGGCTGGGGCGGAGGCCGAATCGGCGGCCGGGGTGGGCCGGGAGGGGGAGTTGGCTGGGCTGGACGGGGAAGCCGGGGAGGCCGTGGGGGCCGCGGATGCGGGTGGAGAGGCCGCGGATGCGGGTGGAGCGGTGGCGCTGGTCACCGCATAGACGGCACCGCCCTGGTGCGGGTTCTCGCCGTAGCGCAGCTCGTCGGTGCGGGTCAGCCCGAGCACCAGGTGGGCGGGAAAGGCTTCGCCGCCCGGGGCGGCAACCGCGGCAGTTGCGGCCGCCGCGGAGGTTGCGGGGGGAGCGGCGCCGGGGGCGGTCCTGGGAGCGGCCTGGCGGACGAGCCAATCGGCAACGGCGCCGTCGTAGGCGTGGGTGTGGCGGAAGGCCTTGACCGCCAGCTCGCGGCGTAGCGTCTCGGGCACGACGCCGTCGCTGGCCGAGAGCGCCGCGAGCACCCGGGAGTAGTCCGTGGGATCGACCACCACCGCGACGCCGCCGAAGTTCTTGGCCGCTGCCCGCACCATGGCCGGGCCGCCGATGTCGATCTTCTCGATCACCTCGTCGAAGGAGGCGCTGGGATCGGCGGCGGTCTCGCGGAATGGATAGAGGTTCACGATCACCAGGTCGATGCGGTCGATCTGGTGCGAGGCGAGCTGCTCGGTGTGCGCCGGCTGCGAGCGGCTGGCGAGGATGCCGGCATGGATGCGCGGATGCAGCGTCTTGACGCGGCCGTCGAGGATCTCGGGGAAGCCGGTCACGTCGGCGACGGCCATGGCCGGGACGCCGAGCTGGCGCAGGTAGGCGAGGGTGCCGCCGGTCGAGACGATTTCGATGCCGAGGTTGCCAAGGCCGCGAGCCAACTCGGCCAGGCCGCTCTTGTCAGAAACGGAAACCAGTGCGCGATGCGCCGGCAGCATGATGGCGTGCTCCTTGGATCGGGTCGGCGGCGGACCGGAGCGGAGCCAGCTGGCATCGGCTCGGAGTCCGGCGGCCTGGGTTGATGGTCCGGGCGGCCGGCAGGCTCTGCGGGGGCCTGGCCGGCGGCTCGGGGGTGACGTGACTTTGGCCGGCGGCGGGCGGCACCCGCGGCATCAAGGACCGGGAACGCCGGCCGCCGCCAGGGGCGGCAGACCGGCGCGTGGCAACAACAGCAGCCGCGTGCCGCCGGCCGGCAGGCCGGAGCGATCGTCGCCGCCTCCCGCCCGGAGCCAAATGTATCGCAGCACCAGCGCGACGTCGGTCACGGCGTGGCTGAAGGCGACGGACGCGACGCCGAAGGCGGTCGAGCGGTCGTCGAAGCGGCCGATTCCCGATGCGAAGTCGATCTTGCGGTACTCGAGGCCGATCAGCGGGTAGAGGGCACGGCCGCGGCCCAGGGTGTCGGCGAGCAGCTCCGCCACGTCCGGCGCCCGTTCGAGGCCCGGGCGGATGCCATAGAAGACCAGGGGGAAGCGTGGCTCGGCGGTTTCCGCGTAGCGGAGGAAATCGACGAAGTAGCGCCCCGCCTCGGGGTCGGCGTTGGAGCTCGCGAGGGGGTTGTTGGCGTCGGCCATGAAGTGCGCCGCCACGCCCATGCGGAAGACGATCTCGTCGAAGGGACGGTGCGCGCGGATGGCCGCCACCGCCTGGGCGACGGCGTCCTCGAGCGCCGCCGCGAGGCTGCCGCTGCCGTCCGGGTCCTGCCGGTGGCGGGCGGGGTCGGCGTCGTCGAAGGGCTGGATGACTCCGGCCAGGAAGGCGGCGCGGCGCTTGATCAGCTGGCGGGCGAGGTCCGGAGGCGCCAAGCGCGCTGCCTCCCAGGCGATCGTCTGATGGGTCTTCGGCGTCCAGGCGCGGGCCGGCGTTGACGGGACGGACACCGCCGCCGTGGCGCAGAGCAGCGCCGCCAGCCGCGGCAGGGATCGATTGCTTGCCATTCGGGCACTATTCTACAGAGGAACTTCCGTTTACGGGCGCCATCCGGCGCAGATTTGGCGACCCTGCCGGCTACCAGGAGGGTGCCGTGTCCGCTCCCGCTCCCATCACCCGCCAGCTCGACGTCACCGGCACCTTCTGCCCGTTGCCGATCCTGCTTGCCGCGCGCGAGATGATGCGGCTGGCGGTGGGAGACCGGGTCGAGGTCATCGGCGACGATCCCGGCATCCTCGAGGACATGCCCGTCTGGTGCGAGCGCGCGGGCCACCGCCTGTTGGAGATGTCCGAGCGGGAGGGCAGGATCATCTCCATCGTCGAGAAAGGTGGCCTGGTGGCGTCGCACCGAAAGCGCCGCGGCGGGGGCGCGGGCGCGGGTCGCGGCGGGAGCGGCGGTGCGGGCGGCGGTGGGGGCGCGGGCGGGGCGGGCGCGGGCGGGGAGGGTGCGGGCCGGGAGGCCGGAGCCGGGCCTGCCGAACTGGGCGGGAGCGGTGCGGGCCGGGAGGGTGCGAGCGGCGGCGGTCGCCGTCGCTCGAGCAAGCGGAAGGCTAAGCCTTAGCCTTAGCTTAGCAGGCGCTGAAAATCCCGCACGCCGCTCTTCCCTGCGGGTTTGTGGCCTCAGGGACATGCCGCATCGCCACCCTGGCGTGCAGCCGGCGGCGCGGGGCGGTCTGCCCGCCGGTCTATCCCGGTGGGGAAGGCTGGCCGCCCGCGGGCGGTGCCGCGGCGAGCTCGGAGAGCGCCTCGATCAGGGTATCCAGCTCTTGCTCGGTGTTGTAGTAGTGAGGCGAGATTCGCAGGATCGTACTGGCGTGCTTGGCATCCATGTCCAGAACCCCGTGTTCCCGGCTCGCAGCCGAGGTATTGATGCCGCGCTCCCTTAGGCGCAGCTTCAGTGCGGCTGCATCCCAGCCTTGCACCTCGACGGAGACGATCGCGCAGCGCTCGGAGCCGCGGTCCAGCACCCGCGCCCATGGCATCGGGGCAAGGCGCTGCCGCACCTCGGCGGCGAGGCGCCAGGCTCGGACCGCCCCGGGCGCGCCGACCGCTGCGCAGTAGTGGGCCGCGGCGCCCATTCCGAGCACCAGCGCATAGGGGAACTCCCAGTTCTCGAAGCGTTGGGCACCGGGCGGCAGGCGGAACTGCCCTGGCCCCGTCCACGCTGCGCCCCGCATGTCCGGTAGCAACGGGTGGGCGCCGCGTTGGAGTGCCGCATCGGAAACGTAGAGGAACCCGATGCCCCGAGGGCCGCGCATGAACTTGCGCGCCGACGCCGCCAGGAAATCACACCGCAGGCTGCCGACGTCGATCGCCATCTGTCCGACGCACTGACAGGCATCGACGAGGAAAGGCACCCCCGCCGAAGCGCAGACCTCGCCCACCTCGTTTGCCGCCTGCACGAGGCCCGAGTTGGTCGGGACCCACGTCAAGGCGACCAGCCGGCAGCGCGGGTCCCGCACCAGGGTGCGCACGCTTTCCGGGTCCACGCCTCCTTCCGGCAGCTCGGCGGCGGTCACCGTCTCCACCCCCAGGCGCTGCCCCAGCGACATGTACATGATCTGGTTGGAAGGATAGTCGGCCCGGCTGGTGACGATGCGGTCTCCCGGGTGCAGGTCGAACGAGCTCAGAGCCAGTGCGAAGCCCGTCGTCGAGTTCTCCACGACCGCCACGTTCCGGGGCGCCGCCCCGATCAAGGTCGCGACCGCCTCGTAGACGCCGGCGATCTGCTCCGCCGCCTCTTCCGCCGCCTCGTACCCGCCGATCTCGGCCTCCCGAGCCAGGTGTCCGTGGATCGCCGCCAGCACCGAGGCCGGAGCCAGTGCCGCCCCCGCATTGTTGAGATGCGCGCGCGTCTCGCAGCCGGGCGTTTCCGCCCGCCACTGTGCCACCGCTGTAGCCTCTTCGATCGCGATGCCTGGCATGCGTCCTCCTGGGGCGTGGCCCGGGGGTGGCCCCGGCGTGGCCTGGGGGTGGCCCGGTCTTCCGGGCCGGAGCATACTCCCGCGGCGTCGGCAAGGCCTCCAGGACGGCCTGCCCGGTGAGGAGGATCGAGGGAGGCGGCCGACCCGCCAGCAGTCATGCTGGCGCCAAGAGCCGTGGATCCAGTAGGTTGGCTTGGACGGCCGGGGAGCCCAGGGATCGGGAAGGTGGCGAGCGGATCTTGACTCGCCACGGCACAGCTGCTAAAAACAACCCCCCTCGGAGGTGCCCCAAGCCTCCCTGCCCAGGTAGCTCAGTTGGTAGAGCACGTGACTGAAAATCACGGGGTCGGCGGTTCAATTCCGTTCCTGGGCACCACGTAAATCGCTTGGAATCAGTATTTTGTAGCCAAGAGGTTCCCTTCGATCGCCGAGCCGAAAAGCGCCTGGGGAGCGCCTGGGGAGCAGTAGGGCCGGGATTCAGGACGGCGCTCTGCTCCCGCAAACCCCTCCGCAGCGGTCCCGCATGGAGCCGAGCCGTTGCCGATTCTGGATCTCCTGGCTTGGCCCTTGAGGGAGATTTCCTGGTCCTCGCCCCTTTTTAGAGTGCCCCGAAAAAGTCATCCCTGGTGGTGGTGAGAGCGGCTGGGTCCTGGGGCAGGACTCGGCGGCACGACCGTCTGGCCGCCGCCGTCTCCATGCTGGCGGGGGGTGGGGAGGTACGGTGTTACACCAGGGGAGTGATCCAGCCTGATCCGGGGTGATTCGAGGGTGATCCGCATTTAAGGGATCGGCTGTGATCCGTGATCCACGCCCCTGTAGGGGCGGATCAGTGGATCACCCCTCCCTGCCCCTCTTCTTCATCCACCGGTTGACTGTCGAGTACGGAATGCCGGTGGACTTGGCTATTTGGCGCTGTGACGTGACACCGGATGCCAGCGCGGCGCGGATGGCCTCGCCTTTTTCGTCCTCAAGGTCGGCGAGGGTCCACGCTTGGCGGCCGTCCGGTCCACTCCGTAGCCATGCTTCAAAGGGTCTTGCCGCCGGTCCGTGGACGCCTCGCGCCTTCTCCAGGGAGACGATGAAGCGTGCGCCGTCGATGGCGCTGTAGCCATCGGGCCGCTTCAGGTGAACTATCTGACTCGGGAGAGTCTCCCTTGCACTTGTGCCTCGCGGTGCGCCGGCCCTATTGTCGTGGTGGACGAAGATCGACGTAACCCCCAGCCGGCGGAGTCGGAGAAGCCAGTCCTGGATCGGCCGCCATCCTGCCTCATCGTTCTCTGAAACGTCCTTCGGTAGAGGGGCGAGAGTTGACAGCGAGTCGATCACGAGGACCCGCGGGCCGGCAGCCGCGAGCCTAGTCAAAATCCTTTCAACAGCGGCCTGGCCTTGAGTCGTGGCAAGGCTTCGGAGATCGTTCACTTGGTCCCGCGCGAGAAGCAGGAAGCGCGAGCCCGGCGGCTGGTCGACGCTCGCCTGGATCGAACGCAGCCGAGCTTGAATGTCCTCCGATTGCTGCTCGCCGTCGCACAGCAGCACGGGAACGGGTTCGCGGATCTTGTACCGCAGGAAATCCAAGCCGCAGGCGAGCGAGTAGGCCAGGCCGAAACAGAAGTGCGACTTGCCGCACCCGCGCATCGCATGCAGCATCAGGATGTCGCGGTCTTGGATCAACCCTTCCGCGAGCCACTTCCGCGGCGGCAGGTCAAGCGCGAGAAAGTCTGCAACGTCGATCGCGTCCGGCCATCCGCTGGAGCTCTCGCTGCGCAGATTCGCTACGTGCGCATCGAGCCGGCCCATCAGGTCGGGAGTGCTGATCTCTCCCTCCAGGCCATCCCGCATGACTTGGCCCGCCGCCTGGATCAGCTCGCGGCGCTGGAAACGTTCCTTCACGATCTCTGCATAGGCTTCGGCTCGGGCGATGTCTGGCAAATCGAGGTCGAGGCCAGCCAGGTAGGCGATCCCTCCTACAGCGTCGAGATCGCCCTGCGCCTCTAAGCGGGCCTGCAAGGTCCGCATGTCGATTCCGATGCCCGCCTGGTGGAGGTGGCGCATTGCGCCGAAGATCCTCCCGTGTCGTTCCAGGTAGAAGTGCTCCGGCCGGAGGTCAAGCTCTCCTGCCAGCTGCGATTTGAGCAAGATGGCTCCGAGGACGGCGCGCTCACACTCCTCGGAGGCAGGCAGGGAAATTGAGTCCGGCGCACTGCTGTGCGGCCGGCTCGTCGCGGCATGGGCCACGTTGGTCTACTCCCGATCGCCGGGGTCCGAGGTCGATTGGCGCCGCCGGGCGGCCAGCCAACGCTCGATGTCCTCGATCGCATAGAGCACCAACTTGCCGGACGCTTTGCAGAAAGGCGGCCCATCGCCTCGTACTCGGGCGTGGGCCAGGAACTTTTGCTTGAGGCCGTAGATCGCTTCGACTTGATGGGGACGAAGGAAGCGGGGGCCGACTGGAGAGGCGGGGGGGTTAGCGGCGGAGTTGCTCACCGTCAGGGGTCCTCCGTCCGGTCCCCATCAATCAGAAGCGGGGCCGGGTCAGAAGCCGAGCCGGTGAAGTCCGGCCCAGCGCTGACTTGCCCCGCTTCCGCAGACTAAGGTCTCTCCCTTCCCCAAGGGATTCGCGCTGCCGGCTGCTCCTCGCCCACCACAGGGAACCCGCGCCGGTCGCTTACCAAGCAAAGTCGAGGATGATTAGAGCACCTTCGGGAGACTTCGGGCAAGTCTCAAGGGGACTCGCAGAGACGGCCCGCGCCTCCATGACCTACTGACTTGCCGCCGGAGCGGCGGGATCGTTGCACCACGGCCACCGGCGCTTTGGGTCAGCGCATTTGTGCGTCGCTCGGATCTGCGCCTCCACCTTCCGCGCCTGCGCTTCCATCTTCCGCTCTGCCTCCAGCTTGCGCATCTCCGCTCCGAACGAGGTTGGCGGCGGCAGCGGCGGCGGCCCGAGGGAGACCGGCGCTTCCGGCGTCTTGGCAGGGAGGTGCCCTTCGCTGCTACTCCCATCATCGATCCAGTCTCGGATGAGGCGACCCTCGGCGCTGGTTTTAGGCTCATCCGTGAAGGCGATGCGTACTCTGTCGCCCGCCTTGATCTGGCCGAGATCGTCGCCGAGTTGGCATACAAAGCCGGTCCGAATCTTCGCGCCATAGGAGTTCTGAGCATCGACCCAGCCTACGGTTTCGCGGTAGTCAGAGTACCTGATCGTGAACTCGGCCGTCGCTGGTGCCTTCAGGTGCCCGCGCACCATTTCCTCGCACGGGAATCTAGTCTGCGAACACGCAAGAGCACCGGCCATCAGCGATAGGGCCGTGGCGGTGACGAGGGCTTGCTTCATCGTGGCTCCTCTTACCGTGCGTGACTTATTGTCCGTAGACGCATAGTCATCATACAGCGTTCTCCGGGCCGGTGCTCCTTGTAGACACGGCGCGGCGCCAGCGGGTTAGCTCACGCCCGGCTGGGGGGGTGCCTGTGACGCATTGTCCGTGGACTCTCAGTCGTCGCGCCCGAAGGATAGGCGCATGCTTCCGCGGCGCAATGCGCTCGCCACGTTCGGGGAACGCCTCCGCAGCTTCCGGCTGGAGCTCGGGCTTTCCCAGGAGGAGCTTGCCGATCGAGCGGACTTCGATCGTACCTACGTGAGTCTGGTGGAGCGGGGTCGCCGGAACATCTCCCTCCTGAACATCTGCAAGTTTGCGAAGGCATTGAAGACCACGCCGGCTGAGTTGGTGCGCGATCTGTAGCGGCGGCCAGGGGGGGCCGAGCGGTCGCTGGCCCATTTGGACCGCCTTGGGAACCGGTACTCGATTGAACTGCCAGCCAGACGGAGGGTCCCTCCAGTTCGGAGCTTCGATCGCCTACAACGGGCGGGGCGGGCCGCAAGGGGCTTGGCCGGGGGCCTAGCCGCAGGCTGGGCCGCCGCCTAGCGTCAGATCGGCAGGGGAGACGCGCCACGGCCCCGCCTGGCGCCGATCGCCGGGGCAGGCGTGCTTCCCCCCTCCCTTCGACTTCCGCAGGCTCCTGTGCCGCTGGCATGGCGCGGTTCCCCAGGTCGGCGACGGCCTGGGTCCCGCGGGCCTGGCGGCGCTCGCTGCGGGCGCTGGGGCCGGCGGGCGCTACCTCTTGCCGCTCCGGGCTGTCCATCGCCCCGTGGCGCCGCGGCCGGCGGCGGCAGCCCCGTCCAGGCGCTCGGCCCTTCGCGGGGACCTCGCCGGCAAGATCCGCGGCAGCCGGCTCGCGGTTGAGCCCGGATCTGGCGGCGCGGTCAGGGCGGCGCCTAGCTGGCTTTCTTGCACCAAACTGGCCCCCTGGACTTTGCCGCGTGCAGGACAGCCCATCAACAGCGCAGCGGCCGGTCGCGGGTTCATCGCCCGCGCCGGCCGCCTCAATCCCTGTCGCATGTCTCCTGTCGTCGTGCTCTGTCTGCGGCTCGCCACCCCCCTCCGGGTTAGTACGACCGCAGGGGATTCGATCAGGCGTCCGCGTGGCTCTCTCCTGACAAGGCAACCTCGTGCCGTTCTCCGGTCTCCGAGCGGCCAGGATGAGCACGGCCGTTGCCGGCGCCGGAAGGTAAGCACCACCCGCCGGCCTGGATCTCCATGAAGGCGAGGCAGCAGTGAGCGACCGCCTTGCCAGCTTCCTGCGCCAGCCGTAGGGCGGCCTGGCGGCTCATCCCAGCCTGCGGCTGCGGGGTCCTGGTGTCCGGTGGTAGGGTGCCGTCTTCGTCGCTCGCGATCTCTTCCGGTAGGTGCATCACGGTCTGCTGGGCGCGTACCAGGTCGGGCATGGTCACGCCCAGGCCAGCGACGACACGACGGAGGGTGTCCAGGCGCGGCATCTGGTGGCCCTTTTCGTAGCGGCTCAAGCTCGATGGCGTTGACCCGGTTGCCGCGGACAGCTGGCGCAGGGTCATGCCAGCGTCCCGGCGCAGGAACAAGAGCGCCAGTCCTATGGTGTGTCCTTCCTCGTGGTTCTTCCGCCTGCTCATGGTTGATCCTCCGGCGCCGGCGCGGCGGGAGCGGCCGGGGCAACGCCGTAGATCGCCAGCAGCTCGCGCACCTGCACCAAGCGCGCGTCATCGAACGGCAGCCTGCCGGCGAACACGTCATACACGACGACTTCCAGCAGCTCGCCGAGCGAGAGATCGCGCAGCTCGGCAACCGCCTTGAGCACCTTGACCAAGCGCCTTTCCATCCGTACTCCGGTCTGCACGCGATCCGGCCTGGGGTGCAGAGTCATGACAGCCTCCGCTCGATCTTGTCGACCAGGGCGCCCACCTGGCGGCTGATCTTGCCGGCGAACCTGGCCATCTTCTCGTCGTCGGCGTCCAGGGAGCACCACTCGGCCGAGCGCCGGATGACGTTGAACAGGTAGCCGCCGGTGTAGCGGAGATCGGCGGCAGCAGCCCGCAGCTCGGCGCGGGTCGAGGACTCCTCGCCGGGATCGCGGGTCGTCTCGACGGCCATGTCGTGAAGCACCCGGCCGACGTGGCGCAGGGCCTCGCGGTCGGCCGGGTCGTCGAGGAGCAGGAGCAGGGTTTCGCGGATCGAGTCGGCCTCGACCCAGGACGGGGGGGTAGGATACGGGCAGCTCGGCATGAGGCTAGTCCTCCTGTCGGGTCAGGCTCCGGCGGGAGCTTCCGTCTCTCGCCGGGGCCGTCTGGTGGAAAATGGGGCGGCGCGTGCCGCCCCGCTTCGTGTCTCAGGACTTCTTGAAGGCGATCACCTCCGCGGCCGGCCGGCCGTTGAGAGCCGCCGCGATCTCACCCGAGATCCGGGCGGCGCCGGCTTGGCGCGGGTCGTCGGCGAGGTGCGCGTACCTCGCGGTCGTGGCTTGGTTGCGGTGGCCGAGGATGGCGCCCAGGACCGGCAGTCCCAGCCCGGCCGCAGCGCCAAAACTCGCGAAGGTATGGCGAAGGTCATGCAGACGGAGATCCGGCAGTCCGGCTCGCTCCCGGATGCGGACCCAGGGCCGTTGCAGGCCGACCAGACGCCCGCCGATGCGGCGCCCAGGGATGACGTAGGGGTTGCCTTCTAGCCGCGGTGCGCCGGAGAGCACAACGAGCGCCGCCGGTCCCAGCGGTATCAGCTTCGCGCCTGTCTTCGAGTCGGGCAAGCTGAGGCAGGCGCGATCGAAGTTGACCTCCGACCAGCGGAGCGCCAGCACTTCGTCTCGCCGAGCGCCAGACAGCAGCAGCAGGCGGATCGCAAGCACCACGAAGGAGTCTTCGGACTCCTCGTCGTCGAGGACCGCGCCCAGCCGCTCAAGCTCGGCCGCGGACAGGAAGCGCTCGCGCCGCCGCTCCGGGAAGCGATCGATGCCACGGCAGGGATTCGCGCCTGGCGGCCGGAGTCCCCAGCGCTCGGCAAGGCCGAACATCTTCGACAGCAGCGCGAGCATGCGGTTTGCCTGGACCGGCTTGTCGCGCATCGCGTGGTGCAGGTCCGCGATCTCCTTCAACCCGATCGCCGCCGCCCTGCGCCGGCCCAGCGCCGGTAGCACGTACAGCCGCAGGATGCGCTCATCAGCGGCGATGCTCACCGGCTTCTTCTTCGGCCGTGCGTGCTGAGTGAGGTAGCGTGTCGCCAGCTCGGCGACCGTGGGCGCCGACCTCTCCTCGAGCCGGGCCTCTGCCGGATCTTCGCCGCGGCCAACCGCGGCCAGGGCCTGCCGGGCGCGCTCGCGGGCCTGCTCGACCGTCAGGCGGCCGTGCGGTCCGAGGGTGACGCGCCGCTTTCGCTGCTCGCGGTTACGGTACTCCACGACGTAGACCCGGCTGCCGCCCGCCCGCACCCGCAAGCCAAAGCCAGGGGCCTCGCTGTCCCACAGGTTCAGCTCGCCAGACTTCGGTGCCGCAGTCCCTTCGACCATCCGCTTCGTCAGCTTGACTCGCCGTCCCATGTTTCCTCCTGGGGAGCACCTGGGGAGCAGTAAACCAGGACGGATAGGGTATCATCGGCTAGTGAAAAGTGCTATAGACAAGGGGTTTACGGGTGAACGGGAAGCCTGGGGAGCAACCTGGATCTATTACAACATGACTGAAAATCACGGGGTCGACGGTTCGATTCCGCCCCTGGGCACCACGTAACTACAATAAAATCAGTGCTTTCCGAGAGCTAGCGCCGCTAGCGATCGAGCCCCGAGCGCCAGGTCAAGTCACCCAGGAGTCACCACCCGACGCACAAACTCGGCGGGACGAACGCCGACACGACGCCAGTGCCCCCGAGTATGCCACCGGGGCGAACCACCGCAGGTTTCCTCCCGGGGGCGAACCGACGGTAAGTGATCCCTCCAAGGAACCACCCTGACAGCGAGCAAACCCAGCTGGCATCGCAGGTCGCGCACGAGCCGTGCTGCATGACTGCTCCCCCCGCCGGGACCTACCCTAGTCCAGGGTCGCTCGTGGAACGCCGCACCCGATGCGCGAGCCAGGTCGCCAGGTCCTCGCTGCGGTAGACGACGCGGCGGCCGAGCTTCACGAACGGCGGTCCTCCACCGCGCGTGCGGAGTGTTTCGAGTGTCGTCGGGCTCAGACCCAGGTACGCGGCTGCTTGGTCCGTCGTGAACACGACTCGTTCTCCAGCGAGCGGTACGTCTGCTCGTGGTGTGCTCGGGTCAGTAAGCTGGGGTCGCGGTCGTCTCGCTCGCTTCGCCGTGATCGGCTCGCTCGGCGGTGCCGTCGCTTCTGGAGCTGGTCGTTCTGTCGGAGTTGGTTGAGTTGGTTGCTCGTGGCTGGGTTCGCTCGTCCTGGTCGGTGTCGCTCCTCGCTGAACTTGGGGCTGTGTCGTTCGTGGAGTCGTCGGTGGTGCTGGTCTTCTCGTCGTGCTCAGGAGGTGTTGGATGTAGTCGAGTGGTTCGCCGGCCAGGTCTTGGATGTCGGTGAGTCCTTGAACGAGTGGTGCGTCATGGATGATCGTGTCGATCTTGATGAACCCGTGACTACGTTGGACTTCGATGCGGTGCCCGTGGAGCGTGAACGTCCACGTCCCGGTAATGGGGTCTTCCGTCACGGTCAGCTCCAAGGGTGCCGGGGTCTCACTCATAATCGCCTTACTCGGAGAGGGCGTGCAGGTCGGTCGTGCTCGTGACCGCCCAGGCTGCGGTGTCGAGTCTGCCACGATCTCGGGTCAGGCTGGTCGTGGTGACCCACACGAGGGGCAGAAGGTCGAGACGACGGGCGAGCTCGAGGAACCGCGCCTGCCGTGCAGCGTCGGGCACCAGGCACAGGATCCGAAACCCGGAGAGGTCCACGCCAAAGAGGGTGGCGAGGTGGTCTTCGGCGTGCGTGTCGTACGCGGTGCGGTACGCGAGCAGTTTGCGCTCGATCGCGTTGGGGTGGTGCCCCGTAAGTGGCTCCGTGCCCCGATCCACTTCGAGCACGAAGAGCGCGCTTCGGTCACCGTGGGTGAGGGTGAACACGCCGTCTGGCACGAGCGAGCCCGGCGTGCCGGCCAAGGGGAGCGCGGCGCGGCGGGTTCGCCGACCGTTGCTCGTGGTCTCGTCGTAGCTAGGGAGGTACGCGTACGAGAACCCGCTCGTCGGCGTGCACGCTTCGTGGAGCCAGAGGCGAAAGTCCGTCGTCTGGGTGTGGTGCGCGAGGAACCCCAGCGTCCGTGGCTGCCGCGTCGGCGGCAAGACAGCCGTCAGGGGGAGGCCCGTCGCAGCACTCACCTCCCGCGCGCCGGGCCGGGTGAGCGCGTACCACCACGTCTGGAACCCCGCCCTCGTCACCTCGCTCGGATGAAACCGACGCAGCAACCCCGCCGCCACGAGCTGCCGCAAGCGCCGCTGCGCGACCTTCGGGTGCGAGAAGTGCAAACGCGCGACCTGGCTGCTGGTGAGATACCGATAGCGGCCCGTGTCCCGAAGCAGGGCTATGTCGCGCGGAGTCAGCGTGGGAGAAGGATGCACGGCGGTCTAGTATATACATGCCACAAATGCAATGCGGCGGGCGCGTATCGTGGAGCAAGTCAGCTTCGCCAGGCGGTGTACGATCCGCACGAGGACTACTCTCGTTGGTGCACATGCACTTGACCACGGGTAAATGCTCAGCGTGAGGTCTTTGACCAAAGCGTCTTGTTGCGGGCGCTGGCACAGGAGCGACCGCAGTTTATCGGTCGGCAAGAGGACGGCCGCTATGCAGTCTATTTTGAGCGCAAGGAGAACTACCTCAAGATTATCGTGGCACCAGGGACGCAGTAGCTCGAACAGATTGGGAACAATAATTAACTACTAATAAGTGGTTAACAATAGAAATATTTATATATGAGTTTTGCTCCCACATTCTTGAAAGATCAATCGGGAGGTATAAAAAATGACAAGATTCATGCAAAATATCAGCATTGGCGTACTCAGCCTTGGTCTCGCGAGCGGGCTTGCGGGGTGTGCTTCGTCCAAAACGTTGAACTATCGGCAGCCAGCGCTTGATATGACTCTGGGTAATTTCTGTCATCTAGCTATTATGGGTCCCCCTTTCCGTCCTTCTGGAAGGGAGGTTGAAGGAACACTTGAATGTCACAATTTTACTCCAGGCGTGCCTGGTCGTAGACCAAGTAATGCGAGATTCGCCTTGACGGTTCGCCGGCCCGAGCTGGGAGTATATGATTACTACTCTGTTCCCTTCGAGTGTTCGGGTGACGGAGCGGAATGGGTTCATAATCACCTGCAGCAGGGCGGCAACCTCAGCACTGTGGTAAGGGTGAGATTAACCCCGCTGAATGGGCTTGAAGACGGAATTCAAGTTTACGCGGGATGCCCATCTGATATTGTAAGGATTGATGAAAGAGGAAATCCACAGTACATTCCTAACTAGCGACAAATTTCTTTTCTTTTTGTAATTTTCTCAGGAGATGATGAACGCATCAGATATGCTGGGCATTCCGCAATATGCTCTCAGAAATGTGCAACGGTTTGATTTTAACTCCGCGGTTAGAGAACAATACCATCACAGTACAAGTCCTCTTCACTTGCGTCCTACGCAACAAAATCATTGTCAGTAAAGGTCAGGATATTCTCCGAGAGGCACCGTTTACCGTACAGGAGCCACTCCTCGTGTCCGCAACCACGTAAGGGACACTTCCCGGGCGGTTCAGGCTAGTACACACAGGCAAGACGTGCTAGAATCATATTGTAAGAGTGATACGGAGCGACACGAGGTTCAGATGGCGCATGCTGCGGTCGCGTTTCTCTTTCTGGACGAGTGCGCATATGACGCACTCGACCTTTCTGCATTGACCGGCGTTCTTGTTCCTGCTGACCACTACAGTGCCGTCCGGGACGCGTTGTGCCGGCTCGTATGGGAGGTGAACCCGTCCACGATGGATTCGTCAGGGAGCATGATCCTGCCGTCCCCCATCGAGTTGCATGGTTCCAAGCTGCTCCCGGAAGGGTCCGATCAAGAACGACTCGCCGTTTTCTCAGCGGTCGTTAGCATCGTGAATGAGAATAGCTTACACATCTTTCGCGTGTGCTATCTCAACCACAAAGAAATCGCCGCGATCATGAGCGCGGACCAGAACCTGTACGGTCTCAACTTCTTTGGAATGCAGCGGAGCTTGCAGGAGATCATGTCCGACACTCTCGTTGTGCCGGTCATGGATGGCATACCGGACTCTTCGTCCACGAAGAAGGCGCCACCCATCAATCCTCAGCTCATTCGATCATTCGCGGGTAACGTTCGCTGGCTTCACCATCACCGGCACTCGGATATTGCCGAATCACTGACCATTCAGCACGCACATAACCTCGGGGAGCCAGTCTTTACTGATAGCACCCACTCGACGCTCGCTCAATTCGCGGACATCGTTTCTTACCTGCTCTTGCAGATTGATCGGAGTGAGCTTGAGACCGATAAGCCTCCGAGTGCGTTCCGAGCCGAGGTGATCGCCCGAGCGCAAGGGTTCAACAAGGAACTGCTTCATTGTTGGCGGGATCGGATGAAGATAGGGAGTTCACCCTCCGCACCGGCGAGCTGACAATAGTTACGCTCCAGTTACGCCTCGCCGACAACCTACCATGCGAGGGTGCGCTCTCGGGATTGTAGAATGGTAGATGAGGTCCCCTAAGAGCAAGGAGGGATTCAAAGGCGCGTGCGGAACGAAGCTGCCGTCGTCATCCGGAAAGGCGTGACCGCCCTAGGTGCGGGGCTCCTCGAGGTCGCGTTGTCGCGTGAGGGCATCAAGGGGTGCTCGCCCCTCCTGTGCAGCGAGCCTGTCGCCGTAGAGCCGTCGTATGAGCGGTTTGACACGAGCGCGATCATCGGGCCGCGCCCGGTGGACGCCGAGCTCGCCCCGCTGGTGACGCCAGAGTGGGTGACGCTCGCCGTGTATCCGGCCGAGGAGGACTTGCTCAGCCTGGGGTGGATGGAGACGATGCTCCGCGCCCTGGGCGTCCTGCGGGGACCCTTGACATTCGAGGTATTCGGGACCGCGGGTCGGGTGTGGGTGCGCTTCGCGATCCCCGACGACGAGCTTTCAGGATTCACGGCGGGGCTCGTCGGTCACTTCCCAGCCCTCGAGCTACGTCATGTCGCCGACCCTTTCCCGGCATCGCCCGTCGTAGCGGTGAACGAGTTGTGCCCGGTCGGACCGTACCATCGGTCGCTCTCACTCTTGGGCAAGGAGGGCGCGAGCCCCTTGAGCCTCGCCGTCACCGTCTTGGCCGCGTTGAGCGACACCGAGCACGGCGTGCTGCAGGTGCTCCTCGCGCCAGCGGCGCCGACGCACGACTGGCACTACAACGTGACCAACCTCGTCGAGGCAGAACGGCGCGCCGTCGAGCTCTCGCAACTCGGTGGGCTCTCGCCCCGGTTCTCGTACGACCCCGAGTACCCGGCGTTGCTCGACCCGACCGCCGCCGAGAAGGTCGGGGTGGACGTGAGCTTCTTCGCGACGATCACGCGGTACGCGGTGTGGGGCACCGACGCGGCGACGACCGCGCGATTCTTGCAGGGGATGCGCGTCGCAACAGGGATGCTCCGGTTTGGGAACCGCGCCTGGCGCGTGATCCCACACGAGACCATCATGGGCGCGCTAGGTCCCGAGGGCGCGACGCGACTGGTGACGGCGCGCGTCGCGCATCGGCCCGGCGTGATGCTCACGAGCCGCGAGGTCGCGAGCCTCGTGCACATCCCCAACGCGCGATCCCTCGCGATGCTCGATTGTCTCGCGCAACGCTCGGGCGTCGCCTGGCACCCCCTGCTGTTGGGGAGTGGGACGGCGATCCTCGGGCAGAACGTGTACGCAGGTGTCTCGCGGCCCGTCGAGATCCCGCTCGCTTTGCGCTTGCGGCACACGTACGTGCTCGGCACGACCGGGAGCGGCAAGAGCGCGCTCGTCGAGCGATTGGCCGTGGATGATGCAGTCAGCGGGCTCGGGTTCTGCCTGGTGGACCCGCACGGTGACGTGTGCCTCTCCGTCTTAGGTCGTCTCCCCGACGATCGCCTCGCGGATCTCGTGTACGTCTCATTCAGCGAGCCCGACCTCGTACCCATCTGGAATCCCTTGCGCGCAACGGTCTCGCCGGGCAAGCTCGCGGATGACGTGGCCCGCGCGTTTCTCGCGCAGAGCACCTCGTGGGGCGCGCGCATGGAGCACAACATCCGCATGCTCGCGTACGTCGTCGCGGAACTCGGGGGGACCCTGCAGGATCTCGCCGAGCTCGCGGCGCGCTCGGACGCTGGCGCGCGATTGCGCCATGCCGCCTTGGAGCGGATCACGAACCCGCAGGTCCAGCGGTTCCTCGCGAGCGAACTTCCGAAGTACTCGGCGAGCGAGCTGGGGTCGGTGACGAACAAGCTCTCGCGCCTGCTCCTGGATGATCGGCTGGGCGCGATGTTCAGTAACAGCGAGACGACGCTCGATCCTCGGCGCTGGATGGACGAGGGGCGCATCGTGCTCGTGAACCTCGCGTCGGGACACCTCGGCGCCGACCACGCCCGGTTCGTCGGCAGCCTCCTCGTCTCCCTCATCTACCGTGCGGCACTCTCCCGCACCGACACCACCCACCGCCGACCGTTCCTCCTGTACGTGGACGAGTTCCAGCAACTCCAAGCCGCCACCCTCGGCGAGATCCTGAGCGAAGGACGCAAGTACGGGCTCGGCGCGATCCTCGCGCACCAAGAACGCGGACAACTCGGCACGGACCTCGCGCACGCGCTGGGGAATTGCGCGGTCAACGTGTTCCTGCGACCGGCCGAAGACGACATGGCCTTCGTGCACCGCGCCCTCGGCGGTCGCGTAGACACAACAGCGTTGCGCGCACTCGGGGTCGGCGACGCATACGTCACCGTCGAGGCCCGCAGCGCGAGCCTCCACACCGAGCTCTGCGCGCACCCCGTCCGTCGCGACCCCTACCACACGGCACGGGAGTACGCGCTCGCCCACTACCAACCCGTCACCACCACCGGCACGGTCGTGCGGCGCCGGCCCCGATCCTACGACGCATTCACGAGGGAGCCCGACCACCCATGAGCGTCGACGTTGACAAAATCCTCGGCCTGCTCGACTCGACCCAAATCAACCGGACGATCCTGCAACAGCACGACGTAGCGCGCGAGAGTTTCCACTGCCCCAAAATGATCGTGACGGACCACGCCGAGTTCAACTTCCTACTCACCGGATACGTCACCCACCACCTCAAGACCGTCGGCGAAGGCACACCCACCGACGCCGCCAGCTTCGGCGAAGCCAAACGCATCCTAGAACGAGCCTTCAACGAAGACGACTACCAAGACGGATACGCCCACGCGCTACAAATGGCACTCGACGGGAGCCAAGGCGGGATGCGCGCCGTCCTCAACCAAATCGCCGACACCCTCAAAGCACGAGCACTCCACGACTACATCGACTACGTCTACCTCCACCACATCAACGTCCTAAGCAAAGACGACAACCGCGCCCTGTCGCGCGCGTTCTACGAACGATTCGGCCCCATCCTCAAACGATTCGGGCACGACATCGACGAAGACACCTTCGCCTGGAACACCAGAGCAGCACTCGACTACCACCGACAAGTCCTCGAACACATCACCGGCATCGCAAAAAAACTCTGAGCAGCAAGGACACAACGCCATGGCCACGGATCGCAGCGACAAAGTCTTTGAGATGGGGCGGGAGGCTGGCGACAAGTACGATTACTTTATGGCTGGCCTCGCTGGTGCGCTCGCCGCGTACGTCGGCGAACACTTCCATCCAACACACCTGGTGTGGTTGTCGCCAACTGCACTTGAGGCCGCGGCAGTACTGAGCTTCATCATCTCCCTGATCGGTGGCGTGAAGAGAATCGAGACGGCCGCCCACGTCCTACGGCTCAACTATACCGTCATTCATACGGCTGAAACGATCGGTAAACTCTCAGACGTTGCTCACCAACCGGGACAAACATTTCTGAACATCGAAACCGGAGACGTGCTCGATAGCGCAGGCGCGCGAGAGATCATCCCAGACTTCGAGAAACTCAGGAAGCATGCACAAGACGAGTTGCGAGGAGCATCCTACCGCGCATCACGCTACGCGATCACACGCGATGTCTTTCTCGTGCTCGGGCTTTGCGCCCTCCTCGCATCACGAGTGTGGCAAGCAGTCATGTAAAGAGGCGAACATAGTGGGAAGAACGAATGATTACCACCACAAGTGAGTTCGAGGACGAGACTGCATGGGAACGCACGGTATTGTCGCTCGCGCTGCCGCTAATGCCCTTGACTGCCTCGGGCGCTGCGCTCGACTTACGGACGAGAACCGTGTCATTCTCTACGGCGGAGCGTGTCAGCGAGAGCGACGTCGAAGACTTTCGGCATACGCTGCTTCCATTATTGTTTGGTGCTGCGTGGAAGCTCTTGGACCTTGGGCTCGAACTCGCCTACTCACGTGCAGGACTCGTTCCACAGAGCGGCATGCGGTGGACGATCGACGAGAAAGCGAGTCACGCGCGAGTGGGTGGCGGAACGCTATCTGGATTCTCGCCGTCGTCGGATCTTTGGCTAGCGCTCACCTCCCTATACACAAACACTAAAGAGACTCGCCACGCTCTCGTGCATCGGCGAGTGCGCGTCACTCCTGCGACGCGCGAGTTGATCGGCGTTGACCGCCAAGGCGTAGACCTGCCGCCCGTCACGTACGACGAGCAGAGCGCCTTCTGCCGAGCAGCACAACGACTCGCCCAAGCGATCATCGAGGGGCAGGTGCGCCCACGGATCTCGGCTGACCTCCGGGAACAACTGACACTGCTCCGAGCACAGCACCAGGTCGCCATGGCGGCGCAGGCACCGGGAGGGCAACCTGTCAAGGTGATCGCCGACCTCCCACTAGATCGTCGCGTGGATATCGGCCTGCTGATGAGAGAGGTCCGCAAGGCGTTCTCCTGGGCGCAATACGTTGACGTTGAGCTCTACGTCGGCGACGGCCGTATCCTGGTGGGCGAACTAGAAGGCGTGCCGCAGAGCATCGTGCAGGTTGATCTTGCGGCACTCCCTCCGTGGCTAGACTTCGCTTAACGCACGCATCGAGCACACGCCTGTGGCTAACGACGAGAAGCTGGTCGATGCGTTTGTCGAGGAGCTTGATCGGGAGATTCATTGGGAGTGGCGCTGGGAGAAGAAGCACCGCCGCTGGACCTGGGCCGTGAATTGGGCAGGGTGGGTGGCACGACTTCTGATTCTGGCACTCACTACGTACCAGCTCAACAGCTATAGCAAGGGACCACCGCCAGTGTGGCTGCTCGGACTCGTCGTCGTGCTGTCCCTGCTCAACCTCGGTCTACCACTCCTGGCGGTGACGTTCCGCTTCCAACAACGCCAAGAAGTACACGACCGCAATGCCCGCGAGTATTCGGTGATTCGCCTCGAAGTCGTCACCCAGCAGATCGCACTCGCCGAAGCAGTCCAACGCTTCAAGGAACTACGCCGCCAACCGACGGAAGTCCTGATCCGCCGCACACCCTAACCCCTAACGGGCTGCCCGCTCGGTCCCTTTCTTAGCCCATTGACAGGTGGGGGCGTCACGTGGGACGATGGACTCGGCGCAGGCCCCGCCGAGGACTGGACTAGCAAATGACGCCTAGATGCAAGAATCAACACTACGTCTCCCGTTTTCAGCTTCGGGAGTTTCGCATTCCCGGCACGAGCATTGAGCACGCGCAGGTGTGGTGCTTTGACAAGCGCGAGGAGAGGTCCTTTCCTGTTGCGGTCGAGAAGGTGTGCGCTGAGGGCGCGTTCTACGATCTCGATGGCGATCAAGTTGTAGACCAAGTTCTCACCGACCTGGAAAACAAGCTCTCGCCATGCCTGCGAGCGCTTATCGATGCTAGGAATGTCTCGCGGCTGACGACTGATGAGAGAGCTGGGGTCGCTGTTTTGATCGCGACGCAACACCTGCGTACACGCGCGTTTCGGAACACGATCAGGGAAGCAGCACGGTTGGCGGCGAATGCGGCTCAGTCCAAGGGCGATGGCACCGTCCCCTCGGACCTTAGCGAGGAAGATCCTGCGAAGCGCTTTCAGGTTTATCTCATGGACAGGGCCAACGCGTTTGCGGAGTCTCTCCTTCGGATGAAGTGGATTCTCCTCGTCAACGAAACACAATCACCATTCTGGTATTCTGACAACCCGTTCACGCTCTCCAACGTCCTGCCGTTCGACCCGCATGATGGGCAAGGCTTTGAACGACCCGGGTCACAAACGCACTTTCCGCTGAATCCATCGCTAGTATTATCAATCGTGGACCCACGCTGTTATCCCCAATATCCAACAGTGGTTCCCGTGCGAGAGTTAAAGAACGTCATCTTCAACAACCATCTCCAAGTGAAGAGCGCAGAGAGATTCCTGTTTTCCCGCGATGATGAGTTCGCACTGGCAAGACGGATGATTGCTAACAGGCCATCCCTAAGAGATCAATCACAAAGATTCAGCCATCTCGATATGCGACGGTTAAGACGCTAAGAGTCGGCGTGTTCTTGGTTCAGTATTCGTTCTTGAGGAGCATGATGTTGTCGATGCAGTACCACGAGAAGTCTTCGAGTGGGAAGTCGGTGTAGGGGATGTCTTGTCGTACTTTGGTGGGTTGGTCGGTGTCTTCGCGCATCGTGACGACGGCTGAGTCAGTGTTGTCATCGACAACGATCTGCCAGAGTTGGAATGGGATATCGCGCAACGTGTGCTGGTAGCTCCCGACGAGATCGATGAGCCAATAGCACTGGCCGTGATCGGCGAGGTACTGGATGCCGTCCGTGTAGAGTAGACCGGTGAAGTGGCGGTAGTAGTGTTGTGTGCCGGTAAATTGTTGGAGCTCTTGGTATAATGCCATTGTGACCAATCACCTGTGGGGGTCGTGTTGAGCGCAATACTTAGCGGTTGCGTTGTCGAAAGGTTGGGCTAAAAGGGTTGTTGTCGTAGCTGTGGCCGTAGTAGGGGGAACGGGGGTTGAGGACGCCCTCTGGTGCGGTGTGTTGGGTGTCGCCGTATGTCCAGTAATCGTGGTGATAATCAAGCCACAAGAGGAGCGCATCCCCCATCGTGCGATTGGCACTGATGCGCGTAATGGGGTGAATGTACGGGAGGCGCGGGCGTGGATTGATCCGCGGCAAGCGACCCTGGCCGATCGCGAGGCGCAACTCGAGCGCTGCACGAGTAATGCTGTTCTCTCCAAGGGGATGGCTTGCCATAAAAGTAGTTGACGAACGGGGACGTAGAAATAATTTCGACTGCTTTGCCCCCTCTTGGCATGACGCCGGCCACCGCAGCAGCGTTAGGCGCCATCATCGTTAGGAGGTATCCGCCGAAACATCTAAATAGTGGTTCCACCGTCGCTATCACAAGCAGTAGCTCACTAGCTCTCGCAGAGATGCCACAACCACCGTCTATCCGGACGGAGCATTAGGCCATCGTGGCATTTCTCAGGGACGAGATTGGGTGGGGGGAAATCGGGTGAGGGTTCAAGAGTCCCGGCCCGAGATCCTCCCCCTGGAGTTGAGCGCACTGCTTTGGAGCGAGGTGATGTCCGAGTGCGAATCGATGTGTACCACAGCAAGGCGGCGTATGATCGGTGGCGAGCGCGCACGCGCCTGGGGATTCCTGGGCTCAGCGCGGCGAACGATGCGCTGGTGCGGCGCTTCTTGGAGGATATGGAGCGCGGCATGAATATCGCTCCTGGCAGCCGCAAGGGCGGTCGTTCGTTTGTTCGGCTCACGATGCTCCGCACGAAGCTCGTGTGGGTCGCGCGCCAACTCCAAGAGCGCTGCGGGCGCGATTCGCTCGTGCTGTAGGCACCCACCAGAATCCGTAGAAATCCGACCATCACGTCGAGGATTGGCGAAGCGGCATCATCCCGCGCGTAGCGCGGCGGGTGGGGGGAGGGGCGGGCAGGCGGGGATATGCTTCGCCGAGCTGGGTAGAGAAACGAAAACCCCGGTAGGCGCCGGGGCTTTCGCGTCGTTCCGCGGCCCGCGCCGAAGACGCGAGCCGAGGCCCAACCCTGATAGTTGGAGCCTCGCACAAGCGGGCAGCGTTCGTCCAGCCCCCAGCGCTGGAGGCTGCGATGCCCGAGCTCGACGCTCCGGTCCTGCACCTGCGCCACTGCCGGCGGTGCGGGCGGCCATTCGCCGTTTGCTGCAGCTGCGACCTTGGGTACCGCTACGGCTCGCGGGCGTGCAGCCAGGCAGCCCGGCGGGAGCAGTGCCGGGAGGCCAAGCGCCGCCATCAGCGGACACCTCATGGGCGGGAAGACAATGCTCGCCACCAGCGGGAGTATCGAGCGCGCCGCCGGCAGGGCCGTCTGCTAGAGGGGGCATGAAGGCGAAGAGCACATCGCGCTGGTCAGCCGCCCTGCCAGCGTCGCATCGGTCCTGGCGAGACGGCATCGTGACCGTGGCGCAGCGCCGACCGAAAGGCAGCCCCGGGGGGGCGAATTGCATTGCTTCCGAGCCGAAGGCGAGAAAGCCGGGATGTTAACGAAGTAAACATCCCCATCTCTTGCTCCGAGCAGAACGTCAGCCGCGCGGCGCTCGTTACGGTGAGTTTTGGAGAGCGGACGGTTGGTCCAGAGAGCGCGCCAAAGTGATGGCTCTTGAGCCGCGATTTCTCCCTCGATCACGCCTCACTCTCACACCCAAAGCGCATTCTGGGACGAGGAGGCGGCGTCGCTCATCGCCGGCTTCGTGCTGCACGTGGCGGCGAGCGCGCCGGCCGGCGCGCGGCACCTGGGCGCGGTGCGCCACCTGCTCACCCTGGGCGCGACCTGTCGGCGCTACTCGACCGCATGGCGCGGACCGACGCCTGCCACGGTCTGATCCGGCGGGCCGCGAACCGCATCCGGCAGAAAGACGACCGCCTGCTGGCCGGCGTCCTTGCCTCAACCGGCACACCGAGTTCCTCGACTCGCCGCAGGTGCTTGAGACGGTCAAGCGCAGCACCTTCCGGCTCGAGGACCTCAAGCACTGGCGGCTGAGCGTCTACCTCGTCCTGCCGCCGCATCATCTGCGGACACACGGGCGGTGGCTGCGGCTGCTCGCGGCGTCGGCGCTGCGCGTCCTCACCATGACTCCCGGGCTGCCGGCGTAGCGCGTGCTGCTGCTGCTCGACGAGTTCGGGGCGCTGGGGCGCATGCAGAGCGTCGAGGAGGCGATCACGTACTCGCGGGGCTACGGCGTGTCGATCTGGATGCTGACCCAGGACCTGGCGCAGCTGCGCGACCTGTACCAGCGCTCGTGGGAGACGCTGCTCGCCAACGTCAGGGTGCTGTAGGCGTTCGGGACCGCAAACCAATTCACGGCGGAGTACCTGTCGAAGCTGACCGGCCAGGCGACCGTCCCCACCCGCGGCAGGAACCTGACGCGCGGCACCTCGACAACGGGGAACCTGCTGTTCCGCAACAGTCAGCGGGGCACCGCCGAGCAGGCGGGCGAGACCGGGCGGCCGCTGCTGCTCGCCGACGAGGTGCGGCGGCTGCCGGCCGATCAGCAACTGCTGTTCATCAGCGGGCGGAGCCGCTGCTGGTCCGGCGGCTCGACTACCGGACGAATCGGGCGCTGGCGGCGCGGGGGGAGCCGAATCCAATGTATCGCCAGTGATCTCTGGCTGACCCGGCACCTTTCAATGGCAGCTGAAACCGATCGAAACTTCTGTACTATCCAGCGGATTGACGTAGCAGGCTCTATCGGCGGTGGGTTCGGAAGAGCTGGTAAACCAGTTCTATCGGGATCGCGCGCGTACACCTCACCTAATTACATGCTTTAAATAATAGGAATATGATGCCCATCAGAAACGCCAGACCCACAATCTCCGCGAGTAATTGTAGCGCGTACCGAAATATGGCGACGATGAAGGCCAAGATCAGGGATCCGCCGACAACACCCGCGATGGTAGCGAGTAGCTCGACAGCAACCTGCCACCAGAAGCCGTAGTCCGGGCCGTGTAGGGACTGCTCCAGATGGAAAACCGCCACCCCCGATATCATCCCGACGAAGACTCCCCTGACAAAAGCATTGCTATTGCCTTCATTACAGGTCGTGAGCCATCTAGTCCCAGTTGCAAGTCCCTTTACCAATGCAATGGCCTCGTCCTTCTTCTGTTCGTCATCGGACTGCCACCATCTGTGCTTGAGGAAATCCGGCGCGATTTCCTCCACCAGGCGCCCGCTACCTTCCTCTGTGAGTTGTGCGGCAACCCTCAAGCCGAGCATCATCAATCCTCGATTTAGCAATACTGACACGACGGCTCCTACAATTCCGGCGCACACCATTACGATCGCAATGGCAAGGATGATAGGGAAAAAATCGCCCGACGAGTCTCCCCCTGCGTCCGAGCTACCGTGCGCGCTTGCTTCAAATATCGCGGCGAACGTGAGTCCGATAGCGGCACCCGTGATAGCTGCCACGACAAACCCGCGTATGCGCGCTTCACGCGCCTCCTCGAGGCCGGACTGACCAAAGAACAGTTGGATCAAGAGCGCATTAATCACACCTTGGAACGCCGCAACGACCAGAACGGGGATCGCAGCGCCAAAGAGAGCCGCGACCAAAGAGCCACCGATTACCTGGAACGCTTTCTCTAGCCCAATTTGGAGCCCGACGGCGGCCATAGCAACCGATACGGACAGCATCGCCTTGCCCACCATCTCCTCCCCCACAGAGGACGAGGTCGATTGGTTTGGGCGTTGATTGTAAAGCATCGTACATCTCCATCAGTCCTGGAGATCCATTCCGCTGCCATGTGCGACGTGTGGTGTTCTCCACGGCGCGACAACCCCGAAACCACCGGCCGGGCGTGCGCCGGCCTCACCCGCCGCAGAGCAACGCCGACGTATCCTGTACCGGCGGCGCTGCAACGCCGTCGCGGTTCTGATAGCTCCGTACCCTGCCCGTTACCCGGTCGGTGATTGTCAGCGTGAACGCGACATTGGTTCCCGCGGCATAGAAGACCCAATAGTGATCGTTCAGCGCGCAGCCATCGAGGACCTTGACGAGCATCTCAGGATTGTTGGGGGCGAAAAACCAGAAGAGGCCGCCTTGAGAGACACCGAGGCTGGTTAGCGGAATCGCCTCGCCGGACCCGGCGCGACCACCCCCTTCGGACGTGTGATAGCTCACCGTCAGCGCAAAGCGGCCATCGACGCATAGCGTCGTTGAGCTTGGAACACAGCCCGCGCCGCCGGTTGGCTCGACGGCTGCTGGCGCGAGTCGCGTGCCGGGAAGGCCGTCTTCTGGCGCACGGATGCCTCGATTCGCAGTGTCGATCGCGACGCCGGGGCGAAGGTTCGCGCGCCTGCAGCTGAATGCCGTCGTGTCCTCGACCGGTGCCGCTGCCGTCCCGTCCCGATTGCTGTAGACCTTGCTGCTGCCAGTCGACGTGTCCGTCACCCTCACCTTGAAACCAACGTCCGTAGTGGCGGAGGAGAACACCCAGAAGTGTTGATTGACGGCGCAGCCGTCGAGGACCTTGACGAGCATCTCGGGATTCGTGCCGTCGAAGAACCAGAACAAGCCGGCGTCCGAAACCCCGAGGCCCGCCAACGAGATCGCCATGCCGTTGCCGGAGAGGCCGCCGCCTTCGGACGTGCTGTAGGTCGCGGTGAGCTGCCAGCGCCCATCCCCTGGCTGATCGTCGATGCAGAGGGTTGCCGCGTTCGAGCGACAGGGCGCCGTAGGCGCGAAATCGCTCAGCCGCCCTACCCGGTCGCCCGGACCTTCCGTGAACCAGATGTTGCCGTCCGGACCTGCTGCAATGCCGACAGGGTCAGCGCCGGAACTTATCCCGTTGCTGAACTCGGTGACGACCCCCTGCGGGGTGATCCGCGCGATGCGGTTGCCGACACCCGGCGAAAACCCGCTCTCGGCGAACCACAGGTTGCCATCCGGGCCGGCAGTGATCCCGTCAGGATAAGCGCCGGAACTGATGCCGTTGGCAAACTCGGTGATGACGCCTTGCGGGGTGATCCGGCCGACCTGGTTGGCAACCTCTTCGCTGAACCACAGATTGCCGTCGGGACCGGCCGTGATGCTGGAGGGCCGCGCTCCCGGCGTCAGGCCAACGCTGAACTCGGTCACGACGCCGAAAGGAGTAATGCGTCCGATCCGGTTGCCGACCAGTTCGGTAAACCACAAGTTGCCATCCGGCCCTACCGTGATGGACCCCGGAAGGGCGCCGCTGGTGATGCCGCCGCCGAACTCGGTGACGACGCCGAGGGGCGTGATCTGCCCGATCTGGTCGACTCCGGCCTCGGCGAACCACAAGTTCCCGTCGGGGCCGGTCACGATGTCCGCCAGGCCGGCGCCAGGCGTAATGCCGTCGCCGAACTCGGTGACGACGCCGAGCGGCGTGATCTGCCCGATGCGGTTTCCTACCCCTTCGGTGAACCACAGGTTGCCGTCGGGACCTGCGGTGATGCCGACGAGCTCCGCAGGCGAGGTGATGCCGTTGCTGAACTCGGTGATCTCGCCGGCCGGGGTAATCCTGCCGATGCGGTCCAGGTTGTTCTCGGTGAACCACAGGTTGCCATCGGGACCGGCGGTGATGTCCAGAGGGTAGGCGCCGGGACTCAATCCAGCGCTGAACTCAGTAATGACCTGTGCCTGCGCCGCACCGGCAAGCAGCCCGACCAGGTTAAGCGCGATGCAAGCCGCGCGAATGCACGACCCGATGGGCGGCTCAGCAGTACGCGCGGCAGTCCTGGTCTTCCTGCCGGGAGCGCCCGAGCAGGCCGGACGGTTCATAGCCTTCTTCAGCACGATGATCGATCATTCTCTCTTTCCGCCGCCTCGTCAAGCCTATTTGCTGATAGCAAACGGCACATACCTTGATAATACACACTCGACGCCGGATCCCCGCCAAGCACCCTACTCACGGGCGACGGCCGACCCTCCCCCTGGATGGTCATAGGCGCCGGCTTGACAGGTTTCTGATCATGACGTAGCATTTGGATAAGTCATGGACAAGCAGGTTGGGGCTATGGACGGCTCGTACGCCACGATGCCGGACAGCCTCGATGGGGACCCTATGGACGATCAAACATCCTTGGAAATGTACAAGAGGGTTCTGGAAACCTGCGAGGCCGAATACGACGGACTGACCAGAATTTTCCAGATACTCGACTCGAAGGCACAAGCCACGGCAGCTACTGCGGGGGTTTTTCTCGCGGCAGCTTTCGCCTTTGTCCGAGATCTTAGAGGTAAGACTGCGCCGCCAGCCGTATATACCAGCATCTTTGTTGCTAGCCTCTCTCTGCTGCTGGTAGCGGTCTTCTTTGCACTTCTCGCAACGTGGATCCAACACCTAATGAGTCGCCCGACAGTGGAGTTTGTTCGCAAGCTAATAATAGATCTAGTAACCAAAGAGGGATCCGAAGCGATTGGATCCAGAGCGACTGGTTTTTTTGGGGACGAGACCCGGGAATGGATCCCCGCGTTGCAGCGCATGCGGATTGTCGTCAGGAGAAAAGGTCGATTCGTCGCATACTCACAATTGTCGCTATTGCTTTCTCTAGTGTGTGTGTCCGCGCTAACGATTACCTACGTCATAAGAGGAGATTGATCATGGCTGAAGAGAAGAGCAATGGAACGATGGACGAAAGAGTCAACAAGAAGTGCGCTTTCGCTGACTGCCCACTAGAAGCAGTGCCGATAAGTAACTATTGCAAAAAACACGAGCCTCATGCGGGTGGCGGTGCGGGCGGGTCCGGCCGCCACGTTCTGTACTATCCAGCGAACTAACCTGGCAGGCCAATAGGCCGTCCACTTGGCCAACCGCCGGCGCGTCGCCGGCGAGGATCTGCCCGCGGCCGACGAGGCGTTCGAGCGCTCGCTGGCGCTGTGGCATACAGGCGCCGCCGAAGATCCGGGCTCGCTCAATGCGGCGCGGGTGCTCGGCCTCGAGGCCTCCTTGCGGCGGGCGCAATGCCGGCTTCCGGAGGCCCTGGCCCTCATCGACCAGGCGCTCGCACTCGACAGCTGGGGCGAGACCCCCGCGCTGCTGCTAGCCAAGGCGCGCGCCCTGGTGGAGGTCGATGAGTTCGAGGCGTCGATCGCGCTGTTACAAGCAGTGCATCAGATGGACGCCGATCGCGAACCTCGCAAGCGCTACCTGGTCTGTAATCTCCTGGTCCTCAATCTGTGCCATGCAGGCCGGTACGCGGCGGCCGAGTTGCTGCTCCCTGAGTTGGGGGCGCTGGCGCTCCGGCTCGGCAACCGGCTCGACCTGCTCCGGGCTGACTGGCTGGCGGGCAAGGTCGCCGCCGGCCAGGGGCGGGCGGACGATTGTTCCCGGCGGGCTTCGGACGCCCGTGCTCCCGTTCCCCGGCGCCGAGGCCGTCGATCCACTTGCCCGCAGGGTAGGGTGGCGGCCACCCCCACCCTCGGCCCTCGGCGAACTGCGGAAGTTGGGCTGGGACTCTGCGGTTCTGCGGCTGAGCCGCTCGAGTCTCGCCGGGCAGCCGTCAGCCGATGCCGGCTCATGGGTGCCGTCGAAGTCCGCCGACTCGAGTGCGCCCTGCGCTGTCCCGCAATCGAGGGCCTACTGCACCGTTTTCTTGTAAACAGGCAATGAAACTGCCTGCACTAGAAAGGAGCGCTTATGAACACGAAGCACCTGCGGGTGCCGTGCCTGGCACTTGCGCTGGCGTTGGCGGCGCTCGCCCCGGTGCCGCCTCCCGTCCACGCTTCCGTCTACGCTTTCGCGCCGCCTTCCGGCCACGCTTCCATCTATGCTTCCGCCTTCACTTGCGCGCGTGACAGCTACGACGACATCTGGATCTACTACTCGGATGCGACCATGACAACGGTGGTCGGCAGATGCGAGGACGACTGCGGCCTCTACTGTCATTGCTCGGGAATTAAGACGCCGTACTTCACCGTGATAACGTCGCGGAACTGCTAGACGGCCAGCTGGCGGACGCTCTCCCGGGCACCGTGAAGCCTCGCTACAGCCGGCTGCTGCTGGGCCGTGGCCTGCCGCGGCCGGCCCGCGCGGCCGGCTGGTGCGCGCCGGCCGCTCGGCTCACCGGTCCTGCCGCTGGCTTCCTGCCGGCAGCCGCGGATCTGCCGTAGCACAGCCGCAGGAGAGCCGCTCACCGCTGGCTGCCAGCGGCTGACCGCTGCCGCAGCCAGCGGCAGCCGCAGGCTCGCCAGTGAACGCCAGGGGCCCGGGCAGCTGACAGAGCCGCTAGGACTCTGCGGTACTGCGGCTGTGGCGCTCGAGTCTCGCCGGGCAGTGGCGTCGGTGTCCCATCTCAGCGAGCAACGAGCCAAACCGCTTGCCGCAGCCCTCTCGGCAGGACACCAACTCGGCAGCGACATCAGCCGACCTGGCAGCCGCAGCGAGCGCCGCCCTGCCGCTGGCGTCCGCCGTCGAGGGCTCAGGCAGCAGCTGGCGCTCCTGCTCTTGCGAGGCGCGCAGCTCGCGGCGGGCCGGCAGCAGCTCGTCGAGCAAGCCGCCGGCTGCTCCTCCCAGTCGGGGCGTCTACACGATGTGGATAGCGTACCAGCAGATGCCGTTGGTGCATTGCCCCTCAGGTTGCCAGCCGCCGCCAGCGGAAGTTGGGCTAGCAGGCAATCGACCTCGCCTTGCATCTGCTCCATTGCGACGAACGCGCTTGATCCCCTTCCGGCCGGCCTCGTTGAGGTCGAGCCGCTGCTTGCAAACAAGCCCGATGGAAAGGGCGGCCCCGGAGGGCCGCCCCCATCGGCAACGCCGGCCTGCGTCAGGCGGACTTGCGACGCTTCAGGCTGCCGAAGGCCAGTCCCGCCACGGCCAAGGCCAGCAACAGCAATCCCAGGTGCGAGAGGGTCGGGATGTCGGTGCCGACCGCCGCCGCCACACTGAAGCTGGTGGGATTGTCGGCCCCAGGCACGCCCGGATCGTCGGTCTGGGCCGTCGCGTCGTTGGTCCCGTTGCCGTCACTGTCGTAGGCGATCGTCCCCTGGTTCGAGATCGTCTGGCCGGCAGCGCTGGGCTTGATCGTGGCGGTGATGGTGATCGTCACCGAGCCGCTGACCGGGATCGCTCCGTTCCAGGTGACCGTGTTGGTGCCGGTGTTCGCCGCCGCCGTGCCGCTCGTCGCCACGGCGCTGACCAGAGTCAGCCCCGACGGGACGATGTCGATGAACTCGTTGCCGGGGTTGTCGGCCTGGGCTCCGGTGCCGGAGTTGGTGAGCTTCACAGTATAGGTGACGGTACCGCCGACGTTGTACGGTCCGGCGGAGACGGTCTTGGTACCCGTAACGATGGCGCCGGGCGCGGCGGTGATCGTGTCGCTGTCCGTCGCCGTGTTGTTGCCCGGGTTCGGGTCGGTGACACCCGCCGGGGCGGTCACCGAGGCCGTGTTGCTCAGCGTGCCGGTGGCCGAGGCCGAGAGCGTGCAGCTCACCGTGTAGGTCACGCTGCCGCCGCTCGGCAGGTTGACCGTGTCGTTGAGGCTGCCGGAGCCCGAGGCCGTGCAGGTGCCGCCGCCGGCGCCGACGCAGGTCCAGTGGCAGGTGAGCGAGGCTGGCAGGGTGTCGACGACCTTGGCCCCGGTGGCGTTGCTCGGGCCCGGGTTGCTGGCGGTGATGGTGTAGGTCACCGAGCTGCCCGCGGTGACCGTGGTCACGCCGTCGGTCTTGCTGATGGCGAGGTTCGCGTTCGGCGACAGCGTGTCGCTGTCCGTGGCGGAGTTGTTGCCCGGGTTGGGATCGCTCACGCCGGCAGGGGTCGCCACCGACGCCGTGTCGCTCAGCGTGCCGGTGGCCGCGGGCGAGATGTTGCAGCTCGCCGTGTAGGTGACGCTGCCGCCGCTCGGGAGATTGACGGTGTCGTTGATGTTGCCCGAGCCGGAGGCCGTGCAGGTGCCGCCGCCGGCGCCCACGCACGTCCAGGTGCAGGTGAGCGAGGCCGGGAAGGTATCGACCACCGAGGCCCCCGGCGCGTTGCTGGGGCCCGCGTTGCTCGCAGTGATGGTGTACGTCACCGAGCTGCCCGGGGTGGCCGTGGTCACGCCGTCGGTCGCGGTGATCGCGAGGTCCGCGCCCGGCGCCAGGGTGTCCGTATCCGTCGCCGAGTTGTTGCCCGGGGTGGGATCGGTGACCCCGCCCGGAGCCCCCACCGACGCGGTGTTGCTCAGCGTGCCGGTGGCGGCAGCCGAGATGGTGCAGGAGGCCGTGTAGGTGACGCTGCCGCCGCTGGGGAGGTTGACGGTGTCGTTGATGTTGCCCGAGCCGGAGGCCGTGCAGGTGCCGCCGCCGGCGCCCACGCACGTCCAGGTGCAGGTGAGCGAGGCCGGGAAGGTATCGACCACCGAGGCCCCCGGCGCGTCGCTGGGGCCCGCGTCGCTCGCGGTGATCGTGTAGGTCACCGAGCCGCCCGGGGTGGCCGTGGTCACGCCGTCGGTCTTGGTGATCGCCAGGTCGGCCTGCGGCGCCAGCGTATCGGTGTCGGTGGCACTGTTGTTGGCCGTGTTCGGATCGCCGGCGAAGGCCACCGTGGCGGTGTTGCTCAACGAGCCGGTCGCCGCCGAGGCGATGGTGCAGGACGCGGTGTAGGTGACGCTGGCGCCGGCGGGGAGGTTGACCGTGTCGTTGATGTTGCCCGCGCCGGAGGCCGTGCAGGTGCCGCCGCCCGCTCCCACGCAGGTCCAGGTGCAGGTGAGGGCCGCCGGGAAGGTATCCGCCACCGTGGCGCCGCTGGCCGGCAGGGGCGAAGCGTTCGACGCGGTGATGGTGTAGGTCACCGAGCCGCCAGGGGTGGCCGTGGTCACGCCGTCGGTTTTGGTGATCGCCAGGTCCGGCGGGGGAACGTCGTCGAAGCAGATGGTGACGTCGTTGAGCGTGGGCGTCATCGTGTTGTCGGTCGTGGCGAAGAACGCCCGGTACTGCAGGTAACGGAAACCGTTGAACTGGCTGAGCGAGGCGCCGCTCGTGGTGAAGAACGTCGCGGCGGTGCCGTCGGGCCCCACGAAGTTGAAGGGACCCGTCGGCGAATTGCTGGCCGCGACCTGGAACCGGAGCGTGGTGTTGGCAGGGACCGAGGCGGTCCAGGAGAGCGTCGTCCAGAGCGGCGTGAACGTGGGGGCCGGGTTGCTGTCCTTGAGCGACGAGATGAGGTCGCCGGACGGCGAGTACCCGATGTTGAGGTGGATCTTGAAGCCGGCGTCCGTGCTGACGCCGCCGGTCAACGGGATCGACCATACCGTGCCGCTCGTCGCTCCGCTGACCCGGGTGCCGCCTGGGTACACGTCGGAGCCGGCCGTGGCGGTGCCGCTGCGGGTGAGCGCGTACGTCCCAGGCGAGGGGTTCACCGTCGGACGGATGACGATCGCGTACTGCGTCCCGGCGGTCAGGGTCGGCGGGGTGCCGAACGTCGCCGTGTAGAACACCGCCGCGCCGTTGCTGAAGCCGGTGATCGTGGCCGACGCGATGTCCGCTCCCGTCGGCAGGCCGCCGCTGGTGGCACGGAGGCTCAGGGTGAGGTTGGGGGTGGTCCCGGTGCAGCCGCTGCAGAAGAGGTTGATGTCCACCCTGGTCAACAGGCCGGTGGTTGCAGGCGTGAAGGTCTGCCCTCCCCAGGTCGTCGTGGTGATGCCCACCCCGCTCGTGCCCAGCGTCGTGTTCTGCTGGTCGATGAGGTCGGGCTTGAGGAGCAACACGTCTCCGGGGCTGGTCGCCAGGTCGAGGTTCGTCGGTATGCCGGTCTGGAAGTCGGCCTGCGTCGTATCCGCCAGGCACGCGCTGGCGGGCGCCGAGCCCAGCGAGAAGTTCTGCGTGGTGGTGTTGCCGTCGGTCACCACGATGGGGGAGGCCGTGCTGGAGTTGTAACCGGGATCGCTGGCGGTGGCGCTCGGATAGGTGCCGGCAGGGAGGGTGGGGAACGAGTAGAACCCGCTCCCGTCGGTGGTCGCCGTCCGGCTGCCGAAGCTCACGGTCGCACCGGCGATCGGGGCGCCGCCGACGGTGGCGGTCACCGTGCCGGAGAGCGCGCCGCCGGCTCCCACGGGGGTGCAGGACGGATAGGAGAACGAGCCGATCCGCGTCAGGAAGCTCAGGCCGTCGGCCGCGTAGTACTCGTTGTTGAACCAGAACGTGCACCCGTCGGGGTCGAGCGTCATGCCGGTGTAGTCGCCCCAGCGGATGCAGCTCGAGCCTCCGCAGTTGCCGGTCTGTGTGCCGGTGCCCTGGAAGAAGAGCTGCTCGGTCTGGCTGAAGGTGTTCACCGGGTCGGTCGCCAGGCGGCCGGCGTACTTGATGGCCGGCTTCGTCGTGCTGTTCGAGGTGCTGTAGCCCAGGGCCATGTCACCCGCGCGGTCGATCGCCAGGCTGGGCACGAAGCGGTACATGACGTTCGCGCCATCCGGATCCCAGGTCGCGGCCTGCGGCAGGCTGGCGGCCACGGTGCCGCCGGTGACGCCCACCTGGTACCAGCGCGAAGCCGCGAAGCCGCTCGTGTTCTGGCGGCGCACCGTATGCGTGACCCACAACGACTCGACGCCGGCGAGGTTCGTGTACTGGTTCTGCATCATCGCCCGGATCTGCAGGACGTCCAGGTTGTTGCCCCCCTGGGAGGGCGCGTTGGCCACCGCGGCGTTCGGCCAGCTGGTCGCGGCGAGGGGGGTGTCCGGACCGGTGAAGGTCGAGTTCGAGATGCGGGTCCAGTCGACGTGGAACTTGTAGACGGTCAGCGCATTGAGGAACTGCCAGGTGGAGACGAAGAAGTTGGGGGTGCCGGGAGGCGGGGTGCCGGTCTGCAGCCGCGCGTTGCTCGGAATGACCGTGAAGTCCGACGCCGGGGCGTCGAAGGTGAGCACCTGGACGGTCGGGCTGCCGGCGTACATCTGCGCCTTGTTCAGCGCGAAGACCCGCGGGTTCTGGAACGACGACCCGGCCGGATAGCCGAACACGTTGGCCGACATGTACAGGCCGTCCGGCCAGATGCCGAACTTCGGGTAGTCGCCGAGCCCGCCCGCGATGTGGATGGAGTAGAAGTTCCAGCCGCCGGTCACCGGATCACCCGTCTTGGACGCCGCGAAGCACTGGAAGGCTCCCGGCGGATTGACGATGTTGCCGGAGCCGTCGACCTGGAACGCGAAATCGGTGATGATCCAGCGGTCCTCGAACGTGTCGTAGAGCACGACGGGATCACCGAAGTTGTTGGTATCGCACAGGTTGCCGAAACTGCCCTGACTCATGAAGGTGTTGAACGTGAACGCCGCCACCCGGGTGCCGCTCTTGGCATAGACGCCGATCGACGTGTTGATGGCCTGGATGTAATAGGTGGGGCCCGCGTCCCCCACGGGGTCGGGAGGATGCCCGGCGCCCCAGGTGGCGAAGTCGAGGCCGTCGAAGCTTGCCGACGGCGCCGGCGCGGCCGCCAGCGGGACGGCGAGCTGCGGCGCGGCGATGGGCGCCGTGGGCCCTCCGGGGAGCTCCACCGGCGCCGGCTCCGGCTGCTCCCGTTCAGGCAGCTCGAACTTTTCGGGCGCGACCTGGGGCAGCGTGCGCAAGTCGATCTGGCTGGTGCCGGCCCGCCTCATCGTGAGCTCGATCGGCTTGCCGGAGACGGAGGGCACGTGCGCCGTCCTCATTTCGCCCGGCTCGTCGGCCATGGCGCGGCCGGCCACCGCCAGCCACGGCAGGATCAGCAGGATCAGGAGCGAGCGGGCAGTCCTGGCCTGGCGTTGACGGCCGGCAGGAGGACACACGACCTTGGGCCCGATGCGAGTTGAAGACATCTGATGTACCCCCGGAGCGCAAACGGAGCATTCGCCGCAGAGGGAGGATTTCCCTACCGGCTCGGATCACGATGCTGGTGCGAGCGGAGTATACCAGCTTGGCGGAAAGATGCCGACTCAAACGGAATTCGCTTATGCGCTGCGGACTCTGAGCGCCTGCCCTGCGAAACCTGGCGCCCTGGCGTCGGGCCGCGACGTTGCAGCGATCATGGAAGACAGCAGAGGTGCGTCCGACGAGAGGTCTTCGCCAGGGCCCGGCGCGAGAAGCGAATCCTGATGACAGAGACCGCGGCGGGCGTCGCAAAGACCGCCGTGCCGAGCCCACCGCCATGGCGACGGCTGGTCAGCGCGCCAGCTTGTCGGCCAGGTCCTGCGCCAGCGCCACCATCGTCATGGTCGGATTCCACGAGCCGCCCTGCGGCCACAGGGCGCCGCCGGCCACGTAGACGTTGCTGGCGGCCTTGAGCCGGTAATCCAGGCCAACCGGGGCACTTTCTTCGCGGCCGATGTGCAGCGTCGAGCTCTCGTGCACCAACGCCGGCACCCGGCGTTCGGCGACGGTCGGGCGCTGGGCCGTCCACTTGCCCTCGTCCGGGGAGCCGTGCCAGTACTCGATATGGCCGAACGATAGAACCTTTTCGAGGATGCCGAAGTTGCCTTCGTCCATGGCATCCCAGGTCTCCTGATCGCTCTTGTTTTCCACCACCTGCAAGAGCGAGTTGGTGGTCGGGTTGTCATCTTGCTCGTTATGGCGGAACCAGTTCTTGTCGTTGCGGTAATCGAGCTCGCCGAGCACGGCGCAGACGAACACCACGTAGCCCTCGGACGAGAGCAGTTGGGCCATGGAGGCGGTCGCCACGACATCGGGCATGTAGCGCAGGGCGACGCCGGCGTTCTTGAGCGGCTGCTTGTCCCACAACGCCGACAACTGGATGTGGTATTGCTGGGTGTAACCCTTGGGGCCGATGCCGGCCACATAACAGGCGCCCAGCTCCAGATCTCCGAACCTGCCTTCAGGGTCAATGTCCGCCTTGGGTACCCGGGCGACGACAGAGGTGATGAAGTGGGCCGAGAAGCGCTCACCGATATTGGCCGCCCGCGGGAAGGAGTTGCGTACCAGCGTCGTCGGCGGCAGCGTGCCCATGGCCAGCACCAGCTTGGCGTTGCCGAGCGCCAGCACGCCGCGCGAGGTCTGCAGGGCGCTTGCCGTGCCGTGTTGCTGGACGATGTGCTCGATCACACATTCGCAGGCGATTTCGACGCGGCCCATGCCGCCGGTGCGTTCGCCGGTCAGCATCAGCAGCTCGCCCGGCGTGGAGAATTTCTGGAAGTCGACACCGTCGACATCTTCGGCGGCGCATGCGAGCGGGGCGGCCTCGCTGCGGTAGATGCCGGGCACGCTGGTGGCGCCTCTTGCAAGCAAGGACTGCACGCGTTTCTGCAGCTCGCCATAGACCGGGCGTCGGCCGGCGATCAACTGGCGCTGCGCGGCGTCCTTGCCGCTGTCGATCTGGTCGGCCGGCTTGACCCGCAGCAGCTTTTCGGCGGCGGCGAAGTTATCCTGCGCCGCCCGCATGGTTTCGGCCGGCCAGCCGTCCATTTCCATTGCGCTCGGCCGCGGGCACCAAGCACTCCAGAGAGTCGACCGGCCGCCGAAGAAAGGCACCGTGCCGTGCTGCCAACGGATGTAGCCACCATCGAGCCCAAGGGCGGTCGTGGCCGACAGGGTCCACGGAAAGGTCTCGGACATGCCGCCCAGCGTCTGCTTGAACGGCAGCGGCAGGTTCTGAAAGTGCTCTGGCAGAAAGAACGGCCCGCGCTCGACGATCAGGATGCGGCTGGCCGGCTGGTTCTTCAGCGCGCGCTCGGCGAAGGCGAGCGCACAGAAGCCGGAACCGACAATGACGTAGTCGTAGCTGGTGTCCTCGCGCGCCGCTTTAAAGCCCGCGTTGGAAAGAAAGAACACGTGGTCCATGACGCGCTGGCCGGACGGGTCCTGCGGGCCTGGGGTCGGGAAACCGTAGGCCAGTTTTGCGGATGAGGAGGCCGTAGCCATCTTGCGTTCCTCCGAGGTGTTGTCTTGCTTACAGCGCCATCATACATTGCTTCGACAATCAGGTGCTGGAGGCAGGGAGGGGCTCCGCCCAGGGCCCTGGCGCAGCGGCGCAGCGGCGTCGGGCTTGCCCCTCGCCGGTGCTCGGGAGTACATTCGCCCGTGCCGTGCCGCAGAGTACGCTCCGCCTTGCCAGCTTCCTTGCCGGTCTCTTGACGTTCCTGTCCTGGGAGATGATCGCTCCCCATCACGCTGCGACGGCGTCGAAGCCTCGGCGCTGGCTGGTCAATCTTGGCCTCGCCGCGCTCAACGGGCTCACCGTCGCGGCCCTGTGCGCCGCCTGCTACGTGATCGCCCTGCGCCGGATGGCGCCGTGGCGCGTCGGCCTCTTCGAGCTCACCGCGGCGCCCTACTGGCTGCGCCTGCCCGCGGAGATCGGGGCGCTCGACCTGCTCACCTACTGGCTCCATCGCGGCTACCACCGCGTGCCGCTGCTGTGGAGATTCCACCAGGTCCATCACACCGACCTGGATCTCGACGTCTCGTCGGCGTCGCGCTTCCATCTCGGCGAAGTCCTGGCATCGAGCGGCGCCAAGCTGGTCTTCGTGGCCCTGCTCGGGATCTCGTACCAGGGCCTCGTAGGCTTCGAGATCGTGCTGCTGCTGGCGGCCCAGTTCCAGCATGCGAACATCGGCGTCCATCCCAGGCTCGAGCCGATGCTGTGGTGGACCTTCGTGCCGCCAGCCATGCATCGCGTCCATCACAGCCCCGAGCCGGAGGAAACGGACTCCAACTTTGGGACGCTCCTGGTCGCCTGGGATCGCCTCTTCGCCACGCTCCGCACGCACACAGCCTGCTCGCCTCCTTTCGGACTGTGGAATTGGCGCGGTGCACGACGGCTGGGGCTCGGCAAGATCCTGGCGCTACCCTTTTTCCGCGGCTGCGCCGCGGCAACCGGGGCGCAAGTAGGCGGCGGCGAGCGCCGCGCACCGGCGACCGAGAGCTGAACCGGCACCGAGAGCCGTGGTGCGCCTTCCCGAGCCGACCACTCGCGTCGAGCTCCACGCGGTGATCGAGGAAGGCCAGGAGCATTACCGCGCCGAGGCGGCCCCGGCGGCCGCAGGCAGCGCACGCTCGCGCGTCCGCCCCACGACCGGTCCTGAGCCGAGTGTATGCCGCTAGGCGGCGACCGCGCGCAACAGATCGCGGCGATCGACGATGCCGATCGCGCGGCCTTGCTCGTCCACGATCACCAGGCGCTTGCGGCGGTTGGCGAGCGCCCGCCCGATCGCCTCGCCCACCGGCATCCCGGGCGGGACGTCCAGGACCCCGGGCGACATCAGCTGCCGGGCGGTGACGGCAGCATCCTCGGGCGGCCTGCCGCGCCGTGCCAGGGCGCGCAGCAGGCCGGAACGGGCCTCCGGCCGCACCCTGGCGACCAGGTCGCCGTCGCTGATGAGCCCCAGCGGGCGGCCCTCTGCATCCACCACGATCAGCCGCTTGAAGCCGCCCGCCACCATCTTCGCCTCGACCTCGGGGAGGTCCGCGTCCTCGGGAACCGCGGGAAGGCGGCGGTCCATCACCTCGCCGACGGTCCGCAGTGCCCCGGCCGGAGGCTGCTCGCGCTCTCCCTTGTGGGCGGGGGAGATCGCGGCCAGGACGTCGAAGCGGCTGAGCACGCCGACCAAGGCGCCGGCGTGATCGACCACCAGCAGCCGCTTGCGTCCGTGCTCGTTCATCAGGGTGGCGGCGCGGCCGAGGGAGCTGTCGTCGAGGACCACCTCGGCGGGACGGGTCATGACCTCGCCGACCTTCGAGGCGAGACCGGCCAGCGCCTGGCGCCAGCTGGCGAGGGTCGCCGCGTCCAGGCGCTCGGCAATGGCCAGGCGCTGGACCATGCCGGTCCGCTCCATGAGGTCGCCGTCGCTCAGCAGGCCCAGCGGCCGTCCGCTCTCGTCGATCACCGGGAGTGCTTTCAAGCCGTGCATCACCATCAGGTCCCAGGCATCGAGGATGGCGGCTCCCGGGCTCGTCGCGACCGCCGGCTTGCTCATGAAGTCGCGCACCGGACGGTCGGCGGGCAGCGGCGCAAGGTAGCGATGGCTGTACTTGACGACGTGCACGTCTTCGATCGTGATCAGCCCTTCGCGGACCATGGGGCCGATCAGCGACAGGGCATGGTCGACGCGCTCGGCGGTGTCCACGAGCTCGAGGATCAGCGGCAGGTCCTGGGAGAGCCTGAGGATCGCCGTGCTGTGGATGCGGGAGTGAGCGCCGAAGCCGGAGATGGCCCGCGTCACGGTGGCGCCGGCAAGCCCGCCCTTGCGCAGGGTTTCGAGCAAGGCGCCGTGCAGCGGCCGGCCGCGCCAGTGGTCGCTCTCGCCCAGGTAGACGGTGAGGCGTTTCGCGGGTCCGACCATCCTCATGATGGCAGGCACCTCCTCGGCTTCCTCGGCAGGAAGCCCCGGACGAAGCGGCGTTCGCAGGCGGACTCCAACGCCGGCTCGGATCATACCCCCAGGCGCCAGAGCAGAGAAAGAGCCGGGACGGGGATGCGGCTGCAGGCCGCTTCGCCGCTGGCTGGTCAATATTTTAGCGTATCGCAATCGACGTATAGGTTTGCGGCGGCCGCTGTGACGGTGTATCGTAAAATTAAGAGCTCAGTCCTTGAGTTGGTGAAGCACTTGGGCCGCTCGCACTGGCGGCAAGGAGAGATTCGTCATGACAAATCGCTTTAAGCTGGTCGCGGCTCTGCTCTCGATCCTGGCTGTAGGCGTCTGTCTCAATCTCTACTCGGAGGGCCGTGCGGAGACGGCGACCGGGCCACAGGCGTCCCAGAGCTCTGCCGCCAAGAACCCGGCTGCGAAGCAGCCGGCGGCAGACATGAGCGCCAGACCCACCGCGGATGACGCCGGCGCGCAGGCCAGGTTCGCTTGGTATCTCTTCCTCGAGGCCATGAAACCCCAAAACGGTTCCCTGGCCTTTGAAAGCTGGACTGAGCAATGTCAACTGAGTCCCGCCATGGCCTTTTGCCCCAGCCCGTCGATCGTGGCCGCCGCCGCGAAGCGCGCCGGCAAGGGCAGGGTCCGCATCCCGCACGGCAGCGCCCTGCAAAGAAAGCTGCTGGGCGCCAAGGCCAATGCGCTTCAGCCCGGCGATGAATGCAACGGTATGGCCACCGCGCCGGTTGGGGGATTCCCGCCCCCTGCCAACGTGACGGCGACCGCCAAGTTCTGCGAAGAGGTTTTCGTGAACACGGCGGAAGCGGGCTTCGTGAAGCAGAGCGGCCTGACCACGCTCGGCGGCCAGCAGACCTACGGCAACGCTCACGGCGGGACGATCACCTTCCCGTGGACCGGCGTGGAAATCAAGGCCGACTGGGTGCCGGTGTCGTCGTACAGCAACCCGACCTTTGCCTGCCCGGATCCAACCCACAGCCTGTACACCGAGACGATCAATGGCACCTGCTACGCGCTGGTGGGCCTCCACATCTCCTCGAAGGTGCTGCCGGATTGGCTATGGGCGACCTTCGAGCCCAACAGCAACGTCACCAATCCCAATCGCTGCGACCCCAGTCTCTACAGCACTTGCTTCGATCCATGGGGAACCACGTCGAGTCAACCCTACGGCAAGGGTCACCCGGCGCAGCAGAGTCCGCAGCTGCACCAGGCCATGGCCGCGGCGCACCTGAATCCTGCCTTTAACAATTACTTCCTCACGGGAGCCCAGTCCCAGTTCGTCAGCAACGGGAAGCCGGTGCCGCTGGGCAGCTCCTTCGTGGAGTTCAACGCGGGGGTGTTTCCCGGCCAAGCGTCGTGCATCACCTGCCACAGGTACGCGTATTTCGATGGCAAGCAGCCATTGCCATCGTCACCCACATACCCGGCCGAGAACAATTTCGGCGGTCCACCGACTGGATGGGCCAGCGTTGGGTACGCCTGCAACCAGCCAAACCCAAGCGCGAATTGCACTCCGGTAACCCCCAATTCCACGTCGCAAGACTTTTCGTGGATGCTGGGCTTGATGCCGTATGGCGGTGCCGGCGCGAAGTCCAGGAACTAGACGGTGGCGATCGGGCCGACCGATCAATACTGCCCGTAGCGCCCTTGACCGAGTCCAGGAGCAGCCTGGTGTCGTAGCCCACGCCGTCGCCCCATGTCACGGATGCTGCAATGCATGCACAGTAAATATATGAAGATAAGAAGCTAACGGTACAACCTCTGACCGGAGGCACGCCCAATGCGCATGCGCCACCTCGTCCTGCTGTTCGGTTCCCTCGCCCTCCTCGTCGCCGGCAGCGCCGCAGCAGCCGCACAACCCGCCGCTCCGGCCGCTCCGGCAGCCGCTCCCGTCGCCATCGCCCCGTCGACCGCGGCGCCGCTTTTCGCCCAGGCCGACGCCGCATGCCCGTCCCAGGCCATCACCGCGCCGGGCGCCGCGCAGCCCGGCACGCCGATCCTGCGCCTGCCCGCCGGCACCCCAAAGCCCTTCTGGGCCGTCGGCGGCAACTGCTGGAACCAGTTCAGCGCCTGCCGCATCGCCTGCGGCGGCAACGACCTGTGCGACCAGGGGTGCGAATGCACCTACTGCGTGTGCGCCGGCCTGCTCTGCCCCGACTACTGCGGCGGCGGCCAGAACTGAAGCCCAGAGCGCTGCGCGCCGCCTCACCGGCCCGCCAGCAGGCCGTCTGCCCGGCGGGCGAGGAGGAGGAAGCGTTTGACCCTTGCTTCCTGCGCCAGCGCTTTCAGGGCTTGCGCGCCAGCTGCCGGCCTTTCCAGCAGGTCCAGCTCGCCCAGGACGAGCCGCGCTTCCAGCGCCGACGCGAGGGCGTGCGCCCCGGACGCCGTGGCCAGCGCGGCGGCGGCGGAGCGCGCTGCCGCGGGATGGCCGGCGGCTGCCTCGGCCCGCGCCTGGGCGAGCAGGACGAAGCGATCCCGCCCACGTTCTGCAGCTGCCGATTGAGATCCGGTGCTCCCGCCGCCGGCACCCCTGCTGCCGGCACCTCCGCAATCGGCACACCTGCCTGGACGGATCGGAGGCGGGTGCGCGCCGGCACGCACGCCTCGACGGTTTCCACCCGGCGGTCCGCAGACCGGGTGACGTGAGGTGACGTGGAGGAGTGCCCGGATGCCGGAGGTGGCTATTGCGACGAGTCGAAAAGTGGCTATTGCGATGGGCCGAATCGAAGTGTACCTTATTACATGTTGAGGTAGGCGACCCCACCAACCATCGAGGAGAAAGTTAGCATGAACAAGAAACCGGCAGACAAGAAAGTGCTCTTGAACCGTGAAACTCTTCGCCAGCTCTCGACGGATCGCCTTGCAGACGTGGGAGGAGCGACCGGCTACTCAATCTGCTACACCTGCGGGAGTGTTTGCCGCACCAACTGCCACAGCTGCTGACCTGATCAGGAGCCCCGGGCCAGGCCGGCGCCGGGGCTCCTGCGACACCTGCCGGAGAGCTCGGCCGGCGCCCGCGGCGCCCGCCTCTACCTGCCGGCGCCATGCGTGCGCGCCGGGCACTCGCTACCCGGCCAGCGAGGCCGCAGGCGGGCTGTCCGATCGCCGGCGCCTCGCCAGCCACCGCTCTCGGAACGAGACCCACTTGGCGCCGACATGAAGAATGCACCTCGCGCAACTGCCAGCGTACGAAGCCAGTTCCTGGGCACCTGGAAGCTGGTATCCAGCGAAGAGAAGGTGACCGACGGGACGGTCCGTCCTTTCAAAGAGCTGGGGCCGCATGGCGTGGGCTACCTGATGTACGCGGCCGACGGACACATGTGCTGTGTGCTGACGAATCCAGATCGCCCGAAGTGGGACGATCCGCCGACCGCCGCGCAAACGACTGCTGCCATCGAGGGCCTCGCAGCGTATTGCGGGCGGTTCGAGATCGACGAAGTGAACCACGTGATGTGGCACTATCCGGAGGCGGCCTGGAAGCCGGACTGGGTCGGCACCAAACAGGCGCGATCCTATCGATTGGACGGCGATCGTTTGATCCTTTCCGCCAAAGCGCCTGAAGATGGCGCGGGTGTCGATCGATGGACGATCGTGTGGGCGAAGGTGAAGTAGGCCGCGGCGCCACGATCAGATCAGGTCCTGGAGTAGCAAGACCCCCGAGCTCGGTTCGCCGGCGGCCGCAAACCCTTCCTCGGCGGCGCGCGGCTCGGGTTTGATGGTCGCGTGGTGGACCTTCTCCAGCTGCTCGACGTTGCCGGGCCCGCCCATCCAGGGCTGCGCCACCTGCACCCATCGCCGGCCGCCGTCCTTGTCGCGGAACCAGTCGAAGCCGAGCTCGGTGCGGTAGCGCTCGACGTCGGCCGCATGCGCCTCGGCCCAGTCCTCGATCCGGTTGTCGAGCCACTTGTGGAGCCGGAAGAAGATCGGGTTGACGTGCGAGGAGTACTCGTCGAACAGCGTGTCGTAGGACGGATCGTCCCAGCGCGTGTCAGAAAAGTAGGCTCCTATCATATGCCTATCGGCTCGGGCTTGCGCCGGTGCTTTCATTTACATGGAAGGACGAGGTAATGAGGCTCCGCCATCTTGCTGGAGCGGCCGCCGGCGCCTTCGCCGTCGGCGTCAGCGTCGGCGTCGGCGAGCTTCGACCTCTGATCGGCCGGCGGGTTACGGGAACGCGCAAGTCACTGAAGAGCAGGACGTTGCCGGAGGCCCCCCGCGGGTTATCATCGGCGCCCGCGGATGCCGAGGCCGCTCCGAAGCCCAGGGCTTGGCGCAGGACGTTGCGCTCGATCCTCGTCTACGGCCTCGGCGGCGGCCTTCTCGTCGCCGCCCTGCGGCTCACCGAGTACCGGTTCCTCGTCGTCGAGCACTCGCTCGAGATCTACGGTGGGCTGGTCGCGGCGACCTTCGCCGGGCTCGGCACCAGGCGCGCGGGCGCCGGCGGCGAAGCCGCGCGCCCGCTGCGCCTCTCGCCGAAACAGCTCCACGCGCTGGTCGTTGCCCGCGGTCAGCCAGGACGATGCTTCACTCGAGGAGCTGGATTTCGGGGTAGAGCGGGGACGAGATGTCGAGCCGCGACGCCCTGGTCCCCTTGAGATAGGCGTCGAAAAAGCTGTGCACGCAGTACGCCGTGACGGCAAGCTGGCGGCGTCCGTCGATACCGACGACACGTGCCATGCGGAGCCCCCGGAGCACGATATGGCTCTTCAACAGGGCGCCATCGTCGCTGAAGAGGAAATGGTTCGCGCCGCGGATCGCGACCCGCAGCCTGCCGGCCGCCGGCAGGTGATCATAAACCGATTGGATGTTGGCCCGGATCTGCCGGCCGACCGGGTCGGACGAATCGCCATGGTCGCTCAGGAGGATCATGAACGGTTGGCGCATGCCCTCCTGAATGACGCTGCCGAATGGCTGGCCGTCCACGTCGATCCCCGCCTTGCACCGCGAATCGTCGTGGCAGAACTGTGCGGCCGCGGCCCCGCCGAAGGAGTGACCGAAGATTCCCACTCGCGTCATGTCGAGCCGGCCCGTGAACCTGCCGGATGGGTCCGCGGCGTTCAAGCGCTCCAGCCGGTCGAGCACGAACGCGACGTCGGCGGTCCATGCGGACAGGACCCTGTTGGCGCAGCGGGCCTGCAGGGCTGGCTGCTGGTCCGCGCAGATCTCGGGGTTGTTCTCGGGCGTCCTGCTCATCGCCCGGCCGTCAGGGAAGACGACGGCGAACGTGCGATAGGGGGCGTCGAAGCCCACGACGACGTAGCCGTGGCTGGCCAGATCCTCGGCGAGCGTCGAGTAGCTCACCACCGGTGCGGAAGCCCCTGCCCTCATGATCACCACGGGATACGATGGCGGCCGCGGCGCCATTTCGGGGCCGCGAGCGCTGTGCCCGTGAACCTTCGACAGATCTCGCGTCAGCAGTTTCAGCGGGCCGCCGGCGGGTCCGATGGCCGGCCGCATGCGGGCAGGCACGTAGTCGTCCATCTCCGCCGCTTGCCCGGCGGGCGCCGCCGGGTACCAGATCCAGACGAGGAGCTCGCGTTTGGTTCCCGGAACCGGCGCCAGCGTGTCCATGCTGGCGTCGTCGGTCCAGTCATAGATCGCGCGCCCGACCGCGAACGACCCGGTGGGCGTCGGGAGCGTGAGCTCGCTCCCGTGCTCGAGCCAGAGCGACCCCAACAACGCCCCGAGGCCGACGGCACCTGAAGCCGCCAGCACCGCGAAGATTTTTGAAATCCGTCGCAAAGTACTTTGTATCATAGAGTCGGCGTGGTTCCTTGTCAAGGGGGCGGCCTGCAAAGCTGCAATGGAGGGAGAATCCGGGGCGGCGAGGCTGTCGGCTGATCGCGGTCAGCACGTCCGATCGCCGGCGCAGGCATCGTCGGAGCAATGTCGAGGAGGCGGCCGCAGCCACCAGCCATTGCGGTACTCCCGGCAGGTCGCAGCGCCGCCGGGGGCGCGGAGAGCCGGCGGATGGGAGGCGGGATTAACGACGCGGTGCACGACCTCCGGGCAATTGCCGACCCGAGCGTTCTCCGCCGGTCAGTTGCCGACGGTGAAGGCCCAGACGGGATTGTCGGAGGATACGACCGCGGTACCGGCGCTGACCGCCAGCGAGGCGCCGAAGCCGGGCGCCTGGTTGGCTCGCGGCTCGACCAGGGTGGCAGCGAGGAGCCATGGACCTTGGCGGCCCTGGCGCCGATAGATCTGGACCGTGCCATCGGTCGCCGTGACGGCGAGGGTATCGTCGTCCAAGGCCAGTGCGGAAGAGTGGACGGGCAGCATGGACTGCAGCGTCCAGGTGCCATTGTTGCGGAATTGCCAGATGGCAAGCTCGTCCCTGAAGCTGCCTGCAGCCAGGGTATTCCCCGAGAGCGAGATGGAGGAGATGGAATCGCCGGCCGCCACGGGAGCCTGGCGGAGCCAGCCGTGCCGCCCCAGCCCCAGCAGATAGGTATCGATCAGCCCGGGGCCGCTGCCGACGGCGGCCAGGGCGCCGTCGAGCGCGATGATGGAGCCATATTGATCGTTCTCCGGATCGAAAAAGAGGGCGTCCCTGCGCCAGGCGCCGCCGGCGCGATGGTAGCTGTAAGCCGATCCGCCGACGCGCTGCGCCTCCGCCAGGGACGGAGCTCCCACCAGCAGCCGGTCACCCGACACCGCGACGCGGAAGCCGAAGTCGGGCGAGTTTTCGACCTGCTGGACGGGAAGGGCAGCCTGCTGGACCCAACCCGTCTCCGGCTGGCGCACGAAGACGTAGACCACCAAGGGCGGCGCGCCGATCACGATCGTGTCGCCAGAGACCCCGACGGAGTACCCGAAGATGGCGTCCACCGGCAGCGAGGGGGGCGGCAGGAGGATAGTTTCCAGCTGCCAGCTTCCGTTGGTCCGGCGGTACACCCACGCCTTGCCGCCGGTGCCGCTTTCGAGATTGTAGCTGGCGAAGACCAGGGTCTCGCCCGAGATCGCCACCTGCGACAGGCCATGGTGGGGGAATCGGGCCGTCGGATAGAGGATCTCCGAGTCGGCGGCGGCACCCGGCACTCCCGGCCAACCGCAGCAGAGGATCATCACGGCGACGAGCAAAGCACGGCGAAAGACGGTGCGTGTGTGGGCGTGCATGGGTTGGCTCCTTGCTCAGGGGTTCCAGACGGAGCCTAGATTAGCATACCAAGACAAACTCTGTATAGATGAACGCCGCGGCACCCCGGGCAAGCCTCGGCTGCCTGAACTGCAACGCTTGGCAGGGGCGCCGCTCGTCCGCTTCCTTGCGCCATTGCGGGGTCTTCGAGCTCGACTCCGCCTCCTGAGCGTCCGCCGAGGCTAGCGCGAGCGCGCGGCCGGAGGAGGACAGGGGGCGCCGCCTGCCACCCAGGTCTTGAAGCTGGCGACGAACGCGTCGTGGGCAACCGGCACGGGCGCGCGGCCGGCGCCCGGGTCCCAGCCCCAGAGCACCAGCTTGTCGTGGCTCACGTGCTCGATCAGCGCCGCCATGTCGCGGCCGCCGTTGCGCCCGGGGTCCTTGATGGTGGCGCAGAGGTCGCCTGCCGGCAGGCCGATGAAAACCATCTTGTGCTCGGGCGCCGGCAACCGCCAGTTGGGGGCGCCAGGCGGGGCGTGCGGGCCGTAGCTCGCCGGCGGGTTGCTGGTGGAGTGGCAGGTGGAGCACGGCAGGCCGGGCGCGCCGGCGCCCTGCGGCCCTCGCTTGACGTATTGGGCGTGGGTCACGCCGGCATCGAACTGCAGCGGAGCGTCGCCCGGGATGTGGCAGTTTTGGCAGCGCGGATGCTGGAGCACCTGGCGCACGGTGCCGAAGGCCGCCAGCGCCGCCGCCCGCGACGGCGCTGCGGCCGCCGCCGCCCGCGCGGCCGGCGGCGAGGCTGCCGGCGGCGAGGACGCCATGGCGCCGGCACTGGACGGGAGGGCCGGGGGAGCCGAGGGGGCCGCGGCCTGCGCGGTCGCCGGCCTGGCAGCCGCGGCCGCGACCGCCACCAGCACGCCGGCGGCCACCAGGCCGGCGGTGAGTGTCTTTGGATGCCTTTGGGGATGCCTTTGGGGATGCCTTGGGGGTTGCCTTTGGGGATGCCTTGAAGCGTGTCGCGGCTTGTTTGGGCGCATCGAGATCCTGGCGCTCCGCGCGCCCTTCGTCGTCGTCGTCGATCTCATTCAGGCTTCTCCCTGGAGCAGCCGAAACGGCAGCTCGCGCAGGCGCTTGCCGGTCGCCGCGAACACCGCATTGGCCACCGCCGGCGCGATCGGCGGCGTGCCGGGCTCGCCGACGCCGCCCGACTTCTCGCCGCTCGGCACGATGTGGACCTCGACCCGCGGCATCTCGTGCATGCGCAGCACGCGGTAGTCGTGGAAGTTGCTCTGCACCACGCGCCCCCTGGCCATCGTCACCTCGGAGTGCAGCGCGGCGCCGAGGCCGAAGGCGATCGCCGACTCGATCTGCGCCCCGACCCCCAGCGGATTGACACAGATGCCGCAATCGACCGCCGCCACCACCCGGTGCACCTGGATGCGGCCGCCGGCGACCGAGACCTCGGCGACCTGGGCGACGATGCTGCCAAACGATTGGTGCACGGCGAGGCCACGGCCGCGGCCGGCCGGCGGCGGCGTGCCCCAGCCGGCCTTCGCCGCCGCCAGCGCGAGCACGGCGCGCACCCGCGGCGCCCCGGCCAGGAGGGCCAGCCGGAACTCCAGCGGATCGCGCCTGGCGGCATGCGCCAGCTCGTCGACGAACGATTCCACCGCGAAGGCGGTGTGGGAGTTCCCCACCGACCGCCACCAGAGCACCGGCACGCCGACCTGGGGGTTGTTGAGCGTCACACGGTGGTTGGGAATGGCCTTGACGTAAGGCGAGTCGGCAGCGCCCTCGACGCAGGTCGGGTCGATGCCGTCCTTGATCATCGCGGCGAAGGGCGAGCCGCCCAGGATCGACTGGGTGACGATGGCCTGGCGCCAGGCCACCGGCGCGCCGTGCGCATCGAGCGCGCCGGCGACGCGGTGCAGGGACAGCGGACGGTAGTAACCGCCCTGGATGTCGTCCTCCCGAGTCCAGACCAGCTTCACCGGCCGGGTGCCGCCGGCGCCCTTCGCCACGTGCGCCGCCTCGACGACGAAGTCGGAGTTGATGTTGGCCCGCCGGCCGAAGCCGCCACCCAGGAAGAGGGTGTGGACGGCGACCTGCTTCGGCTCGAGGCCGAAGATGGCCGCCACCCGCTGCTGGTCGACGGTCTGGAACTGGGTCCCGGTCCACACCTCGCAGCCCAAGGCGGTGCGCTGCACCGTGCAGTTGAGGGGCTCCATCGGCGCATGCGCCAGGTAAGGCAGGTGGTACTCCGCCTCGAGGACCCGGTGCCCGGGCGCCGCGCCCTTGGCGCCGGCACCGGCCGCGGCGGCCAGCGCCTGCTCGACGTCGCCGCTGGTCGCCGCCACCAAGCCTGGCGTCTTCGCTTGCTCGCCGTAGGCGTGGCGCAGCCGCGCCGTGTCGAGATCGGCGTGCGGGCCCGGGTCCCAATCGATCCGCAGGGCGTCGCGGCCGGTCTTGGCGGCCCAGAAGTGCTCCGCCACCACGGCCACTCCGAACGGCACCGCGAAGACCGCGCGCACGCCGGGGACCTGATTGGCGGCGGCCGCGTCGAAGCTCTTGACCTTGCCGCCGAAGGTCGGCGGGTGCGCCACCACGGCGGTGAGCATGCCGGGCAGCTTCACGTCGAGGCCGAACACCGCCCGGCCGGTGATCTTCTCCGGCGAATCGAGGCGGCGCGTCGGCCGGCCGATCACCTGCCACTCCGCGGCGGGCTTGAGCGCCACGCTCGCCGGCGCCGGCAGCCGGGCCGCCGCGGCGGCGAGCGAGCCGTAGCTGGCGCGCCGGTCGCCGCAGATGACGAAGCCGTTGTCGACGCGGCAGGCACCGGGCTCGACGCCCCAGGCCGCCGCCGCCGCCGCCACCAGCAGGGTGCGGGTCACGGCGCCGACCTGGCGGTAGCGGTCGAACTCCGACCAGGTGGTCGTCGAGCCGCCGGTCATCTGGATCGGGAAGGCGGTGTGGTGATAGACCGGCGCCGCCGGCGCGTGCTCGACGCGGAAGCGCTTCCAGTCGGCGCCCAGCTCCTCGTTGACCAGCATCGGCAGGGTGGTCCAGATGCCCTGGCCCATCTCGGAATGCGCCACCGCGACGGTGACGCTCTCGTCGGCGCCGATGCGCAGGAAGGCGTTGGCCGGGGGCAGGGCGGCGCCGGCTGCCGCGGCGGTGGCCGCTTCCTGGGCTTGAGCGGCGGCGATGCGGCTCAGCTTGACGGGCACGAAGAAGCCGACCACCATGCCGCCGCCGGCCAGCGCCGACGACCTGAGGAAGTGCCGTCGGGAGAGGGCGGCGCCGGGAGCATCGCGCAACAGGCTACGCATGGCGGCCCTCCATCAGCTCGGCGGCCCGGTGCACCGCGGCGCGGATGCGGTGGTAGGTGCCGCAGCGGCAGATGTTGCCGCTCATCGCCGCATCGATGTCGGCATCGGTGGGCCGCGGCAGCGCCCGCAGCAGGGCGACGGCCGCCAGGATCTGGCCCGACTGGCAATAGCCGCATTGCACCACGTCGATCTCGGCCCAGGCACGCTGCACCGGGTGCTCGCCGTCCGCGCTCAAGCCCTCGATGGTGGTGATCGCCCGGCCCGCCACGGCGGCGGCGGGCCGCACGCAGGAGCGCACCGGCTGGCCGTCCACCAGCACCGTGCAGGCGCCGCACTGCGCCATGCCGCAGCCGAACTTGGTGCCGGTCAGACCCAGGACGTCGCGCAATGCCCACAGCAGCGGCATGTCCTCCGTCACGGCAACCTCGTGCTCCTCGCCGTTCACCACGAGCTTCATTGCCTGTCCTCCTCCCATGTCCAGAGGCCGGCGTCCGGCACCTTGCCTGGGATGATTCTCCTGTGGTAGTTGAGCGAGATGCAAGTGCCGAGAGGTGTTGGCGCCAGGGTTACCGTCCTTTCCCTTCTCCTCGCCCTCGCCGCGACCGCGGCCTGGCCGGCCTCCTGCCCGGCCAACGGCGCCCCGCTTCCCACCGCCGCCGAGCGCCAGGTCATGGCGCCGGCCGCCATCCTGCGGTGCTTCCTGCCGGCAGCCGAGGTGGCGGTGATCGCCGGCTCGATCGGCCACGACCCGCAGGCATCGCTGACCGATCCAGCTTACGACAGCGGCAAGCAGAACCCGGACGGCTCGCTGCGGCCGCCGCTCGGCGGCGACGAGATCGTGGCGTTGATCGACATGCATGCGGTGCTCGATCCGGACATGGACGATGGCGCGGTGGTGCGCAAGTACGTGCCGAACAGCGACGTCGGCGGATACCTCTACGGCCGGACCGTCATCAGCTCGCAGGGCAAGCTGATCGTGGTGACGACCGGCAGCCTGCGCGGCTTCGTCGGCCTGGAGCGCAACACCCTGGGGCTCGACGCCGGCCAGACGATCGCCGCCGTGGGGCTCGACTACGAAACCGCCGAGCGGGGCCAGTTCACCGACTCGACAGCTTCGCCCTTCAACCGGCAGGTCTCGCGCGAGGTGCAGGGCCACGGCCTGCACGCGCTCCGCCACGTCATGTCCGCGGCGGGAGCCGGCGCCGCGCGCATCCCGCTCGGCAAGGACCTCAACGACGCGGTGGCGGCCATGGCGCCCGCTCTCGCCGGCCGCACCTTCGAGATGGACCGGCAAGGAGCGTCGAATCCCTATACCGGCCTCGGGATCTCCGACGATATCGGGCTCCTCGTCCTGCAGGACGAGACCAGGCAATATCCATTGCATCTCAACGAGGAAGACGTCATGGGAACGCCGACGCCGCTCGCCGCCGGCGACCTGCTGCTGCGCCGCAGCCTGCGCGGCGAGGACACCGTGATCGCCGTCTACGTCAGCGTCACCGGCGATGGCGGCACCGTCACCAACGCCTGGCAACTCTCGCCCGACCTGCCCGCGGCCGACGCCGCCTACTACCGGTTGCTCATCGGCCGTGCCGCGGCGCGCGTCGGCGAGGTTGCCGGCGGCGGCGCCGGCGTGTCGAGCGGCGGCGGTTCGGAGCCGGGTTTGGAGCCGGGTTTGGAGATGGAGCGGCCGGGACGCCAAGATGCGGAATGAGCGGCCGGCCGTCCTGGTGACGGGGGCGGGCGGGTCCATCGGCAGCGCGCTGACGGCAACCCTTGCCGCAACGTGCACCGGCTTGCTGGTCCTGCTGGATCACTCCGAACAGAACCTCCACGAGATCGACATGCGGCTCAGGGCCGCCGGGCGGCCGCACCACGCCGCCATCCTGGGCGACATCCTCGACCGTTCGCTGCTCGCCGAGATCTTCGCCAGGCATCGGCCGGCGACCGTCTACCACGCGGCGGCGTTCAAGCACGTCCCGTTGCTGGAATCCAATCCCATCGCCGTGATCCACAACAACACGCTCGGCACCTGGGAGCTGGCCAAGGCGGCCGTCGCCTTTGGCGCGGAGCGGCTGCTGCTGGTGTCCACGGACAAGGCCGTCAACCCGCGGAGCATCATGGGGGTTTCCAAACGGCTGGCGGAGCTGGCCGTGCTGCGGATGAGCAGCGCCAGGACGCGGATCAACGCCCTGCGGCTGAGCAACGTCCTGGACTCGCAGGGCAGCGTCAGGCCCCTGTTCCAGCGGCAGATCGCGAGCGGCGGGCCGGTGACGGTCACGCATTCCGAGGCGAGCCGATATTTCATGACGCTCGAGGAGGCCGTCGCCATGATCCTGGCCGCGGCCGCCCTGGACGAATCGGGAGCCATCCTGCTGCCCAGGATGAACGAACCGGTGAGGGTCCTCGATCTCGCCAGGCTGATGATCGACGAGGAGGGCCGGCGAGCGCCGCGCGGCATCGAGATCCTCTTCACCGGCCTGCGCCCCGGCGACAAGCTCGAAGAACAGTTGATCTCCGAGGGGGAGGTCCCCGAACCCACGAGCGACGCGAGGCTGCAACGGGTGGACGGCCCGCGGGTCGATGCGGCGGCGCTCGACGCGGCGCTCGACCGCATCGCGGCGAGCGTCCGCGAGCGCGACCTCGCCGCGCTCGTCGGCGAGGTCGGCAGGCTCGTTCCCCAGTACGCGCCGAGCGAGACGCTGCTGCGGCTTCTCGACCCCGCGGCGCGCCCCAGGGCGACATGAGGCGCAAGATCGCCGTCGTCACCACCTCCCGCGCCGACTACAGCCACCTGTACTGGCCGCTTCGGGACCTGTCCGCTCATCCCCGGGTCGACCTGCGGTTGATCGTGCTGGGGTCGCATCTCTCTCCCGAATTCGGCGCCACCGTGCGGGAGATCGAGCAGGACGGATTTCCCATCGCCGCGCGGATCGAATGCCTGCTGAGCTCCGATTCCGACGTGGGCATGGCCAAGACCATCGGCGTGGCCACGCTCGGCCTTGCGGACAGCCTCGGCCAGATGCGGCCCGACATCCTGCTGCTGATCGCCGATCGGTACGAGATGCTGGCTCCCGCCGCCGTCGCGCTCGCCCTGCGGATTCCCATCGCCCACATCGAGGGCGGAGAGATCAGCGAGGGCGCGATCGACGACGCCGTGCGCAACGCGCTCACCAAGATGAGCCACATCCATTTCACCTCCACGCACGAGGCGCGGCAGAGGATCATCGCCATGGACGAGGAGGAGTGGCGGGTGCACCGCGCCGGCGCGCCGTCGCTGGATCACCTGGCGCGCGGCACGCTCCACACGCGGGAGGAGCTCGAGGCACGCCTGGGGATCACCCTTCAGGAATCCGCCGTCGTGGTGGCCTACCACCCGGTGACGATGGCGCGCGATACCCTGGAGGAGGCGGACGCTGTCTTCGCGGCGCTCGCCGCGCTGCCGGACGAGCTGCTGTTCTGCTATCCGAACGCCGACGCGGGAAGCCGCGAGCTGAGCGAGCGCATCCGCGCCTTCGTGGCGTCGCGGCCGGCGTGCCACCTGTTCGTCAACGTCGATGCGCGCACGTATTGGAGCCTGCTCCGCCAGGCGCGATTGTTCGTCGGCAACTCGAGCAGCGGGATCATGGAAACGCCTTCGTTCGCCCTGCCGGCGGTCAACGTCGGCCTGCGGCAGCAGGGGCGGGAGCGGGCGCGGAACATCGTCGATGCCGCGCCCGAGGCGGCGGCGATCCTACAGGCGATCCGGACCGCGAAAAGCGGCGAGTTTCGCGGCTCGCTGCGCGGCATGACGAATCCCTACGGCGACGGCCGCGCCGCCGAGACCATCGTGCGGGTGCTGACGGCGGCGCCCCTCGGCCAGGATCTGTTGCTGAAGCGCCACGCGGCCGTGCGGGCGCTCGAGCCCGCCGCGCCCGGCGAACGCGAGCGCGAGCGATGAGAATCCCGCTGTCCGCTCCCGACGTGACCGAGGCGGAGATCGCGGCCGTGTGCGCGGTCCTGCGCACTCCCCATCTGAGCCTCGGCCCCAAGCTGGAAGAATTCGAGCGGGCCATGGCGCGCTATGCCGGCACCGCGCACGCCGTCGCCGTCAACTCGGGGACCAGCGCCCTGCACCTGTGCATCCGCGCCCTGGGCATCGGCGCCGGCGACGAGGTCATCGTGCCGTCGTTCACGTTCATCGCCGTGGCCAATGCGCCGCGCTACGAGAGAGCGACGCCCGTCTTCGTGGACATCGATCCGGCGACGCTGAACATCGACCCCGCGAGGATCGAGGAGGCGATCACGCCGCGCACCCGCGCCATCGTCGTGGTGCACACCTTCGGCGTTCCGGCGGCGCTCGACGAGATCATGGCGATCGCCCGCCGGCACGGGCTCTTCGTGATCGAGGACGCGTGCGAAGCGTGCGGCGGGGAGCTCGACGGCCGCAAGGTGGGCTCGTTCGGCGACGCGGGTGTCTTCGCGTTCTATCCGAACAAGCAGATCACGACCGGCGAGGGCGGCGTCATCGTCACCGGCAAGGCGCGCCTCGCGGAGCTGGCGAGGAAGCTGAGGAATCATGGGCGAGGCGCGTCCGGCGAGTGGTTCGAGCACGAGGAGCTGGGCTACAACTATCGAATTTCGGAGCTGAATTGCGCCCTGGGCATCGAACAGCTCGAGCGGATCGAGGCGATCCTCGCCAGGCGCGAAGCCGTCGCCGGCGAATACCAGCGCCGATTGGCGGATCATCCGGACTGGGAATTGCCGCCGCTCGCGCTGGCCCGCCGCCGGATCAGCTGGTTCGTCTACGTCGTTCGCCTGCGCGGGCACCGGCCCCCGGCCCACCGCGGCAGGGTTCTCGAGGCGATGGCGGCGCGCGGCATCGCCTGCGGGAGATACTTCGCGCCCATTCACTTGCAGCCGGCGTACCGCAACGAGCCGCACCGCTGCATGGATCTCGCCCACACGGAATTCATCGCGCCGCGCACGCTCGCGCTGCCATTCTTCAACCGGATCACCGGCGAGCAGATCGAGGAGGTCTGCGCAGCGCTAAAGGAGATTGCGTGATCCGCCGCCCGCCGGATACCGGTCCGCCAGGCGCCTGGGCGGGAGACGGTCCCGGCGAGGGCCTGGTGGTTTTGGGGCAGGGTATGATCGGCGAGGTGATCCTCGAAACACGGGGGCTGCGCAAGGAGTTCCGGGGCTTCGTCGCGGTCGACGGCATCGACCTCCGCGTGCGCCGCGGCTCGATCCACGCGCTGATCGGTCCGAACGGCGCCGGCAAGACGACCGTCTTCAACCTGCTGACCCGGTTCCTGCCCGCGACCTCGGGCACCATCGTCTACAACGGCCAGGACGTGACCCGGCTGCGCCCGGCAGAGGTCGCGCGCCAGGGGCTCGTGCGGTCGTTCCAGATCTCGGCGGTGTTCCCGAACCTGACGGTCCTCGAAAACGTGCGGGTCGCCCTGCAGCGGCGGCTGGGGACGTCGTTTCATTTCTGGCGCTCCCAGCGCAGCCTCGAGGTGCTGGACGAGCGGGCGATGGCGCTGCTCGAGGCGGTCGACCTCGCCGGCCAGGCGCGCACGACGACCGTCGAGCTCTCCTATGGCCGCAAGCGGGCGCTCGAGCTGGCGACGACCCTGGCGCTCGAGCCCGAGCTGATGCTCCTCGACGAGCCGACCCAGGGGATGGGCCGCGAGGACGTCGGGCGAGTGGTGGCGCTGATCCGCAAGCTGTCCGCGGGGCGCACCGTCCTGATGGTGGAGCACAACCTCTCGGTCGTCGCCGACCTCTCCGACACCATCACCGTGCTGGCGCGCGGCAGCGTGCTCGCCTTTGGCGCCTACGCCGAGGTCTCCCGCGATCCGGCGGTCCTCGAGGCCTACGTGGGAACCGAGCCGTGACCAGCGCCTTCACACCGCATCACGAGCTGCTGCGGATCGCCGACCTGCACGCGTTCTACGGCGAGTCGCACATCCTTCACGGCATCGACCTGCAGGTGCAGAGGGGAGAGATCGTGACGCTCCTCGGGCGCAACGGGTCCGGGCGCACGACCACGCTCAAGTCCGTCCTCGGCCTGGTCCCGCGCCGGACGGGTTCGATCATGATGAACGGCCGCGAGACGATCGGCCTGCCGCCCCACCGCGTCGTGCGCCTGGGCATTGGCTACTGTCCCGAGGAGCGTGGTATATTCGCCAGCCTCTCAACCGAGGAGAACCTGACGCTGCTCCCGAAGGTCGGTTCCGGCGGCATGACCGACGAGGCGATCTACGGCATGTTCCCGAACCTTCTGGAACGGCGGAAGAGCCAGGGTACGCGCCTGTCCGGCGGCGAGCAGCAGATGCTGGCCATGGCCAGGATCCTGCGCGTCGGCGCGCGCCTGCTGCTGCTCGACGAGATCACCGAGGGGCTCGCCCCGGTGATCGTCCAGACGCTCGGACGCGTGGTGCGGACCCTCAAGGAGCAAGGTTTCACCATGATCCTGGTCGAGCAGAACTTCCGCTTCGTCGCGCCGCTCGCCGACCGCCACTACCTGATCGAGCACGGCCGGATCGTCGACATGATCCCGCAAGACCGGCTGCCGGGAAGCATGGAGGCGCTCCACCGCTTCCTCGGCGTCTGAGGTCCGTCGAAACTTCCACGAAAGGGAGGACCCATGGCACGAACCAACCGGAAGCTCGCCCTCGCCCTGACCGCCGCGCTGATCGTCGGCGCCGCCGGGTCCGCCGCCGCGCAGATCTCGGACGGCGTCGTGAAGGTGGGAGTGCTCACCGACATGACCGGCGCGTACTCGGACCTCGCCGGGCCCGGCTCGGTCATCGCCGCCCAGATGGCGGCGGAGGACTTCGGCGGCAAGGTGCTGGGCAAGCCGATCGTGATCGTCAGCGCGGACCATCAGAACAAGGCCGACATCGCCTCGAGCATCGCCCGCAAATGGTTCGACGAGCAGCAGGTGGATGCCGTCGCCGACCTGGTCTCGAGCTCCACCGCGCTGGCGGTCATGCCGGTGGCCGCGGAGAAGAAACGGATCACGCTGCTCTCCGGCCCCGGCTCGACGCCGATCGCGGGCGACAAGTGCACCCCCTACAACGTCCATTACACGTACAACACCTACGCCATGGCGGCGGGCACGGGCCGCGCGGTGGTGCGCCAGGGCGGCAAGACCTGGTTCTTCATCACCGCCGATTACGTGTTCGGCAAATCGTTGGAGGCGGACACCTCGAAGGTGGTCGAGGCCGAGGGCGGCAAGATCCTGGGCAGCGTCAAGGCGCCGTTCCCGACCACCGACTTTTCCTCGTACCTGCTGCAGGCGCAGGCCTCCGGCGCGAAGATCGTCGGCCTCGCCAACGCCGGCGCCGACACCATCAACTCCATCAAGCAGGCGAACGAGTTCGGCCTCACCAAGAAGCAGAGCCTGGCGGGACTGCTGGTGTTCCTGTCGGACGTCCACAGCCTCGGCCTGCCGACCGCGAAGGGAATGTACCTGACGACGGCGTTCTACTGGGACCGCGACGACGCCAGCCGCAAGTGGTCCAAGCGGTTCTTCGCGCGCCACAAGAAGATGCCCACCATGGTGCAGGCCGGCGTCTACTCGGAGCTGATGCACTACTTCGAGGCGATCAAGGCGGCGGGCACCGACGACCCGGACAAGGTCATGGCCAAGATGCGCGAGATGCCGGTCAACGACTTCTTTGCCAAGAACGGCAGGATCGGCGCCGACGGGCTGCATCGTCACGACATGTACCTCGCACAGGTCAAGACGCCCGAGGAATCGAAGTACCCGTGGGACTATTACAAGATCGTCAAGACCATCCCGGCCGCGGAAGCCTTCGAGCCGCCCAGCACCGCCTGCCCGCTCGTGAAGAAGTGAGGGGGAGGCGGCGGCGCGCATGCTCAACGTGCTGAGCGGCCAGCTGCTCATCGGCCTCATCAACGGCTCGTTCTACGCGCTCCTGAGCCTGGGCCTGGCGGTCATCTTCGGCCTGCTCGAGGTCGTGAACTTCGCGCACGGCGCCCAGTACATGCTGGGCGCCTTCGTCGCCTGGATGGGTTTGCATTACCTGGGGGTCGGCTACTGGTGGGTGCTCATCCTGGCGCCGCTCGCCGTGGGCCTCTTCGGCATGGTGTTCGAGCGGCTTTGCCTGCGGCGCCTGCGCGGCCTCGATCCGCTCTACAGCCTGCTGCTCACCTTCGGGCTCGCCCTGGTCCTCGAGGGGATCTTCCAGAACGCCTTCGGGATCTCCGGCAACTCCTACCCGGTGCCGGCGGCCCTGGAAGGCGGCACGAACCTGGGCTTCATGTACCTGCCACGCTACCGGGCGTGGGTCGTGCTGGTCTCGGCGACGGTTTGCTGTGGGAGCTGGTTCATCATCGAGAAGACACGCCTGGGGGCGTACCTGCGGGCCGGCACCGAGAACCCGGCATTGTTGCAGGCGTTCGGCGTCAACGTGCCGCTGATGTTCAGCCTCACCTATGGCTTCGGCGCGGCGCTGGCGGCCTTCGCCGGCGTCATGGCGGCGCCCATCTACCAGGTGACGCCGCTGATGGGCGGAAACGTCATCATGGTGGTCTTCGCGGTGGTGGTCATCGGCGGCATGGGGTCGATCGGCGGCTCGATCTTGACCGGCCTCGGACTGGGGCTGGTCGAGGGGCTCACCAAGTTCCTGTATGCGCCGGCCTCCGACGTGGTGGTGTTCGTGGTCATGGCGCTCGTCCTGCTGGTGCGTCCGGCCGGCCTGTTCGGGAGGCAGCGGTGAGGGGCAGGGCGAACGCCTCCACCTGGGCGTATGCCCTGCTCGTCGCCGCCGGACTGGCCGCACCGTTTTTCGCCTATCCGGTCTTCGCCATGAACGTGCTGTGCCTGGCGCTGTTCGCCAGCGCCTTCAACCTCCTGCTCGGATACGCCGGGCTCCTGTCCTTCGGCCACGCCGCCTTCCTGGGCTCGGCGGCCTACCTGACGGGCCAGGCGGTCAAGGCATGGGGGTTGCCCATCGAGATCGGGATCCTCGCCGGGACGGCGGCGGCGGCATTGCTGGGGCTGATCTTCGGCGCCCTCGCCATCCGCCGCTCGGGGATCTACTTCGCGATGATCACCCTGGGCTTCGCGCAGATGGTCTACTTCCTGGTGCTGCAGGCGCCGTGGACGGGCGGCGAGGACGGCCTGCAGGGAATCCCGCGCGGCAAGCTGTTCGGCGTCGTGGCGCTGGCGGGCAACCTGCCCATGTACTACTTCGTGTTCGCCCTCTTCCTGGCCGGCTTCTGGGTGATCCACCGGACCATTCACTCGCCTTTCGGCCAGGTGCTGCGCGCGATCCGGGAGAACGAGCCCCGCGCGGTGTCGCTCGGCTACGACGTGGATCGCTACAAGCTGGTCGCGTTCGTCATCTCGGCCGGCCTTTCCGGCCTGGCGGGATCGATGAAGGCGCTGATCTTCCAATCGGCCACGCTCTCCGACGTCCACTGGCACCGCTCGGGCCAGGTCGTCCTGATGACGCTGCTGGGAGGCATGGGCACGCCCTTGGGACCGTTCGTCGGCGCGCTGGTCGTGGTCGCCCTCGAGAACTACCTGGCGAGCTACGGCTCGTGGGTCACCGTCATCACCGGCGGCGTCTTCATGGCCTGCGTGCTGGCGTTCCGGCGCGGCATCGTGGGCGAGGTCCTGGCGCTGGTGAAGCGGTCGTTCTAGCGCGCAACGGTCGGCCGCGGCGCGGGGAAGCGGGGAAGCGGGGCAGCAGGGAACAGGGGAGCGGGGAAGCAGGAAGCGGGAAGCGGGCAGCTGGAAGCGGGGCAGCTGGAAGCGGGGCAGCGTGGAACGGGGCAGCAGGAAAGCGGGGAAGCGGGGAAGGAGCTGAAGCATGTCGAAGGTGCTCGAGAACCGCGGCGCTTTCGTGACCGGCGCCGCCAGCGGCATCGGCCTGCAGGTCGCGGAGGACTTCGCCCGCGCGGGCGCGCGGGTGTGCATCGCCGACCTGAACGAACCTGCCGCCCTGGCGGCGGCCGCGGCCATCCGGGAGGCCGGCGGACAGGCGATCGGGGTGCGCTGCGACGTGACCCGCGAGGCGGACCTCGACGCGGCCCTCGAGCAGGCCGCCGGCGCCTGGGGCCGGATCGACATCCTCGTCAACAACGCCGGGCTGCAGTTCGTGTCGCCGCTCGAAGAGTTCCCGGCCGATCGATTCGAGCTGTTGCTGCGGGTGATGCTGATCGCGCCGTTCCTGCTGACCAAGAAGGTCTTCCCGCTCATGAAGCGCGAGCGCTATGGCCGCATCCTCAACATGGCCTCGATCAACGGCCTGGTCGGGTTTGCCGGCAAGGCTGCCTACAACAGCGCCAAGCACGGCCTGATCGGGCTCACCCGCGTCGCCGCCCTCGAAGGCGCGGCCCACGGGATCACGGTCAACGCGCTCTGCCCGGGCTACGTCGATACGCCGCTGGTCGCGAATCAGCTGGGGGACCTCGCCAGGACCCGGGGCGTGCCGATGGACCGCGTGCTCGAAGAGGTCATCTACCCGCTGGTGCCGATCCGCCGCCTGCTGACGCCGCGGGAGATCGCCGCCTACGCCGTCTTCCTGGTCAGCGAGCAGGCCGGAGGGGTGACGGGGCAGCCGGTGGTGATCGACGGCGGGTACACGGCCCAATGAGCCGCGCGCTGCGCGCCCACTGGCCGGAGTACCTCATCGAGGCGGCGCTGCTCGGCACCTTCATGGTGTGGGCGGCCGCCGTCGCCACCCTGCTCGCGGCGACGCCGGCCTCGGCGCCGCGGGCGCTGCCTTCGCCGCTCGGCGCCGTGCACGGCGCGCTCGCCGCTCTGGGGGCCGGGGCGGCTGGACCGCCGCTGGCGCGCCGCGCCCTGATGGGCGCCGCCATGGGCCTGACCGCGATCGCGCTGATCTATTCGCCGTGGGGCCGGCGCTCCGGCGGCCACATGAATCCGGCGATGACGCTGAGCTTTCTGTGGCTCGGCAAGGTGGCGGGCTGGGATGCCCTGTTCTACGTCCTTGCCCAGACGATCGGCGCCGCGGCCGGGGTGCTGGTGGCGGGCCGCTGGCTCGGCGGCGCCTTCACCGCGCCACCGGTGCACTACATCGTCACCATGCCGGGGGGCGGCGGGGCGGTGGTCGCTTTCGCGGCCGAGGCCGGCATCTCCTCTGTGCTCATGGGCACGGTGCTCGCGGTCTCGAACTCGCGGCACGCCCGCTGGACAGGGCTCTGCGCCGGGCTGCTGGTGGCGCTGTACGTCACCTTCGAGGCGCCGCTCTCCGGCACGAGCATGAACCCGGCGCGCAGCTTCGCGTCCGCGCTGGCCGCCGGATCGTGGCAGAGCTTCTGGGTCTACGTCGTCGCGCCGCCCCTCGGCATGCTGCTGGCGGCGGCGCTCTACGTGGCGGCGCGCGGACGCGCCGCGGTGCGCTGCGCCAAGCTCCACCATGGCGCGGCCGGTGCTTGCATCTTCCGGTGCGGCTACCGGGCCGCCGAGGGACGGTGAGGCGCGAGCCGCAGAACGCGACCCGCCGCGGGTCGGTCTTGGGGGTGGCGGCCGAAGGGTCCGTCCTCTATACTTCGTAACACTTCTCTTGCGCGACAAGCCGGAAGCGAGCGTGGGCGGCCCGCGCGCGGGCTTCGCCAGAGGCCCTGAGGAGGGCCGGCGGCCCCAGCGACGCGACGGCGTCCTGTGGGACCGATGCGGCGGCGCCGGCTCCCTCGCGCGAGCGGCGGGAGGACCCGACATGGCAAAGACGAGTGGTTCTGCAAATCCGGGCGGGAAGGGCCGCTCGGCAGGCGGCGGCAAGGCGGGGGCGCCGGCTGGCGCCAAGCCCAAGCAGGGTGCCGCGAAGGCGGCTACGGACCCGGCGGCCTCGCTCCTCGCGCCGACGGCGCCACGGGCCTCGGCGGCGCGGGCGGCGGCAACGGACGACTCTGCGGGCGCCGACGGGCCGTGCTACGAGTTCCGGCAGGTCATCGACGAGGACGGCAATCCGGTGCTGCGCAAGGTCCAGGTTCCCTGTCCCGAGAAGTGAGCCGCCGTCCACCTACCGCGAGGGCCGTCATGAGAGACGAGCGATCGGATCGCCGCGCCGCCGGCGGGCTCCTGCTTCTGTCCCTGGCCTTGGCCGCCGCTTGCTGTGCGCTTTGGGGCTGCACCTCGCACATGGCTTATCGCGCGAAGGCGGGCTACCTCCGCAGGCCGGCCCCGGGCGTGTCCATCTCCGTCATCGAGCTCGACGATCACGGCGAGCTGTGGAGCCGCGGCCAGGTGAACAAGGCGCTGGGGGTGATCAACCAGGCGCAAGGCGGGACGGAGGGCCCCGGCGCGGTCGTCGTGGTCTTCGTCCACGGCTGGCAGAACAACGCTTCCCATGGCAACGAGGACGACCCGAACGGCAACCTCTACAATTTCAAGGAAACCCTGCGGAAGGTGCGGGCCCTCGAGATGCAGAGCACGGCGCCGAACGAGGTGCCGCGCGCCGTGGCGGGGGTCTACATCGGATGGCGAGGCGAGGCGATCCATCCGTTCCTGGGCTTCCAGCTGCTCTCTTTCTACAACCGCTACAACGCGGCTCGCCGCGTCGCCGCCTCGCCGGCGCCGACCGAGGCGATCCTCTCGGTGCTGAAGGTGGGAAGCGCCAACCCGCGCTCGCGGACCGTGGTGATCGGCCATTCCTTCGGCGGGCTGATCCTCGAGAAGGCGCTCTCCCAGCCGCTGGTGAACCTGGCGACCGACTCGGCGCTCTCGCAGCTCAACGCCCAGGGCGCCTCCCGCGTCGAGCCCGCGGAGTTCCCGGCGGACCTGATCGTGCTGGTGAACCCTGCCTCGCCGGCGCTCTTCGCCCGCAGCCTCCTGAGCTCCCTGGAGGCCTGGGCCCTGCCGGCGAAGGACCCCGTGGACGCGCGCTTTGCCTGCAAGGGGACGCCGCGCTGGCGGCCGCTCATCGTCTCCGTCACCTCCAAGGGCGACTCGGCCACCGGCACCGCCTTCCCGCTCGGCACGACGCTCGGCTACTCCCTGCAGCGCTACCGCGACTACGACGGCAGGGGCCCCGACGACGCTCCGGTCGACAACGCCAAGCAGGGCCAGCGCTACTACGCCACGCACACCGAGGGCCACGTCGAGCAGCTGTTCAGCCACACCCTCGATCACCAGAGCGCGCCGCCGATCTCCGGCGAGGCCCAGCCCTGCGACAACGATCCCTGCGCCCACCCCGACGTGCTCTGCTACCGGTCGGGCAGCTCCCGGTTCACCCTCACCCGGCTGACCGGCACCAACAACGTGGGCAGCCCCTACTGGATCATGCAGGCGCCGGTCTCCCTCATCGCCGATCACAGCGCGATCTTCGTGCAGCCGTTCGTCGAGATGCTCGGCGGCCTCCTCGACGTCGTCGGCATCGTCGCGCCCACCAGCACCGCCGCGCCGACCACCGTCCACCAACCCCGCGCCCTCGCCCCGGCCGGCGGCGCGCCGCCCGCGCCGCAGAACCCGCCGCCGCAGGACTGAACCTGAAAGAAACGGTCGGCCGGAGCGAACGGGAGGGGGTGTCCGGTCGCCGCTGGCAGTGGAGGCCGGGGCTGCTAAAGGCGCGCGGACGCGGCCGGCGTTGGCGTGAGATCGGCGGCGCGCGGGCCATGGCTGACGAGATCCACCTGGCGGCCCAGCAGGCTTTCGGTCCTGGCGACCACCGACGCCTCGGCCGGATCACAGTCCTGAAGCTCGGGCTCCACCCGGAACAAGAGGCCGGTCAGCCGGGCCTGGCGCACGAGCGAGCGTTCGCCGGGGGCGATCAACCGCTTGACCAGGCCGGTGGGGGAGCCCGCCGGGGCCGCATCGACGAGGTCGGTGACGGCGTCGCCCGGCGCCGCGGCGCTCGCGAACCGGTAGCCGCCGCACACCTGCCAGCGGCGCAGCCGCGGCGGGACGTCGAGGTGGGTGAGGGCGAGGAGGTCGATCGGGCCCACCACGTCGAGCGCGTAACGCGCGAGCACCGCGTCGAACCAGCCGTAGCGCACGGGCCCCTGCCATGGCCCGCGGCGATTGTGCTCGACGACCGCCGGCCGCAGCTCGGCGGTTTCGGTCGGCAGCGGCCCCGGGCCGTGGCGCACGGCATGCGCGCGCATCACCCCGATCCGCTCCACGTCGGCGCCGGGCGCCGCGGCGGCGAGGATCTCGTGGGCATGGTCGAGAGTGCAGCGCGACCAGGTGGTGTGCGGGTGGAAGCCGGCCCACTCGTCGAGCAGCACGCCCTGGGCGCCCTCGAAGACCACCGCCGGGGCCCCGTCGAGCCATGACCCCAGGGTGGCGTCCTCGGTCACCTGGCCGCCCCGGGCCAGCGCGGCCGCTTGCGCTGCCCACCGCTCCGGGACGCCGGCAGCCGTGAAGACGGCGCTCTCGCGGGTCTTGCCGGCGCCGGCGGGGACCGCCGCGGCAAGCGCCGCGATCTCGTCGCCCTTGCGCTCCCGGACGCGCCGCAGCTTGCGGCGGAGCCGCGGCGGGTCGCGGAGGTCGGCGGCCACGATTGCTTCGCCCGGCCACGCCAGGGCGTCCTGGACGGCCTCGCCGACGCCGGCGCCGCAGCTGCCGTGCCGGGACTCGCCGCGCGCCATCTCGCGCAGGCGGCCCGCCGCCTGGTGGAAAGGGGTGATGAGCAGGGCGCGCTCGCTGATCCGCAGGCGCGCCAGGACGTCGCCGGCGCCCTTGGCGTGCAGGGCCTCCGCCTCGAGGAGCAGCGCCGTGGGGTGAACCACGACGTGGCGCGAGAGGAAGGTGCGGACGCCCGCGACGAAGGAGCCCGCGCCGAGCTGAGCGAACGTGTGGTGGCGGCCGTCGGGGGCCACGACGTTGTGGCCGGCCTGCGCGCCGCCGTTGTAGCGCACCACCACGGTGGCGCCGGTGCGCCGCACCAGGAAATCCGTCAGCAGGCCCTTGCCCGCGTCGCCAAACCCGAGATCGACCACCAGGAACGCGCGCACCGCGCCCGCGCTCATCGACCCCAGAGCCGGCTCCAGAAGCTGCCGCCCCGGCTTCGGTCGGTGCGCGTAGGGCCGCCGGTGCCGCCTTGGCCGCCGGTGCCGCCGCCGGTCCCGCCCAGCGGCTCGAGGGTCCTGGCGACCGCACCCGCGCGGTCCTTGGGCATTCCCGCCGCGAGCAACCGGCGCTGGAGGTCGCGGGCGCCGTCCACCAGGCCCTCGTGCAGGAGGATGGCGCCGGCAGTCACGAAGCAGACGTCGGTGGGCGCCTCCATGCACAGCACGTGGTCGCCGAGCAGGTCGCGCCAGCGCCGCTCGCAGCGGCGGCGGCTCTCGCGGTTGGGGATGAGGAAGAAGGGGACGAAGGTCTTCTGCAGCTCGGCCACCACCTCCTCGACCTTGAGGTCGTCGTCGAGCCGGTCGCCGAGGACCGCCTCGACGACGTGCCGTGACAGGATCGGGTACGGACGCTCGTCGCCGGTCATGAACAGGTAGCCGCGCCGGCGCCGTTTGATCATGCAGTCCATCTCGGTGTGCAGGGCCAGGAAGTAGAGCGCCAGCTCGTAGGACTCCTCGCCGGTGCCGCCGCCGCCGCTCTCGAGATGGCACCAGGTCAGCCACTGGTCCATCAGCTCGGCCGTGGCCTCGAACTGGCCGACCTGCAGGGGCGAGCGGTCGCTGGTGGCGTCGCCGACGGCCATGAAGAGCAGCTGCGGGTCCCGCACCCGGCAGTCGGCGAGGACCTTCATGAACTGGGGAAGCTGCTGTGTTGCCAGGAGCCTGGGAATGGCCCCCATGGAGCCGGTCACGTCGAGCGCGAACACGATGCCCAGGCTCTGCGGGTGATCGGCGCTGTCGCGGCACTCGCGCAGGCGGACGCCCTTGGGATCCATCAACGGATGGCAGGCCTGCTGCTTGAAGACCTGCTGGATGGGCAACGCCTGGCGTCCGAGCAGGATCGCCTGGTGCGCATCTTGGCTGTAGCTGCCGTATCCCATGTCGTCAGGCCTCCTCGGGCATCGCGATCGGACAGAATGCGGGCGGGCCGAAGACGTCGCGCGCCAGCTCGCCGAGCCGCTCGCGCAGCTCCCATGCGCCGCCGGCGGTGTTCGCGGCAGCGGGCGCTCCGGCTGCCCCGAGCGCGCCGGCGCGCGCGATCTCGCCGGCCAGCGGCGCCGGCACCGCGCTCGGCACCTCGGGGCGCGCCGGATCGCCGCCGAGCAGGGCGGCGACGCAGCGCGCGCTCATCGCCAGGTCGAGCGCGGGGGTGAGCCGGCGATCCGCGAGCGCCGCCTCGGGGTAGAAGCGCTCGAACGGCGCCGAGACCGAGCGCAGCTCCGTTCCGGCGGGGCCGGCGCAGCGGAAACCCACCAGCCGGACCCCATGCTCGCCCCGCTCGACCAGCAGATGCGGCGGCAGCACGGCGCCGTGGACGAAGCCCGCCGCGTGGATGAAGGCGAGCGCCTCGAGGATCCGGCGCCAGATCCAGATCGAGGCGTGCGGCTCGACGCCCCGCGGATAGGTGCGCTGGACCGCCTCGAACGTGTGCTCGAAACCGTCGGCCCAGCGCAGGATCAGGGCCCTGGCGCCGGCGTGCGCTCCCGCCGTGATCTCGCCCTGGGCAACCGGCTGCGGCAGCCGGGCGGCGATGCTCCCCGCGCCGGGCGCGTCGCTCTGCTGCAGCGCCACGAGCACGGCCCATTCGTGGTCGAAACTCGGCGCGTCCCGCCGGTCACGAAGCACCTTGAGCAGGGCGCGCTCGGTGGGCCAGCGCGCGCGCCGGGCGGCGAAGACGTCGGCCACCTCGCCCCGCGCGACCAGCGCCCCGGTCGCCCAATGGCTGTCGCCCAGGGACTCCCAGAGCGTATAGCCGTGGCTTTCGGGGGAGTTCCAGGCCTTCCAGGCCTCGCGGAAGCGGCTGGCGGGGACGGCCGCCTCGTCGAGGAGGACGGTGGTGCCGCAGAACGGGCAGACCGCCGAGCGCGCGAAGCGGGGCGGCGCGAGGGGCGCGTTGCACTGCGGACACTTGAGGGCGCGTTCGGTCATGGCTGTTGCGGCCGGCCGGCGCGACCGCCACGGGGTTCCCGGGGACACGCTGGCGCTGCATCCCATGCGGTCCTCCCGCGCGCTGCGCCGACCCTCAGGCCGCCAAGAGCTGCTCATAAGCGCTGGGACGACTGCTCCGAGCGTAGGCGATACGGCGACCCTTGGCAATCCTCCGCCCGGCACCGGCAGCCCAGCCCCGCCCGCTGCGCCCGCGATAGACTGGTCGTGCCATGTCAGAGATGTTGTCGGTGCGCGAGAGGGCGCGCGCGAATGGGCGCGGCCAGGGACGGCGGCGGCGGCGTGCGGCGATGGCGATCGCGGGCGCGCTGCCGGCACTGCTCTTGGCGGTGGTCGCCGCGGGCCTGGAGCGGCCGGCCTTGGCAGGGACGGCTGGAGCGGCCGGGACGGCCGGGGCGGCGGCCAGCCCTGCCTCCGAGCCGACGGAGCGGTTGCGGCCTTTCCGGGGAAGCTCCGCGGGGATCTTCGCCGAGATCGACGGCCTGCTTCGCCAGGGGAGGTGGGAGGCAGCCCTCGCAGGGCTACGGACCCGGGAGACGCGCCTCACCTCGGACCCCGGGCTCCGCGGCCAGTGGCTGGCTCGCGTGGCCGTGGCGGAGGCAGGGTCGGGACAGGCCGAAGCGGCGACCTGGCACTGGGAAGCGGCGAATGCCCTGGCGGCGGGCCTGTTCACCGCCGAGGACCTGCGCGCCTTCGGGGCCGCGGGCGAGCTCCTCGCCAGGATCCCGAGGCGGCAGGCTGGCAAGGCGCCACCCGGGATGAGCGTCGAGCCACCGGGACCCGAGGTGCAGAGGGAGGTCAGGACGCAGGGTGAGCTGCCCAAGCTCGCACCGGGCCCCTGGGAGCCGCGCCAGTGGCTGCGCCTGGAGGTCGTCGTCGACGAACAGGGCCGGCTGCGCGACCCGGTGGTGCTGTCGGCATCCTCCGGGGAGACGGCCTACAGGGCCCTCGAGGCGATGCGCGACTGGCGATTCGAACCGGCGAAGAAGCACGGTCAGCCGGTGGCCATGCTCCGTTCCCTGGTGGTCAACCCGCCGGGACAGCTGGCCCTCGACAAGCTCATCACGCTGTCCGCCGAGACGAACGCGATCGATAGCATGCTGCGCCGGCAGCAGTGGCAGCAGGCAGCCGGGCCGGCGGAACGGCGCTGGTTCGGCCTGCTCGACAGCTCGGATCCGGGGAGCGGACATGAGGCCGAGCGCGCCGCCCTCGGCATGACGATGGCGCTGCGGGCGCTCGCGCGGGTGGCCCAGGATGCCGGCGACCAGGCGTGGGCGAAGTGCCGGTGGGAGGCGGCGCAGAGCCTCCTGCCCGCCCTGTACGATCTGGACCTCTCGCCTTACGGTCCGGCTGGCAAGGCGCTGGCGGGTTGGCGGCAGGAGGCCTTCAGCGCTCCCTTTCGACCGTTCCCAGCGCCTCCGGGCGTCCTTCCTTCGGGCATCCTCAAGGTGGCCGGCGAGGTGCGGAAACCGGAGAAGATCAGCGCTCCGGTTCCCTACTACCCAAAGGCAGCGAAGAAGCAACGCGCGAGCGGCAGGGTGATCCTGGCATCGATCATCGACACGGAGGGCAGGGTCCGCCATCCTTCCCTGGCGGACCCGAACGCCAGCGATCCATATGGCTTCGCCGCCAGCGCGCTCGATGCGGTCTGCGACTGGCGCTTCAAGCCGGCGGCCCTCGACGGCAAGCCGGTCAAGGTCTATTACACGCTGACGGTCAACTTCGAGGTCCACTAGCGGCGCGCGGGCTGCCGGCGCCCGCGGTCGCCGCGTCCCCGTTCAGGGCCTGGTCGCCGCTGCGGCGACAAGCCTGCCTCAGGCCGGCTGCGGGGCCGGCGAATAGCGCAGCGAGCCCGGGGTGGTGAGCGACTCCCCGGTTTCGAGCAGCGTCTTCAGGCCGGACAGGATCATCGGCCAGCCGCCGTAGAGCTCGCCGTGGGCGCCCTCGCGCAGCTGGTCGTGGGTGACGGTCAGCCGGCAGGAATCGCCGATGGGCTCGATCTCCCAGGTGACCCGCGAGGTGCCCTCGCTCTTGACCTCCTCGCTCCACAGGGCCCTGAAGGTCTGCACCAGGCGGCGCGGCGGCTCGACCTCGAGGTTCTCGCCCTCGAAGATCAGGGTGGGCGACGTCGAGCTGACGGCCGAATAGCGCGAGCCTGGCGTCCAATCCGTTTCGAGGGCCACCCCGAAGCTGTACCGCCGCCTCATCTCGTTGTCGGTGATCGCCTTCCAGAGGCGTTCGGGAGTCGTCTTGATGTAGATCTCGTACACCTTTTCCATGGTCCTGTCCTCCAATAGGTGTTTGAGCCCGCTGAGCGTCGCGACCCAGGGCTCGGCGTATTTGCTCACCCACCGATCGTGGACGAGCCGGATGGGAACGGGGTTGAGGAAGTGCAGCTTCTCGCGCCCGCGCTTGCGGGTGATCACGAGCCCGGCTTCCTCGAGCACCCGGAGGTGCTTCATGACGCCGAACCGCGTCATCGGCAGGCGCCGCTCGAGCGCGCTGAGCGTCTGCCCGTCCTGCTTGAACAGCTCGTCGAGCAGGCCGCGGCGGGTCGGGTCGGCGAGGGCTCTGAAGACCGCGTCCATGTGCCGATGATAGGTGACTATTTAGTCACATGTCAAGTGGAGAGGAAAGGAAGGGGCGGCAAGCATGCAGTTCAGCTGGTGATAGACTCCTCGGCCAACGGAGCGAGAGCGTCATCGAAGGCCGTCCCCATGTCCGCGGACTTTCAGCTCGAATCGAAGCCTGCGCGCAGCGCCCTCCGGGGCGCCGCGCCGGCCTGGCAGGGCACGCTCGGGCCCGAGACCGCGGAGCTCTACGGGACGGTGGGCCTGCGGACCGACAACGTCCGGCTCGATTGCCAGCTGCTGGTCGGCGGCGGCCCGGCAGGCCCCCTGTCGCGCCTGCCCGAGCGCCAGCGCCACAAGTGCCTGCCGGCAGACGAGGGCGACTGACGGCGCGGCGGCGCCATGCGGGACACTGGCTTGGCGTGAGACGTAGGAGTCCATCACAGGTCCCAGCGGCGAGCGGGCGTCCTGGCCGCGCGGCGGTTCCTGGACGGGAATAGACCGCCATGTCGAAGACCGCCTGCATCGTTCCCTGGACCACCTTCGCCATCGGGCCCGACGGACGGGCGACCTTTTGCTGCGACATTCCGACGCCGCTCACCGTGGATGGCCGCGTGGGCAGCGTCTACCGGGACTCGCTCGACGACCTGTGGAACGCCGGGGAGCTCGTCGCGGTGCGCGCGGCGATGGCGCGCGGCGACAAGCCCGAAAGCTGCAGCCTGTGCTGGGAGCGCGAGGCGGTGGGCGGCGTCAGCCGCCGGCTGGTCTCCAACACGATCTACCGGGCTCTCGGCGGAGACCTCGCCGTCGAGGCGCTGCCCCGGGAAGGCGCCGGGAGCGGCTTCCGGCTCGAACGCCGGCCGGACTGGTTCATCCTGGAGCTCGGCAACGTCTGCAACCTGAAGTGCCGCAGCTGCAGCCCGCTCTCCAGCTCGCGCATCGCCGCCGATCCGGTCCAGGCCGCGTGGACCACGAATGGGCTGGCGCCGGCCCCCCCGCCACAGCTCACGGCGGCGCCGGCCCCGGGGTCCGGGCGGCGGCCGCCGCGCCTGAAGATCGTGCCCGAGGACGCCACCGCCTGGTTCGAGGACGTGGACGCCATGGCCGACATGATCGCCGCCGGCGCCCCCACGGCCGCGAGCCACGCGACGCTGTCGCTGATGGGAGGCGAGCCGTTCCTCATCGACCGCACCTGGCGCCTGCTGCGCGCGCTCGTCGATCGCGGCGTCGCGCCCCGGCTCGTCGTCGGCGTGGTGTCGAACGGCCAGCAGCGCAGCGCCAGGCTCGAGGAGCTGGCGCCGCACTTCCGCCGCTTCAACGTCTCGCTGAGCATCGACGGCCACGGCAAGCTCTACGAGCTCCTGCGCCACGGCTCCAGGTGGCCCACCCTGGTCGAGAACCTGCGCTGGTTCCGCGAGCTGCCCGACGTCGATCTCGTCGCGGTGCCGACGCTGCAGAACGGCAACGCGCTGGACATGGTCACCCTCCTCCGCTTCCTCGACGAGCAAGGGTTGCCGGTGGCCTACAACGTGCTGGCCTGGCCGGCGCGGCTGCGCCCCACGAACCTGCCGCCGAGCGTCCGCCGCATCGCCGCCGCGCGGCTGCGCCGCTACCTCGACGCGGAGTGCCGGCCGGCGAACCTGGCCGTGGTGCGCGGCTACTGCGAGATCCTCGAGGAAGCGGGCGACGGGTTCGACGGCGAGCTGTTCGGCGAGTTCATGACCTTCACCAACGACCTCGACGCGAGCCGCGGCGAGAGCTTCGCCGCCGCGGCCCCGGAGCTCGTGGCGCTGGTGCGCGCCGCCGGCGTCGAGTGGGTGGACGCGCGGCGGCACGTCGCCGCCGGCGCTGCAGGCCCCGCCGCATACTCGACGTTGCGGCAGGACGAGCTGCTACGGCGGGTCAACCGCACGATCTCCGCTCGCGACGTCATCGTGTCCGGCTTCGAGAGCGTCCAGGCCGGCGGCTACTTCAACTCCGCCGCGGCGCAGCTGGCCGAGATCGACGCCCGGCTGTGGCAGCATGGCCACCCGGGGCTGGCAGGCAGCCGGGCGGTCGCCGACTTCGCATGCCATTACGGCCGCATGACCCGCGTGCTGCGCGCCGCCCTGCCGCACGCGGCCGTCTATGCCTGCGACATCGACGGCGACGCCGTGCGCTTCTGCGCCGAGGAGCTGGGAGCGCTACCCGTCGTGACCGGCTGGCGGCCCGACGAGGAGAGCCTGCCGCGGGACCTCGACGCCGTCGTCTGCGTCTCGCTGCTCACCCACACTCCCCGCGAGCACTGGCGGCGCACGCTGCGGGCCTGGGCGCGGATGCTGCGGCCGGGCGGCGTCGCGGCCTTCACCTACCTTTCAGCGGCTCACCTGGACGCCTGGCTTGCCGGCGCGATGGAGATCTACGGGTCGTACTCTCGCGAGCAGCGGGCGGCCGCGGCACGCGCCGCGCGCGAGGCGGGATTCGGCTTTGCCGCACTGACCGCTGGCTACGGCGGCGAGCCCTTCTATGGCGTCGCCTTCGCCAGCCGTGAGGTCGTCCGGCAGGAGATCGCGGAAGCGGGCCTCGAGCTGGTGGAGCTGGCTGCCGAGGTGAGCTTGATCTTCGGGCAGGACCTGGCGCTGGCGCGCAGGCCGGAGGCCGCGCGGGAGGGCGAGGCGGCGGTCGAACTGGAAGCTGAGCGGGAGGGCCAGCGGGAGGAGAAGGCGGACGGCGAGGGGGAGGGCAAGCTGGAGGCCACAGCGGAAGGCAAAGCGGAGGACGGGGAGGCAAAGACAGAGGGCGAGGCGAAGACCAAGCGGGAGGTTGCTTTGGAAGCCAAGCCGCGGGCCAAGGCGGAGGCCGGGGCGGAGGGTAAGACGGGCGCGCCGCGCGTCGCGGCGCCCGAGGTGCAGCGCGACGTGTCGTTGGTGGCGTTCTACGACCCCCGCTGCTACGCGCCCGAGGAGGGGGCGCCGGGCGGTGGCCACGCCGAGAGCTTCTGGGTGCGGCTGGCCGCTGCCCAGCCGCCGCGGCCGCTGCCGACCGAGCTCGGCTTCGGCGACCCGCGCGTGCCCGAGGTGCGGGAGGCGCAGGCGGCGGTGGCACGCGAGCACGGCGTGGATGCCTTCTGCTACCTGGTTCCGTGGGCAGCGGCCGGGCCGTCCTGGGATGCGGCGTGGCGCGACCTGGTGGCGAGCGGGCGGCCGGACTTCCCGTTCTGCCTGATGGTGGCGGTCGAGGACGGCGCGCCGACCGCCGCGGCGCAGGCCGGGCGGCTGCTGGACGACGTGGCCGCGGGCCTGGCCGACCGGCGCTACCTGCGCGTGGACGGCCGGCTCCTGCTGGTGGTGCGCGACGTCTCGCGGTTCGCCGAGCCGGGCGCGACCGCCAGGCAGTGGCGCGCCGCGGCGGCCGCCCGGGGCCTGGGCGAGCTCCATCTCTGCGCCGTCGAACCAGTGGCCGCCGACCGGCCGGAGGACCTGGGCTTCGACTCCTTCCTGGAAGCCCAGGCGACGGCCGCCGATCCCGCGGCGGCGGTGGCGGCGGCGCTCACCCGTCCCTGGCCGCTGCACCGCTTGTTCCGCCGCGTCGAATGCCGGCGCGACGCTGGCGACCCGCGCGCCGGCGAGCTGTACGAGCACTGGCTGCGCTCGGCGGTCGATGCGACGCGGCGCCGCGGCGGCGGGCTGGTGTTCGTCGACTCCTGGAATGACTGGCCGCGCGGCGCCTACCTCGAGCCGGACGACGGCGACGGGCGCGCCGCGCTGCAGGCCACCCGGCGCGCGGCGCGCGGTCCCGCCAGCGGCCTGGTGCTGCTGCGCCAGCTGCGCGACGCGCTGGGCGACGTGGAGGGTCCCGCCGCGCGCGTGCTGGGCGAGCTCGGGCAGGTGCTGGCGCTGCACGAGCACACCCGCGACCGCCTGCTGGCCAGCGTCGAGGTGGCGCTCGGCCGCGGCGGGGCGGCGTCCGGCCCCGACACGCTGCGCTGGGTGCCGGTGGCGAGCCGCCACCTGCCGCCCTCCGGCGGCGGCTTCTGCCTCGACCTGGTCGGGAGCGTCGGCGGGACGGAGCTCTACGGCTGCGGCGAGCCGATTGCGCTGCGCGGCGACCGTGTCCATCTCGCGGGCTGGGCCCACGCCGGAAGCTGCGCGCCTGCCGAGGTGGACCTCTTCCTGGCCCTCGAGTCGGCCGGCGGCACCGCGGACCGCGTCTTCCGCGTCCCCGAGCGCGTCGCCAGGCTCGACGTCGCGGCGGCGTTGCCCGGACACCCCGCCGGCTGCGGTTTCGACACCGTCGTCGACCTCGCGGGCCTGGCGCCGGGGACGTATGGCGTCGCCATCGTGCAGCGCACGCCGCGGGGCGCCTATCGCGACGCCACCCCGGTGACCGTGCGCCTCGACGGAGCCTGATGTTCGAGCGCTTGACCTGGCTGCCGGACCGGGCGCTGCTGGGTGACCTCGTCTTGCGCCTCGAACCGTCGCGAGACGGCGGCCGGGAGCTCGGCGCCGATTGCCTCGGCTTCTACAAGAACCGGCAGCTGGTCGAGCAGTTCGAACGCTTCTGGTCGGCGACCGCCTTAAGGCCGCGCCGGGTGCTGGAGATCGGCATCTGGGACGGCGGCAGCACCGCCTTCTGGCAGGAGCACCTGCAGCCCGAGCGGCTGGTCGCCATCGACCTGGCGGACCGCGAGGACAGCCCATACTTTCGCCGCTGGCTGACCTCGCGGGGGCTCGATGGACGGGTGCTGACGCGCTGGCGCACCGACCAGGCGGACGGCGCGGCGCTGCGCGAGATCGTGGCGCGCGACCTCGGCGGCGAGCTCGACCTGGTGATCGACGACGGCTCCCACCTGGACGCGCCGACGCGGGCCAGCTTCGATGCGCTGTTTCCGCTGCTGCCGCCCGGCGGCCTGTACATCCTCGAGGACTGGGCCTGGGAGCACTGGCCAGAGTTCCAGGACCCGGGCCACGTCTGGGCGGGCGAGGAGAGCCTGGCGGGGATGGTCTGCGACCTGGTGGCTGCCGCCGGCAGCTCGCGGACGCTGTTCCGCGCCGTCTCGGTGTACGAGGGGTTCGTGGTGGTCGAGCGCGGCGAGGGCGATGGCGGCGATCGTGGCGGCACTGGTGGGGCTGGCACCGGCGGTGGCGGTGCTGGTGGGCTTGGCGCCGATGGTGGAGGTGATGGTGGGGCTGGTGGCGATCGAGGCGGCACGGGTGGGGTTGGCGCCGGCGGTGGCGGCACTGGTGGGGCTGGCGGCGACGGTGGCGGTGATGGCAGGGGCGGCGCCGTCGGGGACCCGCGGCCCTTCCGCCTCGCCGACCACATCCGGCGGCGGCCGTGGCGTGCCGGGGTGGCCGGGGCCGGGGCCGGCGCCCGCGCGCGGCCGGAACCGGAAGCGGACGTCAAGGTCCTCGCCTTCTACCTGCCGCAGTTCCATCCGATCCCGGAGAACGACAGGTGGTGGGGGAAGGGCTTCACGGAGTGGTCGCGAGTGACGCGCGCGCGGCCGCAGTTCGCCGGCCACTACCAGCCGCATCTGCCCGAGCGGCTGGGCTTCTACGATCTGCGACTGGCGCAGACGCGGGCGCGGCAGGCGGCCCTGGCCCGCGCCCACGGCATCCACGGCTTCTGCTACTACTACTACTGGTTCGGCACCAAGACCCTGCTCGAACGGCCGCTGGCCGAGATGCTCAGGGGCGGCGAACCGGACCTGCCGTTCTGCCTCTGCTGGGCCAACGAGAACTGGACGCGCCGGTGGGACGGCGCCGAGCGCGAGCTGCTCATCGAGCAGCGCTACGGCCCCGAGCTGGACGCCGCGCTGATCGAGGACCTGATGCCTTTCTTCCGCGACGGCCGCTACCTCCGCGTGCGGGGCGCGCCCGTCCTGCTGGTCTACCGGCCGAGCGCCATCCCGGAGCCGCGGGCGACCCTCGCGCGCTGGCGCCGCGCGGCGCGCGAGCGCGGGTTGCCCGACCTGCATCTCGTCGCCGCCCTGACCTTCGGGCTCGACGACCCCCGCCCGCTCGGCTTCGACGCCGCGGTCGAGTTCCCGCCCCACGGCGAGGACCTGCCGGCCAACGCCTGCGCGGTCGATGGCCTCGAGCCCGCGTTCGGCGGCGCGATCGTCGACTACCGCGCGGTGGTCAGCCGGCGGCTGGCGCTGCCGGCGCCGCCCTTCCGCCTGTATCGCACGGCCATGGCGGGATGGGACAACACCCCGCGCCTCGGCCAGCGCGCGGCGATCTTTCATGGCGCCACGCCCGCGGCCTACGAGGCATGGCTGCGCGCCCTGGTGACCGCGGCGCGGCTGGGACATCCCGAGCACCGCCTGGTCTTCGTCAACGCCTGGAACGAGTGGGCCGAGGGGGCGCACCTCGAGCCCGACGCCCGCTTCGGGACCGGCTATCTCGAGGCGACCCGCCGGGCTCTGGCGCATTGAGGCGGCCGGCGCGTCAGGCGCAGAGCTCCTCCCAGGTCGCGACGCGGCGGCCGTGCCAGGTCGGACCCTCGCGGACGAACGCCCACTCCGGATTCCTGGCGACGTCCCGCAGGGCCGCGCAAACCTGGTGGAAGGTCGGCACGTCGGCGTCCGCGCATTCGAAATAGGTGATGAAGTCGTATTCCCCGGGAGGAGCGGGCTCCGCCGGGTGCTTGTAGGTCCGCCGCATGAGGCACGCGACCCCGGCCGCCGCGGCGAGCGCATGCCCTTCGGCCACCCTGCGGCCGGAGCCGTCGTAGCGCGGCAGGAAGTACGTGTGGCGCTCCATCCAGTCCTTCTGCCACCAGGCGGCGGTCTTGATCATGGGCACCAGGAAGGCGTTGGGCGCCGCCGTCCCCGGCTGCTGCAGCATCCGATGCGCGTAGGCGAAGTTGTGCATCGAGTTGCCGGTGAAGAGCATCGGCCGGACGACGCCGCCGAGGACGTGCGGCGTGACGGCCGGCGCGAGCGGGCCCGCTATCTCGGCGCAGAACGCTGCAACGAGGTCGGCGCGCGCGGAGGCGACGTGCACGACCGCCGCGGCGCCGAGCAACCGGTCGTCGGCGACGGCGGCGGGCGCCGCACCGACGCGGCGCAGGAAGGCGATGGCGTCGGGCGGATCCTCGCCGTCGGCCTCGAACTCGTTGCGCAGCCCCAGCCGCTCGGCGAGCGCGGGCACCGCGGCGCCGGCGACCGCTCGCATTGCAGCGGGCGCGGTGGGTGCAGGTGGAGCGCCGGGCGCGCTGGGCGGCGGGTTCAGGCACAGGTACGCGCCGTGGCGAAGGATTGCGTTCGGGTGGACGTCATTGGCTCTCATGCGCACCTCCCAGCGCCCACGATAGGCGAGGGTGTGCGATATGTCCAATGCATAGGCATTGTCATGGTCATCAGCTATACTGATGGCCAATGGAGCTCGATCACGTGGCGGCGTTCGTGGCGATCGTCCGGTCGGGCGGCTTCTCGCGGGCGTCGGCGAGCCTGCACCTCTCGCAGCCCGCGATCAGCCGCCGCATCCATCTGCTCGAGCGCGAGCTGGGCGCGCCGCTGTTCGAGCGCATCCACAGCGGCGCGGTCCTGACCGACGCCGGCAGCGCCTTCCTGCCGCATGCGGAAGCGCTGCTGGCGTCGATGCGCGACGGCGTGGAGGCGGTGGGCGCGCTGCGCGGCACCGGCCGCGGCGTCGTGACGCTGACGGTCGTCGGCACGCTGGCCAGCACCACGCTGACCGAGCGCCTGCGGCGCTTTCGCGAGGCGTATCCCGGGATCGAGCTGCGGCTGCGGACGGCGCTCAGCGCGGAGGTGAGCGCGCTGGTGCTCCGCGGCGACGCCACGATGGGGCTGCGCTACGGCGCCGATCCGCACCCGGACCTCGCGTCGTCCACGATCCACGACGAGCCGATGGTGCCGGTGTGCTCGTCTCGCCACCCGCTGGCGCGCAGGCGGAGCGTCCCGCCGCGGGCGCTGGCCGGCGAGCGGTGGCTGGCGTTTCCTCGCCGTCCCGGTGCGGTGGGTGAGCCCTACTCGTCGGCGCTCGAGCAGCGGCTGGCCGCGTGCGGCCTGGGCGCTGCCGAGATCGTCCCGATCGACAGCCTGACGGCGCAGAAGCGCATGGTGGAAGCGGGGTTCGGCCTGGCGCTGCTGCCGGCGAGCAGCGTCGACGAGGAGCTCCGTGCCGGCACGCTGCGCGCCCTGCGCGTCCCCGCCCTGCGGGTCACGATCCCGGTCTCGCTGGTCCATCGCCGGCGCGCCTTCCTGAGCGGCGCGGCGAAGGCGCTGATGGCGATGCTCGCGGCGTGGCCCGGCGAGGAGCGGGCGCCGGAATGACGCCGGACGGGAGCGCGTCTGGAGAGAAACGGCCGGCGGCGGCGAAAGGAAGGACGCTGACGGGAGGCCGGCGCTATCGCGGCGGCAGGAGCTTCAGCGTCGCCTCGTCGAACAGCGGCTCGTCCTGTCCCACCCGCACGAACAGCACCCTGCGGGCGCCGCTCGCGGGCTGTGCCTCGAAGTACTGGATGCCGTCGGGCGCTTCTCCCCAGTCGCCGCAGGGCGGATCGGGGACGCCGTCGGTCGGCGTGGCGTCCAGCTGCTTCCGGTAGGCGGCGTCCGGCGCAAAGACGTAGCGCTTGACGCCCGTGGGAACGGTGCCCTCGGTGTAGGGCCGCAGCACGCAGCGCGCCGCCAGCTTCTTTTCCGTGTGCAGGGCGAAGATCCGCCGCATCCCGGCCTCCGGGGTCTCTCCCTTGGCGAGATCGAGGACCTCGATCACCGGTTCGGTGCTGGCGCCGCCGTCCGACCAGTGGATGAGGAGGGTGCGCCCGGCGACCTGGAAATCGATCTTCCGGACACCGAAATCGCACCGCTGCACCCACGCCTCGAGGCCGAGCGCGGGGTCGGAGACCCGGCGCCAGGCGCAGCCCTTGACCGGCTGGCGCGACGGCCCGCCGGCCCGCGCGCCGGCCGGCAGCGAGAACGCGAAGAGGAGAGCTGCTGCAGCGGCTGCCGCGCAGGCGAGAGCTCGTCGAGTCATGGATGAAGTCTACCTCCGCGATGGTGCGGGGTCCGCCGCCCCGAGGGCGCACCACCCTGGGTCATCCTGCGCAATCCGGCAGTCCGCGGTGACACGCCACCCCCGCCGGGCTAAGGCGCTGACGGTGGCGGCTCTCGGCGAGGACGCGGCGGGAGTATGCTCCGCGGTGCAGCCGGGCCGCCGCTCCAGGCGTCCGGCGCTCTGGCAACTGAAAGGAGACGGCGATGAGGAAGCTCCAGGTGCTGCTGGCGGGCGTCGCGGCAGGAGGGCTGATGATGGTTGCCGGTTCCAGGCCGGCGCCGGCGCAGGACCCGGCCGTGGTGAACGCCAAGATGGTTTCAGTCAAGCTCGACAACGCCCACGTGCGGGTGCTCGACTCGGTGCTGCAGCCCGGCGACAAGGAGCAGATGCACTCGCATCCGGCCGCTGTCATCTACGTCGTCTCCGGCGGCAAGATGCGCAACCACCTGGCTGACGGCAAGACCAGCGAGGCCGAGGTCAAGGCCGGCGACGTCATCTACCGCGACGCGGTCACCCACTGGTCCGAGAACATCGGCACCACGCCGGTGCACGTCGTGCTCGTCGAGCTCAAGAACCCGAGCTGAGCGGCACCGGGCGAAGTGCCAGCGGGCCGCCCGTCCGCCAGGCTGCCGGCGGCAGGCCGGCGGCGGTTGGGCGGACGGGCGCCCGCACGGCTCGACACTTTCGGTCCGTGCGAGGACTGCGCCGATGGCCGCCTGGCGGGCACCCCAAGTCCGGAGATCCGGAGGTTCCGATGACGACAAGCGACGAGGGCCGCGGCTGGCGGCGAGCGGAGCCGCGGCCGGCGTTTGGCCGCCCGATGCTGGGGCAGTGGCTGCTCGATCCCGCGATCACCTACCTGAACCACGGCACCGTCGGCGCGCCGCCGCGCCGCGTGCTCGCCGCGCAGCAGGCGATCCGGGACGAGATCGAGCGCCAGCCCTCGCGCTTCCTGCTGCGCGAGCTGACCGGCGTCGGGGTGGGCGTGCCGCGCAGCGAGCGCCCGCGCCTGCGCGCCGCGGCCGACGCGGTGGCGGCGTTCGTCGGCGCGAACGGCGAGGACCTGGCGTTCGTGGACAACGCGACGACCGGGGCCAACGCGGTGCTGCGCTCGCTGCATCTGGCCGCCGGCGAGGAGATCCTGGTGACCGACCTCGGCTACGGCGGCGTGGTCAACGCGGCGCGCCACGCGGCCCGCGAGCGTGGCGTCGAGCTGCGCACGGTCGAGATGCCGGACCCGGCGCTGGGTCCGCGGGCATTCGTCGAGGCGATCGACGGCGCGCTCTCGGAACGCACGGGGCTGCTGATCGTCGATCACGTCACTGCGGACAGCGCGCTGGTGCTGCCGGTCGCCGAGATCGCGGCGCGCTGCCGTGCCAAGGGGGTCCTGGTGCTGGTCGACGGCGCCCACGCGCCCGGCGCCATCGCGCTCGACGTGCCGGCGCTCGGCGCCGACTGGTACGTCGGCAACCTGCACAAGTGGGCGTGGGCCCCGCGCAGCAGCGGCATCCTGTGGGCGGCGCGCGAGCGCCAGGCGGGCCTCCACCCGCCGGTCATCTCGTGGGGCCTCGACCAGGGGCTGGCGGCGGAGTTCGACATGCCGGGGACGCGCGATCCGACGCCGTACCTGGCGGCGCCGGCGGCGCTGGATTTCATGCGCGAGCTGGGTGTGGAGGCGGTGCAGGAGCACAACCACGACCTCGCCTGGCGCGGCGCGCGGCGGCTGGCGGAGCTGTGGGAGGTGCCGTTCGCCGTCCCCGAGTCGATGATCGGGACGATGGCGACGGTGCCGCTGCCCCGGGACCTGGGGGCGACGCGCGACGACGCGGCGCAGCTGCGCGACGCGCTGCTCTTCGCCGACGGCATCGAGGTGCACCTCCACGCCTGGCGCGGGCGGCTGCGGGTGCGGATCTCGTGCCAGATCTACAACGACCTGGCGGACGTCGAGCGGCTCGGCGCCGCGGTGCTGGCGCGCCAGGCCGGCGCGGCCCGCGGGAAGGTCCCGGCATAGGCAGGCGGGGAAGCAGCCGAGTCGAGACCGGAGACCAGGCCGGAAGTCATGCGTCCCGGCATAGGCCGCGTGACACATGCGCCGGCGCGGGGCGGGCGCTTATCCTGGCCTGCGGAGGACGGCTTAGGACCGGAGGCGGCTGGAACACCAGAGGGCCGGCCTCACGGCGCCGGCACACCCATGCTCCAGGACCTGCTTTTCGGCATCCGGCTGCTGCGGCGCAGCCCGGGTTTCTCGCTGCTTGCGATCTCCTGCCTGACCCTGGGGATCGGCGCCACCACCGCGGCCTGCGGCTGGATCGAGGGCATCCTGCTGCGGCCGTTCCCGGCGGTGGCGGATCAAGACCGGATGGTGGCGATGGCCGGGACGGCCAGCAGGTCGCCGCGCTTCGACGACGTCTCCTGGCCCGACCTCCAGGATTTCCGGCGGAGCTGCAAGCTGATGGATTGGTTCATCGTGGATCGCATCACCGGGACCACGCTCAGCGTCGGCGACCGGGCCGAGCGCGCCACCGGTAGCGTCGTGTCGGCCAACTACTTCTCGGCGCTGGGGGTGCGGCCCATCCTGGGGCGCGGCTTCGAGCCGGCCGAGGAGGTCGGGCGCAACGCGCACCCGGTGACCGTGATCGCCTACCGGACCTGGAAGGAGCGCTACGGCGGCGACCCGGGCGTCATCGGCAGGACGCAGATGCTCAACGGCACGAAGCACACGATCGTCGGAGTCGCGCCTCCCGGCTTCTACGGGACCTTCGTCGGGTATGCGTTCGCGTTCTGGGTGCCGGCGTCGATGCAGGAGACGTTCGACAGCGGCGGCTACAAGCTCGAGGACCGCGGCGCGCGCTGGATCGAAGGGTTCGCCCGGCTCAAGCCCGGCGTCTCGCTCGAGCAGGCGCAGGCCGAGATCTCGGCGGTGGCCGGGCGCCTGGCGACCGCCTATCCGGACACCAACCGCGGCCGCGGCGTCAAGCTGCTGCCCCTGTGGCAAACCCCGTTCAACAACGCGGCCACCTTGCTGCCGACGCTCAAGATCACCTTCGCGGTGGCCTGCCTGGTGCTCCTCATCGCCTGTGCCAACGTCGGCAACCTGCTGCTGGTCAGGGCCTTCGGGCGCCGCCACGAGATGACGGTGCGGCTCGCGGTCGGCGCCGGGCGCGGCCGGCTGCTGCGGCAGGTGCTCACCGAAGGCCTGATCCTGTCGGCGCTGGGGGCGGCGGGCGGGCTGGTCGCCGCCTTCTGGTGCCGCAACCTGATGGTGCTGATGTTCCCGGTGCGGCGGGGCGTCGCCGTGAACCTGCCTGCCGAGATCGACTGGCGGGTGATGGCGGTGTGCGCCGGCGTCTGCGTGCTGGCGACGCTGCTGTGCGGGCTGGTGCCGGCGCTGCAGGCGGGCAAGGTGGACCTGGCCGGCGCGATGAAAGCGGAGTCCGGCGGCGTCGTCGGCGGCCGCGGCAGGGCCTGGGTCCGGGGGAGCCTGGTCCTGGTGCAGGTGGCGCTCTCCTTCGCGCTGCTGGTGGGAGGGGGCCTGCTGGTCGAGAGCCTGCGGGAGATGCAGCGCATCGACCCGGGCTTTTCGACGCGGGGCGTGCTGGTGAGCTCGATCGACCTGGTCTCGGCCGGCTACGACGCGCAGCGCGCCGAGAGCTTTCGCGACCGGTTGATCGAGCGCGTCCAGGCGCTCGGCGGCGTGGAATCGGCGGTCTTCTCGCGGGTCGCGCCGTTCACCTATCCGATGTTCTCCTCGGCGCCGATCGCCGTCGCAGGCTACGTGGCGGCTCCCGACGAGCAGCCGACCGTCGAATACGACGAGGTGGGACCCGGCTATCTCGCCACGACGGGGATTCCCTTGGTTTCGGGCCGTGAGTTCGCCCGCGCCGACGATCAGACCGCGCCGCCGGTCGCGGTGGTGAACCAGGCGATGGTCGCCAAGTACTGGCGTGGCGAGGACCCGGTCGGCAAGCGGCTGCAGGTCAAGGGCCGCTTCCTGCAGGTGATCGGCGTCGCCAGGACCGTGAAGTACCAGACCTTGCTCGAAGCGCCGAAGCCGTTCTTCTACGTGCCGATGCGCCAGAGCGTTGGCGGCCAGCTGCTGCAGATCCGCACGCGCCTGCGCCCGGAAACGCTGGCGCCGGCGCTGGCGCGCGAGATCCACGCGCTCGACGCCAGCCTGGCCCCGTCCGAGCTGATCACCATGCAAGAGCTGGTGGACCGGATGAGCTGGCAGCGGCGGGCGGCGGTCGTGCTGCTGTTCGCGTTCGGCGGCCTGGCGCTGGCGCTGGCCGCGGTCGGCCTGTATGGCGTCATGTCGTACGCGGTGGCGCAGAGCACGCGCGAGCTGGGCCTGCGGATGGCGCTGGGGGCGGGCGCGCCGGACCTGCTGCGCCTGGTGATGACGCACGGCATGGCGCTGACGGCGGGCGGCGTCGCGCTGGGCGCGGGGGCGGCGCTGGCATTGACGCGCCTGATGGGGGACATGCTGTACAAGATCAGCCCGCGCGACCCGCTGGCGTTCGGGTCGGCCCTGGCGGTGATGGCGGTCGTGGCGCTGGCGGCCTGCCTGCTGCCGGCCTGGCGCGCCACGCGGACCGACCCGGTGCGGGCGCTGCGGATCTGAGGCGTCAGGGGTAGTAGCCGCGGATCGTCTTCACCCGCAGGCCGTCGCCGGCGACGCGCACCTCGACGGGCCGGAACTCGCCCTGGCGCGGCGGGGCCGACGGCTGGTAGGCGAGCAGGTAGCGCGACCGCAGCTCGTCTTCGATGGCCGCGTAGACGTGGTCGCGCACGCTGTGGGCGGGCGACTACGTCCTGGCGCTGCGCGTCGAGCAGCGTGTCTCCCGTCACCGTGGCCGCCGGCAGGTCGAATCGGTAGCGGAACGACTCGACCAGCTCGCCGCCGTGCAGCAGCTCGCCGGTGAGCATGAAATCGTAGGAACGGTGGCCTTCGATCTCGACGGCGGCGGCCGCCGCGACGGGCACGGCCGCCTGGCGCAACGTGGGCTTCGGTCGCCAGGCGCCCTGCAGCCCCTCGCCTTCGGGAGCAACAGAACCATGCCTGGCGTCGCCTGGCGCCGGACGCTGGGTGAAGGGCCTGCCACGCCGGCGGAGCAGGGGGCTTGACAGGGACGAGACGTTAGTCCATGCTTACCGTTAGTGGAGGCTAACCATATATCATGATCGAGCCCATACACCGGATGGCCGCCCTGGGCGATGCGACTCGGCGGGAGATCTTCGGCATCCTGGCCGCCGAGGGGCCGAGCTCGGTCGGCGACCTCGCCCGCCGGCTGCCGGTGACCCGGCCGGCGGTGTCGCAGCACCTCCGCGTCCTCAAGGACATGGGACTGGTGACCCACCAGACCGCCGGCACCCGCCACATCTACCGGCTGGATCCGCAGGGGATCGCCGCGCTGCGCGATTACCTCGACTCGCTCTGGGAGCGCGCCTTGAACGACTTCAAGGCGGCCGCCGAGCGGTCATACCTTCGAGAAAAGGAGAAACCGCGATGACCGTGATGAATCAGCCCGAGACCGCTCAGACCGCCACCGAGATGTCCGTCAAGAAGTCCGTCATGGTCGAGGCGCCGCAGGCGCACGCCTTCGCCGTGTTCACCGAACGGCAAGGCGGCTGGTGGCCGCTCGCCAGCCACCACATCGGCAAGGTGCAGGCGGAGACCGCGGTCCTCGAGCCGCGCGCCGGCGGGCGCTGGTACGAGCGCGGCGTCGACGGCAGCGAGTGCGAATGGGGCCGGGTGCTGGTCTGGGAGCCGCCCCATCGCGTCGTGCTGGGATGGGAGCTCGCCGCCGACTGGCGGCACGACCCCAGCCTGCAGACCGAGGTCGAGGTGCGCTTCGTGGCGGTAGGCCCGCAGACCACCCGGGTCGAGCTCGAGCACCGCCACCTCGAGCGCTACGGCGACAAGGCCGAGCAGATGAAGGCGGGCCTGGGCTCCGAGGGCGGCTGGACCGGCATCCTGCAGATCTACGCGGCGGCCGCCGCGACGCCGGCCTGAGCGATTCCAAAGACCGCGGCTCCCCGGACGGGGCCGAGAACCAGCGCGCCGGTCACCAAGCGGGCGCCTCCCGCGCCGGGCTCTTCGTTGGAGATTCCACGAAGAGCCCGTGCCCGGAGGTCCCCGCGAAGAGGGTGCCGGTCAGGAAGGGATCGACCGCCACGCCGATCACGTCCGTGCTCAGGCCCTCCGAGAAGGCGGACCAGGTGCTGCCGTGGTCGGCCGAGGCGATCACCCCCGCGGCGGTAATCGCGTAGAGCACCCGCGGGGTGTGGGGATCGACCGTGACCCCCCAGACCGCGGTCTCGAGATCAGCCGAAAGATGAAAGCTGCATTCGCCCTTGAGGCTGGCCGCCTTCGACAGCAGGTTGGACTTACCGCGGAGCAAATCGCGCGCGCCACCGGCGCCGCACCGAGCACGGTTCGAGGGTGGCTCGGCCACCGGTCGGGGCCCAGCGGCCGGCGCGCGGAGCGGATCGCCGAGCTGTCGGCCATCATTGACCGGCTGATGTGCGTGATGCCGAAGGAATACATCCCGGTCTGGCTCAGCAAGCCGATCGCGGCGCTGGACGAGAAAAAGCCGCTCGAGCTGATTGCCGTAGGGGACTACCGGCGGCTCGCCGAGGTCATCTCCGGCATCGAAGATCCCGGCGCCATCTGACGGACCGAGAGGAGGACCGTCGCTGCTCGACGTTGCCCCGATCATCCTCGACGGCCTGTGGGTGCGGCATGCGCGTGATGCCCGCAGTCCCCTTCCAGACCGGGATCCCCCGCCTAACAACCGGTGGCAGCGACGCCCAGGCGGAGTACTGGCGTCAACGCCCTCAGCCGGCTGGCTGGCAGCCAATTAGGGTCAGCATTTGCCGGCACACAGGGAGACATGCGTATAGCCGCCGCCAGCGGCCTGCACGAGCACAGGTTGTTCGAGGAGCAGCAGCGTTTCGCGCGAGAGGCGGACGGGCTGAGGATTCTTTTTCATGGGTGCTCCCACCTTGAATGAAAGAACTCTATCACGAAGAGAACGATGATGACCAGACAGGACCCGAGACCGGAGGCACCGATCCTGATCACGGCGCGACGGCTTGATAGGAGTCGCCTACTCGCACCTCGTCGATGTAGACGCTGTTGGTGGTCTGGACACCCTTGCCGCGATAGAGGCCGATCCGGAGATAGTTGGCGGTGGGCGTGTAGAGGGTAGGTCCCTTCATGCTGCCGGCGGTGAAGGGCTTGCCGTCGATCCAGGCGGCGACGAAGCCGTCGCTGCCGGTCGAACAGCGGATCTGGATCACGAGGTCGATCCACGCGCCCCTCCGTACCTGCCGCGTGGCGAGCGTGCGAGGAGGCGAGGCGGAAGTGGCGCGAGCGACGAGCGAGAGGGTTTCCTGTCCCGCGTCGGCGTCGAGGTACAGCGCCAGGGGAGGTGGACCCGTCACGGTTGGCCGGTCGGTCGGGGAGGTTGGTGCGGATGGCCGATGATGCCATTGGGCGAGGATCTGGAACTGGTCCTCAGGGTCCGCGTAGCCGATTGGGATCAGCAGGCTCCATCCGTACCAGATCTCGCTGCCCTGGCGCCCGTGTGCTCGCTCGATTTCCTTGTCGGCGATCTTGAGCTCGGAGCGGGGCTTGCCGGCGCCGCGGTCCCCCGGCGCCAAGGTGATGCGAGCTGCGTAGCGGCCCTTGCGGACCGGGCTGGTGACTACCACGGCGCACTCCTGGCGGGACAGGTCCCAGCTCCAGCCGCGGAAATCTCCCGACTCGAAGTCGCCGCAGAACCAGACGCCGCGGCGTGAGGGAGCGCCGGCGGCGGCAGCCAGCGCCACGCCGGCCACGGCGGCGCCGGCGGCGAGCAGTGCAAGAGATCTCGCGTGCCGGCGCGCTCGCTGTGGTCGTCCCATGCCGTGCCCCGCCTCGCGGCCCTCGGTCATCCCCCTACGATAGTTGATCTCTCCGGCAACCCGCGCTCTGGCTAAGAAAAAAAAGCGCCGGCTGGTGCCGGCGCGATCCATCGGGCGGCGCCGGCTTTCACCGGCGCCTTGGGGGACCTGCCGCTACTGCACGTTCAGGGCGAAGTCGTCCACCACGAACGAGGTTTGCAGCGAAGCATCCTCGGTACCGGTCAGGAAGACCTGGATGGTCTGCCCCTTGTAGGCCGACACGTCGTAGCTGTGCTGCTGGTAACCGCTTGCGGCGTTGAGGTTCGAGAAAGTGGCGAGCGTCGCCAGCACCGTGCCCGACGAGTTGCGAATCTGCACTTGCAGAGTGTCGAACGCCGTGGTGCCGGTCTCCGCCGTGTCGATGTGGAGCCAGAACGACAGCGTCGCGGTGGTGATGGTCGATGGGATCGCCACCTGCTGCATGAGCGTATCGGTGTGGGTGGTGCCGTAGCCGTCCAACCAGGCGTTCCAGGTCCCGGTGTGGGCCGGCTCCGACGGGCCGTTCTGACCGATCACTCCCGCGGTGGCCGTCCAGTTCACCGCACCGCTCTCGAAGCCCGGATTCAGCAACAGCTGCTGGGCCGTGCTGTTCGAGACGGTGACGGTCACCGTCGCCGAGGTGCCGACGTTGTTTGCCGCGTCGTAGGCCTTGGTGAAGAGCGTGTGCGAGCCGTTGGCCACCGTGGTGGTGTTCCACGAGAAGGTGTAAGGCGAGGTGGTCACCGTCGACTTGAGCACGCTGTCGACGTAGAACTCGACCTTCACCACTCCCACGTTGTCGGAAGCCGTGGCGGTCACGGTGATGGTGCCCGACACCGTCGCGTTGTTGGCCGGCGACGTGATCGAAGTCGTCGGCGGCGTGGTGTCCGGCGGGCCGGAGGTCACCACCACGTCGTCATACCAGGTGTAGGTCGGATCGGCGCCGAAGTTGTCGTCGTGGCTGGTCAGCGTCAGCGTCACGCTGTGGCCGGCGTTGGCGCTGGCGTTGTAGGTGACCTGGGTCCAGGTCCCTCCGGGGTTTTGGCAGGTCTTGGGCAGCAGCGTCGTCGTGACATTGGTCACGTTGTCCTTGAGCGTCACCGTCGCCCAGTCGTAGGTGAGCGTGTCCGGGCAATGGATGTTGTACCAGAACGACAGCGACGGGCTGCTGGCAGGCATGGTGAAGGTCTGGGCGGCGGAGCTGTCGCCGTTGGTCGCGGTGGTGGCGCCGAGCTGCGCGCCGAAGCTGCCGCTGTGAGCTGCGCCGGCGATCACCGAGGTGGCGGCGCCGGAAGCGGTCCAGCCGGTGAAGTTGCCGGTTTCGAAGCCGCCGTTGACGATGGGGTTGGTGCTGGGGGCCGTCACCGTCAAGCTGACGGTGGCGGTGTGGGTCTTGCTGCCGCCGGTGCCGGTCACCGTGATGGTGGAGGTGCCGGTGGCTGCCGACGAAGCGACGGTGATGGTCATCGTCGAGCTGCCCGATCCTGGCGCGGCAATCGACGTCGGATTGAAGGCCACGGTGACGCCCGAGGGCTGACCCGAGGCCGACAGCGCCACGGCGTTGTTGAAGCCGCCCGAGACGGTGGTGGTGATGGTCACGTTGCCGGCGGTTCCCTGGGTGATCGTCGTCGAGGTCGGCGACGCCGCGATGGTGAAGTCCTGGGTGGCGACCGTCAAGGTGACGGTGGCGGTGTGGGTGGTGCTGCCGCCGGTGCCGGTGACGGTGATGGGGTAGGTGCCGGCGGCCGTCGAGGCGGCGACGGTGATGGTCATTGTCGAGCTGCCCGTGCCCGGCGCGGCGATCGAGGTCGGGTTGAAGGCCACCGTGACACCGGTGGGCTGGCCCGAGGCCGAAAGCGCGATCGCGGAGTTGAACGTCCCCGAGGCCGTGGTGCTGATCGTCACGTTGCCGGAGCCGCCCTGGGCGATCGAGGTCGAGGTCGGCGACGCCGAGATGGAGAAGCCCGAGGTGGTGACGGTCAGGGTCACCGTGGCGGTGTGGGTGGTGCTGCCGCCGGTGCCGGTGACGGTGATGGGGTAGGTGCCGGTGGCGGTTGCGGTGCCGACGGTGATGGTCATCGTCGAGGTCCCCGCGCCGGGCGCCGCGATCGAGGTCGGGTTGAACGCCACCGTGGTGCCCGAGGGCTGGCCGGAGGCGGAGAGCGCCACCGCGTTGTTGAAGCCGCCCGAGACGGTGGTGGTGATGGTGACGTTGCCGGAGCCGCCCTGGGGGATCGAGGTCGAGGTCGGCGAGGCGGCGATCGTGAAGTCGCTGGTCGAGGTGGTGTCCTGGATCGCCGCCGTCCAGATCTCTTCGCTGGCGTTGTTGCGGCGATCGGTCCACGACGGGAAGTAGAGGTTGGAGACGCCGTCGAGGCCGGTGTAGTCGCCGTACTGGTTGCCGCTGTCGGCGCCGGCGGTGGTCTCGTTGGTCGAGGCGGTCGTCACCTTGAACGGTGCCGACCACGTCTGGCCGTTGTCGATCGAGGACTGGTAGTAGACGTTGGTCGTGGCGCGCGTCGAGTCGCCGACCGTGTCGTAGTAGGTGATCGCGAGCTTGCCGTTGGTGTCGTCGGCCACCAGCCAGGGGAAGAACTGGTCGTTGAGCCCCGACTGGTTGTTGATCTTGACCGGCGCCGACCAGGTGGTGCCGCCGTCGGTCGAGCGCGAGAAGAAGATGCGGCTCTTGCAGGTCGAGGAGGCGTTGGTGCCGGGACCGCCGCCGCTGGTGCAGCCGGAGTCGCCGGAAAGGTCGTCCCAGGCCACGTAGACGTTGTTGAGCGACGAGGTGCGGTAGGCGGCGCCGGTCGTGTAGATGAGGAGCTGCCGGCTGGCGTCCGCCGGGACTGCGAACTGGAACGAGCCGAAGCTGGTGGCGATCCGGGTCGGCGAGCTGAACGACACGCCGCCGTTGGTGGACTTGACGACGTAGAGGCCCTGGCTGCCGGTGTCGGGGTAGAAGGCGAAGACGTCGCCGTTGGCGTTGGTCTTGATGTCGCCGCCGATGCCGGTGCCGGTCGTCTCGGAGCCGCTGATCTGGATCGGCGTCTGCCAGGAGCCGCCGGGGCCGGTGCGCCGCGCCACCACCGCCGGGTTGCCGGCGTGCCAGATCACGTAGATGTTGTCCTTGAACGGCGAGGTGGCGCTGTGGTCGACCCACAGCATCTCCTTGTCGTTGTTGGTCAGGCTGCCGGAGAAGGTGTTGTCGAACGTCCAGGTGGCGCCGCCGTTGGTGGACTTGTAGGAGCGCATCGTCAGCACCGTCTGCGACGAGTCGATGCCGATGGTCATCGACCACGCGGTGCCGTCGGAGGTCCAGTCCACCGTCGGGTCCGACATGAAGGCGTCGCCGCTGACGAGCGGCAGGCTGGTCTGGCCCCAGGTGACGCCGCCGTTGGAGGAGAAGAACTGCGCCTGCATGCCGCTGGCGCTGATGTTGTTCGAGGCGCCGATGACCTGCTGGGTGTTGTTGCGGTTGACCCGGATCATCGACTCGCTGCGCGGCGAGGTCTGGGCGCCGGAGATGCGCTCCTCGCCGGTCTCGCTGGCGCTCAAGGCGACCGCGCCGTTGCTGGAAGCCGAGAGCCCGGGACCCGGCTTCAGGTCCTGGTGGGAGAGCATCCACTCCCAGACCTCGTTGAGGACCAGGGGATAGCCGCCGGTGGGATCGTGCGGCGAGTAAAGGTCGTGGGGATGATTCTTGTGATAGAGGACTCGCAGGAACAGCGGAATCCTCAGCGAGTCGCTGGCCTCCGTGGCGTGGAGGATGCTGAAGTCCTGGTTGTCGAGGATCAACCGCTCCAGGGCGCTGCCCGGGATCACGTGACCCTTGACCAGTTGCTCCTGCACGCTGGGCCATCTGCCCAGCTGTGCGGCGTTGCCGGCGGCGGCGGCGCCTGCGAACAGGGCGACGCCGGCGACGATTGCGGCGAGCAGGCGTGCGCGCGAGACGCCGCGCGCGTGAGACGATACAACGGATCGCTCCATGGGTCCCCTCCAACTCCAAGAAAGGCTGGTTGAAACCAAGAAGCCGCCGGTAGACGGCCTCGCTTTACGCGATCCTGTCGCCCCGTCCGCGCTGCCCGTTCTGACCCCGGTGGCTCCCGTCCGTGATGAGCTCGACCCGTAGTGCGGCACCGGTGGGAAGGCCGGGGATGAACGGCTGTCTCAACTGGTCACTGCTTCGGTTGGAGGTGCTGACTGCGATGACAGCGCGCACAATCTAATGAAGCGATTGACGGCTGTCAACCCCCGGCAGGCGGGCGCTCCGGCAATTATCAAGATCGATTCGTGATCGATTCATCTCCGCGGCCGCGGAAACCGTTTACATCGGGCCGTTCACGTCGGCGTCGATGCCGCCCGGGGGTATTGATCAGAATAATTATTCAGGTTTATTCACCGCCGCCGCCGGGCGGCCGCCGGCAGGGAGCGACGGAGATGCCGAGCCGGCGGAGCTCTTGCTGCAGGCTCTGGCCAGGCTGCCGAAAAACTCCGTGCGCCGCGTGGCGACCTGCCGGGAGTGCCGCTACTGGCGTGGGGCCGCGGCCGAGCGCCGCGGGGCCGGATGCCAGGCGCCGCCGTGAGCGCGCAAGGCGGCGGCAAGGCAGGCGCTGGCACAGGCGGCCGCCGGGGGGGCTGGCCGCGCCCGGCGGCCGGCGCGCTCGATCGGGCGCTGGACGGCGGGCTGGCCGGCCGCGGCGCCTCGCGGGATCCCCTGGTGCCGGCGCTGGCAGGCCTACCTCTGCCGGCCGCCCGGCCGGCGCACCTCCCGGGCCGGGACCTCTCTCGCATACCTCGGCCACCAATGGAACGGGAAATGGGGTAAGATGGGACGCAGAGCAATCTGTTTGACACGAGGAGGTCCAATGTACCACCTGCTATCCGCATTGACTGTGTTTGCGGCGCTGAATGCGCCGCCGGCCACTCCGGCCACCACCCCCGCTGCGGCGTCGCAGCCGGCTGCGACCGCGGCTGCCGCAACGGCGGCCACCCCGGCGGTGACTTCTCCTTCACCCGCTGCCGCGGCGGCGCCCAAGGCGTCGTCGACCGTCGCCGCCACGCCGGCCACGGGCCATGCGCTGCCGGCGAAGGTCGCCGCCGAAAAGGTCCGCCATCGCTTCGACCATCCGGCGGAAGCGCAGGAATTCTTCCTGAAGAAGCGCCTCCCCCCCGGCCAGACCACGCTGTCGATGGAGCGCTACTTTCAGGCGCGCGAGCGGATGCAGACGATGCCCCAGCATTCGACGCCGAAGGCCACGTTGCTGCCCTCCCGCGCGGCGGTGCGCAGCGGCGCGCCGCTGCCCGCCGGCGCCTCGGGTTGGCAAGAGCTCGGACCCGGCGACGTCGGCGGCCGCACCCTGGCGCTGGTGATCGATCCCGGCAATGCCACGACCATGTTCGCGGGCACCGCCGACGGCGGCGTCTGGAAGACCACCGACGGAGGACAGAACTGGGCCCCGGTCGGCGACCTGTTCCCCAGCCTCGCGGTGGGCAGCCTGGCGATGGACCCGGCCAACTCGAGCATCGTCTACGCCGGCACCGGCGAGGGCTCGTTCAACGGCGACTCGGTGCGCGGCGCCGGCGTCTTCCAGACCATCGACGGCGGCGACCACTGGGTGCAGATGCCCGGCACCAACACCCCCGACTTCTACTACGTCAACAGCATGGCGATCAGCCCGGTCACCGGCCGGCTGTACGCGGCGACGAGCACGGGTGTCTGGCGCTTCAACGCCACCGCCGGCAGGTGGGCGCAGCTGCTCGTGCCGCACACCTTCCTGGGCTGCTTCAGCCTGGCGCTGCGCAACGACACGTCCGGCAACGACGTGCTGTTCGCGGCCTGCGGCAGCTTCCTGCAGGGCGGCGTCTTCCGCAACGGGCAGGCGCAGACGGTCGGCACGCCCTGGGACCTGGTGCTGACCAACGCCGCCATGGGCCGCACCAGCCTGGCGATCGCGCCGTCGAACCCCGACGTGATCTATGCCGTGTCGGCGAGCAACGCCGACGGCCCCAAGCACAACTACAACCAGGGGCTGCTCGGGGTCTTCCGCTCCACCCAGGGCGGCGCGGCCGGCACCTGGGAGGCCCGCTTGACCAACCGCAGCAAGGACCTGCAGAGCACCCTGCTGCTGACCAACCCGGTCATCCTGGTGCTCGCGCAGTGCGGCTTCGGCCAGGGTTTCGCGCTCAACCAGGGCTGGTACGACATCATCATCGGGGTGGACCCGACCAACTCCGACACCGTCTTCGTCGGCGGTATCGACCTCTTCCGCTCCGACGACGGCGGCCAGACCTTCGGCGCCGCCTCCTACTGGTGGGGCCAGCCGGACCCGAGCTACAACCACGCCGACCAGCACGCCCTGGCGTTCCATCCGGGCTACGACGGCGCGGCCAACCAGACGCTGTTCATCGGCAGCGACGGCGGCGTCTTCCGCACGCAGAACGCGCTGGCGCAGACGGCCCAGGGGCCGGTCGCCAACCTGTGCAACGACGTCAACAGCAAGGTCTCCTACACCAGCCTCAACAACAGCTTCGCCGCCACCCAGTTCTACGCCGGCGCGGTGTTCCCGGACAACGCCACCTATTTCGGCGGCACCCAGGACAACGGCACGGTGGCGGGGACCGACAGCGCGGGGCCCAACGGCTGGGGCACCATCCTGGGCGGTGACGGCGGCTTCGTGGCGGTGGACCCCACCCACACCAACGTGCTGTACGCCGAGAACACCGGCCTCTCCATCCAGAAGTCGATCGACGGCGCCAAGACCTTCGCCAACGCGGTGGCCGGCATCGTGGACAACAACTTCCTGTTCATCACGCCGTTCATCATGGACTCGACCAACCCGCAACGCCTGTGGACGGGCGGCGCCTACCTGTGGGTGACCAACAACGGCGCGGCCCGCTGGTCGCGCGCCAGCGCCAGGATCGCCGGCTCGCTGCAGTCGGCGATCAGCGCCATCGCCGCCTCGCCGGCGGACTCCAACCACATGCTGATGGGCACCGCCGAGGGCGTCATCCATCGCAACTCCGCGGCCCTGTCCTCGACCGGCAACACCAGGTGGCCGTTCGCCAAGCCGCGCGTCGGCTACGTCTCGTCGCTGGCGTTCGATCCCACCAACACCAGCGTCGCCTACGCCACCTACGCCACCTTCGGCGGCACCCACGTCTGGAAGACCACCGACGGCGGCGCCACCTGGACCGGCATCGACGGCAGCGGCAGCGGCGCGCTGCCCGACATCCCGGCCGAAAGCATCGTGGTCGATCCGGCGAACCCCACCAACCTCTACCTCGGCACCGACGCGGGGGTCTTCGTCTCCACCGACGGCGGCCAGAGCTGGGCGGTCGAGCTGACCGGCTTCCCCGACGCCGTCGCCGACCAGCTGGTGATGTTCGCGGACCAGACGGGCAGCCGCTCCGTGTACGCCTTCACCCACGGCCGCGGCACCTGGCGGGTCAACCTGCCGTAGCGCAGTGCCGTAGCGCTCCTTCATTCCGGTTCCCTCGCCGCGTCGCGGCGGCGAGGGGCCGGCGGAAACGACGGCGGGGCGTCGGCCGCGGCGCTGCCCCACGACGGGTCGGGGGTCGCGGCGAGGGTGTAGTCGAGGGTGCCGCCGCGAGCGGCGAACGACTCGGGCAGCCAAGGCCGGGTCGCCGGCCGGCCGTCGACCCGCAGCCGCCGCACGTAGGGAACGCCGGGAGCGGCCTGGGGCGCGGCGATGGCCAGGGTCTGCCCGCTGGCGCGATGGACGACGATCCGCGGGAAGAGGGGGCTGGCCAGCAACAGCTCGGCGCGTCCGGGAATCCCCGGGTACATCCCCATGGCGGACCAGACATACCAGGACGACATCTCACCCAGGTCGTCGTTGCCCGGGATGCCGTAGGGCGTGTCGCTCCACAGCCGGTCGAGCGCCTGGCGCACCGTCTGCTGCGTGCGGTACGGCTTGCCGGAGAAGAGATACAGCCAGGGCGCCCCGATCGAGGGCTCGTTGTCGAGCTCGGCATGCGCGCCGCCCAGCGCGGTCAGGGCCGGAGCGCCGCCGGCGAGCTGGAAGAAGGCGTCCAGGCGCCGGTTCGCCGGGTCGTTGCCGCCCATCGCGTCGAGCAGCCCGCGCACGTCGAACGGCACCATCCAGGTGTACTGCGCGGCGCTGCCCTCGGCGAAACCCTGGTCCCCGGCCGGATCGAAGGCCGGCCAGCTGCCGTCGGCGTTGCGCTCCTGGACGTAGCCGCCGCCGGGCGTGGCGTGCGGGTTCCAGACGTTGCGCCAGTAGCCGGACCGCGCCAGGAAGCGGCGGGCCGCCGGGGCGTCCCCCAACCGCCCGGCGAGCTGCGCGAGGCTGAAGTCGGCGATGGCGTCCTCGAGCGTCTCGCCCGCTCCTCCCCAGGCGTTGGCGCCCGCCGGGATGTAGTGGAGCGCGAGCCAGCGGTCGAGCGCGGGGCGCTGGCCGGCGCACTCGATCGGGCACCCGAGGCCGGCGAGGTCGTGCGCGGTGGGCTCGGTGGCGGCCCGGGCCAGCGAGGCGTAAGCCGCCGCGACGTCGAAGCCGGCGCCGCCGAAGGCGACGATGCCGGCAATGGCCGCCGCCGACGGGTCCCCCGCCATGACGTGGGTCGGCCCCGCATTGTGCGTCCAGCGGTCCCACTCGCCGCCGTTCTGCGTCGCCTGGTTGAGCAGCGACTGCGCGACGTCGGCGGCGACCGCCGGCTCGAGCAGGGTCAGGAGCTGCAGCTGCGAACGGTAGACGTCCCATCCTGAAAAGTTGGCGTACTGCGCCCGCTGCCGGCCGGCGACCGAGTGCACCTGGCCGTCGAAGCCAAGGTATTGCCCGTTGACGTCGCTAAAGAGATTGGGGTGCAGCAGGGAATGGTAGAGCGCCGTGTAGAAGGTGACCCGCTCGCGGCGACCGCCGCCGCCGACCTCGATGCGCCGCAACTGGCGGTCCCATGCCGCGCGGGCGCGGCCGGCGACGTCCTCGAAGGCGGTGCCCGGCGGGTTTTCCGCCTGCAGGTTGGCGGCGGCGTTGGCCAGGCTGACGTACGAGATGCCGACGCGGACGTTGATCGCCGGCGGGGTCGGCGCGGCCGGCGCGGCTGGCGCGGCCGGCGCGGCTGGCGCCGCCGGCCCGACGGCGGTGTCGAAGCTCACCCAGACGCCCGCGCCCCTGCCCGGGGCGGGGTCGCCGTCGCTGCCGTAGGTGGTCCCGCCGCGGGCGCTCGCGGCGCCCGGCTTCAGGGTCCCGTCCTCCCAGGCGCCGACGCCCGAGAAGGGCCGGTCGAAGACCGCCACGAAGTACAGCGTGTAGTAGCTCCTGCGGTCGGCCGCGGGGCGGTCGGCGTCGCCGCGCACCGTCTCCGGGCTCCACTGCACCATGCCGAAGGGCACCACCGCGCCGGGGAAGGTGTTGCCGCCGTTGGCGGTGCCGATCGTCGGATCGACGTCGTCGGCGGGGTGGTCGGCGGCCGGGACCGGGCCGGCGGATCGACGGGCAGGCGGGCCGGCGGACCGATCGGCCGGCGGGCCGGCGAGGCGAGCGGGAGCCAGCCCGGCGGCGAGGGCCGCGGTGGCGCTGAGCAGGGCGCAGGCCGCCAGGCGGCTCGGGCGGGCAGGCATTCACCCGGAGCGTCCGCGCTGCAGAGAAACCGCCGGCCGGACCCTCTGCACCCCGTTTCATGGCTCGGGACCGCCGGCAGCCGCCGGCGGCTCAGTAATTCTTGGCGAACACGACGGTCTCGCGCCGCGGCCCGCCGCAGATCACGCAGCGGTCGAAGCCGCCGTCCGGGACCTCGTCGATCGGGATGCAGCGGATGGTCACCTTGAGCGTTTCCTTGACCCGCGCCTCGCACGGCTCGCCGCCGCACCACGGCGAGACCGCGAAGCCGCCGTGGATCTCGGGCTTGTCCGGGTTCTGCGGCGTGAAGAAGGCCTTGAACTCCAAGGCATCGCCGATCGGCCGCATGTGGCGGGCGCGGAACTCCCGGGCGCGCGCCAAGAGGCCCTCCTGGATCTCGTCGAGGAGCGCGGCGACCCGCTCGCCGATGCCGGCGACGGGCACGTCCGCGGCCTCGCCGACCGGCCGGTCGCGGCGCGCCAGCGAGACGGTCTGGCGCTCGACGTCGCGCGGACCGACCTCGAGGCGGATGGGGATGCCCTTCTTGACCCACTCCCACTTCTTCTGCCCGCCGCGGACGTCGCGCTGGTCGATCTCGACCTCGAGCGCCCCGCGGTGGTAGCGCTGGCCGCGCAGCTCGACGGCGATGCGGTCCACGTAGTCGAGCACCAGCCGCCGCGTCTCGTCGGCGCGCAGGATCGGGAGGATCACCACCTGGGAGGGAGCGACGCGCGGCGGCAGCACCAGGCCGTCGTCGTCGCCGTGGCTCATGATCACGCCGCCGATCAGGCGGGTGGAGACGCCCCACGAGGTGGTCCAGGCGTGCTCCTCGCCGCCGCTGCGCGACTGGAACTTGATGCCGCTGGCCCTGGCGAAGTTCTGGCCGAGGAAATGGGAGGTGCCGGCCTGCAGCGCCTTGCGGTCCTGCATCATCGCCTCGATGCTGTAGGTCTCGACCGCCCCCGGGAAGCGTTCGCCGGGAGTCTTGCGGCCGCGCAGCACGGGCATGGCGAGGAACGACTCCGCGAAGTCCTTGTACACCTCGAGCATCTGGCTGGTCTCGGCATTGGCCTCGGCCTCGGTCTCGTGCGCGGTGTGGCCCTCCTGCCAAAGGAATTCGGCGGTGCGCAGGAACATGCGCGTGCGCAGCTCCCAGCGCACGATGTTGCACCACTGGTTGATCAGCAGCGGCAGGTCGCGGTAGCTCTGCACCCACTTGGCGAAGCTGTCGCCGATGATCGTCTCGGAGGTGGGGCGGACGATGAGCGGCTCCTCGAGCCGGGCCTCGGGATCGACGATCAGGGCGCCCTTGGCGTCCTGCACCAGGCGATGGTGGGTGACCACCGCGCACTCTTTCGCAAACCCCTGGACGTGCTCGGCCTCCTTCTCCAGGAACGACTTGGGGATGAACAGCGGGAAGTAGGCGTTCTTGTGGCCGGTGGCCTTGAACATCGCATCCAGGCCGCGCTGCACGTTCTCCCACAGGGCATAGCCCCACGGCTTGATCACCATGCAGCCGCGGACCGGCGAGGCCTCGGCGAGATCGGCCGCCTTGATGACCTGCTGGTACCACTCCGCGTAGTCCTGCTCGCGGGTCGGGGTGATCGCGGTGCTCGCCGCTGGGGTCTTGCCGGGGGCTGCGGTCTCGCTCTTCGCCATGTCTCGACGTCCTGTGGAGTCCCGGGCCGGGGAGAGGTCCCGGATCGAAGCGGGCATGATACCCCATTGACTCGCGCCTTCCTTCCGTGTTCAGGTGGCGGCACTCATCCTGGTGGAGGTACCGACATGAGCCGTTCTCGTTGTGCGTCCTTTCGTTCGTCCTCGTCTTCCCTCACCCCAACACTGATCTTCGCCGCGGCGGCCCTGGCCGGCGGCTTGGCCGCGACCGCCGCTCCTGCCCGGGCGGAGAGCATGGGGTCCCGCTGGTCGGCGGACCCGCCGGCGGCATCCGCGGCGGGCGCCGCGGGCACGGCGCATGCGGCGCCGGCCGCCGCCGCGGCATCGAGCCCCCTGCGGTTGGCCGACTCCCTGGCGCTGCCGCCTTTCGCGGTGCTGTCGCCGGCGGCCTCCGGCGCGCGCGACGAGCTGGACGCCATGCGGATCTGGAACCTGGCGGGCCGCAGCCCGCAGCGCAACGGGTTCTCGCGGACGCTGCCCGAGGCGCTGCAGGTGCGCCTGGACCCGGCCGGCGCCGGCGATCACGCCGCGCGGCGGGAGGGGGCCGCGGCCACGGCAGCGGCGGCGGGCTGGCTGCGCTGGACGGCGCGCGTGCGCGTCGAGAGCTCCTACCGGCTCCGCCTGCACCTGGCGCAGGTCCGCCTGCCGGCGGCGGCGCAGCTGTGGGTCTACGGCGCCGGCGGCGGGCCGGCGGTCGCCTTCGGGCGCGAGCTGACCGCTCCGCAGGGCGACCTGTGGACGCCCAGCGTCGGCGGGCCCGAGATCACCCTCGAGGTGGCGGTGCCGGCCGGCACCGGCGGCGCGGGCGCCGCGGCCGGCGCGGCCTTCGACCTGGACAAGGTGCTAGAGATGGTGCGGCCCGACGCGGCGATCGGCGCGGGAGCGGCCGGGGCCGCGGCGGCGGGCGGGGCGAGCGGGGCCGCGGGGCAGCCGGGTAGGACAGGTCTCACCGACCTGAGAGGGCTGATCGGCTCGGCCGTGCCGGCAGGCGCGGGAGTCAGCGCGTCGGGCGACAGCGCCTGCATCATCGACGGCTCGTGCGTCACCGCCAAGACCCTCGGCATCATCGCCTCCTATCGCCATGCCGTCGGCGAGCTGTTCTTCATGAAGGACGGCAGCGGCTACCTGTGCAGCGGGGGCCTGCTCAACGACAAGGCCGGCGACGGGACGCCCTACCTGCTGACTGCCAACCACTGCTTCTCGACCCAGGACGCGGCCTCCTCGCTGCAGGTGTTCTGGGACGACGAGACCAGCTCGTGCAACGGCGCCGCGCCGCCGCTCGACGGCCTGCCGCAGAGCAACGGCGCGACCCTTCTGGCCAGCAGCCTGGAATCGGACTTCACCTTCGTGCAGCTGGGTTCCGTGCCGGGGAACCGCTACTTCCTGGGCTGGACCACCACGGCGGTTCCGGACGGGGCGGCGCTCGCGCGGCTGTCGTTTCCCTGCCCGGACTGTCCCAGCGGCAATCCCCTGGCGCAGGTCTACTCCGCGACCACGCGCACCGTCTCGCCGGCCTATGTCTGCGGGCCCGATGCCGACGGCCGGGACTGGGGCAACCTCACCGACTTCCTCTATTCGGCGCCCGCGCAGGGGGCGACCTTCCCCGGCAGCTCGGGGGCGCCGGACCTCGACGCCGCCGGCCTGGTCGTCGGCCAGCTGCTGGGCGCCTGCGGCAGCCAGGTGGGCATCGAGTTCCCGTGCTCGGCCCCGACCAATTACAACGTCGTGGACGGCGCCTTCGCGGTGACCTACAGGAGCGTCTCCCAGTGGCTCAACCCGGGCGGCGGCACCGGCAACGGCGCGTGCGTGGCGGACGCCGCGACGCTGTGCATCGACGATCAGCCCGGCGACCAGCGGTTCAAGGTGCAGGTGCCCTTTCACACCAGCCAGGGCGGCGGTCTTTCCGGCAACGGCAACCCGGTGTCCCTGGCCGGCGAGGGCTTCAACCGCGCCGGCCTGTTCTGGTTCTTCAGCGCCGACAACCCCGAGCTGCTGGTCAAGGTGCTGAACGGCTGCGGCCTGGACGGCCACTACTGGATCTTCGTTTCCGGCGCCACCAACGCCGGTCTGACCGTCACCGTCACCGACACCACGACCGGCCACGCGTGGACGAGGACCAACGCCGACGGCACTGCGGTGCCGACGATCCAGGACACCGACGCCCTGCCTTGCAGCTAGCCGGCCGGCCGTGCCCCGGGCCGGCCACGGACTACAAGCGAGGCAAGAGAGGGCCGGTCACGGTCGCCGGGCTGCCACTCGGCCCTTGCGTCCAAGAACCGCTCGATAAAGTCGCCAAGGTCCCGTTCCCGGTGGTGCAGGAAACCCACGTAGTCCTGCTGCCGTAGCGCCTGATGAGCTTCCGGCAAGATCAGGTGAGAGCAGAGGATGTCCTCGTCGCCACAAGCAGCCAGCACTTTGATCCGCCCTCGATCACCGCCGTGGATCGGCGGGTGGAGAACGCGGTTGGCCAGTCCTGCGGCCTCCGGTGACGGCTCGCCCGCAAGAATGCGCATGCCAGGTTCGCTCGAAGATGCAAATAGTCCGCCGGTATCGATGGGCGCTCCACGCGTTCGGCAAGAGCGGCGCTCAGAGCTGCCGGTTGAGCAGGCTGGCGGCGATGATCAGCAGCTCGATCGGATCGATCGGCTTGGCGGCGTGCATCTGGTAGCCGACCGACAGCACCCGCATGCGATCCTCGGGCCGGGCGTGCGCGGTCAGTGCCAGGGCGGTCGTCTGCCTGCCTTCGCCGGGCGGCAGCGCGCGGACGCGCTTCATCAGCCCGTAGCCGTCCTCGCCGGGCATGCCGATGTCGGCGATCAGCAGGTCGGGCGGCGAGCCGCGCAGCGCCGCGAGGCCGGCGGCGGCGGAACCCTCGACGCGCACCTCCGCCCCTTCGGCACGCAGCAGCTCGGCCACCCATTCGGCGGCGTCCTCCTCGTCGTCGACGACCAGGATGCGTGCGCCCTGCAGCACCCGGCGGCCGATGACGGCAGGACCCGGCTGCGCGGCGGCGGACTCGGCGGCGGCACGGCCGGCGGCGGCCACGGAGGCGATGGCGTCCTGGGGTCCGCGCACCGGGATCTCGACGGTGAAGGTGGCGCCGTAACCCTCGCCGCCGCTCGCCGCGGTGACCCTGCCGCCGTGCATCTCGACCAGGTGCCGGACGATCGCCAGGCCGAGGCCGAGGCCGCCGTGGCGCCGCGTCGAGCTGGTGTCGCCCTGCCAGAAGCGCTCGAAGACGTGCGGCAGGCGCTCGGGGGCGATGCCGATGCCGTCGTCGCTCACCTCGATCCGCAGCCGGTCGCCGGCGACGCTCGCCGCGACCGTCACCTTGCCGCCCTCGGAGCTGAACTTGATGGCGTTCGACAGCAGGTTCCAGACCACCTGCTGCAGGCGCTCGGGGTCGGCGACGATCGGTCCCGGCGGCGGCTCGAGGAGCAGCGCGAGGCCGACGCCCTTCTCCTCCGCGGCCGGCCGCAGCGCCTCGACGGCCGCGGTCACCACCGGGCCGGGGTCGATCTCGACCGGCTCGATCTGGACCTTGCCCGACACGATGCGCGAGATGTCGAGCATGTCGTCGACCAGCTTGGCCAGGGCGCGGGCGTTGCGCTCGACGACGTCGGCCGCGTGCCCGACCGTGCGGGCATCGGCGTTGGCGGCGCGCAGGATGCCGGCCCAGCCCAGGATGACGCCGAGCGGCGTGCGCAGCTCGTGCGAGACGGTGGCGAGGAAGCCGTCCTTGGCGCGGTTGGCGCTCTCGGCCGTGTAGCGGCTTTGGCGCTCGCGCCCGAGCAGCCGCTCGCGCTCGCGCTCCACCTGCTTGCGCTCGGTGACGTCGCGGAACACCAGCACCACCCCCAGCGTCGTGCCGTCCACCGACCGGATCGGCGCGGCGCTGTCGTCGATCGGCGTTTCGGCGCCGGTGCGCGACAGCAGCAGGGTGTGGTTGGCCAGGCCGACGACCACCCCCTCGCGCAGCGCCCGCGCCACCGGGTTCTCGACCGGCGCGCGGGTCTGCTCGTTGACGATCCGGAACACCTCGCCGAGCGGCCGGCCGGCGGCCTCGGCGGCGGTCCAACCGGTGAGCCGCTCGGTGACCGCGTTCATGAACTGGACGGTTCCCGCGGGGTCGGTCGCCAGCACGCCGTCGCCGATGCTCCGCAGCGTGGTGGCAAACCACTCCCGCTGGTTGACCAGGTCCAGCTCGTGGCGCGCGCGCTCGGCGGCGGCGGCGCGGGCCTGGAACCAGACGGCCGCGAGGACGCCCGCCGCCAGCAGGCTGACCAGCAGGAAGGCGAGCTTCGCGGTGCGCTCGGCGGCGCTGGAGCGGCTGCCGCGGGCGTCCAGCAGGCGCAGCTCCTCCTTCTCGAGCGCCACCAGCAGGTTGCCGATCTGCGCCACCGAGGCGTCATTGCGGTGGCTCATGAAGGTCTCGCGGGCCGCCTCGACGCCCTGGCCCCGCCGCGCCTCGATGGCCTCCTCGCAGAGGGCGAGCCTGACGCCGATCGCCTGGTTGAGCAGGGCGATCCGCCGCTCCTGGGCCGGGTTGTCGACGGTCAGCTGCTGCAGGTGGGCGGACCCCCGGTGGAAGCGCGCCACCGCCGCACGATAGGTCACCAGGTAGGCGCCGTCGCCGGTGAGCAGGAAGGCGCGCACCGCGGCGGTCGCCTCGGCGATCGTCGCGCGCACCCCCTCGATCTGGGCGATCACCTCGTGGGTGTGCGAATACCAGTCGCTGTCGTCGATCAAGGTCCGCAGGGCGGCGCCCGCCCACAGGCCGTTGACCGCCAGGACCACGACGGCGATCGTCAGGGTGAACAGCAGCCGGCTCTCGTGTCTGGCCACTCGGGTCCCCTCCGCGCTGCCGCGCCGTTCATCCAACTTCGGCCATGGCGCACTTCAAAGGGCGCACTTCAAGAAGCACGCCAGGGGCCCCGGCGCGCCGCTCCCGGCCCGGGAGCGGCACGCAATTCATACATTTGCATCTGTAAATCATTTTCAATAAAGGATTTACGGCGATCGTGCCGGAGCTGCCGGGCGTCGTTCTTGCAGCACCCATGGCCGTGTCACAGGTTCTGGTGCGCTCATTGCCATCGATCTCGCCCGCGGCGGTCACGATCCGTAGGACGTGTCGGCGCCCTGCAACGATCCCTCCGGCGGTCTCTTTGTGGGGCGCCGACCGGGGGGCGCGTGCAGGAGGCTTTCGTGCCGGTTGCCGGCACGGGGCCGGTCGGCGCGCTTTGTAATTTCGTCACACCGCCGGGGCAATGAGGAGGGACAAGCATGAAAGCGGCGACCATCGCAGGTGCCTTGCTGGCGATTGTGGCGGCGGCGCTCGGCCCCGGGGCCAGGGCCGCCTTCGCGGCGACGCCGCCGAGCGGCACTCTCACCGACGGCGGCGGTCCGGTGACGTACACCGCCGGCCCCTTCTTCACCAGCAACGCGTCCGCGCAGGCCAACGGCACGCCGATCTGCAACGCGGCGCTGGCGTGCGACCAGTTCGCGCTCACCGTCACGCTGTCGGCCCCGGTCGCCGCGGCGAACAAGGTCAAGATCTCGATCCAGTGGTCTTTGACGACCGCCGATTTCGACCTGTACGTTTTCGACGCCGGTAACAACCTGGTCGGCGAATCGGCGACCAGCAACGATCCGGAAACGGTCACGCTGCCGGCGATCAACGGCTCGTACACGGTGCTCGTCGCGCCGTTCGACCCGGCCGGGCAGAGCTTCACCGGCACCGTGAGCCTGCTGCCGATCCCGGCGGCGCCGCCGCCACCACCCGGCATCCCGCCCCGCTACCGCGCCTACGCGGCGCCGACGGGCATCGCCGAGTCCTCGGGCGAGCCTTCGATCAGCATCGACTGGAACCCCAACAACGGCAGCCTGCGGCACGGCACGGTCAACACCGGCGGCGTGGCCTTCTTTACCGCCAACGAGAACGAGCTGCGGGTGAGCTTCGACGACTGCTCGTCGCCGGCCCGCGACCTGTGGGAGGACGTCACCAGCCCCACCGAGGGGGTGACCACCCTGGACCCGATCGGCTTCGGCGATCACGCGACCGGCCGCATCTACCAGTGCCAGCTCTCGGGCGGCCAGAGCCGCATCGCCTTCTCGGACGACGACGGCGGCACCTGGACGCAGGGGCAGGGCGGACCCGCCGACCAGGGCCCCGATCACGAGACGCTCGGCGGCGGGCCGTTCGCGGCCGGCGCGCCGCCGCACCCGCTGTATCCGCGGGCCGTCTACTACTGCTCGCAAAACGTCGCCGGCGGCGCCGAGTGCGGCCTCAGCCTGGACGGCGGGATGACCTACCTGCCCGGCGTCGACATCTTCACCGTGACCCAGTGCACCGGCGGCATCCACGGCCACGTCAAGGTGGCCCCGGACGACGGCACGGTGTACGTGCCGAACTCCTCCTGCAGCACCGGCGCCGGCACGCAGGGGGTGGCCGTGTCGCGCGACAACGGCGTCACCTGGACCGACTTCACGGTGCCGGGCAGCAGCGGCGGCGGCGATCCCTCGGTGGGCATCGGGGCCAACGGCACCGTCTACCTTGGCTGGCAGAACGGCGACGGCCATCCGCACGTCGCCGTGTCGCACGACCACGGCCAGACCTGGCAGAACAATACCGACGCGGGAGCCGCCCTGGGCATCCAGAACTCGGTCTTCCCGGTCGTGGTGGCGGGAGACGACGACCGCGCGGCGTTCGGCTTCCTGGGTACCCCGACCGGGGGCAACTACCAGGACACCAACAATTTCCAAGGCATTTGGCACTTCTATGTCGCCACCACCTTCGACGGCGGCGGCTCGTGGTACCTGGTGGACGCGACGCCCGACGATCCCGTGCAGGTGGGCTCGATCTGCACCGCCGGCACCACCTGCGGCGCCGACCGCAACCTGCTGGACTTCAACGACATCTCGATCGACCGCGAGGGCAGGGTGGTGGCCGCGTTCGCCGACGGCTGCGTGGCGCCGGGGTGCAACGCCAGCTCGCCGCCGTCCTCGTCGCGCAGCGCCAAGGGCACGGTGCTGCGCCAGGCCGGCGGACGCCGGCTGCTGCACGTCTTCGATCCGCCCGAGCCGGCGCTGCCGCCGGCGCCGCTGCTGCTGGCGGCGGTCCGCCAGGGCGCCGCGGTCACCGTCACCTGGGAGGTGCCCGACGATGCCGGGACGCCGCTCGTCGCCTACCGGGTCTACCGCGGCACGACGAGCGGCGGCGAGACGCTGCTCGCGACCATCGGTCCGGACAAGCCCTCGTACCTGGATGCGACGGCCGATCCCAACACCCGCTACTTCTACCGCGTCAGCGCCCTCAACGCCCAGGGCGAAGGGCCCTCCTGCGGCGAGGTGGCGGTGGTCGCGGGCAGCGTCCAGAGCGCGTGCGTGCTGCCGGGCATCACCGTGGTCACCGACCCCACGGGCGATCAGACCGGCGCGCCGGCCAACACCGAGCTCGACATCCAGTCGGTGTCGATGGCGGAACCGTGGCTCAATTCGTGCTCGAACCAGCTGGTGTTCACCCTGAAGGTCAACGACCTGAGCGTGGTGCCGCCGCAGGCGCAGTGGACGATCTTCTTCAGCCGCGCCAACGGCACCGAGTACTTCGTCGCCATGGTTTCCAACGGCAGCGGCAACCCGACCGGCGTCCAGTTCGTGTACGGCCACACCTCGACCGGGACCGGCGGCGTGCGGCAGCTGACGACCGACGGCAGCGCCGACGCCGGCAGCGGCTACACCGCCGACGGCACCATCACCATCGTGCTGTCGCTCTCGAAGCTCACCTTCAATCTCAATCCGCCGCCGGCGACGCTGCCGCCGCCTTTGCCCGGCGACACCTTCGGCAACGTCAACGCCCTCACCCAGCAGACGGTCGGGGTGCTGCTGGTGACGATCGACTCGACCGGCAGCAGCAGCTACACGCTGGCCGGCAACCGCTCCTGCGAGCCCAGCAGCCCGCCGATCGCCCAGCTGAAGGCGACGCCCGCCAGCGGGCCGGCGCCGCTGACGGTGACGTTCGACGGCTCGGGCTCGACCGAGCCCGACCTGTGCGACACCGTCACCTCCTACACTTTCGATTTCGGCGACGGCTCGGCGCCGGTGACGCAGGCAGGGGCGACGATCGATCACACCTACGTGCTCGACGGCGAGTTCCCGGCGCGGCTCAAGGTGACCGATTCGCGCGGCACCGCGAGCGCCAACACCGCGCAGCAGCTGATCGCGGTCGAGGGCGGCACCCCGCTGTGCGGCGCGGCCGGCGGCTTCTGCTTCTACACCCTGCCGCCCTGCCGCGTCTTCGACTCGCGCAGCGGCAGCCCGCTCGCCTCCAGCGCCCAGGACGCGGTGCAGGTCGGCGGCACCTGCGGCGTGCCGATGAGCGCCAGGGCGGTGGCGGCGAACGTCACCGTGGTGGGGGCGACGGGCGACGGCTTCCTGACCCTCTACCCGGACGCGAGCAGCAACCCGCCGACCACCAGCACGATCAATTTCACCGCCGGCAGGGTGCTCGCCAACAACCTGGTGGGCGGGCTGGCCATGGGGGGACAGGGGACGCTCGTCGTGCGCCCGTATGTTCAGGACCAGGGCACGGTGCACGTGGTGCTCGACGTCAGCGGGTATTTCCAGTAGGCAGGCGGCTCGCGAGCTCGCCGGCCCGCCGGCCGTCGACGATCCGCCTGAGCATGGGGCGCGCACCCTCCCGCGGGCACGTTAGCACAGGCTCAGAAACCCCTTGAGGTCTTGCCTAGCGGCCTCTGCCGGCGGCGCTCTTGCTGGCGAGCTCGAGGTGTTGCTTGATCTCCGTGTCGTCCGGAGCCTGCTGAAGCGCCTTCTTGAGGCACTCCACGCTCTCCCGGTTGCGGTTTTGTTCGTGCAGGATCCATCCCTTGGTGTCGAGATAACTTGCGTCATTCGGCCTGATGGCGAGAGCCCTGTCGATCAGGCTCAACGCTTCCGGCAAGCGACTCGCCTGCAGGGAGTAAACATAGGCCAAGTTATTCAAAGCCGTGCTGTTGTTTGGCGCTTGTAGCAACACCTCTTCGAGCAAGCTTGCGGCCGTGGCGTATTGCTTCTGCCGCTGCAGGGCAACGGCCAGCTGGATCTTCGCGTTCAAGCTCTTTGGGTTTTCTTTGAGCAGGCTGCGGTAGGTGGCAGCAGCTGCGCCGTTCTCGCCCTGCATCAACTCGAGCGAACCGAGATTGAAGAGCGCGGCCGGGTTCTTTGGATCGAGAGCGACGGATTCGTTCGAAGTCCGCCGCGCCTCATCGTACCTCTTCAGCTCGATGTAGATTGCAGCCATGTTTCCCAGCGCCAGACTACGGTGCCGCGGGTCCGTGACCTGCTTCAAATACTCGGCGAATGACGCCAGCGCCTCCTGGTTCTTCCCGGAATTCGCCTCCGCGGCGCCTCTGAACAGCCTCAGCGATGGATCGCTGTAAGCTGACGAGGGGAGTTTGTCGAGGAAGCTCAGTGCCAAGGTGGGGTCGCCCGCCTCGTACAATGCCCGCGCCAATGATTCGTTGAGAGCAGGAGGAGGTGCAAAGCCTCGTGTTTGAAGCGTTTGAGCGACATCGGCCAGGTTATGGAGCAAGAGTGAATGGTCCGCAGATACCTTCGACTTCATGTCGCCGAGAATCTTGCTCATGACCGCAAACGACTGTGCGCCATTGGCAATCAGCGTCTGTCGAGCAGCCGTTTGCTTTTGAGGATCAGCGCTATCGAGGTACTCAGGCAGCTTATTTGCAACCGCAGGCGGGAGCGACGGTTCGACCTTCGGCGTTTGTGCCCATGCAGCGGGCGATCCAAAGAAGAGGAAGCTTGCGGCGGCCGCTTCCGCGGGCTCGATGGCAGGCAAGCGGTTCCCTGCCTGGAGCTTCTCCGCCTCTACGAGGGGGACCTTCTTGAACTGGTCACCCTCGAGAAGCAGGAGACTCCCAAGCCTCCTGCACTGATCCTCGGGACAAAGACTATAGACGAAATGCAACGTGTGCCTCGCCAAGGCGCGGTCAGCCTGAAGATCGATCCGGGCCCATTTTCTGATGAGGCCGGTCTCGTGACGGCGTGAATCGTTCCCCTGGGCGGGACCTTCCGCCACGATCTCGGTAGGCGCGACGCCCCCTTTTTCATTGATTACGTCGTAGTGTTGCGAAAACTCGAGAAGCAAGCTGCTTTCGCCGGAAGGGGCAACCAAGACCCAGTCTATGTCCGGCGTATCGGTCGTCAATGACGATCGCTTGGCGCTGAAGAACTTGTCGTCGGACTTGAACGGTACGAGGGTTGTGACGAGAAGCGGCGGATCCCCGGCTTGCTTGGGAGCATTGGGCTGCTCCACGAGACCCTTGAAACATCCTTGCAGGACTACGGTCTTGTCGTAAGAGAAAGTAGCGTATATCCATACAGCGGTGGCGATGAACGAAAGGACGATCACCATCGTAAAGGTGACTGCGTGCATGCGCTTGAAGTAGGTTCGATCGTCCGGCGTCGCCGCGGTCTTGATGTTTTTTCTGGCGCGATACTCGAAGTAGAACATGAATATGATGACCAGCGCGTAAACTCCATGCATGGCGACCAGCTTGGTTAGGGTCGTGATCGTATCAACGCTGATCGCGATGGAGGAGGTTGTATTCATGGCGTCATCTCCTGCTCCGTGAGGTCTCGAAGACGTTGAGCTCGCGTCACCATGTCGCGGCGCGGTATCGGGGCTCGAGGCGGCAGTTCTTGGATCTAGAGTAGTGTGCGGGAGGCGCTGTCAAGATGTCAAATGGAGATAAATAGATAGGCAAAGAGGCGCATATGATCTGCCCCGGAAGGCTGCGAGGTTGTGACTGGTCGCCCGAGGTGTGGCGCGCCTCCCAGGCTTCGGCGCCTTTTGCGGCAATGAGGTGAGGTATGAAAGCCAACCGCATTCAGCTGCTGGCGCTGGCGCTAAGACGCCTCCGGGCTAACCGCCGTCGCGGCGGAGGGCTTCGGCGCTTGCGGTCACCAGCCGCTTGACTCGTTCCATCTCGGCCTGGTCGGCGGGCTTGACACCGCCGTGGGTCTGGATGTCCGTCCACATCGCCAGCGCACGCCGGTAGAAGTCGAGCGCCTCGCGACGGTGCTCGCGGCGCTCGGCGGTGCCGGCGGCGGCGGCCTGCGCCAGGCTCTGCTGGACGTCCGCCAGGTTGGCGTAGGAGATCGCCGGATCGCGGCGGGCGAAGACGTCCTGCGGGTCCCTGGCGACCAGCCATTCGCGCAGCTGCAGGCCCTGGCGCAGGCTGTCGACCGCGGCGGCCGGGCGGCCCGCGGCGATCAGCGCCTCGCCGATGCGGTTGTGGGTGTTGGCGAGGTCGCGGCGGTATTCGACGTTGGCCGGATCGCGCGCGGCGAGCGCGGCCTGCAGCGCGAGCGCCGCCGCATATCGGACGTGCGCCTCGGCGAAGCGCCGCTTTGCCGCCAGGGCGTCGCCGAGCTTGTTCTGGGCAATGGACAGGGTCCGCTCGGCGCGGGCGTCGCGAGGATCGGCGGCGACCAGCGCCGCGGCCACCGCCAGGGTCTTCTCGGCGGCGGCAAGCCGGCCATCGGCGTCGCCCACGCCTTCCATCGCCTCTCCCATCTTGAGATAGGCGGTGAGCAGCGCGTGCAGCGTCTCGGCGTCGTTGGGATGGGCGCCGGCCAGCTGTTCGAGCGCGGCGATCGCCCGGCTGTGCCAGCCCGCCGCCTCCCGGCAGCGGTCCTGCCAGCAGAGGGCGTCGCCGGTCTTGGTCTCGGTCATCGCCAGCTCGCGCTGCACGTCCGTCGCGGCCGCCCCTGGTGCCGGCGAGGAGCCGGGCGGGCGCGCCCGCAGCCCGAGCAGGATCCGGCGCGCGCCGGCGAGCTCGGCGAGGCCGCCGCCGAGATCGCTGTTCCAGGACAGCAGGTCGCCCAGGGCGATGTGACTGCGCGCCAGCTCGAGGGCCCTCCCGGCGTCCGCGGGAGCCTCGGCGGCCAGCGCCGCCTGCAGGCCGACCGCCCGCCGGTAGTGGTCGAGCGCGGCGCCGACCGTGCCGCTGGCGCCCAGGGCGTCGGCGATGCGGCGCTCGCAGCGCGCGATCTCGGCGCGCACCGCCGGGCTCGCCGGCGACTGCCGCAGCAGCTTCGCGAGGATGCGCTGGGCCTTCTCGTAGGCGGCGACGGCGCCGGCGACGTCGCCGAGATTGGGCTGGTTGGGGTTGCCCTGCACGTCGCCGACCCTTTGGTAGGCGGTGGCGAGCTCCAGCTCGAGCGCGGGATCGCCGCCGGCCTGGGCGGCCAGGCGGTCGAGGTAGGCGAGGCCGTTGCGCACCAGCAGCTGGCGCGCGGGGGTCGAGCCGGGCAGCGGGGCGATGGCGTCGTGGACCTCGAACAGCAGCGAGTTGGCGAGCGCGCGCAGGTCCTGGAACCGGCGCTCGGCGATGCGCGCCTGGCGCACGGTGGCGAGCATCCCGCCCAGCAGGCTGGCGGCGACCAGGGCGGCCGCGGCGATGCCGAGACGGTGGCGGCGCGCGAACTTGCCGGCGCGGTACGCCACGGTGTCGGGGCGCGCCCGCACCGGCAGCTCCTCGAGGTGGCGGCGCACGTCCTCGGAGAGCCGCTCGACCGATGCGTAGCGGCGTTCGGGCTCCTTGCGCAGCGCCTTGAGCACGATGTTGTCGAGGTCGCCGCGCAGGCGGCGGCGCAGCGCCGGCAAGCTCAATCCGCCTTCCGCCGCGGCGGCGGCGATGCTCGGCCGCGGCGGCGGCTGGTCGCAGACCACCCGCGCCACCTCGACCGGGCTGGTGGTCGCCAGCCGGTAGGGATGCGCGCCGACCAGCAGGCGGAAGAGCAGCAGGCCCAGGGCGTAGACGTCGGTGGCGGTGGTGACGGGCTCGCCGCGGACCTGCTCGGGGCTGGCGAAGAGCGGCGTCAGCAGGATCCTGCCGGCGTGGGTGAGCTGCAGGGTCGCGTCGCCGTCGCCGCTCGGCAGCAGCTTGGCGATGCCGAAGTCGAGCAGCTTCACCGCCCCGCCGGCGGTGACCAGGATGTTGGCCGGCTTGAGGTCGCGGTGGACCACCAGGTTGCGGTGCGCATGCTCGACCGCGCCGCAGACCTCGCGAAACAAGCGCAGGCGCTGGGCGAGGTCGAGGCCCTGGTGCCGGCAGAACCGGTCGATCGGCTCACCGTCGACGTACTCCATGACCAGGTAGGGCAGGCCCTCCGCGGTCTCGCCGCCGTCCAACAGGTGGGCGATGTTGGGATGCTCGAGCCGGGCGAGCGTCTGGCGCTCGAGGAGGAACCGATGCCGGGCCTCGGCGGTCGCCAGGGCCCAGGGCAGCAGCTTGACCGCGACGCGCTGGTCGAACGCCTGGTCGGCGCGCTCGGCCAGGTAGACCGTGCCCATGCCGCCGCGGCCCAGCAGCCGCACCAGGCGGTAGGCGCCGATCCGCTTGCCCAGGAGCTCGGGCTCCGGCTCGCCGCCCAGGGAGCGCTCGGCCTGCTCGAGCGCGGCCTCCAGGAAGTCGCCGCCGCGGTCGTGCGCCGAGAGCAGCGAGCGCAGCTCGGCGGCTAGACCCAAGTCCGCCGGCGGCAGGGCGGCCAGCCAGACCTCGCGGTCCGCGGCCGGGATCTCGCAGGCTTCGCCGAAAAGCTCGTCGAGACGGCGCCAGAGGCCTGCGTCGCCGCCGGGATCAGGAGCGTTCGAGCTCACGGAACAGCCAGGCCTTGGCCATGGCAGCGTCGCGCTTGACGGTCGGCGCGGAGAGGCCGAGCACCTCCGCCACCTCCTCGACGGTGAGGCCGGCCAGGTAGCGCATTTCGAGGATGCGGACCTTGCGTTCGTCGAGCGCCGCCAGCCGGTCGAGCGCCTCGTGGAGCGCCAGCAGGTTCACCGCCGGCGGGGGCGTGGCGCCCAGGCCGTCGGACAGCTCGACGCGGATGCCGCCGTCGCCGCGCTTGACCGCTCCCTTGCCGCGCGCGTGGTCGATCAGGATCTGGCGCATCGCCCGCGCCGCCAGGCCGAGGAACTGCGAGCGGTCGCTGGCGTCGAGCCCCGGCGCCCGCGACAGCTTGAGGTAAGCCTCGTGGACCAGGGCCGTGGGCTCGAGCGTGTGCTCCTGGCCCTGGCCGCGCATCGAGCGCCGCGCCAGCCGGCGCAGCTCGTCGTAGACTTGCGGCCATAGCGCGTCGAGCGCGCTCGAGGGGTGCATCTCCTTATCAGTATACCCCCGCAAGCGGCGCTGTAGCGCGGCTGGCGACACTGATCGATCGATCATCATGAACGCAGCCGCTGGATCGCGGAATACGCGAAAAAAGTGATCGATTGCCGGGCCGGGCGCACCGGCATCCGGGTCCGCGCGGCCGGCCGCGGGTGCCGGGGGAGCCGCCCGGCGCTGAAACATGCGGTGCCCGGGACGCGTATTTTCGCAGGAGCGCCGGCGCATGGAGGCGTCTGCCGCAGTCTCCCGGCGCCGGCCGCAGTCTCCCGGCGTCTGCCGTCTTAGGGGGTAACTCATGCTGAGCTTGCGTGCGCTGATCAAGATCTATCCGGGGCCGGTGACCGCCCTGGCCGGCATCGACCTGGACGTGCCGCCGGGAATGTTCGGGCTGCTGGGGCCCAACGGCGCCGGCAAGACGACGCTGATGCGGATCCTGGCGGGGTTGCTCGAGCCCACCTCCGGCAGCGTCACGCTGGACGGCGAGGACGTGGTGGCCGACCCGCGCCGCGTGCGCCGGCGGCTGGGCTACCTGCCGCAGGAGTTCGGCTTCTATCCCCACCTTTCGGGCGAGAAGATGCTGATCTACCTGCTGCGCCTCAAGGGAGTGGGGGCCCCGGGCGGCCTCGAGCGGCTGGCCGGCGAGCTGCTGGAGCGCGTCAACCTCACCGCCGCCGCGAAGCGCAAGCTGAAGGGCTACTCGGGAGGGATGCGGCAACGCCTGGGCATCGCGCAGGCGATCGCCGGCAACCCGCGCATCGTGATCGTCGACGAGCCCACCGCCGGCCTCGATCCGGAGGAGCGGATGCGCTTCTATCGCCTGCTCGCCGAGCTCGCCGCCGACCGCATCGTGCTGCTCTCGACCCACATCGTCGAGGACGTGGCGGTGCTCTGCCCGCGCTTCGCCATCATCCGCCAGGGGAAGCTGGTGGCGGAGACGTCGCCCAGCGCGGCCCGCGCCGCGATCGACGGCAGGATCTACGAAGGCCGGGTGGCGAGCGGCGAGCTGGCGGCGCTGCGCCGCGAGCACCAGGTCATCCAGGCGGTGCTGGTCGAAGGCGAGAACCGGGTGCGGGTGCACGTCCCGCAGGGCGAGCCGCCGGCAGGCTTCCGGCCGGTCGCCGCCACCTTGGAGGATGCCTACCTGTTGCGCATGGGGCAAGAAGGGCAAGTGGGGCAGGCCGCTTGAGGCGCGCCGCGGCCGTCTTCCGCCAGGAGCTCGCCCACACCCTGTCGCGGCCGCTGTTCCTGTTCCTGGTGGCGCTGCTGCTGCTGCTGAGCTTCGGCCTGTCCCGGGGCAACGTCACCATCGGCTCCGGCGACTCGTCGGTCGGCGGCACCAAGGCATGGATCACGTCGGAGTTCGCGTTCGCCTTCGTGCTGTCGACCCTGGTGGGGGTGCTCTACGCCTTCTTCCTCGCCATCGCCAGCGGCCTGGCCATCGTCGAGGACGACGAAAGGAAGGTCTCGGAGCTGCTGCATGCAACGCCGCTGACGCCGCGCGAATACGCGTGGGGGAAGTTCCTGGCGGTCGGCTGCGGCTTCGGCATCGCGCTCGGCCTGCACCTGCTGTTCGCGATGGTCTGGAACCAGCTGGTGCCCAACCCGCACACGGCCGAGGTCCGCGGCCCGTTCGAGGCCGCCAACTACCTGCGGCCGGCGCTGGTCTTCGCGGCGCCGGCGCTGGTCTTCTACGCCGGCATCGCCTTCTACCTGGGCGAGCGCACGCGGCGGCCGCTGCTGGTCTTCCTGTTCCCGCTGGCGCTGTTCCTGCTGTCGATCTTCTTCCTGTGGGAATGGTCGCCGAGCTGGCTCGATCCGCGGCTCAACCGCGCCCTGATGCTGATCGACCCGAGCGGCTTCCGCTGGCTCAACGAGACCTGGCTGCGGGGGGACCGGGGCGCCCGCTTCTACAACACGACGCGCATCGCCCTGGACGCCGGCTTCCTGGCCAGCCGGGCGGCGTTCCTGGGGCTTGGCCTGGCGGCGGTATGGCTCGCCGAGCGCGGGCTGGCGCGGCGGATCGCCGGCGGCGGGCATGGCGCGGCGCCGGCGGCGGCGGTGGCGGTGGCAGGGAGTGGCGCTGCCGGCGCCCCCGCTCCGGCCGGGCCGGCACTGCCGCCGGCACTGGCGCCGCTGCCGCCGGCATTGGCGCCGCCGCCGCCGCCGCTTGCCAGCCTCGGGATGCGCACCCGGCCGCCCGGGCTTTGGGCCGGCAGCCTGCCGGTGGCGCGCGCCGAGCTGCACAACCTCTTCGCGAGCCCCGGGGTCTACATCTTCGGCGTGCTCATCCTGTTGCAGACGATCCTCGACAGCGCCGTGGCCCTGGGTCCCTTCGAGACCGAGGTGCTGGTCACTCCCGGCTACCTGGCGGTGCAGACGCTCGGGTACCTGAGCGCCCTGCTCTGCCCGCTGCTGATGTTCTACACCGTCGAGTCGATCGAGCGCGACCGCTCGACCGGGCTGGCCGCGATCTCGCTCGCGGCGCCGACCTCCACGCCGTCGCTGCTGCTCGGCAAGGGGGTTGCCAACGGCGTGCTGGCGGCGGCGGTCGTCGGGATCACCTTTGCCGGTTGCGCCGCCGTCCTGCTGGCGCAGCGGACGGTGCCGCTCGCGGCCGGGCCCTTCCTGGCGGTCTGGGGCTTCCTGCTGGCGCCGACCCTGCTGCTGTGGACGGCCTTCGTCGTCGCCGTGCAGACGCTGTGCGCGCGGCGGGCGGTGACCTACGGGGTCTGCCTGGCCGTGCTCGCCGCGACCGGCTATTGCTCGATCACCGGCGAGATCAACTGGGTCGGCAACTGGCCGCTGTGGAACGCCGTGCGCTGGAGCGACCTCGGCCCCTTCGAGATGGACCGGCGGGCGCTGGTCCTGTCGCGCCTCGGGGCCCTGGGGCTCGCCGCCTGCTTCGCCGCCGTGGCGGTGTACGCGTCGCGGCGGCGCGAGATCGATGCGCTCGGCGCCTGGAACCGGATGCAACCGCGGGCCTGGGCGCGCGCGGCGCGGCGGCTGGCGCCCTTCGCGGTGGCGCCGCTGGTCGCCGGCTCGCTGCTGTGGATGGCGGTGCTTGGCGGCTTCGAGGGAGAGACGACGAAGAAGCGGCAGAAGGATTACTGGAAGCAGAACCTCGGCACCTGGAAGGACGCGCCGATCCCGGCGCTCGCGGCGGTCGATCTCGACGTCACGCTGGAGCCGGAGCGCCGCTGGTTCCACAGCCGCGGCACCTACCGGCTGTGGAACGACCGCGCCGCCGATCTGGCCCGGTTCGCCCTGACCGGCGGCCCGCACTGGCGCGACGTCGCCTGGACGCTCGACGGCAGGCCGTACAAGCCCGAGGACCGCACCGGCCTCTACGTCATCGCGCCGCCCAGGCCGCTCGCGCCCGGCGGGCGCCTGACGGTCGGCTTCGATTGCGCGGGGGTGCTGCCCGAGGGGGTCTCGAAAAACGGCGGCCCGGTGCGGGAGTTCATCCTGCCGTCAGGGGCCGTCCTCACCAGCTTCACCCCCGCCTTCGTGCCGGTGCTCGGCTACGTCGAGGAGATCGGCGTCGACAAGGACAACCGCTACGAGCCCCGTGTCTACCCGCCCGACTTCTACCTGGGGAAGACCGACGCCGCCTTCGGCAGCAACTCGCCGTTCACCACGCGGATCAGGGTCACCGCGCCGGCCGCCTACACCATCAACTCGGTGGGCGTGCTGGAGAGCGACCGGATCGCGGCCGGCCGGCGCACCGTCGTCTGGCGGAGCGATCAGCCGGTGCGCTTCTTCAATATCGTCGCCGGACGCTGGCAGGTGAAGCGCGGCGACGGCACCGCCGTGTACTACGATCGGCGCCACGCCTACAACGTCGCCGCGATGAGCCGCGCCTTGGACGCCGCGCGCCGGTACTACTCGCGGTGGTTCCATCCCTATCCCTGGCGCGAGCTGAAGCTCTCGGAGTTCGCCGCCCACGCCTCCTACGCCCAGGGCTTTCCGACCGACATCAGCTTCTCCGAGGGCATCGGCTTCCTCACCAAGCCGGACCTCGAGACCGACGCCGTCTTCGTGGTCACCGCCCACGAGTCGGCGCACCAGTGGTGGGGCAACCTGATCACTCCCGGCAAGGGTCCGGGAGGCGATCTGCTGTCCGAGGGCATGGCCCACTTCTCGACGCTGCTTTTGGTCGAGCAGGTGCAGGGCCTCGCCGCCCGCATCGAATTCGCCAAGCGGTTGGAGGAACGGTACGGCCGCAACCGCCATCCCGACGCCGAGCATCCCCTGGTGGAGATCGACGGTTCACGCTCCGGCGACACCACGGTGATCTACGACAAGGGCGGCTGGGTCTTCTGGATGCTGCTCCAGCAGATGGGGCGGGAGCGGGCGCTCGCCGCCCTGCGGCACTTCATCGCCGATTGGAAGGACAGCTCCGACCATCCGGTCCTGCAGGACTTCACCGCGGCGCTGCGGCCGTTCGCCGCCGATCCGGCCGCTTACGACGCCTTCGTGCGCCAGTGGTTCCTGCAGGTGGTGGCGCCCGAGTACCAGCTGCGTGACGCGCACAAGCGGCGGCTGGCGGGAGGCGGCGGCTGGGAGGTCACCGTGGCGGTCAGGAACGCCGGCAGCGGCCGCATGCCGGTCGAGATCGCGGCGGCGCGCGGCCGGCGCTTCAGCGCGGCGGGGAAGCCGGAGCCGGCCTACCGGGACGTGCGCTCGACCGTCCTGCTCGGCGCCGGGGAGGAGCGGCGGGTCGTCATGCGGTGCCCGTTCGAGCCCGAGACGGTGCTGGTGGACCCCGATGCCCTGGTGCTGCAGCTGCGGCGCAAGGCGGCGGTGGCGAAGCTGTAGGCGGGGCTGGGCCTCGCCGGTGGCGAGCGCGGGGTGGCGTGCCGAGCGGCGCCGCGGGCTCAGAACTGGAGCCGCGCTCCCGCCTCGTAGCGGCGGGGCTGCGTCCAGCCGGTGGCTTCGCCGAAGGCATACAGGCCGCCGCAGCCCAGGGCGCTGCCGCAGATGCTGTTGATCTGCTCCGAGCCGAGCACGTTGATGACCGTGCCGATCAGCTCGGCGTGGACAGAGCCGAGCTGGATGCCCTTGCGGACCTCCAGGTTGATGTTGTAGGTGCTGGTGCCGCGGAAGCTGCCGCGCGGCGCCAGGTACATGACGTCATAGGGCGAGGCCGGGATCGTCTTGGTGTAGGGGAATGGGGAAGTGTAATCGGACTGGAAGCCCAGGCTGAAGTCGAGCGGCAGCCGGACGTAGCCGTCCAGCCGCACGCGGTGCCGGCGGTCGTCGGAGAGATAGCCGTAGCGGTTCACGAACAGCGCCGGGTAGAAGTCGAAATCGGCGCCGGCGTTCTGGGTGTCCTCGATGCTGCCGCGCGACCGCGAGTAGACATAGGAGGCCCTGACGTTCAGCCAGTCGCGGGCGCGGCTTTGGAAGGTCAGCAGGGCGCCCTGGTAGTCGCGCCTGGCCGCCGGCAGGTTGGCGACCTCGAAGACCGGGCAGCTCCCGCTTGGGATGTAGGTGGGATTGGGAACGTTTTGCGAGCAGGTGTCCTCGAAGATGTCGTTGGCCTTCTTGTGGACGTAGGAGAGCTCGAGCGACGTGCGGTCGCCGAGCTGGCGCTCGATGCCGACCGTGACGTGGGTGTTGGTCATCGGCTTCAAGCCGGGCTCGATGATCTCGGGCGTCGAGTTCTGCTCGAGGAACTCGAAATAGCCGAGCGGGTCGCGGTGCAGCGGGTCGCTAGGGAGGTAGCCGCCGGCGTGCGCGGCGGCGCAGGCGGCGGCGGTCGCGTAGAAGGCCGAGCAGGGCCGGTAGTACAGCGTCGGCGCGGTGTTGACGCGCGTGTAGGAGGGCAGGGTCAGCTCGTTGGGCGACATGAAGATGCCGTAGCTGCCGTGCAGCGCCGTCCTGGCGTCGCCGGTCAGGTCGTAGGCGAAGCCGAGGCGAGGCTGAAGATAGTGCTGATCGGCGACCTGCACGCCGGCGTCGTTGCGGAACCTGATGTCGTCGTAGCGCAGGCCGAGCTGGACGGTGAGGCGTTCCAGGGGCCGCCAGGCGTCCTGGATGAAGCCGGTATAGAGCTTGCCGGTGAACGGCGCGAAATCGAGCGGTTGCTGCAGCAAGAGGTAGGATTGGGGATCGATCGGAACGTTGTAATCGAAGTACTCCGCGCCGCCGGTGACATTGTTCTTCAGCTGCAACCGCAGGTTGCTGTAGCTGGCGCCGACCTTGGCCTCGTGGCTGCCGGCGAGCCGTTCGACGAAGTCGGTGACCGCGGCCTGCAGCTCGTCGCGGTCGCGGCGCGTGTACTGGGCGTTGTCGAAGTTGTTGGTTTCGATGCCGGTCACGCGGTTGGAGATGGCCGGAAGATCGACGTTGCCGCTCTGCGGAAAGAGATCGATCTCGGAGTGGTTGACCGCACCCTGCGCCTCCAACAGGAGGTGCGGGTCGAGCACACCGTTGATGTCGGCCTGGAACAGGTGAGTGGGCTGCGTCTGCTCGGACGCCACGGCCGGCGTGACGGAGATGCCGGCGTTCTTGTTGTAGACCGTGGTTGGCACGGCGTAGTACTTGGCCACGGCGTGCCAGCTGGGATCGATCTGCCAGGTGACCTTGCCCAGGTAGTCGCCGCCCTTGATGTCCGTGGTCAGCGGCGAGCCGGAAGGAGTCGATTTGCGGTCCACGTACTCGCCGGCCAGGAAGAACCATAGCCTGTCCATCGACAGCGGTCCGCCGAGGGTCGCCGAGGGCCGCAGCAGCTCGGTTTTGTCCTGGTCGCGGTTGAAGTGCCGGCCGTTCTCGTCGAAGCTGGTGTCGTTGTAACGCATGTCGACGGTCCCGGAGAGCTGGTTGCCGCCGGACTTGGTGACGACGTTGACCACGCCGCCGGTCGCCCGCCCGAACTCGGCGGCATAGCCGGCGGTCTGGAACGAGATCTCCTGGATGGCGTCGAAGATGAGATTGGTGGTGAACGTCGCGGTGGCCGGGTCGGTCGTGTCGGCGCCGTCGATGTAGTAGGCGTTCTCGTTGTCGGTCGAGCCGAAGACGTGCGGATTGCCGTTGCCGTTGTCCGCGCCCGGGGTCCTGCCGATGACCGACTGGTAGGTGCGGCCCTGCGAGCCGAGCGCGGCGCGCTCGAGATAGTCGAGCGGATACACCACGCTGAGGCCCGCGCGGGTCGTGTCGACCACCGGCAGGTCGGTTGCAACCGTCAGGGACTCGGCGAGCCCGCCGACCTCCAGCTTCGGCAGCACCTCGGCGGCGCGGTCGAGGCTCACCTGGACGCCCTTGATCTCCTCGGTCTTGAAGCCCGCCACCTCGCAGCGGACGTCGTAGGCGCCCGGGTCGAGCTTGGCGAAGGCGAAGCGGCCGTCGCGGCCGGTGTGCGCAACGCGCGGCCCGCCGATCAGCGACGGCGAAGAGATGGTGACCGTCACACCGGCCAGCACGCCCCCCTGCGCGTCCCTGACCGTGCCGATCAAGCTGCCGGTCGTGCCCTGCGCCCAGGCCGGCGGCGCGGTGAGCGCCGCCAGCGCCGCAAATACCGGTATCCAAACGCGCCACTTGCTCATGGGACGTCGATCCTCCTGCTACGTTGCGCCATTGACGACTTGGCAGAGTGCTGAGTTTCGAGTTTGCCACGCGGCCATGGCGCCGTCAATCCTGCTTCGACCGCGATGAGGCTGATGAAATCACGCGCAGAGCCCTATGCGCATGTTTCGATCGATGGCGGCAAGCAGATTGGCGGATCACGGGCGGCCGGTTGCCGCAAGCTGACAATTCGCTTGGCGCAAATGGCTGCGACAGCCGCCGAACGCGGCTGCTCCGCGGGGCGGCATCGCCCTTGCTTTCAGCCGTCCATCGCAGCCGCCATCCGAACCGAGCATGAAGCTCGGAATCGCTGCCAGCAGGCAGCAATGCCGGAGGCTCGTACGCCGCCATGGGGGGCTACCATGAGATGCAAGCTGGTGATCTGTTCGTTGCTCGTTTCACTGACGCTGATCTTCGCCGGGAATGAGCACCGGGCGGCCGCGGCGGCGCCGCGGGCGCTCACGAACGACGACGTCGTGACCATGGTGCAGGCCGGTCTGCCCCAAGACGTGGTGATCGAAAAGATCAAGGGCTCGAAGACGGCGTTCGACACCTCGACGGACGCCCTGGTGGCGCTGAAGAAGGCGGGGGTCGGCGGCGAGATCATCCGGGTCATGGTGAACCCCACGGCCGAGTCGAAGCCGGCCGGCGGGGTCTCGCCGTGGACGAACACCAATGCGCCGGCACCCTGCCAGGTGCCGCCGGGCGGGCAGCCTGCCTGGTTGTCGGGCGCCTCGCCGGCCATGTGGTACACGGATGCGGACAAGAGCGAGCGGGTGGAGATGAACTACGAACGGGGCACCATCTCCCACGTCGGGTTCATCTTCGGCTCGAGCCTTTTGGTTCTCCACCCGATCCGCGCCAGCGTCCGGGTCGGCGGCCGGACGCAGTTCCTGAGCTGCATCAATCCCACGGATGCCCCGCTGGTCCATTTCAGCCTCGACAAGGGCAGCGACGAGCGCAACACCTCGGTGGGGCGGATCACGCCGTTCAATCAATCCTGGCACATCTCGGACGAGGATCTCGTCCACACCAGGTTCGAGAAGACGCCGGAGGGCTATTTCAGGATCACGCCGGAAGCGCCCCTGAAGCCCGGCGAGTACGGCTTCGTGCCGCAGGGAAGCATGGGCGTCTTCGCCGCCGGGGAGCGGGTGTACTCCTTCGGCGTCGATTGAGGCAAACCGGAACGGCGGGCTCCATCCGTCACGTTCACCAGACGCGCCAGCGCGTCGAGCCGAGGAGGCAGTGTCATGTGGAAACAGGTCAGTGCGGCAGTCGTTGCCCTCGCGCTCTCGGGGGCGGCCTTGGCGGCGCAATCGACTGGCCCGCGCCCCGGGCGTGCCACCGCCGGCTCGCCGCGATCGCCGCAGCCGCTGCGAATGGTGCTGGCGGGCGAAGCGAGCCCCGCCGCGACGCCGGTGCCAAAGGATGTGCTCTTCGGCGAAGGCACCGGACTCAACGGCTCCACGACCCTGATCTTCAGCGTCGCCAGCTACTCGTCGAGTCCGACCGCCACGCCGCTGGCGACGTTCAACGGCATCCTGCTGGACATCGGCATCGACCCCACGACGCAGGAGCTGTACGTGCTCGACAACTTCAGCGGCCTGTGGCTCCTGGACCTGGCGGCGCTCACCGCGACGCTTCGGGGAACCGGGGCCGCGGGCGCCAACGCCTTGGTCTTCGATGCCGCGGGCCAGGCATACGAGTGGGGTTCCGACCAGGTGCTCTACAGGGTGGACAAGGGCTCCGGCGTGGCGACCCCGATCGGCGACACTGGATTTGCCAGCGCGGGCGACCTGGCCTTCGACCTCGACGGCACGCTCTACGGCGCGAGCGGCGATGGCGAGCTGATCCGCATCAACCCCGGCACGGGTGAGGGCACGCCGGTCGGACCGATGGGCTTCGACGACTTCTTCGGCTTGGCGATCGATGCCACGGGCACGCTGTACGGGGGACGCGGCTCGCAGACGTCCGCGCTGTCAGAGATCTATCGCATCGACAAGCAGAGCGGCGCGTCCCAGCTGGTCGGTTCGATCGCCAACGACAACGACAGCGTCGGCGGGCTGGCATTGGTCGCGAGCGCGTCGGCGCCGGCCGCGCTCTACCTGAACAACAACCGATTCAGGGTGGATGTCCGCTGGACAACCAGCAGCGGCTCCGGGTCCGGGATACCGGTGAAGCTCACTTCCGACACCGGCTACTTCTGGTTCTTCAGCGCGTCGAACGTTGAAATGATCATCAAGGTCCTGAACGGCTGCGGCCTGGGAGGGCACTACTGGGTCTTCGCCGGCGGCCTGACGAACGTGGGGACGCAGATCACGGTCACCGACACCCAGACGGGCGCGTCCAGGACCTACAGCACGGCCGCCGGGCCGCCGTTCCAACCCATCCAGGACACCAGCGCCTTCTCTTCATGTCCGTAGGCGCGGAGCCAAAGGAGATCTTTCGATGAAACGCACGGCATGCCGTTCGTTGCTCGTCGCCATGATGATTCTCTTCTTTGGGACGGCTCTCGAGGCGGCAACCTACTCGTTCCAGGTCGACACCGGCGGTACGCTGCTGACGGGTCTCGAGTACTACGCTCGCGAAGAGGCGGACTCGAACGACGTCAGCGTCAACGGCCGCGGCGCGACCCTCACCGGTGCTCCGACGTGGGGACCAGGCTCGGGCAAGGTCAACAACGGCATGGCCCTGACGGCCGGCGCCAACGGCGCGCAGCTGAACGGCTTGCCGAGGTGGACTGACGCCAACGCGTGGTCATTTGGCTACTGGTACCAGTTGCCCGCTCTCCCCGGATCGGAGCAGGACTACATCTCGATCGAGCAGGACAGTGCAGGTCAGTTCGGTGCCGTCTTCCGGCAGGAACCGTCTGGAAATCTGAGGTATTTCCTCATCAGGCGTGGCATTACCAACCTCGCGGAGTGCGATGGCACTTCGGTCTTGGTGCCGGGGGAGTGGTACTACGTCGTCGTCACCTATGCCGGGACCGGCGGTCCTTTCACGGCATACGTCAATAACTCCCAGGACTGCACTACGACCGAAAGCGGCAGCGCGTCAGTCTCGAACGGCAATGTCGGCGTGAACCTCGAAGTCGACAACAGCCAGGTCGCCCTCACCTTCAACCTCGACGAGCTGGGCATCTGGTCCAAGGTCCTCTCCGCACAGGAGCGCACCGACCTCTACAACGGCGGCCATGGCCAGACGATGGTGATTCGGGCCGGTCTCAGTTGGCAGGGCGCCTGGAGCAGCGACCTCATCTACATGCCCGGGGACGTGGTCGGTTTCGACGGATCGAGCTATGTCAGTCTGACGAGCGACAACACTGGCAACCCGCCGGATACGTCGCCGACGAGCTGGGGTCTCGTGGCGCAAAAGGGTGATACCGGCATGACGGGTGCCGCCGGTGCCACTGGCGCGACGGGTCCGGCAGGTTCGCAGGGCCCGGCTGGTCCCCAGGGTTCAGCCGGCGTGCCTGGCCCGGCCGGTCCGGCAGGCCCGATGGGGCCAACCGGCCCTGTCGGCGCCGCGGGCCCGACGGGTCCCGCCGGCCCAAGCGGCCCCGCGGGCCCAACCGGCACGACCGGCGCGACGGGACCCATGGGTCCCGCCGGTCCTGCCGGGCCGATCGGCCCCACGGGACCGGCCGGTGCGCCTGGCGCGAACGGCACCAGCGGTTCGGCGATTGGCGGCAACTACCCCAACAGCGCCTCCGGCAGTTTCCTGATGCCGTGGAGCGATGTGGTCAGCACCACCGAGGCCAACGCCAGCGTGCCGTTGCCGTCGGGCACGGCCAGCAAGCTGGTGGTCAGCCTGACGAAGGAGCCGGGCGCCGGGCAGTCCGCGACCATCACGATCCGCAGGAACGGCGTCGATACGGCGCTGAGCTGCACGATCTCCGGAATCGCCAACACCTGCGCGGACACGGTGGACCGCTTGACCTTCGGCGATGGCGACTTGCTCTCCGTTCTCTACTCGAAGACTTCGCTTGCCGCGGCCTCGCGCGTCCGCTTTTCCTTCGAGTACAACACTCCATAGACTCATGAAGCGCTGGTGGGACGGGAAGATTTGCGTTTGAACGACCGTGTAGTGGGAGCAAGAAAAAAGAGCGCTTGGCTATCAAGAAAACTGAGGCATACCATGGCTAGGATACCGTGTCGCTTCAAAGGGTTGCTGCTCTGTGTGGCTATTCTGGAGCCCATTGGCTTTGCGGTCGCGGCCAGTGCTCAGTTTCTACAGCCTCCTCCCATCTACTCGCCGGGCTCGGGTGCGGCTCCGGGGTCGAGTATCTCTACCTCGACGCCGACTTTCCAGTGGGGGTCGGTCTCGGGTGCGAGCGGCTACGGTTTGTACGTGAGCCAATACCCGTATGGCTCGGGCAACATCATCTTCAGCACCACCGGCTTGACCGGTACGTCGTACACGATCCCTGCGGGTTACCTCAACAACGGTGGTCAGTACCGTTGGAACATGACCACGTTCAACAGCGCTGGGGAGGGCGCGCCGGGCTCGCAGCTGTATTTCACCGTCAACACGGTTAGCACGCTGCCTCCACCGCCCATCTACTCGCCGGGCTCGGGGGCGGCCCCAGGTTCGAGCATCTCCACCTCGACGCCGACCTTCCAGTGGGGGTCGGTGTCAGGTGCGAGCGGCTACGGTTTGTACGTGAGCCAGTACCCCTACGGTTCGGGCAACATCGTCTTCAGCACCACCGGCTTGAGCGGCACGTCCTATACCATCCCCGCGGGCTACCTCAGCAATGGCGGTCAATACCGTTGGAACATGACCACGTTCAACAGTGCCGGGGAAGGTGCGCCGGGCTCGCAGCTGTATTTCACCGTCAACACGGTCAGCACGCTGCCTCCACCGCCCATCTACTCGCCGGGCTCGGGGGCGGCCCCAGGTTCGAGCATCTCCACCTCGACGCCGATCTTCCAGTGGGGGTCAGTGTCAGGTGCGAGCGGCTACGGCTTGTACGTGAGCCAGTACCCTTATGGTTCGGGCAACATCGTCTTCAGCACCACCGGCTTGAGCGGCACGTCCTACACCATTCCCGCGGGTTATCTCAGCAATGGCGGTCAGTACCGTTGGAACATGACCACGTTCAACAGTGCAGGGGAGGGCGCGCCGGGCTCGCAGCTGTACTTCACCGTCAACACGGTGAGCACGTTGCCACCACCGCCCATCTACTCGCCGGGCTCGGGGGCGGCCCCGGGCTCAAGCATCTCCACCACGACGCCGACGTTCCAATGGGGGTCGGTGTCGGGTGCGAGCGGCTACGGCTTGTACGTGAGCCAGTACCCCTACGGCTCGGGCAACATCGTCTTCAGCACCACCGGTTTGACCGGCACGTCCTACACCATCCCTGCGGGCTACCTCAACAACGGCGGTCAGTACCGTTGGAATATGACTACGTTCAACAGCGCCGGGGAGGGCGCGCCGGGCTCACAACTGTACTTCACGGTCAACACGGTCAGCACGCTGCCTGCCCCGCCGATCTACTCGCCGGGCTCGGGGGCAGCCCCGGGACCGAGCATCTCCACCACGGCGCCGACGTTCCAATGGGGGTCGGTCTCGGGTGCGAGCGGCTACGGTTTGTACGTGAGCCAGTACCCGTATGGCTCGGGTAACATCATCTTCAGCACCACCGGCTTGAGCGGCACCTCTTACACCATCCCTGCGGGTTACCTCAACAACGGCGGTCAGTATCGTTGGAACATGACTACGTTCAACAGCGCCGGGGAGGGCGCGCCGGGCTCACAACTGTACTTCACGGTCAACACGGTGAGCGCGCTGCCTGCCCCGCCGATCTATTCGCCGGGCTCGGGGGCGGCCCCGGGACCGAGCATCTCCACCACGGCGCCGACGTTCCAGTGGGGATCTGTGTCGGGTGCGAGCGGCTACGGCTTGTACGTGAGCCAGTACCCCTACGGCTTGGGCAACATCGTCTTCAGCACCACCGGTTTGACAGGAACGTCCTACACCATTCCTGCGGGCTACCTCAACAACGGCGGTCAGTACCGCTGGAATATGACGACGTTCAACAGCGCCGGGGAGGGCGCGCCGGGCTCACAACTGTACTTTACGGTCAACACGGTCAGCACGCTGCCTGCCCCGCCGATCTACTCGCCGGGCTTGGGGGCGGCCCCGGGACCGAGCATCTCCACCACGGCGCCGACGTTCCAGTGGGGATCGGTGTCAGGTGCGAGCGGCTATGGCTTGTACGTGAGCCAGTACCCCTACGGCTCGGGCAACATCGTCTTCAGCACTACCGGCTTGAGCGGCACGTCGTACACGATCCCTGCGGGTTACCTCAACAACGGTGGTCAGTACCGGTGGAACATGACCACTTTCGATGGCGCGGGCGAAGGCGTACCGGGATCGGATCTATATTTCACTGTCAATACCGGAGGCGGCGGAACGCTACCCCCACCGACGATCGTTTCTCCGGGGCTGGGAACGGCGCCGGGGCCGAGCATCTCGACGACGACCCCAGCCTTCCAATGGGAACCGGTGGGTGGCGCGAGCGGTTTCGGCTTGTACGTAAGCCAATATCCCTACGGCTCGGACAACATCGTCTTCAGCACCACGGGCTTGACCGGCACGTCCTACACCATCCCTGGCGGTTACCTCAACGACGGCGGTCAGTACCGATGGAATATGACCACTCTCGATGGCGCGGGCGAAGGGGCGCCGGGATCGGATCTATACTTCACTGTCAATGCCGGAGGCGGAGAAACGCTGTCCCCACCGACGATCGTGTCTCCGGGCCTTGGAACGGCGCCTGGGCCTAGCATCTCGACGACGACCCCAGCTTTCCAATGGGAACCGGTGGGTGGCGCGAGCGGTTACGGCTTGTACGTAAGCCAGTACCCCTACGGCTCGGACAACATCGTCTTCAGCGCCACGGGCTTGACCGGCACGTCCTACACCATCCCTGCGGGCTACCTCACCAACGGCGGTGAGTACCGCTGGAACATGACCACGTTCGACAACGCCGGTGAGGGTATGGCTTCCAGCGATCTCTATTTTACGGTGGGAACAACGAGCACGCCGTCGCCGCCGACGATCGTGTCTCCTGGGAGCGCGAACGCGCCTGGGCCATCGGTGAGTACGACGGTGCCTACGCTGACCTGGAACCCGGTTGCAGGAGCGACGACCTACACCGTATTCGTCAGGATCGCGCCCTATGGCTCGAGCAATGTCGTCTACCAGAAAGCCGGTTTGAACGGGATGTCGTACCCGATTCCGGGTGGCTATCTGTTCAACAATCACCAGTACCAGTGGAACATGACTGCGTCGAACGGTGCCGGGCAAAGTGCACCATCCAACTCTCTCTACTTCAGCGTGCGCTCCCTACCGAACGCGGGTAGCATTGGAATAACGCTGGTGCCGAGTCCATCAAATGGTCAATACGTCATTACGTCCACTCCCTCTATGCCAACAATTCGCGCACGTGCGCAGGTGCTCGGCATCGAGCCCGACCCGACGCCCGGCACGATCTTTACGTGGACAGCCAGCCTTCGGGTGCACGAAAACGCGAGTGGCTCGAAAACCCATCCTGTCCCGGCGCATGACGTTGACTTCGGTGATTCCGACATTGTACAAAAGGTCACGACAACTGGCAGCGGTCTATACACGCTCACGCTGAAGGATCCCTCAATGTTCCGTGGGGGCATGTTGCAGCTGGCAGCGACTGCCTCCGTGAATGGAGTCCAGATAAGCGGAACTACGGACCCGGGTCTCGAGGTGGTTGGTACTAACCCCGATCGCAGCACGATCGAGGCCATCATCGATCAGGGGAGCTACGCCGTAGGCAACGGGTTGAGCGCCAGCGACGTTAGTGATGCGCTCAAGAGAATCGCTTGCCAGGAATCGACGCAGGAGGAGTTCTTCGGCACCGGGTTGCCGATAATCAGCTCTGACAACGGAGTAGGCCTCTTCCAGATAACGAGCTGTCCATGTGATCCGTTTCAAGCATGTCGTAATGTCATGTTCGATTGGATCAACAATGTCCAGGAAGGCACTATGTGTCTTTCCCAAAAGGCTGGTCCTGCGAACGGATACCCAGCCGCGCTGCGCTTTGATCCGCAATATATCTCCTATATCAAGTATACGATCAACCCGAAGAGGTTAGCCGCCGGCCGCCGGCCTATTGATACGAGCAAGGGTGCTCCGGCGCCAGGCTTCACTGCGACTGGATTATTAGAGTACCCCTTGGTTGAACATCCGCCTAATCAACTTCTCGAGGATGCGGTGCGTGGCTACAACGGGTTTAGCGGACACTACCTTGATACGCACCTACACGAGTTCGTTCCTGATGCCATGTTCCTCCAAAATGCGAGTATCCCCCAGCTGGCCACGCCCTTGGTGTGGAAACGAGTCCCGGCGGCCATGCGGCCAACGGGGGGTGCTTACGTAGCGGATGTAGCGGCTCATGATCCGGGCTGTAATCACTAGGCCGGACTTCCTTTCGATTCTTCTACGCAAGTGGTTGCAATGAAAGGCGTTCCAGCCAGTACGACTGGCTGGCTACTGTCTACGCTCGGCGTCCGGCTGAGCTTAGAGAGATACCGCGAGCAGGGTGAGTGCTTTCTGCTGAAGCACCGTCGGGCGGGTGACGACCTCGAAGGTAGCGGTATCCGACAACTTGGGTTGAATGCGGTTCTTGGCGATGGTCGCGAGGTCGTTGAGCAGCGTCCGGAAGCTGTGGACCGGCAGATCGTCGGGTGTGCGCCGAGTGGTGGCCTTGCGCTCTGCGCTCGGCGAGGGCACTGCGGGAGCAACGACAGAAGACCTCCGCGCTTGGGCAGCCTGCGGATCGTCGTCATCGAACAGCATCGGCGCGAGCTGCTTGCGCAGGTGCCATTCCAGGTAGTAGGCAAGCATGCACAAGAACACGTGCGCCCGGACCCGCTCGGGCAACGTGTGGAAGATCGGGCGGACATGGAGATCGACTGTCTTGTAGCTGCGGAAAGCTCGTTCGACCGTTGACAAGCTCTTGTAGCAGCGCACTGCGTCCTCGGCGCTCAATTGGTCGGCAGGGACGTTGGTTCGGACGACGTAGATGCCGTCGAGAGTGGCTTCCCTGGCGATGTGCTCCTGATCGCGCCTGTAGGAGAAGGTGTGATCGGTGACCTCAAGCAGGAAGTGCTTGCCGACCTTGTAGTGATTCAACACCCTACCGACGCGCAATGCGATGCGCACGTTGCCCTTGAGTCGGCGTTTGGGCCGGCGGGTGGCCTCGACGATCGCGTCGAGCTCTTTTTCGGTGGCCTGCAGCAGGGACTCGCGTTTGCGCGACCGTTCCGCGGCGAGCAGTGGATTGTAACAGGCAATCAGCCGCTCGCCGGGGAACTCCGGACTGTGCAGTTCGACGAGGTCCCGGCGGTCGAAGAGGGAAAACTGGAACCCCGTGGGGGCAAACAGCTGGCGAATCTCGGTGGTGCGTAGCGCCGAGATCCAACCCAGTCCCTCGCTGCTCTTAAAATCCTCGCGCAAGCGGGCTGCCGTCAGCATCCCGCGGTCGCCCACCATCACGACCCGATTCAGACCAAATCGTTGGCGCACCTTGTCGAGTTGCGGGCCGAGCGTCTTTGGATCGGCGGTGTTGCCTGCGAACACTTCCACCGCGACGGGGCAGCCGTCGCTGCTACACAGCAGGCCAAAGACGATCTGCGGTTTGTCTTTCTTGCCGTCACGGGAATGCCCGAGCTGCGCCAGGGGACAGTGCTGCCCCTCGAAATAGGTCGAGGTAACATCGTAGAGCACCAGGCTGCCGTCGTGAAGATGGCGGCGGGCCAGCCTCTGCTCAATCGCGGTTTGCTGCACGAAGAGCCAGTCCATGGCGCTGTAGAGCTGCTCTTCGTCGACCGCCGCGAGGCCGAGTTCATCGACCAACGCGCCCAGCGGCGCATCCTCGCCCAAGCCGCGGGCGGTGGCGAGCTTGGAGGCGGGCTCGAGGATGCGAGCCACGATCATGGCGACGATGAGATCGCGCTCACGCGAGCGCTCGGTGGCGAGTTCGCGATCGAGACCGAGCCGACGCAGCACCCCCAAGACGGCGGCGACGTGACCGAAGGGTTGGCTTCTGACGATGTCGAAGCTGTGTTCGAGGTCGTCGCGGGTGGTGCCGCCGCGAAGCAGGACGCGCAAGCCATCGATCGCCGCCGGGGGCAGCTTCGAGAGGTTGGCGAGGGTGCGCTTGCGGACCTTGCCGCCCTGGCGGAAGGACTCGCGGAGCAGGATGCAGGGCTTGGAACCGCGGTTGGGTACCACCTCGATGTGCATGGCTACCAACATAAGGCACAATCCAATAACAGTCAAGCATCAACCGCCAGTATATGAACTATTTACATGGCTACATTTTTGCATACACTATTTCTGGCAAGAGCTGTCGGCTCAACGACTTACCCAGGAATCAGGCTAAGTTTCAAAAGGAAGTTCGGACTAGGAGAAGTCATGACTGGGAAAAGGCAGATCGTACATAGCTCTCTGGCGGTTATGCTTCTTTGCTTGGCGATACCGGCGATGCTTAACGCTGATGGAAAGCGAACCGATAGGCCTGTGAGTGAAGCGCTTCTGGTAGATTGCGCTGGCAGGTATCTCCGCGTGGACCTCGATGGACAACGGGTCATCGCGGAAGGCACTGTCTGGGACAAATCATCGCTGAGAACGGTGCGTTCATATACTGCCTCGACCTTCGACGGGTGCGAAGTGACTGATGCCAAGGCGGACATGTCGCGAAAGACGCTCTATCTCTCGCTGGCCAAGGAGCCGCGCTTGGACGCCAATGGTAAACGCCACTATCTCATTGCGGCTTTGCGACTTCCGGACCTGGCCTTGATGAGCCAGGTTGAGCTTGAAGATGCTTTGGAAACCATGCCGCGCTTGCTGCTGTCAGAAGACCACGAGAAGGTAATGGTTAGCTATAGCACCCACGAAGAGGTCGATGGGTCGCCGATCTGGCGAAACACCATTGATTATCTCGCGGCCGCGAGTTTGAAGCGCATGCATAGAGAAGAGAACCTTAGCCGCGGTTTCACGGACTCTAACCTGCCGTCTTCAATGCCGCTGAGCGCCTCGGCGACTCTCGCAAGCGGACAGCGCGTCTTGGATCGCACCTTCGTACTGGACTTGGGCGGTCGTGTCCTGGAGCATATCGATCCTTATCGACTGCTGTCGCCGGCAATACGGGAGCGGCTGCGTCCCGCAGAGCGCAAGGGAGCAACTGGCGCTCCCTATCTCCCAATCGCATACGCGGACAACGCGGCAGGTCGAACGCTCTTTGTCGTTGGGGACGACCTCGACAGTGGCAGAGGAGCTGGTGGACTCTGGGTCCACGACCTGGTCGGCGGCATGTCGCCGCACCCTATTCTCATCTCGGAGATCGTCGCCGCTTATGATCCAGGGAGTCCTGAAACGCCCACTGCCCACTTGACGGCTGATGGGAAATTCGTGCTGCTCGAGGGTTTTGATTGGCGGCAAGTCGGTCATGCCTCTGAAAACGCAGTTAATGCACGGTTCAAGACAGGAGATCTCAGGCTCTACAGCGTTGATGATGGTAGCTTGGTCAGGAGAATTCAGCTCGAACCGGTGCCGGGGTTTGCGGCCCGGGTGATCGGCTTTTCGCCTGGCAGCGACGTGGCACTTATCGGATCACAAGACATGCTGTATGTAGTGCCTTTAGACGACACCAGGGCTCCGATAAGGTTTCGTAGCCATCAAGGATTCAATCCTTTTTGGTCAGTGGGTGCTGTGTTTGTTGAGAGGTAATGATCAGGAGCTTGCATCTGCACCTTGCGTTCAGACTGCTGTGCTTCGATCCTCAGCCCTTGCCGCCGGCGAGGCGCTTGAGCCTGAGACTGAGCCCGTAGCGGCTGATGCCCAGGAGCTTCGCCGCCTTCGTCTTGTTGCCGCCGGAGGCGGCGAGGGCGGCGGCGATGGCGGAGCTCTCGAGCGCCTCGATCTGCCCCGAGAGACCTTGGGCGACAGGGCGTGGCGGCTCGAGGGCACTCGCGGGCACTCCCCCGCGCTGGTCCTCTGGCGCACCGCGCGGCGGCTCGCTCGCAGCGCGCAGGGTGAAGTGCCGGCTCTCGAGATGGGCGCCGCTCGGGCAGCGCAGGACCGCCTGGACGATCTCGTGGCGAAGCTCGCGGATGTTGCCCGGCCAGCGGTGGGCGACGAGCAGGTTCACCGCCTTCTGGCTGATGCCGCGGATGCGCTTGCCGTGCACCTCGGCGGCCTCGGCGGCGAAGGCCAGGGCCAGGACGGGGATGTCCTCCGCGCGCTCGCGCAGGGGCGGCAGACGGAAACAGAGGCTGCGCAGGCGGAAGTAGAGGTCCTCGCGGAAGGTGCCTTCCGCAACCATGCTCTCGAGCGGGCGGTTGGTGGCGGAGATGACCCGCAGGTTCACGCTCTTGGGCAGGCCGCCGACCGGACGGATCTCCCGTTCCTGCAAGAAACGGAGGAGCCGCGTCTGGAGGCCGAGCGAAAGATCGCCGATCTCGTCGAGGAGCACGGTCCCGCCCTGGGCGAGGTCGAGCAGGCCCACCCGCGCATCGACACCGGTGGCGACGCGGCCGGCGATGCCGAACAGCTCGGATTCGAGCAGCTCGGCCGGGATGGCGGGAGCGCTCAACGGCAAGAATGGCCCCTTGGCGGTCGGCCCCGAGGCGTGGATGAGGCGGGCGAACAGCTCCTTGCCCGAGCCGGTCTCGCCGAGCAGCAGGACGTCGAGGCGGCTTCTGGCGGCGGCGCGGATCTCCTCGTAGAGGGCGCGGATCGCCGGCGAGGTGCCCGGGACCATGTCAGGGGGGAAGCTGAGCGGCTCGGGATCTTCCGGCGGTGGCGCGCCGGCTCCGGCGCCTGCCTCCTCGCCGAGCAGGCGGTCCGCAAGGTATCCCAGCAGATCCGCGCGCCAGGCCGCGCCGGCGAGCGCCGGGCTGGCGAAGCAGGCGGCGAGGAATACCGGCGCCCGCCCGCCGCGTCCGGCGAGCAGGCAGGCTCCCTGCCGCTCGACGGGCGCGGCGGCGCCCTTCGCCGCCGCCAACAAGGAGCCGCGCGCCAGCCGCTCGACGGCAGTCTGCTGCTCCTCGCCGGGCCGGCCGGCGGACTCCACCAGGATGACCTCGCCGTCCGGGTCGAAGCGGAAGGCCCACAGCGCCTCCGCCCCCAGGGTCCGGCAGGCCCGGGCCAGCAGCCGCCCGCGCCTCCCTGGCAGGCCGGCGCCGCCGCGCTCGATCCGGCGCACCAGCTGCAGCCCCGCTTCCGCCGAGGAGATCGGGTCCGGCGTCGGCACCTCGGCGGTGCTGGGGGTGTCGGCGGGCGCCGCGGAGCGGGCGCTGGAGGTCCGCGGGTCGGGTGCAAGCGCCAGCTCGAGCGCGGCGTCCGAAGTGGAGATCTCCTCGACGCGGAAGAAGGCCTTGCCGATCTGCACCGCCTCGCTGCCGGGCGCGAGGCGCACGCGCTCGTGGCGCTGGCCCGCGCTCACCAGGCCGTTCTTGGAGCCGAGGTCCAGGAGCACGATGCCGCGGCCGTCCGGCCGCAGCAGCGCGTGGTGATGGGAGATCCCGGGCACGGCGAGCACCAGGTCGTTGTCCGGGGCGCTGCCCAGCCGCACCTCGGCGTCGCGCACGGCGAAGTGGCGGACCTTGCCGCCGTAGCTCATCTCGAGGCGCAGCATGCCGTCTCGGTCTCCGTAAAACTCAGCCCGCGGCGCTGCCGGCGGCGTTGCCGGCGAGCCGTTGCAGGCGCTCGCGCACCAGGTCCAGGTGGCCGCGGGCGATGATGCTGTTCGCGCGCTCGGCGCTCACCACCTCGTAGGCGCTGCGCGCCGCGTCGGCGGCCCGCTTCCTCTCGCCCAGCCGCGCCAGTAGCTCGGCCTGGAGCGAGAGCAGCTCGCCCCGGGTCTCGGGCTTCTCGCTCAGCATGCGCTCCACCTCCGCGAGCAGCCCCCGCGGCTCGGCGCCCCGGGCGAAGCGGCACTCCAAGGCCCAGTAGCGATGGAGGTCGGTGCCGTTGGGAGGCACCTTGGAGGAGATGTCGTTCGGCATCTCGCCGGCGCGCCAGCGCACGAACTCGCGATAGATGGCCTCGTCGGAAAAGGCATTCCCGTAGCGGTCGATCGCCGCCAGCGCATCTGAGTACCGGCGCTCCTCGAGCAGCGCGAGCACCTCGCCCTTGAGGAACTCGTGCTTGCTCTTGCCGCCGTCGTAGATCGCCCCGGCGTCGAGCCCGCGGCGATACCAGGCCAGGGCCCGCCGGAGGTCGCCCTGCAGGTGGAAGGCCACCGCCGCCTCGTAGGAGACCTCCGTCGGATCGTCGGCGGTGCGGGTGATGGCGGCAAAGCGCCGCTCGGCTTCGGGGATGTGTCCCTCCGCAGCGAGCAGGCGCGCCTCGACCCGGCCCGCGTACTCCTCGATCCAGCCCTCCTGGGCGGCGGCGGCGGCGCGCTGGGCCGCCTGCGCCGCGCCCAGTGCCAGCGGCAGCGACCCCAGGGCGCGCAGCCGGTCCGCCTCGCGGAGTTGCCGGTAAGCCTCGCGGCGCCGGCTCTCGCGCTCCGCCACCGGCAGGCGGCCGGGCGAGCTGAGTGCGAACCCGTCGAAGCCGACCTGCCAGACCCGGCCCGATTCGTAATGAACGTCGAAGCGGCGCGCGCGCGTGTCGGCGGTGACGATTTTCTCCTGTGAGGGCATCCTGCCGCGCGGCAGGGGGACGTACCACAGGAGCTTCCTCTCCTGGTCGGGGCCGACGATCGAGTCCGGCGACGCGGCGGGACCCGCGGTGGGCCAGCCGGGGCCCAAAAACCACGGGTCGAGGCGCACCGCGGCGAGCACGTTGACCCAGTCGTAGGCATTGTTGATGCCCGAGAAGATGAGCTCCGGCTTGCCGTCGCCGTCGATGTCCCAGGCGCCCTCGAAGCGGTGGCCGCCGCGGGCGTAGAAGACGATGCCGGCATGCTCGTATTTCGGCGCGTAGAGCACGGTGAACGACGGCGCCTCCGGGACGTGGCCGTAGCTGACCAGGATCTCGTCGATGCCGTCGTGGTCGAGGTCCGCCGCCACCAGGTGCTGAACGGAGAAGCGCTGCGGGTCGTTCGGGAACACCTCGCTCGCCAGCGGCAGCCGCGCCCGCTTGACGACGCTGCCGGTTTCGGGATCGAGATAGGAGAGGGTCGAAACCTGGTCCGGCCGCCACTGCATCGGCCGCTGCAGCACGGTGGCGAGCAGCCGCGGGCCGCCGGGAGAGAGGCGGGCCAGCGCGGTGCGGGAGATGTCGTCGGGGTCGAAGCCGCGCAGCGCCCAAAGCTGCTTGCCCTGCTTGTCGATCGCCGCGAAGCCGTCGGCCCGCGCGATCAGGTGGGAGAAATTGGGGTGCGCCGGCATCAAGGAGCGGGCGCCGACGACGACACCGCCGGCCACCACGGCAACGCCGAGCACGGCCGCCAGGGAACGCACGACGCTGCGCCGCGGGCGCCGGGCGGCGCGCCGGCCGCGCAGGTCCGCAAGCGCCGCAACCGCGGAGGGATAGCGGTCCTCCGGCCGCTTGGCCAGCAGCCGGCAGACGATGCGCGCCAGCCAGCGCGGCACCTCGGGCCGGAGGCGGCACAGGTCCGGGGGCGGCGTGCGCAGATGGGCGAGGAGCGCCCCCAGGTCGGACTTCGCCGGGAAGGGGAGCCGGCCGGCCAGCATCTCGTAGAGCACCAGCCCGGCGGCATAGAGGTCGCTGCGCGGATCGGCCTCGCCGCCCAGGGCCTGCTCGGGCGACAGGTAGTCCACGGTGCCGACGAGCGCGCGATCCATCGTCGCCCGGGTCTCGTCGCGGTCGAGATGCCGCGCCAGGCCGAAGTCGGCGAGCTTCACCTCGCCGCTCGCGGTCAGGAGGACGTTGGCCGGCTTGACGTCGCGGTGGACGATGGCGAGCGCGTGCAGGGCGGCCAGGCCCTCGAGCAGCTCGGCGGCGATCCGCACCGCTTCCGCGATCGGCAGGGCGCCGTCCCGCAGGCGATCCTTGAGCGAGCCGCCCAGGACCTCCATCGTGAGATAGACGCCTTCCGGCGCGGTGCCGATGTCGAAGATGCGGACCAGCCTGGGGCTCGAGGCGTCGCGGGCCACCGCCACCTCGCGGCGGAGGCGCAGCAGGGCGCCCGTGGTATGGCGGTCCGGATGCAGCACCTTGAGCGCCACGTCGCGCCGGAGCTCGCGGTCATGGGCGCGGTAGACGCTGGCATAGCCGCCGCTGCCGAGCAAGACGCTCAACTCGTAGCGGCCGCCGAGGAGGCTTCCCGGCGGCCGGTGACGAGAGGCGAACGGTGGAGCGGGCTGGGCCTCCACCGTTTCGGTGCGCTCGGATTCGCTCATTCAACTCAACCGGCTCCTGCGCAAGTTAGAGCAGGTCGAGGGGGAGCGTCAATGGCCAGCGGGGGCCGGCGGGCCGGCCGTGCGGGGACCGGTCCCCCGCGGGAGCCTACGAATCAGGGACCCAGGTACAGGACATGGACGTAGATGCCGAGACGGACGTTGTAGGCCAGGTACCAGCCGGGATGGTCCGGATCGTCGTAGAGCACGATGTCGTCACTGTCCCACAGCCAGTTGGCGCAGTAGTCGTAGTCGTATGGCGCAACGCTGAAGAAGAAGCCGCCGAAGCGGAAGCGGTCGCGGCCGCCGCCTTCCAGCCGGTAGACGTGGTTGGGACCGAACCTGCCCGGGAAATGCCCGTGCTCCCAGGGACGGTCGAGATGGTAGTGCGGGTCGTTCCTGCCGCCGTCGTGACCGACCCAGCGGTCATTCTCGGCGTCCACGTGCGGGGCATTGGGATGGCCAGCCCCTTCCGAGAAGTTGCGGGCCTGGGGACGCGCGCCGCGGGCTGGCGGGGCCTGCGCTGCCGGCGCGCGGGCGGGTTCCCGCGACGGTGCGGGACCATGAGACGGGATGTGCCCGCCGCCAACCGGCGCACTGCCCGCATGCTGCCCACCGCCATGAGGCGCACCGCCGCCGTGCTGGCCGCGCTGTTGGCCCAAGCCGGGGAGCGTGCAGAGCAACGACACCGCGAGGATTGCGATCAGTTTTCTCATACGGTCTCCGTTTCTGATGGCGTCAGATGATCACCGGCCGCCGCGGATCGCCCAGGGACCGCCGGCGCGCCAGGCCGTGGCGCGCCGGCTCTGGCGATTGCCTCGTCAGTGACGCTCCGGATGCTCCCAGTGGCCGCGATGGAAGTAGTGGTGGCCGTTGCGCATCTCGTAGCGCGGGCCTATCCAGTGTGCTTCGGGATGGGGCGGCCGCTCCCAGCGTCCGGCGTGCCAGACGAAATGCCTGACGCCGACGTCCCAGTCCCAAAAGCCGCCGATCCAGACGAAGTCCGGACCCGGCGCCGCCACGACCACCTCATCCTGGGGCGGCGGCGGCGGGCCTTCGACCTCGAGCTCCGCCTCGCCGCCATATCCCGGCCCTACCGCGCGGACGTAGCAGCCGAGGGTGGCCAGTCCGAACGCCAAGCCCAGGATCAGCAGCGTCAGCTTGATGCCGTTGGTTGCGGTCTTGTGCATCGCATCCTCCGTGCGGGCGTTGGGAGAGCCGGCCGGGCGCCGGCTGGATGCCCGCGCACACGCGGAGCCGGCTTCTCGAGCTGCCCGCATGGACCTTGAGCTGCAAAGTCGATGCCGCGTCCCTGTCCATGATAGGCGACGGTGGCGGAGCGCCGGGCGGCGCCGATGAAGCCGATGAAGCACGTCGTCCGGGCCGCCGCTGGGGGCCGCGGCCGCCGCCGTGGCTATGGAAAGCGCGGACGGCCGCCAGCCCAGGCCACCGGGTAGCGGGCACAGGGACCGGCGATGGGATCGGTCAGGCGTGGCGGGTAACAGGCGGGCGGACCATAGATGCCGTAGGGGTCGAAGAGGTACCAGCGCTGGTCGGTGGGGTCGCGGTGGGCGAAGAACACGTGGAGGTGGGTGTTGGGATCTCCCGGCCCGCGCTTGCCGCCCGGTCCGGTGTCGCCGGCGAACCCGAGGAACTGGCCGGCCGCGACGTGCTTGCCGAGCAGATCGTGGTCGATCACCTGGGTCTCGAAGCCCCAGTGGCGGGGATCGGTGTGCCGGTCCGCCGGGTCCTGGGCGCAGCCGGTGGCGAGGAGATGGACGCGGTACGGGGCCAGCTGTTTCTCGCCGGCGGGCGCGTGGGCCATGGTCTGGGACCAGGCGGCTTCGCAGTCCTGGCGGGCGCCGTCGCGGAGGTGCATGTAGATCGTGCGATAGGCGTCGGCGGCGCCGCCCACGTCGTGGCTGACGACGATGGTGTTGCCCGACCAGCGGTCCCAGCCGATGAAGATCACCGTGCCCGGCGCGGCGGCTTTGACGGCGAATGTCTGCTGGTCGTCGCGGCTGAAGTCGGCGGCGTGATGCCAGGTGCCGGTGGCGTAGAGCCACGCCCCGCGGCGCTTGACCGCCGGGTCGGAGAAGGGGAGGGTGAAAGGCGCGTCGTGGAGCACGAGCGCGGAGAGGCGGACGAAGCGGTCCGCGCCGTCGCTCTCGACCGGCCAGTGATAGACCACGGTGTCGTGCGGCCCCGGCGCGGCACACGTGCCGGGCCGGCCCTGGCAATGGGTGGCGGTGGCGCGGATGCCATAGTCGTAAGCCTGCTTGGCGACGACTTGGTTGGCGCACTCGTCGCGGCAGGCGCCCGGCGCGGCCGCCAGGGCCACCAGGCGCTCGCCCAGGCGCGCCAGGCCGTGCCAGCGGGCGAGGAACCGCTCCCGTTCGCCGGTCCAGACCGACGCGGGGCCGGCACCGGCGCGCCAGATGCCGGCGTAGCGGCGGCGGCCGCGGTCGTCGTCGTAGGCGTCGACATCGACGAGGTGGAGGCCGCGCGGGGCAAGCTCCGCCTGCGTGCGGTCCAGGCCGGTGCCGTCGAGACCGGTGAGCAGGTCGTGATCGCCTTCTCCGGGCTGCCACAGGGCCGCGAAGCGCAGGCGGCCGCGGTCGCGGTAGGCGCGGAGGCGCACCGGACGGAGGCCCCGTCCTGCCTGCCTTTCGTCGGCACTCGCCAGGGCCGGGCCGTCGAGCTCGAGCGCGACCTCCTCGCGCTGCCGGCCGCCGCGCCAGGCGCCGAGGTACTTGCGCTGGCGTCCTTCCAGGTAGGTGTCGAGGTCCGCCAGCTGCAGGCCGCGCTTGGCGAGCTCGTGGTTACGGGCGAGGAAGCCGGCGGCGTCGAGGCCGGCCGCCAGCTCCTCGTCGCCGGTTCCCTCGCGCCAGGCGCCGGCGTAGAAGCGGTGTCCGCCCTGGACGTAGGTGCGCAGGGCGGCCACCCGCATGCCCTGACTTCGAGCCAGCTGCGCCTTGGCTTGCACCTCCTGCCAGTCCGGCAGGGCGGCCCACAGCAGGTAGGGGTCGTTGCCGCGGCTGAAGACGCCGGTGAACAGCGTCTCGGCGGCGAGCGGCGAGGCGAGGACCGCGGCGCCGAGCACGGCGGCGGCGGTCACCGCCGAGAGGGCCGCCAGGGAGAGCGCCGAGGCCGCCGCGATGGGCCGGTGCGCCGGGAGGCGGACGTGCGCGGAGATCATCGGCCGATGGCAGGGCTCAGTCGTGGGCCAGCCCGGCCCAGAACTCCGCCGAGGTCTGGACCGGCACGATCTCGAAATCGACCAGGTCGTCCCACTGCCGGGTCCAGGCGTGCAGCAGGTCCATGCTCGCGGCCTCCATGACCTGGAAGCACCGGCCGGCGGCTGCATCCACCCAGCTCGCCTGGTAGGCGACGCCCGCGGGCATCAGCCGCCCGCGGCGCTGGAAGCGCTCGCCGACGGGCCTGGGGTCGCCGTTGCGGAAGCGTTCGACCACCATGAAGAGCATGCGGGCACAGTCTACTCCACGCGGCGCCGGGCGTCGCGGAGGTGGGTGCCGCCCTCGCGGCGGTGACGCCGGCGCCCGGGTTCAGGCTCGACGTTGCCTGAAGCCGTGCGGCCGGAGATCCTGCGCCGCCTACTCTGCCTCGCGGGCCAGGGCCACCAGCAGATCGGCCAGTGCTTCGAGGTCGCGCAGATCGGCCACTTCGGCCGGGGTGTGCGCGTAGCGCAGCGGCCAGGCGAGGGGCAGGACGGCGGCGTCCCCGTGCTGGAAGGGCACGCCGTCGTTGCCGCCGGGCAGCGCGGCGACCTGCAGGGCGATGCCCTGCCGGCGGCCGAGGGCGAGCAGCCGCGCGAGCAGGGCGCGGGGCGCCGCGGCCGGCAGCACCGCGCCGTGGCCGAGGGGGGCGTAGGCGGGGCCTCGCGGCTCGCGGGGGGAGTCGGCGGTTGGAAAGGCGTCGATCGGGTAGACGCGCCGGTAGCCGCCCGGAGCGTGGGCGAGGGCGGCGGCGCCGAGGTAGCCGACCTCCTCGCGGACCGTCCACGACCAGGTGATCCGGTGGCGGAGCCTGGCGGGATCGATGCGGCGCAGCGCGAGCAGCATGACGGCTGCGCCGGCGCGGTCGTCCAGGCTGCGGGCGGCCAGGCGGTCGCGCCCCAGGCGGAGCACGGTCTTCGGCATGGTGACCGCGGTCCCCACGCCGATGCCCGCGGCGGCGACGTCTGCAACGCCGGCGGCGCCGAGCCAGGCGGCGAGGCCGGCGGCGGGCGAGCGGCGGCCGGCGGTGAGCCAGCCGGCGCGCGGCTCCAAGACGGCCGGCCGCGGGCCGCGCCGCCCGTGGACGAGCGCCGCCTGACCTTCCCAGAGCGAGCTTTGGAGGCCGCCTCGCGCTGCAAGCAGCAGCCTGCCGTCCGGCAGGATCTGGCTCACCCGGAAACCGATCTCGTCCATGTGGGCCATGAACAGCCGCGGCTCGGGGTCGGAGCGCGGGCCGCCGGCGGTGACCGAGAGGTTGCCGGCCCAATCGACGACCGGATGGGCCCAGGGCGGCAGCTGGGCGGCGATCGCGCGGCGCACGGCGGCCTCGTCGCCGCTGACGCCGTGGAGCGCGGCGAGCGCGCCGACCAGGGCGGCGGTCTGGGCATGGCGCGGGCTGTCGGAGGGCGGCGGCGGCAGGGTGGCGCGCGGGGCCGGCGGCGGTTGAGGGGCGGGCGGGGCCGGCGGCGGCGTGGGCGAGTGGCTGGCCCGCGCTGGCGACGCTGACGGCGGTGGCTGCTGCCGCGGGGCTTCTCGCCTCGCCGGGGCCTCCGGGCCGCCGAGCAGCGCCAGCAGCGTGGAGGTGAGCTCCCGCATGTCGGCGATCGCCACGGTCTCGACCGCGGTCCCGGGGTAGCGGGCCGTCAGGCCAAGGTAGCCGGTGCGGCCGGAAAGAGGTTCGGCCGCGGCTCCCTCCGGGCCGGGTGGACCGGGGCGGAGGGGCAGGTACGGGGCGGCGTGAGCGCCCGGAAGCCGGCCGGCCAGCGCGCCGCCGGCCAGCAGGCCGGCGCCGGGCGGCGGCAGAGGCGCGGGTACAACGCTGCCGTCCGCGCGGCGTTGCCAGCCGAAGCCCCAACCCAGGAAGACGAGATCCGAGACCGGGCCGTGGTCGCGCAGCAGCCGGTCGAGGGCGGGGCGTCCGGCAAGGGTGGCCGCCGTCCAGGCGAAGACCACGCTGCCTTTGCCGGCGGCGGGCCGGAAGCGGCGCGCGGCGTCGGCCTGGGCCAGGCAAGCGGCCTTGACCCGCGCCGAAGGGCCGGCGAGCAGGCCGCCTGCCAGCCTTGCCGGCCGGCGGTCGAGCGCCACCGGGTCGAGCGGCCGGATGCCCATCTCGGCCGCCTGTGCAGCATTTTCGGCGCCGACGTCGACGAAGGCGTCGGCGAGGGTGAAGGGCGCCGCGGCTGGCTCCGGGTGGGGATGCAGGTGGATCGAGCGAGCCGCCACCACGCCCGGAACCGCGCCGCGGGCGCCCGCCACCCAGACGACCTGGCCCTCGTGGGCCTGCTGCCACAGGGCACCGGCCGGGATGTCCTCGCCGGCGGCGGCGAGCCGCAGGTAGCCGTCGGCGGTGACGCGGCTGACCACGAAACCGGGTTCTGCCAGCGGGCAGGCGACCAGCCGCCGCGGCGCGCCGGACCCCAGGGTGACCGTCAGGTCGCCGGACGCATCGGAGCGCACCGGCAGGTCGCGGCCAAGGCGCTGGCGAATGAAGCCGGCTGCCGGCTGCTCCCGCCCGGCCACCGCCGCCAAACGCAGGTACGCCTCGAGCGCGCTCCCGGGATCGGCAGGCGCCGTCTGGGAGGCGCCGGTTCGCGGCGCGGTGGAGGCGCCGGTCCGCGGTTCCGCCGCCGGCATGGCTGCCAGGACGCAACACGCCCAGAGGAGCGCGCGGGCGGAAAACGGTGGTGAAGCGTCACTGACCAAGACTCGCAGGCCTTGCCAGCTCTTCGAGCTGAACCTTGAGCTGGTCCGCCCCTGCCGTGTAGCGTTCTATCTTACGAATCGCCGCCAGCATGTCTTCGATCAAGAGGCTGGCGTCGCGTTCACGCATCCAGCAACTCCGGCTCGATCCGCTTCCAGAGCGATGGCTTGCTGGCGCGTCGGGAAACCAGGTCCACCCGGCGCCCGAGCGCCCGTTCGAGCTGCTCGCCCAGATCGACGAAGCCCAGCCCAATGGAGGGATCCACCTCCACCAGGACGTCGACGTCGCTGTCCTCCCACGCGTCGCCCCTGGCCCAGGAACCGAAGAGAGCCAGCCGCCGGATTGGATAGCTCGCTTTCAGCAATCGATGCTGCTCGCGCAGCAGCGCCAGGATTTCTTCGGTGGTCGCCATCGAGGATCCTCCTGCCACGACGACAATACCAGCTTCACTCTCGGCCCGGACCGGCAAGGAAGGCGGCGATCGCCGCGTGGACCGCGGCGGGCTCCTCGGTACGTCTCTTGCACTCGCACGGTCTGGCCAGGCGCCAGCCCGGTGCCCTGGTCGACGAGATGCGAGGAGGCGAGGAGTATGCACGTGAGTGAGCTGCAGGCGGCGCCCGAGGGCAGGGGCTGGGAGAGCGGGGAGAGCGTTGTGTCCCGTCGACTGTTCCTGGAGCTCTCCTTGGCCGGGGCAGTCGCCGCCGGCGCTTCCCGGTTGGGCGTGGCCCAGGAGACCCAGGCCAATGGCATTCCCTACCGGACGCTGGGACGCACCGGCGAGAAGGTCTCGCTGGTGGGGATCGGCGGCGCGCACCTGGGCAAGCCGCGCGACGACCAGGAGGCGGTCCGCATCGTGCGCACCGCGATCGACTCCGGCATCAACTTCATGGACAATTCCTGGGACTACAACGATGGCGTGAGCGAAGAGCGGATGGGCAAGGCGCTGCGCGACGGGTACCGGCAGAAGGCCTTCCTGATGACCAAGATCGACGGCCGGACCACGCAGTCCGCGGCACAGCAGCTCGACGAGTCGTTGCGGCGGCTGGAGACCGATCACCTGGACCTGCTGCAGCTGCACGAGATCATCCGCATGTCGGACCCCGAGCGCGTCTTCGCCGCGGGCGGGGCCATGGAGGCGGTCCTGGCGGCCAAGCAGGCGGGCAAGATCCGCTACATTGGTTTCACCGGCCACAAGAGCCCGGACATCCATTTGCACATGCTGGAGACGGCCGCCGCCCACCAGTTCACGTTCGACACCGTGCAGATGCCGCTCAACGTCATGGACGTTCATTTCAACAGCTTCGCCCAGCGGGTGCTGCCGGTGGCGCTCGGCCGCCACATGGGCGTCCTGGGGATGAAGCCCATGGGAGATCACCACATCCTCGACAGCAAGGCGGTGACGCCGTTCGAGTGCCTGCACTACGCCATGAACCTGCCGGTCAGCGTGGTGATCACCGGCTGCGACTCGCTCCCGATCCTGCACCAGGCGATCGACGCCGCCAAGAGCTTCCGGCCGCTCGGCGAGCAGCAGCTGGCGGCGCTCAAAGCCAAGACCGCGCAGGTGGCCCAGGACGGCAAGTACGAGCAGTACAAGACCACGAACCACTACGACTCGACGGCGCACAACCCCGAGTGGTTGGGCTGACCCGCGGTCGGCGCGGAAGCGGAGCGCGAAAGGCGGGTGAAGCACGGGCCGCTCCGGGGCTCGGCCCGTGCTTGACTGCGGGGGGCCTCAGGGACAGGCGCTCGTCGCCGCTGCCGCCTCGTTGGTCTGCGCGGAGGCGCCCGCGGCGTTCCACGCCCAAACGTGGTAGGCATAGGTCGTGCCGCACTTGAGGCCGGTGCTTTCGTAGGTCGCGGTGCCGGTCGAGTTGGCAGGGGCGTCGGGCAGCGGCGTCCAGGGTCCGCAGCACCCCTCCTTGCGTTCGATCTTGAAGCCGCTCTCGTTGTTCGAGTTGTCCTGCCAGGTCAGCTCGAGCTCGCTCGCCGAGACCGTGGTGACGCGCAACCAGGTCGGTGCGGCGGGCGGGGTGCCGCCGGCGCCGCCGCAGGGAGTCCCGCCCCAGGTCGCGGCATCGAGGCCGATCGCGGCGGCCAGCGCCTTGACCGGGCGGACGCCGCGGTAGATGCCGAAGCAGGCCGCCGAGCTCCAGGTCGGCGGCGAGGCGTTCCAACCGAACTGGGAGAGGGCGGTGGAGAGCTTGGGCGCGAGGAGCGAAGTGCCGTCGTAGGTCGACAGTCCCGCCCCCAGGCCGTTGTAGTAGTAATCGGTGCCGCAGTTGCCGGATACCACGGTGCCGTCTTGGTTGTACTGGATGCACGAGCTGGTGGCGGTCTGAGTGCCGTTGCCGAGGACGAGCTGCACCCAGGCCGACAGGTCCGCATAGACCGCATAGGGGCCGGTCATGGATGCATGTCCCGTGGCCAGATCGAAGGCCCGCAGCACGTCGCCCATCCACAGTGCGCGGGGGGCGTCGGCGGCGTCCCAGGCCCGCCCCTGCTGCCAGTACCAGTCGCCGGTGTAGGGAGCCCGCGGCGCGATCGGCTGTGTCGTCGTGTTCCAGCCGAAGTCGGTACGCCCGAAGGTCAGGTGTGTGCCGTCGAAGGCGCTGGCGATCAGCCACTGGTCGACGACCTCGCCGGCGCGGGTCAGATAGGCGGCGTTGTTCGTCGAGACATAGGCGGCGAGCAGGAAGCGCGCGACATCCTGCGAGTAGCCGATCCACATCTCCAGATTGCCGACGCCGCCCGCGGCGGTGTTGGCGCCGCCGCCCACCCAGTCGCAGACCTGCTGCTGCGTGACGCTGCTCGTGTAGCAGTGGTTCTGTCCCTGGTCGTACTCGGCAGCCAGGTGGTTTGCGGCCAGGGAGTCTCCGGCCGCGCGATAGATGGCGCGCGAAGCGGCGGGGAAGGCTGGGTTGCCGGCCGCATGATAGTAGGCGAGGCCGAAGCGGGCGGTGGCGTCGGTCGCGGTGTCCTGGGACCGGCAGGTGAGAGTGCCGCCGGACATCTCGGCGATCCAGCATGGAAGGCCGGGATGAGTTGACGAGGCCATGGCCTGGATGGTGTCGTGGATCGCCATCATCCGCGAGTCGCTATCGGCCAGGGCCGTGACGACGGCCAGCTCGGACAGCTCGTCGCTCACCACCAGGTAATCGGAAAACGACGGCGAGGCCAGCGGCGGGTTGATTGCGCCGCTGCCGTCCTTGAGGTGGGCGACGTCGCAATCGGTCGAGGTCGTGAACCAGGGCGGGACCTGCAGCGTCTTGCCGCCGATCGTCATGCTGTGCGTGGGGTGGAAGTCGATGGCATAGAGGTCGTCGACCAGCGTCAAGAAGTTTTGGCCCAGGGTCTGGCCGTTCTGGCCCGCGGCCCCGGGCTGAAGGACGCACTGAGCGTGAGCCGGCGCGCCGTGCAGCGCCAGGACGAGCGGCAGGGCGAGCGAGGCGGCGCGGTGGGGCAGTGTCTTCATCTTTCCCTCCTTTTGAGTGTGAGTGTGCCAGCGGATTGGAGGGCTAGGAGAGCAAGGCCGCTGCCAGGAATCGCGGCCGAAAAAGGGTGGGAAATGGCCCCCAACGAACACTCTTCGAGCGCCGGGCGCCAAGAGCGCTTGGCGCCGGCGGCGAGGCGCTTGGCGGTGCGCGGTTGAAGCGGCGCGGCAGCGGAACGCCTGGCGCGGCGCGCCGTCAGCGGTGCGCGGAGATGAGGCCCAGCCGCGCGAGCTTGTAGTTGAGCCCGTTGCGGGTGAGGCCGAGCGCGCGGGCGGCGGCGGCCTTGTTGCCGCCGGTGGCCGCCAGCGCCGCGGTCAGTGTTTCGCGCTCGAGAGCGGCGACGCGTTCCTCGAGGGTCGGCGCCGGCGCCGGCTCCGGCGGCGGGATGGGAGCCGCGGCCGCAGCCTGGGCCTGGGATGCGCCGGCCTCGGGGATGGAGAGGTGGCCGCTGCCGACGACGCCGCCGTCCGGACAGAGGAGGACGGCGCGCTCGACCTCGGCCGCGAGCTCGCGCACGTTGCCCGGCCAGGCATGCTCGGCGAGGCGGGCCAGGGCGCCGCGGCTGATTCCGAGGATGCGCTTGCCCAGGGCAGCGGCCGCGCGGTCCGCGAAGGCGGCCGCCAGCCGCGGGACGTCGGCGCGCCGCTCACGCAGCGGCGGCACGCGCAGCTCGAAGCCGCGCAACCGGTAATAGAGATCGGCGCGGAAGCTGCCCGCGGCGACCATGGCGGCCAGGTCGCGATTGGCGGCGGCGATGACGCGCACCTCGAGCTTGCGCGGCGCCGGCGCCCCCAGGGGCAGGACCTCCCGTTCTTCGAGCACCCGCAGGATCTTGGCCTGCAGCTCGAGCGGGAGCTCGCCGATCTCGTCGAGAAAGAGCGTGCCGCCCTGCGCCCGGACGAACAACCCGGGACGGGGATCGACCCCGGTGGCGATCCGGCCGTGAACGCCGAACAGCTCGGCCTCGGCGAGGCTGGCCGGAATGGCGGCGCAGTTGAGGGTCACGAAGGGCCCGGCGGCGGCGGGACCGGAGGCGTGGAGCGTGCGGGCCACCAGCTCCTTGCCGGTCCCGGTCTCGCCCAGCACCAGCACCTGGCGCCGGCTGCCGGCCGCCGCGGCGATCATGTCGAGCAGCGCCAGCGCCGCCGGCGAGGTGCCGGGCACCATCCCCTCCGGCAACCGCAGGCCGGCGGCCGGCGGCTTCGCCGGCGGCGGCGGCTCCGCGGCGGCTCCCAACCTGGCGGCCAGGTAGTCGAAGAGGTCCCGCTCCCAGGCATCGGCGCCCGGTCCGGCGCCGGCGAAGACGGCGGCGAGCCGCCAACCCTGGCCGGTGCCGGCGGCGCCGAGCAGCACGGTCGCCGCCTCGCCGCCGGCGCCAACCGCAACCATCGCGCCGCCCGGGCCGGCAGCCGCCAGCACCTGCCCGGCCGCCTCGCCCGGCACCGGACCGTGGCATTCGACGATCACGGCCTCGCCCCCCGCGACGCGGAAGGCGAGCAGGCTGACGGCGCCGAGAATGGGGCGGGCCGCGGCAAGGCCGGGAGCGACGCCGCCGTCGGCCGTCCCTGGCGACCGCTCCAGGACGCGAATCAGCCGCAGAGCGGCGCGCACCGAGCGGGCCGGCGGCGTCACCGCGCCGGTGGCGGTCGAGGGCGGGGCGGCGGCGAACCCCGCGTCGCCGGCGAGCGCCAACCCCAGCTCGGTCTCCGACGTCGCGACCTCTTCGAGCGTCAACGTGGCGGTGCCGAGGCCGACCTCGCCGCCGCACGACAGCAGCACCTGGGGCAAGCGCTGGCCGCTCGCGACCAGGCCGTTCTTGGAGCCGAGGTCGACCAGCAGCAGGTCGCGGCCGAGCGGCTGCAGGCGGGCGTGGCGGCGGGACACGCCGCGGAAGGGGAGGACCAGGTCGTTGCCGGCGGCGGCGCCGATGACGGCGGCGCCGGCGGGAAAGGGGAAGGACCGGATGCGGCCACCGCTGCGCGCGACGAGTCGGAGCATGACGGCGCCGGCGTCCCGCGGGACGCTATCTCCCGGCGGGCGGCGCCGCGCCGCTGCCGGCGCCGTCGCCGGCGCGGGCGAGCCGGGCCGCGCGCTGCTCGATGAAGGCGATCTGGGCGCGCACGGCGGTGTTGACGCGGGACTGCTCGCGCGCCAGCTGGGCTCCCTCACGCGCCGCGCGGAGCGCCGCGGCAGGTTGTCCCAGGCGGGCCAGGAGCTCGCCCTGAAGCGACAGCAGCTCGGGGACGGCCTCGGAGCTGCGCGGCAGCTCCGCCTCGACCTCCCGCAGGAGGTCCCGAGCGGGGGTGCCGCCGGCGAAGCGCAGCTCGAGGAGGAAATAACGCAGGAAGTCGGGGCTGGTTGGCGTGATCGCCAGGCCCTCGACGGGCGGCGCCTCGCCCCCCCGCCAGCGCACGTAGCGGCGCATGGCTTCGGCGAACTCGGCGGTGTCGGGATAGAGGGCCGCGAAGTGCTCGATCCGGGTGCGCGCCTCCGCGAGGCGCCCCAGCTCGCTCAAGGCCAGCACCTCGCCTTCCAGGTACTCCCACTTGGGGCGGCCGGTCTGGTTGGAGCCGCCGCGTCCGAGGCCGCGCCGATACCAGGCGTCCGCCGGCGCGAGCCGGCCGGCGAGGTGAAGGGCGCGGGCGGCATCGTAGGCCACGTCCGAAGCCGCCTCCGAAGTGCGGGCGAGATGGGCGAACGCGGCTTCTCCTGCCGCGATGCGCCCCGCGCCGATGAGGGCGCGGGCGTGCAGCCGCCGGGTCCAGTCGACGAGCCGCTCGTCGCCGGTGGCCGCCGCCTCCCGGCAGGCGCGCTCGGCCGCCGGCAGCGCGTCGGCGGCGTCGCCGCCGGCGAGCAGGCGCGCCGCCTCCTGCAGGTCGCGATAGGCGCCTTCACGCCGCTCGCGGCGGTCGGCGGACGCCGCCGGCGGCGAGAGGCGTTGGCCAGGCTGCAGGCCGTCGAAGCCGAGGTCCAGGTGGACCGCGCCGGCATAGGAACAGCGGATCATGCGCCGTAAGCGATCGGCGGCGCACGGACGAGCGTCATCCGCGAACCGCTCGCGGGGCCCGAGAACGTACCAGAGGAGCGAGCTGGCCGAGGAGGCGGAATACGCTCCGTCCGGAGTGCCGGCGACGGCCCGCAGTGGGGAGGCGAGGTCGTTGACCGGCGGGACCAGGCGGACCGCCGCGATGCCGGTGTACCAGCCCATGCGGTTGTTGATGCCGGCAAAGAGCAGCGCGGCGCGGCCATTGCCGTCGAGGTCGGCGGTGGCGGTGAAGCGGTGGTGGCCCGAGCTGACGAAGACGATCCGCGCCCTCCCGATCCGCGGCTCGTAGAGCACGGTGTAGCTCGGCCACCAGAGGCGGTGCCGATAGTTCACCAGCACCTCGTCGCCGCCGTCACCGTCCAGGTCCACGGCGTCGAGGGCGGGGCCGAAGGTGTCGGCGAACCCCGGGAAGAGGTAGGCGGCGTCGGGCAGCATCACATGGCTAAGGGTCGTGCCGCGCTCGGGGTCGAGCACGGCCAGGGTGTGGGCTTGCCGCGGTGTGCCTTCCGGCTCGAGGACGCCGATCAGCACCGGCGGCTCGCCTGGGCGCAGGCGGGCGCGCACGAACGACAGCGGCTTGGCCAGCGGCGCGGTCCACAGCACCTCGCCGGCGCGGCCGATGGCGGCGGTGCCGCCGGCGCCGCCGGCGACGGCGACCAGGTGGGAGAAGCGGGGGGGCGGCGACGGCCGGCGGGCCGCCGGTGCCAGGCCGGCGAGCAGGAGCACGAAGGCCGCCCCTGCCGCGGCGGCCAGCCGCCTCCTCAACCCGTTGCCTTGCCGCGCCACCGGCGCCCGGTGCGCCGCGAGATCGGCGAGGGCCGCGGCGGCGGAGGGATAGCGTTCGCCGGCATTCCGGGCGAGCAGGCGCCGGACGGCTGCCGCGAGCCAGGGGGCGACCTCGGGGCGCCAGGCCCGCACCTCGGGCGGCGCTTCGCGGAGGTGCCCGAGGAGGGTGCCGAGGGCCGATCTCCCCGCATGGGGCAAGCGTCCGGTCAGCATCTCGAACAGCACGACTCCCGCCGAATAGAGGTCGCTCCGCGCGTCCACCTCCTCGCCCAGGGCCTGCTCGGGAGAGAGGTACTGGAAGGTGCCGAGGAAGGAGTCGTCGCGGGTGAGGCGCGTCTCGTCGGTCTCGAGCTGCCGCGCCAGGCCGAAGTCGGAGAGCTTCACTCCGCCTGCGGCGGTCAGCAGGACGTTGCCGGGCTTGACGTCGCGGTGGACGATGTTGCGTGCATGGAGGGCGCGGAGGCCTTCGAGGATCTGCACGCCGATGCGCACCGCTTCGGCGACCGCCAGGGGACCGGCTGCCAGGTGCCGGTCGAGCGAACCGCCGGCGACGACCTCCATGGTGAGGAAGACGGTGTCGCCGGCGCTGCCGATATCGAAGATGCGCACCAGCCGGTGGCCGGCCACGTCACGGGCCAGGGCCGCCTCGCGCCGGAAGCGCGCCAGGGAATCCGGCGAGAGCCGGTCGGCGCGCAGCACCTTGAGGGCGACCTCGCGGTCGAGGACGCGATCGTGAGCGCGGTAGACGATGGCAAAGCCGCCGCCGCCCAGCCGTTCGCCGATCTCGTATCGGCCGGCGACGACGCTGCCCGGAGCGAGAGCGGGCCGCGGGCTGGAAATCGCCGCTCCGAGCCCCACGGTCTCGGTCGGGTGCGGTCCGTGCGTCGTTGCGGCCGGCATCGCCTGGGCCTCGATAATTGCTGTCTTCAAGTCTATGCCATTCAGCGGTGGCCGGATCGCCGGCGACCGCCCGCCTGCCGAAGGCGGCGGCTGGCCTATGCCGGACCGCCGCGGCGCGGCGCCAGCATCTCTTGCAGGAGATCGGGGTGGGCGGGGTCGCGTTCGAGGTGGGGGAAGCGCTCGCCGCCGTGATAGTCGAGCTTCAAGGCGTGGATCTCGTCGCCGTGCTCCACCGTGACCTCGATCGGAACGGTGGTGTGGCCGGCGCTCTGCAACGCGGCGGCGGCGGCCTCGGGCGACCACTTCACGGCGTCCACGGCGATGAGCTTCATGCCGGGCCCGATGCCGGCGGCCCAGGCCGGCGAGCCGACGACGACGTCGCTCACCTCGCCGTCCCTCTTCGCCCACAGGCCGAGCGAGAAGCTGAGGTCGACGAGGTCCTGGACCTTGGCGAGCGCGGCCTGGTATTCGTTAGGCCGCTCGTTCCAGGCCAGCTTCCAGCCGGCGGCTTCGAGGCCGCCCACCGGGGCGTGCGGATTGACCGCCATGACGCGGGCGGCGAAGAAGCCCCGCCAGTCGTAGGGGAGCAGGCGGCCGAGCGCCGCGTAGACGTCGTCGGCGGTGTAGGGCTGGACGGCCGGAGCCTCGCTCCCGCCGCCGAAGAAGGCGCGGCAGAAGTCGTCGAGCGACCTGGCCTGGCCGCCCTGCCGGCGCAGCACGGCGTCGGCTTCGAGCCAGACCAGCATCGACTCGTCGTAATAATCGCGGCCGCGGCGGTAGGCCGTCCAGGCGGCGGGGGCGCTATCGAATGCCGGGATGGCGGCGGCGGTGTCGACGAGCGGCCGCCATTGCCGCCCGGGGCGGTTGCGGTCCTGGGTGGCCGCCACCCACGCCAGGTACTCGCGGGTCTGCTCGGGCGTCCGCACGCCGCTGCGGGTGGTCAGCAGCACGTCGCCGAGATAGCGCGTCAAGCCCTCGTAGACCCACAGGAGATCGGTGCGCAGCGGCGCCAGCGGGTCGGCGGTGGCGAGCCCGGCGGGGCGGCGGTACTTGCCGTTCCAGGAGTGCACGTACTCGTGGGGCAGCAGGTTCCCCCAGCGCAGGAGCTGCGCCGGATCGGTGAACAGCCCGGCGTGCCCGCGGTCGTCGCTCGACTCGTGGTGCTCGAGGCCGTTCTCGTCGAGCGTGTCGCCCAAGGCCACCAGCCAGTGGTACTCGCGGTAGTGGCGCGCTCCGAAGAGCGCCGCCGCTTCGCCGGGGAGCCGCTGATAGGCGGCGATGCGCGCCGCCGGCACGTCGAGAGAGGCGCGCCGGTCGGCCGCCAGGCTGATCCGCACCGGCGACGCGCCGAGGCCGTCGGCGAGCTCGATGGTGCGGAAGACGTCGCCGGCCAGAAGCGGCGAATCGAGCAGCGTGTAGAGCGTCGTCGGCGCGAACGCGAGGGTGTCCCGGCTCGCCGGCGCGGGTTCGCCGGCGGAGCCGGTACGGTCCGCGCGGCCGGCGGCGGCGGCGTCGGCGTAGGCGTCGCGGGCAGCCTGGTTGGGGTCGTGGGCGGCGGCGGCGTTACGGGCGGCGCGGTGGGTCCGGTCCAGCGGCAGGGCGGTGTCGAAGTGCCACCCCTCCGGCAGTCGGAGGCGGGCGCGGATCGGGATCTCGGCGGCGGCGCGCCCCACGGGATAGACCAGCAGGTCGTGCCAGTCGACGATCGCGAGATGCGGCGTGGCGTTGGGGGTCTCGCCGTAGCCGCTGCCGAAGGCGACCGGAGGCGAGAGGTAATCGAGCTCGACCGTGACGGCGGCGGCGCCGGCGGGGACCTCGAGGTGGAAGACGAAGGGGTCGAGCGGGTCCCGCTGCCAGGCAAGCGCCTTGCCCTGGGCGGTGACGGCGAAGCCGGCAAGCTGCATGATCGGGCCGGTCGGCGTGTGCTCGCCCTGGATCCACTTGGGGTAGGCGAGAGCGAGCGGGCCCGGCGCCGCGGGGATCACGAGCCGGGAGTGGAAGAATCCGCGGCGGGCGTCGGTGGCGTCCACCAGGAGCTCGATCGGCGCGCCGGCGGCGGCCGGCGCTGCGACGGCCGGCACGGCGGCGGAGCCGGGTGGCGCCTCGCCGGCGGCGGCTGGCGCCGGCACGAACGCCGCCAGGGAGGTCACGATGAAGCTCGTGCAGAACAGCGAGATTCCTGGACGAGGCATGGGCTCGGGGTCTCCTCGCGGTCTGAGACGTTCGCGGCTTTGCCCGGCCGCCCGGCGTTGTGAATTGGGCGTCATCGTAGCAGACCGCCGCCGGCAGGCAGTGGCTCAGTTGAACAGCGGTGACCTGCGGGGCGATCCGAGAGGTTGAACCGCCCCGCCCCGTGCTGCCGGCTCGCCGTGCGGATGTCATCCCAGAGGGTGGTCTGTGTGCCGCCCTCCGACAAGCGCGCTGCATGTTTTGCGCGGACTCTCCGGCCCGGTTCGCTTTCTGCCCATCTTCGTTTCTCCCTACAGCTCGACAGGTGGATGGCACCCCCAACCGTCCGTTAGGGCTGAGCGGGTTACAGCGTTCCTCACTTTGGCGAGCATCTCCCGATTATGTGCAAAGCTGATTTCGCCTCGATGCTGCAGCTGCCCCACAACCAGTCCGGGATGCACGCCGATCCGGCTTGCGAAACCGCGGATTTTTTCCTTGTAGTACAAAGGACGAATTCTAGCAATGAATTTGTCCAACTCCGTCTTTTTGATGAGCGCCTCTGTGGCAAACCGATCTGCGGCGCGCTCACTTTCCGGTTTGTCTTCTTCCTTTAAGGCACCCTCTCCCACCAGATCCGTGTCGAGATGTTGTGCATCTCCAGCCTTTATGTGTCCTAGTTCATGCATTAGCGTGAACCAGAACCAGTCAATCCTGTCGTATCGGAGTGAAAGTGCAATTACCGGCGAATGCTTGTCGAGCCAAAGGCAAGCTCCGTCGATGCGCGTCCCCGCGAGTGGCTCAACAATTACCATCCTTATTCCAATCTCCGCAAGAATCCGCGGTGCCTGACGGATATCTTCGGGATTCGGAAGTAACTGGCGAAGACGATCGATGCCACCTTCAAGATGAGTCATCGCGAATCGGCCCGCGGTAGTCGCCTTCGCTAGTTGTCGAGCCCTGCAAAGCCACGCCTGCTGAGAGCGCGTTACGCCAGTGTAGGATGTATGCTTCCTCGCGGCGTGCCGCAACTCAGGAGTGTCATCTAAAGATGTAATACCGAGGAATTTAAGAACGCGGGACTCCAGAACCTCCACATCCGATGAAGGTTCAATCCAGCAGCGCCGGACCATCTCCTTAACGGGAGCTTTCTCGTACAGCCTGGCTCGTCGTGAAACGTCTCCGTCCTCGTCGCGTACTTTGGAAAGCTGCCAAGCGCTCTCCAGGTTCATCCAAAACTGGCCTCCGGTGCCAAAAGCTTCCCCGAGACCCTTCGCAGTCTCAGGGGTAATAGCACGCTTACCGGCAATGACCTCATTCACTAGCCTAGGTGGCCTGCCGAGAATCTCGGCAAGATCGGTCTGTGTCCAACCGCGCGCTTCAAGCTCTTCTCGCAAGATCTCGCCCGGAGGGAAGACTTCCGCGGCAATCAGGTCGCTCATAGCGGTCTCTCCTCGTGGTGGTGGTTCAGTGATAGTCCTCGATGGAAATGAGGGCGACGATCTTGTCCTTACCTTTTCCTTCCAGCTCTAAGACGAGCCTCCATCGATCGTTAAGCCTCATCGAATATTGGTGGTCGCGTTGCCCCTTCAGCTTCTCGAAGCGCAGGGACTTCAGGCTGTAGAAGGTGCGCTCGTCAATCGCCGCGTCGATCGTCTGAATGCGCCGTCTGAAGGTAGGCCCAATACCGGGCGCGTAGCCGCCGTCGGCCGCCCTGTCCGTATAGAGCCGCTGAAGCTTGGCGTCGGCGAAGCGGAACTTCATCGAGGCATGGTATCCTCTGGTTGGCATGTTGTCAAGTCCGCTATTCCACCTAGTGTAATAGCGGACTACTTGCCCTGGCCACCTGCTGCGCTACCAGGGCGAGCCAGGCCCAGGGTCTCCTCAGCTCCTCGTATAGACTGCGGAAAATCAGCTCGGAGACCAGCATGGCGGCCCCAACAAGAGCGGTTGTCCCCACCGGTTACCTGGTCTTCGTCGCGCTCACGATGGCGGCTGGCCTGCCGGCAACGCAGGCCGCGGCGGCGCCCTCGCCGCCTGCTGCCTCGCTTGCGGCGGCACCCTCGCCGGCGCCGAAGCCGTCGCCCTCCTCTTCGCCCGCGGGCTCGCCCCCGGCCGGGGGCGCCGGCGCGCCGTCCCGCGCCCCTGATACCGCGCAGTCTCCGCCTGCCTCGCCTGGAGATGCCGCCCCGGCGCCGGCGGCCGCACGGCTGGCCGTCGAGGTGACCCGCGGCTGGCTCGACAACGGGCGGGGGGACCGGCTGCGCACGGTGCTCAGCCGCCCGCGGAAGGCGGTGGGGAAGCTGCCGGCCCTGCTGCTGGTCGGCTGGCTGAGCTGCGACAGCGTGGCGCCGGAGAAGAGCGCCGAGACCGACATCGAGCTGCTCGACGAGCTGGCGGCGCGCTCGGGGAGGGTGATGCTGCGGGTCGAGAAGCCGGGGGTCGGCGGCAGCCAGGGCACGGCCTGCGCCGAGGCCGACTTCCAGCGCGAGCTGGCCGGTTACCGTGCGGGCCTGCGGCTGTTGAAGACGACGGCGGGCGTCGACCCGGCCCAGGTCTTCCTGCTGGGGATCAGCAATGGCGCCGGCGTCGCGCCGCTGGTCGCGGAGGGCGAGAAGGTGGCCGGCTACGTCGTCGCCGGCGGCTGGGTCAAGACCTGGTACGAGCACATGCTCGAAAACGAGCGCCGCCGCCTGGGGCTGGCGGGCCACGCCCCCGGCGAGGTGAACGAGCGGCTGAAGCTAGCCGCCCAGTTCTACGATCTGTACCTCAACGGCGGCAAGACCCCGGGGGAGGTGCTGCGGCTGCGTCCCGACCTGGCGCCGGTGTGGGAGGGCGACAAGGACCTCGCTCACCAGTACGGCCGTCCGGCGGCGTTCTACATCCAGCTGCAGCAGCTCAACCTCGCCGCCGCCTGGAGCCAGGTGCGCGAGCCGGTGCTGGTGATCCACGGCGAGTACGACTGGATCATGAGCCGCGAGGACCACGAGCTGATCGCGGCGATCGTCAACCGCAACCGGCCAGGCGCGGCGCGCTTCGTCGAGGTGCCGCAGATGGATCACCTTTTCGGCAGGCACGGCAGCGCCGAGGCGGCGTTCCGCAAGATGGGCGAAGGCGATTTCGCCGGCGACGTGCTGGAGCTGATCCTGGGCTGGCTGCGGGCATGGGAGAAACCGCCCGGCGGCTCCTGATGCGGCTCGAACGCCGAGCACAGCCGGGGATGGCAAGCGGCGCCGGCACCCCCGAGAGCGCCGGGGCGGCGGGCAGCGGTGAAGCCGACGGCTGGCTGCCGGCGCTGTGCTCCTTCGCCGCCGCTCTTGCCTGCGCGCTGGTGCTGGCGGACGTCACCCATCCCCAGGTGATCTTTCCCAAGTACCTGGCCGCGGCGGCTGCGCCTGCTGCGGAGCAGGCCAGGCGCCTGCTCGACTACAGCCCGCTGTACCTCGGGCTGGTGAAGGCGCTGCTCCCCTGGGGGCATGTCGCGATCCTTGCCGTCCAGGCGGTGCTGCACGCCGCCACCGCGGCGGCGGTGGCACTGGCGGTCGGGCTGCTGGCCGGGCGGCGATGGGCCTGGCTGGGCGGCCTGGGGGTGGCGACGTACCGGCCCCTGCTCGTCTACTGCGGGATGCTCGAGCCGGAGACCTTGATTCTCGCCTGCCTGGCGTTCGCCATGCTGCTGGGGCTCCTCGCCCGCCGCCGGCTGGGCGGCCAGCCAGCGGCTTGGGGCATCGCCCTGGCGCCGGCGGCGCTCGCCGCGCTGGCGTTCGCCTGCCTGGCGGCGGCGGGGCTGGGGCGGCCCCAGCACCTGCTGCTGTTGCCGGTTTGGGCTTGGTGGATGGCCGCGGCGGCGCCGCCGGGCAGCTCTCGCCGCCGGGCGCGGCGGTGGATCTGGACCGCGGCGATGCTGGTCGCCGCGGCGGTCGTCGGTCCGCCGCTGGTGACGCGCGCGCGGGTCAGCGGCGTGCCGGCGATCATGAACCCGGGGGCCGTCTTCTACGAGGGCAACGGTCCGGGCGCGACCGGGCTCACGCGCTTCGCGCCGCCGGCGGTGATCCAGCTCGAGCGCGCCCACCGGGAGAGCGTCGACTACGGCCACGTCGCCTACCGGCGCATTGCCTCGGCGGCGGCCGGCCGCCCGCTCGATCCGCTCGCCGCCAACCGCTACTGGACCGGGCTGGCCTGGGAAGCCATCGCCGCCCGCCCGCTGGCGGCGGCGCGGCGCTTCGGCCGCAAGGCGCTGCTCGCGATCGCGCCCTACGAGGGGCACGACCTGCTGATCGCCGAGCAGCTCGACCGCCGGCTGCGCCGCTCGCTTCCTTGGGGGTTCGCGCTGCCGCTGCTGGCGCTGCCCTGGCTGCCGCTCAGCCGCCGCGGCCGGCTCGCCGAGCTCGCTGGGCCGCTGGCGGTGGCGGTGCTCGCTTGCATCGTCCAGGTGGCCATCTACGCCTCGGCGCGGCAGCGGCTGCCGGCCGCCCTGGCGCTGTGGGTCGTCCTGCCGGCGCTGGCCGCTGACCTGGCGGGGGGCCGCACCAATGCGGCGGTGCGGCCGTGGCTGGCCGTGCTGCTGGGGGTCGGCGTGGCGCTGGGCCTGGCGGCGGCGACGGCGCGGGTGGCGGTCCTCGATCAGCTGGGGTGGGACCGGCTGCTGGGCCGCCAGCCGGCGGGTTTCGGCGAGGCGCTCCGCGCCGTCGAGGATGGGCGGGTTCTGCGGCCGCGCCTGCGGCAGCAGGCGGAGGCCCTGGCTGCCGGCATCGCGCTCGCCAGGCAGCGCCAGCCGGTTGCCTCGCTGCGGGTGCTGGCGCCCCTGCTCGACGGCCGGGAGGACTACACCAGCGATGACCGCGAGGTCGGCGTGCCGCAGTACTGGGCGGCGCTCGACCTGCTGGCGACCGGCGATCGCGGGCAGGCCGCCAGAATGGCCGCGGCGGCAGCGGCGGTGCGGCCCGAGGACGCGCGGGTTGGCGCCCTCGCAATGCGCCTCGCCCAGCCGCGGCCGGCGCCGCTGGCGGCGATGGTTGGACCGGCGGTTCCAACCGCCGGAATCGCGCCGCCGGCTTCGCTCGCGCGGCCCGCGCAGCGCGCGCAGCCCGCACCGGCCGCTCAGATCTCGCCGTCTACGGCATCCGCTCCATCTGAGCCAGCCGCCGCATGGCGGCCGCCGGGTTGCGATCCGGTCAGCGCCCGCATGGCGATGGCCGCCGCGGCGGCCGCCGATGGCGACCGCGCTGCCGCCATGGCGTTCCTGCGGCCCCTGGCCGACCCCTTCCCCGAGCTGCTGCCCGGCTTCGGCCGCGCCCCGTCGCGGCCTGGCCCGCCCGGGGCTTCGATGGGAGCCGGCCGCAAGCCTGGCTGAGGGTCTTGTCCGCGGAACCGGCGCTTGCCGGAAGGCCCAGGAGGCTTGCAACAAAACCCGGCGGCTGGCGTATCGGAGGTCGGACGCGCGGCCCCGCCGGGCGTGGCGAAGGATGGGTGCGGGGCGATGGCGGACCTCGCCGCGGTCGCCGCCGGTGCCGCCGGCCGGTGACGATCCTGTGGCGAGGATGCGCGCCGGTGGGAGACCCTGTATAGTTCTCCGGCGAACGACCAGGATGCCCGCGACGGGTATCCTGGGCGTCGTCCTGAAGCCCCCTGATGCGCGTCGTTGCGATGGGCGCCGAACGCGGCCCCCGGCGCGACCTGCGCGTCTCTTTGCACGCATGGAGTGGCTATGAACCTTGGAGAGAGGAATCGGCGCCGGAGCGCGGCGCTGCTGTCAGCCCTGCTGCTGCCCGTCGCGCTGGGCGCTTGCGGCGGCCAGGGCGGCGCGGGCGGCCCCGGCGGCGCGGGTGCGGGCGGTCCCGGCGGCGCGCCGATGGCGATGCCGGTGCCGGTCTCGACGGTCGCCGAGGCCCAGCTGCGCGACGCGACGGAGTACGTGGCCACGCTCAAGTCGCGCCACACCACCAACGTGCAGCCGCAGGTCGAGGGCGTCCTCGGCCGCATCTTCGTCAAGTCGGGCGACCGGGTGACGGCGGGCACGCCGCTGATGCAGATCGACCCGGCCAAGCAGCGGGCCACGGTCCGCAGCCAGGAAGCGACGCGAGCCCAGAAGCTGGCGGCGCTCAACTACGCCCGCGAGCAGCGCAACCGGATGGAGACGCTCTACAAGGGCGGCGCGGCGAGCAAGCAGCAGCTCGACGAGGCGCAGACGGCGCTGGCCCAGGCGCAGGCCGACTACGACGCGGTGGGCGCCCAGGTGCAGGAGCAGGAGGTGCAGCTGGCCTACTACCGGGTGACGGCCCCGACCGCGGGGGTGGTGGGCGACATCCCGGTGCGCACCGGCGACCGGGTGACCACCTCGACGCTGCTCACGACCATCGACCAGAACGACGCGCTCGAGGTCTATATCTCGGTGCCGCTCGACCGCGCCAAGGACCTGCGGATGGGCTTGCCGGTCGAGGTTCTGGGCGATAACGGCGAGGTGATCGCCAACACCCAGGTCAACTTCATCTCGCCGCAGGTCGACGACCAGACGCAGGAGGTCCTCGTCAAGGCGCCGGTCCCCAACGGCCAGCGCGGCCTGCGCGCCGAGCAGTTCGCGCACGCGCGCCTGGTCTGGAAGACCCATCCGGGCGTGGTGGTGCCGGTGCTGGCGGTGTCGCGCATCAACGGCCAGTACTTCGTCTTCGCCGTCGAGCAGGCCGGCCCCGGCGGTCCGGGCGGCCCCGGTGGCGCCGGCGGGCCGGGCGGCGGTGCCGCGGGCGGCAAGGGCGGCCCGGGCGGCGGCGGGCCCGGCGGCCCGGGCGGTCCCGGCGCTCCGGCGGGCGGCGGCACCGTGGCCCATCAGCGGCCGATCACGGTCGGCGACGTGGTTGGCAACGACTACGTGGTGCTGGCCGGGCTGAAGCCCGGCGACCGCATCGTCGCCTCGGGAGTCCAGAAGCTGGCCGACGGCATGCCGATCATGCCGCTGCCCGCCGGTCCTCCCGGCGGCCCTCCCGGCAGCGGCGCTCCCGGCGGCGCTCCCGGTGGCTCGAGTGGCGCGGGCGGCGCCTGAGCCGGGGCCACCGGAGAGCTGCCATGGTCCAATTCTTCCTCAGGCGTCCCGTCTTCGCGACCGTCTGCGCGCTGCTGCTCATCCTGGCCGGCGCCGTCAGCATCCCGACCCTGCCGATCGAGTGGTACCCGACCCTGGCGCCGCCGCAGGTCTCGGTCACCAGCGTCTACACCGGCGCCAACGCCCAGACCGTCGAGTCGGCGGTCACCATTCCGCTCGAGCAGCAGATCAACGGCGCCGAGGGCATGCGCTACCTGACCTCGACCAGCGGCAACAACGGCTTGAGCAACATCACCGCCGTCTTCGAGCTGGACCGCGACATCGACCTCGCTGCGGTGGACGTGCAGAACCGCGTGTCGATCGCCCTGGGGCGCCTCCCGAACGAGGTCAAGACGACCGGCGTCACGGTGGCCAAGGCCTCGAACGCCATCGTGCTGGTGGTCGGCGTCTACTGCGAGCACCACGAGTACGACACGCAATTCATGAGCAACTACGTGGACGTCTACATGCGCGACTCGCTCAAGCGCATCAAGGGCGTCTCCGACGTGCAGATCTTCGCCGAGCGCAAGTACGCCATGCGCATCTGGCTGGACCCGGTGCTGCTGGCGAGCCGCGACCTGACGGCCAGCGACGTGACGGCGGCGCTGCGCGAGCAGAACGTGGAGGTGGCCGCGGGACTGGTCGGGCAGCCGCCGGTGCCGCAAGGCCAGGGCTTCGAGATCAGCGTGCGGGTGGTCGGACGGCTGTCCGAGCCGGCCGAGTTCGGCAACATCATCGTCAAGGCGCAGAAAGACGGCAGCCTGGTCAAGCTCAAGGACCTGGGGACCGTCGAGCTCGGCTCCGAGTCGTATGACAGCAACCTGAGCTTCGGCGACGTGCCGGCGGTCGGCTTCGCGGTCTTCCAGCTGCCGAGCGCCAACGCGCTCGAGGTCGACAAGGCGGTCAAGACCGAGCTGCTGCGCCTGCGGGAGCGCTTCCCGCCGGGCCTCAAGGGCACCATCGCCTTCGACACCACGACGGTGGTCGGCGAGTCGATCCGCGAGGTGCTGATCACCCTGGTGCAGGCGATCCTGTTCGTCATCCTGGTGATCTTCATTTTCTTGCAGGATTGGCGCACGACGCTGATTCCCGCGATCACCATCCCGGTGTCGCTCATCGGCACCTTCGCCCTGGTCAAGGTGCTCGGCTTCTCGATCAACACCCTGACCCTGTTCGGTCTCACCCTGGCGACGGGGCTGGTGGTCGACGATGCGATCGTGGTGATCGAAAACATCCAGCGCCACATCCGCGAGAGCAACATGACGGTGATGGAGGCGGCGTCGGTCGCGATGCGCGAGATCACCGGCGCGGTGGTCGCCACCTCGCTGGTGCTGGTCTCGGTGTTCCTGCCGGTGGCGTTCTTCCCCGGCACCACCGGCCTGCTCTACAAGCAGTTCTCGCTGACCATCGCCTGCTCGGTGGCGATCTCGATGTTCAACGCCCTGACGCTGACGCCGGCGCTCTCCGCCCTGTGGCTGCGGCGCGAGGAAGAACGGCACGGCGGCTTTTTCGGCACCTTCAACCGCGGCTTCGCGGGCCTCAACCGGTGGTACCACCGGACGCTCGAGCGGCTGGAGCGCCGGCGCTGGTGGGTGGTGGTCGCGTTCCTGTGCGGCCTCGGGCTGACGTTTTGGATCTTCAACCGGGTGCCGACCGCCTTCGTCCCCGACGAGGACCAGGACTACCTGATCATCGTCATCCAGGCGCCGCCCGGGGCGTCGCTCGACTACACGACCGGCATCGCCAAGCAGGCGATCGCGGTGCTGCACCAGACCCCGGAGGTCGAGCGGGTGTTCGCGGTCACCGGCTTCAGCTTCACCGGCAGCGCGCCCAACGCCGGCCTGATGTTCGCCGGCCTCAAGCCGCTCAAGGAGCGGCCGGGAGAGCAGCACTCGGCGCAGGCGGTCGTCCAACGGCTGTTCGGGCCGCTGTTCGGCGGCATCCCGGGCGCCCTGGTGCTGCCGCTGCTGCCGCCGTCGATCAACGGCCTCGGCATCTACGGCGGCTTCTCGTTCGAGGTCCTGGACCAGAGCGGCTCGACGGTGCAGGCGCTGGCCGATGCGACCCAAGGGATGGTCGGCGCCGCCAGCGCCGACCCGCGGCTGCGCAGCCTGTACACGAGCTACACCGCCAACGACCCGCAGCTGCTGGTGACGATCGACCGCGAGAAGGCGAAGAGCCTGGGCGTGCCGCTCTCGCAGGTCGACGACACCCTGCAGATCTTCCTGGGGTCCTCCTACGTCAACGATTTCAACTTCAACAACCGCTCGTACCGCGTCTACGTCCAGGCCGCCGGCCGTTTCCGCAACCGCCCCGCCGACATCCGCGAGTTCTACGTGCGTTCGGACCGCGGCGGCATGGTGGCGCTCGACAACCTGGTCAAGATCACCGAGACCACCGGGCCGCAGCTGATCAATCACTTCAACCTCTTCCGCTCGGCCGAGATCACCGGCTCGGCGGCGCCGGGGTTCGGCTCGGGGCAGGCGATCGCCGAGATGGAAAAGCTGGCCAAGAAGACGATGCCGCAGGGCTTCAGCTACCAGTGGTCGGGCCTGTCGCTCGAGGAGATCCGCTCCGGCGGCCAGTCGGCGCTGCTGTTCGGGCTCGGCCTGCTGGTCGTCTACCTGACGCTTTCGGCGCAGTACGAGAGCTTCACGCTGCCGTTCATCATCCTGCTCGCCGTGCCGCTCGCCATCTTCGGCGCGCTGGCGGCGGCGTCGCTGCGGGATCTGCAGGACAATGTCTACGTGCAGATCGGCCTGGTGATGCTGATCGGCCTGGCGGCCAAGAACGCGATCCTGATCGTCGAGTTCGCCGAGCAGCTGCGCGAGCGCGGCATGCACCTGATCGAGGCGGCGATCGAGGCGGCGCGCATCCGCTTGCGGCCGATCATGATGACCTCGTTCGCCTTCATCCTCGGCGTGCTGCCGCTGGTCTTCGCGACCGGCGCCGGAAAGGAGGGCCGGCACTCGGTGGGCACCGCGGTGTTCGGCGGCATGCTGGTCTCGACGGTGCTCAACCTGGTCATCATCCCCGTGCTCTACGTGATCATCCGCAGCCTGTTCCCGGGAGGCGGCCGGCACGCCGCGGCGACCGCGCCGGCGGCAGGGTCCGCGACGGCAGCGGCGGCGGAGCCGGCGGGAGGCAATCACCAACCATGACTGAATCCGTCTCGACCTCCACCTTCCGGCGCGCGAGGCCCGCGGTGCCCGCCGTGCCGGCCATGCCGGCCATGCCGGTCATGAAGAAGACACCGGCGGCGGCGCTGGCCTGGGCCCTGGCCCTGCTGGCGCTGGGCGCGGCCGCGCTCGTCCTGCCGGCGCCGGCTGCCGGGCAGTCCGCGCCGCCGCCCGCCGGGCAGCCGGCGGCGACATCCGCGGGGCAGCCCGGGAGCGGCTACCAGCCGCCGGCTCCGGCCCCGGCCGCGACCCCCACCGTGGCGATGCCGCCGCCGGCGGCTCCCGGCGGCGCGGCCCCTGCTCCTGCCGCCGCCGGCACCGCGGCTCCTGCCCCGGTCGGCACCGGTCCTGGCGTCGCCGGCGCGGCGCCCATGAGCGAAGCGGAGCGCATCACCTTCCGCGCCGCCATCGACCGCGCCCTGGCGCAGAACACCTCGGTGCAGCAGGCGGTGGCGGAGGTGCTGCGCGCCGAGGCGCTGATCGAGCAGACGCGCTCGACGTCGCTGCCGCAGGTCAATGCCAACGCCGCTTACACCCGCTACGGTTACGAGATCAAGTTCGGGCCGGTCGTCATCCAACCCCACGACGTCAAGACCGAGAGCGGCACCGTGACGGTGCCGCTGGTCAGCCTGGCGAGCTGGGCGCAGTGGGCCCACGCCATCGACAACAAGACCATCGCCGAGCTGTCGGTGGCCGACGCCAAGCGCCGGGTGGCGGTGGCGGCCGCCAACGCCTTCCTGATGGTGATCACCCGCCACCGCACCATCGACGCCGACCAGCGGGCGCTCGAAACCGCCAGGGCGCATTACGACGTCGCCCATCAGCGCCAGGTGGCCGGCGCGGCCAGCCGCCTCGAGGAGGTGCAGGCCGCCCAGGACGTCTCCAACGACGAGGTGCTGCTCGAGCAGGCGACGGTCGAGCTGCGCCGCGCCCAGGAGGCCTTGGGCGTGCTGCTGTCGGGCGACGGTCCCTTCGACGCCGCCGACGAGCCGGACTTCGCGGACCTGCCGCCGATCGGCGAGGCGCTCTCGGGCGTCGAGCAGCGGCGGGCCGACGTGCTGCTTTTGGCGATGCGCCAGACCGCGGCCGAGCACGTGCTGAGCGACAGCTGGCGCGACCGGGCGCCGTCGCTCGCGCTCAGCTTCTCGGAGCAGCTGCAGCAGCCCTCGACCGGCTTCGCGCTGTCGCACAGCTGGCAGGCGGTGCTGCAGCTCACCGTGCCGATCTACGACGGCGGCCTGCGCACCGGCGAGAAGCACGAGCGCCGGGCGCTGGTCGACGAGGCGGTGGCGAACCTGACCACCGGCAGGGTCCAGGCGCGCTCGGACGTGCGCATCGCCGGCGAGGCCATGCGCCTGGCCGACCAGGGCCTGGTGAGCGCTCGCCGCGCCGCCGCCCAGGCCCACGAGGCCCTCGACATCGTCAACCTGAGCTACGGGGCCGGCGCTTCGACCAGCCTCGACGTCCTCGACGCCCAGCGCCGCGCCCGCGACGCCGACACCGCGGTGGCCACGGCCGAGGACGCCGCGCGCCAGGCCCGCCTCGACTACCTGCAGGGCAGCGGCCGCTTCCCATAGCGCGCCGCGCCCCGCGGCGGCGGATGGCGGCAGATCCAAGACTGCGGCACGTCGCGGTCGCGAAGCGCGCGGTGCCGGGGCGGTCCGAGGCGTGCCCGCGTCGGCATGGCGGCGCGCAAAAAATGCCCTGGCGCACCATCACTATTGAAGGCATCACAAATCGCCAGCGTCGCCGCGGATCGTGCCGGATCGTGCCGGACGGATCGCCGGCGTCGCCGCGGACCGTGCCGGACCGTGCCGGATCGTGCCGGACCGTCGGCAGCGGCCGCTTCGCGGTGCGGCGGCGCCTTGGCGCACGGGCCTGCTCGGCGCCGGCGTTGCGGCGCCAGCGACGGCCCGGAAGGGAGCTCCTCGTGGGAAGCGGCCTGCTGCAGACGGCGCTCGAGCGCGACCAGCTGTTCGACGGCCGCTGGCTGCGCGAGCGCCTGGCGGCGGTCGGGCTGGACGGGTTGCTGGCGGAGGTGCGCCGGCTCGGCGACGAGCCCGACGTGGCCGAGGTGCGATGGGCGCTCGACCTGTCGGCGGCGGCCCTGGCCGCGGACCCGCGGCAGCTGGCGGGCCAGCTCGCCGGGCGCTTGATGAGCAGCTCCTCGCCGCGGGTCCGCGAGCTGGTGGCGACGCTCGAGGCCGCCAGCCTCGGCGAGACCTGGTTGCGGCCGCGCACGCCCAGCCTGGTGGCGCCGGGAGGTCCGCTGCGGCGCATCCTGCGCACGCACGACGGCTGGCCGGTGCCGGTGGCCTTCTGCGCCGGGGACCGCCAGGTGGTCGCCGCCTTCCCCGAGGGCGTGCTGCGCCTGTGGGACGCGGCGACGGGGCAGGAGGTGGCCGCGTTCGGCGGTGCGCGCGACCGGCGGCAGGCGCCCACGGCGATTGCCGTGTCCGCGGGGGGCGGGCGGGCGATCTGCGGCCATGCCGACGGCACGCTGCGCTGGTGGCGCCTGATATCCGGAAGGCTGCTGGGGACCCTGGCGGCAAGTCACGGCAGGATCAACGCGGTGGCGCTGCTGGGCGGCGGCGCACGGGCCCTGTCGGCCGGGGAGGACGGCACGGCCCGGCTGTGGGACCTCGGCACCGGCGCCGAGCTGCTGTGCTTCGCCGGGCATGGCCGCCGCGTCGCCACGGTGGCCGTGCTGCCGGACGAGAGCGCGGCGCTGTCCGCCGGCTGGGACGGCGGCCTCCGCCTGTGGGACCTCGCGACCGGCGGCGAGCTCTGCCGCTGGGAGCTGGGCGGGCTGCTGATCAATCACCTGGTGCCGCTCACCGCCGGCCGCGTCCTCGCCGCCGGCGAGGACGGCAGCGTGTCGCTGCTGGACCTGGGCGAGGGCTTCGCGGCGCCGCGCGCCCGCCGGCTGGCGGTTGGCCTCCATGACAGCTCGGCGAGCGCCGTCGCGGTGGCGGCGGGCGGCGAGCGGGCCCTGTCCGCCTCGGCGGACGGCACGCTGCGGCTCTGGCAGCTGGGCGGTGGCGGCGAGCCGCGCGTCCCCGGCGTGCCGCGGATCGTCGAGGCCCATGCCGAGGCGATCACCGGCCTGGCCATGAGCGCCGACGGCCGCCTCGCGGTCTCGGTGTCGGCGGACCGCACGCTGAAGCTCTGGGACCTCGCCGCCGACCTGTCGCCGCGGCGGCGCGGCCACGGGGCGGCGGTCACCGCGCTCGCGGTGTCGCGGAGCGGCCGCCGCGCGGTCTCCGGCTCGAAGGATGCGAGCGTGCGGGTGTGGGACGTGGGTGACGGCGCCGAGCTGCTGAGCCTGGCCGGCCACCGGCGATGGGTGGACGTGGCGGCCCTGCTCGACGACTCCCGGCAGGTGGTGACGGCTTCGGCGTGGGCGGGTGCGGTCCACGTCTGGGACCTCGACCAGCGCCGGCTGGTGCGCGAGGTGGCCGGCCCGAAGAATTGGCTGTCGCCGGTCGCCGTCACCGCCGATGGCCGCCATGTCCTGTTCACCACCCCCGAGCAGCGGATCGCCGTCTGGGACCTGCGCGCCGACGACCCGGACCAGCGGCTGCTCGCGCCGGGAGGCGCGGCCCAGCCGCTGACCGCACTGGCGGTGACCCCGGATTCGCACCTCGTCCTGGGCGGGGCGGCCGACGGCACGGTGACGGTGTGGGATTTCGCCGGCGGCGAGGTGCTCGCAACCGTCGACTGCCATGCGCGGCGGGTGACGGCGATCGCCGTCGCGGCCGACGGCGCCGGGGTCGTGTCAACCGCCGCCGACGGCTCCCTGCGCCACTGGGATGCGGTCAGCGGCCGGACCTACAGCAGCCGGCAAGCCCATCCGACGGGCATCGCCGCCGTCGCGATCAGCGGCGATGGCCGCCTCGCCGCCTCGGCCGCCGGCGCGCAGCTGGCGCTGTGGGACCTCGCGGCCGGCTGCGCGCCGCTCTGCGCCTTCACCGCCGACAGCGCCATCTACGCCTGCGCGCTCACGGCCGGCGGCGAGTCGGTGGTCGCGGGCGAGGCGTCGGGGCGGCTGCACTTCCTGGGACTGCGCGGCGGCAGCTCATTGTCGCCATGAGACGCGAGCTTATTTAGATGTGTGAAGAGATTTGACATTTAGATCAATCCTACCTACTGTATCTAGCCAGTTGCTCAGCTGCTGCTCGAGTCCAGGTCCACGTAACGGCGCGGTGCGGTCCGTGCCGAGGTCGAAGGCCGCCCAGGGTCGTGGGAGGAGTGTGGAGATGCGAAGCGAATCGCGTTTGCGACGGCTTATCCGCAATGGCCTGCTGGCCGTGGGCCTGATGTCAGCCAGCCTGGCCGTTGGCCAAGTCGGCGGCTTTCTCGGGGAGAGCGCTGCCGAGCCTTCGGCGTGGCAGCGGACGCTGCCTGCACGCGTCGAGTTGCTCACGCCGGCGAGCGGCGCCGATGATCCGCACCGCCTGTTCGACGGCGATACCGAGACCGCGTTCCGCTGGAACCAGGCAGCACCGGCGCGCCTCCGCGTCCACCTGGCGCCGGTCCCGCGGCGGCTCGCGGCCGTTGGGGTCTACGGCCCCGCCGACGGCCGCCTGACCGTCTGGGCCGAGCAGGAGAGGGGGCCCGCCCAGCTCCTCGACTTGAACCCGCGTGCCCAGGGCTGGCAACGCTTCCGCCTGCCCCAGCCGGTCACGGTGAGCACCCTGCTGCTGGAATGGCAGCCCGCGTCGCCCGGGTCCGAGCTGCGCGAGATCGAGCTGTGGACCGCCGAGTCCGCGGCGGCCGTCGCCGCTGACGAGCCCGCGGCGGCGGCCCATTCCGCCGGCGGCCCGGCGGTCGTGCCGCCCGGCGGCGGCAGCGACGGCGTGGAGATTGCCCAGGGCTCTCCGGCGGTCGTCGAGCTGGCGGCCGGAGCTGCCGAGGCCGGCGGGGCGTTCACGGTGCCGCTGCCGGTCGACCCGGGCAACGCGTCTCGCGCCTTCCTCTCCTACGAGCTTCTCGGCCTGCCCCACTGGTCCGCGGCCGTACGCTCGCTCAACGGCCATCCGCTGCAGGGATTCGGCGCCACGGCAGGAGCGGCTGCCGCCGGGTCGGAACAGATCGAGGAGATCGATCCGCGGTGGCTCCGCCGCGGGATCAACCGGGTCCGCTTCGCCCCCGCCCGAGCCGAGGCCATGCCGGAGACGCCGCAGGCCGAATGGCGCATGGGCCGGCAGGAGGCCCCCACCCCGGTGGCGTACACGGTGCGCAACCTTCGGCTCGTCGTCGTTGCCGAGACGGGCCGCACGACCGCGGCGCCGGACGGCCAGGCGGAAATGCCGTGGGATGGCTCCACGCCGCTGGACCTTGCCCTCGTGCGGCCGGCGCAACCATACGCCTTGGAGATCGCCGTCGCGGAGCCGGTCCGTGGGGTCCTCGCCGCCACGGCGCGGACCGCGGACGGTGAGCTGGCGCTCCTCTCCCCGCTGGATCTGGGGGCTCTCGGCGCCGGGCGGCATCTCGTGCCGCTGGCCGCCGAGCTGCCGCCCGCGACCGCGGTACGGTTCACCTGGAGCGCCCCGGACGGCGGCCGGGGCGCCCCGCTTGCCGCGCTCGCGCTGCTCGCCAGCCCGGTGGGTCCCCGGCAACTTCGCCTCACGGTCACTCACCCGGCGACGGGAGATCCTGCCGCTGACGGCGCCTACCTGCGCGGTTTCGTCGACAGCCCTCCAGGTGTGACCGGTCCTCCCGAGCTGCGGATCAACGGCGCCGCCGTGGCCGAGGGCGTCGCGGCCGACGGTGCCCTGGGCGTCCTCGTTCCCCGGCCGCCGGGAGAGGCAGGGCCCTGGGACCTGCTGCTCGATCTCTCGTGGTCCGACGGCTCCCGCCTGACCCGCACGCTGCGACTGGGCGAGCGCGCGGATGACGGCGGCGGGCCGAACGGCGCTCCCGGGCACACGGTCGAGCGTACCGCGTCGCCCGACCGTCCAACGTCGCTGAGCGCCGGCGGCGCCAAGCTGGACGTCCCAGCCGGCGCCGTCGATCGCAACGTCAAGCTCACCATGCGGGCGATCTCCGCGGGCGAGCTGCCGGCGCTGGACGCCGGCATGACCAACGTCACTCCCGGCCGCGGCGGCTTCCGCTTCGGCCCGAACGGCCAGAAGTTCCGCAAGCCCCTAACGGTCACCCTGCCCTTCGACGCCGCGCTCATCCCCAAGGGGCTGACCGCGGCGGAAGTCCGGACGTACTTCTTCGACGTCGCGGCCGGCCACTGGCGCACCGTACCGCGTCTGCACCTCGGGAGCAGCACGGTGGTCAGCGCGACCACCCACTTCACCGACTTCATCAACGCGACCCTGGTGTTGCCGGACGAGCCTTCCGCCGCCAGCTTCAGCCCCAATTCCCTGCAGCTGCTGGCCAAGGCCGACCCGGCGGCGGAGATCGACCTCATCGCGCCGCCCGAGGGCGGGCCCGCGGGAGACGCCGAGCTGCGCCATCCCCTGACCGTGCCGCCAGGGCGCCTCGGGCTGCAGCCCGACCTGACCCTCACCTACAACAGCGGCGCCGCCAACGGCTGGCTCGGCGTCGGCTGGGACCTGCAGCTGCCTGCCATCGAGGTGTCGACGCTGTTCGGCGTGCCCCGCTATGACCCCGTGGTCGAGAGCGAGACCTACCTGCTGGAGGGCGGGCAGCTGGCACCCGTGGCCGATCCGGCCAACCCGGCGCCGAGGCAAGCGGAGCGGGTTTTCACCCGCCGGGCCGAGGAGGGGAGCTTCCAGCGCATCGTCCGCCACGGCGGCGACCCGACGAGCTTCTGGTGGGAGGTGACCGATCAGCACGGCATCCGCTCGCAGTTCGGCCAGAGCGCCCAGGCCCGGCTGGCCGATCCCCAAACCGGCAACACCTTCAGGTGGCTGCTCGAGCACGTGGTCGATCCCCACGGCAACAGCGTGGACTACACCTACGTCCAGGACACGGGAAGCAGCGGCGAGCCCTGGCTCCAGGTCTACCCGGCGGCCATCTCCTACACCGGCGTCCAGGGGAGCGGCGGCTTCTACCAAGTGGTCTTCACCTTGGACGATGGCCAGCAGCGCGCCGACCGCTTCTCGACCGGCCGGCCCGGCTTCAAGGTCTTCACCAGGAAGCGCCTCAACCGGGTGGACGTGCTGGCGGGAGGGAGCCTGGTGCGCAGCTACCTCCTCGCCTACCAGCAGGGGGACTTCGACAAGAGCCTGCTGGCGTCGGTGGCCGTGACCGGACAGGACGGCACGACCGTGCTGTCGCAGCACCAGTTCACTTACCAGCACGCCAATGCGGCCTTCGGGCCTCCCGAGACCTGGGGCGGCATTGGCGGTGCCCACGACGCCACCGATTCGTTCAACCTGGGTGGCAGCTTCCACGTCTACGCCGGGATCGGCCCGCCTGAATGCATCCCGCTGGTGGGGGTCCAGGCCGGCGGCTCGGTCTCCGGCACCACCGAGCTGCTGAGCTTCGTCGACGTCAACGGCGACGGCCTGCCCGACCGCATCGACAACCAGGGCCACGTCGATCTCAACCAGCAAGGCTCGTTCGCCTCCACCTCCGCCTCCGGGGTGAGCGACATCGGGCGGACGCTCGAATTCGGCTTCGATCTGAATGCCGGCTTCCGCGCCGACCTCGAGGGGCTGCTGCCGGTGACCGGCGGCTTCAGCTTCGTCTACACCCATGCCAACGAGGACCGCACCCTGGTCGACATCAACGGCGACGGCTTCCCGGACTGGGTGGCCGCCGACGGCAGCTTCCGCACCAGCCTCAACAACGGCACGTCGTTCTCGCCGGCGGCCAGCTGGGGCGGGTTCGGCGCGGGAGGGCTTTCGCTGGGCATGGCGGGCGAGCAGCAGGACGTGCTCTCCAACCTCCAGCTCGCCAACACGCTGCGCAAGCTGGTGCTGCCCTTCACCGGCCCGGTCAGCCTCGGCGGCGCCGTCCAGAAGAAGCAGGCGGGAGGTGACGGCGTCACCGCGGAGATCTGGCAGAACGGCAACCAGGTCTGGCAGCGCACCTTCGCCGCCGCCGACACGGCGCCCTGCCTGCCCGCGGCCGGCGGCGGCTGCGGCGGCGGGCTCACGCTCAACGTGCAGGAAGGCGACCGGCTCTACTTCCTGTCGGGCTCGATCCGCGACACCGACTCCGACGCCCTGCTGTGGGCGCCGCAGGTCACCTATACCGCCGGAGACCCGGCGGCCCAGGAGCCCTGGGGACCGCAGGTCTACCAGTTCGACGGCGGCGCCGACTTCCGGCTGGCGGGTCCCCCGGCGGTGGCCTGGGTTGCCACGGCGGACGGTACCGCCGAGGTGCAGGGGGCGATCGTCAAGCAGGTCACGAGCGACGACGTGACGGTGACCGTGGTGCAAAACGGCAACACCGCCTCGCCGGTCTACCAGCGCACCTTCGCCGCGGCGGAGGTGGGGAGCTTCGCGGAGGTCCCGCCGGTCGGGGTGGCGGCCAAGGACAAGCTGACCTTCCGCGTCTCCTCGCAGACCCCGGTGGACCCCAACCTGGTGCAGTGGACGCCGCAGGTGGCCCTGGGCGGCAACCAGCCCCAGGCGGTCCAGCCGTTCTACGACACCGTCGCCCGGCTGGCCCCGACCGACCAGCCCACGGTCTCGTGGCCGGTGCCCGCGAGCTGGGACCAGACCCTGCACGTCTCCTGGGCTCCGGGCGGCGCCGCCGCCACGCTCTACGTCCAGGCTCCGCAGAGCCTCCTCAGCCGCACCGCGCTGCCGGCGAGCGCCACGACCTTCGACCTGCCGGTGCAGGCTGCCACCGGCCAGCCGCTGTTCGTCACCGTGCTCGCCCCGGACGCATCCAGCCTGGGCACGCTTTCCGTCACCGGCAACGGCGGCGCGGTGCCGGTCAACCAGCGCTATCCGGCGCCGGCTTCCAAGGAGCCTCTGTCCGGCGGTTGGCACGGCTGGTACTACGGCGAGTGGAACGGCAACAAGCCGTTCAGCGAAGGGGGCCTGGCGCTGCCGCAGAGCCAGAGCGCCGGGGTGCCGGACTTCACCCCGGCGGTCCCCAACTGGCAGGGGACGACCGGTTTCGCGCTGGCGGCCTGGACGGGCTCGGGCTTCGACCTCTACCAGGCGGCCGAGGGGGTCAAGCCGTCGCGGCAGGGCGGCAACGCCGCCGGCAACCTCGACCTGGCGATGGGCACGTCCGCGGGCGGCGGTCTCAACGTGGTGCGCAAGACAACCGGCAAGAGCGTCGGGGTCGACGTCTCGGCCGGCCTGAACCTCGCCGTCTCCCTGGCCGACAACCAGACCGAGGTCGACCTGCTGGACATGAACGGCGACCGCTACCCCGACCAGGTGACCGGCAGCGGCGTGCGCTTCTCGAACGGCCGCGACGGCTTCGGCGACCTGCAGCCGTTCCCGGGCCTCAACTCCGCGGTGCGCCTCACCAAGGATGCCAACGTCACCACCGGCATCGGGCTCGGCACGACCTTCAGCAAGAAGAGCGGCGGTGGTAAGCCCAAGGGGGTCGTCAGCACGATGCCCTCGGTGGGCAGCACGGTGGCCCTTTCCCAGACGCGCTACGACCTGATCGACGTCAACGGCGACGGCCTCCCCGACCTGGTGACGATGGGCTCGGGCGCCACCGCCGCCACCGTCCAGCTCAACCTCGGCTACCGCTTCGGCGCGCCCGAGACCTGGCCGTTGCCGGCGTGGAACACCGGCTCAGGCGGCGGACCCGGCAGCTGCACCGACCTGGTGGGCATCGCCGCCGGCGGGATCGCCTCGCTGATCTCCGACCGCAACTCCCCGAACGCCCTCAACTTCACCCGCAGCTCGGCGCTGCAGGCCGGCGTCGCCATCGGCCCCTTCGGCGCCAGCGCCTCGACGACCCTGGCGCGCACCCTGGTGGCGATGATCGACGTCAATGGGGACGGCCTCCCGGACCACGTGTCGAAGGAGCAGGGCGAGCCTTTCTTCCGCGTCAAGCTCAACCATGGCGACGGCTGGGACCCCGAGCAGCTGTGGCCGGTCCCGGATTGGAACACCACGCTGGGCGACGGCTACGTGATCCCCGGCTCGCTCCAGTGCCTGGACGCAGTCAGCTACACGGGCAACATCGCGAGCGACGCCTCCCTGGGCTTCCAGGACTGCCTGGTGCTGGTGCCGCCGGTGCCGGTCGTCGGCCTCGATCTCGAGATCACCGGCCAGGTCCTGGGCAGCGGCGGCGGCTTGCAGCTCTTCTTCCAGGACCTCGACGGCGACGGCCTGCCGGATCACGTGCTCAAGAAGCCGAACGATCCCAACGTCTACGTCAAGCGCAACCTGGCCACGCAGGCGAACCTGCTGACCGCGGTGCAGCGCCCGCTGGGGGGGAGCTTCCAGCTGAGCTACCGGCGGCAGGGCAATCGTGTCGGTCTTTCCGACGACGGCAGCCACAAGGTCGATATGCCCGAGACCCAGTGGGTGCTGGCGAGCGTCACCGTCAACGACGGCCGCGGCAACGCCTACACCACCGGTTACGAATACTTCAACGACGCCTACACCGATCGCACCGAGCGGGAGAGCTACGGCTACGCGCGGGTACGGACCACCCGGCCCGACGGCTCGACCATCGACCGGCGCTATCAGAACCAGGACCTCTACCAGCGCCGCCTGCTGGCGCACGAGGCCATCGCCGACGCCTCCGGCCGCCTGTTCCGCACCGAGGACCTGGCCTACCAGCTGCGCCCGCTCGGTCCCGGCGCCTTCTTCCCCGCGCGGGTCTTCGAGCAGACCTCCTTCTTCGAGGGCGCCGCCGGCGCCGGCAAGGTCACCTCGCGGACCTGGGATTACGACGGCTTCGGCAACATCATCTCCTTCCAGGACGCGGGCGACGGCGCCGCCGCCGACCAGGTCGTCGCCTCGACCGCCTATTTCGTCGATCCGCAGCTGTACGTCATCCAGCCCTCGCAGCTGGTGGTGCGGGACGGCAACGGCGCGCTGCTGCGGCAGCGCTCGGCCACCTACAACGCCCAGGGCGACCTCGCGAGCCTGCAACAGGTGCTGATCGGCGGCAAGGACCCCGCAAGCGGCTCCCCCTATACCGGCAACAGCAACGCCGTCTTTAGCTACAGCTATGACGCCTTCGGCAACATGGCGTCGGTGGCCGACCCGTCGGGCTATACCCGGACCTTCGCCTACGACCCCGTCGCCAAGACCTGGCCCGCCCGGGTCACCGATTCGTTCGGCTACAGCAGCAGCTTCGCCTGGAACCTCCTGTACGGCAAGGTCGCTTCGACCGTGGATGAGAACGGCCAGCTGGAGCAGCGGACCTACGACCTGTTCGGCCGCATGGCGAGCGTCGTCGGGCCCTACGACAGCTCGGCCTCGCCGGCGCTCACGTTCGAGTACTTCCCCGCGGCCAGCCCGCCGCTCGCGGTGGTGCACCAGAAGGACGTCACCCGCTCCGCCACGATCGACTCGGTGGTCTTCGTCGACGGCATCGAGCGCACCGTCGAGACCAAGGTGAGCGCCGAGCTCGACCAGGGGAGCGGCACCGCGACCTCGACCGGCATGCGGGTGAGCGGCCATCTCGACTTCGACGCCCTGGGGCGCGTCGCCGGGCGCGGGCAACCGGTCTTCGACAGCGGCGCGACGCGGTCCTTTGTCGCCGTCGCGGCCAGGAACCCGACGCTCTTCGCATATGACGTGCTCGACCGCACCGTGCAGGCGAGCTTCCCGAACGGTGCGGTGACGCGGATGAGCTACGGCTTCGGCACGCTCGACGGCGTGCAGCGGCTCGCCCACACCCGCACCGATCCCAAAGGCCGGGCGACCATTTTCTACGATGACGTGCGCGGCAACGTGCGTGGCGTCCAGCAGACCAACACCGGCGCGACGCTGCTGACCCGCTACGCCTACGACGCGCTCTCGCAACTCACCGCGGTCACCGACGCCAGGGGGAACGCGACCAGCCTGCAGTACGACACGCTGGGGCGCCGCGTGCTGCAGCAGAATCCGGACAGCGGGACGACCGAGCTGCGCTACACGCCGGCCGGCGACCTCGGCGCCAAGATCAGCGCGAACCTGGCGGCCCACGCGCAGCAGATCCGCTATCTGCGCACCTTCCATCGCCTCGACGGCATCAACTATCCGGACCTGCCGCCGGCCGTCTTCACCTATGGCGCTCCCGGAGCACCGGGCAACACCGCCAACCGCCTGGCCGCGTCGAGCGACGGGTCCGGCACCGAACAGCTCACCTACGGCAGGCTGGGAGAGATCGTCCAGTCGGTGCGCACGCCGGTCGCCTTGAACGGCGACACGCCCCGCGGGCCGTACGCCACCCGGTTCCAGTTCGACAGCTTCCAGCGCCTGCTTTCGCTGACCTATCCGGACGGTGAGCAGGTCACCTACACCTTCGATGCCGGCGGCCAGGTCAAGAAGGCGACGGGTGTGGTGGGCGGCGCCCCGTTCGACTACCTGCATCACCAGGGATATGACGAGTTCGGCGATCGGGTGCGCAGCGTCTATGGCAACGGGGTCGAGACGCGCTTGTCCTACGACCCGCTGTCGCGCGAGCTGGCCGGCATCGGGACGACCGAGGCCAGCGGGCGCCCGATCCAGATGCTCTCGTACCAGCGCGACCTGACCGGCACGGTGCTCGGCCTCGCCAACAGCATGGCGCAGGGACAGGGCCACCAGCTCGGCGGGCCGCTCACCGAGACGTTCACCTATGACGGTCTCGATCAGCTGGTGAGCGCGGCCGGCAGCCTGCGGACGCCGCCCAACCAGGTATCGTCCTTCACTCTCGCGCTCGCCTACGACGCGCTCGGCAACCTGGTCAGCAAGAACCAGCTCGAGGTGGACACCCGGGGCGGCGGCAATGGCAAGGGCCAGGGCGAGAGCTACAACTGGTCCTATGCCTATGCCGGCCCGCGGCCGCACGCTCCGACCCAGGTGGGCGATCAGACGCTCGGCTACGACCTCGACGGCAACCAGGTCGAGGTGGACAGCAACGTCAACGGCACCCGCCGCACCCTGGCGTGGGACTCGGAGGACCGCTTGGCCGCGCTGGCCGACAACGGCCAGACCGAGCAGTTCCTCTACGAGAGCGACGGGACCCGCACCAACAAGGCGGGCCAGAACGGCGAAACCATCTACGTCAACCGCTGGTTCTCGGTCGCCAACGGCAACAAGCTCACCAAGCACGTCTTCGCCGACGACCAGCGCGTGGCCAGCCGCATCGTGCCGCCGGACAAGATCTACTTCTACCACGCCGACCACCTGGGCTCGACGCAGTACCTGACCGACCAGACCGGGGAGGCCTACCAGCACCTGGAGTACTTCCCGCAGGGCGAGCTATGGGTGGATGACGGGCCGCAGACCGACGTTTCGACCTTCCTCTTCACCGGCCAGGAGCTCGACGAGGAGACCGGCCTCTCGTACTTCGGGTCCCGCTACTACGACCCGCGGCAGGGGCAATGGATCAGCGCCGATCCGCTTCTCGACGGGATGCTCGACGCGGAAGGGTTGGCCGCGCCCAACCTGACGGAGAAGCCCTTCCACCTGCCGGGGCTGATCTACGGCTACGCCGCGAACAGCCCGACCAACCTCGTCGACCTGCACGGCCTCGGGCCCCTGGAGGACCGGGCGAAGGAAATCCACCTGGGGTTGCCCGAAGGACGCGCTCGGAATTCGGCGACCACCGCGGTCATCGAGCTCGAACATCCGCTCACGTTCACCCCGCACGGGGAGAAAAGCGCCAGGACGGTGAGGTACCTCGTCTCCTCGAATGCGCCGCGGTTATCTCCCGGGCAGCGAGACCTGCTCAACGCCAACGAGGCGGAAGCCTTTGTCCCGGGTACCGGGATACGAAAGCATCCCGAAACGAACCTGCATGCCGAAAGGCGCGGGGTCAAGGCGGCGGAAGCAGAGGGAGCGGCCGTGAAGGCGGTGGGGGCCAGCCGCCCGGTCTGCTCGGAATGCCAGGAATTCCTTGAAGAGCCCGCGCATCAGCACATCACCGTCGAGACGAAGCTCAAGGGGGCCCTCTCGTCGTCATCGAAGAAACGCTTGAACGCCACGGCCGGTGCAGGCACGACCAAGAAGCCAAAGACCTCGGCGCTCTCGCTGCCGTCCTGGACGGCGCCAATGGCGCCTCCGTTTGCCGATCAGCCCCTGAGCCTGACGAGGGCCTCCTGCGTCGCCCCCTCGCTCTCGAGCAAGGCGAGCGCCGCCCGCTGTTCGGCGAGCTCGCCCTGGACGGCCGGATGCATGGCCTCCTGGGCGAGCGGCATGGGCTCGGCTGCCGGGTCCCAGACGAAGACGTTGGGATCGAGCTGAAGCTCCTGGTCGGCGATCCGGAAAGCGGCATCGACGGCGGTCGAACCGGCGCCGGAAGCGGACGCCACGTCGCCTCGCACGCAGCAATCCGCCAGGTAGAGGGTGGTGAGGAGGGTGGGGCTCGCGGCGGTGAGCTCGTCGCTCGCTTGCAACCTGGCGAGGAGCGGGCGGAAGCGGCCGAGGACCCTGGCGGCCTCGCCCTCGGCCCCCAGGCCCTTCCAGAGCGCGTCGAGGAGCGGCCGCAGCTCGGCGGCATGCGAGCTTTGGAGAGGAGGTGGCAGGCGTTCGTCCATGCGCAAGGCGCGCGTCGCACAGGCGAGTGAGAAAGCCTGGCGCGCCGGGACGGGGAGCCTCGCAAGGCGGGTCTTGACCTCTTCGTTGACGTCCCTGAAATAGGGCAGTCCCCGCCGGCGGAGCTGCTCGCGGGCCAGGGCACCCTGGGTCGGGTACTGCTTGGTGTGATCAGCCATCGCGGCGACGTTCTACGAGGCCAGCCCGACGTCTTCGTAGAGGGCGTCGAGGACGGAGCGGATGCGCTGCTCGTGGACCTCGTCGGTGGGCGTGCCGTTGAAGGCGAGGGCGACCGCCAGCCCCGCTTCGGGATCGGCGAAGGCGGTCGACGAGCGGTAGCCGCTGTGGCCGAAGGTGCGCGGCGAGGCGTAGTTGCCGTAGCCGTAGGGGACGGTCGCGGCGCCGTACTGGCGGGAGTCGAGGATGAACCCCAGGCCCCAGTCGAGAACGTGCTGGAAGGTGTGGTCCAGCATGCCGGCGCGGTGGCGCGCGGTCATCGCCTCGACCGCCTGGGGCGAGAGGATACGGCGGTCGGGGGCGCCGGCGCCGCCGGGGGCGCGTCCACGGGCGAGCAGCATCTCGTAGAAGCGGCCGAGCTGCGAGATCGGGCCGTAGCCGTTGCCTCCCGGGTGGGTGCCGGTGCACCACGCCTCGCTGTCCCAGCCCTGCGGCACGGGCGCGCCGCCGGCCCCGCCGGCCGATCCCGCGGTGTCGTAGACCGGACAGCTCCGGCCCTGCTCGCGGAGCTCGCGATACGTCTCGACCGGCATCCCGATCCAGGAGTCGAGCATGTCGAGCGGCGCGAAGACCTCCTCGCGCGCATAGGCGGCGAACGGGCGGCCGTCGAGGCGGCGCACGATTTCGCCGAGCAGGAACCAGCTGGAGGCGTGGTGATAGCCGGCCTTGCGTCCGGGCACCCAGCGCGGCTCGGGCCGCATCGCGGCGATGCGGGCGACGATCGCGTCCCAGCTGTCCTGGGGCCAGCCGACGTCGAGCAGGCGGATGCCGGCGGTATGGGTCAGCAGGTGGCGCAGGGTGACGGCACCCTTGCCGTGGGCCGCGAATTCCGGGATGTGGCGGACGACCGGATCGTCGAGCTCGAGGCGGCCGCGCTCCCACAGCTGGGCGATGGCGACGGCGGCCACCGGCTTGGTCGAGGACAGCCAGAGCATCAGGTCGTCGCGCCGCAGCGGCCGGCCTGGACGGCTCTCGCCGGCCGCGGCGTCGGCGATCACCGCGCCATGGCGGGAAACATAGAGCTGGGCCCCCAGGTGGATGCCGGCGCGCACCCCGTCGAGGATGGCCTGGCGGGTGCGCGGCAGCCGGGCCAGGGTCGCGGCGCCGGCGGGCGCGTCGTCGCCCGTGGCGGCGGCCGCGCCGGGAGTGCCGGCGGCGTCGGGCGGGTCGGAAGCGTCGCGGTCGTTGGGGTCGTGAGCCATCTGCGGCGAGTGATCAACTCGACTCGAAAGGATTGACGATCTCGACCGGAGAATCGTGCGGCTCGCGCCCGGGCAGGTCAAGCTCACCGCCGATCCGAAACATGGTAGCGCATGCTGGCACAAGGTGCGTGAGCCACACTGCTTCGAGAGCAGGTCGATGCGGGGCGAGCGCCTGCAGGCTGTGCTGTAATCGGGCCCGCCGTGTTCGCCAGCCCCGAGCCCCGGAGCTGCCGCGTTCCCCCGGAAGAGGAGAGAGGCGATGTTCGAGCTGCTGCCCGCGCGGGGCCTGCCGGCGGCGCCGATGGGGCCGCTGGCGCTGCCGGCGGAGCGTGCCTGGGGCTGGCGGGTGGTGCAGTGGCCGCTTTGCCGCATCGTGCTCGCGGCGAGCGCGGTGTTGGGTGCACTGACCGCCGGGGTATTGCTGACGGCTTGGCTACAGGAGGGTGGCCCCCGGCCGACGCTTTCGATGACCCTGGGGCGCGACGCGACGCTGTTGATCCTGATTCATCTCGCTTACCTCCTGTACGTCCGGCTCTGCGAGTGGCGCCGTGCCGGCGAGGTGTCACTGGTGGGCGCGGCGCGGGAGGCGGCGGTGGGAGCGCTGATCGGCGGCGGCCTGATGACCGCTGCGGTCGGCTGCCTGTGGTTGGCGGGCAGCTATCACGTGGCCGGCGTGCGGCCGGCGGTCACGGTCGTGCCCGTGCTGGGCTTCCTGGTGGCCGGCGCGTACTGGGAGGAGCTGCTGCTGCGGGCGATCGTCTTCCGCATCCTCGAGGAGTGGCTGGGGACCGGATGGTCGCTGGCGCTCTCGGCGGCGGTGTTCGCGGCGCTGCACTTGCGCAATCCGCATGCGACGCCGATGTCGGCCGCGTCGATCGCGCTGGCCGGGGCGCTGCTGGGCGCGGCGTTCGCGGTGACGCGGCGGATCTGGCTCGCCGCCGGCCTGCACTGGGCCTGGAACTTCCTGCAAGGCGGCGTGTTCGGCGTGCCGGTCTCCGGGTTCGCGATCCCCGGCCTGCTGGTGGGGTCCCTGACCGGGCCGCCGGCGCTCTCCGGCGGCGCCTTCGGCGTCGAAGGGTCGGTGGTGAGCGTGGCGGTCTGTGCGGTGGCGGCGCCGGCGCTGCTGGCGGCGGCGGCGAAGCGCGGACATCTGGTGCCGGCGCTCGGGGTCCGGACCGGCGGCTGGCGGTTGCGGGACGAGCGGTACGGTCGGGATGGCGTGAATGCGGCAAGGCCGGACGGCGCCGGCGGCGAGGATGCGGCGAGGCTGGGCGTCGCTGCCGGCGGCGAGGATGCGGCGAGCCGCAACGGCGCCGGTGGCGGCGAGGACGCGAGCGATCCCGGCTTGTAGAATGGCTGAAGATGGTGGACGTCCTTCTTGCTTCGCCCGCGCAAGACGCCGGCACCGCGCCGCCCCTACCGGCCGCGCCGGACACGCGGGTCGCACTGCCCGCAGCGGTCAAGCCGACCGCGCCGCCCGAGCCCGCGGCGCGCGAGCTGCGTTGGAGCTTTCTCGGACGCGTGCCTTACCGCGCCGCGGTCACTTTGCAGGAGGAGCTGCGCCAGGGGCTCCGGGATGCCGCGGCCAGGCGCACGGCGCAGGGTAGGCGGACGGACGGCAGACAGCCGGACGGTGGGCAGTCGGACGGCAGGCAGTCGGACGGCAGGTCGGATGGCAGGCAGTCGGACGGCAGGTCGGATGGCGGGCAGTCGGACGGCGGGCAGCCGGACGGTGGGCAGGCACAGGGGGGGGCGCCTGGCCCGCGGACGGAGCACCTGCTGCTGCTCGAGCATCCGCACGTCTACACCCTGGGGCGCAACGCCAGCGCCGAAGACGTGCTGGCGAGCGCCGAGTGGCTGGAGCGGCAGGGCGTGGAGGTGGTGGAGAGCGACCGCGGCGGGCAGGTCACCTATCACGGGCCCGGACAGCTCGTCGGTTACCCGATCCTCGATCTGAGCCCCGACCGGCGGGACGTGCGCCGCTACGTGCGCGATCTCGAGGAAGTGTTGATCCGGACCCTTGCCGGCTACGGCATCGCCGCGGAGGTGCGCCCGGGCGCCGCGTTGATCGGGGTCTGGGCCGGGGGCGAGAAGATCGCGGCGATCGGCGTCCACCTGTCGCGCTGGATCACCACCCACGGTTTTGCGCTGAATGTCGCAACCGACCTGTCGCTGTACGCCGGCATCGTGCCGTGCGGCCTGCGGCAGGAGCGGGTCACCTCGATGGCGAAGCTGCTCGGCACGGCGCCGCCGCTGGCCGAGGTGGCGCAGCGCCTGGCAGGCCATTTCGGCGAGGTCTTCGCGCGGCGGCTGGTGGCGGCGGCGCCGCCGCGCCGCTGAGCGGCTCCGCGCCGGCTCTTGCGGCACACGAGCACCCTCGATCCGCTCGCGGACCGGCCATGACCGCCACCATGGAGAAAGTCGCGATCGGGCTCAACGCGGTGATCGCCGCCGTCACCGAGGAGGTGCCGCGCGTCCTCACCGTGCGGCGCATGGCCGGCGCCCCCGACGATGCGGCCGAGGACGCGCTGCCGTTCGGGCCGCTCGAGCCCGAAACCGACCGCACCCTGGACCGAGGGCTGCGCCGCTGGGTCTTCGAGCTGACCGCCCTGGACCTCGGCTACGTCGAACAGCTCTACACCTTCGGCGACCGTGACCGCGAGTGGCCGGAAGGCGCCGGCGGCACCCGGGTCGTGTCCGTCGCCTACCTGGCCCTGGTGCGGGAGGGAGAAGCGGCGGTGGCGGGCGACGCTCACTGGCGCGACGTTTATGGCTTCCTACCCTGGGAGGACTGGCGGGGAGGCCGGCCGCAGGTGATCGACGAGGCGATTGCGCCGGCCCTGGCCCGCTGGGTCGCGGTGGCCGGCGCAGCGATGGAGCGCCGGGAGCGCGCCGACATCGCTTTCGGCCTGGGCGGCGCGGCCTGGGACGGCGAGCGGGTGCTCGAGCGTTACGAGCTACTCTACGAGGCAGGGCTGGTGCCGGAGGCGCGGCGCGATGCGATGGCCCGCGGCGAGGCGGCGGCGCGAGCCGGAAAGGGGCGCCGGTGGCCGCCGGCGCCGCTGCCGGGAAGGCCGATGGCCCTGGACCACCGCCGCATCCTGGCGACCGCCCTGGGCCGGCTGCGCGGCAAGCTCAAGTACCGGCCCGTGATCTTCGAGCTGCTGGCCCCCACCTTCACGCTGCTGCAGCTGCAGCGGGTGGTGGAAGCGCTCGCCGGGGTGAGGCTGCACAAGCAGAACTTCCGCCGCCTGGTCGAGAACGGCGGCCTGGTCGTGGGCACCGGACGCCAGCATCCCCCGACCGGCGGCCGCCCGGCGGAGCTCTTCGTCTTCCGCCGCGAGGTGCTGCGCGAGCGTCCGGCGCCGGGCGTCGGCCTGCCCGGAGTGCGCCGGGGGACATTGGGGCCGACGAGTCCCTGATGGCTCGAAGTCATGTCGAGGAGGCGGCCGCAGTCACCAGTCATTGCGGCACCCCCGGCAGGCCGCAACGCCGCGGGGGCGCGGAGGGCCGGCGGATGGGAGCGGGATCTGACCACGCCGTACACGAGCCTGGACGACCAGTAGGAGTGAAATGGAGGGATCGGAGGGTCGCTGTCACGCGCTTGACAAACGATATGCTCACACCTAGTATAAGTTTGTGGCCGACTTCTGTCGGCTTCGTTTGACGCCTGGATATGCTCAAACTGAGCATTGGAGGGGTGGATGAGCCCTCGGCAAGCCCTGTCAGCATCCGCCGCCCTCGACTACACGCCTGAGGTGGCCCGCGCCACCGCGGCCATTGGCGAGCGCGTCCGCGCCGTCATCCCGCCGCTCGAATGGCCGGTGCACGCTCCTTACGTCGCCGCCATCGCGGAGTGGAAGGCGCGGCGCAATGCCGTGGTGCTCGCCCACAACTACCAGACGCCGGAGATCTATCACGGCGTCGCGGACTTCACCGGCGACTCGCTGGCGCTGGCGCAGTACGGCGCCGGGACCGCGGCGGACGTGATCGTGCTCGCCGGGGTGCACTTCATGGCCGAGACGGCCAAGATCCTGTCGCCCGGCAAGACGGTGCTGATCCCGGACCCGCGCGCCGGCTGCTCGCTGGCCGCCGCGATCACCGCCGCCGACATCCGGCTGCTGCGGCAGCGCTATCCGGGGGTGCCGGTGGTCACCTACGTCAACACCTCGGCGGCGGTCAAGGCGGAGTCGGACGTGTGCTGCACCTCGGCCAACGCGGTGGCGGTGGTCGAGTCGCTGGGCGTGCCACGGGTGATCTTCCTGCCCGACGAGTACCTGGGGCGTTACGTTGCCGAGCAGACCGCCGTCGAGGTGATCCTGTGGCGCGGCCACTGCGAGGTGCACGAGCGCTTCACCGCCGCCGAGCTGCGCGGCTTCCGCGCCGGCCATCCCGGAATCCACATCCTGGCCCATCCGGAATGCCCGCCCGAGGTGCTGGCCGAGGCGGACTTCGTGGGCTCCACCGCCGCGATGATCCGCCACATCGGGGACACCGGCCCGCGGCGGGTGGTCATGGTCACCGAGTGCTCGATGAGCGACAACGTGGCGGTCGAGTTCCCCAACGTGGACTTCGTCCGCCCCTGCGCGCTGTGCCCGCACATGAAGCGCATCACCCTGCCGAAGATCCTGCGCTCGCTGCAAGAGATGGAGCACCGCGTCGAGGTCGCGCCCCAGATCGCGGGCCGCGCCCGGGTGGCGCTCGAGCGGATGCTGGCCGTCGGCCGGCGGGAGCGGCGGGAGCAGGCGGTGGAGCCGCGGTGAGCGACGATGGCCTTCCCCGGGCCGCGACGGTCGTCGGCGCCGACGTCCTGGTCGTCGGCGCGGGAGCCGCGGGGCTGACCGCCGCTCTCGGCTGCGCGGCAGGCTCGCCGGCGCGGCGGGTGGTGGTGCTGACCAAGACGGGCGCGAGCGCCGCCGGCGCCGGCGGCGCCAGCGTCTGGGCGCAGGGCGGGGTGGCCTCGGCGGTGGGCGATGACGACGCTCCGGCGCTGCACGCCGCCGATACGCTGGCGGCCGGCGCCGGGCTCAACGACGGGGCGATCGTCGATCTGCTGACCGGTGAAGGTCCGCGGCGCATCCGCTCGCTGCTGGCGCTGGGCGCCCGCTTCGATCGCGAGCCCGGCGGCCGGCTGGCGCTGGGGCGGGAGGCGGCCCACAGCCGGCGCCGCATCCTGCACGCGCACGGCGATGCGACCGGCGCCGAGGTGGTGCGCACGCTGGTCGCGGCGGTGCGCCGCGAAGCCGCGATCCGCGTCGTGGACGAGGCGTTTGCGCTGGACCTGGTGCTGGTGGGCGGCGCGGTGGGCGGTGTGGCCGCGCTCCACGGCGACGGCCGGCGGGTGCTCTACCGCGCCCCGGCCGTGGTGCTGGCGACCGGCGGCCTGGGCCAGGTCTTCCTTTATACCACCAACCCGCTGGAAACCACGGCTGACGGCCTGGCGATGGCGGCGCGGGCGGGCGCCCGGCTGGTGGACCTCGAATTCGTGCAATTCCATCCGACGGCGCTGGCACCCACCGCGGCGGCCGAGGCGGCCGGCGCGGCGGGTGCGGCGGGAGCCGGCCGCGCGCCCCTGCCGCTGCTGACCGAGGCCCTGCGCGGCGAGGGTGCGGTGCTGATCGACGACCTCGGGGTGCGCTTCATGACGGCGGTGCATCCCGACCGGGAGCTGGCGCCGCGCGACGTGGTGGCGCGCGCCATCTGGGCCCGGTCGAGCGCCGGCCGCCGGATCTACCTCGATGCCCGCCGCGCCGTGGGCGAGCGCTTTCCGGAGCGCTTCCCGACGGTGTTCGCACTCTGCCGGCAGCACGGCCTCGATCCTCGGGTCGAGCCGATCCCGGTCGTGCCTGCCGCCCACTACCACATGGGCGGCGTGGCGGTGGACGCCGGCGGCCGCACCTCGCTGCCGGGGCTGTGGGCGTGCGGCGAGGTGGCGGCCACGGGCGCTCATGGCGCCAATCGCCTGGCCAGCAATTCGCTGCTCGAGGCGCTGGTCTTCGGCGCGCGCGTCGCCGAGGACGTCGCGGCCGCCGGGGCGCCGGGAGTGCTCGACGCGTGGTGGGACGCCGCCGGCCAGGGGGTGCAGGGGTCGGAAGGGCTGCCACGGGTGCCTGCCGCCAGCGCCGGGCATGCCGGCCAGGCTGGCGATGGCGGCGATCTTGCGGCGCTGACCGCGCGCGTGCAGCGCCTGATGTGGGAGCGGGTGGGCGTCGAGCGCTCCGGCGCGGGGCTGGCCTCGGCGGCCGCGGAGCTCGCGGTGCTCTCACGGCGGTTGCGGGTTTCCGGGGCCTCCGGGCAGCCCCAGGTCTCGGCGCCCCCGGCTGCCGGGAACGCCGGGGACGAGGACGGTCCGCGGCCTCCGGCAGCGTCCGCGGGGGAGGCGGCTGGCTACGCCGCGGGCAGCTTCGCGGCAGGCGAAGCGCGGAACCTCATCCTGGCGGGACGCCTGGTCGCACAGGCGGCGCTCGCCCGCCGCGAGAGCCGGGGCGGGCACTACCGGGCCGACTACCCGCGGGCCGACGCCGCGTGGCAGCGGCGGCGCTTCCTGACCGTCACGGCCGGCGGCGCCGCGCGCTTCGAGGCATGGCAGGAGGCGGCGGCTGCGGCGGCGGTGGAGAAGCCGCGCCCACCCGCGCCCGCGATGGCGGAGTGGCTGTTGTGAGCGTCCCGCTGCTGCCGCCGCTCTATCCGCTGCTCTACGAGGACGTGGTGCGGCGGGCGCTGGCCGAGGACCTCGGCAGGGCGGGCGACTTGACCAGCGATGCGGTGGTGCCGGCCGGGGCGCGCGCCGAGGCGGTCCTGGTGGCGCGCGCGGCTGGCCGGGTCGCCGGGCTGCCGGTGGCGCTCGCGGCGTTCCGGCTGCTCGATCCCGCGCTGGCGATCGTCGAGCGCGCCGCCGACGGTCAGGACGTCGCCGCCGGGACGGTGCTGGCCAGCGTGCGCGGCGCCGCCCGCTCGATCCTCTCGGCAGAGCGCACGGCCCTGAACCTGCTCGGCCGCCTGTGCGGCATCGCCACGGCGACGCGGGACCTGGCCGCGGTGGTGGCGCCGCACGGGGCGCGGGTGGTCTGCACGCGCAAGACCACCCCGGGGTTGCGAGCGCTCGAGAAATACGCGGTGCGTGCCGGCGGCGGCAGCAATCACCGCTTCGGCCTCGACGACGCGGTGCTGATCAAGGACAACCACCGCGCCCTGGCGGGCGGCCTGCGCCCGGCCGTCGAGCGCGCCCGCCGCGGCGCCGGGCACATGGTCAAGATCGAAGTCGAGGTGGACTCGCTCGCCGAGCTCGACGAGGCCCTGGCCCTGGGCGTCGACGTCGTGCTGCTCGACAACATGCCGCTCAACGTCCTCGCCGAAGCCGTGCGCCGGGCCCGCGGACGCGCCGTGACCGAGGCGTCCGGCGGCATCCAGCCAACGACCGCCGCCGCCATCGCCGCCACCGGCGTCGATCTCCTCTCGGTCGGCTGGCTCACCCACAGCGCCCCGGCTCTCGACGTCGCCCTCGACGTCGTTGCGGACAGCGCCCTCGACGTCGTTGCGGACAGCGCCCTCGACGTCGTTGCAGACAGTGCCCTCGACGGCGTTCCGGACAGCGCCCTCGACGTCGTTCCGGACAGCGCCCTCGACGTCGTTCCGGGTGCCGCAGCCGCCCTCGACGCCGTCCGATAGAATCGAGCGGCAGCCCACCGCGGAGAATCGCGGACGGGTGATCGTGATCTCGATGATAGGCTGAGATCGCCATGGCCGAAGCCCTCCATCCTGCTGTCGTGCTTCTGGATGAAGACGTCCGCATCCCCGGGGGCGTTCACGCTCTCGAGCAGTTCCGGCGCTGGTCTCACAGCGAGCAGTTCCCGGAGCGCGGCCGCATCGACTATCTCCAGGGCGACATCGAGGTGGACATGAGCCCCGAGGACCTGAATACCCACGGAACCGTGAAGGTCGCGATCGCCTCTCGGCTGCACGCGGTCGTTGCAGAGCGGGGCCTTGGCGAGGTCTTCGTGGATCGGGCGCGAGTCGCCTCTCCAGCCGCCGGCCTCTCGGTGGAGCCCGACGTGATGGTGGTGCTCTGGGAGTCGCTCGAGGCGGGACGCATCCTGAAGGTACCGTCGTCCCCCCCGCGGCCAGGACGTTATGTCGAGCTCGAAGGTGCTCCCGACCTGGTGGTCGAGGTGATCAGCAACAGCTCCGTGGGCAAGGACCGCAAGCGCCTGCCCGCGCTCTACGGGCGCGCCGGTGTGCAGGAGCTGTGGTTGGTTGACGCCCGAGACGAGACGCCGGTCTTAGAGATCTTCAGGCTGACTGCCGCCGGTTACGTGCGGGTCGCGCCTGAGGGGCCGCAGGTCGAAGGCTGGACCGCATCCTCCATCCTTGGTTGCCGCTGCCGCCTGCGCCGCCGCACGTTCCGCGAAGGCCGCTCCATTTTCGACCTGGAACTCACATCTTGAGATCTTCGCAACGAGCCGCCGTGCGCCTTTGCCAAAGCTGATGAATCGCGCGCCAAACCTCGTCGCCCCCGAAGCCCCCAGCCTCCTGCCGGCAGAGGCCGTCTTCGGCATGCGCGTCGAGCGCCTTGGGCCCATCCGGGCCGAGGAGTTCGAGAACTGGAGCCTGGGCGAGGAGGACCCGCTCGAGCTGATCGAAGGGTGGCTGCTGCCGATGACGCCTGGAACCTACAGCACTGGCAATGCGCTTGGTCAGCTCTTCTCGGTGTTGGCGCCCCTGGTCCGGGAGAGGGGTTGGTCGATGAGCCTGGACGCCCGGCATCGGCTGCCGCGTCCCCCGGACACCGTTGTGTTTCCAGACCTGGTGGTGCATTGCGCCGCCGAGGTGAGCTGCGTGCCGGGCACGGAGACCGTGGCCCGCGTGCCTGACATCGTCGTCGAGATCCTGGGCCGCGAGACCGCGGAGCGCGACCGGGCGCCGCGCGGCGCCAAGTTCCTTGCCTACCAGATGAGCGGCGTCCAGGAGTACTACTGCGCCTGGGCGGACGGGCGCGAGGCGGCAGGCTTCCACTTGCGTGAGGGCCGCTTCGCCGCCGCGCCGCAACAGCCCGACGGTTTCTTCTCCAGCCCATTGCTTGGCGCCTCCCTCCGCCTCGTGCCCGCGGCGCTGCGCTAGAGTCGCCTGAAACTGCCTGCAATAGCCCGCCGCTTAGCCGGCCAGCGCTTGCAGCAGGTCGGCGACCAGGTCGTCGGGGTGCTCGAGGCCTATCGAGGCGCGCAGCAGGTCGGGCGGGGTGGTCGAGTGGATGCCCTCCGACGAGGCGCGGTGCTCGATCAGGCTCTCGGCGGCGCCGAAGCTGGTGGCGTTGAGGAAGAGACGCACCCTGCCGGCGACACGCAGGGCGTGCTCGCGGCCACCGGCGAGCCGGAAGGAGACCATGCCGCCGAAGGCCCGCATCTGGCGGCGGGCGATCTCGTGGCCCGGATGGCCGGGAAGGCCCGGGTAGAGCACCGCCGCCACCTCGGGGCGGCCGGCGAGGGCGGTGGCGACGGCCATGGCGTTGGCGGCGTGGCGCTCCATGCGGCAGGCGAGGGAACGCAGGCCGCGCAGCACCAGCCAGCTGTTGAACGGCGAGGCGACGGCCCCGAGGTCGTGGCGCACCTGCTCGAGGCGCGAGACGAGGTCGGGGTCGCGGCGGCGCAGCACCAGGGCGCCGCCCTGCACGTCGCTGTGGCCGCCCAGGTACTTGGTTGTCGAGTGCAGGACGGCGTCGACGCCGAGCTCGAGCGGCCGCTGCAGGGCGGGGGTGGCGAGCGTGCCGTCCACCAGCAGGCTGGCGCCGTGGGCATGGGCGATCTCGGCGAGGCGGCGCAGGTCGAGCACCTCGAGCAGCGGATTGGTCGGCGTCTCGGCCCACAACAGGCGGGTCGCCGGCCGGAGCGCCGCGGCGAGCGCGCGCTCGTCGCCGAGGTCGACGGCACTGGCCTCGACCCCCCAGCGTGGCAGGTAGTCGTGGGCGAGGGTGCGAACGCCGTAGTAGAGGTCGCGGTGGAAGATCACGTGCGAGCCCGCGGGCAGGGTTTGCAAGTACGCCGTGCAGGCCGCCATTCCCGACGCGAACACGAAGGCCGCCTCGCCGCCTTCGACCGCGGTGAGCGCCTCCTCGAGCCGGGTCTGGCCGGGGTTGCTCTCGCGGATGTAGAGATGCCCCAGGGGCACCTCGCCGGCGGGGCCATGCTCGAAGGTGGTCGACAGGTGGAGCGGCGGCGCGACGGCGCCGGTGGCCGGATCGATCTCGCCGCCGGCGTGCACCGCGATGGTCTCGAAGCGCAAGCGAGCCCCCTTTCTTGCCTACCCGGGGGACTCTAACAGCTAGTGGCGCGTCTCAGACGGGGCACCAGCCGCCGGCGCGCGGCACCGGCGGCTGTGCCCGCGGCAAACGGATGGCCGCCTGCCGGCGGCGGACCCTAAGGCCCGAAGTTACAAAGATCGTCGGCGCGCAGGGCCTCGTGACCCGAGGCGAAGCGGCCGGAGGCGGTGAGCAGCGAGCCGACCCACCCCTGGGCGTGCGTGCCGTCGGCGTGCCAGAGGTCGAGCATCAGCCAGCCGAAGTGGGGCTGGGCGGGTATCGCCTGGCCGCCCACCGAGACGCGCTGCGTGGTCAGCGGGAAGGCGTTGGGCTGGTTCAAGGCGCCGGCGTTCTCCTGCTCGTCGAAGATCACCAGCTGCTCCTCGCCGGGAGCCGCCCACGAGGGGCTCGATCCGCACGGCAGCGGGTTGGCCTCGGCGGAGCGGTTGTCGCGCCAGACCAGCAGGTCGGTGCCGCCCGAGAACGGGCCGCCGTTGAAGAAGCGGACGTAGTACATGCTCGACAGCGGCATGCGGTCGTCGCGGCTGTCGAAGTTGTCATAGCGGCCATAGAACGTGTAATCGCCCGGATTGAAGAAGCTGGCGTCGGCGAGCACGGTGATCGCCGGCTGGCTCATCGCCTGGTTGTGCTGCGAGTCGAGGTAGAAGACGTCGCCCCACAGCGCGTTGACGTCGCTCGCCAGGCCGGTGCCGCCCTTGGCGAAGTACAGCGGATCGGCAGGGGTATTGGCGGTCGTCATGAAGCTCGTCCCCGTGCAGCGGTTGACCGCGTCGACGGTGATGTAGCCGACGACGATCGACGACCCCGGCCGCGCGCTCGAGGCGCAGAGCGACTGGCTGTTGGGCAGGGGCTGGCCGGTGTGGGCGGCGCGCAGCGAGAGCTGCTGGCGGTTGTTCACGGCGCGGACCTGGGCGCTGCTGCCGGAACAGCCGGGAAAGCCGGTGCCGGGCTCGGACAGCGGACCGTTGGGGCTGAGGCCGGGGCCGGTCAAGGGCAGGCTGCCGTTGAAGACATCGCGCAGGTTCAAGGTCTGCACGTCGTAGCCGGTCAGGTAGATGTCGAAGGCGAGGGTGGGAACGCCCCAGTCGGTCCACAGGACCAGGCGCGCCAGGGTCGGGCGCGGGGCGGCGTTATTGACCGACAAGAGGGTGGTGCGGCCTGCCGGATTGGCAAGATCGACCTCGAAGTAGGGCACCAGCAGCGTGGCCGCGGGCTGGTTGGCGAGACGGCAGTTGCCGGCGAGATCGCCGGCGGGGAGCGGCGGCGCAGCCGCCGCCAGCAGCAAACCGAAGAGCACACAACTCCACCTTGCGCGTTGCACGCACATCTTATGTCTCCACGCGATGCTTGCTTCCGTTTGCGACTGGGGCCGTACGGCTCGGGCGGCCCCTTCCCACGGCACTTGCAGGTACAGGCAGGCGGGTTAGACTACCAGCCGTGAACGACTCACTGATCCAAATCGGTCAAACTGCCTCGCCGGCCCACCGGGTACATCGCCAGGGACGGCCGGAGTGGCTTCGCATCAAGCTGGCTACCTCGTCTACGTACCACCAGGTCCGCAACCTGGTCAACGATCTGAATCTGCACACGGTGTGCCAGGAAGCGCGTTGTCCCAACATCTACGAGTGCTGGGGCGAGCACGGCACGGCCACCTTCATGATCCTTGGCGACGTCTGCACGCGTCGGTGCGGCTTCTGCGCGGTGACCTCGGGCCGGCCGCAGCCGGGGGTGGATCCGCTCGAGCCGGAGCACGTGGCGGAGGCGGTGGCGGCGATGGGGCTGCGGCACGCAGTGATCACCTCCGTGGACCGCGACGACCTGCCCGACGGCGGCGCCGGTCACTTCGCGCAGGTGATCGAGGCGATCCACCGCCGCCGCCCGGGGACCGCCGTCGAGGTGCTCACCCCCGACTTTCGCGGCGTCGCCGGCGCGCTCGACGTGGTGCTGGGGGCGGCGCCGGAAGTCTTCTCCCACAACGTCGAGACCGTGCCCCGCCTGTACCGCCAGGCACGCCCGGGCAGCCGCTACGACCGCAGCCTGGGACTGCTGGCGCAGGCCAGCGAGGCCGCGCGCCGGGGCGGCGGGTGGGCGGGTCGCATCAAGACCGGCATCATGGTCGGTCTGGGCGAGGAGCCCGCGGAGGTCCACGCCACCCTGGCCGACATCCGCGCGGCCGGGGTCGAGATCGTGACCATCGGCCAGTACCTGCAGCCGACCGTCAAGCACCTGCCGGTGGCGCGCTGGGTGCACCCCGACGAATTCGCCGCCTATCGCGAACACGCTTTGGGGCTCGGCTTCGCGCACTGCGAGGCGGGGCCGCTGGTGCGCAGCAGCTACCACGCCCATGAGCACGTGCGGCCGGCCGAGAGTGCCTGATACGAGCAAGCAGCTGTCAATGAACCGGTCCTGAGGGCCCTCGGAGCCTGAGCGCATGGGCGTGCGCCGGTCGAGGGCCGTTACAGCCGGCGCCGTCAGGCGCCATCATGTAAAGATGCGAAATCCTGGAAGGAACCGGGTCATGGATCAGCCGCACAGGGGCGATCCGGCATCCGGAGCCGGCGGCACGAGGCTGTGACACGGCCGGATCGAGAACGGGACATCGGCGGGAGGCCCCGGCCGCCAGGATGGGGCCTCCCGGTCAGGTCAGCTCATCGGTGACAGCAGCTCACCGGTTACAGCAGTTATTGAGTGACAGTAGCTTCTCAGTGACAAGTGTTATAGCAGGTGGGATAGCCGACCTTGGTGTAGCAGGCCTTGCAGATCGAGGGGATCTGGCAGGTGGCGCTCTGGCCTCCGGCGGCTTCGCGCAGGCTCTCCGGCGAATGCCCAAGGTGGCGCAGCGTCTCGCGGTTCAGACGGATCTTCTTCTTCACGAATTCTCCTTTCGGCGATCCAGCCGCGAGAGGCGCGGCTGCGGTGTGTGGCGGCTATTGAGACAGGTGCCTGCAAGCGGGGGTACGGAGACGATGCCGGCGGGAACGACGGCGCCCTGGCCGAGCCAGATCCAGAAATTCCCAAGGAATTCCGGTCTACGCCCGGCGGCAAGCCGGGCGCTCGAAGCCGGGAGGGGGGCCTACTCGATCACCGTCGCGCAATAGGTCGAATTCGGTCCGAAGGGTCCGCCGCAGAGGGTCGTCGGGGCGAACTGATCGGCCTGGCCGAAGTCCTCGGTGGTGTCGGGGAAATCCACGCCATAGTGGAAGCCGCTCGTGCCCAGCGTGAACCAGGGATAGATGCAGAACGGCCCACCATAGGTGGCGCAGTTGGCCACGATCTCCGCCTTGCCGCCGAAGTCGCTGACCACCGCCCAGTGTTTGGCCTGCGAGCCGTCCGCGAAGGTCACGCTCTTGATCTGGATCGGCAGGGTGCCGGCCCAGGCCGGCGCATCATAGGAGAAACATCCCGCCTGCCCGGGGAGGCAGAACTGCGAGTGCGGGGTGGAGAAGGGCGAGGTGTGGCCGATCTCCCAGACGAACGCGGCGGGGGCGTCGTGCACGAGCCCCCAGGCCAGGGAATTGCCGATCTGCTGGGTGTCGAACGCGGGCATGAGCGGACCGTCCTGCGGCGAGTTGAGGACGATCGTGCCGGCGTGCCCGGTACTCAGATCCGTGACGGTCACATGCCAGCCGTCCTGCGCCGGCGTCGTGTACCAGTGCACCGTGACCGTGTCGCCGGAATTCATGACGAGCGGGTTGTTCGGATCGGCGGCATCGGTGAGCATGGCATTGAACGCCGCAGTCTCGTGAGCGCGGTTCTTCTGCCCCGTATCGGTGAGCTTCCAGACCGGCGAGCAGACCGAGAAGGTGTTCGGCTGGTTCTTGACCACGAAGCCGCCGTTCGGCGTGCAATTGGTCACCAGGGAATCGGGGTAGAACTGCAGCTCGACGAAGGCCTGCCCGAACAGGCTGCTTGGGTCGGTCACCGGTCCCCCGAACCAGAAGGTGGGGCCGGTCGCCGAAACCGGGAATGACCCGCCGGTCGGCAGCACGACCGTCCAGGTCAGGTCGCGCGCCGAACCCGCCGCGCTCGACAGCGGGTCGAGCTCGGGCTCGTCATGGCCGCTGCAGCCGGCGTCGTAGTCGACCTCGATGACGCCCTCGATGTAGTTCGGGTGATGGGCGATGCAGCCCGACCCGGCGGCGAGGGCCGGCGAGGCAGGCAACAGCAGGACCGCCGAGATCGCGACCAGCCGCCAGGGGAACCGAGTCGTCCGTCTCATGAGGGTCTCCTTATTTTGGAGCTCGACGATGTGCGGCAGTGTGCCAAAGTCGGCTGCGGCCGTCAAATGGGCCGAGGCCGGTTTCGTGCTTCGGGGGTGCGTGGCTTAGAATGCCGCCTCGTGACCGAGCGCCCGACCTCCCCTGGCTCGCCCGACGGACTGCGCATCCGGCCGCTCGGCGACATCGACATCACCCCGATCTCGGGCATCGACGAGAAGATCGCCGGCCGGTACCGGCCGGAAGTCTGGGAGCGCCAGATCGGTTACTACCTTAGGAGGGACCCGGAAGGGTCGGTGGTCGCGGAGCTGGGCGGCGAGGTGGTGGGATTCATGCTGGGCGAGGTCCGGTCGGGAGAGTTCGGGTTGGAGGAGCCGACCGGCTGGATCGAGGTCCTGGGCGTGGATCCGGCCCACCGCGGCAAGGCCATCGGCCGGCTGATGGCCGAGGCCCTGCTGGCGCACTTCCGGGAGCTCGGCGCGCACAGCGTGCGGACGCTGGTCGACGACGGGGCAGAGGAGCTGTGCGGCTTCTTCTCGTCGCTGGGCTTCAAGCCCTCGACCTTGCGGCCCTTCGTCAAGACCCTGTAGCGTGGAGGCCCGCGGGCCCCCACGCTCGCCGCACCCCCGCCGGACAACCGCCGGGAGCGCCCCGCGGGCCCCATGCCGCACCGGAGAGAACCGATGAGCACCCGAAGCACGAGCCTGCCGAAGCATCTGCACGACGCCGTCGTCCGGTGGCGGGAGGCCTTCATCCCCGACTACGACTTCCTGCTCGACAACTGGGACAAGCACTTCCCGAACGACCCGCGGTTCGAGCTCTGCGCCTACCGCCAGCTGGGCATGTGCACCGAGATCGAGTGCGGCGAGCTGAAGGGCAAGCCGAAGGCCAACCGCGCCTGCGAGATGGTCCCCGAACAGGCGCACCACCTGCTGGGGGCGATCCGCGCCCAGGCTTCGACCGAGTTCGGCTCGATCCAGCAGCACCGCCTCACCCTCGCCCGGGCGCAGGACGAGGAGGAGCAGTTCTGGATCCTGCGCATGATGGCCGAGGAGCTGCGCCACGGCTACCAGATGTTGCACCTGCTGGCCGAGGACGACTGGAGCTCGGTGTCCAAGGAAGACAGCACCCAGATGATCGAAGAGATCCTGTCGATGACCACCGGCTCTCACCTGCTGGGAGCCTTCAACATCGATTTCGACTCCTTCGTCGACAACGTGGTGTTCTGCGCCCTGATCGACCGCGTCGGCAAGTACCAGCTGACCATGCAGCGGCAGAGCGCCTACCAGCCGATGGCCGAGAGCATGCCGCAGATGCTGCGCGAGGAGGCGTTCCACCTGGCGGCGGGGGTGGTGCCGCTGCGGCGGTGGGTGACCAGCGCGGCGCGGGACGAGGGCTTCTTCACCATGGACATGCTGCAGCGCGCCCTCAACAAATGGATGCCGCGCGGTCTCGAGATGTTCGGCGACGAGCGCGGCGGGGGCACCAACGTGCGCCTGGGCCTCAAGCCGATGAAGAACGCCGAGGCGCAGCGGCAGTACCGCGAGGAAGTCGAGAAGGTGGTGCGCGATCTGAACCTGCGTTACCTGCGCGCGCGCCTGCCGCAGCTGTCGCTGGCCGAGGCGCCGAAGACGCTGGACCGCCTCGTCGGCGCCCCGCAAAAGAGCACTCCGGAGACCGCGTCGCAGGGCGCCGACACTTCCTACGGGTCGTTGGCGGGCGAATTCAATCCGCAGGCGGGCGTGCGGCCCGAGGACCTGCTGCGCGTGCCGGACTCGGGGTTCATGCGCCGGCGCGGCGTCCCGGCCTTCCAGAGGGTGGGCACGGCCGGCGAGGTTTATGGCGACCTTCAGGCCTACCTGCACCACCTGGCCGCGGTCCTCCCCGAAGCGTACCGCTCGGGCCGCGACTACAAGGATTACGTGGACGCCCTCGGCAAGGTGCAGCGCGGCGAGATGACCGCCGAGGCCGCGGCCGCGCACATGCCGGCGCTGCGGCGGGTGGGCGGCGCCTGCCCGTGCTCGAAGTCGGTGCGCTGGGTGATCGACGCCGCCCCGGCGATCGACGCCCCGCCGGGCCAGGCCCCGGGCTCCCCGGCGGCGGCCGGCTCCCGGGACGCGTCTCCCGCTCCCCCCGCGGCAGCCGGCGCCTGATGCCGGCGCGCCACCGCCGATAACCTTCGCACCGATCGCACCGATCCTCGCGCGTGCTCAACCGCCTGCTGGTCAGCACCCTGCCGCTGGTGCCGCGCTTCATCGTCGGCCGCGTGGCCTCGCGCTACGTGGCGGGGGCGACCCTGGACGACGCGTTGCGGGTGGTGGCCGACCTCAACCGCCAGGGGGCGATGGCGACCGTCGATCTGCTGGGCGAAGAGGTGAGCGAGCGCGGCAAGGCGCTGGCCGCGGTCGAGGAGTACCTGCGCGTCTTCGCCGCCATCAAGGAGCGCGGCCTCGATTCCAACGTTTCCATCAAGCTGACGCTGCTCGGCCTCAAGGTGGACGAGGGCTTCTGCCGCGACAACGTCGCGACGGTCGCCGCGGCCGCCAGGTCCCACGGCAACTTCGTGCGCATCGACATGGAGGATTCGACCTGCACCGATGCGACGCTGCGCATCTACCGCGAGGTGCAGGCGCGGCACGGCAACCTGGGAGTGGTGCTGCAGGCCTACATGCGGCGCACCCTAAGGGACATCGCCGAGCTGCCGGGCCGATCTCAGGGGGGCGCCAACGTGCGGCTGTGCAAGGGCATCTACGTCGAGCCGCGGCGGATCGCCTGGAAGGGATACGACACGGTGCGCGCCAACTTCGTGCGGGCGCTCGAGAAGATGATCGAGCTGGGCGTCTACCCGGCGATCGCCACCCACGACGAGTACCTGACCGCGCGGGCCACGGCGCTGATCGACCGCCACGGCCTGCGCCGCGAGCAATACGAGCTCCAGATGCTGCTCGGCGTCGACCAGGAGCTGCGCGAGATCCTGATCGCGGCCGGCCACCGGCTGCGCGTCTACGTCCCCTACGGCCAGGACTGGTACCCCTACTCGATCCGGCGGCTGCGCGAGAACCCCGAGGTGGCGCGCCACGTCCTGCGCGCCCTGCTCGCCGGGAGGTAGCGCGAGCGTGACGCGCGGCGGTTCAGGCCATCGCGCTCTTCCATTCCAGGTAGGCCTTGGCGGCTTCGCCCAGGAAGTTGGGGTGCTCGGGCCGCCAGCCGAGCTCGGCGGCGCGCCGGCTCTCGACGAACTGGTCGAGGGCCAGGCAGTCGGCGAAGGGACCGAGGGTCTGGCGCGCCTCCGCCAGCGGGATCGATCGCGTCGCGCCGCCCTTGCCGGCGGCCTCGCTGGCGGCGCGGGCCACCTCGGCCAGCGGCACGGCGTTGCCGTCGACGGCGTGGAAGACGCCGCGCGCGTGATGCTCGACGACGCGGCGGTAGAAGCGCGCCAGGTCCTCGACGTGGATCATCGGCAGCCGGTTGGTGCCGTCGCCGACGTACGCCGCGGCGCCCTCCTTCTCGGCCGACGCGAAGTAGTCGCCGGTCAGGCCGCCGCGCCCGCCGTAGACGATACCGGGGCGGATGACGGCGCTCGCCAGCTGGTGGATGCCGGCCTCGAGCGCCAGGTGCTCGTGCGCCGGCCGCCAGGCGACCAGGGGCATGGGACGGTCGATCGGCGCCCCCTCGAACGCCGGGGCGTCGCCGGTCGCGCCCAGCACCCAGATGCCGGACGTGTAGATCAGCGAGCGCGCCTTGCCGGCGCGGGCGGCGGCGATCAGCGTCTCGACCGCGGTGCGGTCGGCGGCCACCGCCGCGGGTCCGGTGCTGAAGGCGGTGTGCACCAGCGCGTCGTGCTCGGCGGCGTGCTCGCGGTAGCTGGCGGGATCGGCGATGTCGCCGATCACCGCGCGCGCTCCCAGCCGGCGCACCAGCGCGGCCTTGTCGTCGCTGCGCACCAGGCCGGTCACCTCGTGGCCCAGGGCCACCAGCTCGCCGACGACCGCATGGCCGATGTACCCCGTTGCACCCGTGACGAAGATGTACATGCTTAGGCTCCTCCCCGGCCGGATCTTAGCAGCAGCGCCCGCGCCCCGGCCCGCGCCCCGGCTCGTGTCCCGGCTCGCGTCTCGGCTCGCGTCTCGGGCTCCCGTCCAGGGCGCACGTTTCGAGGGAATGCCGCGCTGCGGCAACGGCAGGGCCACCGGAGCGTTTGACGGCCGGAGGTGCCGGTGTTAGCATTTTTTCCCCATCAGCCTTGCACTTGGGAGCCAAGCAGCATGGCCGGTAGGACTTTGCCTCCCAAGCGACCGCCGACACGCGGAACTATGGACGACCCTTCGGACGCCGCCGACGCCAAGCGCGGACTCGACCTCGAGCCCGATACCGACGGCATCGACCTCGCGGCCTTGCAGGAGAGCAGCACCACCCAGACCTTCGAGACCTCGACGCGCGAGCGCATCGAGCGCGGCGTCGTGCTGGCGGAGTCGGAGGCCGACGTGATCCTCATCGCGCATCCCGAGTCGCAGCGGCTGGGGTCGCGGTACCGCCTGTCGCCGGGCACCCTGCTCGAGATCGGCCGCTCGCCGCTGGTGGGCCTCAGCCTGCCGGAGGTGATGTCGATCTCGCGCAAGCATGCGCGCTTGCGCTACGCCGGACCGGTGGTGACGATCGAAGACCTGGGCTCGACCAACGGCACCTTCGTCAACGGCCACCCGATCCAGGGGCGCACGGTGCTCAAGAGCGGCGACCGCTTCCAGACCGCGGCCGTGCACTTCAAGTTCCTGCACGAGCAGGACGTCGAGAGCGCCTATCACCTGGCGATCTACGAGCTGGTGGCGCGTGACGGGCTGACCGAGATCTTCAACAAGCGCAAGTACGAGGAGGAAGTGCAGCGCGAGTTCGCGCGCGCCGTCCGCCACCACCGGCCGCTGACCCTGATCCTCTTCGACCTCGACGAGTTCAAGCAGATCAACGACAGCTACGGCCACCTGTGCGGCGACTTCGTCTTGAAGCAGGTGGCGTCGCTGGCGCGCGACCTGATCCGTCCGGAAGAGGTGCTGGCGCGGGTCGGCGGCGACGAGTTCGCGATCCTCGCCCCTGAAACCGGCATCCACGGCGCCGAGACCCTGGCGCTCAAGCTGCGGGAGCGCATCGAGGGCTTCGAGCACCGCTACGGCGAGGTCAAGATCGCCGTCCGCTGCTCCTTCGGAGTGGCCGAGCTGGCGCCCGAGATGAGCAGCCCGCAGGACCTGTTCCAGGCCGCCGACGCGGCGCTGATGGTCGCCAAGCGCAGCGGCCGCAACCGCGTCAACGTCCGCGGCGGCCACCGCGCCGGCGCCGCCGCGGCCGGCGGCGGCTAGGCTGGGGCTCCGGCCGCCAATCCCTCCCGCTCTTCGCGCTCGCCCCCGCGGCCGGCGCTACCTGCGGCCTTTCCGTGGGGGGGTCGCCTTCGGCGGTGATTCCAGCAGGTAGGTTTCCAGGAAGACGATCGACACCGTTCGCAGATAGTCGGAGTTGGCCTTCTTCTGGTAGCCATGCCCCTCGTCCTTGGCGACCAGGTACCACACCGGCACGTGCTGCGCTTCGACCGCGGCGACGATCTGATCCGATTCCGAGACCGGCACCCGCGGGTCGTTGGCGCCCGCCGCCACCAGCAGGGGTTTGCGGATCTGGTCGGCGTGCCGGACCGGAGCGATGCCTTCGAGGAAGGCGCGCATCTGCGGATCGCGCTCGTCGCCGTACTCGACGCGGCGCAGGTCGCGGCGGTAGAGCTGCGTGTGCTCGAGGAAGGTGACGAAGTTGCTGATGCCGACGGTGTCGAAGCCGCAGGCCAGGCGGTTGCTGTAGTGGGTCATCGCGGCCAGCACCATGTAACCGCCGTAGGAGCCCCCGGCCACCATGACGCGGCCGGCGTCGAGGCCGGGTTGAGCGGCGATCCAGTCGAGCAGCGCGCCGATGTCCTTGACCGAATCCTCCCGCTTCTCGGCATTGTCGAGCGTCAGGTACGACTTGCCGTAGCCCGAGGAGCCGCGCACGTTGGGCGCGATCACCGCCACGCCGAGCTGGTCGACGAGGTAGTTGAGCGGGCCCTGGAAGCCCGGGCGGACCTGCCCCTCGGGACCGCCGTGGATGCTGATGTAGACCGGGCGGCGCCCCGGGAAGCGGTCGGCGGCGGGAGCGTAGACGAACGCCGGGATGGTGCGGCGGGCGCTGGCCTGGCCGCCCTCCGCATCGAACGTCGGATAGCGCACCAGCTTGGCCACCGCGAACCGGGCGGCGTCGAGGCCGCCGGTCTCGCTGACGGTCCAGCGCTCGAGGCGGCCGGCATCCACGTCGTAGGAGTAGACGTCCTGGGGTGCGCGCGCCCAGCTGACGGCGAAGGCCAGCTCGTGCGTACCCTGGCGGAAGCGCGGCCGGCTGGCGACTCCCGGCGGCAGGTCGGGAGCGGCCGGCGCCTTGCCGCCGCGGGTGTCGAGCACGTGCAGGCGGCTGGTCCCCTCCTCGTTGGCGAAGAAGGCGAGCAGCCTGCCGTCGCTCGACAGGTCGAAGCTCTCGACGTCCCACGGGACGTCGCCGGAGAGCACGGTCTCGGCGCCGCTCGCCGGGTCCAGGCGCACCAGGCGGAGGAACTCGCCGTCGCGGTCGCTGGTGGTGTAGACCGCCTTGCCGTCGGCGCTCCACCGGCCACCCTCGTGTGCCACGGTCGGCAGCGAGCCCCGGCTGCGCCGCGGCGTCAGCAGCGTGACCTTGCCGGTCGCCAGGTCCACGGCATGGAGGTAGGACTCGGCCACCGAGACGTACTCGCCGAGCAGCAGGCGGCTGTCGTCGGCGCTCCAGTCGAGCGGTGTCCACTGGCCGGACAGCTCGGCGACGAGGTGTTCGCTGCCGGGCCGCGACGGGTCGGCGGTATAGAGGTCGAAGTCGCGGCCGTTGCGGGCGTTGCTGACATAGGCGAGGAGCTTGCCGGAGTGGGACCACAGCGGCGACTCGTAGCGGTGGACGCCGTCGCTGAAGCGGGTGGCGCTGCCGCTGCGGCGGTCGAGCAGCAGCAGCTGGAAGTTCTCGGTGCCGCCGGCATTGACCGCGAACACGATCTGCGCCGGGTCGCCGGGCCGGTACGTGCCGGCGGTCACCGGCTCGTCGTAGAAGGTGAGCTGGGTGCGGTCGCCGCGCGGCACCGCCACCTCGTGCAGCTGGTTGACCTGCGCGAACCGGGTCAGCACCAGCAGGCGGCGCTCGCTCGGGTGCCAGTCGGCGAAGGCGGCGCTGCGCATGTTCTCGTAGGGCTGAAGCGCCGCGACGACGTTCTGGGATATGGGTGGGACGTGGCGGGCGACGATGCTTGCAGGAGCGGCGATGGTGGCAGTGGCAGCGCCCGCGGCTCCCGGGGCGGCGGCGGTGCCGGCTGCCTGCGCGGCTCCCGGCGCGGCTGGGGCGGCCGGTCGAGAGACCGTTGCCGGCGCGGCGGGCGTGCCGGCGCTTGCCGGAGACGAGGCCGCGGGAGCGGGGGGGGCGCCGGCGGCAGGCTCGCCGCCCAGCGCGGCCAGGAAGGTCACCAGGGCCAGCGCCGCCAGGACGGCCGCGGCGGCGCGGGTGCGGGAGGTGCGGCCAGGAAGCATACGGCGCGGGATCTGGGGCGTCATGGGTTCTCCAAAAGGGGATCGTGTCGGGAGACGCCGCGGGTGCTGCGTCAGCCGAACAGCTGCAGCTGCGCTGCTGCCGGGCCGGCGGGCCTGGACGGGCGCCTGAAGGCGGCCGCGGACAGCTCTCCCAGCGGCCGGTCGAGGCCGTGGCGGCGGCGTGCGGTCTCGAAGAGGGCGCGGATCTGCTGGGCGAAGATGCCCTCTCCCCGCATCCGGCTGCCGAAGCGCGGATCGTTGAGCCGGCCGCCGCGCAGCTCGCGGATGCGGTGCAGCACCTTCTCGCGGCGATCCGGGAAGTGCCGCTCGAGCCAGGCCTCGAACAGGCCGGCGACCGCTCCGGGAAGGCGCATCACGGTGTAGCCGGCGGCGCGCGCTCCGGCGGCGGCGGCGGCCTCGAGGATGGCGGGGATCTCGTGATCGGTGATCGCCGGCACCACCGGCGCCACCATCACGCCGGCCGGCACGCCGGCGGCGGCGAGCCGGGCCACCGCCTCGAGGCGGTCGCGCGGATGCGAGGCGCGCGGCTCCATGCGCCGCGCCAGCTCGCCGTCCAGGGTGGTGATGGAGAGGAAGACCCGCACCGCCTGGTGGCGGGCGAGCTCGGCCAGCAGGTCGATGTCGCGGGTCACCAGGGCGCTCTTGGTGATCACGGCCACCGGATGGCGCGACTCGGCGAGCACCTCCAGGCACCCGCGGGTGATCCCGAGACGCCGCTCGGCGGGCTGGTAGGGGTCGGTGACGCCGCTCATCGCCAGGGTCTCCGGCCGCCACGAGGGGGCGGCCAGCTCGTTGCGCAGCAGCCGCGGCGCGTCCTCCTTGACCAGGATGCGGCTCTCGAAGTCGAGACCGGCGGAGAAGCCGAGATACTCGTGGGTGGGACGCGCGTAGCAGTAGATGCAGCCGTGCTCGCAACCGCGGTACGGATTGAGGGAGAAGCTGAAGCCGACGTCGGGGCTCTCGTTGTGGGTGATCAGCGAACGGGAGGTGTCGCGCAGGAGCACGGTCGGCAGCCGCCCGCCGTCCGCCGCCAGCTCCGCGGCCGCCGCGGCGTCGCCGGGCGGCGGGCCGTCCGGGCCGTCCGGGTCGGCGGGGTCCAGGGCGCCCCGGCCGCCGCCGGCGAGGTGGACCTCGGGGTCGATCTCGACGTGCAGGCGCTCGAAGCGATTGGCCGGGTTCTCGACGGCGCCGCGGCCCTTGGCGGCCGGCGCGCCGGGGCTCGCTCCATCCTTCATGCCGTCACTCTACCGCACGCGTCAAGGAACGAGCGGCATGTCCCTGGGCTCACTGCAGGCGGCGGGCGAGCTGCTCGGCGCGCTGCTGGTTGGCGGCCGAGGCGTCGTCGGGGCGGAGCTCGCGATGGGCTGCCGTGGCCACCTTGATCTCGCGCTCGGCCGGCGACAGCCCTCGCTCCTGCAACGCCCCCCAGGTCTGGCTGACCACGATGGTCTCGAGGTTCTGGACGCGCTCGGTCAGCTGGGCCTTGGCCTGGGTCAGCGCGGCGACCTCCTTTTCGAGCTCGTCGGTCGAGGCGCCGAGCTGCCGCTGCTTCGCCTGGAAGACCGCCCAGCGCCGGATGTTCGCCGCCAGGATGGCGACGATCGGGATCAGCAACCACCATTCGAAGGTCATCTTGCGTCCCCCTTTTGGGCCGGCCTACCGGTGGCCGGGCGCCGGGGCGGCGGGCTCACCTCCCGCGGCGGCGGGTTGACCTCCCGCGGCTGCCGCCGCTGCCGGCGCCTGGGGCAGGTACTTGTCGAGGAACACCAGGACGGCCTGGTAGGCCTTGACCTGGGTTTCCTTGCGCGCGAAGCCGTGCCCCTCGTTGGGGAAGATCAGATACTCCACCGGGGTGCCGCGCTTGCGGGCCGCGGCGACGATCTCGTCGGATTCCTGCCTGAGCACGCGCGGATCGTTCTCGCCCTGCAGCACCAGCAGCGGGCGCTCGATCTGCTCGGCATGGAAGAGCGGCGAGATCTTGCGCAGGTAGTCGGCATCGGCCTGCGGGTCGCCGATGAGCTTGTACAGCGCCTTGCGCTCGGACGCCCAGTAGGGCGGGATGCTGGCCAGCGTGCGCACCCAGTTGGCGACCCCGAACAGATCGACGCCCGCCGCGAACTCGTGCGGCCGGAAGGCGAGCGCCGCGAGCACCATGTAGCCGCCGTAGCTGCCGCCGATGATGCCGACGTGGTCGGGCGCCACCCAGCCGGTCGCCGCCAGCATGCCCTTGGCCGCCACGCAGTCGCCGAGATCGGCATTGCCGTGCTTGCGGTCGGCGAGATGGAAGAAGGTCTTGCCGTAGCCGCTGCTGCCGCGGTTGTTGATGGCGTAGACGGCATAGCCGTGATTGACCAGGAACTGGATCAGGGCGCTGTAGCCGACGCGCGACTGGCCGCCGGGGCCGCCGTGGACCCAGACCAGGGCCGGCGCGGGGTGCTCGCGGCTCGCGGCCTTGGGCTGGAAGAGCAGGCCCGGCACCTCGACGCCGTCGTAGGACTTGAAGCGCTCCACCCGCGAGGCCACCAGCGCGTCGGGGTCGATGGCGGGGTTCAAGGCCCGGGTGAGCTGGCGCGGCGTGCCGCGGTCCAGATCGGCGGTGTCGATCACGTAGAGGTTGCGCGGCGACCGGCTGGATTCGGCAAAGAAGGCGAGGCGTCGGCTGTCGCGCGAAAGTCGGAGGCCGGTGATGTCGGCGTCCGGCAGCTCGGGCAGCTTGACCGGACGCATGCCAGGCTCGGCGAAGAGGCGCACCTCGGTCGCGGCGTCGCGGTTGATGGAAACCTCGAGGAAACGGCCGTCGCGCGAGAAGTCGGCGCCGCTCACGTCCCAGTCGGGGCGCAGCACGTCGGCGCGCTTGCCGCTGGCCAGGTCGTAGCGCACCAGGCGCGCGAACTCGCCGCCCTCGTCGGTCGTGTAGTAGAGGCTCGCGCCGTCGGGGCTGAAGACCTGGGGCAGGTTGGCGACGTCGCCGGTATGGGTCGTGAGATCGGCGAGCTTGGCGGTCGAGCGGTCGTAGAGATAGACGTCGGAGTCGCCGGTGCTCTCCTGCTTCACCAGCGCGACGTGGCGCCGGTTGCGCGAGATGGGACCGATCGCGAAGCCGCCCTCGTTGCGGAAGAGCAGCGTGCGCTGGTAGCCGTCGACCGTCATCTCGTACAGGTCGAAGTAATGCGGATCGCGCTCGTTGGTCGAGAAGAAGAACGTCTTGTCGTCCGGCGCCCAGCCCTCGAACTGGGCCTTGAGCTTGTCGCCGGGAGTGAGGTCGCGGGTGGCGCCGTCGGCATTGCGCACGTAGAGGTGGGTCTGCTCGTTGCCGCCCTGGTCGCTCTCGTAGAGGATGCGGCCGCCGGTCGGGAACCAGCCGAGGACCTGGATGGCGCTGACCTTCGAGTCGGTCAGCTGGCGCGGGGCGCCGCCGGCCACCGGGATCGTGTAGGCGTTGAAGACGCCGCTGCCGTTGCCGCTCACCAGCAGCTGCCGGCCGTCGGGCGAGAACGCGGCGCCCGTCCAGGTGGTGGTGGCCAGGAACTGCTCGATGGTGTAGTGCGGCGGGGCGGCGGCGGTCGGGGCGCCCGTGGCCGGGGCGCCCTGGGTGCCGGCGGCGGAGGTGCTCGTGGCAGCGGGAGCGGCGGCCGCGGTGGCCGCGGCGGGAGGAGCCGCCGCCGACGCCGGGGTGAGCCTGGCGAACGACGTGATGCCGGCCAGGGCGGCAAGCCCGGCGAGCACGCCAAGGAGGGTGTGCGCGGCTGGAACGGCGTGCGCGGCTGGGACGGCGTGCGTGGCGGCAACGGCGTGCGTGGCGGCATCGGCGTGCGTGGCGGCATCGGCGGGCGCGGCGGCATCGCCGGGCACGGCGGCATCGGCGGCATCGGCGGGCACGGCGAAACGAATGGGCCTGCCGCCGGGGGCGATGGGGGTCGACATGCGTCCTCTCCTCCTGTGCGCGGGTGGCGGCCGGGACCGGCTCGTTCGAGCAGGCCCGGCGCGGCTCCCTTTCGGGTGCCTAGTGTAACGGTTGGGAGCGCGCCCCGCTCGTGCCTGCCGGTGCGGTGGGCGCGGGGGCGGGGACCGGGTGCGCCAGCCGGGCGGGTCTGGCCGGCGCTGCGGCGGCCTCGCCGTAGCCCGTCAGCTCGACGTAGCCGCGCGCCGTCACCGGGCGGTCGCCGTGCGTGCCGCGGGCGGTCACCGCGCCCTCCCAGTAGCGGAGCGACAGGCGCAGCTCCTGGTCGGCGATCAGCGGTTGCACCGCCAGATCGAAAGCCGCGGGGCCGGCGGCGGGAAGCGTCAGGCGCCAGCCGGCCGGATAGCGGACATGGCTTGCCGGGCTGGTCCAGGCGCCGGTCACGGTGAAGCGCATCGCGGTGAGCGGGAAGCGGTAGGTGCGGCCGTCCGGCGCGATCAAGGTGACCAGGCTGGCAGGATCGGCGATGCCGGCGGCGGCAGCGGGCGCCGGGGGAGCAGCGGGCGCCGGAGGGGCAGCGGGCACCGGTGAGGCCGGGGTCGCGGGGGAAGCCGCCGCGGTCACGGTCACCCCCGGCGACCGGCGCAGGCGATAGATCATCAGCTCCCAACCGTCGTCGAGCTGCAGCGCGAACCAGTCCCAGCCCACCTCGCCCGCGGCCAGGGCGCTGGTGCTCCACTCGCGATCCATCCAGGCCGCGCCGCGCACGGCGATACGCTCGGCGCCGAGACGCAGGGTGCCGGCGGCGGTGAGGCGCGGCAGCGAGTAGTAGTAGGAGGCGTTGCCGGCCTCGCCGCTCTTCGCCGAGAGGCCGCGGTCGCCCTGCGCCACCGGCGGCAGGTCCGTCGCCAGCACCAGGTCGACGGCAGCGTCGCCGGAGGACGCGGTGAGCCGCATCGGCGGGGTGCCGGCGGCCTCCGGCCCGGCGGCGGCGGCGGACCAGGGACCCACCCAGACGCGGAAGGGCGAGGCGCGGGCGCCGGCCAGGCCCAGCGCCTGGCGCTCCCAGCGCTCGCAGGCCAGGAAGCGGCGTCCGGCGGCGTCGGTGACGGCAAGATGGGCGAACCAGACCTGCCGCGCCGCCCAGGCGGAGGTCCGGCCGCCGGCGGCGGCTGGCCGGGAGGGCGGCGCCGGCGACGACGCTGAATCCGGCACGGACGGCGCGCGTGGGGAGACCGGTGGCGGCGGCGCGAGCGACGATGCTGAAACCGGCACGGACGGCGCTGGTGGAGAGGCCGGCGGCGGCGGCGCGAGGGCGGTGCGGAAGAAGGTGAGCTGGAAGCCGAACCGGCGGCCGTCGCTCGCCGAGAGGTTGCCGGTGTAATACCACCACTCGGTGCGGTAGTCCGGATGGGGGCCGTGGTCGGCAGGGAAGACGAAGGGCCGGGGCGCCAGGGCGCGCGCGAAGCCCCGCGTATCCGGGGCGGCGAGAGCGGCGGCCACGCGGAGCGGGGCGGCCGGCAGGGCGCCGGCGGGCGCGGGCGCCCGGCCGAGGCGCCAGGCGCCGGACACCAGCAGCGCCACGAGGCCGCCGGCCCCTACGATGAGCGCCAGCACCCCGAAGACCCGTGGCAGGCGCAGGCCGGTCACTCCTCGCGCAGGGCCAGCGCCGGGCTGGTGCGGGCCATCCGCCAAGCAGGGTAGCAGCCGGCCGCGAGGGCGGTCCCCAGGGCGAGCAACAGGGCTTCCAGCAGCACGGCGGGGGCAACCTGGAGATGGATGGTCCAGCCGAAAGAGCGGCGGTTGATGATGTAGACCATGATGGCGGACACCGCGAGGCCGACGGGCAGTGAAAGCAGGCCGGCGGCAAGGCCCATGAGGCCGGTCTGGGCGGTGACCAGCTGCCAGACCTGGCCGGGAGTCAGGCCGGCGGCGCGCAGCACGCCGATCTCGCGGCCGCGCTCGAGCTGCAGGGCGGTGAGCGCCGAGAGCACGCCGAGGGCGGCCACCAGCCCGGCCAGCAGGCGCAGCACGCCGGTGATCAGGAAGGTGCGATCGAAGATCTCGAGCGACAGGCGCAGGAGCTCGCGGTTGCCGCGGATGACCAGCGGTTGCTCCCCGCCGAGCGCCTGGCGCAGCAGGCGGAGGGTGCGGGCCGCGGCGCGATCCGGGCCGGCGGCGGGGGGGACGAGGTCGATCGAGAAGCCGGACAGCAGGGGGTCGTGCCAGAAGCGCAGGTAGGTGCGGCGGCTGATCAGCACCAGGCCCAGGTCGGAAGCGTAGTCGTAGAACACCCCGGCGACGCGGAAGGCGCGCTCGCCGGAGGCGGTGGGCAGGCGCACCTCGCCGCCGGGGCGCACCCCGAAGCGGCGCGCGAAGGGCTCCGACACCATGGCTTCGTCGCCGGCGCCGACGCGGCGCCAGACGTCGCCGGCGTCGCCCGCGAGGAGCTGGAAACCGCGGAAACGCCGCCGCTCGGCGTCGATGGCGAGGAGCCGGATCGGCCCGGCCGCCGAGCGCAGCTCGACGCGCCGCAGCGCGTGCACCGCCGCGACGCCGGGCACGGTGGCGGCGCGGCGGGCGAGATCGGGAGCGATGGGCGCGCCGCCGAAGCCGCCGTATCCGGCCGGCGCGGAAACGTAGAGGTCGGCCTGCAGCGACTCGTGAAGCCAGGCGACGACGGTGTGGCGGAAGCTGTCGATCATCACCCCGATGCCCACCGTGACCGAGACCGCGACCATCAGCGCCGCGATCGCCACGGCGGTGCGCGACAGGGAGGCGACGACGCCTCCCGCGGCCATCCGGCCGCGCACCCCGAGCAGCGCCCCGAGCGCGGGCCGCAGCAGCCGCATGAGGCCGACCGTGGCGGCCGGCGCCAGCAGCGCGCAGCCGACGATCGCCGCGCCGAGCCCGGCGAACCCCAGGGCCAGGCCGCCGCCGGCCCCCACCGGCAGCGCCAGCAGCCCGCCGCCGAGCAGCAGCAGGGCTGCGCCCAGGGCGGTGGCGCGGGGCAGCGCGCGCCGCAGGCGGGCCTCGAGCAGCGAGCGGCTGAGCACGGCGCGCGGCGGCGTCAGCGTCGCTTCCAGGGCCGGCGCCAGGGCGGCCAGGAGGGTGGCGCCGATGCCGATGGCCGCGCCCGCGAGGAAGCTCGCCGGGGACAGGGCCAGGCCGCCGACCGAGACCGCGAAGTAGAGGTCGTTGATGGTGCGGACGACCAGCCGCAGCAGGCCCCGCCCCAGCAGCACGCCGCCCGCCAGCCCGGCGGCGGTGCCGGCGACCGCCATGGCGGTGGCTTCGCCCAGGACCAGCGCCAGGACCTGGCCGCGGGTGACGCCGAGGGCACGCAAGGTGCCGAGCAGCGGGCGGCGCTGGACCACGGCGAAGGTCATGGTGTTGTAGATCAGGAAGGCGCCGCAGAGCAGGGCAAGGAGCGACAGGGCGGTGAGATTGATGCGGAAGGCGCGGGTCATCGCCAGCGCGTCACGGCCGCTCCCCGACGCCGGCAGCAGCTGAGCGCCTGGCGGCAACAGCGTGGCGATGTCGTCCCGCGAGGCCGGGCCAGGGTGGCCCGGCACGCCCGCCGGCGCCGCGGCGAGCCGCAGATCGATGCGGTCGAGCCGGCCCTGCCGGCCGAGCAGCTCCTGGGCGGCGGCGATGTCCATCACCAGCAGGTCGGCGAGGGCGTCGCTGCCGGCAGCGGCGCCGGCGCCGCCGCTCCCGGGTTGGAGAGTGCCGGCCAGCTCGAGCGTCCGCGGGGCTCCGGCCACCCGCACCGTGAAGCGGTCGCCGGCGCGCAGCCCCAGCTCGGCGGCGGTCGGGGCCGCCAGCAGGCAGGTGCCGGAGCGCAGCAGCAGCGCCGAGAGATCGGCGCCGCCGGCTCCGAGGTGGGGCCGCAGCCCGCCTTCCGAGAACGGGTCGATCCCCAGCACGTGCAGCGTCCGCGCCGGGCTGCCGGGCCGCGCCGGGCTGCCGGGCCGTGCCGGGATGCCGGGCCGTGCCGGGATGACGGGCCGTGCCGGCAGCGTCACGTAAGCCTCGACGACCGGCGCGGCGGTGACGCCGGTGGTCAGCACCAGGCGCGGGAAGAGCGAGTCCGGCAGCCCGTCGGGGCCGCCCACGACCTGGTGCGTGGCGCGCCCGGTCACCGCCTCGGTCGAGAGCTCGAACGCCCGCGCGGCGCTGCGGCTGGCGAGGTTCACGGCGACCACGACCGCGACGCCGAGAGCCACGCCCATGACCGCCAGGGTCATCTGGCCCGGCCGCCGCACCATGTGCCGCAACCAGGAACGCCACAGCAGCGGCAGGCCGCCGGTCAAGTCTCTTCTCCGCATGCATGCACCCCGGCGGCGACCGGCCGGTCCCGCGCCGCGGCGGCAGCGGCGCCGCCGGCGCCGGCCGCGGCGGGCTTTGCGGTCTGCTCGATCAGGCGGCAGCTCTCGATGCGGAACACGCGGTCGGCCAGGCCCACGACCTCGGGACTGTGCGTGACCATGACCATGGTCTTGCCGGCGCGCCGGGTGAGCCGGTCGAGCAGCTCGAGCACCTGCAGGCCGGTTTCGAGATCGAGGTTGCCGGTCGGCTCGTCGGCGAGCACCAGCAGCGGATCGTGGACCAGGGCCCGCGCCACCGCCAGGCGCTGCTGCTCGCCGCCCGAGAGGCGGTCGGGGAAGCTGGCGGCGCGTCCTTCGAGCCCCACCTCCGCGAGCAGCGCCAGGGCCGCCCGGCGCTGGGGCGGCCCGACCTTGCCCTTGAGCTCGAGCGGCAGCAGGAGGTTCTCCTCGACCGTCAGGGTGGGGATGAGATTGAAGAACTGGAAGACGAAGCCGATGTGATCGCGCCGGAAGAGCGTGCGCGCGCGCTCGCCCAGGCGCGACAGCGGCACGCCGTCGATCAGCACCTCGCCGGCGCTCGGCAGGTCGATGCCGGCGAGCAGGTTGAGCAGGGTGGATTTGCCCGAGCCGCTGCGGCCCAGCAGCACCACCAGCTCGCCGCGGCCTATCGTGGCGGCGGCGCCGCGCAGCACGGCGTGCTCGCGTCCGCCTTCGAGGTAGCTTCTGCCGAGGTCGCGGATCTCGACGAGGGGCCTGCCTGGCGGGGGAGCGGGTGCGGGCATCGTTCCGGGCATCGTACCGCTTACGGCTCGCCGCGGTCCGCGGACGGCACCGAGAGAGATAGAGACGGAGCGCCGCGTCTGCCGGACGGCCAACCGCAGAAGGCGGCCCGGTTGGCCGCCGAAGCGCAGGGCAGGGGGCTCGGCGTCGCCGTAGACGGCGGCGGTGGGCCCAGGGATGGAGGCCAGGATAGAGACATGGATGACGAAGCCTGGGGGGAACTGCCGCTGCCGGGCCTGCCGGAGCCGTGGCGCGTCAAGGTGGTCGAGCCCATCCGGCTGCTGCCCCGCGCCGAGCGCGAGCGGTTGCTGACGGCGGGAGGGTTCAGCCTGTTCACCATCCCTTCGGAGGCGGTGTTCATCGACCTCTTCACCGACTCCGGGACCGCTGCCATGTCGGACTGGCAGTGGGCGGGGATGATGATGGGCGACGAAGCCTACGCCGGCTCGCGCAATTTCTTCCATCTCGCCGAGGCGGTCGCCGACGTCTTCGGCTTCGAGCACTTCCTGCCGGTGCACCAGGGCCGGGCGGCGGAGAACCTCCTGTTCTCGTCGCTGCTCACCCGGCCGGGCATGATCGTGCCCAACAACTCCCACTTCGACACCACGCGCGCCAACGTCGAGGCCCATGGCGGCGCCGCCGTCGACCTGGTGATTCCCGAGGCGCACCAGCCGGCCGCCGAGCATCCCTTCAAAGGCAACATGGACCTCGGCCGCCTGCGCCGCCTGCTCGCCGAGACGCCGCGCGCGGACCTGCCGGTGGTCCTGCTGACGCTGACCAACAACTCGGGCGGCGGCCAGCCGGTGGCCCTCGCCAACGTCCGCGCCACGTCGGAGCTGTGCCGCGAGCACGGCGTGCTCTTCTACATCGACGCCTGCCGCTTTGCCGAGAACGCCTGGTTCATCCAGCAGCGCGAGCCGGGGCAGCGCCGGCGGTCGGTGGCGGCGATCGTGCGCGAGGTCTTCAGCCTTGCCGACGGCTGCCTGATGAGCGCCAAGAAGGACGGGCTCGCCAACATCGGCGGCTTCCTCGCCAGCCGCGACGCGGCGTTCGTCGACAGCCTCAAGGCGCGCCTGGTGGTGATCGAGGGCTTTCCCACCTACGGCGGCCTCGCCGGGCGCGATCTCGAGGCGGTGGCGCGCGGGCTGCGCGAGGTGCTGGACGAAGATTACCTGCGTTTTCGGGTCGGCCAGGTGCAGGGCTTCGGCGCGCGGCTGACGGCGCTCGGCGTGCCGATCGTGCAGCCCACCGGCGGCCACGCGGTCTACGTGGACGCCCGGCAGTTGCTGCCGGCGATCCCACCGCGGCAGTTCCCGGCCCAGGCGCTGTCGGTGGCGCTGTACCGCGAGGGCGGGGTGCGGGGCGTGGAGATCGGCAGCGTGATGTTCGGCAGCACCGACCCGCACACCGGCGAACCGCGGGCGGCGCCGCTCGAGCTGGTGCGCCTGGCGGTGCCGCGGCGCGTCTACACCGCCTCCCATCTCGAGTACGTGGCGCAGGTCCTGGGCAGGATCCGCGAGCGGCGCGACGAGATCAAGGGGTTGCGGATGACCAACGACCCGCGCGTGCTGCGCCACTTCAGCGCCCGCTTTGCCGAAATCGACGAGCCGGTTGCAGTGGCATAGCGCCCGGGCGCAGCGGACGCGGTAATATGCGCTGGCCGCCGGCCCGCAACCGGCCGAGGACCGATGCCCGCGCGCGGTGGGCAGGTCCGTGGCCGGCCGGCGTTGGCGCTGGTTGGAGGCGAGCGATGAAATTGAAGCGGACCGCGGTCTTGATGATTCTGGCTTTGGCAGGGATGTGCGCGCTGGGTTGCGGCGGCGGCGGCGGCAGCCCGACGTCGGCGAACGGGTTCTTCCTGGTGTTTCGAGTCGCGGTGAACAACACCGCCGGGCAGGCCACCATCAACCAGGCGCAGCTGCTCTTCGACGGCGTCACCATATCGATCGCCGTGCCGTCGCCGGCCGCTGCGACCGCCTCGCTGAACGTGTCGGGCAGCGGCGCCGGCTCGGGTTCCCACACGATGCAGGTCGCGATCGTCGACCAGACCTCCTCGCCCAACAGCTACACGGTGACGATGCCGTCGATCATCGTGGCCGATGCCAACGGCACGGTCCTCAAGACCATCCAGCTCAACACCCAGACGGCAACCTTGGCGACCGGCGGGTCGATCAGCTACAGCTTTTCTCTATAGCGCCAGCGCCAGCGGCCTATGGCGTCCCCAGCCCTGAAACCCCTCCCCTTCGCTTCGGCCCTCGGTCTTTTTCCAACAGGCCGTGGCGCCCTGAGCCCTGCTACCGCAGCCGCCGCCAGGACAGCTCGGTCGGCTCCGCCACGTCGGGGTCGGAGCGGGGGTGAGGGATGACCACGGCGACCGTCGCCACCCAGACCTCGGCGCGGGGGTAGGCGGCAAGGGCCGCGGCGCGCAGGGGCGGGACGTCGCGGACGTAGACGCGGCGGGCGGTTGCCGGGCGCAGATCGTTGGCGAGGAAGAAGGCGCTGTAGCACCAGGGCGTGCCGGCGACGAAGACCAGCGCGTCGGGGCCGACGCCGGCGCGCACGGCGGCCCGCAGCGGCTCCGCCGAGACCGCCAGGTACCACTGCGCGTGATGCTGCATCTGGCCCGGCAGGCGGCGACCGAGCGGAAAGTAGAGCAGCAGGCAGCCGGCGGCCCCGGCGGCGGCCAGGCGCAGCGCGCGCCGCGACCCTGCGCCGAGAGGGTGCCGGCGCTGCCGGCGCTCGACCCGCCCCTCGACCCACCCGACGAGCGCGGCGAACCAACCGCCCAGCGTGCGCAGCGAGCGTGCGGCGAGCAGCGAAAGCGGCCCCAGGCTCTCGAAGGCGAACCGCGGACCTGAATAGATCACGTCGCCGTAGTAGTAGAAGCAGTGAGCGACGACGAGGCTGGCGGCACAGGCCGCCAGCATGCCGTCGGCGGCCCGCCGCGGCCGCGCCGCGAGCAGCGGCGCGAAGAGCGGCAGGTCGCCGGCGGGCAGGCCCCAAAGGCAGCCGTTGAGGTGGCGCAGGTACCAGGGAAGGTTGCGCAACAGCGCCGCCCGCCACGGCACCAGGGCGCTGCCGGCCTGGGCGAAGCGCGCCGGCTCGTACAGCGCATAGCCGCTGACCAGCGGCCCGCCGAAGACCGCCGCGTGGTAGGCGAGGAGAGCGGCGAGGCAGGGCGCGGCCCCGACCGCCAGCCAGCCCAGGCCGGCGAGGCGCCGCCGGCGGCCGAGCGCGATCACGCACCACAGGACGGCCGGGCCGAGCAGGGCCGCCGCGGTCAGCGGCCGGATGAGCAGGGCGAACCCGCCCAGCAGCCCGGCGGCGGCCAGCCTCTGGCGCTGCCGCCGGCGAGAGGTCCCGCTGCCCGCGAGCGCGTCGTCCAAGGGCCCCCGCTCGGCCCTTGCGCCGGTCGCAGGGTCGCCCTCCCCAGCCGTTTCGGCCCCGGGCTCGCCGGCCGTGCCGGCAGCGGGCTGGCCGGCCGTGCTGGCAGCGGGCTCGACGGCCGTCCTGGCAGCGGGCTCGACGCCCGTCCTGGCAGCGGGCTCGACGCCCGCGGCCGCCCCGGCGAGCATCGCCAGGCACCAGACCGCGGCGCAGAGGGCGGGGACGTGCGCCATCGCGTCGGCGGCCATGAGCAGGGCGAACGGCGAGCAGGCCAGCGCCGCTGCCGCCAGCAGGCCGGTCGCCGGGTCGTAGAGCCGCCGGCCGGCGAGCCAAACCCCGACGACCGCCAGCGCCAGCAGCAGGGGGCTCATCAGCCAGGGAGCGTGCAGCCGCCAGCCGAGCGCCAGCAGCAGCGGCCAGCCGGGCGGATAGAGGGAGCACCAGCGGGTCGGCGACAGGATGACGTTCTCGTGGCCGAAGAGCGCCGGCACCGGCGGCGGCGGCTCGTAGAGACGTCCGGAGGCGAGGATGCGCCCCTGGAAAAGGTAGGAGACGCTGTCGGTGACGTGGGGAACGAGCTCCAGCACCGCCCAGGCGATGAGCAGCGCGAGCCCTGCCGCGCCCGCCGCCAGCGCCGCCACCAGCCAGCGCTCGCGGCGCGACGGCGGGGCGGTCGCGGTCACGCTCAGATGCGGATCGCCGCGAGCTCGTCGATGCGCTGGCGCACCAGCTCGAAACCGCCCTGCCAGAAGCTGCGGTCGGTCATGTCGATGCCCATCTTGCCGAGGATGGCCTCCGGCCGGGCCGAGCCGCCGTAGGACAGCAGCTCGAGATAGCCGGGCTTGAACGCCGCCCCCTGCTCCTGGTAGCGGCGATAGAGCGCCAGGACCAGCAGCTGGCCGAAGCTGTAGGCGTAGCAGTAGAAAGGCGTGTTGTAGATGTGCGGGATGCTCATCCACTCGTAGCGGAACTCCGGCGCCACCTGCACGCTGTCGCCGAACTGCTCGGCCAGCTCGGCGAGGTAGGTCTCGTTGAGGTCCTCGACCGAGCGGCCGGCGAGGATGGCCTGGTGGGCCTCGAGCTCGAAGCGCACGAAGTAGCTTTGGCGCAGCACCGTGGCATAGACGTCGTCCACCGCCGCGGCCAGCAGCTCGCGCCGCGCCAGCGGGTCCGCTTCCTCGCGCAGCAGGCGGTCGGTCATCAGCATCTCGGCGAACACCGAGGCGGTCTCGGCGAGCGGCAGCGAGGCGTGCTGGGTGAGCAGCGAGTGGTGCTCGGCCAGCATGCTGTGGACGGCGTGGCCGAGCTCGTGCGCCAGGGTCGCCACGTCGCGCACCCGGCCGGTGTAGTTGACCAGCACCCAGGGGGTGAAGCGCGGCCCGACCGTGGCGCAGAAGGCGCCGCCGCGCTTGCCCCTGCGGATCTCGCCGTCCAGGTGGTTCTTGGCGAGGACGCGCTCGGCCAGGCTGGCGAACCGGGCGTCGAACTCGCCGAAGGTGTCGAGCACCGAGCGCACCGCCTCGGCGTAGGGGATCTTGCGCTCCGAGCTGGCGAGCGGGGCGTAGAGGTCGTAGCGGCGCAGCCGTTCGAGGCCGAGCCAGCCGGCCTTCAGCCGGAAATAGCGCTGGAAGACGGAGGCGTTGGCGCGCGCCACCTCGAGCAGCACGTCGACGGCGCGGTCGGGGACGTCGTTGTCGGTGTTGCGCACCGCGATCGCCGACGGGTAGCCGCGCAGGCCGACCGCCTCCTCGTGCCAGTCGCGCACGACGTTGACGTAGATCTGGCCGAGGATGGTCGCGTCCTGGCCGAAGACCCGGTAGAGCTCGCGGTAGGCGGCGGCGCGCAGCTCGGGTTGAGTGGAGAAGGCGTAGCTGGTCAGGGCGTCGCGGGTCAGCCGCTTGGTCTCGCCGTCCACCTCGAGCGTGAACTCCATGCGGCTGGTGAGCATGGAGTACAGCGTGGTCACCGCGCCGATGCCGTTGTCGTCCTTGATGTTGATGATCTGCTCGGACTTCTCGTCGAGCGTGTAGGGCGAGAAGCGGCGCAGCTCGAGGAGGAAATGGCGGTAGTCGGCGATCTGCTGCGCGGTGAGCGCGCCGGGGTCGGCAGCCAGGGCAGTCATGGGAGCCGGGGCAGTCATGGAAGCCGGGGCGGCCGGGGCGGCCAGGGCAGCCGGGGCAGCCATGGCAGCCGGTGCTGCCGGACCGGCCGGCGTTGCCGCCCCCGGCGCCGCCGGGGGGATGGCCGGCACCGATCGCAGCAGCGCCTGCGCCTCCTCCTCGGGGAGCGCCTTCCACCACAGGGTGAAGAACAGGGTGCGGTTGGTGGCCGCGGTGACCGCCTGGCGCACCCGGTTGCGAAAGGTGATCGCTTCCTGGTTGCCGGTGTCGGAGTTGAACCACAGCGAGCCGTAGTTGGCCAGCACGCTGGTCCGTTCCGAGATCGCCTCGTAGCGGCGCACCATGGCCAGCAGCTGCTGCGGAGAGATGCGCGGGCTGGCCGGGGTGAGGCTCTCCCGCGAGCGCTCGAGCTCGACCACCGCCGCTTCGAGCTCGGCGAAGCGCCGCGTGATCTCCTCTTCGCTCGGCGCCGGGAGGAGCTCGGAGAGGTCCCAACCGCGGAGCTCGTAAGTGGTCGGCGAAGGTGCGGTGATGGTCGTCATCTTGGGTGTCGGTGGCGCGAGCGCGAGCGGTCCCGGTTGGCGTCGCAGATCGTTATTTTAGCTGAGGACGCGGCGGAATCACCGCCTGCACGCCAGCCTCGGAGGCGAGCCGGTTGAAGCCCGGCAGGTCGCGGGACAGGACCTCGTCGAGCTTGGCCAGCTGCGCGTCGATGGCCGCGACCAGCCGGTCGCGCACCGCGACGGCCTGGGCGGTCGGCCGGTTCCAGCCGATCGCCGCCTCCACGGCGACGCCGTTGAGCTTGTCGTCCAGGCGGATCGGATAGTTGAGCGCGTCCTCGACGCTGCGGCTCTTCGTCTGGTACAGCGTCTCCTCGATCGCCTTCAACTTGCCGTCCAGCTCCCTGGCGGCCTTGCGCACGGCCGCGTAGGGGTCGGCGGCGGGCGGCGGCGGCGGGCTGCCGGCGCCCTGGCTGCGGGCGGCGGCGCCGGCGGCGGCGGTGTCGGAGATATCGGAGATATCGGAGATATCGGAGATATCGGAGCCAGGGGCGTCCGGCGCCGCCGCGCGCAGGCGCTTGCCGAGGTCGGCGAGCTGGGCCCGCACGACGCGGATGCGGCGCAGCGCGTCGTGGGTCGAGTCGAGCTTGTCGCGGATGCCGAGCAGGAACTGCAGCTGCGCCTCCATGTCGGCCTGGGAGACGCTCGAGCGCGGGTCCGGGACGATCGTGAACGGCACGGTCGCCGACTGGCCGCCCACCTTCAGGCGGACCTGGTACGAGCCGGGGACGGCCTGCGGCGCAACCAGGTCGCGCGCCCACAGCACCATGCCCGGGAAACCCTTGGCTCGCCGGTAGGCCATGTCCCACGCGAAGCGGTTGAAGCCCTGCGCCGCCGGCGGCTTGGGCTCCTTGGGGGCCTCGAGCTCCGAGTCGAGCGCCGGCTTCTCGCCCTCGCCGCCCTCGCCGCCCGCCGACGCGGCCTCGGATTCGCTCTCGCCGGGACCTTCGGATGCGGCGACGGCCGCTGCGGCCGCCGTCCCGGCCGGGGCTCCCGCGGCCTTCGCCGGGGCGGCGGCTGGGGCGGGCTTCGCCGGGGTGGCGGCCGGAGCGGGCTTCGCCGGGGCGGCCGCCTCGCCACCCGCTCCGGCGGCGCCTGGCTTGGCGGCGGTGTAGGCGTGGATCAGCTTGCCGTCGCGGTCCAGGATCTCGATCTCGAGCGGCGGCTGGCCGGCCGCAGGCGCGTCGCGCAGGTAGTAGTCGATGACGACGCCGCCAGGCGGGTTCTGGCCCAGGCCCGGCACCGCCCGCGCCTCGCCGTAACCCTCGAGGTGATAGGCGGGACGGGGCGTGAACAGGTGCACCGGCGCGGCGCTCAGCTTAGGATCGGCCGCCAGCTCGCGCAGCGGCTCGAGGTCGTCGAGCACCCAGAACCCCCGCCCCTCGGTCGCCGCGACCAGGTCGCCTTCCTTGATCGTCAGATCGGTGACCGGCACCTTCGGCAGGTTGAGCTGCAGCGGCTGCCACCGGCCGCCGTCGTCGAACGAGACGTAGGCGCCGCCCTGGGTGCCGGCGAAGAGCAGCGCGCGGCGGACCGGGTCGGCGCGCACCACGCGGCTGAAATGGGAGCGGTCGATGCCGTCGTCGATGCGCGTCCAGTGGCGCCCGTAGTCGGCGGTCTTGTAGAGGTACGGACGGTAGTCGTCGGACTTGTACGACGTCGCGGCGAAATAGGCGGCGCCGGCATCGACCGGGCTCGGCTCGATGCTGTTGATCTGCGTCCAGGCGGGCAGTCCGGCCGGCGTGACGTCCTGCCAATGCGCGCCGCCGTCCCGCGAGACGTGCACCAGGCCGTCGTCGGAGCCGACCCACAGGACGCCCGCCGCGAGCGGCGACTCGGCAACGGTGAAAATGGTGTCGTAGTACTCGACGCTGGTGTTGTCCTTGGTGATCGGTCCGCCGGAGGAGCCCTGCCTGGACTTGTCGTTGCGCGTCAGGTCGGGAGAGATGGCGGTCCAGCTCTGGCCTTCGTTGTCGGACTTGAAGAGCACGTTGGCGCCGACGTAGAGCACCCGCGGATCGTGCGGCGAGACGGCGATCGGGAAGTTCCACTGGAAGCGGTACTCGAGATCGGCGGCGCCGGCGCCCATCGGGTTGTCGGGCCACGGGTTGATGTCGCGGACCTCGCCGGTCGAGTGGTTCTGGCGGACGAGGAAACCGCCGTACGAGCCGCCGTAGACGACCTCGGGGTTGCGAGGGTCGGCGAGGATGTAACCGCTCTCGCCTCCCGCCGTCGGCTCCCAGTCGCGGCGGCCGATGCCCGGGCCGTCGCCGCGGCTCGCGATGCGCAGCGCCGAGTTGTCCTGCTGCGCGCCATAGATGCGGTAGGGGAAGCGGCTGTCCGTCGTGACGCGGTAGATCTGCGCCGTCGGCTGGTTGTCCTGGGGCGTCCAGGTGCGGCCGCCGTCCTCGCTGACGTTGGCGCCGCCGTCGTTGGACTCGATCATGCGCCGCGGGTCGGCGGGGTCGATCCACAGGTCGTGGTTGTCGCCGTGCGGCACCCGGATCGACGAGAAGGTCTTGCCGCCGTCTTTCGAGTGCAGGAAGAAGACGTTGACCACGTACACCGATTCGGCGTCGGCCGGATCGGCGAAGATCCGGTTGTAGTACCAGGCGCGCTGGGTCAGCTCGTGGTCGGAGCTCGTCTTCTGCCAGGTCTTGCCGCCGTCGCGGGAGCGGAAGACGCCGCCGCCGTCGGCCTCGACGATGGCGTAGACGTTGTCGGAATCGGTGGGCGAGACGGTGACGCCGATGATCCCCAGCGTCCCCTTGGGCAGGCCGGCGGCGTGCGACAGGTCGGTCCAGGTGTCGCCGCCGTCGGTCGACTTCCACAGCCCCGAGCCCGGGCCGCCGCTCTCCATGCTGTAAGGCGTGCGGCGCACGCGCCACATCGAGGCGTAGAGCACCCGCGGATTGGCCGGGTCCATCGCCAGGTCCACGGCCCCCGCGTTGTCGTCGACGTGGAGCACTCGCTGCCAGCTGGCGCCGCCGTCGGTCGAGCGGAAGACGCCGCGCTGCGGGTTGGGCCCGAACAGGTGGCCGAGCACCGCGGCGTAGACGAGGTCGGAATTGCGGGGATGGATGCGGATGCGGGTGATATGGCGGGAGTCCGGCAGGCCGGCGCGCTTCCAGGTCTTGCCGGCGTCGGTGGACTTCCACATGCCGTCGCCTTCGGAGACGTTGCCGCGCACCGTCTCCTCGCCGGTGCCGGCGTAGACCACGTTGGGGTCCAGGGCGGCGACGGCGACGGCGCCGATCGAACCGCCGAAGGCGCCGTCGGAGACGTTGCGCCAGCTGCGCCCGGCGTCGGTCGACTTCCAGACCCCGCCGCCGGCGCCGCCGAAGTAGTAGGTGGCACGGTCGGAGGCCACGCCGGCGACCGCCGCCGAACGGCCGCCGCGGTAGGGGCCGACCTCGCGCCAGCGCAGCGCCTTCCAGCGTTCCGGGTCGAGGCCCGAGGCGTCGCGGGCGGCGGCCGGCCGCCGATCGGCCCTGGCAGGCTGGCCTTCGTCGGCGGCCGCGGCGGGTCCCGGCGCGGCCAGCAGCAACAGCAGCGACAGCGCCGGCAGCGCCGGCAGAGCGAGAGCCGGCCGGCGGCGGCCGCGTGGCCGGCGGCGAACCGAAGGCTGCGGGGCGCTGGGGCGTTGCAGGCGGCTGAGGCTGGGGAAGCACAACCGTGAGGGCATGTTTTCGACTCTCCCGCGAAGGTGGGCGCGAGCCCGGTCCCGTGACGCCGACGCGAGAGTCTAGAACAGTCTTGGCGGTGTGCAAGTGCAGATCGTCACGGGTGGCCTGTCACTGGCCGGCCCGCCCGGCCCGGCCGCCGTCACCCGGCGGCCCGGCAGCCGTCACTCCGCGGCGTGCCGGAGCAGGCGGCGGGCATGGGCCGCGATCGCCTGGCGGAGCTCGGCCGGCTGCCGCACCGTGAAGGCGCACGGCAGCCGCGCTCGCGCCTGCGCTGGCTCGCTGCGAGCCAGGCGCTCAGGGATAGTCGTTGACCTCGAGCTTGTCGAGCGGCAGGCCGCAGGGGTAGAAGAGATTGAACACCGGCTGCTCGATGATCTCCGCGAAATGCAGCAGCAGGGGTCCGTACTCCTCGATGCCCGATTGGCCGGCCTCGATGGACTCGTACTCCTGCTTGGGCAGCTCCAGCTCCTCGGCCAGCTGGTCGGCCGTCTTGTTGCGCTTCTCGCGGTGCTTGCGGATCAGGGGGCCTGCCTGGCCGGGGTGCGTGTCGGCGGATTTACCGCTGTCGGCCAGCAGGCGGGAAGTGGGGGTTTCGAGCTGGATCGCGACGCGCGCCAGCAGCGGTCCCCATTGTTCGGCCGGCGAGGCGCCGGCCTCGAGCTCGCGATACCGGTCTTCGGGGATGCCCAGCTGCGTGGCCGTCTCCTCGACCGAGAGTTTCTTGCGCTCGCGTTCCTTTTTAAGCACGTCTCCGAGTTTCACGCCGACCTCCTTGTCCAAGAACCGTCTTGCGCGTTCCAGGCAATGAGCAGCAACCGTCTGGCGCGCGCCATCGTTGCCCGCTCCCAGGGTAAGGTGCGCTCGAGTCCGCCAGGCGTGACAAGAGTGCCCGTGGCGGCCATTCTAGCGCCGCTTCTCGACCGAGAGCAGCTTGAGCGCCTCGATCGGCCGCCGGTCGGGCGCCATCATCTTGATCGCGCGGCGCAACATTGTCTCGGCCTCCTCGCGGTTGCCCATCTGGCGGTGGATCTCGCCGGTGTAGAAGACCGCCAGCCCGCAGTCGGAGTCGCGGCGGAGGGTCTCCTGCAGCTCCTTCAAGGCCTTGGCGCCCTGCCCGGGGGCCAGGCAGAAGCGGCAGTAGGCGAGCTCGGCGCTGTAGAGGCCGTTCTGGGGATCGCAATCGGAGGCGAACTCGAGCAGCAGCGCCGCCTCCTGGAACTTGCCGGCATCCATCTGGGCGCGCCCCTTGCGGTACTGGACCTCGGGATCGAGCAGGTCGGTCTTGATCGCCAGGAGGTCGGCGGGGGGGCGGCGGCCGCGCTCTTCGCGCCGCGCCTTGCGGCGGAAGAGCACGGTGTTGCGCTGCTCGAGGTCGAGCAGCTCGGCGTAGGCGCGGGCGCCGGCCAGGAACAGGTCCCGCGCCTTCTCCTCCATGCCCGAGAGATCGGGGGCGCCGAGCGTCCAGGGGGCGAAGCGCCTGGCGAACTCGAGGTACCTGGCCTCGATGGCGGCCGGCGAGGCGTCCTCGTCGGCGCCGAGCAGGTCGAAGGAGTCGAGCCGGCGGTAGGAGAGGTACGCCTGCATGATCTCGTTGCGGCGGTCGCTGACGGCGGCGGGCTCGGCGGGAGCCGGGGAGGCGGGCACGTCGGCGACGGGAGGAGCCGGTGCGCCGAAAGCCGGCGGTGACGGGGGTGGCGGGGGCGCCGGTTCCGGTGGCGGAACCACGACGGGCATCGGCCGGGTGGCGGTGGCCTCCGGCCGTACCGAGGTTGGTGGCTTGGCAGCGGCGGGCGGAATGGCGGACACGGCCGTGGCTGCCGCCGCGGCCGGCGTGGCTGCCGCCGGCAGGTCGGTTGCGGGCACGCCGGCCGGTGTCGCGGGGTCGGGGGCGAGGGTCGACGGCCGCGTCGCGGCCCCGCGCCTCGCGGCGGCCGGCGCTGCCCTGGCCGCCGGGTGGTCGGCGGCGATCACCGTGCCCAGCATGGCCAGCGCGTAGAGCAGGCGGGTGACCTCCTCGTAGGGCATGCCGGTGCCCAGGGCCAGCTCGTCGATGCGCCAGCCCGAGCGCAGGGCGACGGCGGCCTGGGCCTGGCGCGGGCTGAGCCGGATCTCTTCGAGAGCGAAGGGCGGGCTGGGGTGCAGGCAGAGCTTCTTGCCCACCAGCGGCACGACCCCGGCATCGACCTCTTCCTGGGGAGCGAACTTGGCGATGCCGGTGACGATGAGCTGCGGCACGCGGACCTTGAGCGGCGATTCCGGGTGCGGCACCTCCGGGTGGGTGCGGAAATCGCCGTCGCGCCAGGTGAAGACGTCGAGCAGCTTCTTGGCGAGGTTCTCCTGCAGCAGCCGGTAGAGCTCCTCGGGGGTGATCACGTCGTGGTCGAGGAGCACCTCGCCGAGCGGCTGGCCGAGCGAGGCGGACTGGCCGAGGTAGCCGTGGAGATCCTCGGCGGCGAGCTTGCCCTGGGCCACCATGTAGCGGCCCAGGGTCTCGTGCACGAGGTTGGAGCGGCAGTCGATCGGCACCCCGTGCTCGAAGACGATGCGCTTTGCGATCTGCTTGCGCCGCACCTCGACCAGCAGCGTGCGGCGATGGGTCGCGAGGGCGAGGAGGAGCGCGGCGAAAGGCACCGTCTGCCGGGGCCCCCGAGGCTCCCGGGAGTCCTGGGGCTCCCGCGGCGCCACAGTGCCGGGGGTCCCGAGCATGCCCTCGCGCAGCCGTGAGATCTCCTCGAGCTGCTCGGGTGTCGGGATCAACGCGGGGGTCCTCGTGGACTCGCAAATAGCGGGCGCCGGCGCGAGGCTACCTGCTGCATCCGGGGCTGTCAAATCGCCCGCGCGGGTGCCGCGGGTCGTGTGTCCTAAGTCTCAGGACACCACCGCGCCACGGCCCCCCGAGGGTGCTGGGCGGGCGGGGGCGCCTGGGAAACTGGGGAAAGTGGATGCCTTGACAGTTATGCTTTGTTCCCATAGAGTGGTGCCATTAGGTTTGTCGAACGTCTGATCTTTCCATCATGGAAGGAGTGGGTATGACACAGAAGTCGTGTTGGGTCTGCGTGTTTGCCGTGCTCGCATGTCTGTTGGCGCTGCCGCTGGCCGGCGCGGCGTCGAGTCCCCAGCTCGTCGGTTCGGAGATCCAGGTCAACACCAACAACCTCGCCGAGCTGCACAACCCGGCCGCTGCCTTCGACGGCGCCGGGCACACGATGGTGGTGTGGGAGAACGACGTTCTCGGCGTGCGCGGGCGCCTGTACGACGGCGCCGGCAATGCCCTCGGCAGCGAGCTGTCGCTGGTCGCCAACGCCTCCTGGTCCGTCCTGCCCGGCATCGCGCCGGTCACCTTCCATCGCGATCCGGCGATCGTCTTCCTGCCCTCGGGCAACTTCCTGCTGGCCTGGGCCGAGGAGCAGGGCAACCTCGAATGGACCATCTACTTCGAGAACCTGCAGGTCTTCAGCCGCGAGATCGTCGTCCAGCAGTTCGACGTCACCGGCCGTCCGCTCGGCTCGCCGGTCACCATCAGCTCGGGTGGCGCCGGCCTCAAGAGCCGCCCGCGGCTGGCGGTGCGCTCGACCGGCGACGTGGTGGCGGCCTGGATGAGCGGCTACGGACCGGCGACGACGCCGGCCGGGGAGCTTGGGGTGTTCACCCGCCTGCTGTCGAGCAAGGGACAGCCCGAAGGCAGCCAGACCAAGGTCGACACCGTGAGCGGCGCCGTCGGCTCCACTCCGGCGCTGGCACTCGATCCCGACGGCAGCTTCCTGATCGCCTGGTCGAGCCAGAAGGGCAACGACACCTTCAACACCTCGATCTACGGCCGTGTCTTCGGCCCCTCGGGAGCGCCGCTCGCCGCGCCGTTCGCGGTCAGCGCCAACACGACCGGGCCGCAAGGTCGGCCGACGGCGGCCAACGACCGCCAGGGCAGCTACCTGGTGGCCTGGCAGGGCTACTTCAACGACGTCTGGCACTCGCGCATCTATGGCCAGATCGTCAGCAACGCGGGGGGGCTGCTCGGCAAGCTGCAGACGATCAGCAACGGCGCCGGCAAGAGCTGGGCCGAGGTCGCTCCCAGCGCGGCCCTGGCGCCCGGCGGCACGTTCACCCTGGTGTGGATGGAGTACAACACCTGGTTCCCGGTCGGCCTGGCGGGGATGCAGACGGACCGCAGCGGCGCGCCGCTCGGCAGCCTGGTCTGGATCAACAACCAGCAGATCGGCTCACAGTTCCGCACCTCCCTGGCCACCGACGGCGCGGGTCATTACCTGTCGCCCTACGAGGGCTTCCAGGATCAGTCCACGATCGGCATCCTGGCGCGGTACTTCTCCGCCAACTGATATCGATCGGGCCGCGGGTTCCCGAAGCGCCGGGAACCCGCGGCGCCGGCTCTTAGAGGCTCCCCCTTCCCCCTTCCCCCTTCCCGGTTGCCGCCTGCCCGCCCGGCCAAGCCCGTGCTGATGGGCTGGCGGGACGGGGATCAGCTGGGCCGGCGGTCCGGCTGCGGAAGCGTTGGGGGGGCCTTTGTCCCGGTTGCACAAACGCATCTGTCGTATGGTCGGCCCAGCGCTGCGCTACTCCCTTTCATGCGGATCGCCTCTTGCCCGTGCGCCGCGTCCCACAGCGCTGCGCAAGAGCTTGCAGGCTATCTTGGCTGATCTGGCATTCCCACACGATTTCCGCGTGCCATCCTGTGCCGCGCAAGGCAGCCGGTTCATGAGATCACGACGTTCCTCTGCCCGATGTTGTTGTCTGACGGTGACAACCGCCAATTGGGGATGACGTTGGCCTGGATCACCGGATTTTCCACGATGCTCTGGTCGCCATCGGCAGTGGCGATCATGAGCATGGAACCGTTTCCGCTCCGCGCGGGAGTCCACTGGAAGGGGCCCAGCACCACCTGCCCCCCGGATGGGATGAGCCCGGCGGCCGCGACCTCCGGCGTCGTCATCGCCGCCCAATCGGCCGGCCAGTTGAGCTCGCTCCCCACGGTTCCCTGATAGCCCTTGACCTTCGCGCGGAGCGCGCTTTGGGTACCGCGATTCTTGAGCCGGACGTAGGCAAAGTTGACGGCATTCGCATTCGGGTTCTGATGAGTGGTGCCGCCGTCCGGGGCGAGTCGGTTCCAGATGTCCTGGTTCGACCACCAGTCGGCGGTGTAGGTGTACTGTCCGCCCCGTCCGCCGTCGATATAGACGTCCGTCGGGGGCGGCTGGCCGGGTGTGGTATAGGGCTTCGGCGTACCGGCCGCTTGGAACAGACCCTGCTGCTCGAAGCTCCAGCGGATCACCTTGTAGGCTGTACCTCCGGTCTGGCCTTGGAAGCTCGAGGTGCTCATATCGGCTTGCTGAAGGGCGTTGACGTAGACGACCGGATCGGTGGTCGTCGCGGTGAGCAGGCCGCAACCCTGCACGATCAGGTAGAACATGTACTGCGAGGCGAAGAGCTTGCGGGGGAGCTGCGCCGCTCCGCCGCCGATCGATTGATAGGCGCGGAACAAGGTCGAGGAGAGGACCTGTTCACCGTTGTATTGCGTGTTGTAGTTGGGGCCGAACCAGGCCCACCCCTGAGCAACGGTCCTGTCCTGTCGGCGGCCAATCCTGACGAAGGGAAAGGTGAGCCCGCGATCCAGCGCCTGGGAAGTCGGATCGGCATAAATGGCGGCCAACGAGTCGCCGGCGCTATGAGCGAAGCCGAAGTTAGGCGAGCTGACGTGGTCCCAAAGGAGGGCATGGCCGAATTCATGCAAGACGACGCGCAGAGCGCTCGCGATCCCCACCGTGTAACCGCTTTGCACGATCCCAAACAGATACATCCCCATGCCATTACCGGCGGTGTTGCCGCGGGCCTGCGCGTTCACAGCGTTGTCGAGCGCCACCGGGGCGGCCGGGACGGGGAACTTCGTGTGACTGAAATAGGTCGCCGGATCGATCCCCAGGCCCTTCACGTAGCGGTAGAGGAAGTCGCAGTGCGAATACGCGTTGACTGCGGCGAAGTCGTGGCTGGTCGAGGTGAAAGTGAAGTCGGTCCCCACTGGCTCCGTGACCGGCGTGTAGGAGGGCGGGGGAGAGTCGACGAGAGTGATGAACGGGCCGTTGAGCGCCTGCGGCTGCCCGGCAAACGGGGGGGTGAGTCCTTGAAGGGGCGCCGAGGTGCGGGAAAGGTCGAGCGTTGCGGCGGGGGTGGATCCCATGCAGGCCGGACAGCCCTGGGTGACCGGATCGATCTCGAAAATGGAGCCGTTCACGCCTGAGGTGTGCGGGCGCAGGGAAAGGACGGCACCGGAGACCGGCTCGACCAGGGCCGTCCAGTCCAGCCCCAATTCCCTCGGGAGGGAGAAGGTGAATAGGACCTTGGTGACGATGTAGTGCTGACCGCGTTCGAACTGCGCGTCGAGCGGCGGCAAGGGCAGAGTGGGAGGGGGCTGTTCGAACCCTGTGTCCTCTCCTTCACGATGTGGAATACGACCCTCTCGAAAGAATTGATAGATGGCAAGCGACGTGCCGTTGAGGATCGGCTCCTCTCCGGTCGGCGCCACGCCGAGCTGTTGCGCGAGGATTTCGGGCGTGATGCGGTCAGGCCGGTATGGGGCTGCGGCGAGATCGATCCGCTGCACACGGGCGTCGTAGTGGAAGCCGTTGTCCGAGCCAATCACCGCCAGGTCCTCGGCGTTGACCTTGACCGCAACGATGGCATCCAGAACCTTGAGACCGTGGATGGTTTGTGCGTAAGAGATGACCGCGACGTTGCCCACCCGCTTCTCGCGCTCCAGGCGGAGCCGTTCTCCCTCGTCGTACCTGAGGAGGCTCTCCGCAGGCTCTTCCAGGCTGTCCAGGACCTGGGCGTCCAGATCGAAGACCGGGAAAACCTCGCGCAGGTAGCTCTCCGCCACCTGGCGGGGATTGGACGGCAATGCATGTGCCGCTTCGCGAAACGGCTGGAAGGGATGGTTGAGCGAGCGGGCTCGTCCCTCGTCATCCCTGTGTATTTCGACTCTAGAGCTCATCTCGAAGGTCATTGAGCACCCGCCTTTCTATCCTCGACGAGGACGGTCACGAGATGGGACCGTTGGAAGCGCGTGCCCGCTTCGTGATGGTCACGTATCCGCTGGCGGTCATGCTGGCCGAGGTATCGATGAGAGGTCGGGCATTGACGGTACCAGGCACGATTGGCTCCTCCCGAACCCTCACTCCGCCAGGAGGTCAGGCTCAAAATTACTCGCGAGGAGTCGATTGGCGGTCCGCCCAGTTATAACAGCTTTCGCGTCTTTGTGAAAGATCGCCTGGGCTCGGCGTAGGCATCGACGTGGGTCAGGATCGTGCCGCTCGCGGCGCGGGATGTGCGGCAAGACGAATCGATGCATGCGCACGTCGCTATCGTTTGTCAGGCTGTCACTAAATTGTTACGCCAGCTCTGGACTCCCTCTCAAAGGTGTGGATAAGATAAGAAGAAATACAGATTGAGGGTAATGAGGTCATCCGCGGGAGCGGTCGCGACCCTCCTCCGACCAATCTTCCGAACTCCATGAACCCTCGGAACAGTCTGCCAGCGCCGATCTGGCGCACATGAAAGGGCCCGACATGCCGGTCACCGTCACTCTCGATGTCTTCTCCGGACGCCCCAACCCAAGTTGGACCCTCGAGGACGAGGAGGCGCGCCAGCTCCTCGACCGCATCCACTCCATCGAGCAACGGACGCCGCTCAAGACGCCCGGCGCCGAGGGCCAGCTGGGCTATCGTGGCTTCTCGCTGCATTCCACTGCCGTGTCGCCCTTCGGTCAGTTGCGCCTCCAAGTCCACCAGGGGATCATCGATCCCGGCCCAGGCGACCTCTCGCTGGTTGACGAGAAGCTCGAGATCGAGAAGGCGCTGCTCACCAGCGCCGGCGGCCGCCTTGATCCGGCCGTGGCAAAGCACGTCGAGGAGGCGCTTGCCAGTGGCAGCAAGGCGGCCTTGGAAGGCCGGCAGCTGGTCTTTCGCCCGCAGCTCGCGACCTGCCAGCCGAAAGCGGTTGACGCACCGCCGTACAACCCGGGTAAGTGGAACATTCCGACCGTACAGCCCTACAACAACTGCTATAACTACGCCAATGATCTGATCACCAACACCTTTGCGCAGCCAGGGCGGGCTCACGGCAAAATGTACACGGCCGTGGCGTGCAACGGCGGTCCGGGCGTCCAGCCGGCTGCCGTGGCCGACGGGCTCAAGGCCGTCTCCAATTTCAATAACCACTTGGCCAAAGGGCAGGGCTGGTACGTGGCGTTGGTCATCTGGTCCGGCGTGGACTACCATTGGTATCGGCAGGACGCCAACGGTTGCTGGTCGCACAAGCCTGGGGGCACGGCGGCGCGCAACGTGGACAACAGCGGCCACATCATTACCGACCCCAAGACCTGCAACCGCGGCAACTACACGGTGTTCTGCACCTACATGGTCACCCATCGCGGAGTGGTGATCCGGTAGTGGGGGCGGCAAAGGCAGGCCCTTGACGGCGGCCCGATGTCGGGCGCAGGGGCGCAACCCCAAAGAGGCTGTTCGGTGATCTGGCAAGTCACACTCGACATCTTCTCGGGCAGGCCGAATCCGACCTGGCAGCTGGCAGGTGCGGCGGCCGAGGATCTCGCGCGGCGCCTGCGTGCCGCACCCGCTGTGACGCCGGCGGCGCCAAGGCCAGTGGCGCCGCCTGACCTCGGCTACCGCGGCTTCGTCCTCCGCCCTGAGGCCGCCGGCGAGGCGGAGCATGAGACGCGGGTCTACGGCGGCCTCATCGCCGGGCCGCAGGGCGAGCAGCTCGACTCCGGGCGGCAGCTGGAGCGCTGGCTCCTCGCCACTGCCGGCGATCGCCTCGATCGCCCCGTTTTCGAGCATGTCCTCCACAGCCTCGACGGGCGGGTCTGATGGACGCCGTCAGCCTTGCCATGCTGTTCGCGATGGCGTTGGCGCGCGGACCCAGCGCGCCAAGGCCAGAGAGTCCCAATTGAGGAGCCACGACGCCACCGCCCCCCTCTCCTACCGGCCCAAGGACGCGCCGCCGCGCAAGCCACCGAGTCGGCTGGTGTACCTGCTCGACCACCAGTACACAGAGCGTGGCCTCGGCTGGCGGCGGCTCAAGGGCAGCGACGCGGCGCGGGCGGCGGCCCTGGGCGCGGCAGCGGAACGCGCCGCCTGCGAGCTCGCATCGTTGCCTACCCTGGCTGCGGCTGTCCACTCCGCTGAGCATGGCTCCCTGGGCTCGGTGGGTACGCAGTTGCTCGTCGAGCAGAGCTGGCGAGCGCTCCGCTCGGAGATCAAGGGCCGACTTGGCCTGCTGCCGCCGAGCCAGCGCGAGCGCGCACTCGTGGAGCTGGCCCCGCCGATCCTCGGCTGGTTGAGAGGCGCCGTGGTCGTCGGGGGCGATGAGCCGGAGAATGCGGAGCGCGACGAGTCCGCGCCGATCGGACGAGCGGTCGGCCACCTTTGCGCCGCTGAGAACGACGCGCTGGTCCCCTGCCTGGTCCGCGTGCTTCGCCTCGCAACGAAGAACGCGCGCTCCAAGGGGAGTGACGCGCCGGACCTCGACACCATCGCCCACCATTGCGCAGAAGTGCTGGCGGCTCGTCTTGCGCCGCTGCCACGCACCCCCCGACGATTGGTCGGTCACCCTACCCGCGGGTTGCGACTGCACTCTCTGTCGCAAGCTCGGAGCGTTCCTCTCCGCTCCCCAGCAGCAGCGGCTCGAGTGGCCACTCGCCAAGGCAGGCCGGCAGCGCGTTCACCAGCGGATCGACCACCACGAGCTCCCCGTTCGTCATGAGATCCTCCGCTCGGGCTCGCCGTACACGCTGGTGCTCGAGAAGACGAAAGCCCTCTTCGCGCCCGAAGAGGCGGCGCGCCGCGGGTGGCAAGCCGATCTCGACTGGCTCTCCGCCGCGGGCTGGACGCCGGTTGCGAGAGGTGCGCGCTGATGAGCGCGCGCGATGACGACTGGGCCGCGGCGAAAGAGGCTCTGCCGGCGGATGGCCAAGGCATTGGGACCGGCGCGGCAGATGCGGCAGACGCCGCCGGCCCATTGCCAGGGGCGCGCCGCGATCACTGCCATCGAGCCCGTGTCCACGCCCGATTTCACGTTCCGCAAAGAGATCGGCGGCAAGCCGTTCTACCTCCTGCACGGTGATCAGGACTACGACTTGCGGCTGGCTGACCTGCCGGCGCATTGCGCGACCGGCAACAACGGCTCGCTCGCGCTCATCAAGCTGCCGTCCGCGACGCATGGATGGGAGAACGGCCAGCATTTCTTCGCGCTGCCGTTCACCGCTGCCGGCAAAGACCCCGGAAAGCTCCGCTTGCGGACGCCGAACGCCAAGCGCGCCAACCTGCCGCCGGCCTATTACATGCTGTTCTACGTGGACTGCAAGGGAAAGCCGTCGGTAGCCCGGATGGTGCGCTTCGACGACAGCGCGCGGGAGCCCTGACGCCGCCGGCCGCCCGGCGGCGCCCGGCCCCCCCGACCCGCGGGGTTGCCGCCGAAGGCCTTTTGGGTCATTCTCTTGGCAGGACTCCCCATGGACGAACCGAGCCTTCGTTCCCCGGCCGCTCCGGCCGGTCCGCCCCGGCGGCCCCTGCGGTCGCCGGCATGGGCGAGCAAGGACGTCCTGCGCGCGGCGGTGCTGGTGTTCGGGCTGTACTTCGGGCTGCAGCTGCTGTGGGAGGTGCACCCGCTGATCCTCACCGCCTTCGTCGGGATGCTCTTCGGGCTCGGCGTGGCGCGGGGGGCTGACTACCTCGAGCGCATCCACGTGCCGCGCGGCGTCGCCGCCGGGGTGCTGGTGCTGGCCACCTACGCCGCGCTGTTCGGGGTGATGGCGATCGCGGCGCCGACGCTGCAGAAGCAGTTCGGCGAGCTGCGCCGGCGGCTGCCCGAGGCCCTCGACCGGGTCGATCAATGGGTCGCCGCCAACCGCGGCAGCGTCTGGGGACAGATCCTCGACGGCGTCTCGCCGGCGGAGGGTCAGGCCGCCGAAACGGCCGCGCCCGAGGCCGGCGCCTCCCAGGCCCTGCCGGCGCCGACCCCGGCGGCGCAGCGCTCGGGCGGCGGCCGTCCCGGCGCGCGGCGGCCGGGGGCGGCGGGGCAGGCGGGGGCGGTGGGCCGGCCGGGAGCGGGGCAGCCGGGAACCGCGGGACAGGCGGGCGCTGCCGCGGGGCAAGGGGGCGCGGTGGCTGGGCAAACGGGCGCGGCGGCGGGGCAAACGGGCGTGGTGGCTGGGCAAAGGGTCGCGGTGGCTGGGCAAGCGGGCGCGGTGGCTGGGCAAACGGGCGCGGCGGCGGGGCAACCAGGCGGGCCGCGGCCGGGAACGGCAGGGCAGGGGGGCGCGGTAGCCCCGGGGGCGCCGGGGCAGCCCACGCCGCTGCGCGCCCGGCTGATGCGCCAGGTGGGAGCGGCGACGCGGTACCTCTTCCCGTTCCTGTCGTCCACGGTCGAGGTGCTGGCCGGCCTGCTGCTCATCACCTTCGTCGCCATCTACTTCAGCGTCGATCCCGAGGTCTACCGCCGCGGGCTGCTGCACCTGGTGCCTCACCCCAGCCGCGAGCGCGCCGACGAGGTGATCACCGCCATCGGCGTGACGCTGAGACGATGGCTGGCCACGCAGCTCATCGCCATGGTGATCATCGGCTCCATGGTGTCGATCTCGCTGGCGCTGCTCGGCGTCGAGGCGGCGCTGTCGCTCGGCATCATCGCCGGGGTCATGGAGTTCATCCCCACCGTCGGCTCGATCCTCGCGGCGCTGCCGGCGATCGCCATGGGCTTCCTGGTGTCGCCGCAGAAGGCGGTGGCCGTGGCCATCGTCTTCACCGCGGTGCAGCTGATCGAGGGCCACGTGCTGATCCCGATGCTGATGAAGCGCGGGATGAACCTGCCGCCGCTGGTCACCATCTTCGGCCAGGCGCTGATGGCCGTGGTCTTCGGCTTCCTCGGCCTGCTGGTCGCGGTGCCGCTGGTCGCCGCCGTGCTCACGGCGGTGAAGATGCTCTATGTCAACGACGTCATGGGGGACGGCGTCCGCACCGGCGCCCCCTCCGGCTGAACGCTCCCCGCCGCCGGCCGTCCGCGTGCTGCTGCTGGGCGACGACCCGCTCGCCCGTGGCGGCCTGGCCTTCCTGCTGGCCGGCGAGCCGGGCATCGCGGTGGTGGCGCAGGCCGACGCGTCGGGCGCCGCGGCCGCGGCGGAACGCGACGAGCCGCAGGCCGCCGTCTGGGACCTGGGCGCCGATGCGCTCGGCTGGCTCGAGCGCCTGGGCGCCTTCGGCGAGGACGGGCCGCCGGCGGTCGCCTTGCTGCTCGACGAGGAGCCCGCCGCCGCGGCCCTTGCCGCCGGCGCCCGCGGCCTCCTCTTCCGCGACGCCGACGCCGGCCGGCTCGCCGCCGCCCTGCGCGCCCTGGCCCGCGGCCTGCTGGTCTTCGACGACGCTCTGCTGCCGCCCCTGCTGCGCCCCGCTCCCGCCCCGCAGGCCCAGCCCGATCCGCTGACCCCGCGCGAGCACGAGGTGCTGCAGCTGCTCGCCCAGGGCCTGTCCAATCGCCGCATCGCGGAGCGGCTCGGCATCAGCGAGCACACCGCCAAGTTCCACGTCAACTCGATCGTCGGCAAGCTGGGCGCCCAGACCCGCACCGACGCCGCCATCCGCGCCGCCAGGCTGGGGCTGGTGCTGCTGTGAGCTGCCGCGGGCACCAGGGGGGATCGGAGCGGCACGCGCGGCGCAAGCGCGATCTGCCCCGCCAAGCGGCGTGACAGAATCCCGCCGTGGAGCTTCCGCCCGCGGCCCCGCGGCCTTCCTGGCTCGCCTCGCGGGCCGCGCTGTGGGTCGCGGTGCTGGTGCCGGCGGCGGTCCTGTGCGCCTTCGCCTGGCTGCTGCCGAAGGAGGTCTTCTGGATCACCGACGGCGGCAACCGCTTCATCCAGGTCCAGAGCTTCGAGCGCCAGGCGCCGCCCCAGATCGTCTACCCGGCGCGTCATCTGGACCCTGAGCTGCGCTTCTTCCCCTGGTCAGGCCACCACTTCCAGGCGGTCGGCGGCCGCATCGTTTCCTACTACCTGCCCTATTTCGCGCTGCTATCGGTGCCGGGGTACCGGGTGGCCGGCGCCGCGGGCCTGTACCTGCTGCCGCTTGCCGCGGCGATCGCCGTGCTGGCGCTGTTCCCGTGGCTGCTCGCGGAGGCGGGGCTGGGGGCGGCGGCGCGCGCCCCGGCCACCCTGGCATTGGGCCTCGCCACGCCGCTGCTGTTCTATGGCATGACCTTCTGGGAGCACTCGCTGGCGGTCCTGACGGCCTTGGCGGCGGTCGTGCTGCTGCTGCGGGCCGGGCGGCTCGAACGGGGGCGCGAGGCGCTCATGGCAGGTCTCTTCCTCGCCCTCTCGACGGTGCTGCGGGAGGAGGGGTACGTGCTGGCACTGGCGCTGCTCCTGGCCTTCCTCTGGACGTTCCGGGCGCCGCGGCTCGGCGCCATCCTGGCCGGCGCGTGGATCGCGGTCATGGCGCCGGTCTGGTGGCTGCAACACCGGTGGTTTGGCGCGGCGCTCGGCATCCACGCCGCTGCCTACAGCGGACTTGCCGCGGCAGGGCCGGGCGGCGGCGGCCTCGCTGGTGACGGCGGGCTTGCCGGGGTGGGCCGCGCGCTCGGCGCCAAGCTCGGCGACTTCGCCTTCTTCCTGCTGCGGTTCCATCCCGACCCATGGGTGAGCGGGCTGCTCGGGGCGCCCTTCATCCTGGTGCTGCTGGCCGGCCTGCGGCGGCGGCCGGGCCAGCCGGGGCGAACGGGCGCGCTCGATCTGTGTCTCCTCGGCCTGGCGGCGGCGGCGGCGGGGATGCTGGCCTGGCAGCTGGCCGGCGAGCCGCGCGGGGTCTTCGACACGCTCTACACGCAGGGCCTGTTGCCGCACACGCCCTTCCTGCTGCTGGCACTGCTGGGGCTGCGCGCGCAGCTGGCCAGCCCGGACCGTGCGGCGCGGTTCCTCGCATGCGCCTGCGTGCTGTTTTCGGTGCTCGTCGTGATCCCGCTGAACCGCGCCGACGTCGGCATCATCTGGGGACCGCGCCACTTCCTCGACATCTACCCGCTGCTCGCCGCGGTCTCGCTGCTCGCGCTGCGCGACCTTTGGCGCGGCGCCGAGGGGTCGGTCAGGCGCCGGACGCTTGCGGCCCTCGCCGGCGTGCTCGCCCTGCTGGGCCTTGCCGTGGAGAGCCAGGGGCTGAGGCTGCTCGCCCTCAAGAAAGCGGGCTCCGAACGGCTGCTCGCGGCGGTGCGCGCCACCCCTGGCCGGGCTGTCGTCGTCGATGCCTACTGGTTCGCCGAGGAGCTGGCGGCGCTTTACGGCGAGCGGGAGATGCTGGAGGTCGCGTCCGACGGCGCCTATCGTGACGTCCTCGACCTGCTCGCCCGCGGCGGCTACACCGAGGTCACGGTCGTGCTCTCGCGCCGCTACGGCCAATTGTCGCCGGCCGCCATCGCGGACCTGCGACGGCGCGCCGTCTCCGGCCGCCTGGTCTTCACCCCGGGGCTCGAGTTCCTCGAGGCCGCCGTGGTGAGCGTCCGCCTGCGCCAGCACTGACGCCGCAAAAAGGAGGGACCGATAACGAAACCCGCTGCCTCACGCCCTCGCGGTGGCCTTGAACCCGGCCGGGCGGCTCGAACGCGGGCGCGAGGCGCTTACCCCCAGTAACCTGGGTGGCCGGCATGGTCGGGGGCTCCATCGATGATCGCGGTGGGTACGTCGTTGACGTATAATGGAGAAGGTGAGCGGCGTGCACTTCATCGAGACCCCGACCTTCCGTCGAGTCTGCGATGCCCTGCTCTCGCTCGAAGAGTTTCGTGCCTTGCAGCTCTCGCTCTACGACAACCCGGAGGCCGGCGACGTGATTCGCAGCGCCGCTGGCTTGCGCAAGATTCGCGTCGCACGCGCGGCCCATGGCAAACGCGGCGGCGCGCGGGCCTATTACTACTGGCACCTACCTGAACGCACTGTCTGGCTGCTGTATCTGCACGCGAAAAACGTCGCCCCACCGACCAAAGATCAGGAACGCGAACTTGGCAGGCGCGTTCGTGTGTTGATCAAGGAGCTGTCATGAACAAGAAGCAATTCGGTGAGATGCTCGGCTCGCTCGACGAGGCAGTAGAGATCGCCCGCGGCAATCGAAAGCCCGCACGGGCCTACACGTTGAGCGATCCGGACGTTCGCGCTATCCGTCGATCGCTTGGCCTGACGCAGGTGGAGTTTGCGGCGCTCCTCGATGTCCCGGTTGCCACGATTCAGGGATATGAACAGGGGCGGCGGGCGCCCGATGCTCCCGCTCGCACCCTGTTGCGTGTCGCTTTGGCGGCGCCGGAGCTCCTGCGAAGCATTCAAACTGAAAGCAAGATCGCGGAAACTTCCGACTCGCAAGGACGCTCGAGAGCCGGCGTCAACGTAGGCGCTCATCGTTCCCGGCCCTGAGCGGCCCCGAAAAACGGACGGAGCGTCATGCCGGTGGCACTAGCCGATCGGCCAGGTGGCGGGCCTGCCCGAACGGTGGATGCGCGGCCCGGGCGGCGCGAGTACGCTGCTGGCATGACGACTGAGACGGCAACTTCCAACTCCCAATCCCATCCCGATCCTTCGGCTCCTTTCCTTCTTCTCTCGCAGGCGACGGCCGCGCTGGTCGCCGCGGCGAGCCCCTTTGCGGCGCAGGTCGACGGCGGCCGGCGGCAGTCGGCCAGCGGCACCGTGTTCGGCGCCGACGGCGTGATCGTCGCCGCCAGCCATAACGTCGAGCGCGACGAGGATGTGATCGTCGGCCTCGAGGACGGCAGGCGGCTGCCGGCGACGCTGGTCGGGCGCGACGCCGCGACCGACCTGGCGGTGCTGCGGGTCGAGGCATCGGGCCTGGCGGTGCCGCAGTGGTCGGATCTGTCGGGCCTGGCGGCCGGCCAGCTGGCGGTGGTGGTCGGGCGGCCGGGACGCCAGGTGCGGGCGGCGCTGGCGATGATCAGCGACGTCCGCGACGCGTGGCGCAGCCCGGCCGGCGCCAAGCTCGAGCGCTACGTCGAGCTGGACGCGGCACGCGAGCGCGGCTTCTCGGGCAGCGTGGTGGTGGACGCGGCGGGGCAGGCGCTGGGCATCGCCAGCTCGGGCCTGCTGCGGCGCCGCGGGCTGGTGGTGCCGGGAGCGACCCTGCAGCGAGTGGTCGAGTCGCTGCTGGCCCACGGCCGGGTGCGGCGCGGCTTCCTGGGCATCGGCGCCTATCCGGTCCGGCTGCCGGCGGCGCTCGAGGAGCGGCTGGGCCAGCCGATCGGCCTGATCCTGGTCGGCGTCCAGCCCGAGAGCCCGGCCGCCGAGGCGGGGCTGGTGCTCGGCGACGTCCTGATCGGGTTCGAGGGGCAGCCGCTCGCGGACCTCACCCAGCTGCACGCGCTGCTCGCGGAGGAGCGGATCGGCAAGCCCGCGACCCTGCGCATCCTGCGCGGCGGCGAGCCGCACGACGTGACCGTCACGGTTGGGGCCAAGTAGAGAGTGCGCGGCGAGCGGGCATCCTACCGGCCGCGCTTGGGTTGGCTGGCCGCTCGCCACCGGCGCCACCGCTCCTCCCTGGGAGGCGCCGCCCGCCCGCCTGCCAACCGCTACCGCTCGCCGGCAGGCGCCGCCGCTGGCGGCGCGGCACCGCGCTGGCGGGCGCTCAGTGCGTGAGGGTGGCCGTCATGGTGCCTGACTCGTCGTTCGGCCCGAAGTTGATCACCTCGATGGTGTAGGTCCCCGGCGCCAGGCCGGGCTGGACCAGCTGCTGCGGCTTGACCATGCCGCGCGCCGCGGCGATCTGGTTCTTGTCGCAGAGGTTCTGGACGGCATCCTGGAGCGTGCAATCGCCGCCGAACAGGACGAGCTGGACGTTGTCGGCCGCGGACATCCAGTCGGCTTCGATCTGCAAGGTGCCGCCGGTCGTGATGGTGAAGGGCACCAGGGCGACGTCGTCGCTGCGACCCTCGCTGTTGGCGACGGGGACGGGGATCAGGGTGAACGCCGTCGAAGCCGTGAGATTGCCGGGGAAGGCGTTGTCCAGACCGCCGCAGAAGGTGCCGGGCGGATTGAAATAGGTCCTGGTGCCGCCGGTCGAGGTGTCCGTGACCTGCAGCGTGTACTGCAGGTTCGAGAGGCTGCCATAGAAGACCGCGAAGCGGTTGCCGAAATCGAGGATCTTGACCAGCAGCTCCTTGTTGGTCGGGTCGGTGAAGTAGAAGGTGCCGGTCTCGCTCGACAGCGGCCCGGCCATGCCGGAACCGATGACGCCGCCGCTGAATTGATTCTGCCAGGTCACGTTTGCCGCGAAGCGGCCGCCAAGCAAGCAGAGCGTGGTGGCGTTCGGATGGCAGGAGACGGTGGCCCCGGAGACCAGGGGTGCACCGTTCACCTGCTCGCCGGCGTCCTCTCCCGGCCTGGCTCCCTGGCCCGGAAAGGCACTGCCGTCGATGGCCCCGCAATCGCCAGGCGTATTGGTGTAGACCTTGGAGATCCCGTGCGCGTTGTCGGTGACGGTGATCTGGAAATGGAGGTCCGTCAGCTCGCCATAGAACAGCTTCACGACGTCGCCGAAGTTGAGGAGCTTCACCAGCAACTCGATGTTGGCGGGATCGCCGAAGGAGAATGCCAGGGTCTGATCGGTGGAAGCAGCTGCCACCACGACGCCCTTGCCGCTGGTGTTGTTGAACTGGTTTTGCCAGGTGACCGCGACGCTGAAGCGGCCGTGGTTGGAACAGCCGACGTTGCGGCTCGGCACGCAGGCGCCTGCCGGCGGCGATTGCCAGGCGAGCAAGGTGGGCAGGGCCGGCGGCGGCTCCTGGGCCGCGAGCGGCACGGGACCCCGGGCGACGATCTCAGCCAGCGCAGCCAGTCCGGCCAGCGCGGGTATCGCAGCCAGGATGACGGGGCAGGAGAACCTGGTGCGGAGTCGGCGATAGCTCATTGGATGTCCTCCTGTCATTGGAGTCTAGCGCTTTGCACGCTGAAAGACCATCAGGATTGCGGAATTTTGCGCGCCCATGGCTGGGTCACGCCCCTGAAGCTGTCCGCTGCCCCTTGGTCCTGCCTTCCGGCAATGCGGCGACATCCGGCCGATCCAGCCGCCCAACCTGGCGCAACGCCGGCGCCTCCCGGTAGCCGGCGGACTGTCGCCTTCATGTGACGGTCCGCGAGGCGCCGCGGGGTGAAGAGGTGACATAGACTAGGTGCGTCCGACTGCGTGCGAGTGGTTGCGCGAATGGGGGAGCGCCGGTCTTGGAGAGCGGCTTCAATTACGACTTGGTGTGCATCGGCAGCGGCCCGGCCGGCCAGCGCGCGGCGGTGCGGGCGGCGAAGCTGGGCCGGCGGGTGGCGCTGATCGAGCGCCGGCGCGCCGTCGGCGGCGCCTGCTGCGACACCGGCACCATCCCCAGCAAGACCTTTCGCGAAGCGGTGATGTCGTTCGCCGGCCGCACCGCCAGTTCTGCCGGCGGCGCCGGCGGCGGCTTCGGCAGCGGCACCGGCGCCAACGGCGGCCGCCCCAGCGCCGCGGCGCTGCTGAGCCGGGTGGCGGCCGTGGTGGAACGCGAATCGTCGCTGGTGGAGCGCCAGCTCAACCGCAACGACGTCGATCTGCTGCGCGGCGAGGCGCGCTTCGTCGACCCGCACACCCTGGCGATCACCTCCGAGAGCGGCACGCGCCTGGTCTCCGCCGACAAGATGGTGATCGCCTGCGGCACGCGCCCGACGCCGCCGCCCGGCGTGGCGGTGGACGGCGAGACCATCATCACCAGCGACGAGGTGACGCAGCTGCAGCGCATCCCCAAGAGCATGGTGGTGGTCGGCGCCGGCGTGATCGGCATCGAGTACGCGTCGATGTTCGCGGCGCTCGGCACCGAGGTGACGCTGATCGACCGCCAGCGCCGGCCGCTCGAGTTCCTCGACACCGAGATCGTCGACGAGCTGATCCACCAGATGCGCGACCGCAACGTGCTGTTCCGCGGCGAGGAGGCGGTGGAGCGGCTCGACGTCGAGCCCGGGCCGCCGCGCCGCGCCGTGCTGCACCTCGAGTCCGGCAAGCGCATCGTCTCCGACCTGGTGCTGTTCTCGGTCGGGCGGATCGGCGCCACCGAGGCGCTCAACCTTGCGGCCGCCGGGCTCGCCGCCGACGACCGCGGGCGGCTCAAGGTCGACGAGTGCTTCGCGACGGCGGTGCCGCACCTGTTCGCGGCCGGCGACGTGATCGGCTATCCCAGCCTGGCGGCGACCTCGAGCGAGCAGGGGCGCCTCGCCGCCAGCCACGCGCTGGGCCTGCCGGCGAAGCCGCTCGCCAAGCACTTTCCGTTCGGCATCTATGCCATTCCCGAGCTGTCCATGGTGGGCGCGACCGAGCAGCAGCTCACCGAGGCGAAGGTGCCGTACGAGGTCGGCCAGGCGCGCTACCGCGAGATCGCGCGCGGCCAGATCCTGGGCGACGACAGCGGCTTCTTCAAGATGCTCTTCCACCGCGACGACCGCAGCCTGCTCGGGGTGCACGCCATCGGCACCGGCGCCACCGAGTTGATCCACATCGGCCAGGCGGTGCTGGCGCTGGGCGGCGGTCTCGACTATTTCCTCGACGCCATCTTCAACTACCCGACGCTCGCCGAGTGCTACAAGGTCGCGGCGCTCGACGCGGCGAACAAGCTCGCCTTCTGACCGCTCGCCCGCATTGCTCACGCCGGTTCGTCGCGAGGCGCCGGGGGCCCCGCTGCAGCTGACTGAGCTCTCGGGCTCGCGGCCGCCGGCCGGGTCGCGGCGAAGGGCCGCGGGGCGCGCCGCCCTGCGGGCCGCCGGGTCGCTGGCGGCCGCGGGCCTGCTGGCCTTCCTCTTCCGCCGCGCCGACCTGGGGCGCATCCGCGCCCTGCTGGCGGCGGCGCCGTGGCTGCTCGCCACGCCGGTGTTCTACTTCGGGGTGGTGCTCTGCGACGCGCTGGGCTGGCGGCGCCTGATCATGACCCCCGGCCGGCGGCCGCCGCTCCTGCGCCTGCTCGAGGCCCGGGTGGCGGCCGAGGGGCTGGGGCTCTCGCTGCCTTCAGGAGGCGTCCTGGCCGAGGGCGTGGCGGTGGTGCTGGCGCGCAAGCTCTGCGGCGTCCCGACCGGCCTGGCGGTGGCCAGCCTGGCGGCCCGCCGGTTCTTCATCTTCCTGTCGTTCGGCCTGGCCCTGGCGGCGAGCGCGGTGGCCGGCCACTCGCTGCTGGGCAGGATCTCGCCGCGGGTGATCGGCCGCGGCGGCCTGGGGTGGGTGGTGCCGGCGGCGGCGGCCTTCGTCCTGCTGGCGGCCTTCGGGCTGCGCGCCGCGCTGCTCGGCGGCGCCCTCGCCGGCCGCATGTTCCGCGGCCTGCGCGCGCTGCCGGTCCCGCCGTTGCGGCGGTGGCTGGAACGGCGGACGGAGGCGTTCTCCGAGGTGGACCGGCAGGTCGCGACAGCGCTGGCCGGCCGCCGCGGCGGCACGGCGCTGACCACCCTCTGCTTCCTGGGGATCTGGCTCTGCGAGGTGGGCGAGACCTGGTTCATCCTCCACCTGCTGGGCGCCGGCCTGTCTCCGCGGACCGTCCTCTCGTTCGAGCCGCTGCTCACCCTGACCCGCGGCCTGGCCTTTTTCACCCCCTCCGGCCTGGGGGTGCAGGATCTGGGCTATCTAGCTTTCATCAAAGGACTTGGCGTCAAGCAAGCGATCAACGTCTGGGGCGCTTTCGTGGTGGTGAAACGCGGGAAGGAGATCTTCTGGATTATCATTGGCTACCTGCTGCTCGCCAGGCATGCCTGGCGCCCCTCCGCGGGCGCAGGGACCGTGCCCGGATCGGCGGGAGACGCATGACCCAGACCGCCCCAGCGACAGCCGGCCGCCGCCGCAGGATCCTGTTCATCTGCGGGTCGCTCAACCAGACGACCCAGATGCACCAGATCGCCCAGCAGCTTCCCCAATACGACCACGCCTACACCCCGTATTACGGCCACGGCTACATCGAGGCGCTGCGGCGGGCGCGCTGTCTCGAGTTCACGGTGCTGGGGTTCAAGCTGCGGCGGCGCTGCCTCGAGTACCTGGAGCGCCACGGCCTGCCGATCGACTTCCACGGCGTCGCGGGCGGCTACGACCTGGTGCTGACCTGCTCGGACCTGATCGTGCCGCGCAACATCCGCCAGCAGCCGGTGGTGCTGGTGCAGGAGGGCATCCTCGATCCGGCCGGGCTGCCGTTCCACCTCTGCCGCAGGCTGAAGGTGCTGCCGCTGTGGGTGGCCGGGACCTCGACCACCGGCCTCTCCGGCCGCTACCAGCGCTTCTGCGTCGCGAGCGAGGGGTACCGCGACCTGTTCGTCGCCAACGGCGCGCCGGCCGACCGCATCGTGGTGACCGGCATCCCCAACTTCGACGACTGCGGCAGGTACGAGCGCAACGACTTCCCGCACCGCCATTTCGTGCTGGTCTGCTCGTCGGACGCCCGCGAGACCTTCAAGCGCGACGACCGCCGGGAGTTCATCGGCCGCTGCCTCGAGATCGCCGCCGGCCGGCAGCTGATCTTCAAGCTCCACCCCAACGAGAACGCCGAGCGCGCCGGGCGGGAAATCGCCACGCTGGCGCCCCAGGCGCTGGTGTACTCGTCCGGCTGCGCCGAGGAGATGATCGCCAACTGCGACGTGCTGATCACTCAGTACTCCTCGACGGTCTTCGTGGGGCTGGCATTGGGCAAGGAGGTCCATTCCTACAACGACCTGGCCGAGGTGCGCCGCCTGCTGCCGCTGCAGAACCGCAGCGCGGCGCGCAACATCGCGGCGGTCTGCCGCGAGCTGCTGGCGGCGGCGCCGGCGGCGCTGCCGGCGGCGAGGACACGGGTGAGAAACCTCCCGGAGCGCTGGTCGGCGGCGCTGCAGCGCCTCACGGAGCAGGCGCCGCTGGCGCGCCTTGCCCGGCCGGTCCGCCGCCGCGAGCCGCGCCCGCGGCGCCCGCGGCGCCCGCGGCGGGGATTGTCGCTCCTCGGGCGCTCGAGGCTGCGGTGAAGGTCCTCGTCGTCGTCCAGGCCCGGACGGGCTCGACCCGCCTGCCGGGGAAGGTCTTGCTGCCGGTGGCCGGTGCGCCGCTTCTGGTGCGGATGCTCGAGCGGGTGCGCGCCGCCAGCACTCCCACCGAGGTCGTGGTCGCCACCACCACCGACGCCGGCGACCAGCCGGTGCGCGACCTGGCCCGGCAGGCCGGGGTGAGGTGCTTCAGCGGCCATCCGACCGACCTGCTCGACCGCCACTACCAGGCCGCTCTCGCGTGCGGGCTGTCGCCGGCGCCGGCCTCGGGCGGGGGGGACGGGGACGTGGTGGTCAAGATCCCGTCCGATTGCCCGCTGATCGACCCGGCGGTGATCGACCGGGTGATCGGCTGCTACCTCGCGGCGCCGGAGCGTTACGATTTCGTCAGCAACCTGCACCCCGCGACCTACCCCGACGGCAACGACGTCGAGGCGATGCCGATGGCCGTCCTGGCGGCCGCCTGGCGCGAGGCGACGCGGCCGCACGAGCGGGAGCACACGACGCCGTTCATCTGGGACCAGCCGGAGCGCTTCCGGCTCGGCAACGTGCCGTGGGAAACCGGGCGCGACCTCTCGATGTCGCACCGCTTCACCGTCGACTACCCGGAGGATTACGCCTTCGTGAGCGCCGTGTTCGACGCCCTGTGGACCGGGGACGGCACGGCGCCCTCCGGGGGGTTTGGCCTGAACGAGATCCTCGACCTGCTCGCGGCGCGCCCGGACATCTTCGAGCTCAACCGCCGCTACGCCGGCGTCAACTGGTACCGCAACCACCTGGGCGAGCTGGCGACGGTCGGCGCGGACCAGACGCGGCGGCCCGAGGAGGCACGATGAGCAGTGGACCTGCAACCCCGGCACAGGGCGCCGAGGCCCCTGCCGCACCCGCCTCCCCCCGGCCGGAACCGCGGGGCCGATGGGGGCTCGAGGACCTGCCCCCCCTGGCGCTGCGGGTGCGCGAGCACATCGTGCGCATGGCGACCGCCGGCGGCTGCTTCATCGGCGCCTCGCTGTCCTGCGCCGACCTGCTGGTCTACCTCTACACGCGCGTGCTGCGGCTGTCGCCGGAGACGCTGGCGGACCCGGGGCGCGACTACCTGTTCCTGTCCAAGGGGCATGACGTGCCGGCGCTCTACGGCACCCTGGCCGAGCTCGGCTTCATCGAGCGCGAGCGCCTGGGCCGCCATCTGCAGACCGACGACTCGATCTACTGGCACCCCAACCGCGCGGTGCCGGGGGTCGAGTTCCATTCCGGCTCGCTCGGCCACCTGCTGTCGGTCGGCATCGGCGTGGCGCTCGACATCCGGCTGCGCGGCGGCGCCAACCGGGTGTGGGTCATCCTGGGCGACGGCGAGCTCGACGAGGGCTCGGTGTGGGAGGCTTGCCTGGTGGCCAGCGCCCTGCGCCTCGACAACCTGACGGCGATCGTCGACCGCAACGAGTTCCAGGCCAACGTCCGCACCGAGGAGCTGGTGCCGCTCGAGCCGATCCCGGCCAAGTTCGAGGCCTTCGGCTGGAGCTGCCACACCACCGACGGCCACGACTTCGGCGAGCTGGAGGCGGCGCTCGCGCCGCTGCGCACGGCGCCCTACGTGCCGGGGCGGCCGAGCGCGGTGGTGGCGCGGACGGTGCGCGGCAAGGGGCTGCCGTCGATCGAGGCGAAGGCCGACCGCTGGTTCGCCAACTTCACCGCCGAGGAGATCGAGGGGCTGCTGGCCGAGCTGCACGGCGGCCCGTCGCGCGGCATCACCTCGGAAGGGCTGGTGGTCCGATGACCGCGCACGCGCCGCAGGAGGCGCCCGCCGGGCACGAGGCGCGGGGGCGGGCGGCCGCGGCACCGGACGGCGGGGCGGGCACCGGCGGGGCGGGCACCAGCGAGGGAGGCACCGGCGGGGCGGGCACCGGCTGGGCGGGCACCGGCGGGGCGGGCACCGGCGGGCCGGCGCCGCGCACCTACGAGGCGGCGCTTGCGGCGCTTTCGGCTCTGCGTCCCGAGCTGGTGGTGATGACCGCCGAGAACCGGGCGGCGATCCGCGGCCTGCCGCCGGTCCTGGGCGCGCGCTTCGTCGACGTCGGCATCTGCGAGCAGACGATGATCGGGGCCGCCGCGGGCCTGGCGCTGCGCGGGCGCACGCCGGTCGTGCACGCCCTGGCGACCTTCCTGGTGATGCGGGCCTTCGAGTTCATCCGCACCGACGTCGGCATCGCCAACCTGCCGGTGACCCTGGTCGGCGCGGTCCCGGGCTTCCTCTCGGACGGCAACGGCCCGACCCACCAGGCGCTCGAGGACGTGGCGCTGATGCGCGGCATCCCGCACATGCAGGTGATCTGCCCGGCGGACGAGGAAGAGCTGATCGCGGCGCTGCCGGCGATCCTCGACAGCCGCGCGCCGACGTATGTGCGGCACAACGCCCTGCCGGCGGCGGTGGCCCATGCCGCGCCCTTCGAGATCGGCCGCGCCGAGCTGGTGGCGCCGGGCGCCGAGGGCGGCGTGACGCTGCTCACCTACGGTTTCCTGCTGCGCGAAGTGGCGGCGGCGCGGCTGGTGCTCGAAGAGCACGGCGTGCCGGTGGCGCTGCTCAACATGCGCAGCCTGAAACCGGTCGATGAGGTGGCGCTGGTTTCGGCGGCGCGCCGCTCGCGCCTGCTGGTGACGGTCGAGGACCACTTCCAGACCGGCGGCCTGTACTCGATCGTGGCCGAGGTGATGGTGCGGCACGGCGTGCTCTGCCGCCTGCGCTCGCTGTCGCTCGGCGAGAGGTGGTTCAAGCCGGCGCTGCTGCCGGCGGTGCTCGCCCACGAGGGCTTCACCGGGCCGGCCATCGCCGGCAAGGTGCTCGCCGAGCTGGGCGAGCAGGCGCTGCTCGACAAGACCCTGGTAGACATTCCGGGTGGGCGTCACCGCCCAGCCGGCCGGAGATGACGCCGATGCCCAATGGAGTCCGCGACAACGAGTCCTTTCCCGACATCTCCCGCTCCGACGCGTGGTACGCGCGCGCCGCCGGGCTGATCCCCGCCGGCACCCAGACTCTGGCCAAGGGTCCGGGTCAGTACGTGCGCGGCGTCGCTCCCAAGTACCTGGCGCGCGGCAAGGGCTGCCGCGTCTGGGACGTGGACGGCAACGAGTACCTCGATTACCAGATGGGGATCGGGCCGCTGTCGCTCGGCTACGCCAACGAGGCGGTGGACGCCGCCATCCGGGAGCAGCTGGCGGACGGGATCACCTTCTCGCTGATGCACCCGCTCGAGGTGGAGGTCGCCGAGCTGGTGCGCGAGCTGGTGCCGGGGGCCGAGGGGGTGCGCTACAGCAAGACCGGCTGCGACGCGACCACGGCGGCGGTGCGCCTGGCCCGCGCCTTCACCGGCCGCGACCGGGTGCTGTGCTGCGGCTACCACGGCTGGCACGACTGGTACATCGGCGTCACCGACCGCAACGCCGGCATCCCGCGGGCGGTGGCGGAGCTCACCGCCACGTTCGGCTACAACGACCTGGCGTCGGTGATCGAGGCCATCGACGATCAGACCGCCTGCGTCATCCTCGAGCCGGTGACCTTCGAGGAGCCGCGCGACGGCTTCCTCTCGGAGCTGCGGCGGGTCTGCGACCAGGTGGGGGCGCTGCTGATCTTCGACGAGATGTGGACCGGCTTCCGGCTGGCGCTGGGCGGCGCCCAGGAGCGCTTCGCGGTGCGCGCCGACCTCGCCTGCTTCTCGAAGGCGATCGCCAACGGCATGCCGATCTCGGTGGTGACCGGACGGCGCGACGTGATGGCGCTGTGCGAAAAGGACGTGTTCTTCTTCACCACCTTCGGCGGCGAGGCGCTGTCGCTGGCCGCGGCCAAGGCGACCATCGGCGAGCTGCGCGCCCACCGGGTGCCGGAGCAGCTCGAGCGCCTGGGCGGGAAGCTGAAGGCCGGCTACAACGCTCTGGCCGCCGAGCTGGGGCTCGACTTCACGCGCTGCGTCGGCTACGGCTGCCGCTCGATGGTCACCTTCGACGCCAAGGCGGGCGACCCGCTGGTGCTCAAGTCGCTGGCGCAGCAGGAGCTGATCCGGCGCGGCGTGCTGTGGGGCGGCTTCCACAACCTGTCGTTCGCCCATGGCGACGCCGACATCGCCTACACCTTGGAGGCCTGGCGCGGGGCGCTGTCGGCGCTGCGCGAGGCGGTGGCTGAGAGCGGCGCGGGCGGTGCGGGCGTTGCGGCCGGCGCGGGCGTTGCGGCTGGCGCGGCCGCCTTGCGCGCCCGGCTGCGCGGCGAGCCGGTCGAGCCGGTCTTCCGGCGCACCACCGGCTTCAACCTCAAGCCGCGGGTGGCGGCCAGGAGCTGATGGCCCTGGCCGGGGGCGGCACGATGGCGAGTACCGCGGACACGACGCCGGATACGATGGCCGGCTTCTCGCTGGCCGGCCGGGTGGCGGTGGTCACCGGCGCCGCCGGCTTGCTGGGGCGGCGGCACTGCCGGGCGCTGGCGGCGGCCGGGGCGCGGGTGGTGGCGACCGATCTCGACGCCGGCGCGTGCGAGGCCGTGGTGGCGGAGCTGGCGGCGCAGGCGGCCGGCGCGGGCGGGCCGGCGGCGCCGGGCGCGGGCGGGCCGGCGGCGGCATCGAGGGGGGCGCCGCCGCCAGCAGCGTTCGCCTGGGCCGCGGACATCACCCGGCCCGAGTCGGTCGGGGCGCTGCGCGACGCCGTGCTCGACCGCTGCGGCCGCATCGACGTGCTGGTCAACAACGCGGCGCTCAACGAGAAGGTCGAGAGCCCGCTGGCCGCCGGCGAGGTGCTGCGGTTCGAGAACTTCCCGCTCGCCCTGTGGGAGGATTCGCTCAAGGTCAACGTCACCGGCACCTTCCTGTGCTGCCAGGTGCTGGGCGGCGAGATGGCGCGGCGCGGCGGCGGCAGCATCGTCAACATCGCCTCGACCTATGCCGTGGTGGCCCCCGACCAGGCGCTCTACCGCCAGCCCGACGGCACCCAGACCTTCTTCAAATCGGCGGCCTATCCGACCACCAAGGGGGCGGTGCTCGCCCTCACCCGGTTCCTCGCCGCCTACTGGGGGCGCGCGGGCGTGCGGGTCAATGCGCTGTCGCCGGGCGGCGTCGAGAACGGGCAGGACCCGGGATTCGTCGCCCGCTACGCGGCGCGCACGCCGCTGGGACGCATGGCCGACCCCTCGGACTACGAAGGGGCGCTGGTGTTCCTGGCCAGCGACGCCGCGCGCTACATGACCGGCGCCAACCTGATCGTCGACGGCGGCTGGACGGCATGGTGACGGTTGGTGCAGGCACGGTGACGGCTGGTGCAGGCTTGGTGGCGGCTGGCGCAGGCATGGTGGCGGCTGGTGCAGGCTTGGTGGCGGCTGGCGCAGGCATGGTGGCGGCTAGTGCAGGCTTGGTGGCGGCTGGTGCGGGCACGGTGGCGGCTGGTGCGGGCAAGGTGGCGGCTGGTTCAGGCATGGTGACGGCATGGTGAAGACGGGGCCGATCCCGATCGTCGCCGCCGCTTTGCTGCCGGCGGAGCTGCGGGCGCGCGGCCGGCGGCTGCGGCTGGTGCTGACCGACAGCGACGGCGTGCTCACCGACGCCGGGGTCTATTATTCGGACAGCGGCGAGTCGCTGCGGCGGTTCTCGGTGCGCGACGGCATGGGGATCGAGCGGCTGCGCCTGGCCGGCATCGCGACCGCCATCATCACCCGCGAGCGCAGCGGCGCGGTCGAGCGGCGCTCGGCCAAGCTGGGCCTGCCGCACCTCTTCCTGGGCGTCCAGGACAAGGCGGCGCACCTGCCGGCGGTGCTGGCGGCGACCGGCCTGGGGATCGAAGCGCTGGCCTACATCGGCGACGACGTGAACGATCTCGGTATCATGGCGGCAATCGGCGAGCGGGGCCTGACCGGAGCGCCCGCCGACGCCATGCCCGAGGTGCTCGCCGCCTGCCACTACCGCTGCACGGCGCACGGCGGCCACGGCGCCTTCCGCGATTTCGCCGAGTGGCTCCTGGGCCTGCGCGCGAGCCGCGACGGGGACCAGCCGGAGACGGCCGGGTCCGCGGGCCGTCACCACAAGGAGGACCGATGAGTGTAGCAGTGGTAGAGGTGGGCGGCCGCCGGGTCGGCGCCGGGCAGCCGGTGCTGGTCATCGCGGAGATCGGCATCAATCACAACGGCTCGCTCGACATGGCCCGCAAGCTCATCGACGGCGCCTACCTGGCGGGCGCCGAGGCGGTCAAGTTCCAGAAGCGCACGCCGGAGCTGTGCGTGCCCAAGGAGCAGCGCAACCTCGAGCGCGACACCCCGTGGGGGCGCATCCCGTACATCGAATACCGGCGGCGCATGGAGTTCGGCGAGGCCGAGTTCGGAGCCATCGACCGCCACTGCCGCGAGCGCGGCATCCTGTGGTTCGCGTCCTGCTGGGACGAAACGGCCGTGGACTTCGTCGAGCGTTTCGAGCCGCCGTGCTACAAGATCGCCTCGGCGTCGCTGACCGACCACGACCTGCTGCGCAAGGTGCGCTCGACCGGGCGCCCGGTGATGCTCTCGACCGGCATGTCCACGGCGGCGGAGATCGACGAGGCGGTGAACCTGCTGGGGCGCCGCGACCTGCTGATCGCCCACTCCACCTCGACCTATCCGTGTCCGCCGGGCGATCTCAACCTGCGCATGATCGAGACGCTGCGGCAGCTGTATCCGGAGTGTCCGGTCGGCTACTCCGGCCACGAGACCGGGCTGGCGCCGACCTGGGCGGCGGTGGCGCTGGGCGCCACCTTCGTCGAGCGCCACATCACCTTGGACCGGGCGCTGTGGGGGAGCGACCAGGCGGCGTCGGTCGAGATCGGCGGCTTCCTGCGGCTGGTGGCGAACATCCGCGACATCGAGAAGTCGCTGGGCGACGGCGTCAAGCGGGTCTACGAAGGCGAGCTGGCGGCCATCGCCAAGCTGCGGCGGGTCAAGAGCGGGCTCGGGGTGGCGGGGTAGTATGGAGCGGATGGGCGAGGCGGGGAGGGAGCGGCGGCGGGACGCCGGGAGCTGGCGGGGGCGGGGGCGGGGGCGGTCGGGGTGGGAGCGGGGGCGCTCGGGCGGTGCATTTGGGGCGAGGAGGTCTTAGCGCATGACTTTCAACGGCTGGACGGCGCTCTCGACGGCGGTCATCCTGGGCTCCGTCGGCGTGCTCATCCTGCTCGAGCGGGTGCGGCCCTACGACCGCGGCGAACGGTTCTTCCGCGAGGGCTTTTGGACCGACCTGCTGTTCTACACCATCCTGCAGAACCTGATCCTGGCGGTGGTGATCGGCAAGCTGATCCAATGGCTCGACGGCACCACCCACCTGTCGCGGCTGCACCTCATCTCGGGCTGGCCGCTGTGGGCCCAGGTCGGCTTCTTCGTGGTCACCCACGACCTGTACATCTACTGGTTCCACCGCTGGCAGCACCACAACCTGATCCTGTGGCGGCTGCACGAGGCGCACCATTCGACCAAGCACGTCGATTGGCTGGCCGGCACGCGGTCGCACATGTTCGAGATCCTGATCAACCAGACGATCGAAGCGGCGCCGATGGTGCTTTTGGGCGCCGCGCCGGTGGTGCCGGTGATCAAGGGCATGATCAGCGCGGTCTGGGGCATGTACATCCACTCCAACGTCGACGTCAGGAGCGGGCCGCTGCAGCTGTTGATCAACGGCCCCGAGGCCCACCGCTGGCATCACGCCGTGGACCTCGAGCCGCCGGGGATGAACTTCAGCACCAAGCTGGCGATCTGGGATCACCTGTTCGGCACCTTCTACCTGCCGGACGACCGCCGGCCCACCGGCTACGGCCTCACCTACGTCGACTTCCCGAAGAGCTGGCTGCGCCAGAACCTCTTCGCCTTCCGGCGCTTCCGGTAAGCCGGGGCCCCGGCGAGCCCGGGCCCCCGGCCGGCGTCCCGGACGAACCAGCGAAACTCCCGCCCCGTCGAGGGCGGCGAAAGGGAGATCATGAAATACGCGGCGATCGGATGTCTGGCGGTGCTGGTGCTGGGGGTGCTGATCGTCGGCGGCGCGGCGGTCGGCGCCTACAACTCGCTGGTGGCGCTCGACCAGCAGGTGCAGCAGCAGTGGGGGCAGGTGCAGAACACCTACCAGCGGCGGGCCGACCTGGTGCCCAACCTGGTGGAGACGGTGAAGGGCGCCGCCAGCTTCGAGAAGGACACGTTCACCCAGGTGACCGAGGCGCGCGCCAAGGCCGGCCAGGTGACGCAGCAGGTGGCCGGCGCCCCGCCGACCTCGCAGGCAGACCTCGACAAGTTCCAGCAGGCGCAGGCGCAGCTGGGCGGCGCGCTGTCGCGCCTGATGGTCGTGGTCGAGAAGTATCCGGACCTCAAGGCGACGCAGAACTTCCGCGACCTGCAGGCCCAGCTCGAAGGCACCGAAAACCGCATCACCGTCGAGCGCCAGCGCTACAACGAGGCGGCCCAGGGTTTCAACACCAAGCGTCAGAGCTTCCCGACGGTGCTGATCGCCGGCTTCTTCGGCAACCGTTTCGACGTCAAGCCCTACTTCAAGGCCCAGGAGGGCGCAGAGACCGCGCCGAAAGTGAAGTTCTAGTGGACCCGGCGGCTACGATCCGTCGCCGGCCGAGGCAGGCGGCGCCGGTGGTGCAGGCGCTGCGGACGGCCGCTTTGGCGGCTGCCCTGCTGATCATCGGCTTGGCAGGCGGGGGCGTGGTGGCCGGCGGCGGGGCGGCGGCGGACGCGGCGGCGCCGGCGGCGTCGGGCGTCCCTGCGGTGCCACCGGCGCCGACCCGCTGGGTCACCGACAACGTCGGGTTCCTCTCCCCCGGGGTCCGCGCGGCGCTCGACGCGCGCCTCGAGGCGTACCAGGCCCGCACCGGACACCAGGTGCTGGTGTGGATCGGCGACACGACGGGCGCCGCGCCGCTGGAGGACTTCACGGTCCGGGCCTTCGCCGCCTGGCGGGTCGGCCGCAAGGGGATCGACGACGGGCTGGCGATGTTCGTCTTTGCCGGCGACCGCAAGGTCCGCTTCGAGGTCGGCTACGGCCTCGAAGGGCAGGTCCCGGATGCCATCGCCTCGCGCCTCATCGGCGAGGTCATCGTGCCGCGCCTCGCGGCCGGCGACCACGACGGCGCGATCACCCATGCCGTGGACGCCACGCTGGCGGTGATCGACGGCCAGCCTTGGAGCACCATCGAGGCGCAGGCCGCGACCGGCACCGACCTGGGGGCGACGCCGGGCGCCGCCCCCGGATCGACGCCGGAGGAGGGGGCGCCGCCCGGGGCGCTGCGCGCGGCGCGGCCGGTGGTCCACCACGGCCTGCTCTACAACGTCGTCAAGTGGATCCTTATCGTTGCGGTCCTGCTGTTCCTCATCACCCACCCCGGGCTGGCGTTCTGGCTGCTGATGACCTTCAGCGGCGGGGGCGGCGGCGGAGGCGGGGGGGGCGGCGGCGGGTTCTCGGGGGGAGGCGGACGTTCGGGCGGCGGCGGCGCCTCGGGGTCGTGGTGAGGTGCCTGCCATCAGGCAGGCGCAGAGCGCGGCCGGCACCTCGCGACTCAAGGGCGGGAAAGATCCAGGCTGACGAGGAGGTCGAGGCATGTTCCTGGCGCGGGCCCGGCTGCTGAAGAAGGTCGACGTCGAGCGGGTGCGCCAGGCGATCGCCGCCGCGGAGCACCAGACCTCGGGGCGGGTGCGGGTCTCGCTGGCGCCCTTCTTCTGGGGCGACGTGCGGCGCGCCGCCGAGCGGGCGTTCACCCGCCTGGGGCATCGCGGCGTGCTCATCTTCGTGGTGCCGGCGCGGCGGAAGTTCGTCGTGCTGGGGGACGAGGACATCCACGCCCGGGTGGGGCAGGAGTTCTGGGACGACGTGAGCGCGGCGATCGCCGAGCGCTTCCGCGCCGGCGACTTCACCGGCGGGCTGATCCACGGCATCGAGACGGCCGGGCGCGAGCTGGCCGCGAGCCTTCCCTACGATGCCGCCGCCGACACCGGCGAGGGCCCCGACGAGATCGACGTGGGGTAGGGTTCGCCATATAGACCATATCTGTGACATGGTCTGACCATATGAAGACCACTGTCGAGATCGCCGAGGACCTGTTTGCCCGCACGCGGGAGGTCGCCCAGCGCGAGGGCACGCCGCTGCGCGCCTTGATCGAGGAGGGCTTGCGGACGGCTCTGGCGAGGCGAGAGCAGAGGACCACCTATCTGTGGCCCGACCTCAGCGTCACCGGCGAAGGTCTGTGTCCTGAAATGGCTGAAGGGAGCTGGGAGGCGCTCCGCGACCGGATCTATGCGGGGCGGGGCGCTTGATCGCGATCGACACCAACCTCCTGGTCTACGCTAACCGCCGCGATTCGCCCTGGTTCGAGCCGGCGCGGGAGGCCGCCCGCTGGTGGAAGGCTCCGCCCCCTGGGCGATCCCATGGCCTTGCCTGCACGAGTTCTTCGGCATCTCTACCCATCCAAATGTCTACCGGCCGCCAACGGATCTGGGCGGGCACTCGCACAGGTGACCGCTCTGGTCGCTTCTCCGAGCGGCGCTCGGTCCTGCGGTGGGGCTTCTCGGGAGTCAGGATCTCGATTACCATAAGCAGACTTGGTGCCTGGGTATGGGCGCCTGCCCCCCCGGGCGCGTATACAACATCGGGATGATCGACGAACGAGATCGTTGCGCGAAGAGTGAATATGCCGGCGCTGCGAACGTCGTCGGCTGGCGGAGGACCCTGCTCTTCTGCGCGCTCTGTGCCTTGAGCGCGGTCCTGTCGCAGATCTCCCTCCCGCGGGCTGCATGTGCACAGCTCAAGCCGAAAGACTTCCGCGACGCCATCCAGCTTCAGGACACCGGTTCTTGGCAGAGGAGCATCTCAAAGATGCAAGATGCCCTGAAGGCCGCTCCTGAGGATGGAAAGCCGGTGAGGATCTACGGGAATCGCTACCAGCGGTACCTCCCTCACTACTACGAAGGGTTGGCGCTCTACAACTTGAAGGACTGCCGGGGTGCGCTGGAGCAGTGGGACCTGAGCCTGAAGGCCGGAGCCGTTCAGAGGACCTCTGAGTTCCAGGCCTTGAAGCTGTACCAGATCGACTGCCAAAAGCATTCGCTACCGTGACCTAACTCCCGGGTGCCGTCAGCTGGGCGGGCGGGCCTGCGTTTTCTTGACTCGCAGTTCGTGAAGCCGCGTGCTGGCGATCTGCCTCAGCCAGTCGACGTCGAGGATCTCCACCTGCACCGTTCCGTCCTCGGCAGCCATTGCCAGTAGCGTTCGATCCTGACTGAACGCGATCCCCCTGCATGGGCCGCCGTACCCCCGAAACGTGAGCAGCGTGCGACCGTCGGCCGCGTCCCACAGCTTTGCCACGCCCAGCGCGCTAGCCGTCGCCAGCAGCGAGCCGTTGGCGTTGAACGCCAAGGCATGGACGTCCTCGTGATGCATCTTGGTCTCCGGCTGGATTCGGTGACCGTCCCCCGCGTCCCAGAGCTTGATCAGGCCGTCATCTCCGACGGTCGCGATCTGCGGCTTTGTCGGGTTGAACGCCACCGCCAGGACCTTGACGCCGTCCTTGCCCTGGTCGCCCAGTTCGAATCGGCGTGTCGGAGTGGCGACGACCCAGGTTTCGGCCATGCCGCCGTCTGTGGCCACGGCGATGCTCGCGCCCCCTCGCGCGAAGGTGACTGCCTTGACCGCATCGCCCAAGTCGGGCATGACGGCCAGGTGCCGCTTCCCATCGAGGTCCCAGATGTCCCCTCCGCGCCGGTCCTTCCTGAGGGCCGCCACGCGCGTGCCGTCCGAGCTTATCTGGACGATACCCATGGACGCGGCTCGTTGCTGAAAGATCATGGCCGGGTGCACCGAGTTGGTGGTCCACACTTCCAGGAGCCCCTGTTCGGAGACCATCCCGCCACAGGCGATGCGGCTGCCGTCGCCGCTGAAGCTCATCCACGCGCCATGCGGGAAATGGGGACACCACGACGTCACCTCCTGGGACCAGGGGTGGAAAGCATTGCGATCCCACTGCACCTTCCAAGCCTCCGTGCCGGCTCCGACGAGCAGCGCTTTGTTGCCGAGAAAGGCGAACTGAAGATACGGGGCTCTCGCCTGCTCGCCCAACGCCACCCTCGGCGCGACCGCGAAGCTCCACCGCGACGCCCGGCGACTCCCTGTCGGGCCGACCGTGGCGAGAATGAGGTCTCCATCGGGTATGAACACGGCTCGCTGTACGGTGCTGAGACCCGTTGGCACGGAAGCGACTTCCAGCCCGGAAGCGGCGAGCCATATCCTGGCGCCCCCGCCCTCGCCCGCCGTCACCAAGTACTGCCCGTCGCGGCTGAACGCTACGGTCAGGATGGCAGGCTCCTGGCACCCTGAGGCCTTGCGGGTGAACCGCTTCAGGGGCTGGCCGCGATCGACGTTCCAGGTCGTCGCACCGCCCCCGGTCGTAGTGGCCAGGAGGCCGGTCTTGCTGAACGCGAGGCTCGTGACCGGTCCGATGGTCGAGACGTTGTCCATCGGCAGGTTCCGCAGCTCTTCGGCGGGCATGTCTCGTAATGCCTCCAGCGGCAGGTCTCGCAGCTTGTCCAGGGTGCGAGCGTCCCACAGGCTCACCTCGCCTCTGTCTCCGGAGGTGGCGATGGTTCGGCCGTCGGCGCTGAAGGAGAACGATTGGATGGCGCCTTTATAGAGAGTATGGAGCACGCGCCCTGCTCGACCTGGCTCGACACTCCACATGTCGAGATCAGGCGAGCTGCCGGCGACGGCGAGGTACCTGCCGTCGGCGCTGAATGCCATCGTGCTCAAGTCCTCCAAGTCCGCGAGCTTCCTCGCCGACCACGAGCTCTGACGGCCCGGAGCCGCGGTCCACAACTCGACTTCCTTCTTCTCCCCCCCCAGCATGGCCGTCGCAAGGTGATCGCCATGGAGGGCGACCTCAAAGATAACTCGCGAGGGCGGCGGCGGCAGGGTTTGCAGGAGCCTGCCGGAGACGGCGTCGATCAGCCCCACCGCGCCGTCGGCTAGGACGATGGCCAGCCGCGAGCCGTTCGGATCGACGGAGAACCCTTCCGACTTACGCGAAAGCGGAAAATCCCAGATCCTCATCGGATCTCTCAGCGTCTTGTGCAGCGCCCTCTCCGCCTCCTCGGTCTTGTCGATGCCTGCCGCCTTCACGGCCGCGTCGAGACCGCCGCCGTCGTACTCGGGGTCGGGATCGTTAGCGACCTGGGCCAGATGACGCGAGCTGTCGGCGCGGCGGTCCGCGAGGAATCCGAAAACGAGCGCCGCAAAGGTGACGACGAGCAGGAAGACCAGCAAGCCGACGAGCCATCGCCGCCGCTTACTGTTCGCGTCGATGAAGTCCAGTTCGCGTCCATCGAGATCGTGGTATCTCGCCGCCTCGTCCAGACGCTTGCCCCAGATCAGCCCGCCCCCGTACGCGGCGTCGCGAAAGCTCACCCGCTCCTCGAGCCACGACCGGAGGCGTTTCCACTGGCGCATGAGCGACTCGTACTGCAAGGCGACCCGCTCGCGGTCGCCTGCGCCGCGGCCGATCCGGAGTGCACCGGCCTGCGCGAGGACCTGCAAGACCCGGCTCAAGCGCTGCGCGTTGTCGAGGCCGTCCAGGGCCGTCCGGTCGATGGTCTCGGCCTCGAACCGCCCGGGGTCGGAGGTGAGCCGCAACATCCGGAGCAGGACGCGCCGCGCGGTATCGCGGTCGCGGGAAGTGAGCGACGCCACTGCCGCCTCCGATCGATCGGCGACGTCGCGCACCGTCGCCGAGTCGAACTCGGCGAGCACCGTCTCCTGCGGGGAGGCGGCCGCGTCGGGACCGCGCAGCGGCGCCGAATAGAGGCGCGCGGTCCAGTAATTCAGCATGCCCTGGGCGGCGACGCGGTCGTCGAGGGCATCCAGGAGCGCGCCGACCCCCCTGCCCAACCTCAGGAACTCGAGCACGGGTGCGCGCTCGAGCTGTTTGTCGCGGGCGAGTTCCAGGAGGTGCCTGTGCGCGGCCTTCATCTCGTCGAGACTGGCATAGCGGCTGGTGGCCTGGTCCGCGGCTTCGCCGCTCGTTCCGCTGCGGGAAGCCGCGCCGGCATCGCCGGCGCGGGCAGGCGCATCGCTGATCGTCATGAGATCCTCTTCAAGAGCGCCTTCAAGGGTTCGTTCAAGAGGATGACGAGGTCTTCGCAGAGCTTGCGGAGCTCCTCATCGACTGCGAGGAACCGCGTCCTGGCGAGGCTCCGGAAAAGGGAGAAGGCAGTCCGGCGTTCCCGAGCTTGCTCAGGATCGTCGGGCGCCGGCGCGTCTTCGAAACGTCTTGCGTAGCCGAGCAGGTCTTGGGCCCAGCGCTCGCGGGAGTACGGCGCGGAGAGGTCGGATGCCGCCTTCGAGAGCTGGGCCCAGAGGTACGGCAGGTCACTAGGCTTCGCGCTCGCCTGTCGTAGATTGATATCGATCGACTGCCATCGGTCGTGCTCGCCGACGAGTCGCTTCAGGTCGCCGCGCAACCGCTCCAGCCTGTTCGCCTCGGCGGCGACGGATTGCCCGGCAGTGCCTGCGCCGAGGGCCGTGACCTGGCGCTCCAGGATCCTGATCAACTGGCGCAGCGGTTCCTCGAGGCTGCTGGCCTTCGCAACCAGCTTGCCGTTGATGATCGGCAATTGGGACACTGCGCGGTCGAGCCTGAAGAGCGCCTCCTCGACCTGGGGCCCGGTTGCGGCGTGTCCGGCCGCGCCGGCAACGGGTGGAGTCTCGACGGAACCCGGATCGGCCGCTATTCGCAGCGACTCGGAGGCGCACCGAAGCCCGTCGATCCATTGCGTCTCGAAGTCGACAGAGGGTAGTCCCCGGGCCGCTTGCTTCGCCTTCTCCGCGAGGTCGGCCAGATCGACCGTATAAGCCAGCAGGCTCAAGCGCTCGCTCTCCTCGCCTCGAACGTGCCTGGCGGCACGCTTCACGACCTCGAGCATGCCGAAATCGAGCTTGTGGAGGACGTCGTGCAAGAGCTTGTATCCCTCGAGCACCTGGATGTCGTGCAGGACTCCCTCGATGTCCTCGCGGAAGTCGGCGGCGATGGCGAGAGCACGGGAGCCCAGCGGTAGCACAACGATCTCATCGATCCCAGTCGGTCCGAGCGGCGGCGGCCCGATGCCGCCCAGCACCGCAGCCGCCCGCTCGCGGATCCTGGCGATCGGGATGCCTTGGTTGTAGTCAGGCGAGCCCCAGGCCGGGTCGCCGTAGTGATGCAATGCCAGAAGCGTCCAATTCGAGCTGAAGCAGGGCGACCCGGACGAGCCTTCATCGGTGGTGGTGGCGTAGCGCAGCCGCAGGCCGCCATTGACGAGCCGAGGATTCGCATGGGTGTCCAGCGCCAGCTTGATGGGCGCCCCCCGCGGGTGCTGGAGGATGAACAGCGATTGGTCCGCAGTCGCAGGGTCGGTCTCGGGCATGCGCACCCAGCCACGCGGCGAGCCGCTGGGGTTCGCCGACTCCATGCCGATGGGACGTTCGAGCCGCACCAGCGCGTAGTCGAGCTCGTCGGCGGTCGGCGGCGGATCGTCCGGCGTGCGCTTGGCCTCGCCCTTGCCGTACGGACTGTGCCCGATCTCCCATGCCGTTGGATGCGCGCCCACGAGCACGCCATCGGACGTCGTCCCGTCCCCTATAGCCTTGTAATCGAACCGGAAGCGCACGGCCGCCGCCAGCTGCGGCCGGGCGATAACCGCTTCGAGCACATGGTAGTTGGTCAGGACGAGGTCGGGACCGACGAGGAAGCCCGTGCCGGTCGTACCGGCGTCGTCGTTGAGCTCAACGCGGCACACCCTCCTCTCCTGCCGGGCCAGGTCCTCGCCCCACCGTGTCGGATCGACGACGGGGAGGTAATCCTTGATCGTTCGCTCCAGGCCCCTTGCGGCCTGCGACGGCGCCAGGGGCAGGCCACCGCGCGCCAGGTCGCCGTCTGCCAGGGGCGCGCCGCCGGATTGGAGGTCGATATCAGCCATAACACGCCCGTCTCGGGGAGCTCAGAGCACTATGTCTGCAGGGCCGCCGATCACCTTCGGCGTGCCGGCAAGGCCGGCGGTCTCGAAACCGCCTGCCGGACGTGCCTGCGGCATCGGGTCGAAGCTCTTGAGGTCTCCGAAGTCGAGCCCGGTGCGAAGCTCGATCGACCGCAGGGTCACCTGGTAGGTCTTGAACTGGTCGTAGGCGAACGACTCGAAGCCCGTGAGCAGATGGCCATGGCTCAATACGTAGCCGGTGGCGGAGAGTCGGCGCGTGTCCTTGCGCACCATGACGACCAGCTTCCAGAACTCGGCCGGCAACAGCACTCCGCGGAAGGACCTGTCGCTGGGGGCCAGCACGGGGCCGGTGATGACACAGACCTTGAGGTCCTCGGTCTGGGCATTGCCGAGGATGTAGTCCTCGAGCTGGACCCACTCCCTCCGGTTCAGATCCTTGTGCTGCGGGCATGCGTTCGTGAAATGGAAGGTGTCCTCGTCGGCCAGGGCCGCGACCGTGGGCGCGCCCCAGACCGGGTCGAGGCGGCGGGTCATGTGACCGCGGTCGAGGTCGGTGTTGACATACACGTCGTCGCCGGCCTGCAGGGAACGGTCGATGCGCGGATCGTAGGCCCAGGCATCGCCGGTCCGGGCCAAGGGGCGCAAGGCGTTGCCATCGATATTCGCGGCCGAGAAGATGGGCAGTTTGCGGGCACCGTTCATCACCACCGAGAAATGCGTATAAGGCAGCAGGAACCGATCGACGCCGGCGGCGAGGCGATCGACCACGGCCGCCTGGCCGGCCTGGCCGGCCGACAGCCGCGGCAATGGCACGGGGCGGCCGAGGCCGAGGAAGTTCGGGTCGAATCCCGTGCGGTCACGATACGAATCGGCAGGCTTGCTCGCGCGGGTTTTCTCGAAGCCGGCCGCCGGGTCCCGATCGATCATCAGGCGTCCAATCCAAGCTCCGCGACCGCACGGCGGGCTCAGCCGTCGCATGACCGCAAGGAAACGGCCTGCGCCCCCTGCCGGACCCGCTTCGCGTGGTGGTGGGCTCTCAATCATCGTCTCATGAGTTTCGCATCGCTGCAAGGGCAGCGTTAAGGAGCGCCCACTCTCGTCGCAGGGGCGCCGGCGCCCTGCAAGGCCGCCACCGCTTTCAATAGCGGTCGTGGACGTGCAGCAAGCGCGCCTGATATGCTTGACTTAGTCTTTCATCGAAAGAAATGACACCATCGGCGGGCCAGCAGGCCGCAACACGTTCTCATCCGCATCGAGCCTTGCGAGGTGTGAGGATGAACAGGGTGGCTTCAGCCATCGACACGATTTTCATGGCCGCGGCGCTCCTGCTGCTCTCCTCAAGCAGGTCAGCGCAGAGCCAGACCAATGCCGAGGTTGATGCCGGGTTGCAGTTCCACTTCTCCAATCCGGGCGCCCGCAGCCTGGGCTTGGGAGGGGCATTCATTGGGCTTGCCGACGATGCCACGGCCGCGTACACCAATCCAGCCGGCCTGATCCTGCTCTCGCGGCCGGAGGTATCGGCCGAGGGGCAGAGATCGGGCTACACGAACCAGTTCACGGATCGCGGACACGCGTTGGGCAACCCGTCTGGAATCGGCCTGGACAACGTTGCTGGTCTGGTGCCCGGCTCCTCGGAGGTCGAGATCAACGATCTTGCTTTCGCCTCCTTCGTGTACCCTCAGAGCCAGCGCCACTGGGCGGTCGCGGTTTACAGCTCGGTGCTGGCGGACTTCGGCGCGTCCTTCAAGACCCAGGGAGCGTTCGTCTCGAGCTTGCGGCTGTTGCCGACCAGCAACGATCTCAGGCTGCGGATCATCGGCCAGGGCGTCTCTGGCGCGCTGCGACTGACCGACACCCTCTCCATCGGCGGAGGGCTGTCGGAGTATCACTTCGACCTCAGCTCGCTGACGAACCGGTACGCCCTCAACAACTTCTATGGGCCGCCCAACTACGCTCCGGGAAGGGTCGCGGCCTTCGAGACTCAGAACGGCAGCGATCGTGACCTGGCCTGGAACGCCGGGCTGCTGTGGAAGGCAGGATCGTGGTGGAGGTTGGGCGTGGTCTACAGGCAGGGTCCGAGCTTCCGGTTCCAGACGACCTCCCAGGCAGGAGCCTTCTCTGGAGTCCCGGGAGCGGTGTTCGCGAGCAACCGGGCGTCCTTCCATGTGCCCGGCCTCTACGGCGCGGGCGCGGCGTTCCAGCCCACGGAGGCCTGGACCATCACCGTGGAATACGACCGGATCCGCTACTCGGAGCTGACCAGGGATTCGGTCGACATCTACGATCCGATCGCGATGCGCAACCCATCGATCAAGCAACTCGCTGCCGGCGACGCCGACGAGATCCACCTGGGCGTCGAATACGTGCTGACGCAGCTGAAGCGCCCTCTGGCTCTACGGCTCGGCGGATGGACCGACCCGGACCACAAAATTCGCTTCAGCGGCGCTCCAGCAGCCGGCGACACCGAAGCGCAGTTCCTCTCCGCTCTGTTCCTGCGCGGCAATAACGAGGTCCACGTCTCAGGTGGCCTTGGAGTGGTGCTCAGCGATCAGTTCGAGGTCAACGCCGCGTACGACTCGTCGAGATTCGTCAGCGTCGCCTCCCTTTCCGCGGTCCTCCGCTTCTGAGCTAGGAGCGCACCGCCTGCACGAGTTCCTCGCCATCTCCACCCATCCCAATGTCTACCGGCCGCCAACGGAGCTGGGGCAGGCGCTCGAACAGGTGACGGCTCTGGTCGCTTCCCCGAGCCTGATGCTGCTGAGCGAGCCCGCGGGCTACTGGCCCGTGCTGGGGCGGCTGCTCGCCGCGGGGCGGGTGACCGGCGCCAAGGTGCACGATGCCCGCATCGCCGCCCTGTGCCTTTGCCACGGCGTGTCCGAGCTATGGTCCGCCGACCGCGACTTCTCGCGTTTTCCGGAGCTCGCGACGCGCAATCCACTCGTCCCCTGAGCGGGGCACAGATCAGACCTGCCGCCGAAGGGGCCCCGGATTGGTAGGCGGCGCGACGGTGCACCGGGTCTGGACGGCCGCGCGGCGCGCGCCCGGCGCTCAGCCGGATTTGTCGGCGACCAGCACCGCCCGGTCGCGCAGCTTCTCGGCGGCCGGGGAGAGGGGAGCGTTGGTCAGGATCTTGTTGATCCGCTCGAGCGCCTTGGTGACGTCGCCGAAACCCTGGTAGAGCACCACCTCGCCGTACAGGTTGTCGGCCAGCACGTTGAGGCGGTCGAGAACCGGCACCACGAACTCGCCGGCGGGATAGCGGCGCAGGTACTCGGCGCCGTTGGCGACGTCGTCGTAGATGTGGGACATGGTCGCCAGGCGCTCGCTCGCCAGCCGCCCCATCTGGGGGTCCCGCTCCTGATCGGCAAGCTCCTGCAAGGCGGCGAGCTCCTTGAGGCTGGGAGTCAGGTTGCGCAGGCCGGTGCGGGCGCGCTGGCCGAAGCTGCTCTCGGGCGCGGCGTTCCAGGCTGTGAGGTACTGGGCGACCGCCTCGACCTCGTTGCCGGTCCGGCTGTAGGCGTCGCCCAGCGCCAGCGCCACGGTGGGGATCTCGGGAGAGTCGGGGAAGTTGCTGACGAAGGCGACCAGGAAGGCGGTTTCGTAGACGCCTTCCTTCCAGACCGAGAGCGCGCGAGGATAGAGCGCCTTGCGCTGCGCTTCGAGCTGGTCCACCTCGTAGTTGAGGGTCGGCACCAGGGGGGGCGTCGGGCCCATCGGGTCGAGCGACTGCACCTCGGCCAGCTCCTTGCGGTAGGTGCGAATCACGGCGCCATAGTCGTGCAGCTCGGGCGCACAGGCACCCGCCTCCATGCCGGGGATGCGGGCGATGCGCATGCCGCTGTCGCGGTCGCCGCCGCCGCGTCCGCCGCCGCGCTGCCGGCCGCCGCCGGCGCCGGGGGTGCCGGCGGCAGGCTCGTCGTCGGCGGCGCCGAGACGAACGCCGGGGCACTCGGCCAGCTTGGAATCGCGGAAGTGGTGGAGGCGAGCCAGGCGGATCGAGTCCGCGGTCTTGCCCAGCGGCCAGGTGGCGAGCGCCAGCTCGGTCACCAGGTCGCTGATCGACTGCGGGGGCTTGGGCGGCTCGAGCTGCACCTCGCCCCGGCCGGGGCTGTCCGGCTGCCGCTGCTGCCGCTTCTTGGGCGAGGTCAGGTCCTTGATGCGCTGCTTCTGCGCGTAGGCGACCAGCACCTGCTGGGTGCGCTGGCGGAAGAGGTCGGCGCGCTGCGGCTTCTGGATGCTCCAGCTGCCCTTGCGCGCCTCGGCGGCGCGGATGCGCTCGAGCACGAACGGGTGGGTCTGCAGGTAGCCGTACTCGCGCAGCTGCGGCGCGCGGGACTCCATCTTCCGCCACAGCCGCTCGGCGCCGTCCGGGTTGTAGCCGGCGTCGGCAGCCAGGCGCTGGCCCACCTGGTCGGCCTCGTCCTCGTGCTCGCGGCTGAAGCTGCGCAGCATCAGCTCGCTGACGATCAGGCTGGCCGCGGCCGCTCCTTCGACGCGGTTGCCGCCGCCGGGATCGTAGCCGACGCGCGGGTCGTAGGGACCCTCGACCCCGGTCCGCGGCGGGTTCTTGGCGGAGCTGATGAGGACCCCGGCCACCAGCAGGTTGCCGAGGATGCCCAGGAGCGTCGCGCGGCGCGACATGTGGAGGTAATGCTCCTTGATGACGTGGCCGATCTCGTGGCCGAGCACGCAGGCCAGCATGTCGTCGTCGGAGCCGACCAGGTCGATCATGCCGCGGGTGACCAGGATGTCGCCGCTGGGAAACGCCATGGAGTTGGGCTCGGGCATGTCCAGCAGGGAAAAAGTGAACGGGTACTTGTAGAAGTCCGCGTGCTGGGCGAGCTCGAAGCCGATGCGGTTGATGCGGGCGAGCGCGGCGGGATTGTCGGTGACGCCGTATTCCTGCCTGCCCTCGATGATCGCCTGCAGTACCTCGGTCATCATCTTCTCGTCCGAGACGACGATCGGAGGTCCGGGAGCGCCCGCGGCAGGCGGCGGCTGCTGCGCCGTCCGGTCCGGGATGGACGGCAGGGTGGCGGGCGGCGCTGCCAGGGCGGCGGCGTGGGCCGGGGACGGTGCGGTCGGGAGGGTGGCGATCAGCAGGAGCTGAGCAAGGGCAGGAGCGATCGCGCGCGTCATCATCATGATCCTAGATAGTAGAGCTTTCGGCGTGGTTCGCCAAAGGTGCCTGCCGGCGTTCCGTCGCTCGCGTGGCCGTTGCTGCGTGGCGGCCGGGTGGGGGAGGCGGGTGGGGATGGCGATGCGGTGCGCGCGGAGACACAAAGACTCCTCGACAGGAAAAACCGCGCCGGGGCGGGGAAAGTTCCCGTGGCGGTCGCCGGCGGCAGGCGGTTGGCAGCGGTGGCAGGCAGGTGCCGGCAAGGCGGTGGCGGCGGCAGGAAGCAGCGCCGAACCTTCGGCGGCGGTGGATGGCTGTGGTAGGGTTCGGAACTCATGAGCGATCTGACCATCCAGGTGGTGACCGCCAAGTCATCGATGGCGGAGCTCCGCCCGGCGATCGACGCCGGGCTCAAGGAGGCTTTCCCGGGCGGCATGCTCAAGTGGCGCTGGGAAGGCGAGGTGCTGCACCTGTCGGGCCCCGGCGCCAAGGGCACGGTGGTGCTCGAGGACGGCCGGCTCGTCGGCCGCGCCCAGCTCGGGCCGCCGGCGAGCCTGATGCGGCCGATCATCGAGCAGAAGATCCGCAGCGTGATGGAGAAGGTCGTCGCCTAGCCGCCTCGAGCCCGCCAGCCCAGATCCGCAATCCCGGCTCGCCATCCAGGCTCGCGACGCTCGCAACGCAGGGCTGTGCTCCCGGATCTACCATCCCAGGTTCGCCACCCAGGTTTCCGGTCGGCCAGGACAGCGAGATGCTCCAGAGCTTGCCCGCGGCCCTCGCGCGCCAGGCCGCGGCCGATCCCGAGTCACCTTTCATCTTCTGGCCCGAGGGCTGGAACTGGCGCTGGTGGTCCTGGCGCCAGGCCGCGGAGCTGGCGGCGCGGTGGTCGGCGCCGCTGGCGGGCCTGCGCGCCGGCGCCGGCGTGGCCTTTGCCGGCGACGCCTACCCGCAGGCGATCGTGCTCGATCTGGCGGTGCAGGCGGCCGGCCTGACGGCGGTGCCGCTGGCGGGTCTGCGCGCCGGCGCGGCCGGGCAGGATCTCGACGCCGGCGCGGCGCGGCAGGCGGCGGCGCAGGCGGGCGCCGTGGCCTGGCTGGAGGCAGCCGCGGGCGAGGCGCGAGCGATCAGGCTCGACGGCGCGGCCGCGGCTGAATTGGAGAACGCGGCCGGCGCGGGCCCCGGCGTACTGGTCGCCGACGGTGGCGGCGGTTGGCGGCGGCTGTCGCCGGCGGCGGTGCTGGCGGCGGCGGCCCGGGTCGAAGACGCGATCGTGGCGGGCCGGGTCGAAGGCGCGATCGCGGCGGGCCGGGTCGAAGGCGCGATCGCGGCGACAGAACGCGAGATCCTGGTCGCTGGCTGGCCGCTCCGGGAGTGGCCGGGTAGGGTGCTGGCGGCCTGGGCGGTGTTCGCGGGGGCGGCGCTGGTGCTCGAGGACGACCCGGCGCGGCGCCTGGGAACGGTGCGGTGGGCGCGGCCGACGGTGTTTCATGGCAGCGCCGCGGAGGTGGCGGCGCTGAGGTTGCACGTGGAGGCGGCGCGCCGGCCCCACCGCTGGCGCGGCTGGCGCCGGCTGCCGGCGCCGCCGCTCGGGCGCCTGCGCACGCTGTTCCAGCTCCCACCGCCGGCGCCCGCCGAGGTGGCTTTCTGGCAGGCGCGCGGCGCCCGGCTGCTGGCACTGCCGGGGCCCGGCGACGCCGATCAGGGTTGAGGCCGGCGGCGGTCCGCCCGGTGCGGTCGGGCGTGGTATAAGAATCAGGATCAGGGGGAGAGGAGAATCCCATGGCCGCCGACGACGCCCAGGCCGCAGCGCCCAGCCCCGAGGTTCCGCCCTTGCCGCCGGCCGCACCTGCCGAGCCGGGCGCGCCCATGCCTCCCATGCCGCCCATGCCTCCCATGCCGCCGATACCGCTGCGTCCCGAAAACCGCGCCTCGGCGCTCGAGGAAATAAGGCAGCGGGCCGACACCGTCTGGACCCATGCCGATGGATCGCGCGGCGGCAGCCGTGGCCAGGGCCCCGCCAACGCGGGCCGTGCCGGCGGCGGCGCGACCGGCAACGGGCGGGCCGGCACCGCTCCGCTCAGCGTCACCCGGCGCGAGGACCTGAAGGGCAAGCACGGCCGCGTGGCGGTCGTCGAGGGCTGCAGGACGCCGTTCAGCAAGGCCGGCACGGTCTTCAAGGACATGGACGTGGTGGACCTGGCCGGCGCCGCCGCCGCCGAGCTGATCGAGCGCACGGCGGTCGATCCGGCGGCCATCGAGCTGTCGGTGTTCGGCGTCGTGGTGCCGGCGCTGCATGCCCCCAACCTGGGGCGCGAGGTGGTGTTCCGCACCTCGCTGCCGATGGGCGTGCCGGGAGTGACGGTGAACCTCGCGTGCGCCTCCTCGACGCGCGCCATCACCTTCGTCGCCGAGGCCATGCTGGCGGGCGAGTGCGAGGTGGCGCTCGCCGGCGGCGCCGAGTCGCTGACCAACGTCCCCATCCAGTTCTCGCGCCGCGCCTCACACGCCTTCCTCGAGCTCAGCAAGGCCCGCACCATGAGCCAGCGGCTGGCGATCCTCTCCAAGCTGCGGCCCAAGGACCTGGCGCCGGTGGCGCCGGCCATCGCCGAGTACACGACCGGCATGACCATGGGCGAATCGGCCGAGAAGATGGCCAAGGAAAACGACGTCTCGCGCCGCTCGCAGGACGAGATCGCGCTGCTGTCGCACCAGCGCGCCGCCGCCGCCACCGCCGACGGGCGGCTCGCGGCCCAGATCGCGCCGGTCTTTCCGCCGCCGCGCTACGACCAGGCGGTGGCCCAGGACAACGGTATCCGGGCCGACAGCTCTCTCGACGCGCTCGCCAAGCTCAAGCCGGTGTTCGACCGGCGGTACGGCTCGCTGACCGCCGGCAACTCGAGCCCGCTGACCGACGGCGGCTCGGCGGTGCTGATGATGAGCGAGGAGCGGGCCAGGGCGCTCGGCTACCAGCCGCTGGGCTACCTGCGCGCCTACGCCTACGCGGCCGTCGATCCGCGCGAGCAGCTGCTGCAGGGGCCCGCCTATGCCGCGCCGGCGGCGCTCGATGCCGCCGGCGTCAAGCTCGCCGACATCGACCTCGTCGAGATGCACGAGGCGTTCGCGGCGCAGATCATGTCCAACCTGAAGGCGTTCGCGTCACCCAGGTTCGCGCGCGAAGAGCTGGGCCGCGGCGCGCCGATCGGCGAGGTGGACCTCGAGCGCCTCAACGTCACCGGCGGCTCGATCGCCATCGGCCACCCGTTCGGCGCCACCGGCGCTCGCGTCGTCATGCAGCTGCTCTACGAGCTGCGGCGGCGGGGGCAGAATCTCGGCCTCCTCACCGTCTGCGCCGCCGGCGGGGTCGGCTTCGCGATGGTCGTCGAGCGCGAATAGCGGCGGCGCGTCCGGCGCGTTGCGGCCGGCCGCGCTCTCCCCTTCGCTTCGGTCAACAGTTCGTCGTGGTCAAGAGCTAGTGGGTGGTGGTGCTGGCGGCGGGGTTGCCGCGGGGGGCGCGGCTGGCAGCGGCGTTGTCGGCGGCGGCGTTGTCGGCGGCGGCGTTGTCGGCGGCGGCGTTGTCGGCGGCGGCGTTGTCGGCGGCGGCGTCGCAGGCGGGGCAGCGGCCGGCGGGGCTGCCGCGGGGGGTGCGGCTGCCGGCGGCGCGAGCGCCGGTGCGGCCGCCGGCGGCGCCGCCATCGAGCCGGGCGTGAAGCGAGCATCGTCGATCGGCGTGTTGCTCTCGATCTTGGTGAAGGCGATCTTCTGCTTCTGGGCGCTGCCCTTCATCGCGGAAACGATCTGGAATGGATATTTCACCCCGCCGACGTCGCGGTAGTCGAGGAAGTCCGATTCGAACACCACCGGCTTGCCATTGATCAGGCGGCTGCCTTCCCAGTGGACCGGCAGGTACGACTCGGCGTCGATGTAGTAGTAGAAGACATCGCCGCCTTTGAGCGTGACCTGCACCTTGTAGGCAGCTCTTCCGGCGGCGCCGGCGGCGCCGAGCGGTTCCTTGCCCAGCAGCTCGGCCTTGCCCTTGGCGGCGGTATCGATCAGGACATTGTCGAAATCCGCCTCGTTGGCGATGTTGTGCAGGTCGTCGCCGGTCAGCTGCTCCGGGGTCGGCGACTGCGGCTGCTTTTGCCAGCCGTGGGTGCCGTCGAAGGTGCGGATCAGCTTGGTGCCCTGCAGCTCGATTTCCATGCGCATGCGGTTGGGGCGCTTGTGCTCGACGACGAACGGCCATTCGTTGCCGGCCCCCAGCCCCAGCGTGCCGATCTCGCGGCGGGTGGTGACGGCGTGGATCTGCTTGCTGCCGCCGCGCGCGGCAGCCGATTTCGCGAGCACCTCCTGAACGGTCGGCGATGCCGGCGCCGGCGCCGCGTGGAGCGCCGCCGCGAAAAGCGCCGGCGACATCCCCAGCGCCGCCGCGAAGAGCGCCGGCGCCAGCAGCGCGCCGGCGCTACCGATCACGTTTCCATCGCGGCGCACGCGCGGTGCGCGGCGCGCATCGATCACGCGAGGCGCGGCGGTCGCGCGCCGCGTGCGGATGGCATTGAAACCTTTCATTGCATTCGTCTCCTGGGGTTCCGAGCGTGAGATGCGAGCGTGGTTGGGTTGGCAAGCTCCGCGCTGGGGCGGCGGCGCGGGGCGGCGGCGACGGTTCTCAGTGCGCCGCGACCACGATGGCCGCGAGGCCGGCAGACGCCAGCTCGCGGCGCAACGTCTCGGCCTGCTCGCGGTCGTCGAACAGACCGACCTGCACGCGGCTCCAGGTGCCGTCGGAGCGCACCGTCGCCGCAGGATAGCGGTGAGCGAGGTCCTGCTGCAACGCCGCGGCGCGCTCGATCTCGCCGAAAGCGCCGACCTGCACCGTGTAATAGAAAGTCGTCGCGGCCGCGCCGCGGGCGCTCCGCGCCGCCGGCGCCGGGTCGGACCGGCCGGCGGCGGCCGCCGGGGCGGGGCGGTCGGATGGACCCGTGCGGGGATCGGCATCGCCGTTGCCGGGGTCGGCGCCGCGCGCGCCGGCGCTGACGTCGCCGCCATCGGCGGCATCGGCGCTACCCGCCGCGGCAGCTGCCGCCGGCGTCGCCGGGTCCCTGGCGTCAGCCGGCGAGGTCGCGGCGGCCAGCAGGATGGGCGGGGTGATCTGGGCCGGCGGCAGATCGTACCTGCCGGCCAGGGCCAGCTCGACCTGGGCCGTGCCGGGACCCACCATGTCCAGCTCGCGCGCCGCCGCATACGAGAGGTCGATGACGCGGCGGCGGCCGAAGGGGCCGCGGTCGTTGATCCGGACCACCACCTGCTTGCCGTTGTCCAGGTTGGTCACCTGGACCAGGGTGCCGAAGGGCAGGCTGGGGTGGGCCGCCGTCAGCTGGCGCATGTCGTAGCGCTCGCCGCTCGCGGTGCGGTGGCCGTTGAACTTGGGGCCGTACCACGACGCCGTGCCGCGGGTCAGGCTGCCGGCAGCGGGCGCAGGCGATACCGGGTGGTGGTTTCCGGAGCAGGCCGAGGAGACCAGTGCCGCCGAGGCGAGGATCCCCGCGAGCGCCGAGATGCGGGGACTGCGATGGGAGGGACGCCGCGCCCAAACGGCTGCCGAGCAAGCGGAAGGGTGGTTTCGCTCCATCTCTTCACGTGTGGGGTCGCGGCGAGGACCCCGGACGGCTGCACAGCGAACTGCTGCCGCGTATGGTAGCACAGAGCGCAGTGCACCCACGCCGGCGCTCCACGGGTCCACGGGTCCACGGGCCCACGGGGTCCAAGGTGTCCGGGGGCCGGGTCACCGGCTGGGTCGCTGGTGTATGATTCGCCGCCGCGGCCGGGTCGGGGCGCGGCGCGTCCGGCCTCGTGTCCCACCGACCGTCTCACTGAAAAATGCGGCGATGACGATTCGAGTCGATTCCGAGATCGGGCGCCTGCGGCGCGTCCTCGTGCATCGGCCTGGGCGCGAGATCGACTGGATGGTGCCGTCGATCATGGAGCGCCTGCTGTTCGACGACATCCTGGACGGCGACGAGGCGCGCGGCGAGCACGCCATGTTCTGCGAGGTGCTGCGGCAAGCCGGCGTCGAAGCGCTGGACGCCCAGGACCTGCTCGCCGAGGTGCTGGCCGGGGAGGCGGTGCGGGACGACCTGCTGCGCGAGCTCGGCCGCGACTATGCCGTGCCGCCGCCGGTGCTGCGCCAGCTCTCCGGGTTGGCGCCGGCCGAGCTGGCGGCGACGCTGATCGAGGGCATCCGGCTGCCGCCGGACGCGGCCGACGCCGGACGGCGGCAGTACTTCGCCTTGAACCCGGTCCCCAACTATTTCTTTCAACGCGATCCGCAGGTGGTCCTGGGCAACCGCCTGGTGGTGTCGTCGATGGCCAACGACGCCCGCGAGCGCGAGCCGCTGCTCGCCAGGACCGTCTTCGCCCACCATCCGGCGCTCGCCGCGGTGGCGGCGACCTTCGAGATCGAGGTGCCGCCGTCGGGAGCGCCCCAGCACGACCCGGGCTTCCCCTATCCGACCCTCGAGGGCGGCGACGTGGTCGTGGTCAGCCCCGAGATCGTGATGGTGGGGCTCTCCGAGCGCACCAACCGCCGCGGCGTCGAGACGCTGGCCGAGTACCTGCGCCTGGAGGAGACCTCCTTCCGGCACATGGTGGTGGTCGAGCTGCCGCACAAGCGGTCGTACATGCACCTCGACACCGTGTTCACGCTGATCGACCGCGGCCTTTGCCTCGCGCACCTGCCGGTGGTCGCGCCCGGCGGCCCGGAGTCGGCCCACGTCTACTCGGTGGACCTGTATGCGCGGGAGCTGACCTTCACGTTGCGCGCGGGGCTGCTGCGGACGCTCGCGGAGCTCGGGGTCAAGCTCGACGTGGTGCCGTGCGGCGGCGCGGTGGAGGCCATCGACCAGCAGCGCGAGCAGTGGACCGACGGCGCCAACGCCTTCGCCCTGGCGCCGGGCGTCATCCTTCTCTACCAGCGCAACCGCAAGACCATCGCCGAGCTCGAGCGGCACGGCTTTCGCTCGCTCCCCGGCGAGGAAGTGGCGGCCGGCCGCCACGACCTCATGACCGGCGGGCCGGCGGTGGTGACGCTGTGGAGCAACGAGCTGTCGCGGGCGCGCGGCGGCCCGCGCTGCATGACCATGCCGCTCGAGCGCGACCGGCTATGAGACAACCAGCCGGCCGTCCTCCGGCCGGGTCGGACAAGGAGCCTTCGCCATGCCCCGTCACCTGATCTCGATCCACGACCTCACGGCGGCCGAGGTCGCCGGGCTCTTCCGGCTGGCCGCGGCGGTGAAGGCGCGGCCGCGCGACCATGCCGCGGCACTGGCCGGCAAGAGCCTGGGCATGATCTTCGAGAAGTCCTCGACCCGCACCCGCGTGAGCTTCGAGGTGGGCATGGTGCAGCTGGGCGGCCATGCCCTGTTCCTGTCCAGCCGCGACATCCAGCTGGGGCGCGGCGAGCCGATCGGCGACACCGCCAAGGTCCTGTCGCGTTACGTCGACGGCATCATGGCGCGCACCTTCGCGCACCAGACGGTCTTGGACCTGGCGCGTTTCGGCTCGGTGCCGGTGATCAACGGGCTCACGGACGACCTGCACCCCTGCCAGGCGTTGGCCGACTATTTCACTCTCGGCGAGGTCTTCGGCGAGCTGCGCGGGCGCAAGCTCGCCTACGTCGGCGACGGCAACAACATGGCGCACTCGCTGATGTTCGGCGGCGCCAAGGTGGGCATGGACGTGGCCGTCGCCTCGCCCGCCGGCTACACCGTCAAGCCCCACTATGTCGAGCTGGCGCGCCAGGACGCGGCGGCCGCCGGGACCTCCATCCTGCTGACCGGCGACCCGCGCGAGGCGGTCGCGGGCGCGTCCTGCGTCTACACGGACGTCTGGGCGTCGATGGGCCAGGAGGCCGAGGCGCAGCAGCGCCTGGAAGCCTTCCGCGGCTTCCAGGTCGACGCGCGGCTGATGGCAGCCGCGAAGCCGGAGGCGGTCTTCCTGCACTGCCTGCCGGCCCATCGCGGCGAGGAGGTGGCCGCCGAGGTCGCCGACGGGCCGCAGAGCCGCATCTTCGACGAGGCCGAGAACCGGCTCCACGTCCAGAAGGCGATCATGCTCTGGCTGATGGGCGGCGTCGCGGTCTGACCGCCAGTTCCCGATCAGGAAGCAGCAGCGGTCCATGCCGCTCCGGCCACCGGGGGGGTGACACTAGCGGGAGGCCGGAGCCAGCTGTGCGAGCAGGTGGCGCCAAGCCTTGCCGCGGTGGCTCAGGGCGTCCTTCTCGGGGCCGGTGAGCTCGCCGAAGGTGCGGTCCAGCCCGTCCGCCTGAAAGACGGGGTCCCAGCCGAAGCCGTGCTCGCCGCGCGCGGGGAGAACCAGGATACCCGGAGCGGCGCCCTCGGCGACCAGGGTGCGGTCCGCGTCGCGGTAGTACAAGGCGGCGCGGGCGATGGCGCGTGGATCGCCGAGCGCCAACGCGGTGCGCGCGAGAGTGCCGGCGCCGGCGGCCGCGAGCATCCATTTGACCAGCGGTCCCGGGAAGCCGCCGAGCGCGGCGAGGTCCAGGCCCGCTTCCTCGACGACCAGCGGGCGGCGGAGGCGGCGCCATGCCTCCTCGCCCTTGTGGCGCAGCACCTCCAGCAGGTCGAGCGACTGGATCTCGGGAAGATCGACCTCGACCGCGCCGAGGCCCGGCCCGGCGAGGCGGCGCGCCTCGGCGAGCTTGCCGGGGTTGCCGGTGACCAGGACATAGGGGAGGGGCGGCGGCGCGGTCACCGGCGGCTCGCGGGCGCGGCGGACGCCTTTTCGGCGGCGGCCCGGCGGATGTCGGCGATGAGAGCGTCGACCTGGCCGCGCAGCTCGGCAAGGGTGCTGTCGTTGTCGATCACCCGGTGCGCGCCGTGGCGGCGGCGGGCGCCGTCGCCCTGCGCCGCGAGGCGAGCGCCGGCGGCTGCCGCGTCGAGGCCGCGGGCCACCGCGCGGCGCAGGCGCGCCTCGGGATTGCCTTCCAGGGTGACGATGAGGTCGAAGCCCGGCCCGTAGCCGGCTTCCACCAGGAGGGTGGCTTCCAGCACCACGACGGGTGGGCTTGCCGGGGACGGCCCGCCGGCCGCCGGGGAGGTGGCCGCAGGCGGCTCGGCGGCGGTGGCGGTGCCTGGCCGCGGTCCGGTGGCGGCCGCGCCACCTGCGCCCGGCTCGGTGGCGCCGCCGCCGGGCAGCGCGGCGATCTCCTCGAAGCGCCGGCGCACCAGCGGGTGGATGGCTTGCTCGAGGGCCTGGCGGGCCGCCGGATCGGAGAAGACGCGAGCGGCGAGCGCACGATGATCGACACCGCCCTGCGGCGTCATCACGCCGGCGCCGAACTGGCGTTGCACCGCCGCGGCGCCGGGTTCGCCAGGGCGGTAGAGCTCGGCCACCAGGCGGTCGGCGTCGATCACCTGGAAGCCTGCGTCGCGCAGCCAGCCGGCGACCGTGCTCTTGCCGCTGGCGAGGCCGCCGGTCAGACCGACGCGATAGGCGGTCGTCGAGCCGGCTCCGGCGCTCACCGTGGCAGACCCTGGCGCCGGCGGGCGGCGGCCAGGGTGTTGACCATCAGCATGGCGACGGTGAGCGGGCCGACGCCGCCGGGCACCGGAGTGATGGCGCCGGCAAGGGGTGCGACGCGGGTGAAATCGACGTCGCCCACCAGCACCGAGCCCTTGGTCTCGAGCTGGCGCAGGCGGTCGGCGTCGCCGGGGAAGAGATGCTCGACGGCGGCGCGGTCGCTCAGGCGGTTGATGCCGACGTCGATGACCACCGCTCCCGGCCGCACGTGATCGGCGCCGATCACGGCGGCGCGGCCGATGGCGGCGACCAGGATGTCGGCCTCGCGGGTGACGGCGGCGAGATCGACGGTGCGGCTGTGGCAGATGGTCACCGTGCAGTGCTCGCGCAGGAGCAGCGCGGCCATCGGCTTGCCGACCGTGGCGCTGCGGCCGACCACCACCGCGCGGCTGCCGACGAACGGCACCTGGTGGCGGCGCAGCAGCTCGAGGATGCCGTAGGGCGTGGCCGGCACGAAGCCGGGCTCGTCGAGCCACAGGCGGCCGGCGTTGAGCGGATGGAAGCCGTCGACGTCCTTGTCCGGCGAGACGCGGGAGATGACCCGCCGCTCGTCGATGCCGCGCGGCAGCGGCAGCTGCACCAGGATGCCGTCGATCTCGTCGTCGGCGTTGAGCTCGTCGACGAGGGCGATGAGCTCCTCTTCGGCGAGCGTTGCCGGGCGTCTCAGGGTGCGGCTGGCGATGCCCACCTCGGCGGAAGCCTTGATCTTGCTGCCGACGTAGACCTGCGAGGCCGGGTTGTCGCCCACCAGCACCGCCGCCAGGCCCGGCGCCCGCTTGCCGGCGGCCTGCAGCTCGCGCACTCCGGTCGCCACCTCCGCGCGGATCGCGGCGGCGGCGGCCTTGCCGTCGAGGATGTTCACGAGTCGGACCTCCCTTTCGAGATGGATGAGATGGATGGCAGGGGCGAAGCGGGCGAGGTGGCGATGCTGCCGCGGTAGAGGCACACGATGCCGGCCGCCAGGTCTTGCCAGGCAAGGTCCGCGAACCCCGCTGCCGCCATGCGGTCGAGGAAGGCCCGCCGCTGCGGGAAACCCAAGACCGAGCTCGGCAGGTAGTCGTAGGCGGAGCTGCTGTCGGAGAGCAGGCGGCCGATCAGCGGCAGCACGCGGCGGAAGTAGAACAGGTAGAGGGCGCGCAGCGGCGCGGCCTCGGGCACGGCGAACTCGAGAACCGCCAGGCGGCCGCCGGGGGCCAGCGCCGCCGCCAGCTCGCGCAGTGCCCGATCGAGGTCCGCCACGTTGCGCAGCCCGAAGGCCACCGTCGCGGCGGCAAAGCGCCCCGGCGGAAAAGGCAGGGCCAGGGCGTCGGCGGCGAGCGGGCGCGGGCGCGGCGCGGCGTCCGGCGACGGCCGGCGCATGCCGCGGCGCCGGCGGCACCGGCTGAACTTGCGGCGTGCCAGGGCCAGCATCGGCAGGCAGAAGTCCGCCGCCGCCACGCGCGCGCCGCGGCGGCTGAGCGCGACCGCCTGGTCACCGGTGCCGGCGCAGAGATCCAGGACGAGGGCGCCGGGCGGTCCCGGCGGGAGCTCGAGCGCGGCGGCCGCCCGGCGGCGCCACCACAGGTCGAGCCCACCCGACAGGAGATGGTTGAGCAGGTCGTAGCGCCGCGCCACGGCCCCGAACATGTCGCGGATGGTGCGGCCGGACTTGTCGAGCCCGGCGGCGGCGGACGGCGCGGGCGGCGCGGACGGCGCCGGCGGCGAGGATGGCGACGACCGCGGGGATGGCGCCGGCGGCGGGGACGGCGACGGCCGCGCGAGCGGGATGTCCGGGGAGCCGGGGCACATGGTGCCTCAGTCTACCGAGAAAGCGGGTGCGGACGGAGCCGGCGGGTGCCGAGAGCGCCTTGACAAGCCACGTCCGACCACCTATCATTCGAGGTCCTTTGCGTCGCAGAGGCGGGAGTGGCTCGCCGTGACGCTTTGGCCGATCGCCGCAGGTCGCCGACGATTGCCGTTGACTTCCGCAGCCGGACCCGCTGCTCAGGCCGCTCAGGGACTGTGCATGGAGACGTGGTGATGAAGAGAACCTATAGCCCGAAGCTGGCCGAGATCGAGCATCAGTGGCACGTCCTGGATGCCGCGGGGGTGCCCCTGGGCCGCCTGTGCACCCTGGCCGCGCAGCTGCTGACCGGCAAGCACAAGCCGACCTATGCGCCGCACATCGACACCGGCGATTTCGTCATCGTGGTCAACGCCGAGAAGGCGATCCTCACCGGCAAGAAGGAAGACGACAAGGTCTACTTCCGGCATTCCGGCTATCCCGGCGGGCTGAAGCGCGAGACCGCGGGTGAGCTGCGCAAGCGGCGTCCGACCCAGCTGGTCGAGCGCGCGGTGTGGGGAATGCTGCCGAAGAGCCGCCTCGGGCGGCACCAGCTGCGCAAGCTCAAGGTGTACCCGGGTGCGGAGCATCCGCACCAGGCGCAGCAGCCCAAGAACAAGACGCTGGACGTCGTCGCCGCGGCCGGGCGGAAGAGCTAGTCCCGCGCGGACACGCGAGGAGATGGCAGAGTGAACCAAGTTCAGAACTACGGGACCGGCCGGCGCAAGACCGCCGCGGCGCGCGTCTTCCTGCGCCCGGGCACGGGCGCCGTGCAGGTCAACGGCCGCTCGCTGGACGACTATTTTCCAAACGAAGTCTTGAAGATGGTCATCAAGCAGCCGCTGCTGCTGACCGAGACCGCGGAGAAGTTCGACATCGTCGCCACGGTCGAAGGCGGCGGCAGTGCCGGCCAGGCCGGGGCCATCCGCCACGGCATCTCTCGCGCGTTGATGGAGTACAACGCCGAGCTGCGCGACCGCCTGAAGTCGGCGGGCCTGGTGACGCGCGACCCGCGCAAGAAGGAGCGCAAGAAGTACGGCCAGAAGGGCGCCCGCGCGCGCTTCCAGTTCAGCAAGCGTTGATCACGCAAGGAGACCTGGTTTGGTAGAAGTCACCATGAAGGAGCTGTTGGAGGCCGGAGTTCACTTCGGCCACCAGACCCGGCGCTGGAACCCCAAGATGAAGCCGTACATCTTCGGCAAGCGCAACGGGATCTACATCATCGACCTGCAGAAGACGCTGAAGCTGTTCCAGCAGGTGGCCGATTTCGTGCGCGATCTCGCGGTGCAGGGCAAGCGCGTCCTGTTCGTCGGCACCAAGCGGCAGGCGCAGGAGGCGGTCGCCGAGGAGGCGAAGCGCTGCGGCGAGTTCTCGGTCACCAACCGCTGGCTGGGCGGCACGCTGACCAACTTCGTGACCCTGCGCACCTCGATCGAGCGGCTGAAGGAGATCGAGGCGCGGCTGGGGGACGAGAACAGCCCGCTGACCAAGAAGGAGCGGCTGCGGCTCGAGCGCGAGCACGAGCGGATGGCGAAGAACCTCGAGGGCATCCGCGACATGGACGAGCTGCCGGATGCGCTGTTCGTGGTCGACCCGAAGAAAGAGTACATCGCCGTCGCCGAGGCCAACAAGCTGGGGATTCCGGTGATCGCGATGGTCGACACCAACTGCGATCCGGAGCTGATCGACTACATCATCCCGGGCAACGACGACGCCATCCGCGCCATCCGGCTGTTCGCATCGCGCATCGCCGACGCCTACATCGAAGGCGCGGGGCAGCTCGAAGAGCAGGCGATGGTGCAGAAGAAGGACGGCGGCGCCGGCGGCCCCGGCAGCCGGGTGCCCATGCCGGTCTTCGACAAGGATGGCCCGCCGGCAGGACCGGGCGGAGCGAGCGGCGCGAGCAGCGCGGCCCCTGCATAACGGGCGACAGGCAACCATCATGGGCGCCGGCCGCCGACGGCGGCGGGGCGCGTTGCGAAGAGGTCAGTCGAACCCGCGTCGATCTGACCTTTTCTTTTGTCTGGAACGATGGCGCGGCGGCCGCGTCCGGCCGCGCCGCAAAGGAGAGGGCGAGTCATGGAAGTCACGGCGCAGATGGTCAAACAATTGCGGGAGCGCACGGGCGCCCCGATGATGGATTGCAAGGCGGCGCTCACCGAGGCCCAGGGCGACATGGAGAAAGCCGTGGACGGGCTGCGCAAGAAGGGCCTGGCCGCGGCGGCCAAGAAGGCCGGACGCGTCACGGCGGAGGGCGCGGTCGGCTCCTACATCCACGGCGGCGGCAAGATCGGCGTCCTGGTCGAGGTCAACTGCGAGACCGACTTCGTGGCCCGCACGGATCAGTTCCAGGAGCTGGTGCGCGACGTCGCCATGCACATCGCGGCGGCCGAGCCGCGCTTCGTCCACCGCGACGAGGTGACCTCCGCGGTGCTCGAGCGCGAGCGCGCGATCTTCGCCGAGCAGGCGGCCGCCTCGGGCAAGCCGCCGGCGGTCGTCGAGCGCATCGTCACCGGCAAGCTCGACAAGTTCTATGCGGACGTGGTGCTGCTCGAGCAGCCGTTCGTCAAGGACCCCGATCACACGGTGGGCCAGATGATCGCCGAGCGCATCGGCCGCATCGGCGAGAACATCCAGGTGCGCCGCTTCGCCCGCTTCAAGCTGGGCGAGGGAATCGAAAAGCGCCAGGACGACTTTGCCGGCGAAGTGGCGCGGGCGGTGAAGTGAGCCTGGAAGGGGCCCGGCCGTGCTACGGCCGGATGCTGCTCAAGCTCTCGGGCGAGGCGCTGATGGGGCCGCAGCCCTTCGGCATCCACGAGCCGGTGGTGGCGGCGATCGCCGACCAGGTCGGCGAGATCCATGCCCTGGGGGTCGAGACCGCGATCGTGGTCGGCGGCGGTAATATCATCCGGGGGCTGGCGGCCAGTCACCGTGGCATCGACCGGGTGACCGGCGACTACATGGGGATGCTGGCGACGGTGATCAATGCACTGGCGCTTCAGGATGCGCTCGAGAAGCGCGACGTGCCGACCCGGGTGCAGACCGCGATCGACATCCGCGAGGTGGCCGAGCCGTTCATCCGCCGGCGGGCGATCCGGCACCTGGAAAAGGGGCGGGTGGTGATCTTCGCCGCCGGCACCGGCAACCCCTTCTTCACCACCGACAGCGCCGCGGCGCTGCGCGCCAACGAGATCCGCGCCGAGATCCTGCTCAAGGCCACCAAGGTGGACGGCCTGTATAACGCCGATCCGGAGATCGATCCCGCGGCGGAGCTGCTGCGCGAGGTGACCTACCAGGAGGTGCTGGAAAAGGATCTAAAGGTGATGGACACAGCGGCGATCAGCCTGTGCCGGGACAACGGCATCCCCATCGCCATCTTCAACTTGATGACCCCCGGCAACATCCGCCGGGTGGTGTGCGGCGAGCAGGTGGGCTCGATCGTGCGGGCCTGACCGCGACGCTGCCAGGAGGCGCCATGAAGGAGGTCAATCAAGAGGTCGAGCAGCACATGAAGCATGCGCTGGACCATCTCCATCACGAGCTCAAGCACCTGCGCACCGGTCGCGCCTCGCTGGCGCTGCTGGAGGGCGTGATGGTGGATTACTACGGCAGCCCGGTGCCGCTCAACCAGGTCGCCAACCTCGCGGTGGCGGATGCGGCGCTGATCACCGCCCAGCCGTACGACCCCAGCCAGATCGCCGCCATCGAGCGGGCGATCATGAAAGCCGAGCTGGGCTTGAACCCGTCGAGCGACGGCAAGATCATCCGCATCCCGGTGCCGCAGCTCACCGAGGAGCGGCGCAAGGAGATCGTCAAGAAGGCGCACGACCTGGCGGAGCACGCGCGCAACGCCGTGCGCCAGGCCAGGCGCGAGGGCAACGACAAGCTCAAGAAGATGGAGAAGGACAAGAAGATCGGCCAGGACGACGAGCGTCGCGGCTTCGACGAGATCCAGAAGCTCCACGACCGTTACATCCACGAGATCGGCACCGCCCTGGAGCACAAAGAGCAGCAGATCCTGGAGCGCTGAGGCGCCGGGGGCGGTCCCGGCAATGTATCTCTACGGCTACCATCCGATTCGAGAGGCGCTGCGGCACCGGCCGCACCAGCTGGCGAGGGTTCTCGTGAGCGCCGTGCGGCAAGGCAGGCGCCGCCAGGAGATCGAGGACCTCTGCCGCCGCCATCGCATCCCGATCGAGGTCGTCCCCGAGCGCGCGCTGGCGGCGGTCGCCGGCCCCGCCCACAACGGCATGGCCGCGGAGCTGCGGCGGGGTGGGACGGGTGGAGAAGGCGAGAGGGGTGCGGAGGGAAGGGTGAAGGCGGCGGGGATGCGGGGGGTGGGGGGAGTGTCGGAGCGGCAACAGGCGTCGGAGGCACCGGAGGTCACCGAAGGTCCTGAGATCATCGGGGCTTCGGAGGTTGTCGGCGCCGCCGATTCCAACCTGGTGGTCCTGCTCGAAGACGTGCAGGACCCGCGCAACCTGGGGGCGGTGCTGCGGGTTTGCGAGGGGGCCGGCGTCGGCCAGATCCTGATTCGCGACCGCGGCTCGGCGCCGATCACTCCGGCGGTCGCCAAGACTGCCGCTGGTGCGAGCGAGTGGCTGTCCATCGAGCGCATCACCAACTCGGCGGCGACGCTAGAAGCCCTGAAGAAGGCCGGTTTCTGGGCCTATTGCTCCGACCCTGGCGGGCAGCCCCCCTGGCAGATCGATCTCACAGGTAAGGTGGTGCTTTGTTTTGGGGGAGAGGAGAAGGGGCTGAGAGCCCGGACGCGGAGCTTATGCGACGCCACGATCGGGTTGCCGATGAGAGGGCGGCTGGCCTCGTTGAACATCGCCACGGCTGCCGCGGCGATTCTGTACGAGGCCCTGCGCCAGCGCTTGCGGGCTCCGGGCGGCAGCGGCTAGACTGAAAAAGCGCCGGTGCGCGCGGCCCGCGGCCATGGCATCCAGGGTACGGCAGCGGGGCAGCGCAGCGAGAAGCGCACCGCGTTCCCACCTCCGCCGGCATAGCTCAGGGGTAGAGCTACGGTCTTGTAAACCGTAGGTCCCCGGTTCAAATCCGGGTGCCGGCTCCAATGGAATCAATAGTTTAACTCATTACGCCAAGTAGACTTGTCACCCATTTGGCACCGAGCCGGTGGCGGAGAAGCTCTGCGCGGTGCCGGCGATGCAACCCAGAAACGGCGATTGCGCCGCCAGCGTCGCCGGGCGAGCGAGGAGGACCCCCACCAGGGCAAGACTCGGGCGAAGCCACAAGCTCATGCGGATGCGCCTCGCGGCACCGAGGTCCGCGGCCTGCCCAAGGCCCTCCCGAGCAGCCAAGCGGCGGGCGGGCGCCCGTGTAGCCCAGGTAGACGTGCTTGCTTACGCCTGAGGTCATTGAGATCCGTGGGCCGCCCGAAGGCGTCATAGCCAGGTAGAAGGTCCCCTTTGATCCGGCTCTCGGCATGACGCTGTGTTGGCCGTTGGGCAATCGCCAGCGGTCTTCGTCCATCGCGTCATGCTTCATGTGTATATTGTAATTAGTTTATATCAAAACAGTTGTAATATAATCACGACCTCGCGCAGCGAACCGCTCGCGGCTCGTCTTCGAGGAAGAGAGGTCCCTATGAGCCCTATCATTCGACGTTGCCTGCTGTCCGCGTCGTTCGGCTTGGCCGCCGCCTCCTCGCCCCTGCTTGCGGGGCCGCCTCCTTTCGTGAGGACGAACCTGGTCAGCGGGGCCGGCACCGCGTTGGCCAACGGCGCGGCGCTGCTATCGGCGGTCGCCACCGCAGCACCCAATGGCTGCGCCGCCAGCAACAGGCGCTGGCTCGTCCGGCTCGAGCCCGGGATCTTCAATCTCGGCTCTTCGGGCCTCGTCATGAAGAACTGCGTGGACATCGAGGGCTCGGGCCGCGACGTCACAACGATTCTCTCGCAGGGCAGCCCGTCCACGATCACCTGGGGCGCGGGGATCACGGCCGAGGTCCGCAACCTCACCATCCAGAACTCGCCGCCCGCGGGCCAGACCTTCGCCGTCACCCTCAACAGCTCGACCGGCGCGCTGTCGCGGGTCAATGTAATCGCCACCGGCACGAGCACGGTAATCGGGGTCCTGGTTTCGGGAACCGGCACCAGTCCCGTGCTGTCCGACGTCGCGGTGATGGCGAGTTCGACGGCGAACACACAGTCGGAGTTCGTCTACGGCCTCTACTTCAACCAGTCGACGCCGCTGGTCAACAATGTCAAGATCTCGATCGCCAGCCCCAACACCGACAACACCGGCATCTACGAGATCTCGGGAGCTGCGGCGACAGTGGATGGCGGCACAGTGACGGTCTCGGGCGGCACGATCGACATCGGGATCTGGGTCTCGGCCGGGTGCTCGCTCAACCTTACCCGGGGAAATGTGAACGACGCGGGGCAGCAAGCCTTCGGGATCGAAGACGAAGGTGGCGGCATGGTCGAGATAGCCTACTCCGTCATCGTCGCTATCGCGAGCAACCCGGTTGCCGACGGGTTCGGTATCCGCGAGAGTGTTGTTGCGGGGACCGTGGTGATCCAGCACTCGACCATCGAGGGATCGGGATTCAGCATCGCCGACTTCCCCTCCCCCCCCTTGACGAACCGAGTGGCCATGAGTCAGCTGGTGAATCCCGTCTACCCCTCACCGGGGACACCATTCACCTGCGTGGGAACTTACAACCAGAGCTTCACGTCACTGAACGGACATTGCCTCTGAGGCGGACTTGCATCTCGGCGGGCTTTGCGGCTTAGGTGGGACCTGGACGCCGGACACCAGCCCTTTTCGCCCTCGGTGAGCTGCTCGACAGGCTTCCCGGCGGCCTCGAGGAGCGCATCGGCGAGGCGGGCTGGCAGCTCTCGGACGGCGAAGCGAGCCGGGTGTGCGTGGCGCGGGCCCTGACCCGCTCGCATTGGCAGGACCTGAAGGGGCTGAAGGCCGTTACCGTTAGCTCGCTCACTGGGGATGCTAAGGTCCCAAAGAAGCTTGAGACGCGCCTCTTCCGGCTGCCGGACTCCGACGTGAGCGGCGCCTTCGTGCTCGCCGACTCGACCCATCTGCGGACCAGCCCGGTGTTCCCCGCTGGGCAGCCGGGGCCGCCTTCTCCTGCCCCTGACGTGACGCCGCCGACCCTCAGCTTCACCGCGCCGGCCGACGGCTCTTACTCGCGCGTGCCGTCGATGGCCGGCAGCGACCAGTCCGGTTATTTCCGGTTCTTCGATCCCGGCAACGTTGAGCTCACGGTCAAGATCGTCGATGGACGGACCAAGCATCGTTCTCCATCGTGCCGACGCGCGAAGGCAGTGGCCTGCCAGCATTTTTCGTGGGACCCGTCTATCTATGATGGCGGCGAGGTCGCGATCCACTTGGGAAGTGTCGGCCCAAAACCGGAGCCGGCTCGCAGGCCGCGGCAGAGGTCTCGTTTCACGGCTGCCGGCAGCCACCAGGGAAGGGAACGCCATGATGATCCTGATGGCCGTGGCTGCCAGCGGGGGCCGACGCCCAGGGCTCCCAACCCCCGGTGGAGGAGCAGCGAGCCGGACAACACACCACCCAGCAGAATCGAAAATTGACCGAGCTCGTAGACCCTTGTTAGGATGAGGGCGCTACCGCCGCCAACCGAAATCTCCAGCATGGAGAACCCACGGCAAGATCGAGGGCCTTCATCCGCTCCAACGACTGCGTTGCGCGGCATCCGTGAGACCGAGACGGCGGCTGCGGGCGGCAAGCTGGGAGCGCCGGACGTCGCCGGTCTCCGGTCGACGGCGTTGACCACCTCTCTTCGCTTGTTCCTGCGCGGCCGCCAGGGCAACTCGACAGCGCTCAACCGCCTCTTTGCTCGACTTCTGCCCAGCCTTCAACGCTGGGCGCGCGGGCGGCTTCCTTCCTGGGCACGGCGTCGGGTGGACACCGTAGACCTCGTTCAGGACGCATTGCTCAATCTTTTCCGTCACTTACGCCACATGCAACCGCGCCGGCCGGGGGCCGTGCGGGCCTACCTGCAGGAATCCATCCGCAACCGCATCCGAGACGAGATCCGTCGCGCCGGCCAGGTGGAAACCGCCGCCACGTCAACGCCCGCCCAGCTCGACCCGGCGAGCTCCCCGCTGGATCAGGCCATTGCGCTAGAGAGCCGAATCCGCTATCGGCAGGCCCTGAGCCGGCTCGATCCCGGCGACCAAGAGCTCATCGTGGCGCGGATCGAGATGGGCCTTAGCTATGAGCAGCTCGCCCTGGCCACGGCCCGGCCCTCGCGCGATGCGGCACGAGTCGCGGTCCGCAGAGCGCTCCTTCGTCTTGCAGAGGAGCTCCCGCCTGCGTAGCTCCCTGCGGCTCGTCCACCACGTCGCGGGCGCGGTCGCCGACGGCGACGTGAGACGCGGAAAAGCAGCACCACTGGCCCACCGCGCGAATGCGCATCCTGACCGCGGCCGAGATGGTGGGAAGCCTGGCGACGGCGCTCACCATTTATCGAGCGTTCAAGACCCAAACGCCCATTCCCAGGACGGTCGATCCGTTTGACGGTTATTTGGCGGGCCATCTCGTCGCGAATGCCGTCTGCCCGTCAGCAGGGCAGTGGTGCATGCACTACGACGACTACAGCGATGACTCTTTCGTGCCGGCGACATTGCCGGACCAAGTCAATAAGGCTGATGAGGCGTTCACGTGCTTCCTGAATGCGGTCGCCGACCTCCAGGCGCCCGCAGAACTGCCTGCAAGGCCGCCGGGTGACCGGCCCTCGGGTGACCGGCCCTGATGTCGCGCACCAGCTCGGCGCAGGTCCGGCAGGCGTGGAGCAGATGCAAGGCGAGGGGGCGTTTCAGCGCCCGTGCGACCGCTGCTGCCGCGACACGCTGGCTCGACGGCAGCACCGCCACCGGCGCAGCGCCAGGTAAGCGAAGGCATCAGCGGCAGTTATAGGAGACAGCGCCACGTGCTCTCGATCGGCTCCTCATCGGGGGGCACCGGAGCAGGTGTGCCCAATCGGCTTCAACTGGCGGCCCCATGACGGACGCCACCACGCTCAAACTCACCAAGGAGACAGGCCATGTCAAGGCTCATTGCGGTAGTCGGGTTGGTCGTTGGTCTGCTGGGCGGCGCTTCCGCCTCGGCAGCAGTTCCCGGAGAAAGCGTCCAGATCCGGTTGTTCAACGTCGACGACAAGATGCAAGCGGTGCTCTCGAACAGCCGCATGTCCAACCAGCTCGTCGCCAGCGCTACCTACGGCGGCGATACTGGGTTCGTCGACGTGAGCTCCTTGATCCAGCTCGGCACGAACTCTTTCAGCATCACGGTAACCAACACCACCGGCGGCTGGACGTACGGCTATCAGATAATGCGCAACAACGTCATCGTCGCCCAGGGGCAATGCGGCACGGTGGGCGTGACCGGCTGCGACGACAACTCTCGGGCTCTTGGCCTCGTGGCCGTTCTCAATCCCATCGTGGTGGTGGGGGGAGGCTGTGCGACCGCCGGCACTACGCTTTGCATCGATCAAAAGCCCGGCGACGCGCGTTTCCAGGTGCAAGTTCAATACTCCACCTCGGAGGGCGGCGGCATGTCCGGCCCCGGCAATCCCATCCCGCTGGCCGGCTTCGGCGTCACCGAGGGCGGTCTGTTCTGGTTCTTCAACGCCGGCAACCCCGAGATGCTGCTGAAGATCATCGACGCTTGCAGCCTCAACCAACACTTCTGGGTCTTCTTCGCGGCGACCACCAACGTCGGGTTTACCGTAACGGTCACCGATTCTGTTACGGGCCATCAGGCCATCTACAGGAACCCGGACCTGACCGCTGCGTTGCCGGTACAAGACACCGGCGCCATGGCTTGCCCCTGACCCGGAGCGCCCGCCTGAGCATGTCAAGAGGGGAGCAAGAGGGGAGCGACAGAACCGCGCGCTGCCGAGCCTGAGGCAGCGCGCGGCCGGCGGACTTCAGTAGGTTGAGTAGATTCGCTTCGAAGAGCTGGACCCGCGGGCTCCTTGCAGCGACCAGTCCGGTTATTTCTGGTTCTTCGATCCCGGCAACGTAGAGCTCACGGTCAAGATCGTCGATGGACGGACCAAGCATCGTTCTCCTTCGTGCCGACCGCGCGAAGGCAGTGGCCTGACAGCATTTTTCGTGGGACCCGTCTATGATGGTGGCGAGGTCGCGATCCACTTGGGAAGTGTCGGCCCAAAACCGGAGCCGGCTCGCAGGCCGCGGCAGAGGTCTCGTTTCACGGCTGCCGGCAGCCACCAGGGAAAAGAACGCCATGATGATCCTGATGGCCGTGCTGTTCGGCTCGCTGCTCCTCTACCGGGGGTTGGGAGCCCTGGGCGTCGGCCCGCTGGCAGCCTGGCCGGCGGCGACCCGGTGGGCGCTCGCCACCCTCTTCCTGCTGACCGCCTCCGCTCATTTCAACCGCATGAAAGAGGACCTGGTCCGCATGCTTCCCGCCTGGGTGCCGGCCCCCCGCCTCACCATCTACCTGACCGGCGTCTGTGAGATCCTGGGGGCCATCGGCCTTCTGCTACCCGAAACCCGCCGCTGGGCCGGCCTGGCGATGATCCTCTTCCTTATCGCCATTTTCCCCGCCAACATCAAGGCCGCCCGGGAGCGCCTCCCCATCAGGGGCAAGCCCGCTCCGCCGCTGGCCCTGAGGCTGCCGATGCAGCTCCTCCTCATCGGCCTCCTCTGGTGGACCACGCAGTAACGGCTCGCGGTGGAGCCTGGCGGAGCACGGGGACGGTGGCGGCCGGGGGGCGCTGCCCGCTCTCCATGGAGCGGGAGCGCTCGATGTCGTCGCCGACCCTCCGCACCAACGCGAGGCGGCGGTGGAATGCGCGAGGGCGCTGCGCAGCCTGGCCCGGAACTCGTCCGAGCCGGCGTGCCCCGCCTGGCGGCGAGTGAGCTGTAGCTCGAGACTGAGATCGAACGTCACGCGGACGCGGTGCGCCAGCGCACCCGCCTGGCCGGTCGGCGCCCGCCGGCCGCGCCGAGGGCATCCGGCCAACTCTCCGCAAACGAGCGTTAACTGTTCTCTTCGAGAGCAGCAGCGATGATCGGACGTCGCCGCTGCGGCGGGCGATCCTCGATCGCCGCCACGTCCGGCAACCGCTCCGCACGGAGCTCGTCCCAGCAAAGGAGTCGTCATGCGTCCCATCCTTCGTCCCTCGCCCCACCACTTCTCCCGCGCTCTGCCACTGCTCGCACTTGCGGGCGCCCTGTGCTGGCCGTCACCGTCGCTGGCGATCACCGGCAACTCTCCCGCTCGGATCGCCAACCTGGCCAACGTGACCAAGGTGGCCGCCACCCAGACGTCCTCGGTCTTCTTGAAGGCGGACGGCACCGTGTGGACGCTCGGCAACTTCAACTGCAGCCCGACGCAGGTGAGCTTTCCCGCAGGCGTCTCCATCACCGACATCGCCGCCGGCGCCGGCCACGTCGTCGCGCTGGCCAGCGGCGGCAGCGTCTACGCCTTTGGCGACAACAACTATGGCGAGCTCGGCAACTGCACCACCACCAGCTCGACGAGTCCGGTTCAGGTGATGGTGAGCTCAACCTGCACCCGCCAGGGAGGGCCGACCGCCCTGAGCGGCGCCTCGGCCGTCGCCGCCGGCGGGTTTCACTCCCTGGCGTTGATCTCGAACGGCACGGTCCAGGCCTGGGGCCGCAACGACTACGGCCAGCTCGGCGACGGCAGCACGACACAAAGGACCGCCGCGGTGCCGGTTTCCACGCTCACTGGCGCCGTGCAAGTCGCGGCTGGCGGATACCACTCGCTCGCGCTGCTCAGCAACAGCCAGGTCATGGGATGGGGCCGGGCCGCGGATGGCCAACTCGGCGACGTCAACTGTATCTTCAGCTACACGGTCCCCACGCACATGCAGCTCTATGCCAACGGCAGCAGCGTGAATTTCAACGGCACGGCCGCGATCGCAGCGGGCAACGAGTTCTCCATCATGGTGCAGGCCGCCAAGGGGGCCGTCTGGACCACGGGCAACGGTGGCCGTGGCGAGCTGGGGATCGGCACCACGGCCTCTTCCTGCTGGCCGGTGCAGATTTCGGGTTTCAAGAACATCGTCCTCGCAGCGGCTGGCCCGGAGAGCGAGTATGCGCTGGCCTTGCGCCTCGTTTCGCCGCCGGTCGCGCCCTTCGCCTGGGGACGGAACGACATGGACCAGGTCGGCAACAACTCCAACACGGATGCGCTCTCTCCGGTCGCGATCGCAATTCCAGCCGGCATCACCCTCGCACAGGGTCGAGGCTCCTTGGCGGGCGGCGGGCTCCACTCCCTGGCGGTGGCGACCGACGGCACGGTCGTTGGTTGGGGAAACAACGTCTATTGCGCACTGGGGAACTGATCCCGATCGGCACCCAGGTCCAAGGTGGTCGCCATCGGGGCTCTGCAGGGTCATCGCTACCGGAGTGATGCGGCGTTGGCGTTGCGACCGGCACAGCGCCGCCACGCCGGAGCGAGGGAGCCCCCAACCAGCAACTGTGAATGGGCTATAGTGCTGATACCAGGCAATTGCACAGGAGCCAACGATGAGGGCCCATCCCTCCACATTGCGCCTGCTCCCGCTGCTGGTTCTCCTCGTGGGAGCGGTGGTCGCGCCGCTTCGCCTCTCCGCCCAGGTGGCCGACCTGGTGCGCGACATCAACGTCACCGGTCTGGATCTCTCGCCGGGGTCGCCGGGCCCCGAGAACTTCCTGGTCGAGCAGGGCAAGCTCTTTTTCTTGGCAGGCAGGGGAGGCAGCGACCTCGAGCCCTGGGTCAGCGACGGCACGGCGGTCGGTACCCAGCAGCTGGCCGACCTCTGCCCCGGCTCTTGCGCCTTCCCGGTGCGTTGGCTCGCCGGCCTCGGCGGTGCCGCGTTCTTTGGCGCCAGTCCGGCGCCGAGCTCGCCCAACCGGCAGCTGTGGCGCAGCGACGGCACCCGCGCCGGCACCATTGCCCTGACCGACTCCTCGGTGTCGCTCATTCCCGGAGCGGACGCGTCGGCGGTCGCTGTCGCCCACGGCCTGCTCTTCTTCGAGGCGTGCACGGCCGCCGGGCCCGGTTGCAGCCTTTGGGAAAGCGATGGCTCGCCCGCCGGTACCCAGCCGGTGCCGAACTATGGTGGCGGGGCGGTTGGAAGCAACCCGCTGGCGGCAGGCAATAGGGTCTACGTCGCCACCCAGGCAGGCGAGGTCTGGGTATCCGACGGCACGGCGGGAGGAACGGCTCCTCTCGCCGGTCTGCCGGTGCCCTTTTCCCTGATCGACGCGGCGGTTGCCCAGGATCGCATTTTCTTCGTCGGCGCCGGCGGCATCTGGGTGGCCGGCCCGAATGGCGGCGCCGCCCGAAAGGTGCCGAAGGTGGGCGCGATCTACCCCGGAGCCTCCCTCGTGACGGTAGGCCGGCACGCCTACTTCGTGGTCAGGGACACGTCGGGGGTGCCCCAGCTCTGGGTGACCGACGGTACGGCGGCGGGAACGGCGCGAGTGTCATCCTTCACCGCGGACGAGGCGCAGCAGTTCCCGCTCGTCGGCGGTGCGCTCGCGGTCGCGGAGGTGGCGGGCCGGGTGCTCTTCATGTCTTCCACCGTGGACCAGGCCAGGCGCCGGCTATGGGCCGTCTCTGGCCCTTCGGGGACCATGGTCCAGCTCGCCGACGTGTCGCCTCTCAGTCCGCTCGCGGCGCTGCCGGGCCGCGCCTTCTACGTGACCTCGTCGGCGCACGGCGAGAACGGCAACGAGTACGACCTGTGGTCCACGGAAGGCTCCGCGGGGAGCGGCGCCCTGCTCGCCCGGGGCATCGTCTGCGCTGGCTGCGGCGACTTCGTCGGCCTGACTGTCCTCGACGGCGCGGCCTTCTTCGGCGTCGACGATGGCACGGGCGTTCAGCTCTGGCGCAGCGACGGCACGGCCCGCGGCACCGGCAGGTTCACCGACCTGCCCGAGACGCCAGGCTTTCAGGTCCAGGTACCCAACCTGGCCCTGCTCGGGGGAGATCTCTTTTTCGCCGCCTCCGACCCGTCTGTGCCGGCTTCCCTGCAGCTGTGGAAGAGCAACGGTAGCCCGGGCGGCACCGAGGAGGTGGCCCTCATCGCTCGCACCGAGGCCTCGTCGACACCGATCAACCTGACGCCGCTGGGCGGCCAACTGCTGTTCAGCGCCTACGACGGGCGGAACCGCCAGCTCTGGCAGAGCGCGGGCACCGCCGCGAGCACCTCGCCCTTGACCTCTTCCGCCATCACGAGCTTCGACGACCTGACCCAAGGGCCGCAGCACCTGGTCACGGCCAATAGCAACCTTTTCTTTTGGCTGGGAGGGGTCTTCGGCCCATTCCAGCTGTGGCGCAGCGATGGCACCGCCGCCGGCACCATACTCCTGCAGAGCTTTGCCGATTTCGTCAACACGCTGCTGACGCCGTCGGCGGCGCTCGGCGGCCGGCTTTTCTTCTCCATGACCACCGTGCCCACTCCTCCAGGCCAGACGTCGCTGTGGACCAGCGACGGAACCCCAAGCGGCACCGCCAAGGTCCTCGATTTCCCCGCCGCCACCACGCCGCTCGAGAGCCTCACCCCGGCCGCCGGACAACTGTTCTTCTCCGTTGCCGGTGCGTATCCCCAGTCGCTGGTCTACCGGAGCGACGGCACGCCCGCGGGCACCGTGCCGCTGATGTCCGGCCAGTTCGACGTCTCCGTCCCGATGCGGTTCACCGCCGTCGGGAACACGGTTTACTTCATCGTGGCCCGCGACCCAGGCGCCGTTAATTGCGAGCTGTGGAAGACCGACGGCACCGCCGCCGGCACCATGCTCGTCACCGGCCTCGGCGTCTATCCGCAGCCCTCGGATCTGCTTGCCTTCGGCGGCCAGCTGTATTACTTCGCCAACGTCCCCAATCAGCGCGTCCTCTTTCGCTCGGACGGAACCTCGGCGGGCACCGGCCCGGTGAGCGCCTTCGCGTCCGAACCGCCCGACATAGCCCCCCAGCATTGGCTGACGGCCCTGGGCAGCCGGCTTTACTTCACGGCCAGCGACGGTGAGCATGGCCGCGAGCTCTGGACGAGCGATGGCACGACGGCAGGAACGACGATGCTCCTGGACATCCTGCCGGGGCCCCTGGCCTCGGACCCGCGATGGTTGACGGCCGCCGGCGGGCGCCTGTGGTTCGCTGCCGACGACGGCGTGCATGGCTTCGAGCTGTGGCAGAGCGACGGCACGGCGGCAGGCACAAGCATGGTCCAGGACATCGCTCCCGGGCCCGCCTCCTCCTATCCCGACCAGCTGACTGCGGCAGGCGGCCAGCTGTTCTTCACCGCCGACGACGGCGCCTTCGGACGCGAGCTGTGGGCACTGCCTCTCGCGCCCGAAGGTCCGGTCTGCCAGCCGGGTCCGACGCGTCTGTGCCTGAACGGCGGGCGCTTCAGGGTGGAGGCCGCCTGGCGCGACTTCCAGGGCAACCACGGGGTGGGCATGGCCGCGCCCCTGACCGCGGACACCGGCACCTTCTGGTTCTTCAGCGCCGCGAGCGTCGAGGTGATCGTCAAGGTGCTGGACGGCCGGCTCCTGAACCAGTCCTTCTGGGTGTTCTATGGTGCACTGTCGAACGTGGAGTACACGATCACCGTCACCGACACCGCGAGCGGTCTCACCCGCCGCTACTTCAATCCCTTGGGCCAGCTGGCGAGCACCGCCGACACCAATGCCTTCGGCCCTCTCGGCGAGCTCTCCCTGCCGCCGATCGGGCCGGTGCCGCAGGCGGCTGCGGAGGCGCCTGGGCCGGCGGGCCCCGTGGAGACGGCCGAGGCGTCGTCAGCCTCGCCTTGCCAGGCAGGCCCCACCCGCGCCTGCCTCGCCGGCGGCCGGTTCGCCGTCAGGGCCGTATGGCGGGATTTCCAAGGGCGGACCGGCACGGGCATGGCGGTACCGCTGACCGACGACACCGGCTCCTTCTGGTTCTTCTCCGCCGACGACGTGGAGGTGGTCCTCAAGGTGATCGACGGGCGAGCGCTCAATGGCAAGTTCTGGGTCTTCTACGGTGCGCTCTCGGACGTCGAGTACACCTTGACCGTGACCGATACCGTGACGGGTGCCGTGCGCACCTATCAGAACCCGCTTGGCCGGCTGGCGAGCGTCGCCGACACCAACGCCTTTTAAGGCTCAATCACTTGCCTGCAACATGGCGTACCGCTGCCCTGGAACGCGCCGGGAGCGCGCCGCGACGACATTGCCTCGTGGGCCGGCCCCGACGGTTACAGCACAATCTCGAGAGTAGCTGCTTCGGTGTCGCCGACCGAGTGAACGGCGAGGACCGGATAATGGTGGCGATTCACCCAATCCTTCCAATACGGGTCGGCGAGGCGAGGGTCGTCCGCAAAGACGGCTTGTAGCTTGAGCTGTGCGTGTGCGGGGGCGGAAACGTCGATGTGGATGTGGGACGGAATCTTCCTCTCGCGCCCCCCCAGCCACAGGGGCTTGGGGTAACCGCCGGGACGAATCGTACGAAACTCGAAGCGCCCTTGCGCATCGGTGCTGAGCCACCCGGAGAGGCGCGCGTGCGGCTCGTCCATCGGTCGCTCACGGGTGTAGCTGCCAGCCGCGTCAGTCTGGTAGACATGGAGCTGAGCGCCTGCCAGCGGTCTGCCCTTGGTGTCGACGACGGTGCCGGTAACGATGAGCTTCGTTCCAGGTTCATCGGACGAGACGAGGGATAGCGAGCTCTCGGAGTTGCGTGCTGCTCCGCGCACGGCGGATGTGGCAAGCAAAATGGCAGCTGCGACGCACAGCAAGCTCCTCCTGTGCGCCAAGACATCGCTGCCATGGTCTGCACCGGGGCTTCTCCGTCGTGGTTGCCGTGGCACGTCTCCTGTCATGATCCAGCCTCTCCCTGATGTCAGTCGGACAGCGGGAGTCGCCGCGCCCGGCGGGCGCTCCGCTCGACATCGATCGTGATCCCGTTCGTATTCTACGCCCGGCGCAGTGAGCTGCGCGACGCCCCTCCCCAACATGTCGGCAGCGGCGCCCCATGCTAAGATTCACGAGCGACCCTACAAGTCAAGGGCCCGTTTTCCAGGAGACCTGCTCCGTGAGCTCCGAGCCTTTCTCCACGACTCTCGCGGCTGACCGCGATGCCATCCTCGACGAGGCGATCGGGTCGGCTCTCGCCTTCGAGGGCGATGGCGGCCACGTACTCGGGCGGTCGAACGCGGTGCGCGGCCGCGGACACGAGGTGAGCGCGATCCTGGCGGCGATGCGCCAGGAAAAGGCGGGGTTCGGTCCGCATCCCGAGTGCTTACCGCTCGCCGCCTCCGAGCTCGAAGCTCGCGGCCTGGCGATGGACGATCGCCTGAGGAAGCTGCTGGACCGCTACGATTTCTATCTCGTGAGCTTTGCCGTCACGCTGTTTCCCCGCGCCGGTTGGGCGTTCGACCGCCTCGAGTGCCAGGTGGCTTTCAACCCCGATGGGCCGCGGGACCGGCGCCCGCTGGCCCACGACATCTTTCCGGCGAGCGACTGGGAAACCTTGGCCCAGGCCAACATGAAGCTCGAGATCGGCGTCGGCGAGGATCTCGAGTTCCGAGTCAAGAAGAGCCTCGAGTTGGTTCCTGCCGGCGTCGACGTCAGCACCAAGCTGGCCGCGGGCGCCAGCTTCGTCTTTCCGCCGCGGGACTATGCGATCAAGCGTGCGCGTATCGTGAGCCGGGGCAAGGAGGACAGCGAGGTCTTCTGGCGGCTCGACGAGGCAAAATACTTCGAGGACGACGCTCCGCGCCTGGGCGTGATTCTCAAGCTGCCGCGCGGCGACAGGGCACTGTCCGTCACCGGCATGCTCGCCGCTTACCGCACCTTTCAGCTCCTGAGCGCCGACTTCCGTGACGTCGTGCGCTTCATGAGCGAGCGGGTGCGGCGTTTCTTCGAGGCGGGTGCGCCGCTGGTCGATCGCGGGGTTTGGGACCTCAGCGCTGACCTGGGGTCGTGAGCGGCGTCTCCCTCGAAGCTTGCGGCGAGGCCGGGCTGAGCACGACGGTCACGTGGGGTGACCACCCATTCTGTTGGCCTTCCATGAGGCTTTTGCTCCTGCTGCTCACGGCTTCGAAGGAGATCTGCCATTGGTGGTTCTGGGCGTCGGGCTGGATCTGCCATTGCGTTCCACCGTCAACAGTGCGTTGGTTCAGCAGCTCGCAGCTCGGGGAGCGGAGATAGCCGAGATGACTGGTGGAGCTTTGGCCGTCGGCCGACGAGCTGACGTCGATGCCTGCCAGGCCTTCGGGAAGCTTGGTGATCAGCTCGTGCCACAGGATGCTGACCGTGATCTCTTCGATCGGGCCGACGACCGAGCCGCTGATTGCGCCGCGCCATGTCGGGGTACGGTTCTTGACCCCTGGTTCCAGCGCCAGCCGCAGCAACGATGGTGCGTCACCGGCGAGCACGATGCCCGAGATCTCCCCTCGCAGCTGGCGGGACGAGCGGGGCCGCAGCAAGGGGACCAGTGCCACATCGCCCCTGTAGGCAGGCCCGGAAGGCGTTCTTTCGAGGCTGGCGAGGCAGCAGCCGCTGGGTAATACCAAGACCTCGCCGGGAACGGGCGTAGTGTCGGTGCCGATTCTGAAGGTGCCCAAGCTCCCGGGTGGCATCGTCGCGATCTTCACCACCTGTGGCCGCGTCAGGAGGTTGTTGAGCCGACGGTAGTCGGTGTGCTCCGATGGCTCTCCGCTGAAAGGCATCTTGACTCCGTGGTCGGGATCGACGGTGAAAGGCGGCGCCAGGAGCGGCACCGCCCGGCGGTCGACGAGCAAGACGGCGGCGGCAAACGAGGCCAGGCAGAGCGTGCGCCCAATCGTCCCATGCCTGGGGTGGGCGGGCGGTTCGGCGCCAAGCGGGACGCGTGCGGCAGCTCCGATCAGCGCCGACGTCATGGTCGCGCAGGCAAAGCTCAACAGGGCCGCCACCCCCAGACAGGTCGTGACGGGAGTGCCGACGGCCCGCAGTGGTAAGGCGAGCGCGGCGCCGATGGCGAGCGGCGGGCCCGTGGCGGCCGCCCACCACCACCCCACGATCTTCCCCGATCGCCGCAGCGGCCACAGGGAGTCGCGGTGGGCCTGCGCCTGGACAGCGCCAAGCAAGACCAGCAGCAAGGCTGCCGCCACGATGGCCAGCGGCCAGAACGCCACCTCGCTCACACAACTCGCACCCACCGCCTCGCCGGCCGCTGCCAGGACCAGCGCGGAGGCGATCCATGGCCAACCAGTTGCCGCGACTCGAACCCATCGACCCTCTCCGTGGAGAATGGCGTCGAGGCCGAAGGCACGAGCGCTGAACCAGCCGACCAGAGCCCCCAGGGGGAGAGCCAGCCCGACGGCGAGGGCGATTCCCCGCATCAGGTCCGTGCCCCAGTCTGCAAGCGAGCTCGACGTCGAGATCTGCGCGCTGACTTGGAACGCCAGGAGCGGCGCGACCAGCAACGCCCACATCAGCCCCCCTGTTGCGCCGAAGGCCGCCCCGAACTGGCGGCGCCGCTGCAGGTCGTCGCGGTGCTCCTTCTTGGCGATGCGCTCCGCGTTGCGCCGCGCTTGCCGACGCAGCCGCATGCCCAACCCGTGGACCACCCGCCCGGCGCGCTCCACCTGATAGATCGCATCCAGGGCGCGCTGGCGCGAGGCTGGAAGCGTCAGGCCCGCGGCGAGGGCGGCGACGTCGGTGTCGTCCCCCCGCCGGGCGATCGCACGCGCCGCGGTCTGCCGCACGCCGGCGGATGGATCGTCCAGGGCGAGCCGGCGGCAATCCTTGCGGAACCGGTCCCAGGCCGCGGGCAGGAGGCCCGCAGCCACGGCCGCGGCGCCGCGCCGACGATCGTCCGCCGCACCGAGCCAGGCAGCAACGAGATCGAGCGCAGGTCCGTTGCCGAAGCGCTCGGCCCAGTAGGCGAGGTGCTCGCTCTGACAGTAAAGAACGCTATGAAAGACGTACTCGATCTCGCGCTCGCCGAACCGGAAGTTGTCGCGCCACGGCTCGATCCACTCGCCGAGTATGCCGGGCTGGAGCAGTGCGGCGGGCTGGTCGCGCCACAGGGTGCCCTTGCTGTTGTCGTGCACCATGGCCTGCGCCTGGGTGAAGTAGCGGAAGCCGGCGTCCCGATTCATCCAATCCTGGAGGCGAAGAATGATCCGTTCGTGGACCAGCTCGTACCACGCGCCATCGGCTCGCGGCTGCCGGCGGACGATGTGCTCCAGCTCGAGGCGATCGAGGATCGGTTCGAGGGTGGCCTCGTCGGTCGCGAAGGGCTGCGCCAGCAGGTCGTGCAACGAGATCGGCCGCTTGGTGTTCTCATAGGTGATCAGGGTATTGAGGATCAGCCGCACCACCAGGTGCTGAGCCTCCGGGATCGCCGACGTGGCGCGGTCCAGGAAGCGTCCGAAGACCTGGTCGAACGAGCCGACCGACCGCAGGTCCAAGACCTCGATGCGGGGCGCCTTGTGCGGCTCCTCGCCCTCGGCGGCGCGGTCCACCGCGGCCTCGTACAGCTCCGAGCAGTAGATCTGGAGCAGCAGCGGATCGAAGCCGGAGCCTTCGAGGTAGTCGACGACCCGCGAGACGATGGCCGGGTCGTAGTCGACGCGCCCGGCGGCCAGCTGGGCGACGATGACCTGGCGCGCCCCGTAGGCGCTCAGGCGGCGCAGCCGAAATTCCGCGGTCGCGCCCGGCGGCAATGCGGCGCGCACCTCGTCGAGGACCGCCAGGTAGTCCTGGCGCAAGCTGAACACGATGCGCAGGTCGAGCCGCGGCTCGCCCGCGAGCACACGCAGCGCGGCGACGAACCGCTCCCGCTGCTGCGGCTTCTCGGCGAAGAGGATGAAGAACTCCTCGAACTGGTCGAGCGCCAGGACGAGCGGGCGCCCCGCCGCGGCGGCAAGAGCCAGGTGCTCCACGCCGGCATTCCCCCCGGCGCCGCCGGGAGGTCCGGCTGCGAGGAGAGCCTGCTCGAGGTCCGCCAGCGGATCGCGCAAGGTGCGCGCGTAGACCGTCTGGAAGCCGCGGCGCCGCAGCTCCGGCAGCACGCCGGCCTGCAGGAGGGAGGTCTTGCCGACGCCAGGCTCGGCAAAGAGCACCACCGTCTTCGCCGTGGCCACCTGTGCCAGCAGGTCCTGCACCTCGCGGTCGCGTCCCGCAAAGCTGCCGTGGTCCTCCTCGGTGTCGGAAAAGTAATCGAGGAACTTGAAGGGTCCGGCCTGCGGGTGCGGTTGCGGCGCGACCTGGGGGAGCGCCATGGTCTCAGCTTCCGCCCAGGCCCGCGCTCAGCTTTTCGACCAGGGCGCTCGGATCTCCCTGCAGCCAGGTGACCGGATAGTCGCGCCAGTAAGGATCGTCCTCTTCGCCCGGATTGCAAGCGAAGTAGATCGGGCGGGGACTGCGCTGCTCCAAGAGCCGCCGGGCGAGCCGCCGCGCCACGGGATCCCGCGGGCTGACGCCAAGGAACAACAGGCTGCGCCGCAGGGTCGGCTCCAGGTCGGACACCGGTTCCGTCAAGAGCGCCGAGATGGGCCGCGAGATCTTCTTGAACCGATCCCAGAGGTCCTCGTGGTCGGACTCGCTCAACACCAGCGACTCGGCGTGCTTGTAACTGCCCAAGACGTGCACGAGGAGCGGCCCGCCCTCGGAGCGCGGCACCGGCCGATCGACGCCGTCCACCACGCGCGCGCGCCCCTTGCCGTAGGCCGCCTCCAGCAAGCCGTCGAAATAGAGATAGAACACGGCGGGCACCGGCCAGGCGGCGATCCGCCGGAGGGCCAGGGGCGGTTGCTTGTTGGTGTAGGCGGCGCCGATGATGTCGATCAGCTTGTACCGGCGCTCCTCTCCTGCCTTGGCCAGGTGGTGCTCGCAGACCCAGGCGAGCGCCATGAGGTGCATCCAGTCACCGGCCCGCCGGCACAGCTGGTCGTCGTTCTCGCCGCGCTCGGCCGGGTAGGCGGCGGGCCTGCCCAGGAGGCGAGCGAGCTCGAGAGGCCCCGGAGGCTCCGCGTCCACCGCGGCGCCGGCGGTGCCGCGCGGGCGCGAGGCGGTGAGGAATCGGGATCCAACCACCGGTACGCAATAGCCGTGGCGCAAGAGGCGGACGAGGTCGGCGAGCTCCGCCTCGGGGAACGAGCCGGCGGGCGGCAGTGGCACCTCTTCCTGGAGCGCGGCAGCAGCCGGCAGCGTGGTCGGGTCGAAGAGCTGCTCGTGCCCGGAGAGCAGGTAGATCACCGGAGTGAGGAACAGGCGCGCCGGAGACTGCTCGCTGGTGGCTTCGAACATCTCCCGGCGCGCCTGGCCCAGCGCCAGGTCGATGCGGCCCGGAGGCGGCACAGCGGCCTCCTGCCAGGCATCGGCCTGGCGTGCAGCGCCACCGCCGATGCCCTGGAAGAGGTAGTGATACATCCGGTCGGCGAAGTCGATCGCGGCGTCGTCGCCGATCTCCCAGCGCATGGCCACCACCGCGGGAACGAAGCGCAGCAGGGCAGCCCCAAGGCTGCTCAGGCTACGCCGCTCGCCGTCGAGCTGGGCGCCGTAGCAACAGTTGAGCACGGCGAGACGGACGCCGCTCGCGGCGAACAGGTTGGCGAAAACGTCGGCATAGACCCACGCCGGCCCGCCGCCCTCGTTGTTGAGCAGGATGAGTGGGCTGCCGCTCTCGCCCCGATCGCCATGGCCGGCATAGTGGACGACGTCCCAACGCTCGCGGCGCAGCTCCTGCGCCAGGCGGGAGGGTGTGACCCGGCCGTCAAGCCGCTGGAGATCCACCTGTCCGGCGAGCGATCCGAGGGTGAGCTGCAAGCGGTTCCACTCGCGCTCGACGTCGAGGTTCGATCCCAGCGGCAGGACGGCGAGGATGCGCACGGGTCCGGCCGGCCGCGGTGCGATGACGGGAGGCGGCAGGGTCCGCGGGCCGTCGCCGGCCGCCGGATCTTCGGCGGCAGCCGCGAGCGGCACCCGCGTGACGATGTAGTCGGGGTGGGCGGCAATGAAGGAAGCCCCGCTGGCGCCCTCGCGGTACAGCGCTTCCCAGGGCAGGTCTTCGAGCTCGACCGGAAGGAACAGCTTGAGCTGTATGCTGGATGCACCCGGAGCCTGGATCAGCCGGCTGAAAAGCCGGCCCACCTTCCCGGACATCAGCCCGGACCACAGGTGGACGCCGAGGTCGCGGAGGTCCTCGAGCCGCGCGCTGTTCTGGTCGAGGTCGCGCAGGATTCGCAGGAAGCGGGGAAAGGCGCGGTCGAAACCGAAATCGTCGCGCTCCTGATCGGCGCCATGCCGCAGCTCGACGACGAAGACCTGGCGCTCGGCGTCCTTGCGCAGGTAGAACTCGAAGGGGATTTGCGTCATCACACGATCCGGGTGGCGTAGGCGCCGTCTGGTGCCGGGAACTTGATCAATAGTTTACTCGCGAAATGGAAGCCACGAAAGGCGGGTCGATGCCTTAACAGGTGCAGGCATAGAGATATATCAATGTGTGACGCCGGGCACCGCCACCCTGGATCGCCCGATCCACTCGGATGTGAAGAGGTTGAACAGCCGGAGGCGCGGCTCGCCGCGGTCGGCGCGAGCCGGCCGGCGGGCAGAGGGTTCCGATCCGGGTCCGAGGCATCTACCGCGGCGGAATGGCTCCCCACAGGGCTGCCAGGCCCAGGGCCAGGCAGCAGGCGCAGGACGCCGCGCGCGCCACGCGGTCCGGGATGCGCCGCCGGACGCTCACGCCTAAGGTCATCGCCAGGGCGCCCTTGGTGCACAGCGCGCAAGCGCCCCCCAGCCAGACCAGGCCAGGCGCCTTGGTTCCCGCCGCGAGCGCGGCGGCAGAGATCTGTCCGGGATCGCCCCATTCGCAAAAGAAGATCGCCGAGAAAGCCAGGAGGACACTGCTCCGCGGCCCTGCCCGATCGCCGCCCCGGGGCGGCGCCTTGCGTTCGGCGCGCCACACGAAGGCGGCGGCAAGCAGCAGCGTGACCGCGCTGCAAGCGTTCGTCCACCGCATCGGCAAGGAGGCGAGCAGCTGGCCTGAGAGCACGGCGACCAGCATCTTGATCATGAAGGCGGCGGCGATGCCGCACGCCGCCGCGGCCGGCTGCAAACGGACGGCCAGGGAAGAAATGGTCAGGATCGACTTGTCACCGACCAGCTCGCTCGCCAGCACGGTCGAGTAGGTGATCAGCAGCAGGCGAGCCGCACCGTGCCAGGTCACCAGCCCGCTCCCGGGAAGACCGGCCGAGCACAGCCGGTCAGAAGCCCGTCCCGCTCGCCGGCAGACCCTGGCTGGGCGCGACGAAGTCGTTGCTGACAATGGTGAAGACGGCTGCCCGGTTGCCCACTCCGCCCGGTGTCAGCTGCACCACCAGGTCCGCTTCGGCGCCAGGTGCCAGCGTCGCCGGCAAGGCCACGCCGCCGGCGCTGAAATCCGCGCTGCCGGAGGTGCGCGTGATGCTCAAGATGTCGAGGGGGTTGCTGCCGACATTGTAAAGCCGCGCCGTCAGCGAGGCACTGGTGCCGCTCGCGAGCCGGCCAAAGGCGAGGCTGGCGACGATCGCCAGGCGCGGGCCGGGCGCGGTCTCCAGCTCCCAGGCGCTGCGGCCGTAGGTCCCGACACGTAGCAGCGATGGGCTGGGCAACGAGTCGAGCGCCAGCGCGGTGCTGCGTACTCTCGGCAATCCGACGCCAAGCACGTGCCAGCTCGCTCCGAGATCGATCGTCTGCAGCACGCCCGCGTCGCAGCACATGAGAATCGAATGCAGCACGTCGCCGAAGCTGTGATCGGCCCAGCTCACGCCGTCGGCGGAGCTGAAGATGGAGCCGAAATCGCCGACCGCGACAAATTCGCTGCCGCTCCAGGCCAGGTCGTTGAGCCGCCGTCCCGTGGGTGCGGCACGCACGGTCCAGACGTCACCGTCGGGTGAGGTGAGCACGCCGCCGGTGTTGAGCACGGCGACGAAGAGGCTGCCCGATCGGGCCACGCCGCTGATCTGTGCCCCGGTGCCGCTGGGGCGCACCGTCCAGCTGGCGCCGTCGGGTGAGCTGATCATCGCTCCGTTCAGGCCGCCTGCCACGATACGGTTCCCGGAGGCGGCGACGCACCCCAGGTTCTCGGCGGTGCCGGAGGCGCGCACGGTCCAGGCAAGCCCGTCGGGAGAGGTGAGCACGGTCCCGCCGTAGCCCACGGCGATGAACTCGTTGGCCCACCACGTCACGGCGAGCAGTGCATGCCCCCCCGGCACGGCCTGCGGGAGCCAGTGGATGCCGTCGGTGGAGGTGTACACCTGGGCCACCGAGGCGGAGGTCACCACGTAGCGGAAGCCGGAATAGGCCACCCCCTGAAGAGCCTCCCCGGATGGGCCGGTCTTGCGCACCGTCCAGTTGCTGGCATCGGGAGAGGTGAGGATGACGCCGCCAAGGCCAACGGCGACGAACTGGCCTCCACCCCAGACGACTGCCGCCAAGGTGCTGGCGGTGCCCGAGACGTGCGCGGTCCAGACCGCACCGTCCGGCGAGCTGAGGACGGTGCCGAACAGCCCCACGGCCACGATCGAACCAGGCCCCGAGCAGGCGCCGAACAATCCCACCGACGGGTCGGCATCGATGGCCACCGAGCTCACCGGCAAGTCGGGAAGGTTCTCGGTCACCGGGCCACCGTCGGTGCCGCTGATGTCGTTCCAGGAGGCACCGTCGTTGTCGGTCAGGTAGACATGCCGGGTGCGGTTGGTGGGAGGGATGCCGGTCACGCCGTCGTAGCCGACGACCACCCGCGACGGGTTGGATGGATCGACTGCAATGGTGGCGGCCGAGCGCCCGGCCGGCAAGCCGGCCGAGAACGTGGTCCAGGTCGAAGCCGCTCCGGCGAGCGCATCATGAGTGCGGGCCACCGCGCCATCGGCAAGCCCGACCCAGACGGTGCTGGAATCGAGCGCGGCGATCGAGATCGATTGCACTTCGGCGGCGAAGGTGTGCATGAGGAGAAACGAGTTGCCCGAGTCGGTGCTCTGGTACAGGTCATTGCCGACGGCGAGGGCGTACACCACGGCGCTCCGGTTGGGATCGACCGCCAGCCGGTGCACGTGTCCCGCCAGCCCACCGCCCTTCCAGCTTGCACCGGCGTCGGTGGTGCGAATGTATCCGCTGTCGTCCGAGCCATAGCACCGCTGGGGGTCGTGCGCGTCGACCGCCACCGGGCCGCCGTCGCCATCGATGCCCAGGTGCCAGTCCCGGCCGGCGAAGGCGGGCCGCCGCTCGACGGTACCCGTATCCTGGCAACCGCCGTAGGTGTAGCGGTTGCTGTCGTCGCTGCCGCGGCCGATGTCTATGCCATAGAACAAATTGGTGCCGATGCCCTCGTTGAGGTTGGTGAAGGTGATACCGCCGTCGGCGCTCGTGGCGATGCCGCCGTCGGTGCCCACGTAGAAGCGGGTCGGCTGTCCCGACCAGTGGCTCTGGGGACTGAACACCAGCGCGTGGTGGTCCCAGTGAATCTTGAAGCGTGAGATTGCAGGGATGCCGAAGGTGTTGCCACCGTCGGTGGAAAGGTACAGCTCCTGGAACCCTAGGTAGACCCGGCTGGCGTTGCGGGGATCGACTCCCAGAGTCTGGTCGTAGCCCAGCTGAGCGCCGCCATTCTGGTCGGCGCAAGTGGCGCCGGCGAGCAGCTCGCTCCACGTGGCGCCCCCGTTGACCGACTTGAAGAGGCCGCGATGGGGATTAGCCTGCACGTACGCATACAGGGTCTGAGCATCGGGCTGTGTCGATTGGGCGAAGGCGACGAAGGCGTAGGTGCCGGCAGCCGGAGCGCCCGCATTGGCGAACAGGTTGGTCGGGAAGGTGACGCCGGCATCCGTGGAGCGGAACAGTCCCATGCCGCTGACCGCGGCCAGGACGGTGGTGGCCGGCGAGGCCGTGTCGAGCCGGAGCCCGGTGACGTCGCCGGACAGGACCGGTGCGTCGTTGTCGAAATGCGGCGCGTTGTTGCCAAAGTGGAGCCCGCCGTCGACGGAGCGGAAGAGCCCGAAGTCGGTCGCCACCAGCAGGACATCGGAGGCCGGCAACACGATGCGGTAGATGTCGCGCCCAGAGAACAACGCGCTGTCGAGCAGGATCCAGGTTTCGCCGCCGTCGGTCGACTTGAACAGACCCATGCTGGTGAACGTGGATGTGCCGGCATAGACCGTCGACGAGTCGCCGGGGTCGAGGGCCACGGCGGAAATGGCCTCGCTCACCAGTGCGTCCATCTTGGGTTGCCAGCTCGTCCCCCCGTCCGTCGACTTCCAGACCCCGCCCGACAGCGCGGCGATGTAGATGATTCGATCGGTCCCGCCCGCAGGATCGATCGCAATGTCGCTGACCAGGCCAGAGACCGGCCCGGAACCCTGGTAGATCTGCTCGGCATCGATGCGCAACGGCGCCGGCCCGATCGAGACCCATTGCGCGCCCACCACGCCCACGGCGCCCGGAGCGCCTGGCAGCATGGCGGCTGCGGGGGCGCCCGGCGCCGGCAAACGGTGGCGCGCGCGCGCCCGCCGCGCCGCAACCATCCGCATCCCCCGCACGTGCAGGATTCCCTGGCGCCGCAGGTCGGCCCGCAGCACACCCGCGGCGTCGGTGTAGGAACGCCGCAGCTCCTGCTCGCGCTCCCTTCGGATCTCGTGCTCGCGCTGGTTGTTGCCGCGGGTCTCCTCGGGCATGGCGCTCTCCTTGCGCTGGTCGATACGCCAGTCGGCGGACGCGGCCGCGAACCATGCGGGCGCCGGTACGCGTTCCAGCTGGCAGTCATTTGCTACTGTTCTTTGTCGATGAGACTACGCGCGGAAAATGAGCGCGTCAACGATGTCAGCGCATGGCCATGAGACTATGCGGGTCGGCCCTCACACGGCCGCATGACCCTGGTCCACGCGGGAGTGGTTTCGCCACGCGCTCGAAGCACGGCTCGCCCGGTAGGGGGGCCATGAGCGCCGACGCCTGCCGCACGCTTGACGCCAAGAGCGAAGGAGGCGATGAGCGCCAGGGATCAGGCGCTGGTGCCCCGCTCGCTCGGGCTGTGGTATATGACGCCGCATGGCGCCCCGTGCCACCGCGCCACCGCCCACCTCCACCGCCCGCTCTCGCGCGCGCAGGGTCCTCGACCGCAAGCCCCGTCCCCAGGGGTGGCGCACCACGGACGAGGAAGAGATCGAGCGCCGCCGGGCGCGGGCGGCAAGCGAGCCGATCGAGATCGAGGCGGTCGAACCTGATGAGCCTGCCTTCGGCACCTATCGCGTGGGCTCGGAAGGCGGCGGCCTCTACCTCGTCGAGATCCGCACGCTCTCCGAGCGTGACAATTCCTGCGACTGTCCCGATTTCCAGATCAACGGCCTGGGCACCTGCAAGCATGTCGAAGCGGTGCTTGCCCGCTCGCGGCGACGGGCCGCGCCGCGCCGTGGGCGCGAGCACGGGCGGTCTTTACCGCCGGCACCGGCGGCGCCCGGCGGCCGGAGCGGCCGAGTCGAGGTCTTCTTGCGGCGCCGCGTCGAACCGGCCCAGGTCCAGGTGCAGTGGCCGGTCGCCGGCGCAAGCCCCGGCGCCGGCAGCGCCGTGCGTGCCTTGCTCGCGCCCTACTTCCGCGCCGACGGACAGCTCAAGGGCAACCCGCTGACTGCCCTCGGCGTCCTGGCCCGCCGGCTGGCGGAGGCGCCCCCGCGCGTGCGGCGGCTGGTGCGGCTCTCTCACCACCTGCAACCCTGGATCGAGGAGAAGCGGCGCCTTGCCGCACGCGACACTGCGAAACGCCGCTTCCTCGCCGACGTCGGGGCGGCCCGGCGGAGCCTGGACCTCGTCCGTCTTCCTCTCTACCCTTACCAGCAGGAAGGCATGCTCCACCTCGCCTTCACCGAGAGGGCGCTGCTCGCCGACGAGATGGGCCTCGGCAAGACGGTCCAGGCGGTTGCGGCCTGCGAGCTGCTGCGACAGATCCGCGGTGTCGAGCGTGTGCTGGTGGTCAGCCCCGCCTCGCTGAAGGCCGAATGGCAGGAGCAGATCGAGAAGTTCATCGGCCTGCCGGTGCGGCTGATCCAGGGGCCGCGGGCGTTGCGCCTTCGCCAGTACGGCCCGGGCTCCTTCTTCTATCTCGTCAACTACGAGCAGGTGCTGATCGACGGCGACGACCTCATGCAACTGCTGGCCCCCGACGTGATCATCCTCGACGAGGCGCAACGCATCAAGAACTGGCAGACGAAGACCGCTCAGGCCGTCAAGCGCCTCCGCAGCCCGTATGCGTTCGTGCTCACCGGCACGCCGCTCGAGAACCGCATCGACGAGCTTTACTCGATCGTTCAGTTCATCGACCCGGCCATCCTTGGTCCGCTCTTCCGCTTCAACCGCGAGTTCTACACGCTTGACGCGCGCGGGCGCCCCGAGGGACTGAAGAACCTGGGCGAGCTCCACCGGCGGCTGCGCCCGGTCCTGCTGCGGCGCCGCAAGGACGAGGTCGAGGACCAGCTGCCGGAGCGGACGGTCAATAGCTACTTCGTGGCGATGGAGCCGGAGCAGGCTGCCCGCTACCAGGAATACGAGCGCAAGGTCGCGATCCTCCTCGATCTCGCGCGCCGGCGCCCGCTCACTCCGGAAGAGCTCGACGACCTCCAAAAGTGGCTGGCTTGCATGCGGATGCTCTGCGACACCCCGTACATTCTCGACTCGGACTGCCGGGTCTGCCCCAAGCTTCCCGAGCTCGCGGAGATCCTGGGCGAACTGCTGGCTGACGCGAAGACCAAGATCCTCATCTTCTCCGAGTGGCAGCGCATGCTCGAGCTGGTGCGCGAGCTCGCCGAGGAGATGGAGGTCGCCTTCGCCTGGCACACCGGCACCGTGCCGCAGGCGCAGCGCCGCCACGAGATCCGGCGCTTCAAGGACGACCCGGGCTGCCGGCTCTTCCTCTCGACGGACTGCGGCGGCCTCGGCCTCAACCTCCAAGCGGCGCGAGTGGTCATCAACCTTGACCTGCCATGGAACCCGGCGAAGCTCGAACAGCGGATCGCCCGTGCTTGGCGCAAGCATCAGACCCGGCCGGTGAGCGTGATCAACCTGGTGACCGAAGGCAGCATCGAGCACCGCATGCTGCCCCTGCTCGCTCAAAAGCAGTCTCTCGCCGACGGTGTGCTCGATGGCCGCGGCGACCTCGACTCGATCGTTCTGCCGTCGGGCCACACCGCCTTCATGGAGCGGCTCGCTTCGCTCATGGGCAGAGTCGAGCCGCCGGCAGCCGCGGGTGCCGCCATGCCCCGTGCCCAGGCGCCGTCTCCCGCCGCGGTCGCGCCGCCCGATGGCGCCGAGGCGAAATCGCCAGCCGAGCCGGCCGAGCCGGCAGCGCCGGCCGAGCCGGCAGCGCCGGCCGAGCGCCTACGCGACGAGCTCGCGGCAGCTTACGGCAACCGCCTGCTGCTGCTCGAGCTCTGGGCAGAACCGGTGCGCGCCGGCGGTACGATCGTGGCTGTCCTCGATCAGGCCGGCGCCGCGGAGCGCGACGCCATCGCGGCTGCCCTGCACCGCAGCTTCGGCGAGGCGGCGCCGCCTCCCGCTGTGGAGGTTCTTGACCGTGCGGCCTTCGCCGCGATCGAGCGCCTGCTGGCAGCAGGCCTGCTGGCGCACACCGCCGCTGGCCGCCGGCTCCTCCATCGCGCCGCCTCGCTCGAGGGCCGGTCCGGCGAGGAGCGCCGCCGCAGGCTCGAGCAGGCGCGCGAGCTTCTCGAGCAGGCGCGGCGCAAGGTGCACATGGCCGCCGTGCTCGCCGGCGGCGGATTCCCTTTGGAGGCGCTGGCGCCGCTGCGCGAGGGCATCGAGATCGGCCTGCGCGCGATGGTGCTGGCCACCGCAACCGCCGAGGCGGGTGAAGTTGCGACCGCCTCGCGGGAGGTGCCCATGACGTGGATCGAAGCCCAGCGTGAGCGCTTCGATGCCAGCGGCCTCGACTCCGCAGCGGTCCAGTTGGTGGCGCGGCTGCGCAGCGGTCCCGAAACCTTGCTGGGCGTCGGCGAAGACGAAGCGCGCTCCTGGGTCGAAGACGGCCAACGGCTCGCCGGGTGCATCGCCGCGACGCTCGACCGAGCCATCTCGCGCCCGGATTAGCGGCGGTAGGTCATGCCGTTCGGCATCGAGCACCCTAGCAGCGCCTTGGGCGGTGCCGTGGGGCGGTAGCCAGGCACCCCGCGCGCCTCCCGCCGCCGCTTGCAAGCTAACTCAGCAAGACGAAACTACTTGACACCTGTTGGATTTGTATGCGAAGTTTCAACTCTTAGAATCCCTTTGGGGGTTCAGGGACGAGGACCCCCGCCGCGGGTGTCCCGGGCCTCCGCCGGGTAGCGGGCCGGCGGTGCTCCAAATGGAAGAGATCGCGATGATAACAGTCGGCAAGCCCTACCAAGACCTCGACCTGCAGGAGCTGTCTCGGCTGCGGGTGCTGCCGTTCCTCAGCCGCGTGCTCCTCTACCTCGTGCTGCTGGTGCCGGCCGCGCTGCTGGCGCTCTCCTCCGCGCCGGCGCCGGCGCTCGCCGGCATCGTCCTCGTGGGGCTGATCTATGCCCACGGCGTCGAGCTGCAACACCAGGCCCTGCACAACTCGGCCTTCCCGAGCAAATCCTGGAACCGCTTCGTGGGGTTCCTGCTCGGGCTGCCCATGCTGGTGTCGTTCTCCGACTACCAGCACAGCCACCTGCGGCACCATCGCCTGCTCGGCACCAGGGACGATCGCGAGTTCTTCAACTACGGCTACGACCGCCTGACCTCGCTGCGGCCCCTGCTCATGCACCTCTTCATGCTCCGCCACTACCGCGACGTCTCGCGCTTCATCGCCGGGGCGGCGGTGGGCAGGACCAAGCCGGACATCAAGCCCGAGGCGGCGGGGAAGATCCGCACCGAGTACCAGCTCATGGCGCTGGCCATCGTCATCGCCGCCGCGCTCTCGGTGGCCTTCCACAGCACGGCCGCCCTCAAGCTCTGGCTGCTCCCCTTGCTGATCGCCATCCCCGCGCATGCGTTGATCGAGCTGCCGGAGCACTGGGGGGAGGACCACGATTCCCTCGACGTTCGCCACAACACGCGCACCATCTCGGCCGGCTGGTTCGCCTCCTGGTACACCAACGGCAACAACTTCCACATCGAGCATCACTGGCTGCCCTCGGTGCCGAACCACCGGTTCCGCGAGCTGCACTCTCGGATCCGTGACGAGATCGAGCCCGACGCCGGCTATGGGGCCTTCTACCGGCAGTTTCTTGCCGAGCTCTACCACAACACGTTCTCGCGCGGCCCGCGCGGCGGCGGCAACCTGAAGGACACCACCACAGCCTGAAGAGATGCGCCACGAGGGAACGGCCGCAACTTCATCCGGCTCCGCATCGAGCCTGGTCGAGCTGCTGTCGAGCTGGGCCGCGACGCGGCCCGAGCAGGTCGTCTACACCTTCCTCGACGGCGCGGGGCAAAACCCGGCCACGGTGAGCTTCGCGGCGCTGGACCGGCAGGCGCGCGCGGTGGCGGCGCTCCTTGGCGAGGACGCGGCAGGGGAGCGTGCGCTGCTGCTCTACCCGCCGGGTCTCGACTTCATCGTCGCCTTCCTGGGCTGCCTCTATGCGCGGACCATCGCCGTTCCTGCCTATCCGCCGCGTCCCGGGCGCGGCCTCGATCGCCTGCGCGGGATCGCGGTGGATTGCGGGGCGAGCGTGGTGCTGACCACGGCGGCGTCGCGTGCCGGCGTTCGCGCCATCGCCGGGCAGCTGCCCGAGCTCGCCGGCGCCCGCTTCCTCGCCACCGACGAGCTGCCGAGGGGCGCGCCGGCGCCGCGGCCGGAGCGGCTGCCGGCCGGCTTCGAAACGGCATTCCTGCAGTACACGTCCGGCTCCACCGCCGACCCCAAGGGCGTCGCCGTCACCCACGACAACCTCCTGCACAACGAGGAGATGATCCGCCGCGCGTTCGAGCAGGACGAGCGCTCGGTGGTGGTCGGCTGGCTGCCGCTGTACCACGACATGGGACTCATCGGGAACGTCCTGCAGCCGCTCTACCTGGGAGCGCAGGCGGTGCTGATGTCGCCGCTCAGCTTCCTGCAGCGGCCTCGGCGCTGGCTCGAGGCCATCACCCGCTACCGCGCGACGACCAGCGGGGGACCGAACTTCGCCTACGAGCTGTGCGTGCGCCGGATCGGCGCCACGGACCGCGGCAGCCTGGACTTGAGCAGCTGGCGGGTGGCTTTCAACGGCGCCGAGCCGGTGCGGGCACGGACGCTGGCGGCCTTCGCCGAGGCTTTCGCCGGCTGCGGCTTCCGGCAGGAGGCCTTCTATCCTTGCTACGGCCTCGCCGAGGCCACCCTGTTCGCCACCGGCGGCGCGGCGGGAGCGGCGCCGCTCGTCTCGCGGTTCGTCGCGACGGCGCTCGAGGAGAACCGCGTCGTGGCCGCGGCGGCGGCAGCCGGGAGCCGGCCGCTGGTGAGCTGCGGGCATCCCTGGATGGGGCAGGAGGTGGCGGTCGTCGAGCCCGCATCGCGGCGGCGCTGCGCTGCCGACCAGGTGGGCGAGATCTGGCTCGCCGGCCCGAGCGTGGCGCAAGGCTACTGGGGCCGCGAGGAGACGACCGCCGAGGAGTTCCGCGGCCGCCTGGCCGGCGAGCCCGCGTCCGGCCCGTTCCTGCGCACCGGGGACCTGGGCTTCCTCCGCGACGGCGAGCTGTTCGTCACCGGCCGCGCGAAGGAGCTCATCATCCTGGGTGGGCGCAACCTCTACCCCCAGGACGTCGAGCTGGCGGCCGAAAGCGCCCACGCGGCGCTGCGCCCGGGCCGCGGGGCGGCCTTTGGCGTCGAGGTCGAGGGCGAGGAGCGGTTGGTGATCGCCTGGGAGCTGGACCGGCATGCCGCCGTGGACGTCGAGCAGGTCGCCGGGCTCGTCCGCAGCGCCGTGTCCGAGGGGCTGGAAGCCGCGGTCCACGAGGTCGTGTTCCTGGCCGCCGGCACCCTGCCGAAGACCTCGAGCGGGAAGATCCGCCGCCGCGCCTGCGCCGCCGCGTGGCTCGCGGGCCGGCTGGAGATCGCGGGGCGGAGCTCCGGAGCGATGGGGGAGGGGAGCGCGTGGGAGGGAGCCGGCGAGGATGCGCGCCGGCCGCCGCCTGCGGACCGCGCGACGCTCCTTGCCCTGGCTCCAGCCGCGCGGCGGGCGGCGGTCCTCGCGTGGCTGCGCGCCGAGGTGGCGCGGGCGGCGCGGGTGCCGCTCGCTCTCGTCGTGCCCGGCGAGCCGCTGCCTCGCCTGGGCCTCGAGTCGTTGTCGGCGGTCCAGCTCGCGCAGCGCCTGGAAGCGGCGCTCGGGATCGCCGTCCCCCTCGCCGACCTGCTCGGCGAGCTCGACCTCGGCGCGCTTGCCGAGCATCTCCTCGAGCGGCTGGAGGCGCCGTCTCCGGGCGGCGCGCCCCCCCTGGCGCCGGCGCCCGCCGCGGACCCGGCCGCCGCGGCCGAGGCGCCGCTCTCCCACGGCCAGCAGGGGCTCTGGTTCCTGGACCGCCTGGCGCCCGAGAGCGGGCCCTACCACATCGCGGCGGCAGCAAGCGTCAGGCCGGCGCGGCCGGGCGGCCCCGGGTTGGATGAAGCCGCCTTGCGGCGCGCCCTCGACCGGCTGGCCGAGCGTCACCCGGTCCTGCGGACGACCTTCGTCGAGCGGGGCGGCGAGCCCGTGCAGCAGGTGCACCCGTCCCTGCGCCCGGGCTTTTGGGTGGCCGACGCCGCGGGCCTCCGCGATGCCGAGCTGCTGGCGCGCCTGGAACACGAGGCGTACCGGCCCTTCGATCTCGCGGCGGGGCCGCTCGTGCGCATCGCCCTGTTCCGGCGCGGCCCCGAAGAGAGTGTCCTGCTGCTCGCCGTGCACCACATCGTGGCCGACTTCTGGACCCTCGCCGTGCTGGTGCGGGAGCTCGCGGCCTGCTACCGCGGGCTGCCGCTGCCGCCGCTGCTGCTCACCCACGGCGACCACGTGCGCTGGCAGACCGCGGCGTTGGCAGGGGCCGAGGGCGAGCGGCTGGAGGCCTTTTGGCGCCAGCGGCTGGCGCCGCCGCTGCCGGAGCTCGCCCTGCCCACCGACCGTCCCCGCCCGCCGGTGCAAGGCTACCGCGGCGGCGCCGAGCTGGTGCGCCTCGGACCGGCAGCGTCCGAGCAGGCGGCGGGCCTGGCGCGCGCCGCCGGCGCCACCCTCTTTGCCACCCTGCTGACCGGCTTCATGACGCTGCTTCACCGCACCACCGGCCAGGAGGACCTGGTGGTGGGGTCGCCGGCCGCTTGCCGCCGGCGGCCGGAGCTCTCAGGCGTTGCCGGTTACCTCGTGAACCCGCTGCCGCTGCGCGGCGACCTCTCCGGCGCGCCGACGTTCGCCGCCGCTTTGGAGCGGGTGCGGCGGGAGACGCTCGCCGCCCTCGAGCACCAGGAGTACCCCTTCGTGCTGCTGGCCGAGCGCCTGCAGCCGTGGCGCGACCTCAGCCGCGCTCCCCTGCTGCAGGCGATGTTCGTGCTGCAGCGGACCGAGCGCCCGGAGCAGTCCGGGCTCGCCGCCTGGGCTCTCGGCCTGGGCGGCGCCCGGCTCGGCTTCGCCGACCTCGTCCTCGAGTCCCGCGAGCTGCCGGTGCGCTTCTCGCCCTTCGACCTGGTGCTGCGCATGGCGGAGGTGGACGGCAGCCTGGTGGCGTCCCTGCAGTACGTCTCGGCGCTGTTCGATGCCGCGACCGTGCGCCGCATGCTCGGCCACCTGCGCGAGCTGCTGGCCGGAGCCGCCGCCGCTCCCGGGCGGCAGCTCGGCTCGCTTGCCCTGTTGAGCGCGCCCGAGCGCGCCCAGCTGGTGACGGAATGGAACGCCACCGGCGCCGTCTTCGACCTGGATGTCTGCCTGCATGGGCTGATCGAGGCGCAGGCCGAGCGCACGCCCGAGGCGGCGGCGGTGACCGGCGCGCCCGGCGGCGAGACGCTCAGCTACGCCGCGCTCGACGCCCGCGCCAACCGCCTCGCCCACCGCCTGCGCGCCCTGGGCGTGGGTCCGGAGGTGGTGGTGGGGATCGCCGCCGAGCGCTCGCCCGCCATGGTGGTCGGCCTGCTCGCCGTGCTCAAGGCGGGAGGGGCCTACCTGCCCATCGATCCCGACCAGCCCGTGGAGCGGTTGGCGTTCGTGCTCGCGGACGCCGGGTGCGCGGTGCTGCTCTGCGACGAGGAGCTGGCCGGCCGGCTGCCGCCCCACGGCGCCCCCACCGTCCCGCTCGACGCCGCGAGCCCGGTTCTCGCGGCCCTGCCGGCGAGCCGGCCGCGGGTCGCGGTCCATCCCGAGAACCTGGCCTACGTCATCTACACCTCCGGCTCCACCGGCCGACCCAAGGGAGTCGAGATCCGCCACCGCGCGGCGGTCAACTACGTGCGCGCCATGGCGGAGCGGCCGGGCCTGAGAGCCGGCGACGTGATCCTGGCACTGACCAATCTCGCTTTCGACATCGCGCTCACCGAGCTGCTGCTCCCCCTGACGGTAGGGGCCTGCGTCGCGCTGGTCAGCCGCCGCGCCGCCGGCGAGGCGGCGCTGCTCGGGGCGGCGATCGAGGCCGCCGGTCCGAGCTGCATCCAGGCGACGCCCGCGACCTGGGCGCTGCTGGTGGACGGAGGTTGGCGGGGGCGGCCTGGCCTCAAGGTCCTGTGCGGCGGCGAGGCACTGCCGCGGGCGCTGGCAGAACGGTTGCTGGCGCTGGCGGCCGAGGTGTGGAACGTCTATGGTCCCACCGAGACCACGGTCTGGTCGGCGCTGCTGCGGGTCGGCCCCGGCGAGGGGCCGGTGCCGCTGGGCCTGCCGCTGGCCAACACCACCTGCCACCTGCTGGCGCGGCACGACGCCCTGGCGCCCATCGGGGTGGCTGGCGAGCTGGCGATCGGCGGCGAGGGCCTGGCGCGCGGCTACCGCGGCCGGCCTGACTTGACCGCCGAGCGCTTCACGCCCGACCCGTTCGGCGAACCCGGGGCGCGCCTCTACCGCACGGGCGACCTGGCGCGCCGGCTGCCGGACGGCACCCTGGAGTTCCTCGGCCGCCGCGACCACCAGGTCAAGATCCGCGGCTTCCGCATCGAGCCGGGGGAGGTCGAGGCGGCCCTGCGGGCGCACCCGGACGTGCGCGACGCCGTGGTGGTCGGGCAAACCGATCCGGCGGGCGATCGCCGGCTGGTGGCCTACGTGGTGCCGCGCGACGGCCTCTCGCCGGCGCCGGCCGACCTGTCCCGGCACGTGCGAGGCATCCTCCCCGCGTACATGGTGCCGTCGCGCTTCGTGCCGCTCGCCGCGCTGCCCGTCAACGCCAACGGCAAGGTGGACCGCGCGGCGCTGCCGCTTGGCGGCGGCCTGGCGCCGGGAGCGGACTTCGTCCCTCCCCGCTCGGCGCTCGAAGCGAGCCTGGCGGCGATCTGGGAGCGGGTGCTGGGCGTCGAGCGGGTGGGCGTCAACGACGACTTCTTCGCCCTGGGCGGCCACTCGCTGAAGGCGACCCGGGTGGTCGCCTCGCTGCGCGACACCTTCGGGGTGGAGCTGTCGGTGCGGAGCCTCTTCGAGGCGCCCACGGTGGCGCGCCAGGCGGTGGCCATGGTCGAGGCGCTCGCCGACGCCGCGGGCGCCGCCCACCGCATCCGCCCGCGGCCGGTTGGCACGGACCCGCTGCCGCTCTCGTTCGCGCAGGAGCGGCTCTGGCTGCTCGACCAGCTGCATCCCGGCAGCCCGGCCTACAACCTGCCGGTCGCCTTTCGCCTGCGCGGCCAGCTCGGCGCCGGCCGGCTCGCGCGCTGCCTCGCGGCGATCGTGCTCCGGCACGAGGTCCTGCGCACCACCTTCGCCATCGTGGCAGGCCGCCCCGTCCAGGTCGTCGGCGAGGCGGCCGGCCCGCCGCTGGCGGTGGTCGACCTCGGCGGCCTGCCGCCGCCGGCCCGGGCGACGGCGGTCGCGCGCCGGGTGGGCGAGGCGGCGCGGCGCCCCTTTCCCCTCGATCGCGGGCCGCTGATCCGCGCCCTGCTGCTGCGCCTGACCGACCAGGAGCACGTGCTGGTCGTGAACCTCCACCACATCGCCGCCGACGCCTGGTCGATCGGCGTCCTGATGCGGGAGCTGGCGGCGCTCTACCGGAGCCATGCCGAGGGGGCCTCGGGCAAGGCGCCGGCGCTGCCCGCCCTCCCCATCCAGTATGGCGATTTCGTGCTCTGGCAGCGCGACTGGCTCGCCGGCGAGCGCCTGGAACAGCAGCTCGCCTACTGGCGGCGGCAGCTCGCCGGGCTCGCCGGCCTCGAGCTGACCGGCGATCGTTCGCGCCCGGCGGCGGCAAGCTGGCGCGGCGCCCATCTGCCGGTGCGTCTGCCGCCTCGCCTGCTCACGGCGCTGAAGGCGCTGTGCGCCCGGGAAGGCGTGACCCTGTTCGTGGGCCTGCTCGCCGGCCTGGTGGTCCTGCTCCACCGCTACACGGCCCAGGAGGATCTCGCCGTCGGGACGGTGGTCGCCAACCGCATCCGCTACGAGCTCGAGGAGCTGATCGGCTGCTTCGCCAACACCCTGGTGCTGCGCGCCAGGGCGGCCGGCGACGACAGCGCTCGCGGCCTGCTCGCCCGCCTGCGCGACACCAGCCTGGACGCCCTCGCACACCAGGACCTCCCCTTCGAGAAGCTCGTCGCCGAGCTCAACCCGGAGCGCAGCCTGGGCCGCAACCCGCTGGTGCAGGTGCTGTTCAGCCTGCAGAACGCGCCGCTGGAGGCCGCTCTGCCGGGCACCGGCCTGGCCGTCGAGCGGCTGGAGGCGGCGAGCGGCGCCGCCCGGCTCGACCTCTTCCTGTACCTGTGGGAAGAGAGCGGCGGGCTGGCCGGCGGCATCGAGTACAGCACCGATCTCTTCGACGGCGACCGCATGACCCGCCTGCTGGGGCACTACGAGACGCTGCTCATGGCGCTCGCGGCGGATGCCGGGCGGTGCCTGGCCGAGCTGCCGCTGCTGACGGCCGGCGAGCGTCACCAGCTGGTCGTCGACTGGAACGACACCGCTGCTCCGGCGGACCGCGGTCTCGTGCACGAGCTGTTCGCCCGCCAGGCGGCGCGCCTTCCGGGCCGGCCGGCAGTGATCTGCGGCTCCCGGGAGCTCAGCTTCCTCGCCCTCGACGAGCGTTCCAGCCAGCTGGCCCACCACCTGCGGGCGCTGGGCGCCGGCGTCGAGGGGCGCATCGGAATCTGCCTGCCGCGCTCCGCGGATCTCGTGGTGGCGCTGCTCGGCGTGCTCAAGGCGGGAAGCGCCTACGTGCCGCTCGATCCCGAGTACCCCCGCGGGCGCCTCGCCTTCATGGCGGCGGACGCCGGGCTCGCGGCGGTGGTCACCGACCGCGCGCGGGCCGGCCTGTTCGCGGCGCCTCGCCCTGGCGCGCCGGAGAGCGGCGAGGCGGGGGAGGGCGGCCCGCCGGTGCCGGTGGTCCTGGTCGACGCCGAGCGGGCGGCGATCGCGGCCCGCGCCACCGCCGCTCCGCTCTTGCCCGCGGCGCCCGAGGATCGACTCGCTTACCTCCTCTACACCTCCGGCTCGACCGGCGCTCCCAAGGGCGTCATGGTGGGGCACGCCAACCTCGCGCACCTGTTCACCGCCCTGGACGCTCCGTTGGGCGGCTTCCGGGGCCGCTGGCTGGCACACACCAGCATCTGCTTCGACATCTCGGTCGTCGAGCTGTTCTGGACGCTCACCCGCGGCCACACCATCGTGGTGCCGGCGCCGGAATTGGCGGCCGATGCGCCATCCGGCGCCGGCGCCTCGCTCCCCGAGCTGATCCTGCGGCACGGCATCGCCGGCCTGCAGTGCACGCCCTCGGCGGCGGCCGCCGCCCTGCTGGACCCCGACGCGCCGGCCGCCCTCGCCCGGCTGACCCACCTGGTGGCCGGCGGCGAGGCCCTGCCGGAGCCGCTCGCGGCGTGCCTCGCCGCCGCGGTGGGCGGCCGGCTGCTCGACATGTACGCGCCGAGCGAGACCACCGTGTGGTCCTCGGCCGCGCACCTGCCGCCGGGGGCGACGGTCACCATCGGCCGCCCGCTCGCCAACACCACCCTCTACGTCCTCGACGACCGTCAGCTGCCGGCGCCGGCCGGCCAGCCCGGGGAGCTCTACATCGGCGGCGCCGGCGTGGCCCGTGGTTACTGGCGCCGCCCCGGGCTGACCGCCGAGCGCTTCCTCCCCGATCCCTTCGCGCCGCGGCCCGGCGGGCGCCTCTACCGCACCGGCGACCTGGCGCGGCGCCTGCCGGACGGCCGCGTCGCCTTCCTCGGCCGGCGCGACCACCAGGTGAAGATCCGCGGCCAGCGCGTCGAGCTGGGGGAGATCGAGGCCGTGCTGGCGGCCCATCCGGCGGTGCGCCAGGCTGCCGCCGTGGTGCGCCGGGACTCGCCGGCCGGCCCACGCCTGGTCGCCTACGTGGCCCCCGCGGTGCCCGCGGCGCCGCCCGCGGTGCCCGACCTGGCGGCGCACGCGCGCGCGCGCCTTGCGCCGGTCATGTGTCCCGAGATCTACGTCGTGCTGCCCGCCCTGCCGCTCACCCCGAGCGGCAAGGTGGACCGCCGGGCGCTGCCGGCGCCGCAACCCGCGGGGACCGTGGAGCGGCCCGCCCCGGCCGTGCCCCACGGCGAGATGGGCGAGATGCAGGCGGCGGTGGCCGGGATCTGGCGGCGGCTGCTGGGGGTCGAAACCGTCGGCAGCGACGACAACTTCTTCGCGCTGGGCGGCAACTCGCTGACGCTCGTCGAGCTGCGCTCCCGGCTGCGCGCCGCCCTGGGCGTGGACCTGCCGGTGCGCAGCTTCTTCGAGGCGCAGACGGTGGCGCGCCAGGCGGCGGTGGCGGCACGGGCCCTGCGCGGCGACGGTGCCCCTGACGCCGCCGCGGCCCTGCGACCCGGCCCGCCCGCCGGCGAGCATCCGCTGTCCTTTGCCCAGGAGCGCCTCTGGTTCCTCGCCCGGCTCGATCCGGGGAGCGCGGCCTACAACCTCCCGGCCGCCCTCCGCCTCGAAGGCGAGCTGGACCCGTGCCTCCTCGCGCGGGCCCTACAGACCATCGCCGCGCGTCACGCGGCGCTCCGCACCACCCTCGGGACCTCCATCTCGGCGGCGGGCGAACGGCCGGTACAGGTCGTGGCGCCTCGCCTGGCCCTCCGCCTGCGGCAGATCGACCTCCGGGGGCTCATCGGCAGCCGCGGCGATGCCGAGGCCGCCCGCCTCGCCGCGGTGGAGGCGCTCGCCCCCTTCGATCTCGCCTTGGGTCCGCTCGTCCGCGCCACGCTGTTGCGGCTCGCGGCGAGCGCGCACGTGCTGCTGCTCACCGTCCACCACATCATCAGCGACGGCTGGTCGCTCGGCATCTTCCTCGACGAGCTGGTGGCGCTCTACGGCGCGGGCGGGCGGGCGGCGGAGGCCGGCCTCGCCTCTCTGCCGGTGCAATATGCCGACTACGCCGGGTGGCAGCGCGAGCGGCTGGCGGGCGCGGCGCTCGAGCCGCTGCTCGCCTATTGGCGCCGCCGCCTGGAGGGGGCGCCGGGGGCGCTCGAGCTTCCCACCGACCGGCCGCGGCCGGCGGTGCAGACGGTCCGCGGCGCGACGCGGCAGCTCGCGCTCGCCGCGGGCGCGGCGGCGGCGCTGCGCGCGCTGGCCCGCGGCGAGGGCGCCACCCTGTTCATGACGCTCCTCGCCTGCTGGGCGACGGCGCTGCACCGCTACAGCGGCCAGCACGACCTCGTGCTCGGCACGCCGACCGCGAACCGCGACCGAGAGGAGCTCTCGGGCCTGATCGGCTTCTTCGCCAACAGCGTGGCGCTGCGCCTCGACCTCGCCGGCGATCCACCGCTCCGCGAGCTTCTCGGGCGCCTGCGCGCGGCGTTGCTCCACGACTACGCCCACCAGGAGATGCCGTTCGAAAAGCTCGTCGAGCACCTGCGGCCGCAGCGGAGCCTCGGCCGCAACCCGATCTACCAGGTGGTGTTCGCGTTCGAAAGCTCCGAGCGCGAGCTCGGGCGCACGCTCCCCGGGCTGCGCCTGCTGCCGCTGCCGGCCGCGGGCGCCACGGCGAAGTTCGATCTCACTCTCTACATGGAGGACCGCGGCGGCCGGCTCAGCGGGCGCCTGGAGATCAACCGCGACCTCTTCGACCCGGCCACCGCGAGCCGCTGGCTGGGGCACTTCCGCACGCTGCTCGCCGCCGCCGCGACGGCGCCCGAGCGGCGTCTGTCGGAGCTGCCGCTGCTCGCCGCCGAGGAGCGGCACCAGTTGCTGGTCGAGGCCAACGACACCCTGCGGCAGGCCCCCGGGGAGCCCTTCGTCCACCGGCTGTTCGAACGGCAGGCCGCGGCGCGGCCGGACGCGCCGGCGGTCTCCCAGGAGGGGCGCCGGCTCACCTACGGCGAGCTCGACCGGCGCGCCAACCAGCTGGCCCGCCGGCTGCGCGCGCTCGGGGTCGGGCCGGAGGTGCGGGTCGCGGTGGCGGTCGAGCGCTCGCCCGAGCTGATCGTCGCCCTGCTGGGGGTGCTGAAGGCCGGCGGCGTCTACCTGCCGCTCGACCCGAGCTATCCGCCGGAGCGTCTCGCCTTCCTGCTCGCGGACTCCCGGGCGCCGGTCCTGCTCACCCAGCCGGCATGGGTCGGCCGCTTCCCCGAGACCGCCGCCGCCACCCTGCTGCTCGACTCCGGCTGGCAGGCCCTGGCCGCGGAGAGGACCGACCCGCTCGCCGGTCCGCTCGACGCCGGCAACCTCGCCTACGTGATCTACACCTCGGGCTCCACGGGCCGGCCGAAGGGGGTCATGATCGAGCACCGCTCGCTGGCCAGCTACACGGCGACGGCCTTCGCGCACTACGGCATCGGGCCGGCCGACCGCGTGCTGCAGTTCTGCTCGATCAGCTTCGACATCAGCATCGAGGAGATCGTCCCCTGCCTCTGCGCCGGGGGCGAGCTGGTGCTGCGCAGCGAAGCCACCATCGAGTCGGTGGGCACGTTCCTCGCCACCTGCCGCGAGCGGTCGCTCTCGGTGCTGAGCCTGCCCACGGCGTACTGGCACGAGATCGTGGCCCGCCTCGAAACCGACGGCCTCGCGCTGCCGCGGTCGCTGCGCCTGGTCGTCATCGCCGGCGAGCGCGCGCTGCCGGAGCGGCTGAGCGCCTGGCGGCGCCGCGCGCCCGCGCGCCCGCGTCTCCTCAACACCTACGGGCTCACCGAATCGACGGTCATCTCGACCGTGGCGGACCTGACCGCGCTGGCCCGCGGGGAGGGCGACGCCGAGCGCGAGGTGCCGATCGGCCGCACCATCCCCGACACCGAGCTCTACCTGCTCGACCGCTCGCTCGCGCCGGCTCCGCTCGGCGTGCCGGGCGAGATCCACCTCGGCGGGGGCCTGCTCGCCCGCGGCTACCTGCACCGGCCGGGCGTGACCGCCGAGCGCTTCGTCCCCCACCTCTACGCCGCGCGCCCGGGAGCCCGCCTCTATCGCACCGGCGACCTCGCCCGCCGCCTGCCGGGGGGCGACCTCGAGTTCCTCGGCCGTGCCGACCAGCAGGTCAAGATCCGCGGCTACCGCATCGAGCCGGGGGAGATCGAGACCGCCCTGGCCGAGCACCCGGCGGTCGCGGCCGCCGCCGTCACCGTACGGCGGGACCGGCGCGACCAGCCGCACCTGGTGGCGCACCTCGCCTGGCAGCGGGGCGCGCCGGCGGACGCCCTCGCCGAGCTGCGCGCCTTCCTGCGCCGGCGCCTGCCCGAGTACATGGTCCCCGCGGTCTTCGTCGTTCTGCCCGAGATGCCGCTCACCCCCAACGGCAAGCTCGACCGTGCGGCCCTGCCCGCGCCCCCGGCAGCGCGTCCCGACCTCGGCGGCGAGTATGTCGCGCCGCGCGACGAGGCGGAGCAGTCCCTGGCCGCGATCTGGCGCGAGGCCCTGGGCCTGGAACGCGTCGGCATCCACGACAACTTCTTCGACCTGGGCGGCCATTCGCTGCTGCTGGTCCAGATCCAGGCCCGCCTGCGCGAGCGGTTCGGCCGCAGCGTCGGGATCGTCGAGCTCTTCCGCTACCCGACCGTGGGGGCGCTCGCCCGGCACCTCGGGGCGGCGGCGGCCGTCCACCGGGAGGCGGAGCCGGCGCTGGCGGCCACGCGGTTCGAGGAGCGCGCGGCGCGGAGCCGGGCGGCGCTCGGGGAGGGGCGTTTCGCCGCCGCGCGGAGGAAGCTCCGTGAGTGACCAGGAAGAACGGCCGCCGCACGCCGTCGCGATCATCGGCATGGCCGGCCGTTTTCCCGGGGCCGCCGACGTCGAGGCGCTCTGGGGCCTCGTGGCCGCGGGCCGTGAAGCGATCTCGTTCTTCAGCGTCGAAGAGCTGCGCGCCGCCGGCGTGAGCTCCCGGCTGCTCGACGATCCGGCCTACGTGCGGGCGCGCGGGCTGATCGACGGGCCCGAACCCGCGGCCTTCGACGCCGCCTTCTTCGGCTTCAACCCGCGCGAGGCGGCGATCATGGACCCGCAGCATCGGCTGCTGCTCGAGTGCTGCTGGCAGGCTCTCGAGCACGCCGGCTACGACGCCCGCCGCCACGCGGGTCCGATCGGGATCTATGCCGGGTGCGGCCCCAACACCTATCTGCTGTTCAACCTCGTGTCTCGCCGCGACCTGCTCGACGCGGTGGGCCTCTATCAGGTCATGGTGGGCAGCAACGCCGACTTCCTGGCGACCCGCGTCGCCTACAAGCTGAACCTGAAGGGGCCGAGCCTGACCGTGCAGACGGCCTGCTCGACCTCGCTCGTGGCGGTGCACCTCGCCGTCCAGAGCCTGCTCGCCAGCGAGTGCGACATGGCGCTGGCGGGCGGCGTCCGCATCTCGGTGCCGCAGCGCGCGGGCTACCTCTGCCAGGCGGGCGGGATCTTCTCTCCGGACGGCCACTGCCGGCCTTTCGACGCCGCGGCGCGGGGTTTCGTGGACGGCGACGGCGTGGGCGTCGTCGTGCTCAAGCGGCTCGCCGAGGCCCTGGCGGACGGCGACCACGTCCACGCGGTGATCCGCGGCAGTGCCGTCAACAACGACGGCGAGGTCAAGATCGGCTACACCGCTCCCGGCGTGCAGGGCCAGGCCGACGTCGTCGCGCTCGCCCAGGCCCTGGCCGGCGTGGCGCCCGAGACCGTGGGCTATCTCGAAGCGCACGGCACCGCCACGCCGATGGGTGACCCGATCGAGCTGGCGGCGCTCGGCGAGGTCTTCCGCGGCGTGCGGAAGACCTGCGCCCTGGGCTCGGTCAAGGCCAACATCGGCCACCTGGACGTGGCGGCCGGGGTGGCGGGGCTGATCAAGGCGGTCCTGGCGCTCGAGCGCCGCCAGCTTCCCCCGAGCGCCAATTTCGAGCGACCCAACCCGGATCTCCACCTCGACAGCACGCCCTTCTATTTCAACACCGCACTGGCCGACTGGCCGCGCGGCGCCACCCCGCGGCGCGCCGGCGTGAGCAGTTTCGGCGTCGGCGGCACCAACGCCCACGTGGTGCTCGAGGAGGCGCCGGAGCCGCCGGCGGCGAGCCCGTCGCGGCCCCGCCAGGTGGTGCTCCTTTCGGCCGCCACCGCCGCCGCCCTGGAGGCGGCGACGGCCAACCTGGTCGCGCACCTGCGCGCTCATCCGGGCCTCGATCCGGCGGATGTCGCTTACACCCTGCAGGTCGGCCGCCGGGTGTTGCCGCACCGCCGGATGGTGGTCGCCGACGGCGTCGCGGACGCCGCCGCGGCGCTCGGCGCGCTGGATCCGAAGCGGGTGCTGTCGCGCACCGTGGAGGGGGAGACCCGCAAGGTGGCCTTCCTGTTCCCGGGGCAGGGGAGCCAGCACCCGGGCATGGCGGCGGCCCTCTACCGTCTCGAGCCCACCTACCGCGCCGCGGTGGACCGCTGCAGCGAGCTGCTGCGCCCGGCCCTGGGGTTCGACCTGGGGCAGGCGCTGGCTGCCGCCGCGCCTGGGGAGGACGCCGAGGCGCGGCTGGCCGAGACCGCTCTCGCGCAGCCGGCGCTCTTCGTCGTCGAGTATGCCTTGGCGCAGCTGTGGATGGAGTGGGGGGTGCGGCCGGAGGCGATGATCGGGCACAGCGTCGGCGAGCTGGTCGCCGCCTGCCTGGCAGGGGTGCTGACGCTCGAAGCGGCGCTCGGCCTGGTGGCCACGCGCGGCAGGCTGATGCAGGAGGCGCCGCCCGGGGCGATGCTTTCGGTGCCGCTGGCGGAAAGCGACGTGCGGCCGCTGCTCGACGGCGGCCTCGAGGTGGCGGCGATCAACTCGCCGTCGCTCCTGGTGGTCGCGGGTGGCGAGGAAGCGGTCGCCGCGCTGGCGTCGCGTCTCGGCGAGCGCGGCATCGCCTGCCGCCGCCTGCACACCTCCCACGCCTTCCACTCGGCGAGCATGGAGCCGGTGCTCGGTCCTTTCCAGGCCGCCTGCGCGGGCCTGGCGCTGCAGGCGCCGGAGATCCCGTTCCTCTCCAACCGGACGGGCACGTGGATCCGGCCGGAGGAGGCGACGGACCCCGGCTACTGGGTCGAGCACATCCGTCACCCCGTCCGCTTCTCGGAGGGGCTCGAGGAGCTGTTCGCGCGTCCCGGCCTGGCGCTGCTCGAGGTGGGGCCCGGGCGCGCGCTCGCCGCCATCGCCGGCCGGCACCCGCGGCGGCCGGCCGGGCAGCTGGTGCTCGCGTCGCTGCCGGCGGCGCGGCAGGCGGGGGGGGATATGGAAGCCGTCCTGCGCACCCTGGGACAGCTGTGGCTGGCCGGCGTCGAGGTGGACTGGCGCGGCTTCCATGCGCACGAGCGGCGCCGGCGGCTGGCGCTGCCGACCTACCCGTTCGAGCGCCGGCGCTTCTGGATCGAGCCGGGGGAGACCACCCCGCTCGCCCCCGGCGCCGAGCGCCCGCCCGGGCGGGCCGACCTCGCGAGCTGGTTCTACGCGCCGCTCTGGCAGCAGGCGCTGCCCCCGACGCGCGCGGCGGCCCGGGCGCCCGCCGGGGAGCGCTGGCTGCTGCTCCTCGACCCCGGCAGCCTGGGTGCGCAGCTGGCGGTCCGGCTGCGCGAGCGGCAGGCGCAGGTGGTCACGGTGCGGGCCGGGGAGCGCTTCGCGGAGGGTGCGGAGGGGGGCTTCGAGCTCCGTCCGGGAGCGCCCGCCGACTATGCCGCGCTGCTCGCGCGGCTCGAGGAGCGGGGCCTGCTGCCGCAACGGATCGTGCACCTGTTCTGCGTCACCGGCGAGGCCCGGGAGGAGACCCGGGAGCCGGCGCAGGAGCTGGAGGCCGGCTTCTACAGCCTGCTCTTCCTCGCCCAGGCGCTCGCCGGCCGGCGGCTCCCGGAGCCCGTCGAGATCGCCGTGATCTCGACCGGTTTGCAGCAGGTCACCGGCGAGGAGGTGCTGCACCCGGTGCGGGCGGCGCTCCAGGGACCGTTGCTCACCGTCCCCCAGGAGATTCCCGGCGTCACCTGCCGCAGCATCGACCTCGCCGCCTTGCCCGAGCCGGGCGGCCGGCGGGCGGCGCAGCGCCTCGACCAGCTGGTGGCCGAGCTGGACGGGATCGCGGGCGACCCCATCGTGGCCTGCCGCGGCGGCGCCCGCTGGCGGCGCGGCTTCGCGCCCCTGCCGCTGCCTGCCGCCGAGCCGGCCGCCGATCCGGCCGGGGGCGGCCTGCCGCTGCGGCGCCAGGGGACCTACCTGATCACCGGCGGCCTGGGCGGCGTGGGGCTCGCGCTCGGCGAGCTGCTGGCCGCAACCGTCCAAGCGCGGCTGGTGCTGGTCGGGCGCTCGCCGCTGCCGCCCCGCGAGCATTGGCGGGAGATCGCCGGCGACGGCGCGCGGCAGGACCGCGCCGCGGCCACGGTGCGCCGGCTGATCGCCCTCGAGGAGCTGGGCGCGGAGGTGCTGGCGGCGGCCGCCGACGTGACCGACCGGGCGGCGATGGCGCGGACCCTGGCGCTCGCCCGCGAGCGCTGGGGAGCGCTCCACGGCGTGATCCATGCGGCCGGGGTGGCGGGAGGCGGGGTGATCCAGCTCAAGACGCGGGAAGCCGCCGCGGCGGTGCTCGCCCCCAAGGTCCAGGGCACGCTGGTCCTGGCCGAGCTGCTCGCGGGCGAGGCCGGCTCGGCGCTCGACTTCCTGGTGCTCTGCTCGTCGCTCAACTCGCTTCTCGGCGGTCCCGGCCAGGTCGACTACGCCGCCGCCAACGCCTTCCTCGACGCCTTCGCCCAGGCCGAGGCGGCGGCCGGCCGGCACCGCGTCGTCGCCATCGGCTGGGATGCCTGGCGCGGCGTGGGCATGGCCGCCGCGCCGGCACCGCCCGCGAGCCGCGCCGGCCGGCCCGCGCCCCCGATCGCGGAGCTCCTCCCCTTCGACCATCCGCTGCTGACCCATCGCGCCGCGCCTGCCAACGGCCGGACCGCGGCGCCACGCGAGGAGGTCTTCCTCTCCTATCTCGAGACCGCCGCGAGCTGGATCCTCTCCGAGCACCGGTTGGGAGGCCATGCGGTCGTGCCCGGGACCGCCTACCTCGAGATGGTGGGCGCCGCCTTTCGCAGCCTGGCCGGAGACACGCCGGCGCCGGCCATCGAGCTGCGCGACGTGACCTTCATCACGCCGCTGGCCGTCGCCGACGAGGAGCGGCGGGAGGTGCGGACCGTGCTCCGCAGCAACGGCGCCGGCTACCACTTTGCGGTGGGCAGCATCGGCGGGGCGTCCCAGCGGGGACAGTGGCAGGAGCACGTGGTCGGCACGGTGCGGGAGAGCGACGCCCTGCCGGCGCGTTTCGATCTCCAGGCGCTGGTCGGCGCCGCGAGCGAGCGGGTGCTGGGCGAGGAGTACCGGGAGGACCTGCGCCTGGCCGGCCTGGGCCCGCGCTGGGAGAGCCTGAAGAAGGTCTACGTGGGAGAGGGGACGGTGCTCGGCCTGCTCGAGCTGGCGCCGGAGCTGAGCGGCGATTGCGAGCGGTTCCAGCTCCACCCGGCGCTGCTCGACGTGGCGACCTGCTTCGCCGAAGCGTACGTGCCGCGCGCGGCGGGCTATTACCTGCCGCTCTCCTACCGGCGGCTGCGCGCCCACGGCAGCCTGCCTCGCCGGGTGTGGAGCTATGCGCGCTTGCAGAGCGCGCGGCAAAGCTCGACCGAGGTCCTCGCCTTCGACGTGGCGATCCTCGGCGACGACGGGGTGGAGCGGGTTCACGTCGAGGGGTTCACCTTGAAGCGGGTCGACGCCGCCGCCGCGATTCGCGGCAGCGAGCAGGCCGCCGCCGCCGGGAGCGCCGGCGGCGAGGAGGCGGGCATGGAGGCCGCCGCCGCGGTCGAGGCCTTCTGCCGCATCCTCGCCGGCAGCCGGCTGCCGCGGGTCGCCGTCTCGACCGTGCCGCTGCCGGAGCTGATCGCGCGGGCGCGGGCCGCCACCGCGGAGCGCCTGGCCGCCGGGTCCCGCGGCGGCGGCGAGGGCGTCCACGCCCGGCCCGACCTCGACACCGCCTACGTGGCTCCCCGCAACCCGGCCGAGCGGCACCTGGCAGCGATGTGGGAGGATCTGCTGGGCATCGAGCAGGTCGGCGTCTACGACAACTTCTTCGAGCTGGGAGGCCACTCGCTCGCCGGCACCCAGATGGTTTCGCGGGTGCGCGCGGAGCTCCACGTCGAGGTGCCGCTCGCCCAGCTCTTCGCGGCGCCGACGGTGGCGGAGCTGGCGGCGGCCCTCGCGGCCGAGGGCGCCCGGGCCGAGGCGGACGCGCCGTCCCCGGGCACCGCGGTCGCGGGTGCCGCGGAGCTCGCGGCGCCGCCGCTTCTGCCGGTGCCGCACGCCGAGGGGGCGCCGCTCTCGTTCGGCCAGCAGCGCCTCTGGTTCCTGGACCGGCTCGACCCGGGGTCGGCGGCCTACAACATGCCGCGCGGTCTGCGGCTCCGCGGCACCCTCGACGGGCGCGCGGTCGCGACGCTCGCCGCGAGCTTCGGCGAGGTGGTGCGGCGCCACGAGATCCTGCGCACCACCTTCCACGAGACGGACGGCGGGCCGGTGCAGGTGGTGGCCGCTGCCGGCGCGCTGCCGATCCGGCTGGCCGACCTCTCCGGGTTGCCCGCCGGCGGGCGCCGGCGCGAATCGATGCGGCTGCTGCGGGAGGCCGCATGGCGCCCCTTCGATCTCTCCCGCGGGCCGCTCGTCCGCGCCCTCCTGCTCCGCCTCGCCCCCGACGAGCACCTGCTGTCGGTGGTCATGCACCACATCGTCACCGACGGCTGGTCGATGGCGCTCTTCGTGCGCGAGACGTGGGCGATCCACCAAGCGTGGCGCGCCGGCCGGCGCTCGCCGCTGGCAGAGCCGCCGATCCAGTACGCGGACTTCGCCCTGTGGCAGCGGCGCCTTGGGGATGGCCCGGCCCTGGCGGAGCAGCTCGCGTACTGGAAGGACCGGCTGGCGGACGCTCCGGACGAGCTCGACCTCCCCCTCGACCGCCCACGGCCGGCGGTGGCGTCGTTCCGCGGCGGGATCCGCACCTTCGCCGTGGCCGCGGAGCTGGCCCGGGAGCTGACCGCGCTCACCCGCCGCCACGGCGCGACCCTGGCGATGACGCTCCTCGCCGGCTTCCAGGCCCTGCTCGCCCGCTATTCGGGTCAGGAGGACATCGCGGTCGGCATCGCCATCGCCGGCCGCAACCGCCTGGAGATCGAGGGTCTGATCGGCTTCTTCGTCAACACCCTGATCGTGCGCTGCGCGGTCGCGGGAGGGGAGGGCTATGGCCCGCTCGTCGACCGGGTGCGGGAGACGGCGCTCGCGGCCTACGCCCATCAGGACCTGCCGTTCGAGAAGCTGGTCGAGGAGCTGAACCCGGTGCGCACGCTGCGGCGCCACCCGCTGTTCCAGGTGATGTTCGGTTTCGAGACCCTGCCGCGCCAGGAGCTGTCGATGCCGGGGCTCGAGCTGGCTCCCCTGGCCGAAGAGGCGATCGACACCGGCACGGCCAAGTTCGACCTCACGATGCTCGCCTTCGAGGAGGAGGGACGGCTCGGGGGCGTCCTCGAATACAACGCCGAGCTGCTCGACGACGCGACCATCCAGCGCCTGCTGCGCCACTTCGAGAACCTGCTGCGCGCGGCGGTCGGGCAGCCGGAGCGGCCGCTCGGCAGCCTGGCCTGGCTCGACCCCGCGGAGCGCCAGCAGCTTCTGGAGTGGAACGCGACCGCCAGCGCCTGCGATCTCAACGTCTGCCTGGCGGCGCTGATCGAGGCCCAGGTGGAGCGCAGTCCCGAGGCGGTGGCGGTCGCCTTCGCCGGCGAGACGCTCACCTATCGGGAGCTCGACGAGCAGGCCAACCGGCTGGCCCATCACCTGCAGGCGCAGGGGGTGGGGCCGGAAGCGCTGGTCGGAGTCTTCGCCCAGCGCTCGCTCGCCCTGGTCACCGGTCTCCTCGCCGTGCTGAAGGCCGGTGGAGCTTACGTGCCGCTCGATCCCGATCACCCCCGGGAGCGCACGGCCTTCATGCTCGAGGAGGCCGGCATCGGGGTGCTGCTCGCCGAGCCGGGGCTCTCGGCGCGGCTCCCCGCGCACCGCGCCCGCATCGTCGTGCTCGCCGCCGGGAGCCCCGCTCTCGCGGCCTTCCCGGCGCGCCGGCCGGCGCGCGCGGCGGTGCCGCAAAACCTCGCCTACGTCATCTACACCTCGGGCTCCACCGGGCGGCCCAAGGGGGCGATGAACACCCACCGCGCGGTGGTCAACCGCCTGGCCTGGATGCAGCTCGCCTATCGGCTGGACGGCAGGGACGCGGTGCTGCAGAAGACTCCCCTGAGCTTCGACGTCTCGGTCTGGGAGCTCTTCTGGCCGCTCACCGCCGGCGCGCGGCTGGTGGTCGCGCTCCCCGGCGGCCACCAGGACCCCGACTACCTGGCCGCGGCCATCGAGCGCGAGCGCATCACCGTCCTGCACTTCGTGCCCTCGATGCTGCGCGCCTTCCTCGAGCCGCTCGGGCGGCAACGCTGCCCCTCGCTGCGGCGGGTGATCGCGAGCGGCGAGGCCCTCCCCGCCGAGGTCGCCGGCGCGTTCTTCGACCTGCTGCCGCTGGTTGAGCTGCACAACCTCTACGGGCCGACCGAGGCGGCGATCGACGTCACCGCCTGGCGGTGCGAGCGCGACGCCGCCGGGCGGCCGGTGCCCATCGGCCGGCCCCTCGACAACCTCGCGATCCACCTGCTCGACGCCGCCTCGACGCAGGTCCCGGCAGGCGTCGCCGGGGAGCTCCACATCGGCGGCGTGGGTCTCGCCAGGGGGTACGTCGCCCGCGCCGACCTGACGGCAGAGCGCTTCCTCCCCGACCCCTTCGCCGTAGAGCCGGGAGCGCGGATGTATCGCACCGGCGATCTCGCCCGCTACCGCGCCGGCGGCGCGATCGAGTACCTGGGGCGGGTCGATCACCAGGTGAAGATCCGCGGCTTCCGCATCGAGCCGGGCGAGATCGAGGCGGTCCTCGCGACGCACCCCGCGGTGCGGCAGGCGGTGGTCGTGGCGCGCCGCGGCGCGGACGGGGACCCGCGGCTGGTCGGCTACGTCGTGCCCCAGCCCGGCGCGGCGCCGGCGCCGCGGGCGCTCGCCGAGCACCTGGCGGCGGCGCTGCCCGCCTACATGGTGCCGTCGAGCTTCGTCCTGCTGCCGGCCATCCCGCTCAACAGCAACGGCAAGGTGGACCGCAAGGCGCTGCCCGAGCCGGCCGCGCCGGCCGCGGCGGCGGGAGGGGCCTTCGCTCCTCCCCGCACGCCGGTCGAAGAGCTGGTCTGCGAGGTCTGGGCGCACGTCCTCGGACTGCCCCGGGTGGGCATCCATGACAATTTCTTCGCCCTGGGCGGCCATTCACTGGTCGCCGCCCGCACCCTCTCGCGCCTGCGCCAGGCCTGCGGCGTGGAGCTGCCGCTGCGCGCCCTCTTCACCCAGCCCACGCCGGCCGGCCTGGCGGCGGCGGTCGGGCACGCGCAGGGCGGCCGCGCCGCCGTGCCGCCGCTCGTCCGCTCGCCCCGGCGCGGCGCGGCACAACCCCTGTCCTACGCCCAGCTCCGCTTCTGGCGGCGCCGCGGCGGTGCGCCCGGCGCCGCCAACAGTCCCTATGGCGTCCGCCTCTCCGGCCCCCTGGACGGCGCCGCCCTCGAGCGCGGCCTGAGCGAGATCCTCCGCCGCCACGAGGCGCTGCGCACCGCGTTTCTGGAGATCGCGGGCGAGCCGGTCCAGGTGGTCCGCCCGGCCAGCCGCCTGGCGGTGCCGCTCGTGGACCTGTCCACCCTGCCCGCGGCGCGCCGCGAGGAAGAGCTCCGCCGCCTGGGCGCAGCGGCCGCGATGCACTGCTTCGACCTCGCGCGCGCGCCGCTGATCCGGGCCACCCTGCTGCGGCTCGCCGCCGAGGAGCACGCCCTCCACCTGGTCAAGCACCACCTGGTCACCGACGGCTGGTCGGAGGGCGTGCTCGCGGGCGAGCTGGCCACCCTCTACCAGGCCTACCATCGGGGCGAGCCCTCGCCGCTGCCCGAGCTGGCGATCCAGTACGCCGACCACGCCGCCTGGCAGCGCTCGTATCTGCAAGGCGCGGTGCGCGAAGAGCTGGTGAGCTATTGGCAGCAGCGCCTGCGCGGCCTGCAGGCGCTCGCGCTCCCCCTCGACCATCCGCGGCCGGCGGTGCGCAGCGGGCGCGGCGGCGAGCAGGAGCGCCGGCTGGGCGAGGCGCTCGGCCGCGCCGTGCGGGAGCTGGGGCGCCGCGAGAGCGCCACGCTGTTCATGACCTTGCTCGCGGCCTGGAAAGCCCTCCTCTGGACGTGGAGCGGTGCGCGCGACATCGCGGTCACCACCAACGTCGCCCATCGCGACCGGGTCGAGATCGAGCCGCTGATCGGACTCTTCACCAACCTGCTCGTGCTGCGCACCGATCTCTCCGGCGACCCCACGTTCCGCGAGTTGCTCGGGCGGGTGCGGGCGACGACCCTGGAAGCCTTCGCGCACCAGGACCTGCCCTGGGCGCAGATCGAGGACCGCTGCCTCCCGGGAGGAGCGGAGGGCTCGGGCGACCTCCTCCCCGCGGGTTTCGTGCTGCAGAACTTCCCCGTCGAGCCGTTCGCGCTGCCGGGCCTCTCCGTGCGGCTCCTCGAGCTCACCGCCGAGGCGGCGCCCCGCGACCTGTACCTCCTCGCCGACGAAGACGGCGAGGACCTGCGCCTGCGGTTGCTCTACCGGCAGGACGTCTTCGCCGACCCGACCATGGCGGCGCTGCTCGCTCGTCTCGTCGCACTGCTGGCGGCGGTGACCGCGGACCTCGGGCACCTCGGGCGGCCTCTTTCGGAGCTCGCCGTGGACGTGCGCCGGCGCCACGCGGCGGGCGGCGGCAGCAGGTAGGCTGCCGTCTTGACGGCGCACCGACCCAGGCCGCGAGAGGAGGACGCAGTGAGCGACGACGCGCCCGATTCGACGATCCGAGACATTGCGGACACCGCCCGCTGGGTGGCGTTCAACCGGGCGCTGGAGAGCGAGCGGCCGGACGCGCTCTTCCACGATCGCCATGCCCGCCGGCTGGCCGGCGAGCGCGGCGCGGCGATCGCCCGCCGGATGCCGCGCGCCGCGACCTCTGCCTGGTCGACGATCGTCCGCACCTGCATCTTCGACGAGATCGTGCTGCGCCTGGTCAACCGGGAGCGGGCGGGGGCCGTCGTCAATCTGGCCGCCGGCCTCGACACCCGCCCCTACCGGCTGGCCCTGCCCGCGACCCTGCGCTGGGTGGAGGTGGACCTGGCGCCGATGGTCGCCTACAAGGAGGAAGCCCTGGCCGGGGAGCGGCCCGGCTGCACCGTCGAGCGCGTGGCGCTCGATCTCGCCGACCGTGCCGCCCGGCGCCAGCTCTTCGCCCGACTCGCCGGGCTCGCCGAGCGCGTGCTGGTGGTCAGCGAAGGGCTCCTGATCTACCTTCCCGAGGAGGAGGTCACGGCGCTCGCCGCCGACCTCGCCGCCCAGCCGAGCTTCCACTGGTGGCTGATCGATCTCCGCTCTGCCCGGCTGCTCGCCTATCTCCAGAAGGGGTGGAACCGCCGCCTCGAGAAGGCCGGGGCCGCTTTCCGCTTCGCGCCGCAGGCCGGAGCCGATTTCTTCCGGCCCTTCGGCTGGCAGGCGCTCGAGAACCGCTCCTTCTGGGCGGAGGGGGAGCGGCTGGGGCGCCGCATCCCCTTGGGGTGGTTCTACCGGCTGCTCGCCTGGTTGATACCGCGCCGGCGGGAGGAGCGGCTCAGGATGAGCAGCGGCGTGCTGCTCGGACGGATGCAGCAGGACGCGCTTGGTGCGCCTGGCGCCTCGGTTTGCGAATTCGAATCCACTGCCATACGATGACCTGAGGGAGCCAGGCGATGCAACCGATGCAGACGCTGTGGTTGGATTTGCGCTTCGCGGCGAGGACGTTGCGCCGCAACCTCGGCTTCTCGCTGGTGGCCGTCTTCACGCTGGCCCTGGGCATCGCCGCCACCGGCACCGTCGCCACGGTGGCGATCGCGGTGCTGCTCCACGACCTGCCCTATCCAGATCCCGACCGGCTGCTGCTCCTGCACAGCTATCAGCAGGAGCATGGAGCGCGCGAGTCCTTCTTCACTTCCTATCTCGACTACCAGGACTGGAAGGCGAAGCTCACCTCGTTCACCGCGGTCGGCGTCCACAGCAACCCGCAAGCCCTCAACCTGCTGACCGCCGCGGAGCCCGAGCGGGTGAGCTGCGAGCTGGTCGACGCCGCCTATTTCAGCCTGCTCGGAGTCCGCCCGGTGGCCGGTCGCGCCTTCACCGCGGCGGACGACGCCAAGCCGGGCGAGCCGCGCATCGCGGTCATCTCCAATGGCCTATGGCATCGCCGCTTCGGCGGCGACCCCAAGGCGATCGGCGGCAGCCTGGTGCTCAACGGCGACAGCTACCTGGTGGTGGGCGTGATGCCGGCCGGCTTCCAGGGGCTCACCGACCAGGCGGACCTTTGGCTGCCTCTCACCATGGCCAGAGAGGTGCTGGGCAACGCTCGCTTCCTCGAGTGGCGGGGAGTGCGGTGGCTCACCGCGCTGGCGCGCCTGCGGCCGGGGATCTCGCCGGCCCGGGCGCAGCGCGAGATGGACGCGATGGATGCCGCGCTCGCGCGGCAGTACCCCGACACCAACGAGGACGTCGTGGTGCGCCTAGAGAGCCTGCGGCAGTCGTTGTTCGGGGACCTCCGCTTCCCCCTGCTGACCCTGCTTGGGGCTGCCACCTTCGTCCTCCTGATCGCCTGGGCCACGGTCGCCACCCTGCTCTTGGCGCGCGCCACGGCGCGGCAGCCCGAGATCGCGATGCGCATCGCCTTGGGCGCCACCCGCGTCCGCCTGATCCGGCAGCTGCTGACCGAGAGCCTGGTGCTCTCGGGGCTCGGCTGCCTCGCCGGGCTCTTGCTCTCCGCCTGGGCCACCAGGCCCCTGGTGGCGATGAGCGGGGTCAAGTTCCCGAGCTTCGTGGCCCTGGGGCTCGACCCGCTGGTGGTGATGCTGCTCGCGGCGCTGTCGCTCGTCTGCGGCGTGGTGTTCGGCTTGACTCCGGCCTGGCTGGGCGTGCGCCGGAGCGCCGACGAGCTGCGCCAGCGACAAACCTCGATGGCGGCCGCGCAGCGCCGCTTCCTGGGCTCGCTGGTCATCGCGGAGATGGGCCTGGCGCTCTTCCTGCTCCTCGGCGCGGGGATCATGATCCGGGGCTTCCAGCAGCTCCGCCACGCCGACCTGGGCTTCGCGCCGCAGGGGCTGCTGACGATGCGCGTCGAGCTCAAGGGCAAGCGTTACGCCGACGCCAAGACGATGATTCAGGTGGCGCGGCAGTACCGGGACCGGCTGCGCGCCCTGCCGGGGGTGCAAGCGGTGGCGGTCGCGGCTCCCACCGTTCCCACCGACGGCTGGTTCGCCCTTGCCTTCGTCATCGAGGACCTGCTGCCGAAGACCAAGGACGGCGCCGCCACGCTGGTCTTCCATCACGTCACGCCGGGCTTCTTCAGCGAGCTGCGCATGCCGCTGCGGGAAGGCCGGGACTTCGCCGAGGCGGACGGCGAGGCAAGCCTGCCCGTCGTCATCATCAGCGAGGCCATGCGGCGCAAGTACTGGCCGCAGGAGAGCCCGCTGGGCAAGCGGCTGAAGCTCAAGCGCGATCCGCAAGCCCCCTGGCTCACCGTCGTCGGAGTGGTCGGCAATCTCGACCAGCAGGCGATGCAGGAGCTGGAGTGGCCGGGGCCGGACGTCTATCTCGACGCCTTCCAGTTCCCCTCGATGCTGGTGCCGGTCTACAACTTGTTGATCCGCGGCCGGGGCGTTGCGCCGCTCAGCCTGGTCAAGGCGGTTGGCCGCGAGCTGCGCGCCGTGGCTCCCGACATCCCTCCCTACGACGCCGATACGATCGAGAGCCGCCTGGACCTGTTCAATGCCAAGCGGCGCTACCTGGTCGTGCTGATCAGCCTCTTCGCCGGCCTGGCCCTGGTGATCGCCACGGCGGGGATCTACGGCGTGCTGTCGTACTCCGTCACCCGGCGCACTCGCGAGCTGGGCATCCGGGTGGCGCTCGGAGCGCGGCGGCAGGACGTGGCCAACCTGGTGATGGGGCAGGCGCTGCTGCTGACGGCGGTCGGTCTGGGGATCGGCCTCGCGGCGGCCCTGGGGCTCAACCGGCTCTTCCACAGCTTGTTCTACGGCTTGAGCCCGACCGATCTCGTGGCCTTCGTGGGCACCCCTTTGCTGCTCCTGCTGGTCGCCCTGGCGGCGGCTTATGTCCCCGCCCGCCGGGCGATGAAGATCCAGCCGACGATCGCCCTGCACGCCGAGTAGCCGCGACCGCCGGCGGGACGCCAGCTACCAGCGGTGACTCAGGAACTCGTTCTCGCCGAGGGCCAGGCGTCCGAGCCGGCGCTCGATGAGCGCGTTGATCTCGCCGCCCAGGGGACCGAACATCACTTCCTGGGATATCCGCTCCATCGGATGGGTGCCGGCGAGCGAGCGGCCGCCGATGATGCGCCGCACCGCGGTGACGATCTCCTCGGCGACGCGCGTGGCGAAGTGCTTGGCCGCGTTGGCGAGGTGGTAGGCGTCCATGAACTCGGGCAGGCTCGGACGGCGGGCGACCGCTTCGATCGCCTGGCCCGCTTGCAGCACCATGGCGCACGCGGCGCGGTAGTCGATCGCCAACCGGCCGATATCGGCGACCACCCCGTCGGCCTCGGCCAGGGGCCGGTCGTTGGCCGCGCGGACGGAGCGCAGGAACTTCCTGGCCTCCTCGAGGGCACGCGCGGCGGCGCCCAGGAAGGGCGCGGGGAACAGGGCCTGGTGCCATGCCACCTGGAAGGCGGCGATGGTGCGGTCGACCCTCAGCATGTTCTCGGGCGTGATGTGGCAGTCGAAGGTGACGCTGCGGGTGTCGGAGTCCACCATGGCGTTGGGAAAGAGGAACGGCCCGATCTGGATCGCGGGGTTGTCGCGCAGGGGAGCCATGAAGATCGCGAACCCTTCACCCTCGAGCTGGCTGAAAACGAGCACGAGCTCGCTCTCGGTGGCGAGCGACATGTAGGCCGCCGAGCCGCTGATGTGGAAGCCGTCCCCTTCGTGGCGGGCCACGCAACCGTAGCTCTCCACCTTGTCGGAATGCACCCGGGAGGTGGTGTTGGCGACCAGCGTCCGGCCCGCGATCAGCGATGCGAGGAGCGCCTTGCGGCGCGACGCCAGCGTGGCGTTGTTGCGCAGGGGAAAGGTGGAGAGCGTGCAGCTCACCGCGTAGTGGTTGAAGATCGCCACGCCCACCGCCGGCGAGATGCTGCCGAAGCGGCGCAGGATCTCGAAACAGGCGGCGTGGAGCCCGCGCGGGTCGCGGCTGTAATACCGGGGAGGCAGGATCGCCAGGTCGCCGGCGCGGAACACGCGGTAGAAGGCGGGGAGGTCCCGCGTTGCCATCGCCTCGGCAAGCGCCGCGGCAGCGAGCGCCGTCTGCGCCTCGCGCTCCTCGGCGGAGAGCTTGCCGTTGCCGGCCGCGGCGGGCGCCCCGCTGGCGGGCGGCGCGGACGGCGCGGGCGGCGGCGCGGCCATGACCGGTTGGACCGGCGACCCCCGCCGCTTCACGGCCGCGGCCTCCTCTCGAACCTCGCTGATCTTGCCGGCGCTGCTGCTTTTTGCTGCCATGGTCTCCTCCAAAGCTGGTGCGGTCCTGTCCCGCGTCGCAGGCCGGACCTCCGCGCTACTGGCGGGCCTCCCGCGCCGGTGCCGCGAACGCGGCCTGCTGCGGGTGGTCCCACTCGATCGCGCCGTCCTTCATCTTGATCAGCCGGTCGGCCAGCGCGTAGAAGCTGTCGTCGTGGCTGATGACGAAAACCGTCTTGCCCCGTGCCTTGAGCTCCGGCACGATCTCGAAGTAGAAGACCTCCTTGAACTGGGGATCCTGGTCGGCGGCCCACTCGTCGAAAAAATAGATCGGGCGGTCCTCCATGTAGGCGGTCAGCAGCGCGAGCCGCTTGCGCTGTCCGTGCGACAGGTCGAGGGTCGAGATCACGCCGTCCTCGACCTTGACCTTCCTGTCGAGCTGCAGCCGGAAGAGGAAGTCGCGGGCCGCTTCGTCGAGGCCGATCCGCTCGAGGCCCATCAGGGAGTCGAAGAGGTAAAAGTCGGTGAAGACGGTGGCGAAGAGCTGGCGATAGCCGTCGCGGTTCTCGCTCGAGACCGGCCGGCCGTCGAGCAGGATGCGGCCGTCGTCCGGGACGTAGAGGCCGGTCAAGAGCTTCGCCAGCGTCGACTTGCCGCTGCCGTTGCCGCCGGTGATGAAGACGATCTCGCCGGCGTCGACGGCGAGGCTCATGGGCCCCAGGTTGAAGCTCTCGGCCGCCGCATCGCCGGCGTAGCGGTACGAGACGCGCTCGAGCTCCAACCGCCGCCAGCCCGCAAGCTCCCCCCCATCGCCCGGAGCGGTCTCGGCGGCGCTGCCTGAAAGATCGAGGCCGAGCCGGTCGAGCTTGCGCATCGCGACGCCGGCGCGGCTGAAGTTGGGCAGCAGCTGGAAGATCGCCTCCAAGGGGCTCAGCATGTAGAGCAGGCAGAGCGTGAACCCGGTGATCACCCGCTGGCTGCCCAGGGCGCTGTCGCGGAAGGCGAAGATGATCACGCCGATGGCGATGAAGAAGAGCTGGTTGCCCCACACCGTGGTGGCGATGAGGAGGTTGTGGCCGATGGCGGTGAACCGCCGGATCTTCTCGCCGGTGGGGATGAGCGCCAGGTCGACGAAGACCTGGCGGCGGCGGCGGTGGAGCCTGAGCTCCTTGGCGCCGAAGATGAGGGCCCGGAACTGGGCGAAGAGCGTGTCGGTCTCCTCCCGCAGGCGCCGGAAGTACTCGCGCGCCAGGCCCATCGCCAAGCCGTAGGTGAGCGACCCCACGACCATGAAGCCGACCACGACGAGCAGCACTCTGAAGGAGAGCCAGCCCATGTAGGCCAGGCAGGTGACGACGATCGCGGATTGCATGCAGAGCACGGGGACCTGCGTCAGGGCGGTCGCCAGGGTGGAGATGTCGTCGGTCAGCGTGGCGAGCAGGCGGTGCGGTCCGAGGTCCTCGACGCGGCGCAGCGGCGCGGCGAGGATACGGCGGCACGACTGCAGCCGGGTCTCGAAGATTGCCTGCGTGGCGAGGTGGTTGAACAGGGTCTGGGTGAGCAGGCGGCTCGCCGGCACCGCCACGCAAAGGGCGATGAAGCCGTAGAGGAGACGCGGGTCCCGGTTGCCCGCGAGGACGCCGCTGATGATGGCGAGCCAGCCGGTCAAGCCCAGGCCGCTGACCAGGCCGGCGAGCAACGCCAGCGCCATCAGCCAGGGCGAGAGCTTGTGGCGGGACATCCGCAAGAGGTAAGCGAGCACCTTGACGAGTTCCATCTCCGCTCCTTGGCTTGCCGGCCTCCGCTGTCCTGCTCCCGGATCACCCGATAAAAGAGTTGCATATTAGCATGGCTTGAGCTATGATTTCAAGCAATGAAACACCAGCTAACTGCCCAGCCAGCCTCATCTTCCTCATCTTCCTCATCTTCCCCATCCCGCCTGGAGAGGAACGTCAACGAGGCGCTGTTCATCGACGGCGTGCGCGAGCTGGCAGCCGGCAAGATGACGAGCGCGATGTTCGAGCTCGCGCTTGAGATGCAGCTTTTTCGCAAAATCCATGGCCGAGCGGTAAGCGTCGAGGAGCTCGCCGGGCTGCTCGAATTGCCGGTCTGGTCGGCGCGGATCATGGCCCAGTTCCTGTGCCGCCGGGGCGTGCTGGTCTACCGCGACCGGAAGCTCTCGAACGCGCCCGGGATCGGACCCTTCCTGGTGGAGGACAACCGCGACCTGCGCGAGCTGGACCTGGTGCTCAAGTTCAACCTCTCGCCGGCGGCGCTCAAGCAGCTGCTGCTCGATCCCCCCAGGACGAACGGCTACGAGCGGTTGACCAAGGAGGAGCACTTCATCGCCAAGAACCGGCGCCGCATCGACTGGGGCGAAGAGCTCGCCCAGCTCTACTCCTTCAAGGGGCACCGGCTGCTCCTCGACGTCGGCAGTGCCTCGGGAGGGCTGCCGATCGGCATCCGCAGGCACAACCCTCACCTGCGCTGCATCCTCTTCGATCTCCCGGAGACCCGGGAGTTCGCCGACCGCTGTGTCGAGGCGGCAGGCGACCGTGATTACATCAGCTTCGTCGGGGGCGACTTCCTGACGGGCGAGCTGCCCCGCGGCGCTGACGTCGCCCTGCTCTCGAACGTCATCCACAACTGGACGCCGGAGCAGGACCAGCGGATCCTCGGCAAGATCTACGACGCCCTCGAACCTGGCGGCACGCTGCTGGTCAAGGAGTCCTTCCTGCTCGACGACTGGACGGCGCCGATGGAAGGGGTGTTCCACGCCTTCTTCATGGGCAGGGACACCTGGAAGGCGACCTACGGCGAGGTCGAAGCCATGATGGCGGAGGCGGGCTTCGTCGACCTCGAGCGCCGTTTCGACGTCTCGGGCGTCGTGATCGGACGCAAGGGCCACGCTTGATCCACGGTTGACGAGGGAACGGCAGAGGGGACCGCATGGCAGGCGAGAGCTTCGACGTCATCGTCATCGGCGGCGGCCCGGCCGGAGCGACCGTCGCCATCAAGCTGGCGCAGCGCGGGCACCAGGTCCTCATCCTCGAGCGCGAGAAGTTCCCGCGCTTCCACATCGGCGAGTCGATCACCGCCTTCGGCTTCACCGTCTTCCACGACCTCGGCGTCTATGACGAGCTGGCGGCGATCAACGAGGTCAAGAAGAAGGGACTCGAGTTCGTGCTCTGGGACAAGAGCTTCCCGATCTTCTTCTTCCGCGCCAACCGCGACGAGCCGCAGCGCTGGGCGTTCCAGATGGCCAGGGGCAAGCTCGACAAGGTGCTGCTCGACGCGGCCCGGCGCCACGGCGTCGACGTGCGCGAGGAGCACCTGGTCAAGCGCGTGCTGTTCGCGGGCGAGAGGGCGGTCGGGGTCGAGTACAAGGATTACTCGCAAGGTCCGTCGGACGAGCTCAAGCAGGCCCGCGCCAAGTGGGTCGTCGACGCCTCGGGCCAGGGAGCGCTCATCAATCACCAGTTGAAGACCAACTGGTACAACGACCCCCTGCTCGAGAACAAGATGGCCGTCTTCTCCCACTGGCGGGGCAAGGTCGACGTCAAGAATACCGACGACCAGCTCAACTTCAAGCTGTGCGTGCATCGCAACGGCCGCGACTGGGCATGGTACATCCCGGTGGCGGCGGACACGCTCTCGCTGGGCGTGGTCCTGAGCCAGGAGACGGTGAAACGGGAGGCGCAGACCAAGAGCCTGGAGCAGATCTTCTACGACTATGCCCGGGACATCGCTTACATCAGCGACATCCTCAAGAATCCGACGCTCGAAACGGTGGAGAAGTTCCGCGTCGCCCGCGACTACTCCTATCGCTCCAAGCGCTACTTCGGCGACCACTGGGTCATCGTCGGCGACAGCGCCGGCTTCATCGATCCGATCTTCTCGACCGGGCTGCAGGTGGCGTTCAACAGCGCGTACGCCCTGCTCGATCCGCTCGACAAGCTCCTCGGCCAGGAGCAGGCCGACCTCTCGTTGCTCGCGCCCTATGACCGCGACGTCGACCGCTACTACCGCATCAACTCGATGCTGGTGTACCTCTTCTATCTCTGCCGGCTCGACTACCGGAACTACAACTTCGCCTACCTGTGGAAGACGATCCAATGGTCGGGGTGGAGCGACCGCCTGGCCTGCGGCCGGGGCTACCTGCGCTTCATGCTCGGCTCCAAGATCCAGCGGTCGTTGTGGGGCAACCAGATCCTGTTCGGCAATCCCGGAGCCGAGAATCCCCTGGGCGACGTGGCCATGACCCTGTCGCGCAACTACGACAAGGTCTTCCGCGACCGCACCGTCCGTCCGCCCCGGCAGGAGCAGCTGCTCGAGGCGTAGGGCGCGCGCCTCGGGGAAGGCAGGCGGGTTGCCGATCCCGGGCGGTTCATGACAATGCTCGCCGACGCCCGCTTGCGCCACCGGCCGGAGCCCCGTGACGCGATCGTCACGAGCTGCATGGACATGACCGTGGCCGAGACGCTGCAAGCGATCGCCGAGCTGCGGCTGCCGGTCGTGCGGACCTGCCATTTCGGCAACACCCCGGCCAACAACCTGGGCTGGATGGGCCTCTGCGCGAACACCTACTTCGGCCCGCTGGATCACACGCTCTACGGCGTCGACGACATTTTCTATCCCTGGGCGGTGCTGGGCGACGGGGGAGTGGTGACGGCCTGCTTCGATCATCGCGGCGACCCGGTGGCCGAGCTCGTCGGGCTGCACGCCAATGCCCTGCGCCGCTCCGTGCCGCGGAAATACTGTTCCTTCTTCAACTACGGCATCTTCGCCGCGGAGGGAGGCGAGGACCTGATCCTCCGCCACCACCGCCTCACCGCCGAGCTGGCGCACGGCTTGAACGGCTCGGCGACGGTCACCCGCGCCGCCGAGGTGCTGGCGCTCGGGCCGCTGCTCGCCGGCGTCATCCGCCACTTCCATGCCAGGCGCCAGCTGGCTGCGCTGTTCAACAAGTGGGTGCGCAGCACGCGGCGCGGCTACGCGCTGATGCTGAAGATCGCGAGGATCGAGTATCCTGCGGCTGGCGACGTCGCGATCTACACCACCGATTCGGCGCGCAACTTCCAGGGCTCCATCGAGGCGTTGATCGAAGCCTTCTTCGCCGGCCTCGGGTTGGTGAGCGAGCGGTTCGCGACCGGCCGGCGCTTCGGCGCTCTCGGCTATCCCTGGATCACGGTCTTCTTCAACCTCATGCTCAACGTGGTCAAGGAGCACGCGGCGGATCCGTCGCAGCAGGTCTTCTGGCACACCAGCGCCGCGACCAATCATCTGTACGTGCACGAGCCATGGTTCAGGCGCGGCCTGGCGGAGCTGGTGCGGACGCTCGAGGAGAGCTGCCATGTGCCCGCCGGCCTGGAGCTGCGGATGGTCCCCACGCACAGCTGCCAGCTCTTCGCGACGCGCGCCGGCGCGCTCGGCGCCCTCGAAGGCCTGATCGCCTGCTGGCGGGAATACCTCGCCCGCCACCGGCGCCGCATCGCGGAGGTCCTGGCTGCCTTCGCCGCGGCAGCGGCTCCGGGCGCGGTGGTCGGGGAGCTGTGCCGGGAGATGGAGCCGCGATGCGTCGCGGAGCTGGGCCGCCGGCTGGCGGAGTTCAACGCCGCGGACCGGCACCGGCTGCCCGTCGCCTACCTGCCCGGGTCGGATCACCCGACGTACAACAAGTACGGCATCGCGCAGGTTGCTCTTCGCGGCCAGCGTATGCTGTTCCCGGAAGGTTTCACCGCCATGACCTGGGGCGAGGCCGAGCTGCTGACCAAGACCCTGGCGCAGTTGGCGATCGACGAACGTGGATAGGGCGGGACCCGACGCACACTGAAAGGAGGACGCTATGCGCTATCGCGACAGCACCCTGAGAGCCCTCATCTTGCTCCTCGGTCCAGCCTTGCTGCCTTCTTTGGCGGCGGCCCAGGCGCAGGACACGAACGAACGGACGGCGATCCAGGCCGTGCTCGATGCCCAACTCGCGGCGTGGAATCGAGGCGACCTGCCCGGCTTCATGGCGGGGTACTGGCAATCGAGCGGGCTGGTGTACCTGCGTAACGCCGAGGTCATCCGCGGATGGCAGCCGCTGCTCGATTGGTACCGGCAGCGCTTCGACCCGTCGAAGGGCACGTCCATGGGCACGCTCGAGCTCCCCGAGGAAGAGATCGTCATGCTGGGCCGCGACGCCGCGGTGGTGTGGGGGAAGTACGTGGTCAAGACGAAAGACGGCAAGCAGCGTGGAGGGCTCTACACGCTCGCGATGCGCAAGCTCCCCGAGGGCTGGCGCACGGTTTACGACCGCACCTCCGTCGAAGAGCTCGGTGCCGGCGGCCCGCGGCACCCCGGCTGAGCCGGTCAGGGTTGGGGAGCGGCGACGGGTGCGGGCGGGCAGCTCGACTGCCTTGTTCCGGCAGCTGTGGACGACCGCTATTCGAAGTAGCCGTTCACGTCCAGGATGAAGTGGACGGTGCCCGTGGAATCGAGCTGCACGGCCATGTCCCCCTCGCCGGTCGCGACCATGGCGTTGTTGGCGCGGACCTGTCCCGGTCGGAAGTTGATGGTGCTGGTGCCGGGCAGCGGCGTGGCGCCGGCATACAGGCGCAGGTCGCCCGGCGCGGTGGGGCCCACCACCGTCACGTTCACCGACAGGGCGCGCGCCGTCGCGGGGATGCCGCAGCTGCTGCTGAACGTGGGGAAGACGCGACCGCCGTTGGCCGCGAGCACCGGGCCGCCCAGCGGTCCGTTGGCGTTGCGGGTATCGGCGATGCGACATGGCGCCAGGGTGAAGAAGCGCAGCGGCACCGGCGGCGCCGCCACCTTGTAGAAGAAGGGATCGATGTTGGAGGTGGAGCGCCCGGCGGCGGCGCCGTTGGCGGGGAAGGCGGCGTAGAAGGTGTTGCCGACCGCCTTCAGCTGCTGATAGTCGCCGAGCACGCGCTGGCGCTGATTGGCGGAGTTGGTGGCGGGCGACAGGAAGGTGACCAGCGTCTGGTCGGTCCAGGTGGCGGCGTGGTCGGTGCTCATCGCCAGGTGCACCTCGAACTGCGGGAAGCCGCTGACGATGCCGTCGTAGATGTCGTAGAGCACGGCGACCGCGCCGTTGGCGGCGACCGCGACTGAAGGCAGCGCCGCCTGCGCCTGGCCGCTGACGAAGGAGGTCTGGGCGACGGTGAGGCCGCCGTGGCCGTCGGCAGTCAGCCGCGAGATCTGCAGGCGGTTGTTGGCGGTGCCCGAGTCGCGGTCGTGGTAGACGTAGTAGACGTCGCCGTCTCCCGGATCGACGGCCACCGCCTCCGAGCCGCCGAGCAGGGCGTTGACGGTGCCGAACTTCTCGACGTTGCCGTGGCACGAGGTGGCCGGCTGGTTGGGATCGTCGGGCCAGCCTTCGTCGGATTCGTGGGTCGCGACCAGGATGCTGCCGTTGCCGTTGAGCGACCAGCTCTGTCCATGGTCGGTCGAGCGCGACAGGCGGAAATCGACGCTCTTGGCGCAGGTGGCGAGGTCGAGGCTGACGTTGTCCTCCCACGCGGCGTAGACGGTGCCGTTGTTGGGGTCGGTGGCGATGCGGATGGCCCCGCTGGCCAGGAAGCCGGTGCCCGACGAGGTGCCCACCACGATGTCCTGGTTGCCGGCGAACGAGGGGGGGTTGGCGCCCAGCGACACCGCCACGTGATCGGCGGGCGGGCTGGCGCCGTAATCGGTGTAGCCGACGTAGACGTCGTCCTGGGTCGCCAGGTCGGGATCGCGATTGACCATCAGCCAGGGCTGGTCGGAGAAGGTGGTGTGGCTGGTGTCCTGGGCGGTGCCGCCGCTGGTCAGCCACTGCCAGGAGGCGAGGTTGGCGGGGTCGCCGGTGTCGCCGCTCCAGGTCGGCTCGTCGGAGTTGCCGAACCCCAGGAAGGTGCCGTACAGGATCGCCGAGCCATGCCCGTAATCGAGGGTCTGGTCGCAGGGGCAGCCGCTGGCGTCGGGCTGGTTGGGAGGCACCGAGACGGTGAAGCTCTTGGCCCAGGTGACGCCGCCGTCGGTCGAGGTCCAGATCGGCGCGCTGCCGCCCCAGCCGCCCGAGAAGGCGGTGATCGTGATGTGGCTGGGATTGCTCGGATCGACGGCGATCGAGGTCTCCTGGTCGCCGAAGGTGTCGGAGGCGCCGAGCCCGGCGGCGATCACCAGGTCCACGATGGACGCGCTCAGGCTCTGGGTGGCCGCCCGGCGGACCTCCTCGGCCACCAGCGGCCGCTGGTAGGGGGTCAGGTCGGGGGGCCCGTCGCCAGGTCGTTCGCGAGCGGCGGCAAGCGGCAAGGTGCCGGCCGGCAGGCCGCCGGCAGCGGGCGAGGCCGGGGATGTCGCCGCTGGCGCCGCACCCGCCGGCGCCGGCGCCGCCAGGGAGCACACCGCGAAGCTGCCGGCCCACAGGATGAGAGCCAGGCGCGGACAGACGGCCACACTGCTGGATCGAGACAATGCCCACCCTCCTCACGAGCCGTCGAATTTAGCGGGTCGAGGCGACATTGTACCCGGCGTCGAGGCTGCGGAGAAGCCCGCCCGCGCGCCGCTGAGACGCGGACGATTTTTACGCGTTCAACTAAATTTGTCATACGCGCATATTCTTGACATTTGATTAGCGACATGGCTATGATTCTATGAAGACGGGTAGACGTGCCGGAGAGAGGCAGATGCGACCGTACGATGCATCCGGTGTCGTGTTGCTGGTCTTTCTGCCGCCGGCGCGACCGTCTTCAGGCGCAGACTGCGCGAAGGAGACACTCGATGAATCGATCGTTGGTGTTGATCACGATTCTTGCCGCGATCCTGGGCAGCTCGACCGGCATGGCCACGACCTGCAACCTCGATTGGCGCAACACCGGCACCCAGACCGCCTATGACCTGGCGCTGGTGCTCCCCGGGCTGAAGACCATCACCCAGTGGTACGACGGCACGCCGGGACACGACGACGTGTTCAGCGCCACCAGCGCCACGCAAGCAGGCGGCAACACGACGCTGCACTGGACCAGCCCGACGACCCCGATCGCGCCTGACCCGAGCGGCACCTCGCCGCAGGTCCACGTCGGCTGGACCACCTCGGACAAGACCTGCCCGCAGCTGGTCACGGGCTACTGGACCGATCAGAATGGCAATGCGATTCCCGGCAGCTTCGTCGCCGTCGTCGTCGATCACCTGACCGCCTCGGAGCTCAGCATCACCAACTCGCTCGGCAGCACCATCACCATCTCGAACGTGCGCTTCGCTTACGTCTCCTCGCCGGTGTCGCTGCCGGACCTGAACCGCAGCAACCAGGGGCTGGTGAGCCAGTTGCAGACGCTTTCGAGCGGCGGCTCGCTCGGCGCGGGCCAGACCCTCCACGTCCCCATCCCGAACCCGCCCTGCTACGAGTGCAACGTCGTCGTGAATTACGAGGTTTCAGGCAATTCGCTCGACGCCGTCGCCGACACCTGGATAGCGGACATCACGCCCGGCCGGTAGTGGCAGGGCGCCACCGACCAGGGCGCCGCCTGGCTCGCGGAGGCACATGCGTGCTCGCCGGCGGTTGGCAAGAGAAGCAGCTTCGCCGGCGAGTGGCCTGTGTCAGGTGATACAGGGCCACTAACAGGCTGCTGAAAAATCCCGCACGCCGCGCTTCGCCCTACGGGTTGCGGCGGCGCGGGGTCGTCTGCGGCGTTGCCGCTCCTCGACGATGTCCGGGCATCGCCTGCGTCGCGGCGCCTGGCATCCGACCCCGCGGCGCTCGCAACGCGACGCACGGGCTTTTTCAGCAGCCTGCTAATGGCCGCTCGGTCCATTCAGCAGCATGCGAATTGACAGCGCGGGACACTGACCCTTGGACGGCGAGACCGCCCTGGCTGTACGCTTCGCCGACATGGAGCGAGGGGCCGCATGACTCTGCATGCCATCGGCGAGCTGCTGGGAGCCGGGGCGCTGGTCCTGGGGATCGGCGCGGTCCTCGCCCTGGCGTGGTTGGTGCCTCACCGTGCCTTCCATCACCTGCGGGCGCCGGCCGGCCGGGTCTTGCAGGACCCGCGTCTCGCCGGCTTGCGCCGGCGGGCGCCCGGACTGGTGGCCTTCGCCGAGCGCCACGCTCACGATCCACGGCCCTCCTGGCTGCGGCTCGTCCTGGGGGCGCTCTGCTTCGGCGGCGGCGTCCTGTGGTTCGTCCACCTGCTGCGCGGCGTCCTCCATGACGGCCGCCTGGTGACTGCCGACCACTGCCTGCACAACACCGTCGCCACCTTCGATTCGGCGGCGCTGGTCCGCTTCTATTCGGCGGTCACGAACCTGGCGAGCACGGCCTTCGTGGCGCCGCTGGTGGCGGCGCTGGCACTGGTCTTCTGGCTCGCCGGGCGCCGGCGCGAGAGCGTCGGGCTGGCGCTCGCCCTGGTGGGGGCCATGGGACTCTCCACCACGTTCAAGGTCCTCATCCGGCGCCCCCGGCCTCCCGAGGCGGTGGCGCTCTTCCGCGACTCCAGCTTCCCCTCGGGCCACACCCTGGTGGCCACCGCGGTCTACGGGTTCCTGGCTTACCTGGTCCTGCGCGACGAACCGCGGCGCGCCTGGCACTGGCTGCTGGCGGCGCCGCTCCTCTTCCTGGTCGGCGCCGTGCCGCTGTCGCGCATCTACCTGGGCATGCACTGGCCCTACGACACCGTGGGCAGCCTCGCCCTGGCAGGTGCCTGGCTGGCCATCCTGATCGCTCTCTTCAAGTATCCGCCGCTGGTTGCCGGGCTGCCGGTCGCGGCGCGTCCGGTGCGCTGGCTGCCCTGGGCCCTCGCCGGCCTGATGGTGGTCCTGGCCGGCTACGCGGCGTGGCTCGCGGACCGCCGGCCGCAGGCGAAGCTCGCGCCGCCGGCGGTTGGCGTGCAGACGATTCCGCCCGCGGCCGTTTTCGGTTCCTTTCCCGCCACCCTGCCCAGGACGTCGGAGGATGCGGTGGGCGGCCTGATGGAACCGGTCAGTTTCGTGTTCGTCGGCGACACCGGCCCGCTCATCGGCGCCTTCGCCAGCGCCGGCTGGCAGCTGGCGCAGCCCCCGTCCGTGCACGGCCTGCTGCGCGAGCTGTGGTCGGTGGCGGCCAACCGCGCCGACCCGCGCGGTCCCGCCACCCCCGCCTTCTACGGGGGACAGCCGCAGGACCTCACCTTCGAAAAGCCCGGCGACCCCTCCGGTTCCATCCGCCGCCGCCACCACACCCGCCTGTGGCGGACCGCCCTGTGCGTGGCGCCGCGCTGCACCCCTGTGTGGGTGGCGACCGCCAGCTACGACGAGGGCATCAAGATGATCGCCGAGCCCTACCTCCTCACCCACCGCATCGACCCTCGCGTCGACCGCGAGCGCGACCTCATCGCCCGCGACCTGCGCCAGGCCGGTGCAAGGGTGGTGACGGAGATCCCGGTCACCGCTCCGACGCGCGGCCACAACGCCGGCGGCGACTCGTTCGTCACCGATGGCCGCGCCTACGTGGTCGTCGTCGGGGAATCGGGTCCAGTCGCCGGCGCATCGGGTCCCGCTCCCGTGACGGCCAGGACGACGAGGGTCAGGTCGTCCGCGAAGCCCTGCGCTCCTCTGTCCGGCGAGGCGCCGGGCGGCCCCGGATGCGACCACTCCTCGAGGCGGGAGAGGAGGGCGCCGGCGAAGGCGTCCGGCGAGAGCTGGCCGTGCTCTGCCAGGAACGCCTGCAGGCGGTCGTCGCCGAAGGGCTCCCCGGACGGCGCCGCCGCCTCGGAGATGCCGTCGGAGAAGACCACCAGCCGGTCGCCGGCCTCGAGAGAGGTGCGGGACTCGGCGTAGTCGCTGCGCGCGAGGCGTCCCAGGATGGGGCCCGCGGACTTCAGCTCCCGCACCCGGCCGCGGCGGAGCAGCAGGGGTGGCGGGTGGCCGGCGCTGGCCCAGCGCAGAGACCCCGCGTCGAGGTCCAGGCACAGGTAGGTCGCGGTGATGAACTGGGTCCGCAGACGCCGGTGGAAGATGTGGCTCATGCCGGTCAGCATCTTGCCGGGCGCGGCGGCGTCGGCGGCCTGCGCCGCGGCGGCGATCTTGACCATCGACGCCACGAGGGCGGCGGGGACGCCGTGGCCGGAAACGTCGGCGAGCAGCACGCCGAGGCGATTTCCCGGGGCGGGCAGGAAATCGTAGAGGTCGCCGGCGACCTCGGCGGCCGGGACGTAGCGCACGGCGAGATCGAGCCCTGGCAGGCGGGGGAGCGCCGCGGGCAGCAGGGAGCTCTGAATCGAGCGTGCGGTCTCGAGCTCCTGCCGGAGCGCGGCCAGGCGCGAGCGCCCGGCGAAGAACTGGCGCGCCGCGATCGAGCCCAGGCCGCCGACGAAGACGAGCAGCCCCAGGCCCTCGGCGAATTGAGGCCAGACGAGGATGCCGTAGGCGCGGAGGTTGTCGCAGAGGACGAAGAAAGCGAAGACGCCGAAGGCGGTGCGCAGGCGGCGGAGCTCCCAGGTCGGCGGCTCGCCGGGACGCAGGAGAGCCAGGAGCACCACGGCGACGTTGAGGAGGGCGAGCGCCGAGAAGAACAGGCTCTGCGGCCGGGGATCGCGCCGCCAGGCCAGAAAGGCAAGCCCGGCGAGGGCGCAGGCGAGGTCGGCGGCGATCAGGCGGCGCAGGGCCGTGTGCCAGCGCGCCGGAGCGAGCCGGGACAGGAAGTCGACGAAGGGGACGAGGATGCAATAGGAAATCGCCGCGATGCACAGGCGCCGGGGGCCGGCGGCGATCCCGAAGAGCGTTCCGGCGGAGTTGAGGGAGAGCAGCAGGCGGATGCCGTAGAGTCCCCCTGTCACGCCGAAGAACAGGAGCGTGCGGTCGCGGGGTCTGCCGGCCACCGCCAGCGCGACGGAGGCGGCTCCCACGGTGAGCGCGATCGCCGCCACGAAGAGCGGCAGGAGGTCGCCGCGCAGCTCGGCGAGGAGCTGGGGCGGGATCTGGGGGGTGGGCGGCATGGGGTGGCCTATTAGATCAGAGCCTATGCACCGGACCGCCGGCCGGCCGCTTGCGGCGTGCTAGCATCGCCCGGCGTCCTGCCTTCCGAGGCTTACCCCTGGGAGAGTCGCCTTCATGAGGAGCTTCTTGCAGAAGATCCGCGGCAAGCCGCCTGCGCCGGCGTCGCCGCTGACCGCCGACGGCCTGCTGGCGAGCGATCTGTGGGTGGACCAGCCCGATGCGCGGCGGCGGATCGACGGCTGGCAGAAGGCGGGGGAGCTGGGCCCCGAGCAGGCCGAGAACCTGCGCCGGTTCGTGGACAAGGGCTATCTGACCTTCGATGCCGGCCTGCCGCCGCGCGTCTTCGCGGACCTGGCGGCCGACCTCGAGCGCGTCTGGCGCGACCGGCCGGCCGACCTCACCTATAGCCCTCATGGGCCGCTGCGTTCGTTTGCCTACGCCGATCCGGCGCGCGACCGCCGGCCCTCCTACCGCATCGCCGATCTGCACGCGCATTCCGCGGCGGCGCTCGAGATCTACCTTTGGCGGCCGATCTTCGACTACGTCGACCGCATCCTGGGGCAGCCGGCGGTCGCGACGCAGTCGCTGTACTTCGAGTACGGCAGCCAGCAGGCGCTGCACCGCGACCCGGTGTTCGTGCAGACCCGCCCGCCGAGCCACCTGGTGGCGGCCTGGGTGGCGCTCGAGGACATCAGCCCGGACAGCGGGCCGCTGGTCTACGTTCCCGGCTCGCACCGCCTGCCTTATTTCCAGATGGCGCCGGGCGACCACCGCTTCGACGAGAGCCGCCACGGCGAGCGGGAGTCGAACGCCATGGCGGAGTTCGACCGCGAGCAGGTGCGGGCGCACGGCCTGGGCAGCGAGACGCTGACCTGCCGGCGCGGCGAGGTGCTGCTGTGGCACTCCTCGCTGCTGCACGGCGGCTCGGCGGTGGCGGACCCCTCCCGCACGCGCAACAGCTTCGTCATTCATTTCTCGACGCTGGCCGATTACAAGCTTCGCCGCGAACGCCTGATCGAGCTGCTGCCGGGGCCCGGCGGCGAGACCGTGCAGCGCCCGCGCATCTTCGAGACCGAGACCGTGCTGACCGCGGGCACCTGCCACGGCTTCGACAGCCCCGTCAGGGGCTACCGGCCGCCGGGCCGGTAGACGCGCCGCGGGGCGAGCCGCAAACGAAGATTGCCGTCAGGCTGCCGGCCTCCTCGAGGCGGGACAGCGGCAGCTCCTCGCAACGGAAGCCGGCCAGGGCCAGGCGCGAGCGGCGCGGATCGCCCAGGTCGAGGCGGACGCCTGCGGGCGGGAGCAGGCGGAACAGCCGCGGCTCCGCGAAGTGCTCGCGCAGCAGCGACTCCCAGCCCCAGAGATAGCGGTTGGAACGGTGCAGGCCGCCGGCCCGGTGCTGGTCCATGGTGAGGTCGTCCACGATCGGCGGCACCGAGGCTACGAGCGAGCCGTTCGGGGCCAGCACGCGGGCGGCGGCGGCGAGCGCCTCGCCGGGGGCGGGGAGATGGGCGAGCAGGTTTGCGGCCACGATCAGCTCGAACCGCTCCGCCGCGGCGGGCAGCGCCGCCGGCAAGTCCTCGGCGCGGCCGCGCACGAAGCGGAGGCGAGGGCCGCCGAAGCGCCGCGTCGCGTAGGCGATGCCCGCCGCGTCCGGATCGAGGCCGACCACGGCGGCCGCGCCCGCCGCCAGCAGGTGGGAGCTGCCGTAGCCGGTGCCGCAGCCCAGGTCCAGAACGCGTCCGCCGGCGACGAGCTTGGCGGCGAAGTCGTAGACGGCCAGGTGGGCGAGAAAGAGGTCGTTGGCGGCTTCCGGCGAGACCCGCGAGCCGCGCGCCGGCAGGCCGCGACGCAGGCGGCGCCAGGCGTTGCCCCAGCGCGCGGCCTGGCGGCTCAGCATGGGCAGCAGCTCACTGCCGCAGCTCGGGCGTATGGGTTACGCCCACCAGCAGACCTTCCGGTCCCAGCAGCCGCGTGACGACCTGGCCCCAGGGTTCCTTTTGCGTCGCGACCAGCAGTGTGTAGCCCTGCGACTTCAGCTCCGCGGTGGCTGCTTCGATATTCGCCACGTCGAATTCGATCCACGCTTGCGGCACGGGATGATTGCCGGGCCAATGATCCGTGCCGAAGCAGGACTCTGCCGCCTGTGCCAACGGCCACAGGGCAAAATGCTTCACGCCTTCCAGCCCGCCCGTGTACAGGTAGCCGTTGGCGTCTTCTTTGAACGCAATTCCCAAGGCCTCGGAATAGAACTTGCGGCTTGCGGCGGGGTCGCAAACGATCGGGCCAAAACCGGCGACGAACAGCACGTCGATGTTTTTCGGCGTTTTCATAAACGGATCGACCTCCTGGTTCGTTGTTTTGATTCCGCTTGCAGGAGCTCGCCAGGGGCGACAACGCCATCCTAAGCCGTGGCGGTTTTCCGGGTCAATGCGCGAGCACCCAGGACACCCAGGAACGCCCACCGATGAGAAACGCTTCCGAGGGGTGGTGCGGTCGATTGCCCGCCACCGGCTATCGGGAAAGCCAGGAGACAAGGGCAGCGGCGGGCCGCGTGGCCGCCGGCCGTCAGGGGCAGGTGGCGAACGCCGAGGTGGCCTGGAGAGGCGGGAAGGGCACGCCGGCGGGATTGGCGTAGCTCCGCGACTGCCCGGTCACCGTGTCGGTGGCGGTCACGATGACGCCGACATCGGTGAGGCCGCCGGCGAAGACCCAGTGGTGGCCGTTGACGGCGCAGCCGTCGATCACCTTGACCACCAGCTCCAGGTTGGCGGGGGCGAAGAACCAGAAGGCGCCGGTGTCCGCCGTCAACCCGAAGCTCTTGCCGGCGCCGGCCGTGCTCGCGGCGCTCCAGGTGGCGGTCACCCGGAAGCGCCCGCCCGTCCCGAGACAGAGCGCCTCCGCCCCCGGGGTGCAGGGTCCCGGCAGCGTCAGGGTCTCTAGTCCCGCCCCGTCCACGTTGGCGATGAGGCGGAGCGGGTCCTGCGGATCGACCTCGAGGCCGAGGACCGCTCCGGGGAGGGCAGCGGTCGGCAACGCGCTCCAGGTCGTGCCGCCGTCGGCGCTGCGCACCACGCCGGTCCCCGCCACCACTCCGTAGACCGAGGTCGGCACGGTGCGCGCCACCGCGACGGCGGACACGCCGTGACCGACCGGGTCCGCCGGCCGGTAGACGATCTGCCAGATGACGCCGCCGTCGATGCTCTTCTCGAGATAGCCGCCGGCGGCGGCATACAGCGTCGCCGGGCTGGCGGGGTCCACGCGCAGGGCGGTGAAGTTGCCGATCGCGTCGCCTGCCGGCGTCCAGGTCACCCCGCGGTCGGTGCTCTTGTAGAGAGTCGCCGATGCGTTCGGCAAGGCGTAGGCGGTGGCCGGCGACGCCGGATCGATCACGATCTGCGTCACGTCGGGCGGCAGGCCCGCGAGCGCCATCCAGGTGGCGCCGGCGTCGGCGCTGCGCACCGCGGGCGGACCGGCATAGAGGATCTGGTCCTGCAGCGGATCGACCGCCACCCAGCTTGGCCCGATCGGCAGCGCCGTCCAGCTGACGCCGCCGTCCGCGGTGCGGAACAGGGTATAGGACAGCCGCCCCAGGGAGGAAGCGGCGGTCGGCACGTACACGGTGGTGGGCGCGAGCGGATCGACCACGAGCTGCAACGCCTGGGTGTAGGGGTCCGCTCCCGGCGGCGGCACGGGCAGCGAGGCCCAGGTTGCGCCACCGTCCTGGGTGGCGTAAAGACGGGTGCCGTCGCCGCTGGCGGCGTAGATCCAGCGCGCGCTCTGCGGGCTCAGGGCAAAGGAGGCGAGGCTGCCCGCCGCCGGTGGCCCCAGGGGCGTCCAGGAGCCTGCCGGTGCGGCGGCGGGCCGCGGGCCGGCATTCGACTCGGCCGCCCCGGCCGCCCTGGCCGCCCCGGCCGGTTCGACCGCCCTGGCCGGCTCGACCGACTCGGCCGCCCAGGCCGGCTCGGCCGCCCAGGCCGCCCCGGCCGGCTCGGTCGCCCTGGCCGCCTTGGCCGGCTCGGCGGCAAGCGGTGCGCCCGGCGTGGCGAGCGCAACCCACGCGATCCCCGCCGCCAGCGCCAGCGCCACCGCTCTTGCCGAGCCGCGATCGTCCTGTCCCCGCATGATGCCTCCTCCTGCCCATGCCGGCACCGATCCATGGCCTCTCGGGTCCGCCGGCATCTGTCGGTATCCGTTGAGTGATACGTGCTGGGCGGGCGTCGCGTTGGCGAGGCGGCCGCATGCGAGAGGTCCGGACCGGGTACGGAGCGCCGGTCGGCGCCCTCGGCGGCCCCGAGCCGGCGAACGTCCGCGCCTTGAGCGCCTTGGCGGCGAGCACCGCCGGCGCGACGGCGACGACGAAGCTGTGCGCCGGATGCGCGAACCCCGCCGCCTGCCGCGCGCCCGTCGGCGCTCTCGCCGAGCCGCGGCCGGACCATGCCGACACGCGGCGGCGAGTCTACTGCGAAGGGCCTCGCGGCCGCGTCGCCCCCGAGGCGAACCGGCCCGTTGGTTGCCCGCCCCGGTGGGCCGGCGGGCTTCCGCCAGGGGGGCGGTGTGATCGGCAAGTCTTTATATTCAAATTGATGCTCTCTTCTTCATTGTTCTATGGGCGGGTCGCGTGCGCGCCGCGTGCGTTGTGGTGCTCGCGGTTTCGGCAATGAGGCCCAGCGGTGATACAATCCGGCCGCATTTTTAAAGGCCGACCGAAAATGCTCGCCGCGATCCTCGCCCCGACGAGTTACCTGTGGAACGCCTGCGCCGTCCCAACGCTGGTGACGGCGGGCGCGATGTTCCTGCTCGGCGTGGTGGTGATGGTGCGTGAGCGGGGGTCGCGCGAGGCCAGGCAGCTCTCGATCCTGGCGGCGACGATTTGTATATGGCTTTTTTGCTTTTCTTTCATGTACCTTTCGCGCGATCAGCGGGTGGCGTTGGCGTGGGCGAAGGCCGCCTATCTCGGCATCACCTTCATCCCGACCGCGCTGTATCACTTTACGGTCGTGGTGACGCGCCGCCGGCGGAGCAGGGTGGCGTGGGCCGGCTGGGCCACGTCGGCGCTGTTTTTCGCGCTGACCGCGGGCAGCGGCGCGCTGCTGCGCGACCTGTATCGCTACTGGTGGGGGTTCTACCCGCACTTCCGCTGGCTCGGCGCGCCGTTCCTGGCGTTCTTCTTCACCATGCTGGCGCTCAGCCTGCGTGAGCTGTGGATCGACTATCGCCAGGCCGGCCCGGGGACGACCCAGGGTGTGCGCAGCCGGCTGCTGCTCGTCGGGTTCGCGATTGCCTACCTCGGCTCGCTGGACTACGTCGCGGCTTACGGCGTGCCGCTGTACCCGTTCGGCTACCTGCCGGTCTGCGCCTTCATCGTCGTCCTGGCCGAGACCATCCGGCGCCATCGCCTGGTGGACCTGACACCGGCCTTCGCCGCCGAGCAGATCCTCGCCACCGTCGCCGACCCGGTGATCGTTTGCGATCGCGACGGGCGCATCCGCTTCACCAACGAGGCGGCCTCGACCGTGTTCGGCTATGACGGCGGCGAGCTCGCCGGCGCGCCGATCGGACTGCTGGCGGCGGCGGCAAGCGGCACGGCCGAGCGCCTGGGCGAGCTTTCCGGCGCGCTGGTGCGGGACGAGGAGATGGTTTTCCGCACCCGCGACGGAGCCCTGGTGGACGTCGGAGTATCGCTGTCGCCGCTGCTCGACGAGCGCCGGATGCCGGTGGGGGCGGTGCTGATCGCGCGCGACATGCGCGCCCGCAAGGGCGCCGAGGCGGCGCTGCGCGAATCGGAGGAGCGCTACCGCACGCTGTTCGAGCGCAACCAGGCAGGGGTCTTCTGCACCTCGGCCGCCGGGGCGATCCTCGACTGCAACGACTCCTTCGCCCGTATCCTCGGCTTTCCAGCGCGCGGCGACTGCATCGGCAGGAGCATGCTCCACCACTACCGCGACCTGTGGCGGCGGACGGAGCTGCTGCAGAAGATGCGCCTGCAAGGCAGCCTGGCCGACGAGGAGGTCGCATTGAAGCGTGCCGACGGGACGCCGGTCTGGGTGCTTGCCAATGCCATCCTGCGGGCGCCGCGCAGCGACGACGTCGAGGTCCTGGAAGGGACCGTGATCGACATCACGCAACGCAAGAACGCCGAGCGGCAGATCGTCCACCAGGCCCATCACGACGCCTTGACCGGCCTGCCCAACCGCATGCTGTTCACCGACCGGTTGAACCAGGCGGTCAGCCTGGCCCGGCGCGACCGCTGCGGCCTGGCGGTGCTGTTCCTGGACATCGATCAGTTCAAGCTGGTCAACGACACCCTTGGGCATGCCGCGGGGGACCGGCTGCTGCTCGAGGTCGCGCGCCGGTTGCAGCGCGGGCTGCGCGAGGGCGATGCCGTGGCGCGCGTCGGCGGCGACGAGTTCACGCTCTTGTTGCGCAACATCGATGAAGGAAATGACGCGGCGTGGGCGGCGCAACGAGTCCTCGAGACGATCGCCCGGCCGGCGGACCTGGATGGGCAGCGGCTGTACGTCACCGCCAGCGTCGGCATCAGCGTCTACCCGGACGACGGCGAGGAGGCGGAGGCGCTGCTGACCAACGCCGACATCGCGATGTATCGCGCCAAGGAGCTGGGGCGCAACCGGTTCGAGCTGTGCACGCCGGCGATGAACGCCAAGTCGGTGGCCAGGTTGACGCTCGAACGGGACCTGCGCCGGGCGGTCGAGCGCGGCGAGCTCATCCTCCAGTACCAGCCGCAGGTGCGCATCGCGACCGGGCTCGCGGTGGGCGTCGAGGCGCTGCTGCGCTGGAATCATCCGGAGCGCGGGCTGGTCCGGCCTGCCGAGTTCATCGGCGTCGCCGAGGAGACGCGGCTGATCCTGCCGATCGGCGAGTGGGTGCTGCGCAGCGCGTGCGAGCAGGCGCGGCAATGGCACCAGGACGGCTGTCCCGACCTGCGGGTCGCGGTCAACCTGTCGGCGTTGCAGTTCCAGCAGCGCCGGCTGGTGGCCGTCGTCAAGGAGATCCTGGACGATACCGGGGTGGACCCCGACCTGCTGGTGCTCGAGATCACCGAGAGTGCCGCCATGCATGACGCCGAGCTGACGGTCGAGGTGTTGACGATGCTGCGCGGCATGGGCCTGCGCGTCGCCATCGACGACTTCGGCACCGGGCATGCCTCGCTGTCGTACCTGAGGCAGTTCCCGATCGATGCGCTGAAGATCGATCGCGCCTTCGTCTCCGACCTCGAGACCAGCCGCGAGGGCCCGGCGATCATCAACGCCATCGTCGGCCTGGCCCACGGCCTGGATCTCGAGGTGATTGCCGAGGGGGTCGAAACCGACGGCCAGCTGCGCCTTCTTGCCGAGCGCGGCTGCGAGGAGTACCAGGGCTTCCTGATCAGCGAGCCGCTCGCCTCGGGAGAGGTGGCCCAGTTCGTCGACCGGCAGCGGCCCGGCGTCGCCGCCGCCGGGCGGAGCTGACCGGGGCTCAGCCGCCGCCGGCCAGGACGGCGCCCCTGGTACGGATGACCTCGGCGTAGAAGCGGGCGCTGGCCTTGGGCGTGCGCTCCTGGGTTTCGTAGTCGACGTGCACGATGCCGAAACGCTTCGAGTAGCCCAGGGTCCACTCGAAATTGTCGAGCAGCGACCAGACGAAATAGCCGCGCAGATCGATGCCCTGGGCCATGGCGCCGGCGGCGGCGCGCAGGTGGCGGCGCAGGTAGTCGACGCGGAGCGGATCGTCCACGAGACCTGCCGCCGAGGGCGGGTCGTAGAAGGCGGCGCCGTTCTCCGTCACGTAGAGGGGCAGCGGGCCGTAGCGGTGCCGGCACCACAGGAGGACGTCGGCAAGCCCCTGCGGGTAGACCTCCCAGCCGGTCTCGGTATAGGTGTGGCGGCGGTGGCGCACGTTGCTGGCGCGTACCGGCAGGGCCGTGGGATCGTGGCGCGTGAGGCCGCGGGAGTAGTAATTGATGCCGAGAAAATCCAGCGGCCGGCGGATGTGCTCGAGATCGGCGGCGGCAGGGTCGGGCCATGCCTCGCCAAAGATCCCGGCCAGCTCGGCCGGGTAGCTGCCAAGGATCAGCGGATCGAGGACGAGGCGGTTCATGTACCCTTCGGCGCGCGCCGCGGCGGCGACGTCCTCGGGGCGATCGGAGGCCGGGACCTTGGGCTCGAGGTTGACGACCACGCCGATCGCGTGACGGCCGTCGGCGCGGTATGCCTCGACCGCCGCGGCGTGGGCCCGCAGCAGGTGGTGCAGGACGATGGGCGCCTCGAACAGGCTGCGGTGGCCGGGAGCGAGGACGCCGTGCAGGTAACCGCCGTCCATCACCACCCAGGGTTCGTTGAGCGTCGCCCACAGCTCGACGCGGTCGTCGAGAGCGTGGAAGAGCAGCCGGGCGTAGTCGGCGAACCACTCGGCGCTGTCGCGGTTGAGCCAGCCGCCGCGGTCGTCCAGGGCCGCCGGCAGGTCCCAGTGGAAGAGCGAGATCAGCGGCCGGATGCCGTGGGCGAGCAGGCAATCGACCAGGCGGCGGTAGAAGTCGAGGCCGCGGGCGTTCACCTGGCCGCGGCCCTGCGGCAGCACGCGGCTCCACGAGACGCTGAAGCGGTAGGCGTTGAGCCCCAGGTCGCGCATCAGCTCGACGTCGCCGGCATAGCGCCGGTAGTGGTCGCAGGCGACGTCGCCGGTCTCGCCGCTGGGCACCAGGCCGGGGGTGTGGGTGAAGCGGTGCCAGTTGCTGGGGCCGGCGCCGTCGGCCAGGGGCGAGCCCTCGATCTGGTAGGCGGAGGTCGCGGCGCCCCAGAGGAAGCCCTCGGGGAAGACCGGGATCTGCGGCTGGGACTGCTGCTGCGGCGACTGCTGCGGCTGCGACTGCGTCATCGCCGTCGACTCGCGCCAGAGCTGCGGCCCGTCATGGCAGTCATACGCGACGCCTCCCGCAATGGAACCTCAGGACATGAGCAGCGATGTAACCGTTTACATCGGGAGATGCTATCGAGCTGTCGCGGAGCTGTCAAGAGTGGGCTGGCCGGGGCTGCCGGGGCGGGCTGGCCGGGGCTGCCGGGTCGGTTCGCCGGGGCTGAGGGGGCGGGCTGGCCGGGGCTGCCGGGGCGGGTTTGCCGGAGCTACCTGGGCGGCCCGGCGGTAAGGTGCGTCAGCCGGCGGCCTTGGCGGCGTCCAGCGCCCCGAGCGCGTAGGCATAGGCGCCCAGGGCCACGGCGTGGCTGGTGCCCAGGCGCGTGACGCCGACGCCCGTGCGCTTTTGCGGGTCGTAGAGGGCGCTGCGCGCCGACCCCGGCACGGCGATCGTGCGGGCGCCGCCGGCCAGGAAGGCGCGGCGCTCGGCGCCGTCTTCGAGATTGAAGGCGGTGAGCTCGAGGCGCGGGACGTCGCCGCCGGCGAGGCTCCGCAGGCGGCCGTTCAGCTGGGCGACCAGCGCCGGCAGGAACCGCGGCGCCGCCGCGGCGAGGCCGCCGCCGACGACCACCAGCCCGTCGAGCAGGGTGAGCGCGTTGGCGATCGCGTCGCCGGCCACCTCGCCCAGGCGGCGGAAGGCTTCGCGTGCCGCGGCGGCGTCGCCCGGCGCCTGGCCGCCGGCGATGGCGTCGATCTCCTTGGGCTCGGGCGCCGCGGCAAGGGGCAGGCCGGCGGCGTGCGCGTAGACCCGGCGCACGGCGCGGATGCTGGCGCCCTCCTCGGCGAAGCAGCCGCCGTCGAGCTTGTTGCGCACCAGCCAGATCTCGCCGGCGGCGCTGTTGTCGCCGCGGTAGAGCTCGCCGCCGCTGACGATGCCGCCGCCGAAGCCGGTGCCGAGCGTGACGCCCAGGAGATTGCGGAAGCGTTTCGGGCTGCCGGCCGCCGCCAGCCAGCGGTTGACCTCCGGCAGCAGCCCGCACAGCGCCTCGCCGTAGGTGAACAGGTCGCCGTCGTTGTTGATGAAGACCGGGACGCCGAAGCGGTCCTCGAGCATGGGTCCGAGCGGCACGCCGCCGCGGAAGCCAGGCAGGTTGGCGAGATCGCCGATGATGCCGGCCGGGTAGTCGGCAGGACCCGGAAAGGCGAAGGAGATCGCCGCGGGGCTGCCGCCGGCGGAGTGCCGGACGCGGGAGAAGCCCTCGACGATCTGGCCGAGGCAGGCGCCGAGGTCGTCGCCGCAGGCAGGCAGCGTGACGGGAGCGACCGCCTCGCGGTTGCCGGCGATGGCCGAGAAGGTGAGCTTGGTGCCGCCGGCATCGAGAGTCAGCACGATGCGGCGGTCCTGCTCGAAGTGCAAGGCTCGATCCCGATCTGCCACGGATGTCGCTCCCTGAGGTCCTCGGCCTGACGTGCCTGCGTTACCTGCCGGAGTTACCTGTCTGAGTCAAGGACCTGAGGCTGGCTCGAGACCGGCCTGGGCCCGGGCGCGGCTCGAGGCCCCGGCGGGTGCCGGCGGCGGCATGGTCCCCGCGGCACCCCGGCTGCCGAGCGCGAGCAGCGTCAGGTAGGCGAAAGCGGCGAGCGGCACCAGGAACGCGAGCCGCACGCCGGCGTGGTCGGCGACCAGGCCCATCAGCGCCGGCATCACCGCGCCGCCGAAGATCGCCATGCACATCAGGCCGGAGAGCGCGCCGCTCCTTTCGGGCCGGCTCTCGACGGTGAGCGAGAAGACCAGCGGCCAGATGTTGGCGAAGCCGAGCCCGCAGCAGGCGATGCCGGCGAGGGCCGCCGGCCGCGAGCCGAGGAACAGCAGCCCGAGCCCGGCGGCGCCCAGGAGCGCCGACACCAGGAAGAAGCGCCGGGCGCCCATGAAGCTCAGCACTCCCGACCCCAGCAGGCGTCCGGCGGCGAGGGCGATGAAGAACAGCCCGGGCCCGAGGCGGGTCGCGGAGGTCCCGAGGTCCATGCCGAAGTCGCGGGCAAGCAGGGTGGCGAGCCAGGAGTTGAGCCCCACCTCCGCGCCGACGTAGAGGAAGATGCCGAGAACGGCGAGCGCCACCGGCGGCTCCGCCAGCAGGGCGAAGCTGCTGCCGACGCTGGCCGGGACCATGTCGCCGCGGGTCTCCGGAACCGGGAGGGCCGCCACCAGCAGGAGGGTGAGCAGGGTCACTGCCGCGAAGACCGGAAAGACGTGGTACCAGGCGAAGCCGAGGGCGATCAGCTGCGCCGTCAGGTAGGGGCCGGAGATCGACCCCAGGCTCTTGATGAACTGGGCGAAGGTGAGGTTTCGGGCATAGCGTCCCGGGGCGCTGACGTCGCGCATGATCGGGTTGCCGGCCACCTGCAGCGCGGCCATGCCCACTCCGATCAGGAAGATGGCGCCGAGCAGCAGCTCGTAGCGCGCGACCGTGAAGGTGGGGATCAGCTGTCCGGCAAGCACGACCGCCAGGGAGGCGGCCAGCAGCAACTTCTTGCCCCGGCGATCGGCGACCACCCCGGCGGGCACCGAGAACAGGGCAAAGGCGATGAAGCCGAAGAACGGCAGCAGCCCCGCCTGCGCGCCGCTGAGGTGGAACTCCTTTTCCGCGAACCCGACCAGGGTGCCGACGGCATCCACGAAGCCCATGACGAAGAAGCCCAGGAAGATAGGGAGCGTCCGGAATCGCAATCGCCATCCTCCGCAGAGGTCCGAGCGGGAAGCCGCGCGCGATCATACAGGAGAGGGGGTGGGGCAGGAGGGGAGGGGCAAGGAGAGGGAGCGCCAGGGAGTGCAGAGGGAGCGCAGAGGGAGCGCAGGGAGAGGACCCGGTGCCCGATGGCGGCGGGTTGGGCGAGAGGGGAGCGGGAGGAGCGGAGGGTGGTGGGGCGGGTGGGGCCGAGGAGCTCCATGGAGCCTTGAGGCAGTGGGTTGGTTGTGCGTATACTGCCTGCGCTCCCCCGGGGACGCCGGCGCGCCAGCTGCCGGCAGGAGCATCCGCCAGGTCCCCGGCGATCTCTTTGCAAGACCCATCGGAGGTGTGGCCGAGTGGACAATGGCAGCAGACTGTAAATCTGCCGGGCAACGCCCTACCTAGGTTCGAATCCTAGCACCTCCACCAATGGAATCAATGGTTTAGCGAGCATCCTGCAGGGACTTGGCTACACGGAGGGCCTTCGTCCCGGACCAGGGTCCCCCGATTTCCCTCCGTTTCCGGGTTCCGGCGAGTTGCCGCGCGTGTTCCAGAAACCTGGCTAGCAGCGGCGACCTGTTGTCCTTCCTCCAGATGCAGGAGACCGTGAGCTGCAGCCGCAGGTCGTCGACCTTCCGCAGCACGACCTCCTCCGGGCAGCGCCAGCGCGTGGCGTCGGCGACGAACGCGACTCCCAGCCCGCACGAAACGAGGCTCAGCATCGTGGCCTGATCCACGGCCTGCTGCACGATGCGTGGGTTGGTCAGACCGCCACGAGAACACGCTTGCAGGAGGCGATCGTAGTTCGCGGGATGGTGGCGCCGCGGAAACCATACGAAGTCGGTCTCGACCAGGTCGCGCAAGCGGAGCTTCTTCAACCTCGACACGGGGTGAAGCCGGGGAATGGCGAGTACGACGTGATGGGATTCGACGACGATTTCCGCGATTTGGGGATCAGCTGTCGGCACGTAGACGAAGGCGGTGTCCAGCCGGCCTGAACGGACTGCCTCGATCTGCTCCTGCGAGATCAGCGAGCTGAGCTGCAGGTCCACCTCCGGATGCGTGCGGCGGAATTCCCGCAGCGAGTCGGGAACGACGCCGTGCCACGACGCGCTCTCCGTGAAACCCACCCGCAGCGTCCCGATGATTCCGCGCGCCGCACGTTCAGCGCGGATCGCGGCCTCGTTGACGTCTTTGAGAATCCGCCGGCAGTCCTCCAGGAACACCTTCCCGGCCGCGCTCAAGCGAACGCCACGCGGCAAGCGGTCGAACAGTTGAACTCCGATCTCACGTTCCAGGTCCTGGATCTGACTGGACAGTGCGGGTTGGGCCACCCGCAGCCGTTGGGCGGCACGTCCGTAGTGCTCGTCCTCCCCGACGGCCACGAAATAACGCAGGTGCCTTAGTTCCATATCGATCGGCTCCGGATATTGCTTCGATAACGACGGTGTATTGGACAGGTCGACGGCGGAATCCATAGCGTTCCGTGGGCGGGAGAGCAATAGGAAGGAGGGTCACGCATGGGTTTGGGCAGGACACTCCGGGCAGCCTCGCTGGCTCTGATCGCTTGCGGGGCGCGGGCCGGCTCGAGTTCCCCCGACCCGGCGCGAGAGGCCGTCGGCCACGTGTCCGCCGCTCCGGATTCCGCGGCTGGTCTCGCCGCGTGGCATCAAGTCTACTCCGTTCTGACCTCTCCCCGCTGCATCAACTGCCACACCGCAACGGGCTATCCGCAGCAAGGAGACGACCGGCATCGCCATTTCGCCAACGTGGTGCGCGGGCCCGAGGGCAAGGGTGTTCCTGCGCTCCAATGCGTGACCTGTCATCAGGAGTCCAACGCCGACAGCACCGGCGTCCCGGGCGGGCGTGGCTGGCACCTGGCGCCGTTGTCGATGAAGTGGCAGGACGCGGGCGATAGGGTCCTGCCCAGCGCCGAGGTCTGCCGGGCCATCACCGATCAGTCGAAGAACCACGGTCTCGACGGCCCTGCTCTCGTGAAGCACCACGAAGAAGAGCCTCTCGTTCGTTGGGCTTTCCAGCCCGGCCACGGGATCGACGGCACACCGCGGACTCTGCCCCCGCTCACGCATGACGATTTCGTCGCCGCCACGCGCACGTGGGTCGATGCGGGAATGCCCTGTCCCCCGGGACGCTGACCCGAAGGTCGTCATGGCAAGCTTCCGACTCAATGTAAACGGTCAGCCCAAAGTGGTGGCGGTCGATCCCGCCACTCCGCTGCTCTGGGTTCTGCGCGAAGAGCTGAAGATGACGGGTACCAAGTACGGCTGCGGAATCGCGGCCTGCGGCGCCTGCACGGTGCATCTCGACGGCATCGCCACGCGCTCCTGCGTGGTGCCAATCTCGCTCGTCGTCGCTCGTCCGATCCTCACCATCGAGGCCATGGCCGAGGATCCCGTCGGCCGCGTCGTGCAGGACGCTTGGGTCGAACACGACGTCGTGCAGTGCGGGTATTGCCAGAGCGGCCAGATCATGAGCACGGTCGCGTTGCTGAAGGCTATGCCAAAGCCAGCCGACTCCGACATCGAGGAGTCGATGGGTGGCAATCTCTGCCGCTGTGCGACCTACGTCCGCATCCGCGCGGCGATCAGGAGCGCGTCGCAGCAGCTCGAGGAGCACAAAAAGCGATGAGCGCAGCGACCAGTGCAGCGAACCAGCTCCTGCTCGATCGGCGCACCTTCGTGCGTGTCTCCGCGACGTTGGCCGGCGGCCTGATGGTCTCGCTCCATCTCGATCTCCCGCTGCTGGCGCAAGAGGCCAATGCGGCGGGTTCGCAGTCGAAGGTCTACCCGCCGAACGCGTTCGTCGAGATCCGGCCCGACGGCAAGCTCGTGATCCAGGTGAATCGGCTGGAGTTCGGTCAAGGGATCCAAACCGCTCTGCCGATGCTCCTCGCCGAGGAGATGGACGCCGACTGGTCGCAGGTGATCGCCGAGCTGGCGCCGGCGGCTGACGTGTACAAAGACCCGATCTACGCCCTCCAGATGGTGGGAAGCTCGCTCTCCATCGCCAACTCGTTCCAGCAGTACCGCGAGCTGGGCGCCAGGACGCGCGCCGTGTTGGTGGCGGCCGCCGCCCAGCGGTGGAACGTGTCCCCCGAGCAGTGCCGCACCGAGGCCAGCGTTGTCCACGGTCCCGGCGGTCAGGCGGCCCGCTACGCCGAGCTGGCGGAAGCGGCGGCGAAGCAAGCGGTGCCAGCCACGGTGTCGCTCAAGGATCCTTCACGGTTCCGTCTTGTCGGCCGCAGGGTCCGGCGGCTCGACAGTCGTTCCAAGTGCGACGGCTCGCTCAGGTTCGGCCTCGACCTCGATCTCCCCGGCATGAAGACGGCCGTGGTCGCACGCCCGCCCGTGTTCGGGGCCGGCGTGAAGGGCTTCGAGGACAACGAGGCGCGCCGCATCTCAGGCGTCCACGACGTGTTCGCCATCCCGCTCATCCGCGGCACCGGGGTGGCGGTCGTGGCCGACAGGTTCTGGACCGCGAAGCAGGCACGCGGCCGCCTCGCGATCGACTGGGACCTCGCCACCGTGGAACGCGCCGACACCGCACGGCTGCTCACGAGATACAGGGGCCTGGCTCGCATGCCCGGCAAGGTCGCGACAAGCCGTGGCGACAAGATGAAGATCGACTCGTTCCCCGCTTCTGACCGTATCGTCGCGGAGTATGACTTTCCCTACCTCGCGCACACGCCGATGGAGCCGTTGAACACCACGGTCCGTTTCGACGGCGACCGTGCCGAGGCCTGGGCCGGTTCGCAATTCCAGACAACCGATCAGGCCGCCATCGCTGAAGTACTCGGTCTGAAGCCGGAGCAGGTGACGTTCCACACCATGATGGCCGGCGGTGGCTTCGGACGCCGCGCCACTCTCGACAGCCACGTGGCGCGAGAAGCCGCCACCATCGCCAAGCGCTTTCGCGGCACTCCGGTCAAGCTCGTCTGGTCCAGGGAGGACGACGTCCAGGGCGGGTACTACCGCCCGATGCACGTGCACCGCGTCGAGATCGGCGTCGGCCCAGACGGGATGCCGCTCGCGTGGCGGCACGTGATCGTCGGCCAGTCCATCACGGCGGGAACGGCATTCGAGTCTCTCGAGGTGAAGGACGGCGTCGACAGCACCGCCGTCGAAGGCACGGTCGACACTCGCTACGACATTCCCAACTTCCACGTCTCGGCGCACCACCCGACCGTGAACGTGCCCGTGCTCTGGTGGCGCTCGGTCGGACATGGCCACAGCGCCTTCGTGATGGAGACGCTCGTCGACGAGCTGGCGACACGAGCCCAGGCCGACCCGATCGCCTACCGCCGCAAGCTCCTCAAGGCGGATGCCAAGCGGCTGCGTGCGGCGCTGGATCTCATGGACGAAAAGAGCGCGGCGTGGCGCACCACGCTGCCTCCCGGGCACGCCGCCGGCATTGCATGCCACGAGGGCTTCGGCACCACGGTCGCCTGCGCGGTGGATGTTTCCATCGCGGGCGGGAGGCCCCGCATCCACCGGGTGACCGTGGCGGTCGACCTGGGCGTCGCCGTCAATCCCCTCGGCGTGGAGAGCCAGTTCCAGGCGGGAGTCGCGTTCGGGCTCTCGCAGCTCATGGCCAAGGGAGCGATCACGCTCAAGGACGGACGGGTGGAGCAGCGGAACTTCGACGGCTACACGCCGCCGTACATCGTGGATGCACCCCTCGCCGTGGACGTGCATATCGTACCGAGTGGCGAGGCACCCTCCGGATGCGGCGAGCCGCCCGTGCCGGTGATTTCACCCGCCGTCGTGAACGCGTTGACGAGGCTGACCGGCCGTCGCTATCGCAGCCTGCCACTAGTCACCGTGTAGCGAGCTCCGCCACCAAGGAGGCCCAGTCATGAGCAAGCACGTGGCCATCAGCCCCGAGGAAGCCGCAGATCGCCTCGCCATCCGCGAGCTCGTCGAAGCCTATGCGCACTGCGCCGATCGCCGCGATGCCACCGGCCAGATGGCTCTCTTCACCGCGGACACCCATTTCGTGGTGTACATGAACGCCAAGGATCCGAATCCCTCGCAGGAGCTCAACTCGCGCGAGGCCCTCGCGCCGGTCTTCGCCGCACTCAACCAATACGACGCGACGACGCACTTCGTAGGCCAGAGCACCGTCTTCGAACTCACGGCCGATCGGGCCACCGGCGAGGCTTACTGTCTCGCGCACCACGTCACCGTCGAAGGCGGCAAGCGGCGCCTGATGCTCGCCTCGCTCCGTTATTACGACTCGTTCGTGAAGCGGGACGGCTCGTGGCTTTTCGCCGAGCGCCTTCTCTACGTTGACTGGCGGGAGGAACGTTCTTTGGCATGATGGGGCGAGCGCAGAGCTGACGGCGGCGACGCTCGCGCGCGAGGGAGGCGATCCATGAACGCTCCGACGACGCCTAGCCTGTGAGACCCGGGGTCCGCTCCGCCGTTCACCATCACTCCCGTCCGATGGTGGGACGCGATCCGGACGAGGCGCATCGTGTGGCGACTCCGCTCGAGTCGCTCTTCGACCTGACGTTTGCGACGAGCTTTGGTCTGGCAGCGGAGCAGCTGGCCTCGGCCGTCTCGAACGGCCGCTACGTCGCCGCATTGCTCGGCTTCGGCCTTGCGAGCTTCGCCATCTGTTGGGCATGGGCCGAATTCTCGTGGTTCTCCTCGGCCTTCGACACGGATGACTGGATCTTCCGTGTCCTCGCCATGGTGCAGATGATCGGCGTGCTGGTGCTGGCCATCGGCCTGCCACGCCTGTTTGCGTCGCTCGCGCGTGGGGAGCGCCTCGACAACTCCGTCATGGTACTCGGCTACGT